>RCUL01000002.1_pt1 | contig 486386 bp, 434 predicted proteins | sample 2167521 | NCBI WGS metagenome assembly RCUL01 (sample SAMN09932745, study PRJNA488358) | compost metagenome | feature: garden; material: soil; isolation source: compost soil in acetic acid-enriched culture | place: Germany: Experimental Botanical Garden Goettingen | collected 2016-01-27
CCGCACCCGGCACGCATGTGCAAGCACATGCGTTGACGACTTATGCAGAGGTTCCTTAATGCTGTGACGGATCTACTTGAACTTCACAAGTATGTGAGTACGACTACAAGTGCGATGGGCTGGCAACTATATCAAACGTTAGAAAATATTCTTGAAACTACTACTATTACGCCAGAGCTACAAAGTTTGTTGAAGGCAGAGCGGATCGTGTCTTTGGGAGTTAATGGAAAAAATTACACAGTGACAAATGCAACGGGCTCGACAGTATTGGGCAATGCAGGGGTAAATACTCTGATTGGCTCTACTGCGAGCGATCAGTTGTATGGTTTTGCAGGAGACGACACGCTGACGGCCGTTGGAAACGGAGATTTGCTGGACGGTGGAGATGGTGATGATGTGCTCACCAGCAATTCCACCCTTATGGGTGTCGGCACGACCTACATCGGCGGTAAGGGCAATGACACGATGACTGGTGCCTACGCCAGCGACAGCTACATCTTCAACTTGGGAGATGGCCAGGATACGATCAGTGACTACAGCGCTGGCGTCGCAAACACCGACACGCTCAGCTTTGGTGCGGGCATTGCACCAGCGGATGTGACTCCCGTGCGCAGCGGGCTGGACCTGATCTTTAAGCTGGCTGGCAGCACCGATCAAATCACGGTGAAGAACTGGTTCAGCGAGGCCAAACAGTACTATCAAATCGAGCAGGTCAAGTTTGCGGACAATACTATTTGGACCAACAGCCAGATCAACGCCAAATTGAATGTCCAAACTGAGATAGCTTCTGCAGAAACTATCAATCGTTTGACAGGTAGCCAAAGCATGATTTCAGGCTTAGCCGACAACGATATCTTGAACGGTGCAAACAACTCTAGCCGTATCGACGGTAGCGTCGGAGACAACACAATGGCAGGCCAGGTTGGAAGCGATACTTACATTGTGGGCAGCGTCAACGACGTCATTATCGAAAAAGCCTTCCAAGGAATTGATTCAGTTGAAAGCACCGTTTCCCACACTCTATCTGCCAATGTGGAGAACATGCTTCTCACTGGGGCTGCAGCCACCAATGCCACCGGGAATGCGGCAAATGATCTACTGGTTGGTAGCAGCGCAACAAATGTTCTACCTGCGGGCTCCGGTGACGATTGCTTGGATGGTAAAGCCGGAGCAGATACGCTAATAGGCGGCGTTGGTAACGCTACCTATGTTCTGGGCGAAGGATACGGGGCAGTTCAGATCATTGAGAACGGCACCACATCTGGTAATACCGATGTAGCCATTTTCGGCCCAGACATTGTATCCAACCAGCTCTTGTTCGCCCAAACCGGTAATGACCAGAAAGTTAGTGTAATCGGAACAACGGACAAGATCAGCATCACCAACTGGTATCTGGGTAGTCAGTCTCACGTTGAGCAGTTCAAGAGCAGCGACGGTAAGACGCTTTTGGACAGCCGGGTGCAGAGCCTAGTGGATGCAATGGCAGCGTTCTCGCCACCCGTAGCAGGCCAAATCACGTTGACAACGAGCTATACAACTTCGCCACTCAACCCCGTAATCGCCGCCAGCTGGCAGGAGTGACACTGGGCTGTACTGTTGAGGCTGCATGCGGCCCTGACTCTACAAGCCAAAGACGGCATGCTGCGATAAACTATCCTCTAAATCGACTAGGTTTTTGTAGATTGTTGAAAGACTCTTATTTCCTCTCAAATAAAAGTCCATATGACACAAAGTGATTGTTGTTCGGATCTTGGTTGCTGATTTACAAGCAATGAGTGGCAACACTTCTTGGTTGCACCCAAACTAGCTCCTAATATGAGCATGCGAGGAAACGCCAATGACGTGGCAGAAAGCTTCTTTCAACTACTCAAGCGAGAGTGGATTCGCAGACGCATTTACGCAAGCAAGCAGGCAAGATGCTTAGGCTACAGGGAAATAGCCCACAGACGTTAGTTGATTCAGTTTCAAAGCGGCACGTACCGCTACTTCTTTGAGCACTCAAGACTGACCGAGAAAAATACCCCCTGAATAGTCACTCTCAACCGCTCACCATGGCTTTTATGCACAATAAGCGCATGCGATTCCTACACACGATGCTGCGCGTTGGCAATCTTCAGCGCTCGATTGATTTTTACACCCAAGTTCTGGGCATGCAGTTGCTGCGTACCTCTGAAAACTCCGAATACAAGTATTCGTTGGCCTTCTTGGGGTTTGAAGGCGGCAATCCTGCGCAGGCAGAGATTGAGCTGACTTACAACTGGGGTACCGAAAGCTATGACATGGGCACCGCCTATGGCCATATCGCACTGGGCGTGCCAGATGCCTATGCGGCTTGCGACAAGATCAAGGCTGCCGGCGGCAATGTGACCCGTGAAGCTGGCCCTGTTAAAGGTGGCTCTACGGTGATTGCTTTCGTGACCGACCCTGACGGCTACAAGATTGAGTTAATTCAGGAAAATTCTCGCGCCCACCAGCGTGGTGATGCGGGGTCTGTTGACCCCCTGCGCGCTGCCTGATCTGAGTGCGGTGATGGGTATAAAAATGGCACCTCACGGTGCCATTTTTTTGATCCCAAGCGTTGTGCGTGCATCAGCGTGCTTGATGGCGCGGATAGCCAATGTGAGTGCACCGCATTGACTCCATCACTCAACCAGTGTGACCTCCACCCGGCGTGCTTCTGCGTAGCTGCCCAAAATCACGGCAACAGCGGGTTTTTTGAGTACGATAGATTGCTCTGGTGCGCCCAGATCAATCAATCGCTTTTGCACAACGATGGCGCGTTTTTTTGCCAGTTCTGTGTTTTGCAGCGGATCGCCGGTTTCATCGTGAAAGCCTGAAATCTGAATGCGTTGGCCATTCTGGACCGAGACGACGATGTCCTTGAGCGCATCATCTGCGCCATAAACCAGCTCAGTGCGGCCAGGTGCAAAGAAAAACTTCACCAAGCCCTGCTCCACACGGTAGGCCGAGACTTTATTGAGCACGATGGCCGAGGCCGCCAGTGTGGGTGGCTCATAGGCCGCAAATTGGGGCACCACGGCCGGCAGTGTCACGGCTGCAGGTCTGTTCAGTGGTTCTGCATCGACCGAGTAAGACACCGTCAAAGCAATCAGTGCGGCAGAGAACACCAGAGTGAGCAGCGGTGGTTGAACATCGTCGGATGGTTGTGACATGGCCTCTTCCTCATGGGGTGCAGCATTAGGTCGTGCTCGCGCTGATCGGGCAGGCAGCTGCTGGTGTACGGATGGGTGCGGAGCCTATATATGTAACATTATTAACAAATGTGCAAGTATTTTTATCTGTTCGTAGTCAGGAAACTTGCAGCAAGCGTGCGAAGTGCTGGCTTGGGCTGGGTGCACAATTGATGCTATGAGCCAAATTTCTGCCCACATTGCCGATTTGCGCAAAAGCTATGAACGCGCTGAGCTGAACGAGAATGCCTCGCACAGCAGCCCTCTGGTGCAGTTTGACCAATGGCTGCAAGAAGCCGTCAACGCCCAGGTCAACGAGCCCAACGCCATGACGGTGGCTACCGTGGGCAACGATCTGCGCCCGAGCACGCGGATTGTGCTGATCAAGGGCTACGACGAACGTGGCATTGTCTGGTACACCAATTACGACAGCCGCAAAGGCAGAGAGCTGGCGGGCAATCCGTTTGCCGCGCTGCAGTTTCACTGGGTGGAGCTGGAGCGCGTGGTGCGCATTGAGGGCCGTGTCGAGCGCGTGAGCGACGAAGAAAGCGATGCTTACTTTCACAGCCGCCCGCTGGATTCACGCATTGGCGCGTGGGCCAGCCCGCAAAGCCAGGTGATCAGTGGCCGCGGCGTGCTGGTGGCCAATGCCGCCAAATACGGTGCGCAGTTTTTATTGAACCCACCCCGCCCTGCGCATTGGGGTGGCTTTCGGCTGGTGCCGGACCGCTGGGAGTTCTGGCAAGGGCGCAAGAGCCGTTTGCATGATCGCCTGCGCTATGAAATGCACAACGGCGAGTGGCTCAGAGAGCGATTGGCCCCTTAAGCTTGGTGCTGCATGGTGTGAGAGCTGTGCAAATAAGATAGCTTGCAACGCTTATGCTTAAAGGACTTTAGATATAAAAGTATCTGAAGTCCTTACTGCATCAGCGTTAACAGCTCCTTTTAATGATTTTTTTGCATCAGCATTAATAGCCAATTTTTTCCAAAAGCAGCAAGACGATCGGCAGTGTCAGCAAACAAATGCCGGTGGAAATAGCGATGCTGGCTGTCACCTCCTCTTGTCCCACACCGTAGCGCTGGGTGAACATGTAGACATTCGCGCCCGTAGGCAGTGCCGCAGCCAGTGCCATGGTGGCCATGGGCACACCACGCAGGCCAAACAGCCATGCCACGGTGATGAACAAGATGGGATGCACCATGGTTTTAACCAAGGCAATGCGCACCGCTGGTTTGATCAGGCTGCCCAGCTTGCTGTATGCCAGCGTCACCCCCACCAGCATCAACGCAATCGGTCCCAGGGCTTGGCCCAGCAACTGCATGGGCTTGTCGATTACGCCGGGAATGCTCCAGCCGGTCTGGGCAAACAGCAGGCCGATGATGATGGGCAAAGGCACCGGGTGAATCACACTGTTTTTAATGGCTTGTGCCAGTGTGCGCGCCAGCCCCTGGGGCTGCCCTTCGGTGCTTAGCTGCCGGGCCTGTGCCAGCTCAAACACCACGGTGCCGCAGCCCAGCAGCACCAGTGCGTGCACCGAGATCAGCGTAAACAAAGTGACCAGGCCCTCCTGGCCAAAGGCCAGACCGATCAGCGGAATGCCAATCATCACGTTGTTGCTGAAGGTGTGCCCCAAGGCGCGGGCGGCGGCCAGTGTGTTGAAGCCAAACACCAGCATGGTGCCTGCAAAGATGATGCCGGCGGCCAGAAAGTACAGCACGATGGGGCTGAAATCCAGATCGCCCACCTTGACGGTGGACATGGTGCGAAACAGAAGCGCGGGTGTCAGCACATAGAACACCAGATTGGACAGATCTTTGACGGCAGAGGCCCGAATCCAATCGGCTTTTGCGGCGATGAAACCCAGAACAATCAACAACACCACAGGCGTCAAGGCGGTCAGCGCAGGGGACTCCATGTATTCACACTTTTAAAATATGGCCGCTTTCAGGTCTTGCGTGGCAATCACACAAGGTCTGAAACCGCTGATGGGGCAATAGGTTAGCTCTGTTTGGGGCTGCTGCATGGGAGCGCGGCATTGCGGGTTGGAGCCACGCAGAGCCATGAAAAAGCAAGCCACTAAGGCTTGCTAAGGCTTGCTAAGGCGCGTCTGGGGCTCGCTTGGAGATCATAGCCCAACGTTGCGCGCTCCATACAGAACGAAGGGCGCGCAGCGCTGGGTGTCGACTCGGGCCAAGCCAGCCAGAGGAAGGGCTAAGGGCAGAAAATAGCAGCGGATCTGGTTCGCGCCATGTGCCTGTGCTGCGGCCCCCGTCTTCTAGCGCTCAGAGCACCTTGGCTGTTCACCGTTTTGTCTCTGTGCCTTGTCGCGTTCAATGCCGGGGTGCCAATCGGCTGCTGCTTCAGCCTGCTTGTGTCTTGAGCCAGCTATCGTGCAACCACTTTTCGGTCTTGCGATGCCCTGGGAAGGTGATCCAGACGATGTCGCGTTCGAAAACCATCGCCTTTTCATCGCTTCCGACGATGACCCAGAACCAGCGCCCATCGGCCAGGTTACGGGCCTTGACTTTCATGCCTGTCAGAACAATGGTTTCGCTGCGGCCATCACGCTGCACGAGGATGGGCTCATCGTGTGGGTCAATCCAGCTGATTTTCATGCGTGGCAACAAATCGGGTGCGGTTTGCTGCAGAAACTCGCGTGCAATCTGCTCACTGCGCTGACGCGTTGGCAGCGGTTTTCCTGCCAGATCTAAAGAAATGTTTGCAAAACCTTTGAGCGTTCCGTCAGCCGCCACCACGGTGCTGAAGTGCTCACCTTCCAACCCTGTATTGCGGCCATCGCGGCGTTCATAACGCAGCAGCGTTGCGCCCTCTCCATCAACGGACACGGTGCGCTGGGATGCCTGTGCATGGGTATCGGGAACTAAAGGAGAAACATCGGTTGAAACAATGGTGGAATGCTTAGTCATGTCTGTATTTGCCTGACCGTAAGGGGTGGATTGAGCTAAAACTGCGCTGCCTGTGCCCAATACAAGTGCGGCAGTCAGTGCGATGCTGTGAAAACGTTGCATGGATGAATAACCTTTCAGTGGGTTGAGTTGGACAAGGGGGAAGCTTCAGGTGTTTGGCGGCAGTACGGCCACTGCATCTACCTCGACCAAGACGTCAGGGTGAAACAGTTGCGCCACTCCTATCAATGCACTGGCAGGCGGTTGCGAGAGGTTGATGAAACGGTCGCGGGCACGGCGGATTGCAGGCAACTGGTTAGCCTGAAAATCGCGGACATAAATGGTGATGCGGGCCAGATGGCCTGGCGTGGCGCCAGCCGCTTGCAGCGTCACATTCAGATTCTTGAAGACTTGATCCAGTTGGGCTTCAAGGCTTGCCCCAAGCACCATGCCGTTCTCATCTATCGGCACATGGCCGGACAGGAACATCAATCGGCCACTGTTAACCACCATGGCCGAAGAGATACCGGGTATGGCAGCGCCCATAGGATTGATGGGTGCAAACATGGCGTTTGCAGGGGGCATGGTGGGCTCCTTCTGGGCAGAGGTTTGGGGATTGGCCAGTGAGCTTGCGCACAACGGCAGCGCTGCCAACAGCGTTAAAAAATGGCGACGGGGGTTCATGAAATACGGTGCTCCGACGGTTGAGGAACTGAAGGCCAACGCGACGACCAGCCATTGACCACTGCCACCGCTGCCAGCAATGCAGCGATGGCTACCCATAGCAGCGCACCCCAGCCATGCGGTGCCAACGCCTGCGCAACGGGCGGCGCGATGCTGGCGCCAACAAACAAGAAAAAGGTGTAGAGCGACATGGCCCGAGCACGAAAGTCGGCCGTTGCTCTGCTTGCGACCGTGCCAATCAGCCCCGGCACAGCCAGTGCAATGCCAGCTGACAGCAGTACGCTGGCCGCCGCCACCCACCAAAAGCCATCGCGTAACCCAACCATCAGTGCAATGGCCGAAAGCACCAGACCTGCGCGTGCGGTACGCACTGGCCCTATCCGGCTGACCAGTCGTGCCGCCACCAGGCAGATCAGCAATGGCGGCAAGCCAGCAAGGCGCAGGGTTTGCAGCTGGCTTTCTGAAAACCCTGTTATTTGAGCACCTGCGTGCAAGCTGACGAAGGCAAATAACACGGTACAAGCGGCCAGCCATGCCCCCATTAGTTGTGTTTGCCGCCACATCGGCACGGGGTTCGCTGCAATAGCACCCTCTTTTCCCCGCGCCATGCCAGTTGGCAATAAACGGTACAAACCAACGGCCAGCAGGGCATACCCAGCTGCCAATGCCAGCATGATGACGTGCAGGCCCAGACCAGCAAACTGCGCTGCAAGCAATTGCGCGGCTGGCGCTGCAGCCAGAAAGGCAAAGCTCATCAAGGAAATGCCCAGTGGGCGACGCGCCGGTGGCAACGTTTCTGCCACCAGTGCCAATGCAGCAGGCGGAAATCCTGCCGCCACCAAGCCCTGCAATGCCCGTGCGCCCAGCAGCATGTTGAAGTTGGGCGCAATCGCCACCACGACACTGGCGGCAGCCGTCGCAGCCAGACTTAACAGCAACACCCTTCTCCGGCCATGTAGATCTGACAGGCGGCCCAGCAGCAAAAATCCAGCCGCATAGGCAAAACCAAAGGCACTGCCCGCCCAGGCCGCTTGCCCGGTTGTGACCTGCCAATTCGAGGCCAATGCCGAAGTCATCGGCAGCGTGACATAGAGCTGACCGACTATCAGCACGGCCCCAAGCATCAGGAGCATCAACAATCGGTAATCTTGGGTTTTCATCAAAATCAACCTTACGTTAAGTGTAGATTCAACTCAAAAAAAGGGGCGACGAAAAACCACCCCATCTCAACTAGGACTGTTTGCGTGCTACTTCAATCAGTGTTTTCATTCGCGCAATATTGGCTACAAGGTCACGTTCGAAAGCCTGCATTTCGCCCAGCTTGCTGCGTGTGGCCTGCAACTGGGTTTCCAAAATCTTCAGTACCTCCTGCTTGCCTTTGATACCGCTGGGGTCATCAAAATACAGGTCAATGACTTGGCTGATCTCCTCCAGGCTGAGGCCAAGACTCTTTAAAGCGGCAATCTTCTCTAGGCGCTGCACGGCCTGCTCGTCGTAGTAGCGATAACCTGCGCCTTCACGCTCTGCAGGACGCAGCAGACCCATCCGTTCGTAGTAGTGGATGGTGCGATGACTGACCCCCGCCCGTTGAGCGAGTTCACCGATCTGCAAAAGAGCCTGAGATGACGACATGAAAAACACAACCTGACGTTAAGTAGAGATTTGATTCTAGAAGGCAAACTGAATGCAGTCAACCGACACAACGTCAATCGTGTGTTCTATGGTGTGCAGGGGAGCTTGAAGATGCGCTTGTTCTCCGTCTTTGCCATGGCTGCACAACATGCCCCTTTAGCTGGGCATCTGGCCGTGCCAAGTCTTTACAAAGCCCCGCGAAAACGATGTTGCAGTCGAGACCAAATTAAAAACCGAAGCCAGCACCGGCACCTTGCCGGGCTGTGCTTCGGAGTTGCACCAAGGGTGAAGCAAGTTCACGCACAGTGCAAATGCGTGGCGCAGTTAAAAGTCCATGCGCAGGCCTACAGTGATATTGCGCCCTTTCAGAGGTGCCGCGCGTTTGATGGCCGAGGTGTGGGCGTAGCCCAGTCGGTCCGTCAAATTCTCGGCCTTCACCGTCAGTTGCAGCGGGCTGTTGCTAAAGCGGTAGCTGGCAGCCAGATTGAGCATGCCGTAGCCGCCCGTAGCGGTTTCGTATTCGGCCGTACGGTTTTGGCGCATCACTTGCGCCCATTCGGCCTGCCCTTCCCAGCCCTTCCAGCTGCCATCCACCCGCAGGCCCATGCGGGCAGCAGGAATACGCGGCAGGTGTTCACCACTGGTCAGCTTGGCGCGCACCAGATCACCAAACAGACTGATACCCACAAAGCGGTTGATGCGCTGGCGCACCTGGGCTTCTACACCCGTAAAGCGGGCATTGGCCTGCGTGTAGTGCTGCAGCTGAAAGCCATCGTGCGCATCTACTGTGCGACCGTAGATATAGCCTTGAATCTGGTGGTGGTAGGCATTGGCACTCCAGGTGGTGGCCCCTGCGGTTTTGCGCAAACCGATGTCCCATGCGTTGCTGGTTTCTTTGCTCAGGTTATGGTCACCCACCTCCCAGCTGTTGGTGGCCATGTGCGGTCCATTGGCAAACAACTCCTCTGCCGAAGGCAGGCGCACTGCATGACTGAACGATGCGCTTGCCTGCCAGCCGGGTTGAAAATGCCAGACCGTGCCCAGCGATGCGGAATTGCCGCTGTGATTGCGCTCGACCTGGCTTTGCAGCGCCTTGACGCTTTGCTGGTCATGGCGCAACGCGGCCTGCCAGCGCCAGTCGCCAATTTTCATCTCCTCCAGCATGAACACACCCCACTTCTGGGTGCGAGTGGGCTCGACATAGGCCTCCTCACCATCGGCGCGAAAGTTGCGCTGCCCGGTGTGCAAGCCTAGCAAACCGCGCCAGCCGGCAATAGGGGCGTGCTGCAGCTCAAACCGCGCGTCGTGTGCGCGGTTGCGAAATTGCGTTGCCACCTCATCGCCTTCCAGCTCGTCGTGGGCGTAGCGTGTATGGCTGCCCTTAAAGCGCAGCGCTTCAATGCCCGCCACCGGCGCACGCCACTCACCGCGCACATCCCAGCGGTGGCTGGTCATATCAACAATTGGGGTGCCCTCGCCCTCTTCATGCACATGACCCCCGTGGGAGCCACAGTGCAGGTGATCGCCATGGGGATGGCAGTCACTGTGCTCATGACCGGGCAAGCCGTACTCAGCACGCTGGGTGGTATAGGCCGCGCCCAGATAGCCGTCACTCCCCACCCAAGACAGACCCATGCTGCCGGTGCTGCCCTGGCTGTAGCTGCCGGGCACTTTGCGCCCGCCCTCTTCGCTGCGCCAGCCACGGCCTGCGCGGTAGTCGCTGGCGTTGCGGCCTGCGGCTTCGACCCGCAGTACCAGCGGGCCTGCACCCGTCGTCAGGCCCATGGCCCCGCTCTTTTCGTTGGCTGCACTGCCCCAGCGCACTTCGGCAGCACCTTCCACAGCTTTTGAAGGGCGTTGTGTGGGCACTTTCTCATCGACCACATTGACAACCCCACCAACGGCACCGCCATGCACCAAGGCTGCTGGGCCGCGCAAAATTTCAACCTGCTTGATCAGCAAAGGCTCGGTGGCGACAGCGTGGTCGGGGCTGATGGTGGAGGCATCGTGCAGCTCTATGCCATTGGCCAGCACGCCCACGCGCGGGCCGTCCATGCCGCGGATGATGGGGCGGCTGGCCCCTGCCCCAAAGTGGGTAGCGTGGATGCCGGGCTCACTCGTCAGGCTGTCGCCCAACGTGGCACCGCGGCGCAGTTGCCAGGCTTCCCCATCCAGCACGCTGACGGGTGCGGCCATGTCTTGCGCCGCCAGCCCCAGGCCAGTGGCCGTTACGGTCACACTGGGCAAGGGCGTGGTTTCTGGCGCAGTTGCGCTGTCTTGTGCCAGCGCAACATGTACATGCGCCACGTACAAGGTCGCAGCCAGGGCTACGGGGTGGAAAAAGTGCGGATTCCAAGTCTTTGTTTGCAAAGGCTTCATGGTGTCTATGTATCTCTGTACCGAAGACGCACGCAGGCGCTGCGGGCCCAGTCGTTCAAGACGCAGGCAGCAGACAGCGGCTGCAGCACGGGGTTAGCCGTGGCAGTGCATCAGAAAATTTGAATAAAAGAGGCTCTAGCGCTTATGCATAAAGCGTAGACCGCTCATTTTTTGAGAGAAATAACAAAGGCCTGTTCAGGCCATGAAGCCTTCTGGCGGAGCGCGGGCAAGAAAAATACGAATGGGTGACGGAAGCAAATGCGCTTCACTCATCCACTCTGGGGGCTGAGCTGGCTGCGGATGGATAACCGCAACAGCTGGTGGCGTAGCGCTGGCACCATGCCCCAATTGATCAATAACCAGACAAGCAAGGGCATCGTGCCCGGCAAACCATGCAGCTACGCCATGGACATGCTCGGCGGCAGCCTGGCTCTGCTGTGTCAGTTGTGGTGCATGTAGCACCTCGTGCATGCGTCCCAAGGCCGGTGCCAGCACCAAAGCCATGGCCAGCCACCACCCCAAAAAGGGCGTGCGCAGAGCGTGCATGCGGGAAAACAAGTTCATAGCTTGAAAGGGCTACACCTTAATGGCTGTGGCGCATGCCGCAGTTTTTACCTAGAGCCAGCCCCTTGCAGCTGGTTTGCAGCTGTTTGAGGCAATCGTCATACGATTTTCCCGATGCCAGGCATTGCGCTGCTTGCTCATGTGCGCGGGCCATGCTGCGGTGGCGCTCAATGTCTTCCAGAGTATGCGCATCCAATGGTTTGGCCGGTTGCTTGGCCAGTTGCGTCTGTGCCGAAGCCTTGTTCGCAGCATCGGGGGCATGACCGTGGTCGTGCGCCCATGCCGGCATCGCCAGCAGGCATGCTGCTGCGGCTGTGCAGATCAGTGATTTCATAGTTCCTCTTAAGGGTGGTTAAAAAACGGGGGTTTTGCGTCACCAGCGCACTGTGCGCATTCGCCTTGCACAGCGACATCGAGCATTGGCTTATGCACGCCGGTGCTTTGCACCAGGGCTTCGCGCAAGGCGTGCAGCGCAGCCTGCACAGCGGCGGCACCCGGGTCCAGCGTGATGTGCTGGTGGCAGGCCGTGCATTCAAGGTGCGCAGAAGCGGTGGGGGCTGTGGCATCCACCACAAAATAATGGGTGATGCGCTGTGCGTTCACCGTACGTTGCAGCAAGCCCGCCTGGGTCAGTCTGTCCAGCGCGCGGTATACCGTGACACGGTTCACAGGTATGCCCTGATCGTGCAAAGCGACTTCAACCAGTGCCTCGGTCCAGCCAGCTGGTGGCTGCATGGGCAGCAAAGACAGCAAAGCCTGCACAGCACGCGTCGCACGCATGCCTGCAGGCAGTGTCAAAGTGGGTGTTGAGGGTTTAGTCATGGAGGTGCATTAACGCAATACAGTTGCATTATGCCCGCGTAAAACCGTGCGCCAACACTCGTTAAGCGCTGGTTTTAGTCTTTCTTGGCGTATTGCGAGAAAGTTTCCAAAAACTTGTGCACCTTGGGCCCCACGACATAGGCACAGTAAGCTTGGTGCGGATTGTTGGCAAAGTAATCTTGGTGGTAAGACTCAGCGGGCCAATAGCTTTGCAGTGGCTGCACCTCGGTCACGACGGGCACACCAAAAAGGTTCTGCGCGTTGAGGGCCTGCACAAAACGGGTCGCAACATCGTTTTGCTGGCTGGACGTGGTGTAGATGCCGCTGCGGTATTGGGTACCCACATCGTTGCCCTGGCGATTGAGCGTGGTGGGGTTGTGGGTGCCAAAAAAGATTTCCAGCACGGCTTGCAAGTCGATCTGCTGGGGGTCAAACGTGAGCTTGATCACCTCTGCATGCCCCGTCGTTCCTTCGCAGATCTGCTCATAGCTGGGATTGGGCACTTGCCCGTTGGCATAACCACTTTCTACATCCAGCACGCCACGGACCCGATCAAACACCGCCTCTGTGCACCAAAAGCAGCCACCACCCAAATAAATAATTTCTTGCATGGGGCATTTTTACACTGTGTCAGCGATGCTGGCTGACAGGCGGTGAGCACTTAGCTGTAGGACATTAAGCTGGCTTGACGGCTGATCCGCAGTTTTTTATATTGCATTTACTGACCAGTTAGTCATTTCAACACCCCACTCTTCTTGGCATTTTGAGCACTGAACCCATTCCTGGCCCAGAACCATCGCGCCGCGCACGCCGCAAAGAGGCGCGCCCTGCAGAGCTGCTGGAGGCTGCAACCCGCCTTTTCGTAGAGAAAGGCTATGCCGCAACACGGGTGGAGGAAGTGGCTGCGCTGGCCAATGTTTCCAAAGGAACTTTGTTCCTTTACTACCCCAGCAAAGAGGCCTTGCTCAAAGCCGTGGTGCGTGAAAACATCGCTGGGCGTTTTGCTCAATGGCAGGCACAGCTGCAAGACTTTGAAGGCAGCACACCAGATTTGGTGCGGTATGCGTTTGCGGTGTGGCTGGAGTGCATTGCGCACTCGCCGGCTGGTGGTATCTGCAAGCTGATGAGCAGTGAATGCTGTAATTTCCCGGAACTGGCAACGTTTTACCTGGAAGAAGTCATCTACCCCGGCAACGCCCTGATCCGCTGCATTTTGGAGCGCGGTATCGCACGCGGCGAGTTTCGCCACGTGGATTTGGACGCCGGCATTCACTTGATCGTGACGCCCATGTTCTCTTACATCCAGTGGCGCCATTCCATGGGCGTTTGCTACCCACAGTCCTTGGGAGTGAGTGCTGAAGTCTATTTTTCGGCCCATATTGATAATTTGTTGCGCGGCTTGGCCGCCAATCCGGCATGACACAGCCAGTTCAACCCGCAACTACGCGCCGCCTTCCCAAATGGATGTGGCTGCTGGCCGTCGTCAGCGTACTGGCCATTGTGTGGGGCATGTGGCGTGCGCTGGAAAGCCGGAGTGCCAAAAAAGAAGCACTGCAGACCAGCGTAACAAGCCCGCCCCCCAGCTTGCGTATTCCACCTGAAGAATGGCTGCTAGCGCGCCCCCGTGCCATGCCGCTGGGTATTGCCATTACTGGCAGCCTGTCTGCGGTGAACAGTGCGGTTGTGAAAGCCCGCGTCCCTGGGGAGCTGCGTGATTTACAGGTCCGCGAAGGTGATGCGGTGTCTCAGGGCCAGGTGATTGCCCGGATCGACCCCACCGAGTCAGATGCCCGATTTCGCCAGGCCAAGCTGCAAGCCGATGCAGCACAGGCCCGGGTGGCAATTGAGCAGCGCCAATACGATAACAACCGCGCACTGGTTGAAAAAGGTTTTATTTCCAGCACAGCGCTGACCACCTCGTCTGCCAACTTACAAGCCGCGCAGGCCAATTACGCAGCCGCTCGCGCAGCACAGGACGGCGCACAAAAGAGCCTTGATGACACCGTATTGCGCAGCCCCATTGCGGGCCAGGTGGCACGCCGCATGGTGCAAAACGGTGAACGGGTGAATGTAGAAGCAGCGATTGTCGAGGTGGTTGACCTCTCGGCTTTAGAGCTGCAGGTGCTGCTTCCCGCCAATGACTCCGCCTCCGTGCACGTTGGACAAACGGCCCAGCTGCTGCTGCGTGCAAGCAACGGGCAGGCTGCACAGAACCTGCAAGCCCGGGTGGTACGCATCAACCCCAGCGCGCTGGCAAGCAACCGTGCAGTGCCCGTGTATCTGCAGCTTGCATCCCAGAGCGCCAGCCAGCTGCGCCCTGGCATGTATGTAGAAGGATTTATTCAGACGGGCAGTACCGAGGCCCTGGCGGTACCGCTGCATGCTGTACGCACCGATCAGCCCCTGCCCTATGTGCAGACCGTGCAAAACAACGTGGTCATGCACACCCCAGTCAAGCTGGGCGTGCAAAGTGTGGGAGAGGCACAGACATGGGTTGCAATCGATGCGGGCCTGCAAGCCGACCAGATGGTGCTGGCTGGCCGCCTGGGCGGTTTGCCAGCTGGCACGCGTGTGCAATTGATGCCGGCAGAGCCTGCCCCGCCCTCGCAGTAACTGTCCAGAAAGCACAGCCGCATGTGGTTTACCAAGGTCAGTTTGCACAACCCCGTCATGGCTACCATGGTGATGCTGGCCTTTGTGGTGCTGGGTTTGTTTTCTTACCAGCGACTGTCTATCGAGCAGTTCCCCAACGTAGATTTTCCCGTCGTGGTGGTGTCTGTGGATTACCCGGGCGCTTCGCCGGAAGTGGTGGAAAGCGAAGTCACCAAACGGCTGGAAGAGGCCATCAACTCGATTGCCGGCATCAACGCCCTCACCTCGCGCAGCTACGAAGGCAGAGCGCTGATCATCATTGAATTTCAGCTGCAAATCGATGGGCGCAAAGCGGCTGATGACGTGCGCGAAAAAGTAGCCACCGTGCGCCCTCTGCTGCGCGATGAGGTGAAAGAGCCGTGGGTGCTGCGCTTTGACCCAGCCAGCGCACCGGTGTGGTCAGTAGCCGTTTTGCCGGACAGCCATACGCAAATTGAAGGCACACAGCCACTAACGCCCGTGCAGCTCACCACGTGGGCTGACCAGGTTCTGAAAAAACGGCTGGAAAACGTACGCGGCGTTGGTGCCGTGAATCTGGTTGGCGATACGCCACGTGAAATCAACGTCTATCTGGACCCTGCCGCATTGCAAGCCTACGGGATCACTGCGGCGCAGGTAGTTAACGCCGTACGCAGTGAAAACCAAGATTTACCTGTCGGCAGCATTCGCTCGCTCCAGCAAGAACGTGTGGTGCAGATCAACGCCCGCATTCAGCGGCCAGAGCAATTTGCCGACATCATCGTGGCCCAGCGCAATGGCGCTGCCGTGCGGCTGGGCCAACTGGCACGCATCCAAGATGGCGCACAGGAAGTTGAAAGCCTGGCGCTGTACAACGGCCAGCGCACGCTGCTGCTGTCGGTGCAAAAAGCACAGGATGAAAACACCATTGAAGTGGTCAAGGGGCTCAATCAGGCCATCCATGATCTGGGTGGCGAGTTGCCTGCAGGCATCAAGCTGGAGACCATTGCCGACTCTGCTCGCCCGATTCAAGTGGCCGTCGACAACGTGCGGCAAACCTTGATTGAAGGTGCGGTGCTGACCGTTGTGATTGTGTTTTTGTTCCTCAACTCCTGGCGCTCCACCATCATCACAGGCTTGACGCTGCCCATTGCGTTGATCGGCACCTTCTGGTTCATGTACATGTTTGGCTTTTCCATCAACATGGTCACGTTGATGGCGCTATCGCTGTGCGTGGGCCTGCTGATCGACGACGCCATCGTCGTGCGCGAGAACATCGTGCGCCATGTGCAAATGGGTAAATCGCCCTACAACGCAGCCATGGACGGCACACAGGAAATTGGCCTGGCCGTGCTGGCCACCACCTTGTCCATCGTCGCGGTGTTTTTACCCATTGGTTTCATGGGCGGCATCATTGGCAAGTTCTTCCATGAGTTCGGCATCACCATCGTGGCCGCTGTGCTGATTTCGATGTTTGTCAGCTTTACGCTGGACCCCATGCTCTCCAGTGTGTGGCACGACCCGAGCATTCACGCGCGGGGCTCAAAAGCACAGCCACAGCCCCATGGCAAACCAACGCTATATGACCGCACGCTGGGCCGCATCACTGCGTGGTTTGACCGCGCAACAGAAGATTTGTCAGATCTGTACCAGCGTTTGCTTCGTTGGGCGCTGCTGCACAAATTGGCGACCGTGCTGATTGCCGTGGCAATTTTCATTGGCAGCGTATTCATGCTGCCCCTGCTGGGCTCTGAATTTGTGCCCAGTGCCGATTTTTCTGAAACGCAGGTCAAATTCGAAACCCCGCAAGGCTCCTCGATTGAGGCCACAGAAGCCAAAGCTCTGCAGGTAGAGGCCATCATTCGAGCCATGCCCGAGGTCAAATACACCCTCACCAGCATCAATACCGGGGGCGCTGAAGGAAAGCACTCAGCCAGCATCTTTATCCGGCTGGTAGACCGCCACCAACGCCAGCGCAGCCTGCAAGACATGTCGCTGGTGTTGCGCCAGGCGTTGCGCACGGTTGCGGGGATCATCGTCACCCATGTGGGTTTGCTGGAAGCTGTGGCTGGGCAAAAACAAATTGAGTTTTCACTCATGGGGCCTGATCTGGGTGAGCTGGACCGGTTAAACCAGCAACTACAGGCACAACTGCAGCGCATTCCTGGCCTGGTGGACGTAGATACCAGCTTGCAGCCGCCCAAACCCATTGTGAACGTTGAAGTACGCCGCGATGCTGCTGCTGACCTTGGGCTGTCCGTTGCAAGCATTGCCAGCAACTTGCGCACCTTGGTAGCGGGCGAGACGATTGGCAACTGGCGCGCCAGCGACGACCAGACCTATGACGTCAACGTCCGCCTGGCGCCTGAGGCACGCACCCAACCTGCCGATTTGCAGCATCTGCCTTTTGCGCTGACGGGTGCTGATGGCAGTACGCGCATCGTTCAGCTCAGTCAGGTGGCTGACGTAGTGCAAGCCAGCAGCCCCAGCCAGATCAATCGCCGCGCCATGACCCGTGAAGTGCAATTTACGGCCAATGTGTCGCTGCGCTCGGTGGGTGAAGTTTCTGCCGACATCACCAAGACGCTGAACAATCTGCAAATGCCACCCGGCTACCGCTGGGAGTTTGGTGGCTCAACCAAGAACATGAACGAGTCGTTTGCATACGCCCTGTCCGCCTTGGCTCTGGCGATTATTTTTATTTACATGATTTTGGCCAGCCAGTTCAAAAGCTTTATTCAACCGCTGGCACTGATGACCTCATTGCCCTTGACGTTGATTGGTGTGGTGCTCGCGTTGATGATGTTTAACTCCGCCATCAGCATGTTTTCCATCATTGGCATTGTCATGCTCATGGGTTTGGTCACCAAAAACGCTATTTTGCTGGTGGACTTTGCCATTCGTGCGCGTGGCGAGCACACCAACGAACACGGCGAGATTGAGCAGGGCCTGCCCCGTGAGCAAGCACTTTTACTGGCCGCCAGAGTGCGGCTGCGCCCTATCTTGATGACAACACTGGCCATGGTCTTTGGCATGGTGCCTCTGGCTTTTGCCGTGACTGAAGGCTCAGAACAGCGTGCCCCGATGGGCCAGGCCGTGATTGGCGGAGTCATCACCTCCTCGCTGCTCACCTTGGTGGTTGTGCCGGTGGTGTACTGTTATTTGGATGATTTGACGCAATGGGTCAAAAAGCTTTGGAAGGGTCGTGTGGCCCACAACGCCGCAGACCTGCCCCCAGACTCGTAGAATCGTGAGTTTGTTCCAGACAAGCCATCCCACAGCGGAGGAGACCACAATGAATTTGCCCCTGAACAGCCTGCTTGATCGCAACGACACCACTGAAAACGCCCGCTACAACATGGTGCAGCAGCAAGTGCGCCCATGGAACGTGGATGACAACGGTGTGCTGGACGCGCTCTACACAGTGCGCCGTGAAGATTTCACGCCCCCCGCACACTACAGCCTGGCGTTCATGGACGTGGAAGTGCCACTGAGCGACGATGCCCTGGCCATCGAGCAGGGGCTGTGCATGTTTCAGCCCCGCGTAGAAGCACGCATGATCAACGATCTGGAAGTACAGCCCCACGAGCGCGTACTGGAAATCGGTACAGGCTCTGGCTACAGCGCTGCCCTGCTGTCCCGGCTGGCTAAAGAGGTTGTGACGCTGGAAATCAATGCCGATCTGGCAGAGATGGCCCGTGAAAATCTGACCGATGCAGGCTGCACCAATGTCACCGTGCGCGTGGCAGATGGCTCTAAAGACACCCTGCCTGAAGGCCCGTTTGATGTCATTTTGCTCAGCGGTTCGGTCGAAGTGCTGCCCAAAGAGCTGCTCTCACACCTCAAGGACGGCGGGCGTCTGGCTGCCATCGTGGGCCAAAAACCCATCATGCGCTACACCGTGGTGAGCAAGCAAAACGGCGACATCACCATCACCGAGCCATGGGACATCGTCGTGCCTCGCCTGCAAGGTTTTGCTACCGCTCCACGCTTTGCGTTCTAAGTTTCAAGCCTGTTGACATCGCTGGAGAGATTTTTATGTTTTACCAAGTTCGCCCTTCCCTGCTGGATGAATGGTTGGGCCAATTTGACGGTGGTGTCAGCAAACCGTTGGTGCTGGATGTCCGTGAGAAATGGGAGTGTCAGGTGGCCAGCGTTGCTCCCAGCGACAAGTTTGAGCTGCTGTGCATCCCCATGGGAGAGATCACCTCGCGCCTCAATGAGCTCGATCCTGATCGCCCTGTTGCCTGCCTGTGCCACCACGGTGCCCGCAGCATGAGCGTGGCTGCGTATCTGGCGCGCGCAGGCTTTGATGCGGTGGCCAACATCACAGGCGGCATTGCCGCCTGGTCAGATGAACGCGACCCGACCGTGCCGCAGTATTGAGGTTCGATTTCTAAAAAATGGCAGTCCAATGCTGCCGATGAGATTCTTGGAGAAGGTTTCCATGGTGTTTTCATTCGGGCAGCAACTCTCGTTTTCTGCGCACTCTGCGCTGCGTCAAGTAACTGTGGCTGCTATGGCCGCCTGTGCATGGACCGCTGCACCCGCTCAAAGCCTGGTGCAATTGACAGAGCAGGCGCAAATCCATGACGCGGCGTGGCAGAGTGCGCGGGCGCAGCTGGACGCCACCATCAGCAAAGGCGCGCAGGCCAAAGCTGGTTTGTTGCCGCAAATAGGCATTCAAGCAGGCAGCCAGTACAGCGAAACCCGCGTACGCGGCAACTTTCCTACTGTGCCGCTCGATGGGCGGCAAGACTCGGCCAGTCTGCAAGCCCAGCAGCCTTTGTATAACCCCGCCAATGTGGCCACCTACCGCCAAGGGCAGCGCAACGTAGATCTGGCCTACGCCCAAGTCGATGCCTCTGGCCAGGACTTGCTGGTGCGCTCTGCCAAAGCCTATTTTCAAGTGCTCTCCGCAATCGATACCTTGAGCCTGGTGCAGGCCCAAAAACGTGCGGTGGCTGAGCAACTTGAATACGCCAAGCGCAACTTTGAAATTGGCACGGCAACAGTTACTGACTCACGCGAAGCACAGGCCCGCTTTGACTTGGTCCGCGCTCAAGAAATTGCCTCAGAAAATGATGTCCGCGTCGCACAAGCGGCGCTCGAGCAACTGGTTGGTGTGACCGGAGCCTCGCCCTGGCCGCTCGCTCAGCCTGTGCGTTTGCCACAGTTAACCCCCAACGATTTACAAAACTGGCTAGACACGTCTGACGCGCAAAACCCCATGGTGCGCCAAGCACAAATAGCGGTAGACATGGCCAAGCTGGAAACAGACAAAGCCTATGCGGGCCACAAGCCCACGGTAGATTTGCAGGCCAGCTACGGCACCCAACGCAACCCTGATGGATCCATGACGCTGCCGCAGCGCAATAACTCCACGGTAGGCACCGTTGGCGTTGTCATGACCATTCCGCTGTTTGCCGGCTTTGCCGTACAGAACCGGGTCAAGGAAACTCTGTCGCTGGAAGAGAAGTCTCGTGCAGACTTGGAAGACGCCAAGCGCCAGGTGGCCCAAACCGTGCGTACCGCCTTCTTCGGCGTGCAGTCCACCTACGGGCAAGTTCATGCACTGGAAGCCGCCGTGGCTTCAAGCCAGAGCGCTTTAGAAGCCAATGTGCTGGGCTATGAAGTAGGAGTTCGCATCAACATTGATGTGCTCAATGCCCAAAGCCAGCTGTATCAGTCGCAAAAAGACTTGGCGCAAGCTCGCTACAACCTGCTTGTGGGCCACCTGCAGCTGCGCCAAGCAGCTGGCAATTTGCAGATGCAGGATGTGCACACCATCAATGAATTGCTCAGCCCGGCACACATAGCGGCAGCGCACTCCACCAGCAACTCTATTAAAAGATGAGCTGCTAACGCTTATATTTAAAGGACTTCAGATAGATATCACTCTGAAGTTCTTATAGATACTGCGGATACAGCTCATTTTTTGAATACGACTGCTTACCTCTCTAACGCCGCGTTTTAGATATTAAAAATGAATTTAAATTTCATGTAAGCTGTATTCAATACTCTATTTGAAAGCCCCTTGTCTGGAGCTTTCAAACGCACAGCGGGCTTACTTAATCAGTTCAAGCATCTGCTTGAAGGCTGGGTGCTCACAGCTGCGCAGCCATTCAAAGGCAACCATCTCGGTGGTCACCAGTTCAGCGCCTGCGCCAGCCAGGCGGTCAAAAGCAGCATCGCGGTTACGTTCACTGCGTGAGCTGCAAGCGTCGGTCACCACCCACACTTCCATCTCCTCTTCCAGCAACTGCAGCGCCGTTTGCATCAGGCAAACGTGGGCTTCGCATCCAGCGATGATGATGGACGGACGCTCAGGCTCTTGTGCTTCCTGGGGCTTTTGCAAATGCTTGGGCATGCTGCGCGCGTTGCCGCCCTGCTGCTTGCGCACTGGTGGGCGCAGCACATCAATCAAGCCCTCTTCGGCCGCGCTGAAGCTCATCTTGGCAAAGGTTCTATCGCACAAGGCGCGCAGATCAGGCGCGTTTGGCCCCAGCCGTGAGGGATTTTGCTCTGTCGCCCAGACAGGCACTTGCATCATGTTGGCAATTTTGGCCAGCTTCACAGCATTGGCCAGCACCTGCTGCCCCTCAAAAATGGCAGGCATCAGCTTTTCTTGGTAGTCGATCAGCACCAATTGCGAATCATCGGCATCCAGCAGCATGTAGTTTTCCTAGAGTTTTCTCAAAGTAGGCATTGTCGCAGCGATCTGTACAGCACGCCTTACAGCGCACTTGACCTCAACTTGCCTGAGACAGATCAAAGCGAGGCAATCAAATAGTAAAAGACCGCAACTAGATCTCTTTTGTAGGGCAATTTCAGTGCACAACGTCAGGCACTCGTGATAACCTCCGTGCCCATGACTTGCAAATGGCTACTCGTTCTTGCCCTCGCCTGTGGAAGCGTGCAAGCAGCGCCCACTTCCAGCGAACCTCTGTCTCAGAATCGGTTAACCGAAATTCTGAAGGAGCGCGGTCTCGGCTCCAATCTGCAGTCCATGGGGCAATCGGTTGCAACGAACACCTCCACCGTAATCAATACCGCCATGGGCATGATCGGTATTCCTTACCGATTTGGTGGCACCAGCGCTGAGACAGGTTTTGATTGCAGCGGCTTTGTTCGCGCGATCTACCAAGACACCATGGGCCACCTCTTGCCTCGCAAGGCCGATGATCAGGCCAAGGCCACCCAGAAAATCGACAAGAAAGAACTCAAGCCAGGCGATCTGGTGTTCTTCAACACCATGCGCCGCACATTCAGTCATGTCGGTATTTATGTGGGTGACGGCCAGTTCATTCACTCCCCCAGCAAAGGTAAATCTGTACGGGTAGAAAACATGAATACAAGCTATTGGGCCAAGCGCTTCAATGGTGCCCGCCGCGTTGATGTGGCAACAGCTGATGCAGCTGCACTGACAGGCAACGATATTTCGGTGCCCTGACACCCAAAATATTCCGTCCAAGGCCTGCTCCATGCAGGCCTTTATTTTTATTGATTCTTTTTTGCTCCTATGACCGACAAAGCTACACCCAAACCCAAACTTGTTCGCTGGATCATTGGCGTGCCCGTGGCTCTTTTTGCTGTGCTGATGCTGGTCAGCCAGATCTTCTTCACCGCATCTCCAGACAAAGAAGCTCAGTGGATTGAGCGTGAAACCATTCGCTTGTGCTGGAAAGAGCGAGAAAAAGGCCCCAAGGAAAATACACCTGCACAGTTCACTGAAGGTCAGTGTGAACAGCTGGAATTTGCCTTCAAAAACAAATGGGGCGTGAACCCCTAACTGCTTCTTGCAGCCGTGAACGCGCAAGAAGCAATACCGGGCTGATCGCTCTACTAAGGCCCATCCGCTGGCAGACATGGCCCTGTCTTCGTACAAAAAAGTCAGCCTGATGGACGCACCATTCAACGCTAAGCGATTTTTGAAGCTTTAGACTTGCTCTACTACCGCAGGTAGACTGCCTCAATGCTTGCTACCCCATTGCTTTGTCTGATTGTGGGTGTTTTTAACGGAGACACTCTGAGCGCACGTTGTCCCTCGCAAGAGGCTGCCACACCCTATCAGCAGGTACAGGTGCACCTTCAAGGCATCGATGCCCCACAAGTACAGCAGCCTTATGGTCATCAGGCGTTTGAGGCTTTACGTGAGATGGCCTTGGGCAAAACTGCCGAGTTGCGGTGCAGCAAAGTTGACCACCAGCAGCACCGCGTGTGCTCTGTCTGGGTAGCTCCAGTGTCCGCCCCTGATGGGCCGCGTACGCTGGATGCAGGGCTGACCATGCTGACCATGGGGCTGGCCCGGTGGTCTAGCGCCGATGCCGCACAACAGTCATCCCAAGAACGCGGCCAGTATGCGTTTGCCGAGCAAGAAGCGAAGGCCCGCAAAGCGGGCCTGTGGCACACCATTGCCACGGTTGCCCCACTGGACTGGTGAATTGTGCAGCGCTACTCCAGCACAACGCAATTGCGCCCTGCAACCTTGCCGCGGTACATGGCAGCATCTGCACGGGCAATCACTGTTTCCACAGCTTCTCCTGGCCGATAAAGCGTGGCCCCCAGCGTGCATGTCACCTGAAGATCTTTATGGATCATTTGTGACCATGGCAGAGACTCTGTGTACTTGCGAATTCGCTCCAGCAGCACGCCCGCCTCAACCAACGTCGTGCCGGGCAGCACCAGCAAAAATTCTTCTCCCCCGTAGCGGCCACCGCAGTCCACAGCACGCAGCTGTGAAGAAAGAAGCTGACCAAAAGCCCGCAGCACCTGGTCTCCGCCCTCATGTCCATAGCGATCATTGACTTGCTTGAAATAGTCAATATCAAGCAATGCAACGCACAAGGCAGAGCCGTCTCGCTGAGTGGTCTCAATACACTGCTGCAGCCGCTCCATCACGCCACGCCTGTTCGCTACCCCGGTTAATTCGTCATTGCGCATCAATTCTTCAATCTGCATGAGCGCAAGCGCCAATTTTTCATTGCTCGCGCTGAGACGAAATTGCATGCTGCGAAAGTACGTCACAAGAATGCTGCAACGCACGACAGCCCCAAACACCACGCCAATCGCCAGCAATTGCCCAGCCAGCGTATCGGTGGTCATGCGCATCTGCGGCCCTAACCAGCAAATGACAAGCGCTACCGCTATGAGCGTGCAGCCCCAGGTCATCCAAAAACTGGTACGACGGCGTGCAAGAAAGCCATCGGCACTGAAAACAAGCAGCATCACTAGCGCTTGAAACGCAACCTGTGGAGCCGCTATTAGCAGACCCAGCGTTCCAATGATTGCGACCAGCTGGTGCACAAGAAATAAGCCAGGATCTCGCCTTGTCTGGCTCCAGCCACTGGCATACGCCCAGGTGATAAAGGCCATGCCAATGCCTACCCACAGCCCATACAGCAGCACAACGTTCAATGGTGCATAGCCTGCCAAGCTGTGCCCAAGGAAAAGTCCAAAGGCATACAAATGGCTTAGCAGCACCGAAGCATGCAATTGCCATGTACGACGACGCCAGCGCTCTAAGTACAGTGTTTCATCCCTCAGTGGAGAAGAAGATTCAGGCCCCCACAGCAAACGGTTGTGCTTTTTCTCAGAGGAAGTCACGATCACAGGCATCAAAGAGCCCTATTTCTTATGTATTACGGGAAATCGCTGCCAGCAGCTTCTCGGTTGTGCCTAGACCCTTCTGTGGCCCAAACATCCAACGCGAGATCGTAGCTTGCCTCTGTGTCACGCTGCTGGCGCTTTCTGCATGCTCTGTAGAGTTATATCTGCGCTTACCGCTGGTCACACCAGAAATTTTGTCTTGCACACAGAATGGATGATGGCGGCAGCGATCAAAAGAAGCAAAATTTTCAGTGAATAAAGAGAGCTGCCAGCGCTTGTGTAATAAGCTCTACCCCCTGATTTACCTAAAAGAAAGCACCTGTGAACAAATCTGAACTGATTGCCTACATTGCAAACAACGCCGACATGTCCAAAGCATCTGCTGCACGCGCACTGGATGCGACCTTGGAGGTGGTCAAGGTCTCCCTGCAAAAAGGCGACACTGTGTCGCTCGTGGGATTTGGCAGCTTTGGCGTAACGACACGCGCAGCGCGCAATGGCCGCAACCCACGCACCGGCGAGGCACTGAAGATCAAAGCTGCCAAGGTGCCTAAGTTCAGCCCAGGCAAAGCATTGAAAGATGCTGTCAACTAAGAATTAGCTGCTAAAGCAAGCCTGCTCTGACCGAGCAGGCTTTTTTTTAACCATAAGGCATCGTTTTGTGCTGTTCAGCAACCAGCCCCGCTGAATACACGCCTCAATGTGCGCGTGCGAAATTAAGCAAGCTATCGCAACCACTGAGTGCGGATTAGGTCAAAAACCGTTCAACTGGTACTCTCGGGAGAGATTCAAATTGTTGATGACTATGGAGAGGACCCCTATGCCACCACCAAAAATCGATGCTCAAGCAAACAGCGGCGTCTCTGCGAAAAAGCCTTGGACACAACCAGTGAAGGTTAAACCTGAAACAGTCATGCCCGAAGGGCTCCAGGTTCAAGTTCACAAACGGCAATCTCTGCCAGATAGTTACCGAATCTGTAACGGAACAAGTTTCGAGCCATACCAGCCGAAAGACTGGGGCCGTTAATAAAAAAACCCGCGTAATGCGGGTTTTTTTGAGCGGTCAAAGCTGCCAAGCTATCAACACCCCTCAAAAATTTACGCGACTTACTCCGGAAGCGCGATTCCAAGCTTTGCAAGCTTAGAGGCAATCACATCGCGACGACGGGCAGCTTTTGATGCGGTCTCACTCACCGTTTTGAGTACGCCAGGGCCTTTAGAAGATGAAGTCAGCACGACTGCTGCTTTTTTTGCGGCGTCAGCAGCTACTTTTTTGTAGCTTGCGATAAGTTCGGCGTGTGCAATTGGTTGGTTCACAAAGACTTCCATATTTAAGACAACTCCCATTGTTGCCTCAAAACGCCTAAAGCATCTCACCAGCCCGCATTGAGGGGGCTTTTCTTTGGGCATAGGCACAGCTCGCTATGAATGCTGACCTAACTATCCAGCCTGTTTGGCCTTGGTGACCGGCCCCCTCTCAGTCGTTACCAAGTTAAAGGTTGTGAATTCCATCAGCCAGGAAAATGATGGGCATTAAGAAGTGCAGATTCACCGAGGAACAGTTCATTGGATTGTGTAGGCAAGCCAAAGTCAGCATACCGATCAACAAGCTGTGCTGCCAGGGCGAGTTCAGCGACGTCACCTTCTACAAGTGGCGAACCAAGCACGCAGGCATACAGACCACGGACGTCAAGAGACTGCGTGAACTTGAATCCGAGAACGCCAAACTCAAGCGTCTGCTGGCTGCAGGCTCATCTGGACATCCATGCGCTCAAGGAGGTATTGGGCGTAAAGCCTTAGCTGCGCAGGTCAGACGCGCAGCAGTGGCCAAACTGATTGAGTGTCCGAACGCCATGCGTGCCGCCTAGCAGGGCTCTCCTGGGGCAGCTATCGCAACCTGCCGATGGCCGAGTCGCCACGCAGCAGGATCGTCGAGATCGCACAGGTGCGGCGGCGCTTCGGCTATTGCCGTATGTCGTTGGTTCATTGGCAACACTCCTAGCGCTTATGCGCTGATTAGTGTGTTGCATTGACCGCTTGAATCCGTCACCCATTGCAGTCATGCGAATGTTTTGAAAGCAGAAATTGCCCATTAGTGATCATTGTTCAAAATTGCGATTTTTCTGGTTCCAAACACACCCGAAGACGCAGCTGTATTTTCTGAAAACGAGAAGTAACGATAACTCGACAACTCTCGGGTGTCGTCAGAGGCCGCATAATGCACAACCATGCAAGCGCTGCGTAACTCCCTGTCACTGACCCGCCTGGTTCTGGCGTGGTTTATGCTGACTTTGAGTATTGCAATGGCTTCACCCATAGTGCATCCAACGGCCATCGTGGTGGTCTGTACCTCAAGTGGCAGCATGCAGGTGATCGTGCTTGATGAGGACGGCCAGTCAGTGCCAGGACCTCATCACTCGTTGGACTGCCCCTTGTGTCTGACTATCACGACACCGCCGACCTACTCTTCACAGCATCTCGAACAGCCCCAGCCGCTAGGCTTGGCGCTAAATCCTGTCGTTTCAGCGCGCATAGCTGCGCTAGTGGGGGCACCGTTACCCCCGCGAGGACCGCCAACACTCGTGTAAGTCCACTGTGTCCGCTAGTTGATAGCGGATGCAGCCTATCGCCGTCGGGCTAGTCCTGCCCGGCCGATTTCACTTGCACGCAGATAGTTCATGACCCATCCTTTTTATGGCGCGATGCCCAATGGCAGCGCGAGTTCTTTTTCGCTCGTTTCCTTTCAACTCAATCGCCTGACCTTGGCTGTTGCCCATCTGTCATTAGCTGCTCCTCTTGCCGTATCTAGCTCTGCTAGTTGGGCGCAAGCTGGCGTCAGCTTGGACACGGTTACCGTACGCTCATCGGGAGACACTCGCCTGGATCGCTCAGTGGGCACCGGTAGCCGACTCGACCTCAGTGCACGCGACACTCCGGCGAGTGTCGAGGTGACAACGCGCGAGCAGCTGCAAGCTCGCGGCGACACCTCTCTTGTTGACGCAATCACGCGATCTACAGGTATCACCAGTTTGGGACATCCAGGCAACAGCGGTAGCTCACTCTCTGCACGAGGGTTTACGGACACTACCTCGGTCATGCGTCTTTACGACGGTACGCGCCAATATGGGGGAGTCGGCGTGAGCTTTCCCTTCGACACATGGCCGATCGACCGCATCGAAGTGCTGCGTGGACCCGCATCCGTAATCTACGGTGATGGCGCGATTGGTGGCGTAGTCAACGTGATTCCTAAGAAGCCCACACGAGAGCCTATTCAAAATGAAGTCCAAGCCACGGTAGGAACAAAAGGCAAACGGGCATTGGCCTTTGGCAGCGGGGGCGCGATCAATGACCAATGGTCTTATCGCGTTGATGTCAGTGGCGACCAATCGGATGGCTGGGTAGATAGAGGAGATTCCAGCAATCGGACGATATCCAGCGCTCTGCGCTGGGATTTGACACCTGATTTCAACCTGCAGCTGTCGCACGCACAAGGCCGGCAAAAGCCTATGCGCTACTTCGGTACACCGCTGATCAATGGGGTGCAAGACCCAGCCATCCGAGAGCGCAACTACAACGTCGCCGACAGTCGCATCCAATACAAGGATCGCTGGACCGAACTGGCTGCTCAGTGGACTCCCAGCAGCAATATCGTTGTACGAAGCAAGCTTTATCACATAAGCAGCGACCGCTATTGGCGCAATGCTGAAGCGTATCGGTACAACGCCACTACGGGACTGATTGACCGCTCGGACAATACCGAAATCGGCCACGACCAGATGCAGACAGGCAACACAACGGACGTGACCTTTAATGGCAGCTTGCTTGGACGTCCAAACCAGGTTTCCGTGGGCTTCGACTTGAATCGCGCATCGTTTCAGCACACCAATAACACTTACACCGGTAGCTCCGGTTCGGTAGACCCCTATAACCCGGCCCCAGGCTACTACAGCAGCTCCGTACCATTCATTCCCCGCTATCAAAACAAGGTCAAACAGTATGCGCTGTTTGCGGAAGATAGGTTTGAACTGACGGATCGCTGGTCTTTCGTGGCGGGCACGCGTTTCGATCATGCGGATCTATCGCGCCAGGATCTAGTGGCGGGCAGTCAAGCTTTCAAGCGAAGCTACTCCAACACGGGCTGGCGTCTTGGCTCTGTCTACAAGCTGAACTCCAATCTGTCGCTGTATGCGCAAGTTTCCAAAGCGGCAGATCCGGTGAGCGGTCTGCTGTTGCTGTCGGCGGCCAATTCCATCTTTGATGTGTCGACTGGCAGACAGTTTGAAATTGGCGTCAAGCAGTCCTTTTGGGAGGGCAAGGGAGACTGGACACTTGCCGCATATTCCATCACCAAAAACAACTTACTGACGCGAAACCCTGCAAACCCGGCTCTGCGCATACAGGTTGGCGAGCGCTCCTCCAATGGCATTGAGGGCACGCTATCGATGCAAGTCAGCAAGGCCGTTCAGGTTGATGCCAACTTTGCGCTGCTCAAGGCTCGCTATGACGACTTCAGCGAGTCTGTTGGTGGTGTTGCTGTTTCACGCAACGGCAATACTCCCACCGATGTGCCGGAGCGCGTTGCCAATGTTTGGGTGAGTTGGAAAGTTGTACCGGATTGGACATTGTCCGGCGGCCTTCGTCATGTGGGAAAGCGCTATTCAGACAATGCGAACACTTTGAAACTGCCTGCCTACACCACGACAGACCTGGCGCTGCAATGGAAGGCAACTGAGGCCACCACGTTCACGTTGCGCGGCTTCAACCTCTTCGACAAGCACTACTTCACGACGTCCTACTACACCAACACCCAGTGGTTCGTTGGTGAAGGTCGCCGTGTTGAGTTGACACTGAACCATCGTTTCTGATCGGCCTGCCAATGTGGACTTCCGCCCATGCTAAGCGGCTTGTGTTTCTGGTGCATCGATGGACCGGAGTGGCTGCATGTGTGCTGATGGCCCTTTGGGTCTTCAGCGGAGTAGTCATGCTCTTTGTCGGCTACCCCAAGCTGCTGCCAACCGAGCACCTGCAGGCACAGCCTTCCTTGAGCACTAATCAGACCTACCTGTCTGTGGAGGCAGCACTGAATCAAAGCCAATCTGCGGCCAATGTGCAGCACATCATGCTCACCACTATTGCGGGCCGTCCACGCTACCGACTGAAGGAAGCAGACGGCACGCTGAAGGTGGTTGATGCCAGCACGGGAGTTGTTGCTCCACCACCAGACGACGTAACGGCCTTGCGCAGCGCCCAGATGTTCTTGCCCGGAGCCAATGGAGTGCTGCAAGGTCGCACTCAAGACGATCGCTGGACACATTCAGCGCTACTGAATTCCCATCGGCCTCTCATTAAGGTACTGATGGATGATTCCGCATCAACCCTTCTGTATATTTCGTCTACTACCGGCGAAGTGGTCATGGATGTCCCGCGCCACCAACGGTACTGGAACTACGTGGGTGCCTGGCTCCACTGGGTGTATATGTTCCGAGAAGGACCCAAGGATCCTGTGTGGAGCTGGCTGGTTATTGGCCTCTCAGCATTCGGAACTGTCTGTGCGATTGCCGGTGCCTTCGTGGGCATCTGGCGATGGCGCTTCAATGGTCGCTACAAATCTGGAGCAAAGACCCCGTATCGGGAGTTCCAGATGCGCTGGCATCACATCACCGGCCTAGTATTTGGTGTGATGATGATTTGCTGGATTTTCAGCGGACTGATGTCCATGAACCCGCTGGGAATCTTCAGCCCGCAAGGAACTCTTCCCGATCTACGGACCTATCAGCATGCAAATCTAGGCAGAACCCCGCTCAAGCTCACTACAAACGAAGCCCTGACTTTACTGAGTACCGAAGGGTTTGATGCTCGCGAGGTCGAGTGGAAAGTACTGGGTGGGCAGCCCTACCTGCTGGCCTTTAATGGAGTGGGCGAGACTCGGCTCCTGTCCGAAAACCTTGCTACAGCTCAGGTAGGCCGGGAGCTTGACCGCTCAACGCTAGAACAGGCTGCGAAGAGATTACTTCCTTTTGCCATCCACTCGACCACTCTACTGAACCAGTACGACGCGTACTACTACCGCCGGGGGGAGGCCTCTATGTATTCAGCAGCGGCACGTGATTTACCCGTGCTTCGAGTGCAATTTGAAGATCCAGGAAAAACTATCGTTTACATCAGCCCGCACTCAGGTGATGTTGTGCTCAGCCTAGACCGGGCACAGCGTACAAGTCGATGGTTGTTCAATTTTTTACACAGTTGGGATCTACCGTGGATACTGCGCAACTCGTGGCCGCGCGATGCCATGCTCGTTTTGCTAAGCATTGGCACGTTTGCCCTGGCGCTTACAGGAATCGTACTAGGTTACCGGCGGCTAAAGCTGTTCATCAGCCATCAACGCAGATGTCTATCTTAGAAGCGGCGCTCTTTCGCGTCATTTTTCAGCGATGCATGACACTGCTTCACAGGACTGCACGCCAGAGCAGGTAGAAGCATGGACGCCAGCAAATGTCGCCCCCGAGCTGTGGACTGGTCATATGAGAGCTCTTCGACCTTTTGTAGTCGAGTGGGATGAAGAAATTGTGGGATACGCAGACTTTCAGCCCAATGGTTACATAGACCATTTCTCCGCCTCTGGCTCCTGCGCGCGACAAGGTATCGGAACCCTGTTGATGAAACATATTCAAAAAGCGGCCCAGCTACTTGGCATTGACGATGCTGGCGTCAGATGTGAGCAAGACTGCCGAGCATTTCTTTGTGAAACATGGTTTTTAAGTGGTAAGGCCAGGGCTCCCAGTTCTGCCAGTGCGTATCCATGCGCGGTGATAGCGGACACCTAGCAGAGCCCCTTGAAGTGCTGCGCTGATGGGCCAGAGCGTCGGTTGCCGCCACAAAGCCACCTTGAGGCTTAGTACTCGGATGACCGCAATACGGCTGTGAACTAACGCTCACGATGAGGCTTGGACAGCTGCAGCGCGGACCAAGTCGCTATCGCTCGCCCCTGAATATCGCAACTAGCACAAATATTTATTCAAACTCTGTCAGGAATCCGCGTCTAGGTACGACTAGATCACCGTGCACATCTTGTGCATGCCATTTCTAGGAGTGAAATATGACTGCCCTGAACATCAAATCTGTTGCAACGATTGCTGCTGCTCTTATTGCTTCTTCGGCCTGGGCTGCAGGCGCTGCCGAACAAAAGTGCGGCGCGGGAACCTGCGGCAAAAAAGAGACGACCTGCAAACCTGGCGCCCAGTGCGATGCCTCGTGCAGCAAAAAAGACAGTGCCTGCAGCAAAAAGGATGCCTCCTGCTCCAAAAAAGACGCTGCTTGTTCCAAGAAGTGAAGGAGCCTGGCCATGGTCGGATTGGGTTATCGCCGCGAAATGGCCGACTGGGACATGTCGCTGGTTCTGGCTGACTTCTTTGAAGTCGCCCCCGAGAACTGGATACGACGTGATCGCAGCCCTTTGCACAGGCTGCGATCATCCGGCCGGCCTGTGCACCTGCACGGTGTGTCTCTGAACTTGGGCGGAGACAGTGCAATTGATCACCGGTTTGTACGCGATGTTCGTGCCTTGATGGATGAGCTGGGAACCACCAGATATTCTGACCACTTGGCGGCCAGTGGAGATGCCCATCAGCTGTATGACCTGTTCCCCATCCCTTTCACCAAGCAAGAGGTGCGACGTGTGGGCGACCGCATCCGCCAGGTGCAGGACATCCTGGGGTGGCAGATTGCTATAGAGAACAGTACTTGGTACACCAACATTGGCGACATCCCTGAGCCCGACTTCCTGAGCGCTGTCGCCGAGTGGGCCGACTGTGGTGTGCTGCTGGATCTCAACAACGTCGTGGTCAATTACAAGAACCATCGGCTACACACTTTGCAGGAGTTTGTGGCGCGTATGGATCTGGCACGCATCAGTTACGTCCATGTGGCTGGGCATGAGTTCGATGCACGCTTTGGCCTGTTTATTGACACCCACAGCGAGACGGTGGAAGTGCAAACCATGTCGATGGCTCTCCAACTTCAGCGCACACATGGTTTACAGGTGCTGCTGGAGTGGGATAACGATGTGCCCTCAATGGACACACTCAACCAGGAACTCACATGTCTAACGCCTTTTATAACTACGTGAGGGGGCGCAGCGAGACAGTGCCTGCAGGGTACACCCTGCCAGGAATGCGTACATACCGCTATCTGGTCTATCTGGGCGTCAGCCAGATGGTGGAGGCAAATTTCCCATCCTTGCGGGAGCAATTGCAAGAGCAGGCGTGGCGTTTGCTGATTGAAGAGTTCGTGCGGCAATCCGCTTGGACATCACCGTATTACGGAGATTTGCATCATGAATTTATTGCTTATCTGGGGCGAGAAAGTACAGACACAAATGCGTGATCTGGGACTGCTGGGACTGAGGATATGGACAGCGCAAGAATTTTTATTTGCAGGCTGGACCAAATTGAGCACTGGCGGATCTGCTCCTGCATGGTTTGCAGGTCTGGACTTCCCTTTCCCCCATCAATTATTTGGAGCACAGCTGAACTGGCTGGCAGCAGGCATCGGCGAAGTCGTGCTAGGCTTTTTGCTGCTATTGGGGTACAAGAGCCGATTAGCGGCATTGGGCCTGATCTATATCACCTACGTCGCTGTCTATACCGTGCACTTTGATCTGGGCTGGGCAGGTTGGCGAGCCATTGAAACCGATGAGGGCCTGGGGTTTAAGGTTCCTCTCATGCTAGGGCTGATGCTGTTTGCAGTGCTAACCCAAGGACCTGGGCGATTTTCACTGGATGCAGTGCAAGCGAGCATGTCATTGAAGTCCCGCCAAGTGGTATCCAAGCGAGTTTCATCTAACTAGCAATACACCATATGAATTTGGTGATCAACGACACGACGCAGTGGATATGCCAATGGCGCGGACCCATGCTTCGGTTTGCTTGCCTGCATTTGAGTCCGCGCGAGGAAGCAGAGGATGCTGTGCAAGATGCATTGATTGCGTTGTTGGAGATAGATATCGACAAGCTGCAAGCTGTGGACCCCAAGCGCTACTTGTTCGGAATTCTCAAGAACAAGATCACGGATCGGCTACGCAAGCGCTATAGCGGTGAGGTCAACTACTGTGAAGCGTTTTCGGACGACCTTGATGTTTATTTGTTCAATGGGCGCAGCCATTGGATAGAGGGCGTCGCCCCAGCAGCTTGGCACAGACCAGATGAGCGGCTGCAAACAGATCAGTTTTTTGCTGTGGTCGATCTGTGCGTACACAACTTACCGACCAAACCAGCCCAGGTGTTCAGCATGAAGGAGTTTCTGGAATGCGATGCCGATGAAATCTGCTCCACTCTGGGCTTGAGCAAAACCGATTACTGGCAATGCATGAGCCGAGCCCGCAAACAGATACAGCTGTGCTTGAGTCAGAAATGGTTCGGAGGTGCCAGTCTATGATGACCTGCAAGCAATACATCTTTCACATCACATCGGGGCAAACACAGGAAGCAGGCGCTATCGACCGTTTTTGGGCCGCACAGCACCGGCTCATCTGTCACCGCTGCCGGAATTTCACCCGAAACGACCAGAAGCTTTCTGCCATCCTCAAAGACTATCGGGAAAACATTATTGATCCCGATCAGCCCGTGAAAAGCTGATTTGTCTTTCTGAAATCGTTCATCGTGGTATTCCCGGCGCCAGGCTTCAACGGTCACCCGGGTATGCGCCAGACTGCTGAACCTGTGCTCGTTCAGGCATTCATCGCGGAGCCGTCCGTTGAATGATTCAAGGTAGGCGCTCTGGTCAGGCTTGCCGACTAGCCACTGACTGCATCTAACCGCCACCTGAAACCGGTCACTGAGACGCTCACTACCTTTGGGTGCTCCAGAGGGCCGCTATGAAGCAGCAACAGGTCATTTGGCCTGCGGGCACGAGGAGAGGCAATCGCTACACCGCAGACACCAGCTGGCAAATCACGAGCAGTAGCAACGGGTCAATAGCACCGCTTCAACACATGCCTAAGCGGTCACTCGGCCTGTGTATGTCTCCATTGACAGCTTTGAGTAGTAGAGCCCAGCTGCAAGAAAAAGACTTATTCCAATGACCGATTCTGGGAATAGCAGTCATTGGTTTGGTGTTCTTGGTCAACTGCAACCCGCCTGAAGCTTTCGTGCGGAGCTGTGTTGCGGCTGTCCGCTTCTGACATTTCTAAAGAATGTGCTTGACATTCGATTCGCTCGCGCAGCACCGACTTTGCATCAGCAGCAAAAAATCCTTTAGCGAAGGGACAGACATTCATCTATTAGCGGACTGTGCAGTGCGCGCTGGCGTCAAGCCCTACTCTGGATTATTGATGACACGCCATAGCACCTGGGGCTTGGGCAAAGCTGCTGTGTACCCGGTTGCGGCCGTTTGATTTGGCGTGGTACATGGCCGCATCGGCCTGGGCCAGCAACGTGGCAGTATCGGTGCAGGCCAAGCCCGCTTCGGCCACCCCAACGCTGATGGTGACATGCAGCGTGGTGTCATTGACGGGCACCTCGATGGCTTGTACGGCAAGCCTGAGCTTTTCTGCGATCTGCACAGCCTCGTGCATGTCCGGGCCAGCAAGCAGTACCCCGAACTCCTCGCCCCCGAGTCGACCGCACAGGTCAGCTTCACGTAGCGTGGTCTTGAGCCGTTGCACCACGGCTTGCAGCACCTTATCGCCCGCGGCATGGCCGTGGGTATCGTTGATCTGTTTGAAGTGGTCAATGTCCAATAACAGTGCGCACAGCGGTACGCCGTAGCGCCGGGTGTAAGCAAACATTGTGTCAGCCTGCTCCTTGAAGGCGCGCAGGTTGTTCAGTCCGGTCAACTCGTCGGTGCGGGCTGCATTGCTGGCAATGCGGTGTTCAATCTCCAGCTCACGTCGCAACCGCAGGAGTGAGTGCAATGCGCCCGACAGCTCCCGGGTCGCACGCACAACGAAGGCGGAAAACGCCAGGGTGGTAAAGGCCAGCAGGCGCTGTTCGGTGCCAGGTTGGGCGAGCAGCCACAGCGTTGTGGGCAGCAGCACCAGACCAACGGCGATCAGCGGCATATAACGGTAGGCCGAGTAGGCAGAAATTGCGCTGCCTGCCATGCCGACCGCAAAAAACAGAGTGATGACCTGCGACAGCAGGTTGCTGCTGGACATGAGCAAGAAAGCACCAATGCCCCAGGTTCCGGCTATCAAAACCAGAGTTACCCAATACACACCTTCCCAGCGGGCTGGCGTGCGCTGCTCAGGGGCACTGCGGCTGTACGCCCAGAACAAAGCCAAGCGAATCGTGCCAGCCAGACACAGCATGATGAGCCACGGTGCAATGACGCTGTGGTTGCCTAAGTCTCGCTGCAACCAAGACAGCGCCAGTGCCCCGCCGACGCTACCGAAAGTGGCAAGGAAGGACTGGCGAAACAGGAGTTGCAACTGATCGGTGCGCACCTGCATGGCAACTGCCCCGCTGGCGGGGCGCTCTGACGTGGTGGGCGAGCGTGACATGCGGGGTGCTGTCGGCTGTGTGGAGGACGACACTGGGGGGCTTTCAGCAAATTGCACGCTTAGAAAGCCCAGCGCACCTTCACGCTGGCAGACTGGTCACGGCTGCCGCTGCCGTACTCGCCGTTGTAGCCCAGCACCAAGGCCGAGTAACGGCTCAGCGCCATCTCAGCCTGCAGGCCCACCAGCGCCGTGTTGCGCGCCAGCGGCGCACCAGCCACAGTAAAGCTGCTGGAGCCTTCAAACGCCATGGTGCGGTTCTGGCTCAAATTGCCCCAGGCATGGCGCATACCCAGCGATGCACGCACGCGGGTGTCTTTGCCTGCCACCACGAAGTCACTGTGCGCACGCACACCCAGCGTTGTGCTGGCCAGTGTGTCACGGCTGGATTCGCTGCTCAGTGCTGCAAACCCGCCGCTTTCCTTGAAGCTGTTCGTACGCTGCTCGCCCAGCGTGATGCCCACAAACGGCTCAAACCCTTGTTTGTCGTACTGGCCCATGGCGTAGCCCACTTCGGCAAACAACTGCGCCGTGTGGGCGCTGTAGTCAGCTTTGAGGTTTTGGTTCAGTGCGGCCACGCTGCGCTCAGACTCAATGCTGTGCTTGGTGTAAGCCAAGCCACCAATGACGTTGATACGGTTGGCGCCATGGCTAAAGCCCTTGCCGGTGTACACCGCAGCGCTGTAGCTGCTGATGTCGGCCGAGGCATCACGGCTGCTCACCTTGGCATCTGCACTGGTGTAACCCACCGAGCCACCGACACGCCAGCCGCTGCTGCCCACTTCTTCGTCTGCGCCCAGAAACAGGCCCGTGGTGTTTTGCTTCACGCCAGGAGCGTTGCTGTTGCCATCCATCTTTTGCCAGTGGCCCACCACCTCTACCCATGCAGGTAAGGCTTTGGAAGATGGGAAGGCCGATGCTGGCAGCGGCCCATCAGACTGGGCAATGGGTGCACCTGAGCGGAAGCCTGCCGTCAGGTTGCTGCGCAAATGCTGCTGGCTGATGTTGGGCGCTTGCGCGCTCAGCATATTCACGCTGCCCATGACTGTAGAGTGCGCATCGCCTGAGAGGCTGTTGAACACCGCCGCAGGCGTGCCGGCAGGCAATGTCTCGATGTGCTGGTACAGCGGGTGGCTGCTGGGCAAGCTTTCGATCGCGTTGGCTGCTGCGCCCTGATTGGACGTGTTAGCCAGATCGGCAAAGTGCATTTGCCCACCGTTATTGCCTCCGTTGCTTTTACGCTTGAGTTCCAAATCGACTTGATTGGCAATCGAGTAATCCAGCTTGGCATCCAGATAGGCATAGCTGGATGTTGCAGCACCAAAAGTGCCGATGATCGAGCCTGCGGTCAAGATGGTGTAGGTCTGCCCCACTTGAAAATCAGTCTGCGCATTGGGCTGCGGGCCTACGTGCAGCACACTGCCCGCCAGCGTGGCCTTACCTGTCACATCAATTAGGCTACTCGCACTACCGTCTAGGGCCGCTTGTACATGGTAGAGCGCGCCAGATTGCATCTCCAGGTCGCCCTCCACTGTGAGCATGCCAATGCCACCGGAGAGCCCCGGGGCAATGATGCCGCCGCTTTGCACTGTTGTATTGCCAACGGAGCCCAAACCGGTCAACGTGCCTCCGCTGCCAAGCGTAATGCCATTGGTCAGCTTGATGCCTGCATTGACCTGCAAAGTACTGTTTTGGCCTGCCCCGCGTACCGTCACGGCTCCAGCTCCTAAAGCATCGTTGCTGTTTGCAACCAGCGTGCCAGCTTCTAAGAGAGTGCCTCCTGTATAGGTATTAGCACCGTTGAACACCAAAGCACCAAGCCCTGTCTTCTTCAAACTGGCGCTGCCAGTCAGTACGTTATCGATCGTCACAGTCCACGAACTGCTTCCCGCCGAGCCATCCCCCACTCTAATTTCAGCAGGGTCAACGCTAGAAGGTGCGGCCACCAAGTCCAATGCACCGCCGGTCAACCTGTAGCCATCGCTGGCAAATTGCATACCGGTGGCTTGCACAGCACCCGCTGCGTTATCAATGGTGACTGTGCCGGCAACTCCCCCAAAAATCGCGAAACCTGGTTGCGGGTTCATAGCTGCCGTCAGTGAACCAGTGGCATCTGTCCAGTTGGCTGAAGTTTTCGACCAAACGCCACTGCCTCCCCCTAACTGCGAGGAGGTGGCCAAGCCATTGGCATTCCATAAGTTCAGCGCTAAGCCTTGGGTAGAGATCAGATTGACTTGCTTTGAGCCACTCAGGTACTGGATGGTCTGCCCACTAGGGATGCCATTGATTCCGCCGTTACTCAATGTCAACGCGCCCGTATAGTCGAACAAACGATATAGACCGACGCCGAAGCCGCCGGCGTCCGCAATATCGAGCTGCGCACCGTTGAGTGCCAGATCTCCATTGACTTGCACGCTATGACCGGCACCTGGTGCCCCAGACGCGCCCGGAGCCCCCAGTGAATAGTTCAATTGACTGCCCTGCCCCATCGTCAGATTGCCGTTGACGGTGAAGGTGCCACCAATGTCCCCCGGCGTCAGCTTGCCACCCGACTGCACAGCCACAGCGCCGTTGACCTGACCGAAGCCGCCGATCGATGCACCGCTAGCCACGTTGACATTACTGTTCAGCCTAGCCGTTGAATAGACGGACGCCGCGCCCACCACCAGCGAGCCTGACAACACATTAGTCACACCGGTGTAGGTGTTGACACCATTCAAGGTCATAGTGCCACCACCGTTTTTAATGAGACTTCCGCCCGTGCCGCTGATGTTGCCAGCAAAGGTGGTGCTAGCGGCAGAACCAAAGGTCAAAGTGTTGGCACCCAAAACTATATTCGAGCCCACCACGCCATTCAGCGCGCCCAGGGTTTGGTTGCCGCCACTCGACATGTCGAATGTGCTTCCCGCACCAGACAGGTTCAGCGCGCTTGTTGCCGACAAGCTTCCACCAGCACCCAAAGCTAATGTGCCCGCTTGGATGGTGGTGCCACCGTTGTAGCTGTTGGCGCCCCTCAAGGTCAGGGTGCCCGTGCCGGTTTTAATCAGCCCACCCGTGCCGCCGATGCTGCCGCTGAAGGTGGTGGACTGGTTGTTGCCACCCGCGCTCAGCGTGTAACTGCCCAGAGCCAGCGTACCCGCACCGGCCAAAGAGCCCACGGTTTGGTGGCTGCCCGATGCACTGATGCCAAAAGTGGCACCACTGCCCACGGTCAACGCGGTCACGGCAGATAGGCTGCCGCCGCTGCCCAGCGCCAAGGTGCCGCTGCTGACCGTGGTGCCACCGGTATAGGTGTTGGCGCCCGTCAGGAGGGTGATACCCGCCCCCGTCTTGGCCAGGGCACCGTTTCCGGATACGGCCGCTGAAAATGTCGTGCTGCCGGTATGGTCAAATTGGACGGAAGAAGCCTCCGTGTTCAAGATGACGCGTTCGGCCGTGAGCGTACCGGCGCCTACGCCGCTGCCGATGAAAAGCGTGCCGTTACCTTTATCCACCATACCCAGATGCAGGGTACGCGTGCCGTTCACAGTGACGTTGGCGCCCGCATCAATATGCAGTTCGCCCGCACCCAGGGCACCGATTAAGAACCGTTGATTTAAAGCCTCATCGGTCGATGCGACGGTCAGGCTAGAGCCTGCACCGGTCACTGTGACAATGCCCCGCGTGGGGCCATCACCTGCGAAAAGGCGGAGGGTTGAAACCGTGCCACCATCCTCAATCGTGAGCCTGGCATCTCCCCCACCGATCTTGGGAAAGTCTCCCAGGCTGATGAGATCACCGACCACCAGCGCCCCACCAGTGGTGACGATGATCTGCCCGAATTCATGCACGTACAGCTTCTGCGCCGTGCCTGCGGTGCTCAAGTTTGCTTGATCGCCCGCATTCAACAGCTGTGCGATGCTGGCTCCGGTCGGGACACCGTCGGTCCAGTTAACGCTCGAGTTCCAGTCGCCGCCGGCAGCCGCGTTCCAGGCGGTTTGGGCACTAGCGATGCCAGGGGCACAGAGCAGACCCGCCAGAACCAGTGCGGTATTCAATAGGCGCAGCCGGCCATGGGGACCTGTTGTCACAGAAGCGATTCCCCGGAGCTTGCGCTTTCCGCACGTCCGGGTGAGTTCAGAAACGGCAACCCAGCAACCCAGCGCAGCGTTCCAGATCGATCGGTAAACGTGGTTCATGGTGATGCTGCCCTTTGTCTTTATGTTTGTAATTACTGCGCTTCAAGGACTGTTAAGCAAGGTTGAAGCCACAAAAAAGGAATAAACAGTAACACTCACCCTTGCAATTGCCTATCACTGAAACTAGGTATTTTTAGCCCCATCGCGCATGGTGCATACGGCTATTGCTATAAGGTTTATATTAAAAATCGAATAATCAGTACCAAAATGGTGCACGCCGATGCGCCGTTGCACCGACAAACGGCGGCATGCTGGCAAGCAAGGGCTGCGCTGCACTAGGGCCCTTGGATCTGCCCCACTCTGTGATGCCCTTGGGCTGCTTCACATTGGCATCCAGCAAATCACCAACTGTGATCTTGTCCTGATTGAGTGAGCGCTGAAGCGCGCGGCTTGTGCAGTACCGCCTCGGGGCGCTACATCTACGCTTGCGGCAAAGCCTTTTTTGTGAAAGCCTGGGCTTCTGTGTGCACAATAACGCCTTGATCTTTCAGGCGAATCTGTGCCGTGTATGCGGTAGAGCCATCCGCACGCTTCCTTGCTGATATTGTTTCCATGCCGGTCAGTGCTACAGGCCTTGTTCGTAGCACGCGCTGTAGCACCGACAGAGTGAAATCAGGGTTTTTCGGCGTTTTTCGGGGTGCTACAGGCAGTGCTACAGACCGCATAAAACCTCAATGAATACGCAAGAAACAAAACAAAATCAACAGATTAGCAAATACCCGCGCATGTCGGTTGCGCCCATGCTGGACTGGACCGATAGGCATTGCCGCTACCTGCACCGCCTGCTAAGCCAGCACACCCTGCTGTACACCGAGATGATCACCACCGGCGCCCTGCTGCACGGTGATGTACCGCGCCACCTGCGCTTTAACCAGGAAGAGCACCCGCTGGCGCTGCAACTGGGGGGCAGCGAGCCCGCAGATTTGGCCAAGGCAGCCAAAATGGGCCAGGACTGGGGCTATGACGAAATCAACCTCAACTGCGGCTGCCCCAGCGAGCGGGTACAGCGCGGTGCATTCGGTGCCTGCCTGATGCGAGAGGCTGATTTGGTGGCTGATGGCGTCAAGGCGATGCGCGATGTGGTGGACATTGCTGTCACCGTCAAACACCGCATTGGTATCGACAAAATTGAGACCTATGACTTTGTGCGCGATTTTGTCGGCACCGTGGCAGATGCAGGCTGCAACGTTTTCATCGTGCATGCCCGCAATGCGTGGCTGCAAGGGCTGAGCCCCAAAGAAAACCGCGACATTCCACCGCTGCGCTATGACGTGGTGGCCCAGCTCAAACGAGATTTCCCGCACCTGACGATTGCCATCAATGGCGGCATCAAAACCGATGACGTTGTGCAAGAGCAGCTTGAGCAGGTGGATGGCGTGATGGTTGGGCGCGAGGCCTATCACAACCCCTGGTGGCTATCCCGCTGGGACGAGCTGTACTTTGGTGGTGCACCCTCACAGCTGACGCACGTGGGTGTCGAGCAAGCCATGGTGGCGTATATGGAGCGTGAAGCACGCGAGCACGGTACACACTGGTACGCCATTGCCCGCCACATGCTCGGCTTGCGCCATGGCCTGCCAGGCGCGCGCCGCTGGCGTCAGGTGTGGAGCGACCACCGCCTCAAGCACCTGCCTGCCAGCGAAGTGGCCGCCATTGCCAGCACACGGCCAGACGGCGTTACACCAGAATAATTCACATTTACAAAAACATAGCTATCAACGCTTGCAGTACCTTGCTTTCAAATACAAAAGTATTCGAAAACAAGGCTGCATCAGCGCTAGTAGCTATTTTTTTAGATATCAGAAGAATAAAGGAGCGCGCAACCACCAGTTCGCGCCCTTGACAGAAGTTTTCAGGCTGCAGCACAAGCAGTGCACCTGCCCACCTGTCGCCGCAGCGACTGACTATCAGGAAAATAACGATTCCTTTCGTCGGGCACATGCTGCTATATTGCACTGCAACATAAAGAGAAATATCCCCTGCCATGCTCTACCAGCTCTATGAAACCCAGCGCGCATTGATTGAGCCATTTGCAGACTTTGCACAGGCTACGGCCAAGCTCTACACCAGCCCCCTGCTGCCGTTGTCCCAAAACCCCTTGTCTCAGCGTATCTCGGCAGGCTTTGATCTGTTTTACCGTCTGGGCAAGGGCTATGAAAAGCCCGCATTCGGTATCACTACCGTGCCCGTCCAAGGTGTGAACGTCACCATCATGGAACGCGTAGAGATGGACAAGCCGTTTTGCGAGCTGCGTCGCTTCAAGCGTTTTTCTGACGACTCCCAAACGCTGGACAAGCTGCTGGCCCAGCCGCCGGTGCTGGTTGTGGCGCCCCTGTCTGGCCACTACGCCACGCTGCTGCGCGACACCGTGCGCAGTCTGCTCGGTGACCACAAAGTGTTCATCACTGACTGGAAAAATGCGCGACTGGTGCCCATGGCCGATGGCGAATTCCACCTGGATGACTACATCAACTACGTGCAGGATTTCATCCGTTATCTGCAAAAGCAATACGGCAACTGCCACGTCATCAGCGTTTGCCAGCCTACGGTGCCGGTGCTGGCCGCCATTTCACTGATGGCCAGCCGTGGCGAGAAAACGCCTCTGTCCATGACCATGATGGGCGGCCCGATTGATGCGCGTTCATCTCCCACATCGGTCAACAACCTCGCCACCCAGCGCAGCTTTGAGTGGTTTGAGAACAATGTGATTTACCGCGTGCCCGACAGCTACCCAGGTGCGGGCCGCCGTGTCTACCCCGGTTTTCTGCAGTACACCGGCTTTGTGGCGATGAACCCCGACCGCCACGCCAGCAGCCACTACGACTACTTCAAGGATCTGGTCAAAGGTGACGACGCCAGCGCCGAGCAGCACCGCAAGTTCTACGACGAATACAACGCCGTGCTGGACATGGATGCGGACTACTACCTGGAAACCATTCAAACCGTGTTCCAGGACTTCAACCTGGTGAACGGCACATGGGATGTGCGCTCGCCGCAAGGGCAGCTGGAGCGCGTCAAGCCACAAGACATCCAGACCACGGCCTTGTTCACCGTTGAAGGTGAGCTGGACGACATCTCCGGCGCAGGCCAAACCCGCGCCGCGCAAGATCTGTGTGTGCAAATTCCTGCCAGCAACCGCCAGCACCTTGAAGTGCAAGGTGCCGGGCATTACGGCATTTTCAGTGGCCGCCGCTGGCGCGAAGTGGTGTACCCCCAGGTGCGTGACTTTATTTTGGCCCACCATCCTCAGGCCACTGTCAACCGAGCGCCTGCAGATGACGGGGAATTGGTCACCGCACACAGCACGCCAGCAGAAGTTGCGCCAGACTTGGCTCCCACGAAAAATACGCCAGCCAAGGCAGCGCCACCTCTTGCCAAGCGCCGCCGCCGCGGTTAACACCACCTGCATGCCTGAGTTTCAGACCAAGCCAGCCCTTACCGGACTGGCTTTTTCCATTGATGCCGCCCTGCCGCAAACGCAATGCACGCGCTGCGGCTACCCTGACTGCGCCAGCTACGCCCGGGCGATTGCGCATGAAGGCGCCCCCATCAATCAGTGCCCGCCCGGCGGTACTCAGGGCATTGCACGCTTGGCCGCCATCACTGGCCAGCCCGTAGCACCGCTCAACACAAAATTTGGTATTGAAGGCCCGCTGACGCTGGCGCGCATTGACGAGAACTGGTGCATTGGCTGCACGCTGTGCATTAAAGCGTGCCCCACCGATGCCATCCTGGGTGCCAACAAGCAAATGCACACCGTCATCGCTCAGCACTGCACAGGCTGTGAGCTGTGCATACCTGTGTGCCCCGTCGACTGCATTGAGCTGGATGTGGTGAGCGACGAGCGCACAGGCTGGGATGCCTGGTCTGCCCAGCTGGCAGAACATGCCAAAGCACGTTATGCCGTGCACCAGGCACGCGCACAAAGCACAGACACCGAGCCGGCTAACGCACAGGCCACTGCACCTGCGCCCGTGGTGGTGCCCGACAAGAAAGCCGCTATTGCAGCGGCTTTGGCCAAGGCGCGGGGCTTGCGCCAGAGCTGAAACTTAAAACTGCCACCCAGCACCAGGGCCCCAGCAAGCTTGCCGCTAACCAGCAAAGCTCTTGTAGACACCGCAGCCCAGGTACGCCCCATCTTGCTTGCACACGTAAGACATCTTGGCCTGCACTTTGCCAAGGACGGGGTTGGTGAAGTCGTACTCCACCCATCCCGGCCCATGCTCAGCCTGCGCCACGATGGCATCAAGCAGGGCATTGCCATCCACCCCTTGCACGTCCTGCACACGGCTGCCGCACTTGGCTGCATTGCCGCCAAACGCCAGATAGCGGCCTGAGCTGTCCAGCACAAACACGTACATATCGCGGTCATGAAAGGGCTGCTGCGGATCAGTCAGCGCTTTCCAGTACTGCTGCAGCGGCATGCCCATGCGGCGCAGCGCCACGGCGCGTTCGACGAGGGCCACCGCCTCAACCGCAGTGCCTTGCTGCAAGCGAAAACGCTCCACCGCCTCAGACAGTGTGGCTGCACGCAGCTCCAGCGCCTGGGCTTCCTGCACCACGTTGCGCACCATCAGCGCGTTCTCCTGCGTCACCTGATCAATACCGTGCACCGCCAGATTGATCTGCTGCAAGCCCGTTCCCTGGCTGTTGCCTGACTCAGAAATAGCTTCGACATGCCCGGCCACGCTGCGTATGCCGTCTGCCACCTGCTGCATGCCCGCGCCCGCCTGGCGAATCAGCCGCGTACTGCTGGCTACTTGCTGCACCGACTCTTCAATCAGCATGCGAATTTCTTTGGACGCCTCTGAAGAGCGTTGCGCCAGACTGCGCACTTCAGAAGCAACCACGGCAAAACCACGGCCTTGCTCACCGGCACGCGCAGCTTCTACCGCGGCATTGAGCGCCAAAATATTGGTCTGAAAGGCAATACCATCTATCACCGCAATGATCTCGGACATGCGCCCGGCCCCGCGCTCGATGGCCTCAACTGAGTGCACGGCCTGCTCCATCACGCCGCTGCCTTGCTCCACCACCTTGCGCAGCTGTGTGGTGTAACGGTCTGCGGCTACCGCCGCTTCTGCGCTGTTTTGCACCACGGCGGTTACTTGCTCCACACTCACTACGGTCTGGGCCACATTGGTCGCCTGCAGCTCTGTGCGCTCCGCCAAAGCCCGGTTGTCCTGCGTCAGCGTATGCCCTGCCTGCGTCACCAGCGCTGCATTGCTGCGGATTTCAGCCACCATGCTCGACAGCGCCACCACCATGCTATCGAGCAGGCGTGCCATGTCAGCCAGCTCATCGGAGCCTGACGCGGTGATGCGGTGTGTCAGATTGCCTTGCGCAGCCTGCTCCATGGCTGAAAGCAAACGCGCAATCTCATGCGACATATTGCGATAGACGCCAGACAGCACGTACACAAAACACAGTGCGCCGGCCACCGCAATGGCCAACTGCATATCTGCAGACACCGAGGCATAGGAAGCTGCCCAGATAGCGCCCATCGCCAGCAGGCCAATGATTGCCACACACGACAACTTCCAGCCCAGTTTGCAGCGCCTGAGTACCCAAAGCATCGGTTTTTGCATGGAACGGCCCCTCATCTTTTCAAAATGTATCAAAAGGTTTGTACCGTGCAAGATCGATAGATGGTCCTAGGCCTTGTACTAAGAGCCGCTCACACCACCCTGCAAATCTTTGATTTGCGTTGGAGGCGAGGCGTGAAGCCGCAGGCAGTACATGCCTACGACAAGGCGAAGCAACGACGTATCCAGAGTGGTGTGAGCGGGTTTATGCGCCCGTGTAATACCCAAGCAAGCAAGAACTGCGGGCATGCACATTCAACATCAAGACCCCAAACATCGCGCATAAAGCGCCATTGCATGCGCAATCTCACCGCATAATATTTGCACCATGAATCCCCTGCTTCAACACCTTCAGCCGTATCCGTTTGAACGGCTGCGCCAACTCTTTGCGGGTGTCACCCCACCTTCTGCACTGCGCCACATCAGTCTGGGCATTGGAGAGCCACGCCATGAGACGCCGGAATTCATCAAAACCAGCTTGACGGACAACCTGACAGGGCTGGCCAACTACCCCGCCACAGCAGGCGATTTGCGCCTGCGTCAAGCATGCAGCGACTGGATGCAGCGCCGTTACGGTATCTTGGTGGATGCCGCGACCCAGGTTTTACCCGTCAATGGCTCACGCGAGGCCTTGTTCTCGTTTGCACAAACCATCGTTGACCCGACGCAGGCCGGTGCCACTGTGCTCTGCCCCAACCCCTTCTATCAAATCTATGAAGGCGCCACGCTGCTGGCGGGTGCGCAGCCGTACTTTGTCTCCAGCGACCCTGCGCGCAACTTTGCCGTGGACTGGGACAGCGTACCAGCCGATGTCTGGGCCAAGACGCAGCTGATGTTTGTCTGCTCACCGGGCAACCCGACCGGTGCGGTCATGCCGTTAGATGAGTGGAAAAAACTGTTTGACCTGTCTGATCGTTATGGCTTTGTCATCGCCTCTGACGAGTGCTACAGCGAGATTTATTTCCGAGACGAGGCACCATTGGGTGGTCTGGAAGCTGCCGTCAAACTGGGTCGCAGCGATTTTCGCAATCTGGTGGCCTTTACCAGCCTGTCCAAGCGCAGCAATGTTCCGGGCTTGCGCAGCGGTTTCGTGGCCGGAGATGCAGAGCTGCTCAAATCCTTCCTGCTCTACCGCACCTATCACGGTGGTGCCATGGGGCTGCCCATTCAGCACGCATCGATTGCGGCCTGGTCCGACGAAAGCCACGTCGAGCACAACCGGGCGCTGTACAAAGAAAAGTTTGCCGCCGTCATGCCCATTTTGGAGCCGGTGATGGATGTACGCCTGCCCGATGCTGGTTTTTACCTATGGCCCCGTATTCCAGATGCTCTGGGCATGAGCGAAACAGAATTTGCCCTTGCACTCTTTGGGCAGTGCCATGTCACCGTATTACCTGGCAGCTACCTGGCTCGTAATATGCAAGGGCATAACCCGGGTGCACAGCGGGTTCGTCTGGCCTTGGTGGCTGAGACACAAGAGTGTGTTGAGGCGGCGCTGCGCATCAAAGATTTCATTCAGAAAAACGTCAAGTAAAGATAGTTATGACCCAACAACTGCAACAAATCATCGACACCGCATGGGAAAACCGTGCAGACATCTCTGCCAAGTCGGCCCCTAAAGAAGTGGCTGAGGCTGTAGAGCATGCCCTGAACGAACTGAACAACGGCAAGCTGCGCGTGGCCAGCCGTGAAGGTGTGGGCCAGTGGACCGTGCACCAGTGGCTCAAGAAGGCTGTGCTGCTGTCGTTCCGCCTGAACGACAACAAGCTGATGCAAGCGGGTGACCTGAACTTCTTTGACAAAGTTCCCACCAAATACGAAGGCATGAGCGAAGCTGAAATCGCCGCAACTGGCGTGCGTGTTGTGCCACCCGCAGTGGCTCGCCGTGGCTCCTTCATTGCCAAGGGCGCCATCCTGATGCCTTCCTACGTGAACATCGGTGCTTATGTCGATGAAGGCACCATGGTAGACACATGGGCTACTGTGGGCTCTTGCGCGCAAGTGGGCAAGAACGTGCACCTGTCCGGCGGTGTCGGCCTGGGTGGCGTGCTGGAACCCCTGCAAGCCAACCCCACCATCATTGAAGACAACTGCTTTATCGGCGCGCGCTCTGAAGTGGTGGAAGGCGTGATCGTGGAAGAAAACTCCGTGATCTCCATGGGCGTCTACATCGGCCAGTCCACCCCCATTTTCAACCGCGAAACCGGCACCATCACATACGGTCGCGTGCCTGCAGGCTCAGTGGTAGTCAGCGGCAACCTGCCCAAGAAGACCAAAGACGGCAAGGACTACAGCATGTACGCGGCCATCATCGTTAAAACGGTGGATGCCAAGACACGTTCTACCACCAGCCTCAACGACCTGCTGCGCGATTAAACCTCGCGATTGATACGCGTCAACCGCCTGAGCAGTTGTCAGGCGATTTCTTGAGGGTTTTGCGGCACACTTCGGATGCGGCAAAACCCTCAAGATTTTCAACTACAAGGTCTACGGCATGAGCATGATGGAACGCATTCTGCGTTTGATGGCAGAAAAAAAAGCGTCTGACGTATACCTGTCTGCCAACTCCCCACCGCTCATCAAAATTGATGGCAACTGTGTCCCCATCAACAACCAGCTGCTGCCCCCAGATGCACCACGCGCATTGCTGGCAGAGGTGGTCACCCCCCAGAGCATGGAGATATTGAAGGACACGGGCGAGCTCAATCTGGCTGTGCCCCTGCAAGGGGTTGGGCGCTTTCGCATCAGTGCCATGCGCCAGCGCGGATCTGTGGCTGTGGTTGTGCGCTTTATTTCCCAGCAAATACCCAAACTCAAGGAGTTGAGCCTTCCGCCCGTTCTGGATCAGCTCATCCTGGAAAAACGTGGTCTGATTTTGGTAGTAGGCGCCACAGGTTCTGGCAAAAGCACCACCTTGGCCGCCATGATCGACAGCCGCAATGAGCTGTCCACAGGCCACATCCTGACCATTGAAGACCCCATCGAATTTCAGTTTCGCAACAAGCGCTCCATCGTCAACCAGCGCGAAGTGGGCTCGGATACAGAGTCGCTGCAAATCGCACTGAAAAATGCGCTGCGCCAGGCACCTGACGTGATTTTGATTGGCGAAATCCGCGACCGCGAAACCATGTCTGCCGCCATTGCCTACTCGCAATCTGGCCATTTGGTGCTGGCCACGCTGCACGGCAATAACAGCTACCACGCGCTCAACCGCATTTTGAGCTTTTACCCGGTTGAAGTGCGCGCCACCATGCTGGGCGATTTATCCTCCTCGCTCAAGGCAGTGGTCACCCAGCGCCTGCTGCGCACTCCCTCTGGCAGCCGTGTCCCGGCGGTAGAGGTACTGCTCAACACCAAGCTGGTGTCTGAGCTGATTGAAAAAGGTGATTTTTCAGGTGTGCGAGACAACATGGAAAAATCCATGGCGCAAGGCTCTCAAACCTTTGAAGAAGATCTGGCACGGCTCATCAGCAATGGCACAATTGACCGCAACGAAGGCTTGGCCAATGCAGATTCGCCCACCAATTTGATGTGGCGGCTGCAAAATGCGCCCCAAAACACCATTCACACCGGTGCTGAGGATTCCTCCGCGACCGCGGAACTGAGTGTTCCTCCCCCGCCTGAATTTGGTGCTTTACTGCTCAACATTGGCCTTAAAACATAAAGCCCCAGTTTCAGACTGGGGGCAAGGCTGCATTCAACGTGCAGCCCTATTTGGATTTTTCTCACATGTCCCGCACGCTGCAACTGGCTGAGCAACTGATCAGCCGCCCCTCCATCACTCCTGAAGATGCTGGCTGTCTGGAATTGCTGGCAGAGCGCCTTGGCAATCTGGGCTTTCATTGCGAACGCATGGATGGCGGCCCGGATCACTTTCGTGTGCACAACCTCTGGGCCGTGCGCCGAACCGGCCTGCCTCAGGCCAAAACACTGATCTTTGCTGGCCATACCGACGTGGTGCCCACCGGCCCTGTCGAGCAGTGGTCTTACCCGCCCTTTACGCCCACCTACCACGACGGCAAGCTCTTCGGGCGCGGTGCCAGTGACATGAAAACGTCGATCGCCGCTTTTATCGTGGCTCTGGAAGAGTTTCTGGCTGCCCACGCTGACACCCCGCTGGACATCGCCTTGCTGCTGACCAGCGACGAAGAAGGCCCCGCCCATGACGGCACCAAAACCGTCATTCAGGCACTGCAGGCCCGCCAGGAGCCCATGGACTGGTGCATTGTGGGCGAGCCCACCGCCGTCAGACAAACAGGTGACATGATCAAGAATGGCCGCCGGGGCTCGCTCAGCGGTCGACTGACGGTGGAAGGCATTCAGGGCCACATTGCCTACCCGCAACTGGCTCGCAACCCCATTCACCAGGCCGTGCCTGCGCTGACAGAACTGGCCGGCATTGAGTGGGACAAGGGCAATGCGTTTTTCCCGCCCACCAGCTGGCAAATCAGCAACATGCATGGTGGTACCGGGGCATCGAACGTGATTCCCGGGGATGTGGTGATTGACTTCAACTTCCGCTACAGCTCGGAAAACACCGCCGAAAGCCTCAAGCAGCGCGTCAAATCCGTGCTGGACAAGCACGCGCTGGAATATGACCTGACGTGGAGCCTCTCGGGCGAGCCCTTCCTGACCACCCCGGGCGACCTGGTGACGGCAGCGCAAGAAGCCATTCGCGCTGAAACCGGCCTGGAGACCGAGCTGTCTACCAGCGGCGGTACCAGCGATGGCCGCTTTATTGCCAAGGCCTGCCCACAAGTGATTGAGCTTGGCCCCCCCAACGCCACCATCCACAAAATTGACGAGCACATTGTGGTGACCGACGTTGAGCCCCTCAAAAACATCTACCGCCGCCTGATGGAAAACCTGCATACACGCCTGCAGTCTGCCTGTGCTGAGCAAGGAGCCACAGCATGAGCCACGCATATACCCTGCCCCAAGGCAACACGGTAGGCGCCTTGATTGCCACAGGGGCTGAATGCCTGACCCAGGCTGGTGTGGGCTTTGGCCACGGCACTACCACAGCATACGAAGAAGCTATCTGGCTGGTGCTGTGGAAGCTGGGCCTGCCCATCGATGCCCCTTTGGGCGGAGAAGAAGAATCTGTTGAAAATCAGCCCGTAACGCCTGAGCAGCAAGCGCAGGTAGCTGCGCTTTTCAAAGCGCGCATTGATACGCGCAAGCCTGCGGCTTACCTGACCCAAGAGGCCTGGCTGGTGGGTGTGCCGTTTTATGTGGACGAGCGCGCCATCGTGCCGCGCAGCTTTATTGCAGAGCTGCTGGCAGACGGCAGCATTGACCATTTCCTGTCCGATAAAACCCGCAAGGTGCTCGATTTGTGCACCGGCAATGGCTCACTGGCCTGCCTGGCTGCCATGGCCTTCCCCGAGGTCGAGGTCACAGGCGCTGATATTTCCACCGAGGCACTGGCCGTGGCCCGTATCAATGTGGACAAACACGCACTGCAAGACCGCGTCACGCTGGTAGAGACCGATGGCCTGTCCAAAGTACCCGGCCCCTGGGATTTAATTTTGTGCAACCCGCCGTATGTGAATGCCGACAGCATGTCCAAGCTGCCTGCCGAATACCTGGCCGAGCCTGAGCTGGCTCTGGCAGGCGGCAGCGACGGCATGGACTTTATCCGCGACTTATTCACGGCTGCACCCGACTGCATGACAGAAGACGCAGTCATGGTGCTGGAAATTGGCAACGAGCGCGATTTTTTCGAAGCTGCTTTCCCGCTGCTGCCGGTGTTCTGGCTTGAAACCAGCGCTGGCGAGGACCAGGTTTTACTGGTTACCAAGCAGTCGTTGCTCGCACAAGCCAAGCTGCAGTCACAATAAGGCCATTGCAGACGCAGGCTTGGCCTGCGGCTGACAGCCCTCTCAGACAACAGCACCCGCCCCGCGCGGGTGCGCCTTTTTTCCGAACGCTCCGATGATCACCCTCAAAAACGTCACCTTGCGACGCGGCAGCAAAGCCGTGTTGGACAACGTGTCCGCCACCATCAACCCCGGTGAAAACGTGGGCCTTGTTGGCCGCAACGGCGCTGGCAAATCATCTTTGTTTGCGCTGCTCAGCGGCAAACTGCACGAAGACGGCGGTGATTTCTACATCCCCACCAGCTGGCGCATGGCCGAAGTGGCCCAGAACATGCCCGAGACCGAACAGGGCGCGACTGCGTTTGTGCTGGAGGGTGATACCCGTCTGGCCGAAGTACAGCGCCAATTGATCGAAGCAGAGGCCAGCGACGACGGCATGGCCATCGCCCACGCCTACTCAGACCTGCACGATGCCGGCGCGCACGATGCCGAAGCGCGTGCGCAGGCCCTGATTTTGGGTCTGGGTTTCCGTGCCAGTGAGCTAGATAACCCCGTCAACAGTTTTTCTGGTGGCTGGCGCATGCGCCTGCAGCTGGCGCGCGCACTGATGTGCCCGTCAGATCTGCTGCTGCTGGACGAGCCCACCAACCACTTGGACTTGGACGCACTGGTCTGGCTGGAAGCCTGGCTCAAGCGCTATGCCGGCACGATGATTGTCATCAGCCACGACCGCGAGTTTCTGGACGCCATCACCAACGTTACCCTGCAAATTCAAAGTGGCCAGCTCAACCGCTACGGCGGCAACTACAGCAAGTTTGAAGAGTTGCGCGCCCAGCAGCTTGAATTGCAAGCCGCCAGCTTCTCCAAGCAACAAGAGAAGATGGCGCATCTGCAAAAGTTCATTGACCGCTTCAAGGCCAAGGCCAGCAAGGCCAAGCAGGCGCAAAGCCGGGTCAAGCAGCTTGAGCGCATGGAAAAGATTGGTCCGGTGCTGGCCGAAGCCGACTTCACCTTCGAGTTCAAAGAGCCCGCCAATTTGCCCAACCCGATGCTGGCCATCAGCGATGCATCGTTCGGCTACTACGACGAAGACGGTGTGCCCACCACCATCCTGTCGGGCGTCAACCGCTCGGTACTGGCCGGTCAGCGCATTGGTATTTTGGGTGCCAACGGCCAAGGTAAATCTACCCTGGTCAAAACCATTGCCCGCACCATGCAGGCACTGGGCGGCACAGTCACTGAAGGCAAGGGCCTGAATATTGGTTACTTTGCCCAGCAAGAGCTGGACGTGCTGCGCCCCAGCGAAAACCCGCTGGAGCACATGATCCATCTGGCCAAGGAGCTGGGCCCCGACGCCAAGCAACCTAGCCGCGAGCAAGATTTGCGCAGCTATCTGGGCACGTTCAACTTCACCGGTGACATGGTCAAGCAGGCCGTGGGCACCATGAGTGGCGGCGAAAAAGCCCGTCTGGTGCTGGCCATGATTGTCTGGCAGCGCCCCAACCTGCTGCTGCTGGACGAGCCTACCAACCACCTGGACCTGGCAACCCGCGAAGCGCTGGCCATGGCGCTCAACGACTTCGACGGCACCGTCATGCTGGTCTCGCACGATCGATCGCTGCTGCGCTCAGTCTGCGAAGACTTCTGGATGGTGGGCCGTGGTGTGGTCGGGCCTTTCGACGGCGATCTGGACGACTACCAGCGCTACCTGCTGGAGGAATCCAAGCGCCTGCGCGAAGAAGCCAAAAACGCCGAACAAGCCCAAGCCAAGGCCCCTGCCGCAGCACCTGTGGCGGCACCAGTGGTGGTTGCAGCAGCGCCCGAGCCACAAGGCGACCAGCGTGAGCAACGCAAACTGGCTGCCCAGGCGCGCCAGCTGCTCACCGAAAAGACCAAGCCTTTCAAGAAAGAGCTGGAAAAGCTGGACCAGCGCATTGCAGCCCTGGGTACAGAAAAGAGTCAGCTTGAAGCCAAGCTGGCCACGCCCTTGTCACCTGCAGACATTGCCGAAGCCGGCAAGCGCCTGAAGGCCGTGGGCGATGAGCTGGACAGCCTGGAAGAGCGCTGGCTGGAGCTGAGCGAAACCATTGAGGCGCTGACACAGGAAGCTGGTCTGGCTTAAGCTAGCTTCCTCTAAAAACAAAAAAAGTAGCTGCTAGCGCCTGTGTACATTGAGTTTCAGATACAAAACTATTTGAAACCAATGCCACATCAGCGCTAGCAGCTACTTTTTTATTTGATACCTGAATTTATCGCTGCGCCGTCGCCAGCAGTCCGCCAGCCGCAATGAAGGCGCCGCCCGTCACCCGGTGAAACCATTGCCCCGCACCGCCACTGGCAAGCCGCGCCATCATCTTGGCACCGCACAGCGCATAGGCAAACATGATGGAGCCATCCAGCACCATCCATGTGGCACCCAAAATTGTCATCTGCATGGCAAATGGCGCACTGGGATCTAGGAACTGCGGAAACAAGGCGCTAAAAAACAGCAAGTCTTTGGGGTTGCCAATACCCACCATAAAGCCCTTGCGGTAAAGCTTCCACGCGCTGCCAGCAGTTTTCGCAGCTGCTGCAACAGCGGGCACGTCAACATCAAGCTGCTCCGCACCATCCGCCTGCCTTGCTGCAGGCCGGGTGCGCCAGGCAGAAATACCCAAATACACCAGGTACGCCGCTCCTGCCCATTTAATGGCCTGAAACCACGTATCAGAGGCCGCAATCACCGCCCCCAGACCCAGTGCAGACAGAGCCATCAAGGTCATGGACGCCGTAATGCCCCCCACGATAGTGGCAATCGTCTTGCGCGCACCATGGCTGACCGCATGCGAAACACAAAGTAACGCCGAAGGCCCCGGTGAGGCAATCACAGCCGCCGCCAAAGACACATACAAAAGCCAGAGATTCAAAGACATCAGCGTTACCAGGCAAATATCAGGACAGCACGGGCATCGTGCAGTCAACCAACACAGCCAAAGATTCTATGGCGACGCAATGCACCCTGTGCCAAAAGCCCAAACAGCACTGTTTTATCGATGCATTTTTTTACTTTTAGGTGTCAACGCCATGTGATTTGGCCGCGTTGGTTCTGTACACAAGGAGTAAATCCCCATGAATGCAAACAACATCCTTTCTGCCTGGCCCGAAGACGAACGCGATCGCAAGCGCAGCCCTGCACGCCTGTAACGCGAACGGACCACCCCGGCATTGAAAAATTTTCACTTTTGCGTCAACGCAAGCTTTCACTACAGCGTTGATAAAGCATAAGGAATCAGACCACCATGAATACCATCTGCTCTATCTGGCCCGAAGACGAACGTGATCGCAAGCGCGCCCCTTTGCGCGGTTGATCCAGCTTTTTGACTGGTAGCCCAGGCTGCCAGCACCCAAACCCGCTTGCACCAGCGGGTTTCGTTTTTCTGGTTTTCCGTTCAAAAACAAGCTTGAACAATTCATGCAAACGCTTGCACAAACAGCGTCAACCATGACTTCAAGCGGCACGTTGAATAGGCAAAGGAGTGAACGTAATGCAAACCCCAGCTATTTTTTCTGTTTGGCCTGAAGACGAACGCGACCGTAAACGCGCACCTTCACGCCTGTAAACAAAAGCCGCGCCCGCCTTGCCTGCAAGGTGTAAAACGCAGCTGACTTTGACAAAGTTTCACCCAACAAAAAAGCCCGCATCAGCGGGCTTTTGCTTTGCAGGGTCACATGCTTAATGCATGTGCAAACCACCATTGACGGAAAAATCTGCACCTGTGGAGTAGCTGCCATCGTCAGATGCCAGCCACGACACAATCGATGCAATCTCTTTGGGCTCACCCAGACGCTTGACCGGAATGGTCGCCACGATCTTGTCGAGCACCTCGGGGCGGATGGCCTTGACCATATCTGTCCCAATGTAGCCAGGGCTGACCGTATTTACCGTTACACCCTTGTTGGCCAGCTCTTGCGCCAAAGCCATGGTGAAGCCGTGCATGCCAGCTTTGGCGGCAGAGTAATTGGTCTGCCCTGCCTGGCCCTTGGCACCATTGACCGAGCTAATGTTGATAATGCGGCCCCAGCCCTTTTCAACCATGTCGCCCACAACCTGCTTGGTCACATTGAACATGGAGTTCAGGTTGGTCTCAATGACGGCCTGCCAGTCTTCAGGGGTCATCTTCAAGAACATGCGGTCACGCGTAATGCCCGCGTTGTTTACCAGCACGTCAATGGTGCCATGCTCTTGTTTGGCCTGGTTAAAAGCCTCTACGGTGGAAGCCCACTCGCTCACATTGCCAACCGAAGCGTAAAACGTAAAGCCCAAGGCTTTTTGCTCATCCAGCCACTTCTTGAAGTCACGTGTGGGCCCGCAGCCAGCAATGACTTTGAAACCATCGTTGTGCAGACGCTGGCACATGGTGGTTCCAATACCACCCATACCGCCAGTCACATAAGCTACTTTTTTATTCATATTCCCTATCTCCTGATTTATTTATGCCAATTTCAACTATGCATAAAGACTGTAGTTGCAAAGCACGGTGGTCAGGGTTGCGGTTAACCCACCTCGGGTATCTGCGCATCAGACCACCTGTTTCTATGATTTAACGCTCAACGGCCAGCGCCACACCCATGCCACCGCCAATACACAGGGCAGCCACACCCTTGTTGGCACCGCGGCGTTGCATTTCGTGCAGCAAAGTCACCAGCACACGGCAGCCTGATGCACCAATGGGGTGTCCAATCGCAATAGCGCCGCCATTGACGTTGACCTTGGCCGCATCAATGCCCAGCACCTTGTTGACCGCGCAGGCCTGGGCTGCAAAGGCTTCGTTAAGTTCAAACAGATCCACATCACCCACTTGCCAGCCCGCACGCTCCAGCGCCTTGCGTGTGGCAAAAACCGGGCCCATGCCCATGGTTGCTGGGTCCAGCCCGCTGGTGGCATAGGCCTTGATCTTTGCCAGAGGTGTCAGCCCCAGCGCCTGTGCTTTGCTGGCAGACATAACAACCACCGCAGCAGCGCCGTCGTTGAGACCTGAAGCGTTGCCCGCGGTCACTGAACCGGCTTTGTCAAACGCAGGCTTCAGGCCAGACAGGGCCTCCAGATTGGTTTTGCGGTTGATGTATTCATCTGCGTCAAACACGATGGGATCGCCCTTGCGCTGAGGAATCACGACCGGCACGATTTCGTCTTTGAACTTGCCCGCATCCTGCGCTGCTGCAGCTTTTTGCTGGCTGCCAATCGCCAGTTCATCTTGCTGCGAGCGAGTGATGTCATTTTCCTTGGCTACGTTTTCTGCAGTAATGCCCATGTGGTAGTGGTTATAGGCATCCCACAGGCCGTCCACAATCATGGTGTCCTGCATCTTCCAGTCGCCCATGCGCTGGCCTTCACGCGAGCCTTGCAGCACGTGGGGGGACAGGCTCATGCTTTCCTGACCACCAGCCACCACAATGTCACTATCGCCAGTTGCCACCGCTTGTGCCGCCAGCATGACAGCTTTCAAGCCAGAGCCGCACACGGCATTGATGGTCAGAGCGGGCGTCTCTTTGGCCACGCCTGCTTTCATCATGGCTTGGCGCGCGGGGTTTTGCCCTGCGCCAGCTGCCAGCACCTGGCCCATGATGACTTCACCCACTTGATCCAAAGGAATGTGGGCACGCTGTAGCGCTTCTTTGATTACCGTAGCGCCCAGATCGACTGCCGGCACCTTGGACAGGCCTCCACCAAATTTGCCCACCGCTGTACGCACAGCTGAAACGATGACGATGTCTTCCATATCGAGTCCCTTGTAGTGAATTTCTTTGCACGCCATTGCCGCGAATGCAAGCGGCGAGGAAAATTTTTACGGTTGGTTCACAGTGCCTAAGCACCATGTCAGTTATGCCTTTTGCTGCACGTAGCGGCCTGGTGCATCTTCAATGGCTTTGTATTTGGTGGCTCTGCCATAGCGTTTGGGTGCCGGCACCAGCTTGCCAGCGTGGCCCTGCAGCCACTCAGACCAGTCCGTCCACCAGCTACCCGCCAGCTCTTGCGCGCCGCTGAGCCATTCACTGTGCGTAGCTGGCAAAGCGCCATCTTCACGAATCCAGTGACTGCGTTTTTTCTTGGCGGGCGGGTTGATCACCCCCGCAATATGGCCCGATGCCCCCATCACAAACCGCTTGTTGCCGGGCAACACCTGTGTGGCCGCATAAGAAGCGGTAATGGGCACGATGTGATCTTCGCGTGAACCATAGATGTACACGGGTATATCAATGGCACCCAAGTCCAGCGGTGTTCCAGACACGGACAGTTTGCCCGACTGCACCATATTGTTTTCCAGGTACATATTGCGCAGATACCAGGCGTACCAAGGGCCTGGCAGGTTCGTAGCATCACTGTTCCAGTAGAGCAAATCAAACGGAGGGGGTGTTTCCCCCTTCAGGTAATTGCCCACCACATAATTCCAGACCAAGTCGTTGGGGCGCAGGAAGCTGAACGTAGATGCCAGCTCTTGCCCTTTCAGCAAACCGCCTTGCCCCATCTGGGCTTCGCGCATCTGCACAAAAGATTCGTCAATAAAGACATCCAGCACACCGGTGTCGGTGAAATCGACCAAGGTGGTCAGCAGTGTTGCGCTGGCAACGGGGTGTTCATTGCGCGCCGACAAGACCGCCAGCGCAGCAGACAGCATGGTGCCGCCCACGCAAAAGCCCAAAGCATTGATCTGCGACGTGCCGCCAATCTCCTGCACCACCTTGATCGCACGGATGAGTGCTTCTTCTATGTAGTCGTCCCAGGTCAGGTGGCCCAAAGATTCATCGGGGTTGCGCCAACTGACCACAAACGTGCGATGTCCTTGACTGACTGCGTAGCGAATCAAGGAGTTCTCAGGCTGCAAATCAAGGATGTAGTACTTGTTGATGCATGGAGGCACCAGCAAGAAAGGCCGCTCGTGCACCTTGGCCGTCAAAGGCTTGTATTCGATGAGCTGAAAAATCTCGTTCTCATAGACCACCGCGCCTTCGGTCGTAGCAACGTTCTTGCCAACCTCAAACACGCTCTCATCCGTCATGGAGACGTGACCCTGCTCCATATCGTGCAACAAATTCTGAATGCCCTTGGCCAAGCTTTCGCCCTTGGTTTCAATGGCTTTTTGCTGAGCCTCCGGGTTCAATGCCAGGTAATTGCTGGGCGACATCGCAGCCACCCACTGATCGACCGCAAAGCGCACGCGCTGGCGCGTTTTTTCATCGGCCTGAATGGCATCGGCCATACCCGTTAAGGCCTTGGCATTGAGCAAGTAGCTAGACGCTGTCAGTGCCGCCAGCGGATTACTCAGCCAAGGTGCAGCGCCAAAACGCTTGTCTTGCGACGCTGCCGGTGATGTCAGGCCATTGGCCCACAGCTTGGCGGCTTCTTGCACATAGTCTTGTTGCAGGGCCTGCAACTTGGAGGAATCAAACTGCACGCCAGGTTTCTGCGAAACATCTGCAGTAACTGAAGGGAAAGCCGATAAAGCCTTTGCCCACTGATCTGCAAAAAACTGCTGGACATTGGCATTGGGGTTCTTGGATTCCTCTGAGCTCATGCTTGTCTTCCTTGTTGGCTTTTTTGTCACTTGCTTTGTATGTGCACAGATTGTTGCCTAGGCACATGTTTGTGGCAATGCGGCAGAAGCACTGTTTCAAGCAAAAGCTGCGCTCATTGACTCGAATCAAGAGGAAATTACAAACACCCGCTCATAAATCAGGCACATTTCAGACATGTATTTAATTGTGATTGCCTGGTTTTATGTCACTGCAATGATGGCAGTAGCAGAAGCGACGAGCCCGCAAGGCAGCATGCTGGGTGCCCTTATCACCTTTGCCCTTTATGGCCTGCTGCCAATGGGCATCCTTGTCTACATTTTTGGAACGCCTGAGCGCAAACGCAAACTCAAAGCGCGCAGACAGGCGCAACAGCGTGCTTACGATGAAGCACTGTCAGCCCAGACGGCAGCGCCAGACTCAGTCCTTCCAGATGCAGGCGGCCATGCGCCCGGTACTACCCAGCACACCAGCATCGCGCCGGTGCGAGAAAAACCGTGACGCATTGGCCACCGTGCACCACGCATCACTTGCGTCATTGCCATAGATCTGCATGAGACCCAAGCGCTGAAGGCGCTGGCGGGCCAACAGTGGCAAGTTCGCCAGCCACTTTCCGGTATGCGTTGACGCCACAAAGCACTCGCCCGCCTGGGGCCATGCGTTCACAAATGCCTGGCGAACCTCATCTCCCACCTCAAAGGCAGCAGGCCCAATGCACGGACCCAGCCAGACTTGCGTGTCCAGCGCCAGTTGCCGGCTATCTGCTTGCACATGCAGTTGCTTGGCGTAGGCCTGCCATACCGCCTCCAGCACGCCGCGCCCACCCTCACCCACAAGCCCACGCCATCCTGCGTGGGCGGCAGCAACGGCCAAGCCCGAGCGATGGGCAATCAGCACGGGCAAGCAGTCTGCCACCATGATGGCGCACGCCACACCGGGTTGATCTGTCACGCTGGCATCAAAAGCCTGGCCCTCAAGAGATCCCCCCCCCATCACCTGCACATCGCATCCGTGTACCTGCTGCATAAAAACGGTCTGCACGGATTTACCAGATATCGCGTTGATCACATCGCGCAGCACCTGCCGGTTGGCAGCCACGTGGCTGGGGTTATCTCCCACATGGTCTCCCAAATTCATTGAGCTCCATGGGGCAGTGCTGTGGCCGCCATCACGCGTGGTAAATAGCGCCTGAACACCAGAAATCGCGGGCCAGTTCGGTTGCAGCCATTGCTGCGAAAGATGCTTGTTATCAGTCACATGTGCAGCATACCCTGCTCAACAGGCCCAAAACTCATGGCACACTTTCATCTTCATTCGCTTTGCTGGTCTTGCCATGCGCTTTGTGTTCACACCTCCCGTCCAAGCTTGTGTCCCTGTTGTGGGGCAGTCTGATAGCTTTCCCGTTCACCGCATTTATTGCGTCGGCCGAAATTACGCAGAACATGCCAAGGAGATGGGCTTCACTGGTCGTGAAGCCCCATTTTTCTTCATGAAACCCGCTGATGCTGTTTTGGTCTGTGAAGAAGGCGCAACCGCCGCAATGCCCTACCCAAGCCTGACCAGCAATCTCCACCACGAAATTGAATTGGTCGTTGCGATTGGCAAGGGCGGCAAAAACATTCCTGCCGCACAAGCCATGGAACACATCTGGGGCTATGCCGTCGGTCTGGACATGACTCGCCGGGATCTGCAAGGTGAGATGAAGAAGCAAGGACGCCCCTGGTGCATTGGCAAAGCCTTTGAACACAGCGCCCCCATCAGCGCCATCACTCCAGTGGCACAAGCTGGCGATGTGGCCCAAGCAGAAATCTGGCTGCAGGTGAATGGGCAAGATCGCCAGCGCAGCCACATCAACCAGCTCATCTGGAACATTGCAGAAACCATTGAACACATCTCCCAAGCGTGGGAGCTGCAGCCGGGCGATCTCATCATGACTGGCACCCCTGAAGGTGTTGGCGCAGTCCAGGCTGGTGACGTGCTGCAAGGCGGCATCACTGGTCTGGCACCCTTGCGTGTAGCAATCACGGCTTAAGCGAAGATTGACGCATGAATTTTCGTCCAGCCATCAAGTTTTGCAGCCAGTGCGGCAGCGCCACGGAGCAAGCGATCCCCTCTGATGGGGACACCCGCCTTCGCGCTATTTGCACAGGCTGCGGCATGGTGCATTACCAAAATCCATTGAATGTGGTGGGCTGTATTCCCGTCACAGACGATGGGCGCATCTTGCTATGCAAACGCAACATTGAACCGCGCTGGGGCAAATGGACGTTGCCAGCAGGCTTCATGGAACTGGATGAAACCACCTCGCAAGGGGCCGCACGTGAAACGGACGAAGAAGCCGGCGCAGACATTGAGATGGGCCGTCTTTTTTCCGTCATCAGCGTTCCCCGTGTGGCACAGGTTCATTTGTTTTATTGCGCGCGCCTGCGCAGTGAGATCCTGAACCCTGGCTACGAAACCATTGAAGCGCGCCTGTTTCAGCCAGCAGATATTCCCTGGGATGAGCTGGCGTTTCGCACCGTCAGCGTTACGTTGCAGCGTTTTCTTGAAGATCGCGCTGCAGGCAGCATTCAAGTGCACAACATCGATCTGACTTAACTTGCGTCAAGTTTTGGCCTGGCTTTTGCTTACAAGCAGTTACCGAGGCTGAACGTATATCTCATAACCAATCAGCCCGGACACGGAGGGCTGGTATGGCAAGAGACAACGAGATCCATATTGACACCTTTATCCCCTTTATGCGGGATGTAGCGCGGTGCGAGCGCTCTTTGCATGAGCTCAACCTCATGTGGCGCTTGATTGAATCCTCGGCCAAGATGAACTGCGCTGAAGAGGCCAGCAGCATGCTGCCCATGATGGCCGCCACGCGCGAGGGCTTTCAACGGCTGGAGCAAGATTTGGTGCAGTCCATGGTCTCGGAATCACTGACCGAGGTCATGTCCGAGATCGCCACCTGTGCCAACCATGTGATCGACATCGTCGTACGCAACCTCTACGAGCGCACAGCCGATATTGGCTTTCTTGCCACCGACCGCAGCTTGTGCAATTACGTCGCTAACCTGAGCGACAGCCGCGGCATCATTGATCGGCTGCAGGCGTATCGCAGCAAATACACGGTCTATGACGAAATCATGCTCATCAATACCGAAGGGACGGTACTGGCACAGCTCGATGAAAGCTCGCCTGTAGAAGGCTCCCGTGAGCCCATACTGGCGCAGACACTGGCAGCCAGCGGCTATGTTGAAAGCTTTCAGTACTGCGATTTACGGCCCCACAAGCAGCAAGCGCTGCTCTACACGCAACGCATGCTCCACCCCGTATCAGGCCAGCCTTGCGGTGTGCTGTGCCTGTCATTTGATTTTGAAGGCGAAATGGCAGGCATTTTTGCGGGCAGCAGCGCTGCTGAGGGCCGCAGCGTTGCTTTGCTATTGAACGGAGATAACCAGGTGATTGCCAGCAGCGATACCGCCTGGATTGCCTTAGGCACGCGGGTTCCAACCAACCAAGATGGTGCACCCCACCTGCACACCCACTCCGGGCGCACCTATCTTGTGCAAACCGTCTGCGCCAGCGGATACCAGGGCTACCCGGGGCCCAGCGGCTGGAAAGGCCAGGTCATGATGCCGATTGAACAGGCATTTGGCACCAAAATAATGCGTTGCGTTGACAGCCTTGCCCCCGAAGTGGCTCAAGGCTTGCTGGCCCACGCCAAAAGCTTTTGCCCGCCGCTGTACGACATCATCCAAGCCGCTGACTCTATCCGGCGGGTGGTGTGGAACGGTCAAGTGATGACTGCAGGCCAGCGCGCAGGCTCCAGCCGGTTGAAGTCTGTGCTGGAGCAAATTGGTGAAACAGGCGCCCGCACCAATTTTGTGTTCAAGCAATCCATTCGTGATCTGTATGACACCGTGCTGAGCGCGGGCCTGCGCGACAGCCAGTCACTCACACAACTGTTGGTCGATTTACTTGACCGCAACCTCTATGAGCGCGCCAATGACTGCCGCTGGTGGGCGCTGTCTCCCATACTGCAGCAGTTGCTCAATCAACAAGAAACGCCCGGCACGGAGCTACTGGACCAGGCCACGCGGGTGCTAGAGCACATTAACAGCCTCTACACCGTCTATACACGCTTGATGGTCTATGACCGCAATGGCCATATTCTGTGTGCCAGCCACCCACAGCTGGCCGATGGCAGCAGCGTATTGGGGCAGCATATTGACAGCGCCACACTGCAAGCCGTCATGTCGCTCAAGCACAGCCAGTCCTACCATGTCAGCCCATGGACGGCACAGCACACAGGGGCTGAAGGCGCTACATATATCTATCACGCGCCCATTCGCACAGATGATGATAGCGGCGCCACCACTGTCGGCGGGATTGCCATTGTCTTTAATGCCATTCCTGAACTACAGGCCATGCTCAATAGCGCTTTGGCCGGAAAACCGAAGACACGCGCCTTGTACGTGGACCGGGCAGGCCTCGTGCTGGCAAGCACCGACCCGCTTTCACCTCCAGGCAGCACCGTGCAATTGCCTGCAGCACATTTGTTGCAACTGCAAAACGGCACCAGCAATGCCGTCATCTCGGTGTACCAAAACCAATATTGCATCGTCGGTGCAAGCGTCTCGCGTGGCTATCGTGAATTCAAAATCACCGATGGCTATCAGGACGATGTCCTGGCCCTATCTATTGAGTCTTTTGGTCAAGTGGCCAGTAGCAGCAATGCACCAGACCCCTCTCACCACGCCATCCAGGCAACGGGCAACAACATGCATGGCGTTGAAATGGCGACCTTCTACATAGGCCAGCAGTTATTTGCTTTGCGTGCTGAATCTGTGTTGGAGGCATTGCCTGCCTCAGCGATTAACCCTGTCTCTGCAGGCCGTCTGCGCTATTGCGTGGGCACCTTGGCACGCCACTCGCAAGGCCATGTGACAGGCTATGTCTGGGTGTTTGACTTGGCAGAACTATTGACCGGCAAGCCAACCCGTATTTCAGACCAAAGCCAAGTGGTCATACTGGAGCACGATGATCGCAAGCTGGGCGTGCTGGTTGATGCGCTACATGGCGTGCACCACTTCACGCACGAAAACATCATTGTCTCCCCCCGCATGGCTGGGGGCGCGCTGTCATTGGTCAATGAACTGATCAAAGCCAACCAAGGCGCGCTGCTGGTGCAATGCCTTGACCCACAGGGCTTGCTCAATGCGCTGCAGCGCCACCCGGCACAGGCCACGGCCATCACGCAAACAGAGAAAAACTGATGCAAGCCAACGGCAGCAATGTCGTTGGCTTTAATCCCTGCATCCATCCAAACGGCAGGTGCTCAAAACAAGTGCTCAAAGAAAAAGGGCTGACATATCTAGCCGCGCAAATCACCAGCAGCCGACAGGACAGCCCATTTTTTCAAACAAATGTGTCTGAATAACAGTCTCTAGGGGACTGCGGGCAAGGCCTGAATGGAGCGCAGCACTTGCCGCGAAATGCCCTGACGTTTTGCCAGATCGCCCAGTCTGTTCGGCGTGTCGATATTCATCACAAAAAAGACTGGCCCCGTGGGCCATTCAACCCAACCGGCCCACCAGCCAATCGTTCCTGACCATCCGGTCTTTGCTCTCAAAATCCAGTCGGCCCCGGCCTCATTGATCATCAAATCTTTGACCAGCCGCTGATGCTCAACCTTAAAGGGCAGCTGGTTGCGGTAGAGCTTTTGAAGGAAATCTAGCTTTTCATAGGCAGAGATTGCCAAGTCTCCTTCGACCCAGAATGGCTCTGCACCGGTAGATAACGCATTGCCGTATCCAATTTTCTCCATGAATGCTGTTTCTTGCTTCAGGCCCAGTTGTCTGGCAAAGCGCTCATACACCCACACCGTGGAGTTGCGCATGGATGAGCGCAAGTCTTGGTCTTTATCCCAGGCTGGATTGCCACGGCGTACACCATCCCAGGGGATGACTTCAAACTCATCCTTGATCGCCCCCGCCTCCAGCGCAAACAATGCGTGAGGAATTTTGAAGGTAGACGCTGGCGAAAACCGCTGAGCAGCCCGCTTCGGGTTATGCACCCACAGCTGCGCCTCTGGCGTTCTGGCATCCAGCACAACCATGGTGCCAACAGCTGGTGCCTGTGCAAACCAGCCCGCCCACTCAGGCCTCTCCTGAGCTGAAGGTGCGGCAAATACAGAAGACACGGCGCCAAGCGCCAGCGTAACAAGCAATCGTTTGATCTTTTTCATAGTTGGCACAAATTTTAAAGGGCGAGTCCATTCCAGCGCATGGCGCAGACTACGCAACGTGGTGCGGCACATCACATGCTGTTCAATGCGGCATCAGCCATCTTGGCAACGCTCAGAGCGATATCAGCAGACGTTCCATCCTCAAAATGCCATGCTGCAGACAGTCCCGCCCACGCAAGAATCCACTTTAAAAGCCTTTGCCTATCCAGATGGGCATGCTCGGCCACCAAGCCCACACGCGACAAAAACCGCTCCACATTGCCAGCCACTTCGATCTCTGGATTACAAAATAAATTGGCATAGTCAAAGGCACGCTCACCCCACAGCCCTTTGGGGTCAATGGCAAGCCAGCCTCTTGCTTCAAAATCGAGAATATTGTGATGGTGAATGTCTCCGTGCAAACACCTGACATCTTGCGGCTGCGCCAAAAGATCCGTCATCGCCTGGTGCGATGGACGCAAAACACCATGACGCCCCAGCGCAGATGTCTCTAGCGCTCTGAAGCTGACGTTCAATGGCGTCAGCGCAGGCATTGGCGCAGCTCGAGGCGAATGCAGCCTCGCAACCACGGCACAAATAATGCGGCAGGCTTCGTCATCGTTTTCCTCTCGGCTGAGCGCAGCGAGAGAACGTGACCCTGCCGATCGTTCCATCAGAATGGCTGAGCCTGATTGTTCAAACACCCGGGCAGCGCCATCGCCACCCCACCACCGTAGCAACGCATAGCCTTCGATCTCTTGACTGGCCGTTGAGATTTTCAGCATCGCGGCTTGCCCCTGCCAGATCACGGGTTGCAGCAAGGCTGCAGGCGTCTGAATCGGTTGACCGTCAATCGCTAACGACCAGTAAGCGAGGTGTTTAGCAAGCTGTGTCTTCATGCGTCGAATCTACAACGCCTGTAGACCGATGCGCGCCATAAGGCACTGCTATTTGCTGTTGCTTGCTGCTGCCCATTTCTGTTGACTACCTATTGCATGGCTCTTTTATGCAATACAAAGGCATGCGTCCCACTGCACTCACAAGCGCTCAGCGCAGCAAACGTTTGCTGACTTCCTGTGTCTGCGCTTCAGGGGTAAGGGGCTGCTCCCAATCGTCACCCCAGAGTTCACAGGGGTGCGGAGTTCGGTCCGAGCCATTGCCGCAGCGCAGATCGTCTGCAGGGCAATACTGGTCGCAACCCCAGCACAATCGCTCGGGATGGGCTGGAACTACTGGAAATTTTTTGGCCATGGTGCTTGTCTCTTTTCCTTGTCACTGTGCAAGAGTGAAGGTCTCCAAGTTACCGCATGAACTGGGCCACTGTGCTTGAGTCGCATCAATCGATGAGGATTTTTGCCAACTGCTCACCAGCCAGCCCAAACTATATGTTTTGACCAGATACGCTTGGGCTTTTCGTTGTGCTGGTGCCAGCATGTTGCTTCAACCGTATCCAGCCGCGTTCTTGGCAAACAAAAAAATGGCACACCTTTTCAAGGAGTTATCTTGATTGATATTCGCCAGATTCAAGTCAGTGAATGGCAAAAATACCGTGACGTACGACTGCGTGCGCTGCGCGATGCACCGGATGCCTTTGGAAGCACTTACGCAATCGAAAGCGCAAAAACGGATGCGGCCTGGCAGCACCAGATAGAGACAGCCCTTTCCTCCCACAGCGACTATCCTTTATTCGCCCTCATCCAAGAAGATGTGTGTGGCCTGGTCTGGTGCAAGCTGTCGGCTGCAGAGCCGGACACCGCACACATATACCAGATGTGGGTGGACCCAGCCGTTCGAGGATCAGGCGCTGGCCACGCGTTGCTGGATTGCGCCGTCATGTGGGCTAGAAAAAAGGCCGTGCACCGTGTTTGTCTGGGCGTTACCTTGGCCCAAAGCCCGGCAATGCGCCTGTACCAAAAATATGGTTTTCTTCCGATCGGGCAATTGGAGCCACTGCGCGAAGGCTCTCACCTTGAAGCCCAGACGCTAGAGCTGCCATTGAAGCCGCATTGCCCATAGCCTGATTACCCAGCCAGCGGCAAGCTTGAATGCACGACGAGCCCACTGACATTGCATCCAATACCTCGCCTTTACTTGCGGCACAGTACTCTGCGTACTTAAGCTACAGAAAATTACTTAAACATAATGAAACTTAGACATTTCAGCGTAAAAAGTTGAAATATTTCCGCTAACAATTTATTCAGAACGGATGGGGGATCTGTCTGTCCATGGCTGCTTAAAGGGTTGCCAAATATCAAACTTCTGCATAAATGGCCAAGGGTCTTCATACGACTTATTGGGCTTTATTGGCAACCATTCCTTGGGTATCCAAGGTGTATCTACATTCACTTCATAACCATTACGCCAAGCCATCTTGGCAAAGATAGTGGCATGTGAAGCTATAAATTTATTCGTTAATCCAGACTCCTGCTTGTGGCGCAGAGCCAGCATTCGCGGCTGACACATTTCGGTCAATACATTCTCCATCCCAGGAATGTCTCCACGCGATAAAGCGAGATAAAATCGATGGTCAATTAGATACATTCGATCTTTCTTGATTTCATCTTGTTTGAAAAGAATGCGTTCGCAGCGTTCCGCTAGCTCTTCCCATCGCTGATTGAGAGCTAACCATGATTGATACCGATAATACATCCAGTCTTTGGGATTTCTCTTGTCTCTCCCCGTAATTTTTGGATTATCAGGCCAATACGGGGCATCGAACTGCCGATACCAATCAATTATTTCCTCATTGTCACTAATAAGAGGCCACAGCAAATCAACAACTAATATTTTCGCAAGCGATTCATGCAAAGCCATGGAATGAATTTTAGCCGCCAGATAAGACCATTGCTTCATTTCGCTTAGACTTCCATCTCGAAAATGAGATAACAATGCAAAAGAACTCAAGGGAGCTCTCATAGTCGATAGACACCCTTCTCTAGAGCCCTGCTTCATAGCCAATAATTCAATCTGACGTTGCACACCCATATTGGCAATTCCGGTGATATGCTTAATTCCTTCAGAAACATTTTCCATGTATTTTTTCATGTCGTACAATTTATTATCCAGGGTATTTGAAATTAATTATCTTCAGTTCGTTTGTTTTCTTGTCCACATATGCTGCAGCTTTCAAAAGTGTTCCACTTAATCGTGCTTCGATCACTGCTTTAGACGCTGGTGTATCACCCAACCTTGATGTAATCACATCTATGGACTCATCTGTAAGTTGAACAAGTCCTCCCGCAGCATTAGAATCCATCTTTACCGCGCCAGAATTTGACAACTGCTTGCTATCAATGATCATTGTTTTAATTATTCCATCACTTGGATCTAAAAACTGGATTACATGATCTAATCACTGGTGGCTACTTCACGATTTGTTTTATGTCAGCCTAAATCAAGACCTCGGTGGCGGCAATAGTGGCGACCGCGGTACACATGGCTACAACATCCATTACTCACTGCCATGGGGGTATGCATTACTGGCAGTTAACGCAGGTAAAAATCAATATCACCAAAGTATTGCAGGTCTAAACGAAGACTATATCTACAGCGGTCAAAGCGAGTACGTTGACATCAAGCTTTCGCGTGTTATCTACCGGGACGTGAGCCGCAAAACTTCGCTGAGCATAAAAGGGTGGATGAAACGTTCGGCCAACTTCATTGACGACACAGAAATACTGACTCAACGCCGTGCTACTGGTGGCTGGGAAGCAGGCTTTTCTTACAAGGAGTCCATCGGACGCTCCACATTAGAAGCGAGCTTGGTTCACAGGCGTGGCACCGCAGCATTCAGCGCGCAAGCTGCTCCTGAAGAAGCCTTTGGCGAAGGGACTTCGCGCATGCAACTCACGACAGCCGACATCAACTTGAACGCCCCTTTTACCCTTTCAGGACAACATCTTCGCTATCTTGCGACATGGCACGGGCAGTGGAACCAGACACCTCTTACACCACAAGATCGGCTTGCGATTGGTGGCAGATACACCGTGCGCGGCTTTGATGGAGAGTCCAGCTTGTCTGCCGAGCGAGGCTGGTTTCTGCGCAACGATCTGGGAATCACGCTGGGCAACACCGGACAAGAAATATATGTGGGTTTAGACTATGGGCAAGTGCGTGGCCCTGTCTCTGAATGGCTTGCGGGTCAACACCTTGCCGGAGCTGTGATCGGCATGCGCGGAGGATTTAGCAAGTTGAGTTACGACTTCTTCATAGGGAAGCCTATCAGCAAGCCCCAAAAATTCTCAACTGCTTCAATTACAGCTGGCTTCAACCTCTTTTTATCGTTCTGAATCGTGCCCAGCTTTTCCCAGACGGCTGCCAGCCTCGCTGCTCTTGTCTACGCAGGCAGCCATACCCTGCATGTTGTTTGAGCATAAAAACACAGCCCTTGCAGGAGATGAAGCAAAGCACGTTCAGTTTTTTAGAGCTGCCGCAACTGGCGTGTAGCGCAAGCCGCTAAAGCAGGCAGCCAGCACAGCAAACGCAACAGCCAGCCACATGGCACGTTGCTCAGCCACGCCTTGCGTGCCTGGCCACAGCACAAACGCCCCGGCCAGACACACGGCACCCAATCCTTGCCCGGTGTGCCGCGCTGAGCCCAGCATGCCGCTGGCAGCCCCGCTGCGGTGCACAGGGGCTGTCGTCACAATCGTGTGATTGTTGGGCGACTGGAACATGGCAAAACCAGCACCACACAGCGCCAGACGCCATGCAATATCCCAAGCCGCAGCGCCCACGGGCAGCAAAGCCAGTGCGCACAGGCCTGCAGCAAACAGCGACATGCCCATAGCACCCAGCCGCCCTGCTGGAATACGACCAATTTTGCGCCCCACCATCGGGGCCACAACGGCCAGCGCCAAAGGCCAGGCACTGATCAGCAACCCTGCCCGGCCAATGCTGACGCCATGGGTTTCAATCAACAAAAATGGGATGGCCAAAAAAGCAATGGTCTGCGCGCTGAAAGCGCTGATGGACGCGCCCATCGACAGGGCAAACACCGGAATGCGCAGCAAATCCAGTGGCAGCATGGGTTGCGTTTCGCGCTTTTGGCGGCGCACATAAAAAACGCCTGCTATCAGGCCAATGCCAAACCACATGGCAGCCCACTGCAAGCCTTGTCCGCCCTGTGAATGGCTGACACGATCCAGCGCCAAGAAAATCGAGCCAAACATGACCACGTTCAGGCCAACATCCCACCACGACAGGCCGCGCGTGTCAGATGCTTGGCGAGGCTTGGGCAGCGCCTGTATACCCAGCCAGCACACCCACAGCGCCAAAGGCAGATGCAGGCTGAACAGCCAGCGCCAGTTCAGTTGTGACAACACCAATGCCGCAAGCACAGGGCCCATCACCGTGCTCAGCGCCACCACCATGGAGTTCAAGGCCATGCCTTGCCCCAGCATGCCTCGCGGATAAATCTGGCGCACCAGCGCGCCATTCACGCTCAAAGCGCCTGCCATACCCATACCTTGCAAGGCACGCGCAGCAATCAGCCAGGGCAGCGAAGGCGCCAGCGCCGCCATGATGCTGGCCAAGCCAAACACCAGCATGCCCCACAGGTACACGCGCTTGTAGCCCAGCCGGTCACCCAGCGCCGCCAAGGGCAGCAGCAACACCAGTGAAGCAATCTGGTTGGCATTGACCACCCATAAGGTGTAGGACGGGTCAATCTGCCACTGGCGGGCCATTTGCGGCAAAGCCAGATTCAGCATGGTGCTGTCGAGCACACAAATCATCAAGCCACAGACGATGACGGCCATGGCCAGTTTGCGCGCACGCCCCTGCATGCCGTCTACAGGTTCAGGCACAGGGGTAGTAGAGGAAAGCACAATACTCATATTCGATAGCTACTAGCGCTGACCACATCAGCGCTGATGCCCTATTTGGGCACAAAAAACCCCGCAAAGCCTTGCGGGGTGGTTGAGCGCTGAACGCATTACAAATGCTGGATCACTACTTGCCCGAAGCCAGAGCAGGACACCTGTGTTGCGCCCTCCATCAAACGCGCAAAGTCATATGTCACCTTCTTGCTTTGAATGGCTTTTTCCATGCCACTGATGAGCAAGTCTGCCGCCTCTGACCAGCCCATGTGCCGCAGCATCATCTCTCCGGACAGGATCATGGAGCCGGGGTTCACATAGTCTTTGCCGGCATATTTCGGGGCTGTGCCATGCGTGGCTTCAAACACGGCCACGGCGTTGGACATATTGGCCCCTGGAGCAATTCCGATACCGCCAATTTGTGCGGCCACCGCATCCGAGATGTAGTCCCCATTCAAATTCATCGTGGCAATCACGCTGTACTCGGCCGGGCGCAGCAGCACCTGCTGTAAGAACGCATCGGTGATGCTGTCTTTGATGGTGATGCGTTTGCCTGTCTTGGGACTGAGTACCTGCACCCATGGGCCACCATCAATCAGCTCGCCACCAAACGCTTTGACTGCCAGGTCATAGCCCCAGTCGCGAAAGCTGCCTTCGGTGAACTTCATGATGTTGCCCTTGTGCACCAAGGTGACGGAAGGCTTGTCATGGTCGATCGCGTACTGAATGGCTTTGCGCACCAGACGCTCCGTACCCTCTTTGGACACTGGCTTGATGCCCAGCCCCGAGGTTTCAGGAAAGCGGATCTTGTCGATACCCAGCTCGTCGCGCAAAAAGGCGATCAGCTTTTTGGCCTTGTCGCTGCCAGCAGCAAACTCGATACCCGCATAAATGTCTTCCGAGTTTTCGCGAAAGATCACCATGTCGGTCTTCTCGGGCTCACGCACCGGCGAAGGCACGCCCTTGAAATAGCGCATGGGCCGCAGGCAGACATACAGATCCAGCTCCTGGCGCAAGGCAACGTTCAGCGAGCGAATGCCACCGCCCACAGGCGTGTTCAGCGGACCTTTGATGGACACTGCGTATTCACGCACGGCATCCATCGTTTCGTCTGACAGCCACACATCGGGGCCGTAGATCTGGGTGGATTTTTGCCCTGCATACACCTCCATCCACTGAATCTGGCGTGCCCCGCCATAGGCCTTGGCCACAGCGGCATCCACCACTTTGCGCATCACCGGGGTCACGTCGCGGCCCACGCCATCACCCTCAATAAAGGGAATGATGGGTTGCAGGGGCACGTTCAAGGTCATGTCCGCATTGACGGTGATCTTCTCGCCTTGCGCGGGGATTTGAATGTGGGTGTATTTGCTCATGGAACGCGGTCTCCTGACTCCAACTCAAAACCGATGCCGTGTGTGTACAGCGTTGGACAATCATTCTAGGTGAGCTTGTTAGTCATCCAAGACACACACAGGCACCTGCATGACATTGCACAATAGCGCCATGAACCTGCTGCCACTCCGATTAAGCGCCCGCCTGGCACTGGCTGCCCTGCTGGCCACGGGCTTTGCCGCCCACGCTCAAGCCCCTGCGGGCGAGCCACAACTGAACCTGCCTCGTATTGAATTGCGAGCAGGCATGTTCCGCATTGATACGCAAGTTGCAGCGCGCTTTCATGAGCGCCAGACTGGCTTGATGCACCGCACCTCCATGCCCCAGCACGAAGGCATGCTGTTTGTGTTTGAAAACCCCGGCGTGCAGTGTTTCTGGATGAAAAACACCTTGCTGCCACTGACTGCGGCGTTCGTGGCTGATGACGGAACCATTGTCAACCTGGCTGACATGCAGCCGCTGGATGAAAACTCCCACTGCTCGGCCAAACCTGTGCGGTACGTGCTGGAGATGAACCAGGGCTGGTTTGCAGCAAAAGGCATCAAGGCTGGTGCCAAGCTTACGGGCGCGCCCTTCAAGGCCACTGCGCCTTAAATCCTGGGCGGCACCTTTGCCGCCCTGCCCATACAGACAAGCTGCCAAGCACCTGACAGTGGCTACCCCATCCAGCCCACCCAAGATGGGCGCTGAAGACGCGACGTGCCAAGCGGCAGGCTGTTTGAGTGCATGACAACTACGGCACAAGGGGGCAGTGAGCAACAACGCACCAGAGGCAGTGCCAACAGCTGTGAGCAAGCAGCCGAAAGCAGGGACGAACACAACTTATGCATGGCCTGCGCACGCTGCAGCAGCAGCGCGTTGCAGCAGCTTGTCGCCGCCCCGCCACAACGCCATCTTCAGGTCACCCCTTACCGCCACAGCGCGCAGGAGGAGGTGACACGGTGACAGAGCACCGTGTCCAAGTCAGTAATGCCAAACACAAGCAAGCATTGCCCAGCACGGCCAAGCACTACCCAGCATTGCCCAGCGCTCGTATCTGCGCTTTCCTCACAGAAACAAAAAAAGAGAGCTGCTAGCGCTTACCCCACTTAGTTTTCAGATAGTTTTCTATCTCAAACCTAAGCACACAATGCGCTAACAGCTCTCTTTTTCAAACCTGCACTCCGTCGTGGAGTGCAGGCTGTCTTTCGCTTTAAGCCAGCGATGCAATCGCAGCGTTGAACGTTGCGCTGGGGCGCATGACCGCGTCCAGCTTGGACAGTTCAGGCTGGTAGTAACCGCCAATGTCCACGGGCTTGCCTTGCACTGCACCCAGTTCGGCCACGATCTTGGCTTCGTTTTCGGTCAACGTCTTGGCCAAAGGCGCGAACTTGGCAGCCAGGCTGGCGTCTTCAGTTTGTGCCGCCAAAGCCTGTGCCCAGTACAGCGACAGATAGAACTGACTGCCACGGTTGTCGATCTGGCCGACCTTGCGCGCTGGCGACTTGTTCTCGTCCAGCAACTTGCCAGTAGCCTGATCCAGCGTCTTGGCCAGCAGCTTGGCTTGGGCGTTGTTGTACTTGATGCCCATGTCTTCCAGCGACACGGCCAGCGCCAGGAATTCACCCAGCGAATCCCAGCGCAGGAAGTTCTCTTCCACCAACTGCTGCACGTGCTTGGGGGCCGAGCCGCCTGCCCCTGTTTCGTACATGCCGCCACCAGCCATCAAAGGCACGATGGACAGCATCTTGGCCGAGGTGCCCAGCTCCATGATCGGGAACAGGTCGGTCAGGTAATCGCGCAGAATGTTGCCGGTCACCGAAATGGTATCCAGGCCACGGGCGACACGCTCCAGGGTGAAGCGCATGGCGCGCACCTGGCTCATGATCTGGATGTCCAGACCTTCGGTGTTGTGGTCCTTCAGGTACGTACGCACCTTCTTGATCAGCTCGGCTTCGTGGGGGCGGTAAGCATCCAGCCAGAAAATCGCAGGCATGCCAGAGTTGCGGGCGCGTGTGACGGCCAGCTTCACCCAGTCGCGGATAGGCGCGTCCTTGACCTGGCACATGCGCCAGATGTCACCCTCTTGCACGTTCTGGGTCAACAGCACTTCGCCAGTGGCGATGTCGACAATGTTGGCCACACCGGCTTCAGAGATCTCGAACGTCTTGTCGTGCGAGCCATACTCTTCGGCCTTTTGCGCCATCAGGCCCACGTTGGGCACTGTGCCCATGGTGCGGGGGTCGAAGTTGCCGTGCCACTTGCAGAAGTTGATCATCTCCTGGTAGATACGGGCAAAAGTCGACTCAGGCATCACGGCCTTGCACTCATAAGGCTTGCCGTCAGCACCCCACATCTGGCCACCCTGACGAATCATTGCGGGCATGGATGCATCCACAATGATGTCGTTGGGCGAATGGAAGTTGGTGATGCCCTTGGCCGAGTCCACCATGGCCAGCTCGGGGCGACCTGCGTGGCAGGCGTGCAAATCACGAATGATTTCTTCGCGCTGCGAAGTGGGCAGGGTTTCGATCTTTTCGTACAGTGTCGACATGCCGTTGTTCACGTTCACGCCCAACTCGTCAAACAGCTTGCCATGCTTGGCAAACGCATCCTTGTAATAGATCTTCACGCAGTGACCGAACACGATGGGGTGCGAGACCTTCATCATGGTGGCTTTGACGTGCAGCGAGAACAAAATGCCCGCTTCCTTGCAGTCGTCCAGCTCTTTTTCATAGAAGTCGCACAGCGCCTTCTTGCTCATGAACATGGAGTCGATGATTTCGCCGTCTTTCAGCGCTACCTTTTCCTTGAGCACGATGGACTTGCCCGACGCAGTCTCCAGCACCATCTTCACATCACGGGCCTTGTCCAGTGTCATGGACTTTTCACCGTGGTAGAAGTCGCCTTCGTGCATGTGCGAAACGTGCGTACGCGACCATTGCTTCCACTCACCCATCGAATGGGGGTGCTTTTTGGCGTAGTTCTTGACCGCAGCAGGTGCACGGCGGTCAGAGTTGCCTTCGCGCAGCACAGGGTTCACAGACGAGCCAATGCACTTGGAGTAGCGCGCCAAAATGGCTTTGTCTTCGGGCGTCTTTGGGTCTTCAGGGTAGTCAGGCAGTGCGTAGCCCTTGCCTTGCAGCTCCTTGATGGCGGCCATCAGCTGCGCCACCGATGCGGAGATGTTGGGCAACTTGATGATGTTGGCATCGGGCGTCAAGGTCAGCTTGCCCAGCTCTGCCAAGGTGTTTGGTACGCGCTGCGCCTCTGGCAGCACGTCGTTGAATTCGCTCAGGATACGGGCAGCTACAGAGATGTCGCTGGTCTCTACATTCACGCCAGCAGTGGAAGCGAAAGCTTGCACGACGGGCAAAAACGCGCTGGTCGCCAGACGGGGAGCTTCATCCGTCAGGGTGTAGATGATGGTGGATTGCTGTGTTGTCATCTCTTGCTTTTGGCTCAATGGATTGCTGGGATGTGGATAGGCACTCATGACCTGCTCCCGACCGGGTTGCCCGCTGCAGTGCTGCCATCTGAACTGTGCAAAAAGCAGCAGCAAATTTCGCATGCGTGAAGCAGACTCCCATGATGCAAAATTCTAACCGTTGATCTGCGCTTTTTACCAACTCTTGTACAAGAGTTATTTAAAAACTCTTCTATAAGACTTGATTGACGCAAGCATTGTTTAGTATTTGCTTCCTGCAATCTAACAGCGCAGCAAAAGAAAAGCCCGCGGGCTTTCACCAGCGGGCTTGACGGACCTCACGGTCTGCGATGACAGCGAAGTGTCAGGCTGCGTAATTTTCTTCCGCAAACTTCCAGTTCGCCAGGTTGTTCAGGAACACTTCCAGGAACTTGGGGCGCGCGTTGCGGTAGTCGATGTAGTAGGCATGCTCCCACACGTCCACAGTGATCAGCGGTGTCTTGCCGTCAACAATGGGGTTGCCTGCAGCGCCGGTGTTCACAATTTCAACGGAACCGTCAGCGTTCTTGACCAGCCATGTCCAGCCCGAGCCAAAATTGCCCGCTGCCGACTTGGCGAACTCTTCCTTGAACTTGTCAAAGCTGCCGAACTTGGCGTTGATGGCGTCAGCCAGCTTGCCAGTTGGTGCTGCGCCACCATTGGGGGTCATGCACTTCCAGAAAAAGCTGTGGTTCCAGTGCTGGGCTGCATTGTTATAGATGCCACCGCTGGCCTTCTTAACGATTTCTTCCAGCGACAAGGCTTCGAACTCTGTACCCTTGATCAGGTTGTTCAGGTTCACCACATACGTGTTGTGGTGCTTGCCGTGATGGTATTCAAAAGTTTCTTTGCTGTAGTGGGGAGCCAGCGCGTCAATAGCGTAAGGCAACTGGGGCAAGGTATGTTCCATCTTGAATCCTCGTCGTGGTTTAAATAATTAGAAGTCCTACACAGAGTGCGTAGTAGCGCCGCCTGTACAGCAGCAAGCCTGAGCATGCATTTTGACTTGGCGCAAACAACGCGCCTTGTCAGCCATTGTAGGAAGAACCCAAGTGTATTGCAGCTACAAGTTAAGCGTTTTAGCTATTAAAGCGAAAGCACCTGACTATGTCAGGCCTTATAAAAGCTTGGGCTGCGTGACTGTCACATCCAAAACACCATCGGCCAGCATAGCCTTCAAAGGCGCACCGACCGCAGCCTGTTCTACCCGGGTAATGACTTGCCCGCTTTGCGTAGTCAGCACGCTGTAGCCGCGCTCCAGCACTCGCTGGGGGTTGAGCAGCTCCATGCGCTGGTGCATTTGCGCCACCCATTGCCGCTGCGCTTTCAAATGTTGCACCGTCGTTTGGCCCAAACCTGCCTCTAAAGCTTGATGCCTGTGTGCGTGTTGCTGCATCTTCATCAGCAGTCCATGGTGTGCACGCTGCTTGAGCTGCGACAAATGCAGACGCTGGTTCGCCATTTGCTGGCTGGGCCGCCCCAGTCGCACTGCGGTGGCATCCAGACGCTGGGCATTTTTATCAATTTGGCGCAGCACACCGGACTGAATGCGCTGCTCCATCAAGGTCAACCCATCCAGCCAGGCCTGGCGCGGCAGCGCCACCAGCTCTGCGGCCGCAGTAGGCGTGGGAGCGCGCAAATCAGCGCAAAAATCGGCAATGGTGAAATCGGTTTCGTGACCGACACCACAGATCACAGGCACCGGGCTTTGCACGATCGTGCGTGCCACTTGCTCGTCATTAAACGCCCACAGATCTTCCATGGAGCCACCGCCACGCACCAGCAAAATCACGTCCACCGGCGGCACACCAGCTTCGCCTTGGCGCTGCGCCAAGGCGTAAAGCTGCTTTAAAGCCTGCACGATGGATGCAGGTGCATCGCCCCCTTGCACCAAAGACGGTGCAATCAGCACAGGGATATGCGGCACCCGGCGGCGCAAGGCGGTTGCCACATCGTGCAAGGCTGCAGCCCCCAGCGAGGTCACTACCCCAATGCCGCGCGGCATGACAGGCAAAGCGCGCTTGCGGGCTGCATCGAACAGGCCTTCTGCCTCAAGCTGGGCTTTGACGCGCAAAAACTGCTCAAACAAAGCGCCCTGCCCGGCGCGCTGCAGGCTGTCCACAATCAGTTGCAGATCGCCACGCTGTTCATACACGCCCAGCTTGCCACGCACTTCCACCAGTTCGCCATCGCGCGGCGTGAAGTCCATCGCCATGGCAGCGCGGCGAAACATGGCGCAGCGCAACTGCCCTGCCGTGTCTTTGATGCTGAAGTAGCAGTGCCCACTGCCTGCACGTGAAAAGCCCGTAATTTCACCGCGCACGGTGACGGGGTTAAAGCGCGCCTCCAGGCTGTCGGCAATCGCGCGGCACAGCGCGCCAACGTCCCAGACGCGGGGTTGAGCAAGGGCGGGTGTGTGATCAAAGAAAGACATGCGTAAAGGCTCTCAGGCGGGCACAGAAAACAACAGCGCAACCCACAGGCCTGCGCTTAAGCTTTGATGCCAGCCAAATGCGCGCAAATCAAGGCTGGCAAGCCAAGCACGGCGCAGACGCTGCGTGATAATGCGTGGCTGCAAGCAAACAACACACAAGCACGGGAGAAATAAAGTTGCTGTCGATCATACAGGCCGCTGGCTGGCCCATCTGGCCTCTTATTGCATGTTCCATCTTCGCCTTGGCGCTGATTTTTGAGCGCTTCGTCTCCCTGAAAACCGCACGCGTCGCCCCTGCCAAGTTGCTGGATGAGGCCATCGCCGTCTCAAAAGACCGCCTGCCCTCCAACGACGTGATTCAGCAACTGGCGCAAAACAGTGCGCTGGGCGAAGTGCTGGCCAGTGGCATGCAGCAACTCAACGCGCACCCCAAAAGCAGTGAAGAAGACCTGCGCGCGCGCATGGAATCAACGGGCCGTGCTGTCGCCCACCGCCTGGAAAAATATCTGGGCGCGCTGGCCACGATCGCCTCTGCAGCGCCTTTGCTGGGCTTGCTGGGCACGGTCATTGGCATGATTGAGATTTTTGGCTCGCAGTCGGGCTCTGGCGCAATGGGCACCGGCAACCCCGGGCAACTGGCGCACGGCATCTCCATTGCGCTGTACAACACTGCGTTTGGCTTAATCGTGGCGATCCCTGCGTTGATTTTCTGGAAGTACTTTCGCGCCCGGGTCGACGCCTACCTGCTGCAACTGGAGCTGGCCAGCGAGCAGTTTGTGCGCCACCTCAACCATCTGCGTACAAAGTAAGCGAAGCGCACCATGGCCATGAATTTTCGCCCTCGCCGCACGGAAGAGCCTGAGATCAATTTGATTCCGTTCATTGACGTGCTGCTGGTGGTGCTTATCTTCCTGATGCTGAGCACCACTTACAGCAAGTTCACCGAGCTGCAGCTCACGCTGCCCACGGCTGACACCGAGAAAATGCGCGACCGCCCCAAGGAAGTCGTTATCTCGATTGCTGCCGATGGCCGCTACGCCATTGACAAAAATGCGCTGGAAGACCGCTCCGTAGATGCCATCGCCAGCGCTTTGGCAGGTGCAGCACCCGCAGGCGGCGAAAGCATTGTCATCATCAGCGCCGATGCAGCCGCGCCCCACCAGTCCGTGGTTTCTGCCATGGAAGCCGCTCGGCGTGCGGGGTTGACGCAAATTACCTTTGCCACCCAATCCGCCGCCGCGGCAGGCAAAAAGTAAGGTACACAGCATGCGCGCCCCCGCCCACCAGGGCACAGGCTCAGACCGGCTTCGCACTATGTGGCGCAGCCGCAGCCTGACAGCTTGGGCTTTGTTGCCCGTAGCGGCCTTGTACGGCGCGCTCTCAGGCCTTCAGCGCAAACTGTACCAATGGGGTTGGAAAAAGGCACAGCATCCAGGCGTGCCTGTCATCGTCATTGGCAATGTGATTGCAGGCGGCGCCGGGAAAACACCTGTCACGCTGGCCACCGTGGCATACCTGCAAGCCCGTGGCTTTACGCCCGGCATCATCTCGCGTGGCTATGGCCGCAGCGCCGACGACTGCCGTGAGGCCACGGCCCAGTCTCTGCCGCAAGACGTGGGCGATGAACCCCTGCTGATGGCCCGCACCAGTGGTGTCCCCGTGTTTGTGGCACGCCAGCGCATCGCCGCCGCCCGCGCCTTGCTGGCGGCTTACCCGGCCACCAACGTCCTCGTATGCGACGATGGCCTGCAACACCATGCTCTGGCACGCGATGTACAGGTGTGCGTATTCAACAGCGAAGGCATTGGCAACGGCTGGCTGCTGCCTGCCGGCCCTTTGCGCGAGCCATGGCCGCGCCCTGTAACCGCTGTATTGCATTCAGCGCCGCAACCGCCGCAGGGCACGCCGGCAAGCACCCCCAGTTTTTTGCTGCAGCGCCAGCTGGCACCCTTTGCTGTACGCAGCAATGGCACCCGCGTAGCACTGTCTGATCTGCAAGGCCAAGCGCTGCACGCCTTGGCCGCCATTGCCCGGCCCGAAGAGTTTTTTGCCATGCTGCGCGCCATGCCTCTGAACGTGGTCAGCACCGAAGGCTTACCCGATCACTACAATTTTGAAAGCTGGCAACGCCCATCTGATGAGCATTTGCTCGTGGTGTGCACTGAAAAAGACGCTGCCAAAATCTGGCAAACCATGCCGCAGGCACTGGCTGTGCCCCTGCATTTGCAAGTGGATCAAGGCTATTTTGATCTGCTGGATGCCCAGCCGTGCCTATCATCACCCCATTAAAGAACACCCACCGGTACACCGCTATGGATCCCAAACTGCTTGAACTTCTGGTCTGCCCCGTCACAAAAGGCCCCCTTCGCTTTGACAAGGAGCGCCAAGAATTGATCTCGCAAAGCGCACGCTTGGCCTATCCCGTGCGCGATGGCATGCCCATCTTGCTGGAAAACGAAGCCCGCACTCTGGACGACAGCGAACTGCAAGCGTGAGCACCGTGAGCTTCACCGTTCTGATTCCGGCGCGCCTGGCATCCAGCCGCTTGCCCAACAAGCCACTGGCCGATATTGCAGGCCTGCCCATGGTGGTGCGCGTAGCCCTGCAGGCGCGTAAAAGCGCTGCAACCCGCGTGGTGGTTGCAGCCGACAGCGCATCCATCGTGCAAGCCTGTCAGGCCCATGGCATTGACGCCATCCTGACCCGCGCCGACCACCCCAGCGGCAGCGATCGCTTGGCTGAGGCCTGCGCACAGCTGGGCCTGGATGGCGACGACATGGTGGTCAACGTGCAAGGTGACGAGCCGCTGATTGACCCTGCCCTGATTGACGCGGTCGCGCAGGTTCTGGCCGCAGCGCCTACCGCCAGCATGGGCACAGCTGCCCACCCCATTGCCAGCTTCGAAGATTACGTGAACCCCAACGTCGTCAAAGTTGTCTGCAATGCACAAGGTCTGGCCCACTACTTCAGCCGCGCACCCATTCCGTTGCACCGCGACCAAGCCAGTGAGCAATGGTGGAATGAAAACAGCGCTTTCACCCCCTTGCGCCACGTTGGTATATACGCATACCGTGCGGGGTTTTTGCGCGGTTTTCCGCAACTATCTCCTGCGCCCACCGAGGCTGTTGAGTCGCTGGAACAGTTGCGCGCCCTGTGGCACGGCCACTCGATTGCGGTGCACATCACGCACAACGCACCGGGCGCTGGTGTTGATACACCCGAAGACCTTGATCGCGTTCGCGCGTTGTTGCACAACGCTTGATCCTTCAATTTTCAGAAATTTCTGAAAATTGAAGGAAAAATAAGAGCAGTTAGCGCTGATTCCATCATGTTTTGCGAATTCTTTGATGCGCAAAACAAAGTCAGACCAGCGCTAACTGCTCATTTTTTATACAGCAACCCGTTTACTCTTCTACAAGAGATGCAGACAACCCATGGCATCCATTCCTGCTGTGCATAGTTGACAAACACCGCTACACACCGCTGTCAAGCACCTAAAACAGCTGTTCAGAAACTGCATCTACGGGAATATCTCTGCGTTTTGTAAGTCAAAAACAAGGGCGTGCGTGCTATCCTTGAATGAATATCGAGCGGTTGCTGCCTGCTTTTCTTGTTCAAGAAAAGCCCCCGCTCCACCAAGAATTTCTACATTTCGAGGATCTCCATGAAACTGATTTTGTTGGGCGCACCCGGCGCCGGCAAAGGCACGCAAGCCGCCTTCATCTGCCAGAAGTTCGGCATCCCCCAAATTTCTACTGGCGACATGCTGCGTGCCGCAGTCAAGGCTGGCACACCTCTGGGCCAGCAAGCCAAGGCGGTAATGGATGCAGGTCAGCTGGTCAGTGATGATCTGATCATCAACCTGGTCAAAGAACGCATCACCCAGGCAGATTGCGCCAATGGCTTCCTGTTTGACGGCTTTCCCCGCACCATCCCTCAGGCTGATGCCATGAAGGCAGCGGGTGTGCACCTGGACTATGTTCTGGAAATCGACGTACCTTTCGATGCCATCATCGAACGCATGAGCGGCCGCCGCTCGCATCCAGCATCGGGTCGCACTTACCACGTCAAATTCAATGCCCCTCAGACAGAAGGCAAGGATGACGTGACCGGTGAAGACTTGGTCCAGCGTGAAGACGACAAAGAAGAAACCGTGAAAAAACGTCTGGACGTGTACAGCAGCCAGACTCGCCCATTGGTTGATTACTACCAGGCATGGGCCAAGGAAGATCCGGTACACGCACCCAAGTACCGCGCAATCAGCGGCATGGGCTCTGTAGAAGAAATCACTGCACGCGCCTTTGAAGCACTGAGCGCTTGATTGCTGCTATCGCCCACAAAAAAGCTGTCCTTTGGACAGCTTTTTTTATGCCTGCATCACCTTGGCACTACTCCTGCATCTGCAACAGTGCCAGCATCAAACTAATGCGCGCCTTCACGGGGCTCAGTGGCGTTACCCCCGGGTCACACTCACCATCGGCCAGCACAATCTGCCCCTGCTCGCAGCGTGTACTGCGCCAAACCCGCACGCCTTGGCTCACCGCCCTGCGCAGCGCTTGCTGCAACGCTTCATGGATAGAACCATTGCCCGTGCCAGCCACCACCAGGCCCTTAACGCCTCCTGCCACCAAAGCGTCTACAGCCTCAGCGCGTGCACATGCAGTGCTGGTGACAATCTCCACCCAAGGCCACTGCGTAGCATCCCTGCCCCAGGCAGCAACTGGCACTGCCGATTTCTCACAACCAAGCTGAGCTCCAGCAGTCCCCCAGCGCACACGCCCTTCTTCCACCCAGCCTGCAGGCCCTGCCGCACCGGATGAAAAAGCATTCAATCTGTACGGATGCACTTTGCGCACAGATTGCGCAGCATGCACTTCCCCCCCAGCAGCCACCCATATACCCGGTAAACCATGGGCGGAGCAAACCAGTGCATCACGCAAATTGGCAGGGCCATCTGCCGACAGCGCCGTTGCCGGGCGCATCGCACACGTGAGCACCACAGGCTTTGAGGGCTGCAGTACGCACTGCAAGAACCAGGCGGTTTCTTCCAGCGTGTCTGTGCCATGGGTAATGACCACGCCTGCCACATCTTCTTGCTCTAGCCACTTGGTGCAAGCTTTGGCCAGTTGCTGCCAAGTACTGATATCCATGTCTTTGCTATCGAGCTGCGCGATTTGCGCCACTTCAAATGCGAAATGCCCTGGCAAGCACCCTTGTGCAATAGGCTGTAGCAGCTGTGCAACGCCAATCTGGGCAGCCTTATAGCCAACGCTCCCCCCATCTGCATGACCCAGCCCTGCAATGGTCCCTCCTGTACCCAAGATCACAATTTTTCTTGTCGTAGACACTTGCAGCCTTCCAAAAACTGGTTAAAAATACAGGTACTGGATAAACAAACAGTTATCCCAAGCAAGGACAGGCATGGAGCACACCACACTCACCCCCAGACAGCAGCAAATTCTGGACCTTATCCAAGATGCTATTTCAAGCACAGGCGCGCCGCCAACCCGTGCAGAAATCGCCCGCACCTTGGGATTTAAATCCGCCAATGCTGCCGAAGAGCACCTCAAAGCGCTAGCACGCAAGGGCGTTTTAGAGCTAGTCAGCGGCACTTCACGAGGCATACGTCTGGTCAGCGATGCTGTGCGCCACATCAATGCCGCACGTGGCACACACTTTGATTTGCCTATGGCCGCTATGCAACCGCTGCTGCTTCCACTGGTTGGCCGCGTGGCCGCCGGATCGCCCATTTTGGCGCAAGAGCACATAGATCAAAGCTTTGCAGTCGAAAGCAGTATGTTTGCCACCAAGCCAGATTACCTCTTGCGCGTACGCGGCATGTCCATGCGCGATGCAGGTATCTTGGATGGTGATTTGCTGGCAGTTCAGTCAACCCGTGAAGCACGTAACGGCCAAATCGTGGTGGCTCGTCTGGGCGATGAAGTCACCGTCAAGCGCCTGCGCAAGTCGAGCACCGGCATCGAGCTGCTGCCAGAAAACCCAGACTACCCGGTCATCCAAGTAGATGACAACGAAAGCTTTGCGATTGAAGGCCTGGCTGTCGGCTTGATTCGCAACGCGTTCCAGCTCTAACCCGCTCTACCCACTTCATCCTTGCAAATGCGGCGTTATGTGCCGCAGGGATCACTGCAGCCTGTTTTTGCCACCCTCCACCCACTCACCAGAGGAAATCGCCATGCAATTTTTTTACTGCGAGCTACCTTTGCCCCGTATCAAACCTGCCAGCCACACAGCTTGCAACCAAGCACGCTTCATCGATCTGCCAGAGCAGCTGGCTGATCGTCAGGCCAGTTCAGGCAATGTGCGCTTGATGCGTCGCACGAAAGATTTCGACAATTCTCGTTTTGTACTGTCTGGAAAGCTGGTCGATGTCTGTGCTGCGCTGGATGAGCTTGCAGCGCAAGAGCAGCACAACATTTGGCGCATTGCAGCACAGTGATGGGCTGACAGCGCAACCCGCAAAGCAGTCGCTTTTGAGCAGCCACTGAGGGATCGAAAAATCCTGACAAGCACCATGGCAAACAAGCTTGATCCAGCGGCATCAAATTGCTGCACGATGCCATCCATGGGTGATAAAAATTCACCAGACCACATCGCACAGGCAGGAGGATTTATGAGCACAACGCCCAAGTCCACATCACGCCAACCCGCTTTACCTAGTAGCGGAGGGCTGATGGGTCGCAGCTTTACGTACCGCACTGCAGAGAAAACCGATGTACGCCTCACTTGGGAACGCGCCAAGGCCAATCTTTCACGTGCCAAACAGCAAGCTTGACGTTACACGCTCACTGCCTCACATAAAACGTTGAACAGTCCCCACGCAAACCGTCCATGGGCCATATACACCAAAAACGGAAGTCAGTACCCTTTGCTTGAAGGCTTGGTGGCACCCGGCTATGTCAACGAGCCGTGACTACGGCAACACGGGCAATATGAACTGGCGAAGCACAAAGCCAAGGCGCACTGGCAGTGAAAGCGAAACGATGCTGGTTTAGAGCCAAGCTTTAGAGCCGAGCTTTAGAGCCGAGCTACCGCGACGAGTATCGACAACCCATAACGGCCCTTCCACCAGCGCCCTTTGGCGTGCGAAACGAAACAGTGCCGCCCCAGCTTGAATGCACTGCTAACGTGCTGGCAACTAATCTGGTCGTAGTTTTCCGCTCAGCCTCAGGCGGTCACGAATATTCAGCACCATTAGTACAAGGTTGGTGGCGCCGGCCAGAAGCTCAATCGCTTGCGCATAGTAAAACGCTGCGTCAAAGGATCCAGCGCTGGCCCAGCGGTTGAGCACAATGGCGCATGGAAGCAACACCAACATCCCTTTGCCCGCAATAAAGGCATACGCTTCTTCTTTGCATCCACAAGTCGACCACAGCGTGACTTGGAAAGAAAGAAACCACTGCCGCCAGTACCTGCGAGTGCAGAAACGAGCAAAAAAAGTCCCGGCATCACAATGAGCCGCTTGACTGCAGCCACCTCCTCGTGCGACCCAAAAATCTCAATGAGCGCAGTCGATAAGAAAAAACAGCAATCGTCGCTGTCGCAAAAATTCAAGCGAAGAAATGTATTTTTTTAGGCATATAACGACTCCAAGCTGCCTACAAAGCACAGAGTAAACATACCAGCTAATGCAACACCCCCTGTCTGCCGAATAAGTCACAGCAAGCGATCAAAGAACCACATGCGTTTTGGCTTTCTAAATACTGGCTTCAAAGACTTCTACACGGTTGCGGCCATTGTTTTTTGCCCTGTAAAGCATTTCGTCACCATATTTCAAAACAGAGATGACATCTACCGAATCATCCGGGTAACTAGAAATACCCAGAGAAATGGTTATCTTTCCGACCATTGGCATTTCGGCTTGTTCCACATTCACTCTCAGTCTTTCTGCAATTTTTGCAGCATCTTCTTTTCTTGTATTAGGCAAGAGTATTAGAAATTCTTCACCACCAATACGACAGGGAACATCGTTCAAACGACAGACATGCGCAAGAATATTGGCTAAATTCTTGAGTACTTTATCGCCAATGTCATGGCCATATGTATCGTTGATTTTTTTAAAGTAATCAATATCAATTGTGATAATTGAGAATTTAATTTCAAGATTTTTAAACTCTTGAATTGTCGCATCAAGGCTTCTTCTATTACCAAGTCCAGTGAGCGGATCTTTGTGAAGATCTTCACGAAGTTTTTTAATATTACTGTGAAGCAAACCAACACCCAATAGCATTGCCCTTTTTAGTTCTTGAGACTCAAAATACCAAGACCTGACGCTTTGTATATTTTTCTCAGTCTCATCATCGTTCATCTTATGGGCACTGTCAGCCAGCATTTTCAGTGGCGTTGATATTTTTTTAGCTGACCACAAAATAAAAATAAAACACAAAATCACTGCAGGCAAGGTTTTGTAAATGACTTGATGCATCAATGTTTCTAGAGGTACAAGGGCGGCGCTCATAGGCCTTTGCGCGATAATTCCCCACTCCGCTTTTCTTGAAACTGCAAAACCTGCGATCATCTCAACGCCCTCGCTATTCAAAACAACAGACTCACCCTCTTCCCCTTGAACAACTCTATTTATTACCGCATTATTCTCAACTACGTTACCCAATCTCGCTTGATTAGGATGGTATAGCAATCTTTTATTTTTATCTACAACATAAATATAAGAACCATCTTTATGATAATGCTCGCCTAACAACCGGTGTAGAGCACTTGCTTGTTTTAAATAGATTGTTCCTGCTATAAACCCCTGATAATTTCCTTTTGATGAAAAGACAGGGTGAGATATAAAAACAAGCAAATTACCTACGGTAGAGATGTAAGGATCACTTATGACGGGTGCTTTTTTAGCAATCGATTCTAAAACGCCTTGCGTGCTTAGCTTCAACCCTGTTATTTGCAAAGCCTCAGGTGAAGTTGCTAAAACTTCAGTACTCACATCAACGATTAAAACAGAGTTAAATGTATCAGTTTGCAATCTAACTCTATCTACTTCAGCCTCTAAGATTTTTTTATTGTCTAAGTTTTCAGCAAGAACGGCTGCCGAAAACATTAGCTGCTGCTGCGCTGAATCTAAAAAATCATCCGTTGTTTTGGCTAATTTATCTGCATAAACATAATTATTTGCCAGTGATGCTTTGACCAATTGCTGGCGCTGGACACTGTGGGCAGCATAAAATGCACTGACAACAACAATGAGTCCACTCAGAATGGAAAGCATCAAAATCAGCTTTCTCAAATCTACAGAAATTCTATTTTTATTTGACACAGCAGCTCTAAATATTTAATGCAAATAAGAAAAACCAGACATCTATATCGAAAATTTTACATTCATCAGGTGCATACGGTCATCTCAGTTCACGCTGAAATTAGTTGCTAATTCAAGTTGACAACGCAGATTAATCACGTGCCGTGGATCAATTTGACATCCACTGCGTGCACGATTGCCGCACAGTCTTCAGTGATCCCTCTTATTTCGCCTGCCAGACCCTCAAAGACAGCGGTTCAGGCCACGGTGCACTTGGCGTGGCTTATCTGGTTTGAGCGCTCAAAAAGCTCGTACAGGTTGGAAAAATTGGCACGCTTGCCTGCTCTGAACGGTTTCAATCCACACCAATAATTCGAACCTGCCGTTCAAAGCATGCAAACTTTTTGCAACAAGACAGCGCAAACATCCAGTTTGCTGCATGGCATGCGCCATTGTTAGACGGTGCTATCGCAGCAAGCCATCTGGCTGTGTACGTTGCAGTTAAAGCCGCAGCGCCAACCCGGCAAGGTGATGCACCAGGTATTACGGCGCTGTGGCGTACTCTTACAGCAACACAATGTCGTACTGCTCTTGCACCAGACCGCCTTCGGCCTTCAGCGAGATGGGCTTGCCAATAAAGTCACTCAGTCCTGCCAAGTGCTGGCTTTCTTCATCCAATAGCAAGTCAATCACGTCGGGGTTAGCCACCACGCGAAATTCTTTGGGATTGAACTGGCGGGCCTCACGCAAGATTTCACGCAAAATCTCATAGGCAACACTGCGCACGGTTTTAACGCTGCCCTTGCCTTGGCAGGCCGGGCATGGCTCACACAGCATGTGGGCCAGCGATTCGCGCGTGCGCTTGCGCGTCATCTCCACCAGCCCCAGCTGCGAAAAAGTGCCAGACATGGTTTTGACACGGTCACGCACGAGCTGTTTACGCAACTCGGCCAGCACCTGCTCACGATGTTCTTCGTGAGCCATATCGATAAAGTCGGCAATGATGATGCCGCCCAGGTTACGCAAGCGCAGCTGGCGTGCAATGGCTTGTGCAGCTTCCAGATTGGTTTTGAAGATGGTGTCATCAAAATTACGAGCACCCACATAGCCACCAGTGTTGACGTCAACGGTGGTCAGTGCCTCAGTCTGGTCAATGATGAGATAGCCACCAGATTTGAGATCCACACGCCGGCCTAGTGCCTTGGCAATTTCCTCGTCGATGGAATACAGGTCAAAAATGGGTCGCTCGCCCCTGTACAGCTGCAGCTTGGGCACCGCGCTAGGCATGAACTCTTTGCCAAAGGCCACCAGCTTGTCGAACTGTTCTTTGGAGTCAATGCGAATGCTTTGCGTGGCCTCACCCACCAGATCACGCAGCACGCGTTGCAGCAAATTCAAGTCCTGGTGCAACACAGACATGGGCGGCAAGCTGGTTGCAGCAGATTTGACGCGCGCCCAGGTTTTGCGCAGGTAGGCAATATCTTCGGCCAGCTCTTCGTCAGAAGCATCTTCACCGTTGGTGCGCAAAATGAATCCGCCGCCACCTCCGTTTTCTTTCAGTCCCACCAGTTTCTGCAGGCGACCACGCAAGGCATCTCGCTCTTCAGGGGTGATTTTTTGCGAAACACCAATGTGTTCATCTTGCGGCAAATGCACCAACAAGCGCCCCGCAATGCTGATTTGCGTGGACAGGCGCGCACCCTTGGTACCTATCGGATCTTTGATCACCTGCACCACGATGGACTGGCCTTCAAACACCTGGTGCTCGATGGGCTTGGGCGGCTCGTTCTTGCGCGCAATCATCGGTGCATCGCCACTTTCATGGCGGTGCCATACATCAGCCACGTGCAGAAAGGCGGCACGCTCCAGCCCAATATCAATAAAGGCTGACTGCATGCCCGGCAGCACGCGCGAGACCTTGCCCAGATAAATATTGCCTACCAAACCCCGCTCCAGCGTGCGTTCGGTATGTAGCTCTTGCACTGCGCCCAGCTCCACCACGGCCACACGTGTTTCTTGTGGCGACCAGTTGATCAAAATATCTTGCTGCATGTGTACCTGTTGTTTTTGATGAATCGCGTGCAATAAGGCAGGCATGCAAGGCGCATGCCGCGCTTATATCTTCCAGCCGAGTTGACGCAGCAATTGCGCAGTTTCAAATACGGGCAAACCCATAATGCCCGAATAGCTGCCCTCAATGTGCTCAATCATGGCTGCAGCCAAGCCTTGAACACCATAGGCACCGGCTTTGCCAAAAGGCTCACCCGAGGCCACATAGGCGTCGATCTGCGCATCGCTCATGACCATAAAGCGCACCTTGGAGACCGACAGTGCTTGTAAACGCTGCACGCCGTTTTGCAAGGCAACAGCGGTCAGCACTTCATGGGTTTGACCAGACAGTTTGCGCAGCATGGCTTGCGCTTGAGCCGCATCAGCGGGTTTGCCCAAAATCTCTTGCCCCAAAGCGACGGTCGTGTCAGATGTAAGCACCGGAGCAAGCGGTAAACCCCGGCGTGACAGACGGGCGGCCGCTGCATCCAGTTTGAGCCCTGTGACACGCTGCACATAGCTGCGCGGCGCTTCATGGGGCAGCACCGCCTCGATGGCCTCTGCATCTTCAACTACATCACCCGCTACGTTGGGCAGCAGCAGTTCATGGCGCACATTCAGCTGCTGCAGCAACTGGCTGCGGCGCGGGCTTTGGGATGCAAGATAGATAAATTCAGACATCAGATTTAAATAAAAATGGGCGCTAGCGCCCGAAATTCAAGCGCCAAAAGCTATTAAAAAAATAGTACCACGCAGCCATGCATGCGGGCAATCAGCACAACACGCACAAACGGCACCAAAAAATAAAGCCCTGCAAAAAATGACAGGGCTTTGAAGAATCTCGAAGGATACAGCTCACTCTCGGTGGTAAGGATGGCCTGCGTTGACTGACCACGCACGGTACAGCTGCTCAATCAGCAGCACACGCACCATCGCATGAGGCAAAGTCAGGTCAGACAAACGGATGCGCTCATGCGCTGCCTGGCGAAACTCAGGGTCCAGCCCATCAGGCCCGCCGATAACCAGCGCCACATCATCGCCTTCCAATTGCCAGTGCTGCAAACGCTGCGCAAGGGCCTTGGTTGTCAAGTTGGTACCGCGCTCATCAAGCACCACAATCCGGCTACCACGCGGAATGGCCGCTTCAATGCGTTTGCGCTCAGCGGCGTACAAGGTCTCCACCGTCTTGGAGCCGCGAGGCTCCGTTTTGACGGTTTTGATTTCCACCTTTAATTCATGCGGGAACCGCTTGGCGTAATCGTCGTAGGCTGTCTGTGCCCAATCAGGCACATGCTGGCCTACGGCCACGATCAGCAGTCTCATGGCTGATGCTTACTTGGCAGTGCGCGCAGGGCGCTTGGCAGGAGCCTTGTCTGCAGAAGCTGTACGGCCAGCTGCACCACGTGCCTTCACAGGCTTGACAACCACTGTCTTGGCCGGTGCTGCGGCCTTCTTGGCGGCTGGTTTCTTCACGGCCACAGGCTTTGCCGTAGCAGCCGATTTGGCTGCGGGCTTTTTAGCGGCTGGTTTTTTGGCGGCAACGGGCTTGTCTGCTGCTGCAGCGGCAGCCTGTGTGGCAGCCTTTTTGGAAGCAGCTTTCTTGACCACAACCTTACCGTCAATCGCAGCTGCAGTTTTCTTGGCTGCAGAGCGTTTCGCAGGCTTGGCTTCTTGCGATGCGTCTTCGGAGGCAAAAATCTTTGACGGTTTGGCGGCACCCAGCTTCAAGCGCACAGGCTTGTCACCCCAGATTTCTTCCAGGCGGTAGTACTGGCGAATTGTGGGCTGCATGACGTGCACAACACACTGACCACAATCGACAATAATCCATTCGCCGTTTTCTTCGCCTTCATGGCGAGGCACAGCAAAACCGGCCTTTTTGACGGCTTCGCGCACGCTGGAAGCCAAAGCCTTGGTTTGGCGGCTGGAGGCACCAGAAGCAACAATCACACGCTCAAACAGCGGTGACAGGTGCTCGGTATTGAAAACCTGAATATCTTGGGCCTTGACGTCTTCCAAACCATCGACGATGGCACGTTGGAGTTTGGTCACGTCTTTCTTGGCTGCGGAATCCGATTGTGTGGAAGTGCTCATCAGGCGATGTCTGGTTGGAAAATACCGGTCAATATAGCGCGGTGGCACGAAGGACTTCAAGGCCCATTCATATGCTGCCCCACGCTGACAGGGCTTTTATTATGGTTGTAAAAAGAATGCCGACCACAGGGGCTCTGTCGTCGGCAGCTATTGAAATTATAGTTTTCCTGTGCCAATAGCGCTTCGTCTGGCTCAAAGCCAGTCGCGACGCACCAAGTATTGGCTCAGGAGCTCAGCTTCAGGTGTGCCCACGGCATCTTGGCGCTGGTAGCTCCAGCTGGCTTGCAATGGCATGGACAGCAAGATGGACTCTGTACGCCCCCCTGACTGCAGCCCGAAGTGCGTACCACGGTCCCAAACCAGATTGAATTCCACATAACGGCCACGTCGGTAGCGCTGGAAATCAACTTGATCAGGGCCGTAATGCGTATCTTTGCGGCGCTCCACCACAGGCAAGTAAGCCGTCAAAAATGCATCACCGACCGAGCGCATCAGGGCAAAACCTTGATCCTGACCCAGTTCGCTGAAGTCGTCATAGAAGATGCCACCAATGCCGCGCTGCTCGTCACGGTGCTTGAGGTAAAAGTACTCGTCACACCACTTCTTGAAGCGCGGATACAAGCCTTGACCAAAAGGCTGCACCGCATCACGACACGTTCGGTGGAAATGCACCGCATCTTCTTCAAAGCCGTAAACAGGCGTCAGGTCCATGCCACCACCGAACCAGCAAGTCTTGGGCTGCCCCTCGTGGCCGGCAGCAATCATGCGCACGTTCATGTGTACCGTTGGCACATAGGGGTTACGCGGATGAAACACCAGCGACACACCCATGGCTTCAAACGGAGCACCCGCCAACTCAGGCCGGTGCTGCGTTGCCGAAGGAGGCAGCTGTGCCCCCTTCACGTGCGAAAAACCACAACCCGCGCGCTCGAACACCACGCCGTTTTCCAAAATCTTGGTGATGCCATCGCCCTGCAGGCGCTCATCAGCCCCTTTTTTCCAGGGGTCTGCCAAGAACTTGGCAGCACCCGCACCGGCAGCTGCTTCCACAGCCTCCAGCGACTGGGTGATGCTGGCTTGCAAGCCCAGTAAATAGGCTCGCACGCTTTCAACGGTGGCTTTTTGCTCTTGCACGTGCAGATCCTTAGCTTTTGATGGCGCGGAAACCAATGTCGCGGCGGTATTGCATGCCGTCAAAGTGAATGCCACGCGTTACGTCATACACACGTTGCTGGGCTTGGCGCACGCTGTCAGCCAGCACCGTGACGCACAACACACGGCCACCCGTAGTCACCGGCACACCCGCTTCATTGAGTTGAGTGCCAGCATGGAACACCACGGCATCGTCTTCTTCAGCTGGCAGGCCGGTAATGGCATCGCCCTTGCGTGGATCTTCTGGATAGCCGGCAGCAGCCATGACGACGCCCAGTGCGGTGCGGCGGTCCCACTCCAACTCCACGTGCTCCAGCTTGCCATCGACGGCTGCCAGCATGACGTCCACCAGATCGCTCTTCAAGCGCATCATGATGGGCTGAGTTTCCGGGTCTCCCATGCGGGTGTTGAACTCAAGCGTCTTGGGGTGGCCATTGCCATCAATCATCAGCCCTGCGTACAGGAAGCCTGTGAACGGCACGCCATCTTTCTCCATGCCACGAATGGTGGGCAAGATGATTTCGCGCATGGCACGTGCGTGCACGTCAGCAGTTACCACCGGCGCGGGCGAGTAAGCGCCCATACCACCGGTGTTAGGACCTTCGTCATTGTCTTTCAGGCGTTTGTGATCTTGGCTGGTGGCCATTGCCACTACGTTCTTGCCATCGCACAAAACAATAAAAGAAGCCTCTTCACCCGAGAGGAACTCTTCAATCACCACGCGCGCACCACCTTCGTTGTGCTGCACGCCGTATTTGTTGTCCACCAGCATGAAGTCGACCGCATCGTGGGCTTCTTGCAGCGTCATTGCGACGACCACACCCTTGCCTGCGGCCAAGCCGTCGGCCTTGATAACGATGGGTGCGCCCAAACGTTCTACAAAATCATGCGCAGCCGCAGGATCCGTAAACGTGTCGTAGTCGGCCGTCGGAATGCCATGGCGGCGCATAAACGCCTTGGAGAAGGCTTTGGACGACTCCAGCTGCGCTGCAGCCTTGGTTGGGCCAAACACCTTCAGACCATGCGCGCGAAATTCATCCACGACGCCAGCAGCCAGAGGTGCCTCAGGGCCAACTACAGCCAGTGCCACACCTTCAGCCTGCGCCCATTCACGCAGTTGCACGACATCCGTGATGGGTAAATTTTGCAACTTACCCCCTGCCAACGCAGTGCCCCCATTGCCAGGAGCCACGAACACTTTAGTCGCCTTGGGCGACTGGGCCAATTTCCACGCCAGAGCGTGTTCACGGCCACCGCCGCCAATCACAAGAATTTTCATATTTCAGCGTTGTGGTAGACGTCTTGTACGTCGTCCAAATCTTCCAGTACGTCCAGCAGTTTCTGCATGCGCTCAGCGTCGTCGCCTTGCAATTCAATGGTGTTTTCAGCACGCATGGTCACTTCGGCCACTTCGGGCTTCAGACCTGCGGCTTCCAACGCGTTCTTTACGGCTTCAAAGGCCCCTGGTGCGGTCAGCACCTCAATGGCGCCGTCTTCATCAGTCACCACGTCTTCAGCTCCCGCATCCAACGCAACTTCCATGACCTGGTCTTCCGAAGTACCCGGGGCAAAAATGATCTGGCCACAGTGCTTGAACTGAAAGGCCACCGAGCCTTCCGTGCCCATATTGCCACCGTACTTGTTAAATGCATGGCGTACATCCGCCACGGTGCGCACTCGGTTGTCCGTCATGGTATCGACAATGATGGCTGCACCACCAATGCCATAGCCTTCGTAGCGAATTTCTTCGTAGGTGACACCCTCGAGATTGCCTGTGGCCTTGTCGATATTGCGTTTGATGTTGTCGGCAGGCATATTGGCAGCCTTGGCCTTGTCGACAGCCAGGCGCAGACGTGGATTGGCACTCAGGTCAGCGCCGCCCTGGCGGGCTGCCACCATGATTTCACGAATGATTCGAGTCCAGATACGGCCGCGCTTTTCATCCTGGCGACCTTTGCGGTGCTGGATGTTGGCCCATTTGCTATGTCCTGCCACAGGAAATCCTTTGGTCTTGATTTAATCTACTGGGCACGGATTCTACTTTTGACAGCGTAACTTGACAGAGGAAACCCGAACATGGCCCCAGCATTACCTATTGCACAGCGCGGTGAGATCGTTTGCTCCATCTTGCCCAACATGGCAAATCGACATGGTTTGATCACCGGGGCCACCGGCACCGGCAAAACAGTCACGCTGCAAAAGATTGCAGAAAGCTTCTCTTTAGCGGGAATTCCTGTATTTTTAGCCGACATCAAGGGCGATTTAACGGGCATCAGCCAAGCGGGCAGCGTGGGCACAAAACTGGCGGCCTCTTTGCAAGAGCGCGGGATTGCGATTCCCGAGCCTGTCGCCTGCCCAAGCACGCTGTGGGACGTATTTGGCCAGCAAGGGCACCCGGTTCGCGCCACGATTTCAGACATGGGGCCTTTGCTGATTGGCCGCATGCTGAATTTGAACGACACACAAATGGGTGTGCTCAACATCATCTTCAAGATTGCCGACGACAACGGCATGCTGCTTCTGGATCTCAAAGACCTGCGCTCCATGCTGCAAAACGTGGGCGAAAACGCCAAACAGTTCACCACGGAATACGGCAACATTTCTGCTGCCAGCGTGGGCGCTATCCAGCGGGGGTTGCTGCAAATTGAGTCAGAAGGGGGCGATCAGTTTTTTGGCGAACCCATGCTCAACATTGAAGATTTGATGCAAACCGACGCCCAGGGCCGTGGCGTGATGAACATATTGGCCGCAGACAAGCTGATGCAGTCGCCGCGCCTGTACTCCACCTTTTTGCTGTGGATGCTGTCCGAGCTGTTTGAGCAGCTGCCTGAAATTGGTGACCCCGAAAAGCCCAAGCTGGCCTTTTTCTTTGATGAAGCGCATTTGCTGTTCAACGATGCCCCCAAGGTGCTGGTCGAGCGCATTGAGCTTGTGGTGCGCCTGGTGCGCTCCAAGGGTGTTGGCGTGTATTTCGTGACGCAAAACCCCATGGACATTCCTGACAGCGTGCTGGCACAGCTGGGCAACCGGGTGCAACACGCGCTACGCGCCTTCACTCCCAAGGACCAAAAGGCCGTCAAAGCCACGGCGCAGACGATGCGCCCCAACCCCGAGGTCAACATTGAGGCCGCCATTACAGAGCTGGCAGTGGGCGAGGCTTTGGTCAGTTTTCTGGATGAAAAAGGCCGCCCCGGCATTACCCAGCGCGTGTATGTGATACCGCCTGGCAGCCAGATTGGCCCCATTGAAGATACCCAGCGCCGCAGCTTGCTGGCCAACTCGATCGTGGCTGGCGTTTATGACAAAACCGTGGACCGCGAATCTGCCTATGAGGTGCTGCAAGCGCGTGCGGCAGGGGCGCCAACGGCCACAGGCGGGGTAAGCGGCAGCCCTGCCGCAGCGCAGCAGGCCGACGGTGGCTTGATGGGGGGCTTGAACGACTTTCTGTTTGGCTCTACCGGCCCACGTGGTGGCAAGAAAGATGGGCTTGTGCAAAGCCTGGTCAAGTCCACCGCCCGCAACATGAGCAATCAGCTGGGCCGCCAGTTGCTGCGCGGCGTGCTGGGCAGCTTGACTGGCAGCAAGAAATAGCAAGCAAAGCTGCCACATCAGGGAATGTGCGGCTTTCCCAAGGCACGGCCACTCACTAGAGTGCCGTGCCATATGTCTACCAGCACACACACCCTCCCCTTGTCGGTCATGCAGCTTCAGGTGCAAGACCACATTGCGCATTTGCAACTCTCCCAGCCAGAGAGCCTAAACACCATGCACCCCGCCTTCTGGCGTGATCTGGATATGGCCCTCACCCACATCACCACCCAAGGCGATGTACGTGCTCTGGTCATCAGCAGCAGTGGCAAGCATTTCAGCGCTGGCATGGCTCTGGAGACATTTGCCAACCCCAACTTGGCACCTCAAGACAAAGCCCCGGAAGGCCGCGCCGCATTGTCTGAGTTCTTGTGGGACATGCAGCAAGTGTTTACGCGCATCGAACAATTGCGCATTCCCGTCATCACAGCCATTCAGGGTGGCTGCATTGGTGGCGCTCTGGACATGGTGTGCTGCGCCTGCATTCGTTACGCCACGCAAGATGCGTTTTTCTGCGTACAGGAAATCAATATTGGCATGGTGGCCGATCTGGGCAGCCTGCAGCGCTTGCCCAAGCTATTGCCCATGGGGCTGGTCAAAGAGCTGGCCTACACGGGCCGTCGCTGGCCCGCGCAGGCTGCGCTGGCACATGGTTTTGTCAACGGCGTGTTTGACACCCAGGAGGCCATGCTGGCAGCCGCCATGCAGTGCGCCCAGGACATTGCAGCCAAGCCGCCAATTGCCATATGGGGCAGCAAACAGGCGCTGGATTTTGCGCGTGACCACAGTGTGCAAGACAGCCTGCGACAAATGGGCTGGCTGCAAGCGGGCATCTGGAGCAACCGCCACGTCATGGAGTCAGTGCAAGCCACGCAGCAAAAACGCGCGGGAGATTTCCCTGGCCTGACGCCGCAACGCTCGTTTGCGCAAATGGGTCTGGATTGAGCCTCTGTGGCTTGCGCCAAAGCCGGCATGCATGTGCGCAGGGTCAAAAAACACCCTCGCGCATGCAGACAAGCCAAAGACTTTCCACATATTCATTCAGAAAAAAGGAAAATGCGGTGCAACACAACGTGCAGCAGTACCTGAAACGCCTGGAACAGAAACAATAGCAACAACCTCCACGCGTTGCATGCTTGCTGCACTTTCACTCACAACCAAGACCCCGACCATGAGCACTGTCCACCTCATCGACCACCCCCTGATCCAGCACAAACTGACGCTGATGCGCCGCAAGGAAGCCAGTACCAACAGCTTTCGCCGCATGCTGGGCGAGCTGTCTACCCTGATGGCTTACGAAATTACCCGCGATTTCCCGCTGCAAGATCTGGAAATTGAAACGCCCATGGAAAAAATGGTCGGCAAGGTGATTGACGGCAAAAAGCTCGCTCTGGTGTCCATCCTGCGCGCAGGCAATGGCTTTCTGGACGGCATGCTCAACGTTGTGCCAGGTGCCCGCATTGGCCACATTGGCCTGTTCCGCGACCCCGAAACGCTGCAGCCTGTCGAGTACTACTACAAGATGCCGGAAAACATGTGCGAACGCGACGTGATCGTTGTCGATCCCATGCTGGCCACCGGCAATTCAGCCGCAGCAGCGGTGCAGCAGCTCAAGACCAAGAGCAACCCCAAGTCCATCAAATTCATGTGCCTGCTGGCTGCGCCTGAAGGTATCAAGACCCTGCAAGCAGCGCACCCTGATGTAGACATCTACACCGCCGCGATTGACCGCGAGCTGGACAGCCATGGCTACATCCTGCCCGGCCTGGGTGATGCAGGCGACCGCATCTTCGGCACCAAGTAAGCAACACGTACCGCGTTGTAAAGGCTTCCAACAGGAAGCCTTTTTTTCGTGCTCTTTGCTGGCGCAATGTCACCAATGAGCAAGTGCATCGACTGTTTGACAAGGATCAAGCATTGACGGCGCACTGCGGCCCAAAGCCTTTGTAGCCGCGCATCATGGTAAACCCTAGTAAACATCTATAAGGCACACCATGATTCCACGCTCCGTCTCCTCCCCCAAGAAGTTTCTGATCGGCGCAGGCCTGTTTGACCAAGTGGGCGAATACGTTGCCGAGCACGGTGACTTTGCGTTCTTTGTGGCTGACTCTTTCTTCCTGAGCCGCATCCACAGCCAGACCGTACCCAGCCTGACCGCACAAAGCATTCGCAGCCATGTGGAAAAGTTCTCGGGGGAATGCACCACCACAGAAATTGCACACCTGAGCGCAGCCTTCAAAGCCAGCGGTGCGAACGTGGTGGTCGGTGTGGGCGGTGGCAAGGCACTGGATGCCGCCAAAGCCGTCGCGCACAACTGCAAGGCGGCGCTGGTGCTGGTGCCCACCATTGCCTCCACCGATGCGCCCTGCACCGCACTGGCCGTGGTCTACAAGGACGATGGCACCTTTGACCACTACCTGTTCCTGCCCCACAACCCCGACACCGTGCTGGCAGACACCGCCATCATTGCCCAGGCCCCAGCGCGCTTTTTTGCTGCGGGCGTGGGTGATGCGCTGGCCACCTACTTTGAAGCACGTGCCACATGGCGCTGCAGCGGCACCAACCTGATCCTGAAGAAACCCTCTCGCACGGGCCTGGGTCTGGGTGAGATGTGCTATGAAATATTGCGCAAGAACATTGACGCCGCCATGGACGCGGTGCGCAACAAAGCCGTAACCCCTGCACTGGAAGAAACCATTGAAGCCACAATTTACCTGAGTGGCGTGGGCGCTGAAGCCGCCGGTGTGGCCGCTGCCCATGCAGTGAACAACGGCATGGCCGTAGTACCTGCGCTGCACAACGCCCAGCACGGAGAGAAAGTGGCATTTGGTCTGCTGACCCAGCTGGTGCTGGAAAACGCCCCATTGGCCGAGGTGCAAGAAGTCATTCGCATCATCAAGGCTGCTGGCCTGCCGCTGGCGCTGCGCGACTTTGGCCTGACCGAGTGGATTGAAGCCGAGTGGCGCGAAGTGGCCAAGCTGGCCTGCGACAAGAATGACACCATGGGCAATATGGGCCGCCCCATCAGCGAGCAAGAGGTGTACGACGCCATGCTGGCCGCCAATGCACTGGCAGAGCGCTACCACGACTGAACCTGCGCTGCGCACTCTCTGTCTGGCCCAAGATCAAAAGTAGTGCGCGGTGCCTTCTTTTAAATTCAATAGCTATTAGCGCTTACGCTACAACGTTCTTAGATACTTTTATATCTGAAAGCGTTAAACAGCAAGCGCAAGCAGCTCTCAAAATATTAATGTGCATACTCAAACAAAGGGGTTGCCGCTGGGCAGCCCCTTTGCGCTGTGGATGCTGTGGATTGCGCCAATAGATGCCGCATCTGCCCGTAGACACCCCGCAAAGCACCTAGACTGTGCCCCGCACACGGCCAGCAGCTTTTTTGACCGCGCATGCAAAACCCCTAGTTTCAGTGATGTGCAAACCACTGACTATGCGGTGCAATACACGCATCCCCACGCTTTTGGAGCTGTCTCCCATTTTATGGACACCCTGCACCCCCCACCCCCTGCTTCACTTTTGTTGACTGCCCCCGTACTGGTGGTGGAAGACGAGCCCAGCGTGACCCAGCGCATTCGTGCACTTTTGCTGGACATGGGCTATGACATGAGCGCTTTGTTATGGGCAGAAAGCGTAGCCCAGGCACGCGAAATCTATGCGCATGAGCCCATTGCGCTGGCTCTGGTCGATCTGGGTTTGCCCGATGGCTCCGGCCACACCGTGATTGAAGAGCTGCGTGCGCGCGATCCGGCGATGATGATTTTGGTCATCTCTGCCTGGAGCACAGAAGACGCCATTTTGGGTGCACTGCGCGCCGGCGCAACAGGGTATCTGCTCAAGGAGCGCGATGATCTGGAGCTGCGACTGGGCATTGCCAGCACCTTGCGCGGTGGCGCACCAATTGATCCGTTCATTGCCAAACGCATCATGCAAGAGTTTGCGGCTGCGCCCAAAGCAGCGGCCACAGCCACAGCAGGTGCCGCTAATGCTCCTGCGCAGCCCCTGAGTGGGCGCGAGCAAGAAATTTTGCAACTGGTCGCGCAGGGCATGACCAACCGGGAAATTGCAGAGCATTTAAATCTCTCCAAGTACACGGTGGAATGCCACGTCAAGAAGATTTACCAAAAAATGGCGGTCTCCTCGCGCACCCGCGCCATTCACATGGCGCGCCAACATGGTCTGATTGATTAGATCAACCAACCTCGTCTGGCAGACGCTGCGCCTTGTTCTGAAGCATGCACCTGATCAGATTAAAAAATATCCAAAACCATGCCTGAACAACGCCAAACGCCGTGCGTTGAAGGCGCACATAAAAAAAGGACTGCTTGGCGCAGTCCTTTTTTTGTGAAAACCACAGGGGCGTCAATCAGTCAACCAGACCGGCAAACACGTGCTGCACGTCGTCGTCGTTGTCCAGGCCCGCCAGGAAGTCTTGCACTTCTTCTTGCTGCTCCGCTGTCAAGCTGGACATGCTCACCGGGTTCTTGGCCTTGTAGCCCAGCTTGACCGACAGCACCTTGATGCCTTGTGCTGGCAGCGCCTTGCTCACGGTGTCCAGGTCAGAAGGATCGGTAATGAACAAGGTCACGCCTTCTTCATCGCCGGCTTCAAAGTCTTGCGCGCCCGCTTCAATGGCGGCCAGCTCAACGTCGGCACCATTTTCGGCTTCGCCTTCGATCATGCCCACGTGGTCAAAGTCCCACGCCACAGCGCTCATCTGGCCCTTGCGAAAGCACACGCGCATATTGGGCGCAGTGCGATTGGGGTTGTCAGTCAGGCATTCCACCATCACCGGCACGCGGTGGGGTGCGTAGCCTTCATAGATCACGCTGGTGTAGTTGACGGCATCAGCGCCCACGCCCGAACCTTTTTTGACTGCACGGTCCAAAGTTTCTTTGGACATGGAAGCCTTGCGGGCAGCTTCAATCGCCATGCGCAGGCGCGCATTGCTCGACGGGTCACCACCACCCAGACGGGCAGCGACTGTAATTTCCTTGACCAGCTTGCCGAACAGCTTGCCTTTGGCGTCCGCTGCCAGGGCCTTGCCCTTGGCTTTCCATTGCGCTCCCATGGGGGGCCTTTCTTCGAAAAAGAACAAAAAATGCCGCGCACAAGGCCGGCATAGAATAAATCAAGGCGTTTTATACACCTGTGGCATAGGCCACGGCGCCTTCAATGTCAACTTTTTCTGCCATCGATTTGCGCTGGCGTTGATGCAACCCCCTTACAAGGAGCCACCACCATGCGCTTGCACCCTATTGCCTACCCTGCACTGGCGCTGAGTTTGCTTGCCACAGCGGCGCCGGCGCTGGAGATTGAGCCCGAAGTGGTTGCCCAGGGTCTGCAAAACCCCTGGGCAGTCGCTTTCCTGCCAGACGGCTCTTTTTTGGTGACCGAGCGCCCCGGCCGCATGCGCGTGATTGACAGCAAGGGTGCACTGGGCCAGCCCTTGTCCGGTCTGCCTGCGATTGCTGCGGGTGGCCAAGGCGGCCTGCTGGATGTGGTGCTGGACAGCGATTTTGCACAAAACCGCACGCTGTACTTTTGCTATTCAGAACCCGGCAACAACGCCAGCAACAGCACGGCACTGGCCAAAGCCCGGCTCTCCAGCGATCAACGCCAGCTTGAAGATCTGCAAGTACTCTTCAGCCAAAAGCCCAAGAAAGCCAGCCAGCTGCATTTTGGCTGCCGCATTGTGGAGCGACCTGATGGCAGCCTGCTTTTGACGCTGGGCGAGCGCTCTCACTTCAAGGAAGAAGCGCAGAACCTGCAAAGCCATCTGGGCAAGATTGTGCGTATTGGCAAAGACGGCAGCGTTCCCAAGGACAACCCCTTTGTCGGCCGCCGCGATGCACTGCCCGAGATCTGGAGCTATGGGCACCGCAGCCCCCAGGGCGCTGCACTGGCACCTGACGGCACTTTCTGGATGAATGAGCACGGCCCGCAAGGCGGCGATGAAATCAATCGCCCCGAGCCCGGTAAAAACTATGGCTGGCCGGTCATCACCTACGGTGAAAACTATGGCGGCGGAAAAATTGGCGCTGGCATTACGCACCAAAAAGGCATGGAGCAACCGGTGCACCAGTGGACGCCTTCTATTGCAGTGTCTGGCATGGCCTTCATCACCTCAGAGCGCTACCCGGGCTGGAAAGGGAACATGGTGGTGGGCGCACTCAAGGCACAAAGGCTGGAACGCATCAGCTTGAAGGCGGGTAAAGTCACAAGCGTTGAACCACTGCTGCCCCAGCTAGGCCAGCGTGTGCGCGATGTACGGCAAGGCCCGGATGGCTGGCTGTACGTGCTGACCGATCGCAGCAACGGCCAGCTGCTGCGCCTGAAGACGCAGCCATAAACTGCAGGCCGGCGATGGAGCGACGCAGCTTAATGGCTGCATCACGGGGCTACGCCCTGAGCTATCGCAAAGCCTTGTGCATATCAAGCGGGCTCCAGCACACCTTGCTTGAGCAAGACCTCCGCCTGCTGCGCGGGCACCGGGCGGCTGAGAAAGTAGCCCTGCACCACATCACAGCCTGCCGTTTTCAGATACACCAGCTGGTCCATCAGCTCCACCCCTTCGGCCACTACCTGCATCTTCAGGTTGTGCGCCAAGGTGATGATGGAGGTCACCAGCACACCCGCTTCATGGCTGCTGCGCAGCGCATTGACAAAGGATTTGTCCAGCTTGATGGTGCCAATTGGCAGTGCACGAATCTGGCTCAGACTGGAAAATCCCGTGCCAAAGTCGTCCAGCGCGATGTGCACTCCCATGTTCTGCAACTGATAGAGCACACGCGCAGACAGACCATCGGGCTCTACCAGACAGCTTTCGGTAACCTCCACCTCAATGTCAGACGCGCGCACCCCATAGTGCTGCAGACAGGTGGCAATGCGCGTTGGGAAAGCACAGTCCTTGAGCTGCAAGGGCGAGACATTGAATGCCATCGGCACCACATCCATGCCCTGCATGCGCCACGCCGCAATTTGCCGGCAACAAGCTTGCATGACCCAGTCGCCCAGGGCCTGAATATGGCCATGCTCCTCAGCCATGGCAATGAAGTCGCCGGGATAAATCAATCCATATTCAGGGTGCTGCCAGCGCACCAGCGCTTCCATCCCCACAATGGCGCAATCTTCCAGCCGCACCTTGGGCTGAAAGTGCAGCACCATCTGCTCATCAGCAATTGCTTGCGGCAATTGCCGCAGCAAGCGGTAGCGACGTTCGTTGTCGGCGTTGTTCACGCGGTCATAGTAGGTATAGCGGTTGCGCCCCGACTTCTTGGAGGCATACATGGCCGTATCCGCGTGGCGGCACAGCACCTGCACGTCATGCCCATCTCTGGGAAAGAACGCAATGCCCATGCTGGTGGAGGTGTGCACCACCTGCTCAGCAATGCCTTCATACGGCGCGCTCAGCCCTGAGACCAGCGCTTGCGCCAAGCCATCCATGTCCTGCATGTCATCCATGGCGGTGACCAGCACGGCAAACTCATCGCCGCCCATACGGGCGATGATGTCCGAGCCACGCAGCATGCCGCGCAGGCGATCGGCCACAGCCTGCAGCAAGGCATCTCCCGCGTGGTGGCCCAAGGTGTCGTTAATCTGCTTGAAATGGTCCAGATCCAGATACAGCAAGGCGTAATGCTTGCGACTGCGGCGAGCCAGCGCCAGATGACTGGACACCAGCTCGTAAAACATGCGCCGGTTGTGCAGCCCGGTCAGCGGATCACTGGCCGCCAGCTCCAAGGCACGCTGTTTTTCACTCTCCAGCTGTGCAATCAGCGCCTGCTGCTTTTGATCTGCCAGGGTCAGCCCCTCCAGCAAGTGCTGGCGGCGCACCATGCTCCGAAACAGTGCCCACGTGGCCAGCAGCATCAACACCGACACGGTCACAGCCAGCCCCCACAGGCGCTGCGCATGCTCTGCATGGGCTTGGCGAATCTCTTGCCAGTCACGGCTTACCACCACCGTCAGCGGCATGAACTTTGCGCGGTGGTAGCTGCCCAGGCGCTCCTTGCCGGGTTCCAGAGAAAAACTGGCTGCTCCAGCCCCTTCCTTCACCTGCTTGAAAGCGTCCAGTCGATATTTGGGTCTGGATGCCAGCCAGCCTCCCCCGGACATGGCTGTAAATTCACTGCCATCCGGAGCCAGCAGGTGCAAGGTACCGCTTTGCCCCAGATCCATGTCTGTGTGCAAACGCAAAAAATAACCCATATCCATGTGCAGCAACAGATAGCCTTGCGACGCGCCCCGGCCATCGGTGACACACAGCAGCAAGGGCACGGCACCGGTGTCTGCAGATGGGGCTGCGGGCACATGCTGGTGCAGCAGCAAAGCGCCCTTGCCTTCTTCGCAAGACCCCTGCTGGTGCACCAGCAAATCCTGCAGCTCTTGCTGCGCCTGTGCGTGCCCAGCCAGCAATTGCAGGTTGTGATCAAACAAGGCAAAGCGTACAAAAACCGGATCACGCACCAGCATGTGTGCCAGTTGCTGTTGCCAGGGGCTGTTGCTGTGTACCCCTTGCATCGCCACCACACCCATGAGCTGGGCTTTTTCAATCACTTGCCGCAAATTCTCGGAAACCAGTGCCGCCCAGCCCGCTTGCTGCACACGCGCCGACTGCTCCACCTGCGCCAGCTGTACCCTCAAATGCTTGGCCGTGAACCACCATGACGCTGACAGGCCCAGCAAGACAATCAGCAGCATGACCCCATGTGCCGATTGCTGGCGGCTGCGCCAGCTCAAGCTGGCTGGGCCAAGAATCCGGGTGGCGATCAATGCGCGCAAGCGCTGGGCAAGAAAAAGCATGTGTGCAGACCTGTCTTATCTGCAACATTGTGTGAATAGCCAATGACAGCCGTGTGACGTTGCCAGTCAGCCTCAGCCAAAAAACCAGTAACACACCGCAATAGCAGCCACCACACCGGCCATCTCTGCCGCCAAGGCACACGCTACGGCGTGGCGGGCACGCTGAATGCCCACCGCACCAAAGTACACGGCCAGCACGTAAAAAGTGGTCTCCGTGCTGCCCTGAATGGTGGCCGCCGCCAGCGCAGCAAAGCTGTCGACCCCTTGGGTCTGCATGGTCTCAATCAGCATGGCACGCGCGGCACTGCCAGAAAATGGTTTGACCAAGGCCGTGGGCAAAGCGTCCACAAAGCGTCCATCCATTCCCCAGAAGCTGACGCACCAGCGAATGCCATCCAGCACATAATCGAGCGCGCCCGAGGCACGGAACACGCCCACCGCACACAGCATGGCCACCAGATAGGGCAGCAAGCCCTTGGCAACATCAAAGCCTTCTTTAGCCCCGGTGATAAAGCTGTCGTACACCGGCACTTTTTTATACGCGCCCAGGCTGACGAACAGCACAATCAAGGCAAACAGGGTGAAGTTGCCCAGCAGCGCAGACAGTGATGCCAAGGCCGCGGCACTCAGCGTGGTCAGCATCGCCATGAAAGCACCCAACCCCAGCGCTACAGGCAGCAAATACGCCAGCACCACAGGGCTAAAAATGGGCAGGCGCTGCACCATGGCCACAGCCAGCAGGCCCGCCAAGGTAGATGCCGATGTGGCCAGCAAGATGGGCAAAAACACCAGCGTGGGGTCTGCTGCGCCTTGCTGCATGCGGTACATGAACACCGTGACCGGCAGCAGCGTCAGTGACGACGCGTTGAGCACCAGAAACAGGATTTGTGCGTTGGTTGCGGTGTCAGGCTGGGGGTTGAGGGTTTGCAGCGCCTTCATGGCTTTCAGCCCCATGGGCGTGGCCGCGTTGTCCAGCCCCAGCCCGTTGGCCGCAAAGTTCAGCGTAATCAAGCCCAGTGCCGGGTGACCACGCGGCACTCCGGGCATCAGCTTGCCAAACAGCGGCCCCAGCACTTTGGCCAGCCACTGCACTACGCCCGCCTCTTCGGCAATGCGCAAAAAACCCAGCCACAGGGTCAGGGTGCCAAACAGCAGCACCATCACCTCGACCGACAGCTTGGCCATGGCAAACAGCGCTTGCACCATGGCTGCAAACACCTGGGGCTGCCCACCCACCAGCCATTGGGCCAGCGCGGCCACCGCAGCCACCAGAAAAAAGCCCAACCAGAGCATGTTGAGCATGGTGTTAGCCCGTGAAAGGATTAGTCGGTATTAGTAGGCAATGGTCTTGACGCCTGTTGCTGTGCCCAGCAAGCAGACATGGGCCTTTTGGTGGGCAAACACACCCACGGTGACCACGCCGGGCCACTGGTTCACTTCGCTCTCAAATGCCAGGGGGGCGGTGATCGTCAAACCATGCACATCCAAAATGTGCTGGCCATTGTCAGTGACCAAAGGCTGGCCATCCTTCAAGCGCAGCGCCGCCGTAGCGCCCATGGCTTCAAAGCGGCGCGCAATCTGGCCAGCGGCCATGGGGATCACCTCCACGGGCAGCGGGAAATGGCCCAGCGCATCCACCAGCTTGGATGCATCGGCAATGCATACAAACTGCTTGGCCAGCGCCGCCACAATTTTCTCGCGTGTCAGCGCTGCGCCGCCGCCCTTGACCATGTGGCCCTGACCATCAATTTCATCCGCGCCATCAATGTAGACGGCAAGGGCATTGACTTCGTTGGCATCAAACACAGGAATACCCAGCGCCTTCAGACGCTCAGTGCTTGCCACCGAGCTGGACACAGCACCCTTGATCTGGTCTTTCATGGAGGCCAGCGCATCAATGAACTTGTTGACCGTAGAGCCCGTGCCCACGCCCACAATTTCGCCCGGCACCACGTATTGCAGTGCGGCTTGGCCGACCAAAGTTTTCAGTTCATCTTGGGACAGGGGTGCAGTAGGTGTCGTCATGGGGGAAAATCCAGTTAATCCTTCGAATTATTCCTTATGTCGCTTATCCCTTACGCCCTCGTTCGCCCCTTTCTCTTTGGTATGGACCCTGAAAAGGCCCATGACTTCACCATGAACACCTTGGCCAAAGGCCAGGGCACACCGCTGCAGCTGGCCTGGTCTGCACCGTTGGTGGACGACCCCATCACATTGGCGGGCCTGAAGTTTCCCAACCGCGTGGGCATGGCCGCAGGGCTGGACAAGAACGCCCGCTGCATTGATGCACTGGCCGCCATGGGCTTTGGTTTTGTTGAAGTGGGCACCGTCACCCCCAAGGGGCAGCCGGGCAACCCCAAGCCCCGCATGTTCCGCATTCCTGCTGCCAAGGGCTTGATCAACCGCCTGGGCTTTAACAACGACGGGCTGGATGCCTTCATCGCCAACGTCAAACAATCCACCGTGCGGGCACAGGGCAAGCCCATGCTGCTGGGCTTGAACATTGGCAAAAACGCCGCCACCCCCATTGAAGACGCCACCAGCGACTACCTGACCTGTCTGGAAGGCGTGTACCCGCACGCAGACTACGTGACGGTGAACATCAGCTCGCCTAACACCAAAAATTTGCGCGCCCTGCAAAGCGACGAGGCGCTGGACAGTCTGCTGGGTGCCATTGCGCAGCGCCGTGAACAACTGGCCACACAGCAAGGCCGCCGCGTACCCATCTTTGTCAAGATTGCCCCAGATCTGGATGAAGCACAGGTCAACGTCATTGCCGCCACCTTGCAGCGCCACGGCATGGACGGCGTGATTGCCACCAACACCACACTCAGTCGCGATGCTGTTCAGGGCATGCCCCATGCCCAAGAAGCTGGTGGCCTCAGTGGCGCCCCCGCCTTTGAAGCCAGCAACCGCGTCATCACACAACTGCGCGCAGCACTGGGCACTGGTTACCCCATCATTGGGGTAGGCGGCATCATGAGCGGTGCAGACGCAGCAGCCAAAATTCGCGCTGGCGCCGATGTGGTGCAGATTTACAGCGGGTTGATCTATGAAGGCCCCGCTCTGGTCAGCGCTGCAGCCAAGGCCATCAAAGCCATACGCTAATAAATGAGCTACCAGCGCTTACGATGTCTCACTTTCAAGGTGTTTTCAATTTGAAAACGTTGACCCGCCTGCGCTAACAGCTATAAAAAAAGCCCGGCACGCCGGGCTTTTTGCTTTTACCTGTTCACCGCACTAGCGCTTGAACCTGGCAATCAACGGCAGCGCCATACCGCCATAACGCAGCAATTTGCGCGGGCCAATCATCAACGCCAATCCCGCCACCACCGCTGTGGCCACAGGATGCAATCTGGCAAACACGGCCAGACGCTCGGCCAGCGGCGCGTCAGCGGGCACCACTTGTGGCGAGGCGTGCAAGGACTGCGATTGGTGCCTGGCCAGCTTGGCAGCCGCCAAGCGGTCACGCTGCATGGCAATGCGCTTCATCACCGCACGCTCGGCATCACCGGCCGTGAGCCAGCGGCCATCTTGCTCCAGTGCAGCCAGTGCAGTCACTGGCAATGGCGTCTCTGAGCTGCGCACAGATTGAGGGGCTGCAGAAGTGTTCACAGCTTCTCCTTGATGAAAGCCCAGTCGCGGGCCAGTTCAGCACGTGTCAACGCAAATGGATGGCTGGATTTGCGCAGCGCTGCCAGCAGCACCACCAGCGCACTCGCCCAAGCTACCACCCAGACGCCAGCAATCACCCAGGCCACCACCGAGCGCTCGGGTGAGTCCCAGAAGTGGATCAAGATAGCCAGCGACAGCAGCACCAGAGCAACAATCGTCAGTCCACCCATCACAATGCCCAGCACCAAAATGGTTTGCAGACGTTTTTTCTGCGCGCTCCATTCCAGACGGGCGAGTTCCATGCGGTCCTCTGCCGCCATGGCGCCTTCATTGAGATTGGCCCGCATGCGAGCAGACACGTTTTCCAACCCAAGGGCTGACATCCAATTCACGGCAGATTTCCTTTGCTGGGGCACGTTGCTGAAAGTGAGGGAGGTAAAGCGGCGTTTAGCGACGAGCCAGCAAGAAGCCGACCAGAGCACCTACGGCCAACGCAGCACCAGCGACGCGCCATGGCTCATCGTGTGCATAACGGTCTGCCACATAGGCAGCTTCTTTGGCCTGGCGAGCTGCCTCGTGCGCTGCGTTCAACGCAGATTCGCGGGCCTGGTACACACCGTCATCGAGCTTTTGGCGCAGCACATTGATTTGGGGAATCGCGTCCAGATCCTTGTTGGCCAGCAACCCGCGCACGTCGGTGACCAGCTTTTCCAGGTCGGCTTGTGCGGAAGAAACAGTGTCAGAAACAGAAAATGCCATGATGAAAGCCTTTCTTTTGTCGATGAAGAAATAGTTCGCGGCAGCAAAACCTGCCAAATTCGCGATGCTGGTTGTTATCTTAGCCAAAGCAGCATGGCTTACCAAGTAAGTCGATGCCGCGCAAGATCAAGTCTTTGGCTGCAATTTCTGCAAAACTTCCTGCGCAATGGCCAGGCAACTGGTCAAACCGGGTGACTCAATGCCAAATAAGTTGACCAGACCTGCAATGCCATGGGCTTCAGGCCCCTGAATGCAAAAGTCAGCGGCCTCTTCTTTGGGGCCAGAGATTTTGGGGCGCATGCCTGCATAACCCGGGGCCAAAGTGCCGGGTTGCAACCCGGGCCAGTATTTGTGCACCTCTGCGTAAAAACCCAGACCGCGCTGGGGGTCCACGGCAAGTTGCTCGGGGTCATCGACCCACTGCACATCAGGCCCAAACTTGGCTTGGCCGCCCATGTCCAACGTCAGGTGCACGCCCAGACCCGCGGCTTCTGGCACCGGGTAGATCAGGTGCGAAAACGGGACGCGCCCCGTCAGGGTGAAGTAATTGCCTTTGGCAAAGTAAGCCTGCGGAACGTACTGCGCATCCAGCCCCTGCATGCGCGAGGCCACACTGGGTGCATACAAACCTGCGGCGTTGACTACCTCGCTGGCCAGCAGCTCGGTGCCATCAGGGGTGCGAATCAAAATACCGTCTGCCTGCACTTGCGCAGAATCGACCGGTGACATCAAGGCCAGCGCACCACCAGCGTTTTCCATGTCGCCTTGCAGAGCCAGCATCAAGCCATGGCTATCAACAATACCTGTGCTGGGCGACAGCAGCGCAGCGTGGCACTCCAGTGCAGGCTCCAGCGCTTTGGCCTGTTCACGGGTGAGCATCTGCATGTCGTGCACGCCGTTGGCTTGTGCTTTTTTCTTGATCTGCTCCAGCTGCCCTACCTGTGCTGCGCTGGTGGCCACAATCAACTTGCCACAGCGGCGAAACTCCAGACCCTTTTGCGCACAATAGTCATAAAGCAGCTCTTTGCCTTTGACGCACAACTGCGCCTTCAAAGAACCTGCGGGGTAATAAATGCCTGCGTGAATGACTTCGCTGTTGCGTGAACTGGTGCCTGTGCCAATCGCATCCGCAGCCTCCAGAACAATCACCTCGCGGCCCGACATGGCCAGTGCGCGCCCCACTGCCAACCCCACAACCCCCGCACCAATGACGATGCTATCGACCTTGTCCACCATGCTTGTCATCTCCCTGTTTTGATTTTTCGCGCCCTCAAACACATGCAAAGACATATGCTGAGCGAGCATGGCTGCCATCCTAAATTGTTTTTATATGCCCCCATCACTGCGTGCAACACGCCCGCCAGCCCACACAGCGAGTATTTGCAAATTTTCTTCAAGCGCTGATTGCCACGGGGGTCTCATTCAACAGCCCTGCCGAGCCACTTTGGCTGTTATGCGTAAGGCACAAAGCCACTCAGGTTCTCATTGACCTGCAATGGTTTGCCCACAAACGGAAATGCACGCTGCGGACAAGCACTGCGCTCACACACTTTGCAGCCCATGCCAATGGGCGTGGCCGCCGCCAAACCGCGCAAATCCAGCCCCTTGGAATACACCAGCTTGTGCGCATGCTGCACGTCACAGCCCAGTCCAATCGAGAATGTTTTGCCCGGCTCACCCCAGCCCCGCCCTTCATGGGTGATGCACCTTGCCACCCACAGATACACACGGCCATCAGGCATGCTGGCCAGCTGCGGCAAGATGCGCCCGGGCTGTGCAAACGCCTCATAAATATTCCACAACGGGCAAGTACCACCCGTTTTAGAAAAGTGAAAGTGGGTGGCCGACTGCCGCTTGCTGATGTTGCCTGCGCGGTCCACGCGGATAAAGAAAAAAGGAATGCCGGGGGCATCCTCGCGCTGCAGCGTGGACAGCCTGTGGCAGACCGTTTCAAACCCCACACCGAACTGCGTGGCCAGCACATCAATGTCGTAATGCAAGCGCTCGGCTGCCTGCAAAAAAACGCCGTAAGGCAGCACCGTGGCCCCTGCCACATAGTTGGCAAGACCAATGCGCGCCAGTTGCTGGGTGGCTCCATCTTGCCAAGCATGGCTGGCCAGTGCCTGTTGAATCAGTGGCGCCAGCTCCAGCAATGCCAGCTGCGTGGCCAGCTCAAACGCCTGCTGCCCAGTGTTCAAGCTGCCCAGCAAGCGCAAACGCCGGCTGGCAGGATCAAATTGCCGGTGCGCACCCTGGTCGTGGGGGGTGCCGGTGGCTTCCACCATGACCTGCACGCCATGCTGCTGCCGCAAATGCTCCATCAGCCAGTCTTTCAACGCCCTGCCACTTTGGCTGGCTTGCTGCGCCAGGGCCTCGGCAGCGCGGTCCAAGGCATCAAAGTAATTGCGGTGCGCAAAAAAGAAGTCGCGCACGGCTTCAAATGGCATTTGCCGCAATGGCGCGGTGTGCCAGTTGCGCTCTGACAGATCGTTGCGGTCACTCAACCGGTCCACCAAGGACTCCAGCCTCTGCTGGTCTTCGTGGTGGCGGCGGTGCAGCGCCAGCAGAACTTCTGACAACTGCGGCAGCTTGTGCGCCATCTCGCGCAACTCGGCATCGGGCACCGATGGCAACTCTGGCAACGCCGCCACCGCATCGCGCAGCTGCGCCACACGCCGAGCCTCTTCATCCTCCGAGAACTGCTGAATGTCTATCCCCAGCGCCTTGTGCACTTTGAGCAGCACAGGCACGGTGAAAGGCCGCTGGTCTTGCTCCAGCTGATTGAGATAACTGGGCGACAGACCCAGAGCCTGCGCCAGCGCCACCTGCGTCATGCCACGTTCTTGCCGCAGGGAACGCAGGCGTACGCCCATAAAAATTTTTGCCATGCCGCTCGTCTCCAGCTCTGTGAAATTTGCAAAATTCGCAAATTCACTCTTTGTCATTCGCTATGTTTCGCAAATTCAGTGCTTCTGCCAGGCAGCACATTTGCGTAAATTGCGAATCTATCAAGAGCACCGATGAGAGACAAGCACCCCATGACTGTTTTTTGCAAAAACCTGCCAGGCACCACTTTGCGTTACTACGACGCACGCTCTGCCGTGAATGCGTTACAGGCCGACGCCTATGACGGTTTGCCCTACACCAGCCGGGTGCTGGCTGAAAATCTGGTGCGCCGCTGCGCGCCTGAGTTGCTGTCCGATGCCTTGAAGCAACTTATTGAACGCAAGCGTGATCTGGACTTTCCCTGGTACCCCGCACGGGTGGTGTGCCATGACATCCTAGGGCAGACCGCGCTGGTCGATCTGGCGGGTTTGCGTGATGCGATTGCCGAGCAAGGCGGCGACCCATCGCAGGTCAACCCCGTGGTGCCCACGCAGTTGATCGTGGACCATTCGCTGGCTGTGGAATATGCAGGCTTTGACCCTGATGCTTTTGCCAAGAACCGCGCAGTGGAAGACAGGCGCAATGCCGATCGCTTTGACTTCATCGACTGGTGCAAGTCAGCGTTTCGCAATGTGGACGTGATTCCTGCAGGCAACGGCATCATGCACCAGATCAATCTGGAGAAAATGAGCCCCGTGGTGCAGATGCAAGATGGCATTGCCTTTCCTGACACCTGCGTGGGCACCGACAGCCACACCCCGCACGTTGATGCCTTGGGGGTGATTGCCATTGGTGTGGGCGGACTGGAAGCTGAGACCGTGATGCTGGGGCGCGCCAGCATGATGCGCCTGCCAGACATTGTGGGCGTGCAATTGATTGGGCAGCGTCAGGCAGGCATTACCGCCACCGACCTGGTGCTGGCCATTACCGAGTTCCTGCGCAAAGAACGGGTGGTGGGTGCGTATGTGGAGTTTTTTGGTGAAGGGGCCGACAGTCTGACTATTGGTGACCGCGCCACTATCTCCAACATGTGCCCCGAATATGGTGCCACTGCAGCCATGTTCTATATCGACCAGCAAACCATTGACTACCTGACGCTGACTGGCCGAGAGCCAGAGCAAGTCCAGCTGGTAGAGCACTACGCCAAAACCACAGGGCTGTGGGCCAGCGCCCTGCAAACCGCACAGTACGAACGCGTGCTGCGCTTTGACCTGGGCAGTGTGGTGCGCAACATGGCAGGCCCCAGCAACCCGCACCGCCGCCTGCCCACGCAGGCACTGGCAGAGCGCGGCATTGCCGACGCAGCCAAGTTGCAGTCAGCACTGCAGCAAGAGGCCAGCGGCCAGATGCCCGATGGGGCCGTCATCATTGCTGCCATTACCAGTTGCACCAACACCAGCAACCCCCGCAACGTGGTGGCCGCCGCCCTGCTGGCCAAAAAAGCCAATGCACTGGGTTTGGTGCGCAAGCCCTGGGTCAAAACCTCGTTCGCTCCCGGCTCCAAGGTAGCCAAGCTGTATCTGCAAGAAGCGGGCCTGCTGGCCGAGCTGGAGCAACTGGGCTTTGGCATCGTGGCGTATGCCTGCACCACCTGCAACGGCATGAGCGGCGCGCTGGAGCCGCAGATTGAGCAGGAAATTGTTGAGCGTGACCTGTACACCACCGCCGTGCTATCTGGCAATCGCAACTTTGACGGGCGCATTCACCCCTATGCCAAGCAAGCATTTCTGGCCTCACCGCCCTTGGTGGTGGCCTACGCCATTGCTGGCACGGTGCGTTTTGATATTGAGCACGATACGCTGGGCCACGATGCAGCAGGCCAGCCCATCACACTCAAAGACCTGTGGCCCAGTGATGCAGAAATCGATGCCATCGTGACCGCCTGCGTCAAACCTGAGCAGTTTCGCAAGGTCTATATCCCCATGTTTGCGCACCACGAGGTACAGCAAGCTGCCAGCCCGTTGTATGACTGGCGCGCCACGTCGACCTATATTCGCCGCCCCCCGTACTGGGACGGCGCGCTGGCCCGTGAGCGCACCCTGCGCGGCATGCGCCCCTTGGCCCTGCTGCCAGACAACATCACCACCGACCACCTCTCGCCCTCCAACGCCATCCTGGCCGATTCTGCGGCGGGCGAGTATCTGGCCCACATGGGCGTGCCGCAGGAAGACTTCAACTCCTACGCCACACACCGGGGCGACCACCTGACCGCTCAGCGCGCCACCTTTGCCAACCCCCAACTGGTCAACGAAATGGCGGTGGTAAATGGCCAGGTGGTCCAAGGCTCACTGACACGTGTCGAGCCTGAAGGGCAAGTGATGCGCATGTGGGAGGCCATTGAAACCTACATGGGCCGCAAGCAACCACTGATCATCGTTGCGGGTGCTGACTACGGCCAGGGCAGCTCACGCGACTGGGCCGCCAAAGGCGTGCGTCTGGCGGGGGTGGAAGCCATCGTGGCAGAAGGCTTTGAGCGTATTCACCGCACCAACCTTATTGGCATGGGCGTGTTGCCCCTGGAGTTCTTGCCCGGCACCACCCGCCTAACGCTGGGGCTGGACGGCACCGAAACCTACGATGTACTGTGCGAACGCCAACCCCGCGCCACGCTGCTGCTGAGCATTGCCCACAGCACCGGTGCGCGCACCCAGGTGCCCGTGCTGTGCCGCCTGGATACGGCAGAAGAAGTCAGCATCTACGAAGCCGGAGGCGTACTACAGCGCTTTGCCCAAGATTTTCTGGCGCAGAACCAGGAAACAGGAAATCAGCCAGATCACGCTATAGCAACCACTGCATATACGCATACAGCTATAAAAAACGAGGAGTCAGTGCAATGAGTCATGCCCCCCAGATCAAGATTGCCGCCACCTATCTGCGCGGCGGTACCAGCAAAGGTGTGTTCTTTCGCCGAGACGACCTGCCCACCGCCGCACAGCAACCAGGCCCTGTTCGCGATGCGCTGCTGCTGCGTGTGCTGGGCAGCCCCGACCCCTATGGCAAACAGATCGATGGCATGGGCAATGCCTCATCGAGCACCAGCAAGGCCGTCATCCTCAGCCGCAGCACACGCCCGGATCACGATGTGAACTATCTGTTCGGCCAGATCTCCATCGATCAGCCCTTTGTGGACTGGAGCGGCAACTGCGGCAACCTGTCAGCCGCCGTAGGCCCTGCAGCCATCCACATGCATCTTGTGGATGCCGCCCGCATCCCTGCCAATGGCATTGCCACCCTGCGCATCTGGCAAGCCAATATTGGCAAAACCATCATTGCCCATGTACCGATCACCCATGGACAAGTGCAAGAAACAGGTGACTTCGAACTCGATGGTGTGACCTTTTCCGCCGCCGAAGTGGCGCTGGAATTTATAGACCCTGCCGATGAAGGCACCCACGAAGGTGCTCAAGGTGGTGCCATGTTCCCCACGGGCCAACTGGTAGATACGCTGGATGTGCCCGGCGTTGGCAGCTTTGCGGCCACCCTGATCAACGCAGGCATTCCCACCATCTTTTTGAACGCAGCCGATCTGGGCTACACCGGCACCGAGCTGCAAGACGCCATTAACGGCGATGCCCCAGCGCTGGCACGCTTTGAGAAAATTCGCGCCCACGGTGCCGTCAAGATGGGGCTGATTGGTGACGTGGCCGAGGCCGCGCAGCGCCAGCACACACCCAAAGTGGCCTTTGTGGCCCCCGCCGCCAGCTACACCGCATCCAGCGGCAAACAGATTGCAGCGCAAGACACAGACTTGCTGGTGCGCGCCCTGTCCATGGGCAAGCTGCACCACGCCATGATGGGCACTGCCGCCGTGGCCATTGGCACTGCAGCTGCCGTGCCCGGCACGCTGGTCAATCTGGCCGCGGGCGGGGGCGAGCGCAACGCCGTGCGCTTTGGCCACCCATCAGGCACGCTGCGTGTGGGAGCACAAGCGCAGTGTGTTAATGGGCAATGGCAAGTGACCAAAGCCCTGATGAGCCGCAGCGCCCGCATTCTCATGGAAGGCTGGGTGCGCGTGCCCGCAGATTGCCTGCAGCCCTCTCATCCACCCGACGCCACCACCACCGCTGAGAGCGCTTGAAGCGGCACTTGACGCAAACCTGACCTTTCCTCTCATTTTTCACGCCCATTGCGATGGGCCAAGCCGCTGCTTTGCCCATTTTTCGCCACAAGGAGACCGCACCATGACCACCACGACATCTGCAGACAACGTTGCACCCGCCGTTTCGGCATTCAAACCCAAGAAATCAGTGGCCCTGTCGGGCGTAACTGCAGGCAATACCGCGCTGTGTACCGTCGGCAAAAGTGGCAACGACTTGCACTACCGCGGTTACGACATTCTGGACATTGCCCAGGTCTGCGAGTTTGAGGAAATTGCCCACCTGCTGGTACACGGCAAGCTGCCCAGCAGCGCCGAACTCAAAGCGTATAAAGCCAAGCTCAAGGCCTTGCGCGGCCTGCCGGGCAGCGTCAAGGCTGCACTGGAGCAACTGCCTGCTGCCAGCCACCCCATGGATGTGATGCGCACCGGGGTCTCCACGCTGGGCTGCGCCTTGCCAGAAAAAGACGACCACAACCTGCCCGGTGCGCGTGATATTGCCGACAGGCTGATGGCCTCGCTGGGCAGCATGCTGCTGTACTGGTACCACTTCAGCAACTCGGGCCGCCGCATTGAGGTGCAAACCGATGACGACTCCATCGGCGGACATTTCCTGCACCTGCTGCACGGCAAAAAACCCAGTGCCAGCTGGGAGCGTGCCATGCACACATCGCTGAACCTGTATGCCGAGCACGAATTCAATGCCTCCACCTTCACCGCCCGCGTGGTGGCCGGTACGGGCAGCGACATGTACTCGGCCATGACCGGGGCGATTGGTGCGCTGCGTGGTCCCAAGCACGGCGGAGCCAATGAAGTGGCGTTTGAAATCCAGAAACGCTACGACAGCCCCGATGAGGCTGAAGCCGACATCCGCCAGCGCGTGCTAACCAAAGAGGTTGTGATTGGCTTTGGCCACCCCGTCTACACCATCAGCGACCCGCGCAACGTGGTCATCAAAGGCGTGGCCCAGCAACTGTCCCAAGAAGCTGGCTCCACCAAGATGTACGACATTGCCGAGCGGCTGGAGTCGGTGATGTGGGAGGTCAAAAACATGTTCCCCAATCTGGACTGGTTCAGTGCGGTGAGCTACCACATGATGGGCGTGCCCACCGCCATGTTCACCCCGCTGTTTGTGATTGCGCGCACCAGTGGGTGGGCCGCACACATCATTGAGCAGCGTATGGACAACAAGATCATTCGCCCCAGCGCCAACTACATCGGCCCCGACGATCAGGTCTTTGTGCCGATAACCCAGCGCGCCTAATCAATTACCTAAGGAATATGACTCTAGCGATTACCCAACAAGCGCTAGCAGCTCTTATTTTAAAAACCATCCAGCGATCTTTTCTGCCCATGCAACGCCTGCCCTTACAACCCTGTTCCCTGAGCACTGCGATTGCCGACAAACTGCGCACACGCATCTTGCACCGTGAGTGGCTGCCTGGCGCAGACTTGAACGAAGGGGAGATTGCCATGGGTTATGGCGTCAGCCGCACCCCTGTGCGAGAGGCCATGAAACTGCTCGCTCAGGAAGGCTTGCTGCAAGCCCTGCCCCGGCGCGGCATGCGCATTGCCACCCTGTCTACAGCACAAATTGCCGAAGCACAGGCACTGACCCAACTGCTGCACGCCTTCATCAACAGCCCAGCGGCACAGCCCGACACCGACAGCCTGGCCAGCAGCATGCTGCGCATTGCGCAAAGCAGGCTGCAGCTGGCACAAGCCAGCGTCTAAATATTTGGAGAAAAACCGCCATGAAAAGCACACAGCAAGCCCTTAAAACCCTCGTCCATGCACGCCGTGGCGCTATCGTTCCCGGCGTTTTCAACGCCCTCAGTGCCCGGCTGGTAGCCGACATGGGTTTTGAAGCCCTGTACGTGACTGGTGCCGGTGTCACCAACATGTGGTTCGGCTTGCCGGACCAAGGCTTCATGGGCCTGACCGATATTGCCGATCACACAGCCCGCATACGTGATGCCGTGGAGCTGCCACTGATCGTGGATGCCGATACTGGTTTTGGCAACGCACTCAACACCTACCACACGGTACGCACACTGGAACGCGCGGGAGCCGACTGCATTCAGCTGGAAGACCAGGTCAACCCCAAGCGTTGCGGGCACTTCAGCGGCAAGGAAGTGATTGAGACCAGCGAGATGATTGGCAAGATCAAAGCCGCCTGCGATGCACGCCGTAACCCAGAAACACTGATCATGGCCCGCACCGATGCAGCCGCCATTCATGGTTTTGAAGCCGCAGTGGAGCGCGCCCAGGCTTACGCCGATGCCGGGGCTGACATCTTGTTTGTGGAAGCTGTAACTGACAGCGCACACATACGCGCTCTGCCGCAACGTTTGCACTCCCCGCAGCTGATGAACATGGTGATTGGCGGCAAAACCCCCATCACCAGCACCACCGAGCTGGCTGACATGGGTTACGGCATCGTGCTGTACGCCAACGCCGCACTGCAAGGCGCTGTGGTTGGCATTCAAAATGCATTGCAGCACTTGCAGGCCACGCATGCATTGCATGAAAACAGCGGCCTGGTGGCTACGTTCCAAGCGCGCCAGCATCTGGTGCGCAAAGAAAACTGGGATGCGCTGGAAAAACACTACCAATAAGACAAGAGCCGCCTGAAAAACAATCAAGGCAAAGGCCCTGCGCCCATCAAGCAGTGGCTTTTGTCTTTATTTAATCCGTCCGCCTCACCAGCAACGCTATTTATCGCCTTGCTGCTTACGCTGCATAAACAGGCAAGCGTGCGGTCAGCGCAGCCACTTGCTCACGCACACGGGCCAGGTTGGCTTCGTCCGTGGGGTTCTCCAGCACATCAGCCACCAAGTTGGCGGTGATGCGCGTCTCTTCTTCCTTGAAACCACGGGTGGTCATGGCCGGTGTACCCACGCGGATGCCGCTGGTGACCATGGGCTTTTCAGGGTCGTTGGGGATGGAGTTCTTGTTGATGGTGATGTGCGCTGCACCCAAAGCCGCTTCAGCAGCCTTGCCGGTGATGCCCTTGGCACGCAGGTCCACCAGCATCACATGGCTTTCAGTGCGGCCAGAGATGATGCGCAGACCACGCTCGGTCAGCGTATCGGCCATCACCTTGGCGTTTTTCACGACTTGCTCCTGGTAAGCCTTGAACTCGGGGGACTGCGCTTCCTTGAACGCCACCGCCTTGCCTGCGATCACGTGCATCAGCGGGCCGCCTTGCAGGCCGGGGAAGATGGCGCTGTTCAGGGCTTTTTCGTGCTCGGCCTTCATCAAGATGACGCCGCCACGGGGGCCGCGCAGGCTCTTGTGGGTAGTGGTGGTGACCACATCGGCATGCGGCACGGGGTTGGGGTACACACCAGCGGCGATCAGGCCTGCGTAGTGGGCCATGTCCACCCAGAAGATGGCTCCCACTTCCTTGGCGATTTTGGCAAAGCGCTCAAAGTCGATGCGCAGGGCATAGGCCGAAGCACCAGCAATGATGATGCGCGGCTTGTGCTCACGCGCCAGCGCTTCCATCTTGTCGTAGTCGATGGCTTCCTGGGCGTTCAGGCCGTAGGAGACCACGTTGAACCACTTGCCGGACATGTTCAGCGGCATGCCGTGGGTCAGGTGACCGCCTTCGGCCAGGCTCATGCCCATGATGGTGTCACCGGGCTTGGCAAACGCCATCAGCACGGCCTGGTTGGCTTGCGAGCCAGAGTTGGGCTGCACGTTGGCCGCTTCAGCACCAAAGATGGCCTTGATGCGGTCAATGGCCAGTTGCTCGACCACGTCCACGTTTTCGCAGCCACCGTAGTAGCGCTTGCCGGGGTAGCCTTCGGCGTACTTGTTGGTCAACTGGGAGCCCTGAGCTTCCATGACAGCGGGCGAGCAGTAGTTCTCGCTGGCGATCAGCTCAATGTGCTCTTCCTGGCGGTGGTTTTCTGCCTCAATGGCGGCAAAAACTTCGGGGTCGACGATCGCGACAGTATTGGTGCGTTGGAACATACGTGGTCTTTGTTGCTTGTAAATTCAAAAAAACGGCCCCCCGCTGTCAGGCACAGGGCCGCTTCACGGCAAATAACGCTTATGCCAATTGAGCTTCAGCTTCAGCTTCTGTTTCAGCGTCCGCGCGTACGCTCTGACGCAGAGTTTTGGCCGCTGCCACCATGTGCGTCAACGCAGGCACCACTTCTGCCCACTGGCGCGTCTTCAAACCGCAGTCCGGGTTGACCCAGAGGCGCTCAACCGGAATGCGCTCGGCAGCCTTTTTCATCAAGTGCACGATGTGCTCTTGAGATGGAATGTTGGGCGAATGAATGTCATACACACCGGGGCCGATCTCGTTGGGATACTGGAAGTGCTCAAACGCATCCAGCAACTCCATGTCGGAGCGCGATGTTTCGATGGTGATCACATCGGCATCCATATCGGCAATTGACGCAATGATGTCGTTGAACTCCGAATAGCACATGTGGGTGTGAATCTGGGTTCGGTCCTGCACCCCATTGGCGGTGATACGGAAAGACTCCACCGCCCAGTTCAAATACTCTGCCCACTGGGACTTGCGCAGAGGCAGGCCTTCACGCAGCGCAGCTTCATCAATCTGAATCACATGCACACCGGCCCTCTCCAGGTCCAGAACCTCTTGGCGGATTGCCAGCGCCAGTTGCTGGCATGACACCGAGCGCGGCTGGTCATCACGCACAAACGACCAGTTCAAGATGGTGACAGGGCCTGTCAGCATCCCCTTCATGGGGCGCGAAGTCAGTGATTGCGCATACTGAATCCACTCCACCGTCATCGCCTTGGGGCGACTGATGTCACCCAGCAAGATGGGCGGCTTCACGCAGCGTGAACCATAAGATTGCACCCAGCCAAACTGGCTGAACGCATAGCCTTGCAGTTGCTCGCCAAAATATTCGACCATGTCGTTGCGCTCGGCTTCACCGTGCACCAGCACATCCAGATCCAGAGCCTCTTGCTCGCGAACGCTGCGTTCGATTTCAGCGCGCATGGCTGCCTGATAGCCTGCGTGGGCCAGACGACCGGCCTTGAATTGACTGCGCGCATGGCGAATTTCAGCCGTTTGCGGAAAAGAGCCAATCGTCGTCGTGGGAAAAAGTGGCAGCTTCAACAGCTCGGCTTGCTGCGGCGCACGTACGCTGTAGCTGCTTTGGCGCTGGCCCAACTGCGCATTGATCTGCGCCACCGCTGCCTGCACCGCAGGGTTGTGCACTCGGGCAGAGGTACGGCGCGCCTGCAGTGCCGCACTATTGGCCGCCAACTGCACGGCGACGGCCTCACGCCCTTGCGCAAGTGCTTGGCCCAGCAAGCACAGTTCATCGAGCTTTTGAACGGCAAACGCAAGCCAGGACTGCACTTGGGCATCCAATTTTTGTTCGCTATTCAGATCAACGGGGACATGCAATAAAGAGCATGAAGGCGCAATCCACAGCCGCTCCCCCAGACGCTCGGCCAAGGGCTCGACCCAATTGAGCACATCACTGAGGTCAGTTTTCCAAATATTGCGTCCGCTGATCACGCCAACTGACAGCACCTTGCTGCCTGGCAACAAACCGATCAGTTGCTGAACGTCATCGCGGCTACCATTCACAGCATCCACGTGCAAACCGGCCACAGGCAGGTTGGCCGCCAAGTGTTTGTTATCGAGCAAAGCACCAAAATAGGTCGCCACCAGCAGTTTGACGCGGCACGCTTTGAGCTGGTGGTAAGCCAAGTTGTAGGCATGCTGCCAGTCTGAATCCAGCTCAGTCACCAGCAAAGGCTCATCCACCTGCACCCACTCCACGCCCTGCTGGGCAAGCGTGTTCAGCAGCTCGGCATACACCGGCAACAGTTTTTGCAGCAAATCGAGCTTGTTGCTGCCGTCTTTGGCCTTACCAATTGCCAGGTACGTGACAGGGCCCACGATCACAGGCTTGGCATTCACGTTCTGTGACTTCGCCTCTGCCAACTGCTCCAACAGGCGCGTGGCATCGAGCTGGAACTGCGTGTCTGCAGTGAACTCTGGAACGATGTAGTGGTAATTGGTGTCAAACCATTTGGTCATCTCACCAGCAGCCACACCACCACAGCAGTGACTGTGCCCATCAGCGCCCTGTGCCGATCGACCACGGGCTACGCGGAAATAGTTGTCCAGTGCGTCCCCATGAAAGTGCTGCACACGTTCGGGCAAATTGCCTAGCGTGAAGCTCATGTCCAAGACTTGGTCATAAAAAGAAAAATCACCCACAGGCACCAGATCAATGCCTTTTTGGCTGTCCCAGTGGCGAGTGCGCAAGTCCGCCCCCAGACTTTTCAACGCTTCGCGAGAGTTCTCACCCTTCCAGTAGGACTCCAGAGCAAACTTCAGTTCGCGTTGGGCTCCGATGCGGGGAAAACCTAGGTTATGAATGGTCGTCATTTGATTTTTCTTCGCCAAAAGTTGCAATGACCGCATCGTATTTTTCAAAACTCATGACGTAAAATGGTCTTTTTTCACATATAGATGAATTTCAAACATATATATGCTCGACCGCATCCATCTATCCATCATCAAAGAGGTGGACCAGCAAGGCACACTCACAGCCGCAGCTGACGTCCTGTGCTTGACCCAGTCAGCACTGAGTCACAGCATCAAAAAGCTGGAACAACAGCTGGGCACCACCATCTGGACGCGCGAGGGACGCAACGTGCGTTTGACCCAGGCGGGGGAATATCTCTTGGCCGTTGCCAATCGGGTGCTGCCACAGCTGCACTTGGCCGAAGAGCGCCTGATGCAATTTGCACAGGGAGACCGGGGAGCCCTGCGGATTGGCATGGAGTGCCACCCCTGCTACCAATGGCTGCTGAAAATTGTTTCACCCTATCTGGCGGCTTGGCCCGATGTGGATGTGGACGTCAAACAGAAATTCCAGTTCGGTGGAATTGGGGCCTTGTTTGGTTACGAGATTGACCTGCTGGTCACTCCGGACCCTTTGTTCAAACCCGGGCTGCATTTTCAGCCTGTCTTCGATTACGAACAGGTTTTGGTCGTCGCCAGCAACCACCCCCTGGCTCAAGCCGAGTTTGTAGAACCCAGGCACTTGTCCAAGGAGGTACTCATCACTTATCCCGTCGCCACAGACCGCCTCGACATTTACAACCAGTTCCTTTTGCCTGCTGGTATTGCCCCGCGCAGGCACAAAACGATTGAAACCACAGACATCATGTTGCAGATGGTGGCCAGCAACCGTGGAGTAGCCGCCCTGCCCCGATGGCTGGTCCAGGAGTACGCCAGCAAAATGCCCGTGCGTCCTGTGCAACTTGGTTCACGCGGAATTGCCAAGCAAATTTACCTGGGGGCCAGACAAGCAGATTTGTCCACCGACTATTTGCGTGCGTTCATTGAGCTGGCTCGCCAGCCACTGCAAAAGACGCTGGAGTCATCAGCAACTCCATAGGTTGGAGCAAAGCTAACACCTGCTACTGATGGCTGCAAAGCCATGCAAAAAGCTATGCAATTGGCAGCTTGGCATGTGGCGACAGGCAATCACCCAGAGTAGGTGTGGTGAACGACCCCATTACCCCTAAAGAAGTTGGGCGCAAGCACCACTCAAATCCCGTCCAAATGCGGCCTCAAGGCACTCGCACGGCATGCCCAAAACCACCTTGAAACCATGCCGCAATCGATTGAATTCAAAGCAAAAACATGTTTTTTAACTACCAAACTTCTTCGCCATCAGTGCGGATTTTTTGAGCTGCATACCACCAAAACACAAGACACAGCAGCCCGCCAATCCTTTTTAAACCGCTTAGAATTCACCCTGTTGGTGCACTTGTCTGCGCTCTCGGGCAAGTGTTAAACGGGAATCAGGAGGGGCTCTCAAACGCTCTAACCTGAACAGCCCCCGCAACAGTAAGTGCGGCGTGAAACTCATCGTTCACACAGTGACACAAACAGCCACTGAAGATATTTCTTCGGGAAGGCGTGTGACTTATGCCCCCAGTCTGGATACCGACCAACACACGGTGTTGCCCGCCCTGAGCAGGTAACACGTTTCTCAAACCGTACAGGCGGGGACGCCTGGGTGGTTGAATTTGCCTACCGCACGCACTTCTTAGCGCACCCGCATCCATGCGGGATGCCTGCTTGCGCGCTCTGTGCAATCAACGCCCATCCTCGCCAGACTTGGTGCTCTCGTAGGCTTCATGATCAAAATCTTCTCCAAACCTAATTGCGTTCAATGCTCCATGACGCTGCGCACCTTGGATCGCCAGGGTGTCTCGTACCAAGTAGTTGACGTTTCACAAGACGCGGAGGCGGCTGCACAAGTTCAAGCATGGGGCTACCGCCAAGTGCCTGTGGTGCAGTTTGGTGAAGAGCATTGGAGTGGCTTCCGCCCTGAACGCTTAGCGGCGCTCTCTGCCACCGCCTGAAATGGCTCGCTGGGTTTTCTATTCATCGAAAACTGGCAACACCGCACGATTGCTGAGCAACGCAGGCTTGACTGGACTGCGTATTCCACGCAGCCCAGACGAAGAGATGCCCAAAGTGGATGCTCCATTCATTTTGGTGACCCCTTCGTTTGGTGACGCGACAGGCAAGGGAGCGGTTCCCAAAGCTGTGATTCGATTTCTCAATGCCCCAGAGCATCGCCAATGGTTGCGTGCTGTGGTCGCCTGTGGCGACCGCAACTTTGGGGTCACTTTTGCGCAAGCTGGTGATGTGATTGCGCACAAATGCCAGGTACCACTGCTACACCGCGTTGAAATGGCGGGCACTTCCAGCGACTGGCTTCGCCTGCAGTACATCCACCAGCACTTTCCTCTCAATTCCAACGCCATGGATGCTTCGTTATGACCCCTATCTCTCCGACTAAGCTCGATTTCCATGCATTGAATGCCATGCTGAACCTGCCCGACGACAAGGGACAGATTCAGTTTGATGCAGACCGTATGGCGGCTCGCCAGTACTTTCTGCAGCACGTCAATCAGAACACCGTCTTCTTTCACTCGCTGGAAGAAAAGCTGGACTATCTGCGCACCGAAAATTTCTACGAAGCCGAAGTTCTGGACGCTTACAGCCCCAGCTTTGTAGAAGCTATCTTCAAAGCAGCGTTTGCCAAGAAGTTCCGCTTCCCGACCTTCTTGGGTGCCTACAAGTACTACACCGCCTACACCCTCAAAACCCGTGACGGCAAACGCTATCTGGAGCGTTTTGAAGACCGCGTGGTCATGGTGGCACTGGCACTGGCACGCGGTGACGAAAAGCTGGCCATGCGCTTGATGGAAGAGATCATTGCCGGTCGCTTCCAGCCTGCAACGCCCACCTTCCTGAACGCAGGCAAGCGCCAGCGCGGTGAGCTGGTGTCGTGCTTCTTGCTGCGCCTGGAAGATGACATGGAGAGCATTGGCCGCGGCATCAATTCCGCGCTGCAGCTGTCCAAGCGCGGCGGCGGCGTGGCCTTGCTGCTGAGCAATCTGCGCGAACTGGGTGCCCCCATCAAAGGCATTGAAAACCAGTCCTCCGGTGTGATTCCCGTGATGAAGCTGCTGGAAGACGGTTTCTCTTACGCCAACCAATTGGGTGCACGCCAAGGCGCAGGTGCGGTCTATTTGAATGCCCACCACCCCGACATCATGCGTTTCCTCGACACCAAGCGTGAAAACGCTGACGAGAAAATTCGCATCAAGACCTTGTCGCTGGGCGTTGTCATTCCTGACATTACGTTTGAGCTGGCCAAGCGCAACGATGACATGTACTTGTTCTCGCCTTACGACGTAGAGCGCGTCTATGGCAAGCCGTTTGCCGATATTTCGGTGACCGAGCACTACAAGGCCATGGTGGACGACCCGCGCATCAAGAAAACCAAGATCAAGGCGCGAGAGTTCTTCCAGACCATTGCTGAAATTCAGTTTGAGTCGGGCTACCCTTACATCCTGTTTGAGGACACTGCCAACCGCGCCAATCCGATTGCAGGGCGCATCAACATGTCCAACCTGTGCTCAGAAATCTTGCAGGTCAACACCCCCTCGGTGCTGGACGAAGATCTGGGCTACAAGGTCATTGGCAACGATATCTCCTGCAACTTGGGCTCGCTCAATATTGCCACCGTCATGGACAGTGGCAAGCTGGGTGAATCGGTAGAAACTGCCATCCGCGCACTGACGGCTGTCTCGGAAATGAGTGCGGTGAACTCCGTGCCTTCCGTGCGCCAGGGCAATGATGACAGCCACGCAATTGGCTTGGGTCAGATGAATCTGCACGGCTACCTGGCTCGTGAGCAGATCCATTACGACAGCCCTGCTGCGGTGGAATTCACCAGCGTCTACTTCGCTGCTGTGGCCTACCACTGCCTGCGCGCGTCGTGCCTGGTGGCACAAGAGAAAAAGCAACGCTTCGTCGGGTTTGATCAGTCCAAATACGCAACCGGCGAGTACTTTGACAAGTACATCACTCGCGACTGGCTGCCTACATCGGAGACCGTGCGCGCGCTGTTTGAGAAAAATGCCATGGCACTGCCAAGCCGCGCGGAGTGGGAGCAGCTCAAGCAAGATGTCATGGCGCACGGTCTGTACAACCGCAATCTGCAAGCTATTCCGCCCACAGGCTCGATCAGCTACATCAACAATTCCACCTCGTCGATCCACCCTATCGCCTCGCGCATTGAAATTCGCAAGGAAGGCAAGATCGGTCGCGTGTACTACCCTGCCCCGTTCTTGAACAACGAGAACATGGCGTACTACCGTGACGCCTACGAGATTGGCCCCAACGCCATCATTGATGTGTATGCCGCAGCCACTGAACACGTGGACCAGGGCCTGTCGCTGACGCTGTTCTTCCCTGACACAGCCACCACGCGCGACATCAACCGCGCCCAAATCTACGCCTGGAAAAAAGGCGTGAAGACCATTTATTACATCCGCCTGCGTCAGCTGGCTTTGGAAGGCACAGAGGTCAAGGCCTGCGTGTCTTGCACCTTGTAATTGAAAGACAAAGAGAGAGTCATGACATTACTGACCCAAGCCATCAACTGGAATCGCATTGAAGACGAGAAGGATCTGGAAATCTGGAACCGCGTGACAGCCAATTTCTGGCTGCCCGAGAAGGTGCCACTTTCCAATGACATCCCTTCATGGGCCACACTGCGCCCCAATGAGCAGCAGCTGACCATCCGTGTGTTTACCGGTTTGACGCTGCTGGACACGGTACAAAACCAGATCGGTGCGCCATCGTTGATGCACGACGCGGTCACGCCCCACGAAGAATCGGTGTTGTCTAACTTCACCTTCATGGAAGCGGTACACGCGCGCAGCTACTCGTCGATCTTCTCCACCCTGTGTTCCACTGCAGAGATTGATGAAGCTTTCCGCTGGTCTGAAGAGAATCCTTGGCTGCAGAAAAAGGCTGAACTCATCTTGAATGAGTACAAGGCCATGGAAACACCGCTCAAGAAAAAGATCGCTTCAGTCTGCCTGGAGAGTTTCTTGTTCTACTCCGGCTTTTACCTGCCTCTGTACTGGTCCAGCCGCGGCAAACTGACCAACACCGCCGACCTGATCCGCCTGATCATCCGCGATGAAGCCGTGCATGGTTACTACATTGGCTACAAGTTTCAGCTGGCGTTTGCCAAGCTCTCACCTGAAGAGAAAGAGGACATCAAAGCGGCCGCTTTTGGCATGCTGTATGACCTCTACGAGCTGGAGTGCCACTATGCAGCAGAGCTGTACGACCCTGTCGGCTTGACCGAAGACGTTAAACGCTTCATGCATTACAACGCCAACAAGGCACTGAGCAATCTGGGTTTTGAGCCCATGTTCCCTGATGACCTCTGCCAGGTGAACCCCGCCATCATGGCTGCGCTCAGCCCCAGCGCTAACGAAAACCACGACTTCTTCTCCGGCTCAGGCTCTTCCTACGTGATAGGCAAGGCCGTAGCCACTGAAGATGAAGACTGGAGTTTTTAAGCGTTGAGCGCTTTCAATAATTGGAGCAATAGAAAGATAAAAATACAGAAACCATGCCAAGGCCTGACTGCCTGTACTTTCTATCCTCTCTTGCGTTATCCGCCTTTGCATGATTGCGCACACAGCGGCTAAAGCCCGTTGGCCCGCATAATGCATGCAGAGATCAAGAATGCCTCCGTGCCTCCAAGCACCGAGGCATTTCTTTTGCCTGCTTCAGCCCGCGCAAGCAGTGCTCAAGCATCTCAACGCACACACGTTTACATCACACCAGCACAACAAAAAAGCCCCAAAGGCATGGCCTTATGGGGCTTGGAAATGGGTAAAAACGCTTATTTCAGCTTGGTACCGCAATTGCCACAAAAGACATCAGTTTGGTTAACTGGCTCATGGCACTGCGTGCAACTGCTCTGCTCAGGGGCCTGATTGGAAGCCACTTCCTTGACTTGTGACTGAGCATCGGCCTGCAGCTCTGCTGTAGCGGCAGCTTCTTGTGCCTGCTGCTCAGCATCCATCAGCGCAGCGGCCTGTGCCTGCTCACGCTGTTCTGCCTCTTCTTTCAACCTCGTCGCTTCACGCTCTACTGCCAAAGCAGCTTGCACCTTGGCTTGCTCTGCAGCCGCAGCTTTTCGTGCTTCATTAGCCGCTGCCACTTCTTGCGCTTTCTCAGCAGCCATCTGCTTGGCGCGCTCTGCAGCTGCCATGGCTCGCTCCTTGGCACCTTCTGCACGTTTACGCACATCGTTCCAAACGCCATTCAACGCTGCCTCTGCTTGCACGCTGTCTACGCTGGCATTCGCTTGCAAATACAGCAAGTTCTGGCCCATTACAGCAACCTGCCACAACAGCGCCGCCACAACCCCGAGCAAAACACCCAGTCCCAGCAAAAGGCCAGTGACCGAGCCCATTGCACCCATATTTGAAAGAGCGCCAAAGCCCATCATGCTCAGGTAAGCAAGGTTCACACCCATCACGCTAGCGCCCATGCCCGTCAAACTCATGGCGGCGGGCAGCAAGCCCATCAGCAGCAGGCCACTTATGACCAGCATGATGAAATACAACACGACCTGCATCAGCACCACTTCAACCAGACGGCTGCGGGCAATACCAATCACGCTGGCAAGTGCTGCCTTGAAGGCTAAGCCGCTCCATACGGCAGGTGCGAACAAGGGCATGATCACGCACATCCATGCCACGATCAGCACAGAGGCCACCACGATCAAAACCGGGTGGGCCACAAAAGCCAGCACCGCACCCAGCACTGGAATTTTGCAGATGAAGTAAATGATGGCTGCAACCAGATAAAACAGCAGCGCTGCTACCAAAGACAGCAGCATCAGCCCCAAAAATTTAGGCACGCACAGCAGCCCAGCAAACGCTGCATCGCTGAATCCACGCACGCTGATGTTCTGGGCCTTGTCCATGAGCATCACACCGACAGCGGAGATGCCTGAAAAAAAGACCACTACCACGACCAACATGCACAGCCCGAACAATAAAACGCCTGTCATCCCGCCCACACTTGTGGCTAGCCACTGGCTTGCAACAGTCAGCAGTCCACACAGAACCATGGTGATGAAACCCATCACCAATGGGCGCCACTGCGTAAGTCCCTCACCCGCGCGTGCCAGCGCTGCAAATTGAATGTGCTCAAACCTAGAACTCATATCGCCTCTTTTTCTTTATTGAAAATTAAAAATGACCTGCTAAAGCTGCATCAAGCAGCTACCGTCTGCACGCAGAACGCAGGTTTTCATTGGAACAAGGCGCTTTGCCACGGGCATGAACTGCACCAGCAAACCAACGCAATGGAGCGCCAAACACGGTGTGCTTGGCCACTCCTTTGCTCTGCACGCACAAGTGCTTAAATTACAAATTACCGCGAATCGGACCAGCTTTGACGGTGTAGCGCTCCACACCGGCTGGCAGGCTCTGAGCCACTTGCTTTTCTACCTTGATCAGTTGCCCACCTGGGCTCTTTGTCTCACCCGAAGCCGTGTTCACGCGGCGTGCCTTCACATCTGCCGCAGCTTGCTGCACCACAATGCTTGCACTGCCCCGGTTATCCGCCAGCGTGTTCGCCAGCCCTTTGATTTCATCCATTGCACGGGTGTAAGCATCTCTGCCTTTTCCACCCAAAGGCATGTCTATCGTGACGCTATCCAAGGTGCGCATGCTGCGCTTTTGCTGGGTACTACTGTCTGTTATTTCAACGTTCAACAATTGCACATCACCTGCCGTTGCGCGCCATTTGGGGCTTAGGCCCTGCATGGCTTGCACGGCACGCTGCTGAGCAGCACGAGCGCCCTGAATTTCTTCTTCGAACGCACTTTGCAACTGCTCAAAGCGACCTGCTTGCTGACCGCTGGAAACCGTGCCCTCGTGTCCTCCACAAGCTTTGCCTGTGGCCCGTGCCAGCATGCAGCTCAAAGAGCTTCCTGCCTGGTCGATCGTGGCACAGCCCGTCAATGCAAAAACTGCTCCCGCAATAAGCAATAAATTAATTCGTCGCATCTTCGTCCTCAGTATTTCAATAATGCAGTCAGGTGGCGTGCAAATATTCAGCAAACGCCAAGTTAAAAATCTTTGGCGCTTGCATGCACACCTAACAAAAATCACAGGCATTAATCCAGCAAGCCATCCAATGTATTGGTTGGCTTTGGAGCTGGCTTCACTACGGCTGGTTTAGGTGGCTGCGCTGGTGTTGACGCTGGCAAGGACACGGCAGTGTCTGCGGAAGATGCTGTGGCGAGACCCGCATCCGGGGATACAACGACGGGCGCCGGCAGCAATTCCACAACTTCGGTCTCCACAGATATCGCTGTTGCAGAGTCACCCTGCGGCCCGACAATGCTCGCCGCTTTGGCCAAGTCATCCTCTGCCGGCCCGCCCTCATTCGGGACATGCAAGCGATCTGGCGCAATGACAGCCTGCGCGCTGGGCTTCAAGAGCATCCAGCCACTGATCGCAACAACGACAGCAATCACCGCTGCACCGAGCAAAATTTTGGGTTTGAAATTAGGCGCACCAGAAGACGACAGCGCTGCCGCGGCCTCGCTGCCACTAGCAGGCATCTGTACAGGAGGTTGCTCCACCAACGTGCCCGCCTGTGCTGGTGCTGGTGCTGGTGCTGGTGCTGGTGCTACAGTTTCAGTGATTGCGTGCGTGCGAGGCGCTCCGCACTGAAGGCAAAACTTCGCTCCGGGTTTGCAAAATCCACCGCATTCGCCACAAACATCTTTTGTGTTGCCAGCGTCCGGCGTTGCCTCAGGCATTAACTGCCGTGGTGTTCCGCAATGTTTGCAAAATTTCAGATTATCCGGCAGTACGTTGTGACATTGATGACAGTGCATATTGAGAATTGTTATCTAAATTCGCACGGTTTTTGTCGAGAACATGGTTAGAAATCAAATATCGATTTATCGCCCTGTATAGCCAACCACAATACAAACCCATTTTTGTGGGCGTTTGCCGGACACATCGGGTGCCAAAAAAACCATCAATAGTATAAAAACAATATAAGACAACAACAAAACAATCGTTTGTTTTTATAAGGCGCTTGCTTAAAGTTCGCAGTCACACAGAGGGAAGCCATCCGTTGGATGCCTTCCATCCCACGATGATGACCGCGCCATGTACCAATACACAGAATTCGACACAGCATTCCTGAATCAACGCGCCGCCCAGTTTCGCGACCAACTGGAGCGGTGGCAGGCGGGAAAACTTCCGGAAGATGACTTCCGCCCATTGCGCCTGCAAAACGGCTGGTATGTGCAGCGCTATGCGCCCATGTTGCGCGTTGCCATTCCTTACGGCGAAGTCTCCAGCCAGCAAATCCGAGTGCTGGCCCGCATTGCACGCGAGTACGACGAACCCGAAGCAGAAGTCTTCAAGGCCGCCATGGAAGGCCAAGGCAAACTGGGCACCACCTTCTTGCCCACGCACTGCGCCCACTTCACCACACGCACCAATGTGCAGTTCAACTGGATTCCGCTGTCCAAATCCGCCGATGTGATGGAGCTGCTGGCCAGCGCCAATCTGCACGGCATTCAAACCAGCGGCAACTGCATTCGCAACACCACCACGGACGCGCTGGCCGGTGTGGCCATCGATGAAATCGTTGACCCGCGCCCTTACGCCGAAATTTTGCGCCAGTGGACCACCTTGCACCCTGAATTTGCCTTCCTGCCGCGCAAGTTCAAGATTGCCATCTCCGGCGCCCAAGAGGACCGCGCAGCCACCGGCTGGCACGATGTGGGCCTGCACGTTCTAAAAAACGAGGCCGGTGAAATTGGTTTTAAAGTTTTTGTGGGTGGTGGCATGGGCCGCACGCCAGTGATTGGCACCGTGATTCGTGAGTTCCTGCCGTGGAACCAGATCATGAATTACATCGAAGCCATCGTGCGTGTGTACAACGAGCTGGGGCGTCGCGACAACAAGTACAAGGCGCGCATCAAGATTTTGGTCAAAGCCGAAGGTCAGGCTTATATCGATGCGGTGGAAGAAGAATTCCGTCAGATTGTGCAAGTTGATGGAGGCCCGCACACCATTCCGCAGGCCGAATTTGACCGTGTGGCTGCTTGTTTTGTTGACCCCGCACTGCCTGAGATTGCTGACGTAAAGCCCTCTGATGCCGAGCAAGCCTTGGTGGAGAACGCCGCGCGCCACCCTGCGTTTGCGCGTTGGATCAGCCGCAATGTGCACCAGCACCGTAACCCCCAACTGCGCGCCGTCACGCTGTCATTCAAGCGTACAGGCCAGGCTCCAGGTGATGCGAGCGGCGATCAGCTCGATGCCCTGGCTCAGTTGATGGACACCTACTCCGCCGGCGAAGCACGCATCACCCACGACCAGAACGTGATGCTGCCTTGGGTGCATGTCAGCCAGCTGTTTGCACTGTGGCAGAACGCCAAGGCCTTGGGTGTAGCCAGTACCAATGTGGCATTGCTGACGGACATGATTGCCTGCCCGGGCGGTGATTTTTGCGCCTTGGCCAATGCCCGCAGCCTGCCGATTGCCGAAGCCATTACCCAGCGGTATCAAGACCTGGATGAACTGGACGACATTGGTGACATCGACCTGCACATCAGCGGTTGCATCAACTCCTGCGGGCACCACCACAGCGGCCACATCGGCATCTTGGGCGTTGATAAAGACGGCAAGGAGTGGTACCAGGTCACGCTGGGTGGATCGGATGGCTCCACGCTGTCGGGTGACAACCAAGCCGGCAAGGTGATTGGCCCCTCGTTCTCAGCTGCTGAAGTACCCGATGTGCTGGAAGCCGTTTTGTCTACTTACCGCGATCTGCGCGAACCGGGAGAACGTTTTATTGATGCCGTGCGCCGCATTGGTCTGGATCCATTCAAAGAAGCAGGCAAGGCCGCGCGCCACCCAGCCTCTGAAGAAGCCGAAATCGCTTAAGCCACAAGAACAACAAAGACTGCTCTATGAAAATACTGGCCTACAACGAATACCAAGCACCAGCCCAAGGCGACACGAGCGTACTGGTGCTGGCCAACGATGTGAACGCACTGGACGTTAATCTGGACGGCATCACGCACATCGACCTGCACTTTCCTTCTTTCACCGATGGCCGCGCTTTCAGTCAAGCCTATTTGCTGCGCAGGCGCCTGAAATTTGCGGGAGACATACGTGCCACGGGTGATGTGCTGATTGACCAGTTGGTGCAGATGCACCGCACCGGCTTTAGTTCTGCGGTACTGCGCGAAGGCGTAGACCAGGCCGATGCCCAGCGTCAATTTGAACGTTTTGCCGGCTTCTACCAAGCCGATGCCGTCAATCCCAAACCCCACTTTGCGGAGCCTGTATGAGCCAGATCGACCTCACCCATGTGAATAACGAGCTGGGTCACAACGCACAAGCTTTGGTGCAATGGGCACTGAGCCTGGGGCAGTCCAGCATCGTGACCACCAACTTTCGTCCTTTTGAGGCGGTCATCCTGCACCTGGTTACCCGCGTGAACCCTGATGTGCCCGTGGTCTGGATGGACAACGGCTACAACACCGCAGCCACCTACCAGTTTGCAGATGCTGTAACCAAACAGCTGGGCCTGAACCTCAAGATCTACCTGCCACTGCGCAGCCGTGCCCATCGCGAAGCCGTAGATGGAGCCACTCCAGCGCTGGATGACCCACGCCACACGGCTTTCACCGCCGAGGTCAAGCTAGAGCCTTTTACCCGCGCCCTGCGCGAAACTGCTCCCAAGGTCTGGTTCACGGCACTGCGTGCTACCGACACCGCCGTGCGGGCGCAGATGGACCCGGTGAGCATCAATCCAGACGGCCTGATCAAAGTGGCTCCTCTGCTGCACTGGTCGTCCAAGGACTTGTACGAGTACTGTGAAAAACACGGTCTGCCCAACAACTTCGACTATGTCGACCCCACCAAGGGCGAAGACAACCGTGAGTGCGGTTTGCATCTGACGCATTGACATGGAACTCCCACTGAGTCGCCTGCGGCGCCTTGCCCCTCCAGGGGAGGCAACAGCCTAACCTAACTGCGGGACTCGCTGCCTCTGACATGGGGTCCAGCCAGTTTTCAAGTTCTCAGGCTTAAAGAAAGACAGCTGCCTGCGCAATACATATAAGCGCTACAGCCAGATTTGATTGGATAAACAATGAATGCCCGTGTGGAATCTCCCGTGCTGAACCAGCTCAGCAACCGCCACCTGGATGCGTTGGAAGAAGAAACCATCTTCATCCTGCGCGAAGTTGCCGCAACCTTTGAACGCCCCACGTTGCTGTTTTCGGGCGGTAAAGATTCACTGGTCATGCTGCGTTGCGCTGAAAAAGCTTTTGGCCCGGGCCGTCTGCCTTATCCGCTGCTGATGATTGACACAGGCCACAATTTCCCGGAAGTGACCGATTTCCGCGATTTTCGCGCCAAGCAAATGGGTGCAGAACTCATTGTGCGCAGCGTTGAAGATTCAATGGCACGTGGCACGGTGCGTCTGGCACACCCCGGAGAGAGTCGCAATGTGCACCAGTCGGTCACGCTGCTGGAGGCCATTGAAGAGTTTCGTTTTGACGCTTTGATTGGCGGGGCTCGCCGTGACGAAGAAAAAGCCCGCGCCAAGGAGCGTATCTTCTCGCACCGCGACAGCTTCGGCCAATGGCAACCCAAGGCACAGCGCCCCGAGCTGTGGACGCTGTTTAACACCCGCATTGCACCCGGCGAGCACTTTCGTGTGTTCCCCATCAGCAACTGGACCGAGCTGGACGTCTGGCAGTACATCGAGCGCGAGAACATCGCCCTGCCCTCGATCTACTACACACACCAACGCGAAGTGGTCGAGCGCAAGGGTTTGCTGGTGCCGGTCACGCAGCTGACCCCGCCCCGCGATGGCGAAGCAGTGGTGGTGCGTGATGTGCGCTTTCGCACCGTGGGTGACATCACCTGCACCTGCCCCGTAGAAAGCTCGGCAGCCACCGCTGCCGACATCGTGATCGAGACCTTGGCTGCAGACGTCAGTGAACGCGGAGCCACCCGCATGGACGACAAGACCAGCGAAGCCTCGATGGAAAAGCGCAAGAAGGACGGGTATTTCTAAAGGCTCCCCCAGAGCGGCTTCGTCGCTTCCCCCTCTCTGGCAGCGGATGCTGCCGGAGGGGGATGGCACCAGCGCGGCGGGGCGACCCTTGCGCGGTGTCTTTAGGCTAGGCCGTGCCGGCGCAAGGGCCATGCCCTTGTTCACAGAAAGAATGCGATGACTGAAACTATTAATTCCGTAACTCCTAGCGCAGGTACAGCAAGCGCTAACAGCCAATTCAACCCATATTCCGACCATGCTTCGGCTTTGCGCTTCATTACCTGCGGCAGTGTGGATGACGGCAAATCGACGCTGATTGGCCGCCTGCTGGTGGACACGCGCGCCGTGCTGCAAGACCAGTTGGCAGGCGTCACCAAGTCGGGGGAAACCGATCTGGCCTTGCTGACCGATGGCCTGTCTGCTGAGCGCGAGCAAGGCATCACCATTGATGTGGCCTACCGCTACTTCAACACTGACACGCGCAAATTCATCATTGGTGATGCACCAGGGCATGAGCAGTACACGCGCAACATGGTCACCGCCGTCTCTAGCGCCGATGCCGCCGTGGTTCTAGTGGATGCCACCAAGCTGGACTGGCAAAATCCCGACCTGGCACTGCTGCCGCAAACGCGCCGCCACAGTTTGCTGGCCCACCTGCTGCGTGTGCATTCGCTGGTATTTGCGGTGAACAAACTGGATGCCGTGGCAGACCCTGCCCAGGCCTTTGCCAATATTCGTGGCGCTTTGGCACGTTTTGCGCATGCCGCAAACATTCGCGTAGCCGCCACCATCCCCGTGTCAGCCCTTAAAGGCTTTAACGTGGTCAACCAGCACGCAGGCTGGGCTGGTTACGAAGGCCCCAGCCTTTTGCAACTGCTGGAGCAACTGCCCAACACCCCTGCAGATACCGATTTGCCTCTGGCTTTGCCAGTGCAGTGGGTAGAAAAATTCCACGACAGCGCCGTCACCACCCAAGGCCGCCGTGTGTTCTGGGGCCGCGTGGCCACAGGTGCTGCCCAGGTAGGCGCAGTAGTTCAAATCTTGCCCAGCGGGCAATTAGCGACAGTGGCCCAGGTCATTGACCATGCCCGTGCACCAAAAGGCGTGCATGCAGGCCTGTCTGCCGGTATCACTCTGGATCGCGAAGTCGATGTATCACGTGGCGACTGGATTGTGGCGGCACCAACGTCATCTGCAGCGGCTGTCGATGATTTCGACACCACCGCCATCTCCAGCGCATGGCCCAGCCAGCGCACATTGACCGCCACCGTTGCGTGGATGGACAACGAACCACTGGTTCTTGGCCGCGTGTACTGGGCGCTGCACGGTCACCGCTGGGTCAAAGCCAAAGCTCAGCGCGTGGTGCACCGCTTGAACATCAACACCTTGGCCGAAGAAGACGCAACACAACTCGAACCCAACGCGATTGGCGTGGTGGATTTTGCATTGCAAGAACCCATTCCAGCCGCCAGCTTTACCCGCAGCCGCGCCTTGGGGTCTATGATCTTGGTTGACACTGCAAGCAATGCAACTGCCGCTGCGGTTTTGGTGTGCTAATGACCGCCATGCAAGCCTTGCTTCGGTGTTGCGTTGCCCAGCAAGCCACAGATATCAACGCGAATCTTCGACTCTCAAGACTGAGCGAATGGCTTAAAGTGCGCACCAAAGTTTGATCTCATCCCTGAAAACACAGGTTTGCAGCCCTAAATCCACGCTGAGCGCTGGCAAGGTTGCGGAAAAAACCTAAAATCGTGGGTTAATACTGACCCATTGCATAAGAAGAATCCCTCATGACACACGTCGTCACCGAAAACTGCATCAAGTGCAAATTTACCGACTGCGTGGATGTTTGCCCCGTGGACTGCTTCCGCGAAGGCCCAAACTTCCTCGTGATTGACCCCGATGAGTGCATCGACTGCGCTGTGTGCATTCCCGAGTGCCCCGCCAACGCCATCTTTGCTGAAGAAGATACGCCTGCCGATCAGTTGGCCTTCATCAAGCTGAACGCCGAACTGTCGCTAGCCAAAGGCTGGAAAAGCATCACCAAGCGCAAGGCTGCCCTGCCAGATGCCGATGAATGGAATGGCAAACCCGGTAAGCTGGCGTTGCTGGAGCGCTGATTTTCAACAGCGTTTGCGCATTGCTTGCGCACTCCCTAACACCCTTCAGCCCCAGCCATGGGGCTGTTTGCTTTGCGAAAACCCGACATGCACACTGACACAACGGCCACCACCTGCCTTCCTATTGAAACAGACACGGTGGTCATTGGCGCCGGGGCAGTCGGCATGTTTCAGGTATTCCAGCTGGGGCTACAAGGTCTGCATTGCCATCTGGTGGATGCCCTGCCCCATTTGGGCGGGCAATGCAGTGAGCTGTATCCGCAAAAGCCCATCTACGACATTCCTGGCATCAAAGCCTGCACCGGGCAGGAACTGATTGATCGTTTGCGCGAGCAAATGGCACCCTTTGCACCCACGCTGCACTTGAGCCAGCAAGTGCAAACCTTGGAGCAGCAAGATGATGGCCGCTGGTTGCTGACCACCAGCGCAGGTACAGCGCTGCTAGCCAAGGCTGTTGTGATTGCAGCGGGTGTCGGCTCTTTTGTACCCAAGACTTTGAAGATCGACGGTATAGAAGCCCTGGTTGGCCGCAGCGTGCACTACCACCCCGCCAATTTGGCCGCTCTGGCTTTGCAAGGCCAGCATGTCTTGGTGCACGGCGGAGATGAGCTGGCCGTACAAGCAGCCCTTGATGCACTCGCCTATGCGCCTGCCAGCGTCACACTCATACATCGCCGCGATGTTTTCACTGCCCCCGAAACATTGCTTGCACAGCTGCAAACCTACAAAGATACAGGCCGTATCCGCGTTGTGGCAGCGCAGCCCCAGTCACTGCTTGCCACAGAGCAGCAACTGAGCAGCGTAGAAATTGGTTTGCCTGACGGAAGCAGTGAACCACTGCCTGTACAGCAATGGCTGGTTTTTCAAGGCATTTCACCCAAGCTGGGGCCGGTGGCTCAGTGGGGGCTGGAGCTGGTCAAAAAACAGCTGCCTGTCGATACCTCTACGTTTGTGACCGAAGCACCAGGCATTTACGCGGTGGGCGACATCAACATCTACCCCGGCAAGCGCAAGCTTTTACTATGCGGCTTTCATGAGGCCACATTGGCAGGTTTTTCGATTGCCGAATACCTCACTGACAAGCCTGTGCTGCTGCAATACACCACTACGAGTACCCGGCTGCATGCGCTGCTGGGGGTGGTGCACACTGAAAAACAAGGCTGATCTGCCTAGCGAACGGGCAGAAATTGCAGAAATGGCCCCGCCACCAGATTCTGCCCAAAACCAATGGCAGAGCGGCGTACACGCTCAGTGCCAAAGCTGGCAATCAGATCCAGACGCGCAATCAGTTTGCCCATTTCACGCTCAAAGCTGAGGTTGCGCTCTTGCTCAGACATATGGTTTGAAAGCAAGAGCGGTTGGCCTTGCGCATTCTTTCTGTGATTGAGCACCCAGTTGGCAATCTCTACATTGCGCGCAGCGTTGTAAACGTTCTGGGGATCCAGGCTGTCCACCAAGGTAAAGCTGGTTTTACCGCCATGTGAGGTCAGCAGCATGTCCCCCATGGCATAAATAAATGCACCAACACGGTCACCCAAAAACTCTGGGCTGAGTGCCTTGGTCAAAGCCTGCACATCACGCTGACCTTCCAATGGAGACCACATCTGCCGCTCCAATAGTGCACTGCGCACACGTGCAATGGCGGCTTCGCGTGTTGCCGCCGTTTTGCGCCACTCGGCAGGGTTACGCTGGTAAAGCTTGTCCATTAGCCGCATCAGGCTGTCGATGTTTTCACGCATGGCCAGCGTCGCAATGCGGTTGCTGTCCGATTGCAGCACTTCCCCCATGGAAAAAGCATCTCCCGCAACTTTTCCGTGCGGAGCTGGTGCAGAAGCACAGCCCACCAACAGCAAGCCCATTGCCCATGCGCACACGGTGTGTGACCAACGTATCAACTTACAGTTTGCAGCTGCCATGCCTTCAGCATAGCCAAGGCGAGCGCCCCTGCCAATCGGAAACTATTCGGTTTTGATAATTTTTGACCAATACCAAATGCTGAACCAAGCGCACCGAGTTAGCGACACTTAACTGCCTGTAGGGTCATTAATGCCATCGCCGCCCAAGAGACAAGGCATCGCACAAAATCTTGCCCGATACGGAACATCATGGCCGCGTTGATTGCGGCCTTTTTGTTTGCTTGGCCCTGTTTGCACGATGTGCAGCGGGGCTTTTCTACTGGTTTTGTCACTCTTTTTTATGTCAGCTGACTTGCAAGCGTCTTCTCTGCACCGCAGCCTCAAAGCGCGCCACATGTCGATGATCGCCATCGGCGGCTCCATCGGTACAGGTTTATTTGTGGCCTCCGGAGCCACCATTTCCCAAGCAGGTCCCGGTGGTGCATTGCTGGCCTACTGCGTGATTGGTCTGATGGTGTACTTCCTGATGACCAGCCTGGGCGAAATGGCTGCGCACCTGCCAGTCTCAGGCTCGTTCGCAACCTATGGTGCCAGGTATGTGGATGAAGGTTTTGGTTTTGCTCTGGGCTGGAACTATTGGTACAACTGGGCCGTCACCATCGCGGTGGACTTGGTCGCAGCGCAGCTTGTGATGGCCTACTGGTTCCCGGATGTGAATGGCCTGCTATGGAGCGCCATTTTCCTGGCGCTGATGTTTGGTCTAAATTCCTTGTCGGCCAAGGGCTTTGGCGAATCAGAGTTCTGGTTTGCAGCTATCAAGGTGCTCACCGTCTTGGTATTCATCGGCATCGGTTTGCTGATGGTTTTCGGCATCATGAATGGTGGTGCACCTGAAGGCATCTGGGGCAATATCGCCAACTTCACAGCCGGAGATGCACCCTTTGCAGGAGGCTTTGCAGCGTTGATCGGTGTGGCCATGATTGTGGGCTTCTCTTTTCAGGGTACCGAGTTGATTGGCATTGCCGCAGGCGAGTCTGAAGACCCCGCCAAGAACGTGCCCCGCGCTGTGCGCAAGGTGTTTTGGCGCATTTTGCTGTTCTACGTCTTCGCCATCTTGATCATTGGTCTGCTGGTTCCATACACCGACCCCAAGCTGCTGCGCAACGATCTAGGTGACATCAGCGTAAGCCCTTTCACCTTGGTGTTTGAGCGTGCTGGCCTGCTGGGCGCAGCTGCAGTCATGAATGCTGTGGTGCTCACATCCGTGCTTTCTGCTGGCAACTCTGGCATGTATGCGTCTACTCGCATGCTGTACGCACTGGCCAAGCAAAACATGGCACCAAAAATCTTTGCCCGTGTGAATGCACGCGGCGTGCCCATCATGGCTTTGATTGCAACCACCGTCATTGCTGCACTTTGCTTTTTCACCAATGTCTTCAGCCCTGAAGCGGTTTACATCTGGTTGTTGAATCTGTCAGGCATGTGCGGCTTCATCGCATGGCTGGGTATTGCGATTAGCCACTACCGTTTTCGCAAAGCGTGCATGGTGCAGGGGTTTGATCTGAAGAATCTGCCCTACCGCGCTGCAGCCTTCCCCTTTGGGCCCATCTTTGCTTTTGTGTTGTGCCTAATCATTACCTTGGGCCAAAACTACGAAGCTTTCTTGGCAGACACCATTGATTGGACCGGTGTGGTCGCAACCTACATTGGCATTCCTTTGTTCTTGGCCATCTGGTTTGGCTACAAATTTACCAAAGGTACACACTTTGTGAAACTAGAAAATATGGACATCAGCGGCGCACGTTAAGCACACTGCTGGTGATTCAATCAAAAAGGCGGTCTATGTTTAGACCGCCTTTTTTTGTTTCAGATGGCCTTATGCATAAAGGCTGACATCTGCAAAGCACGCACGAACGCCATAGGCGTTTTAGATGCTGAATCTAAGGGTGCAACAGTTCCTTGACCTGCACCAGTGCGGCTGGATCTTCCATGGTTGTCAAATCACCAGGATCTCGATTTTCTGCAACGGCCTGCAATGCACGGCGAAGCAATTTTCCACTGCGTGTTTTAGGCAACGCGGTGACAAACAATACGCGTGACGGTCTGGCAACTGCGCCCAATTGGCTGTCCACCAGTTTCATCACCTCAGCTTCCAGCTTGGCGCGCTGCTGCGCATCAGAAACTTTGGTCGCATCCCGTACGACGGCAAATGCCATCGCTGCCTGCCCTTTCAAAGCATCTGCCACACCAACAACGGCTACCTCAGCGATTTCTGCATGCGCCGAAATACTTTCTTCGATTTCGCGCGTGCCCAGACGATGTCCAGCCACATTGATCACGTCGTCCGTACGCCCCAAAATAAAATAATAGCCCTGAGCATCGCGAACACCCCAATCGAACGTGCTGTAGATCTGCTTGCCCGCAATGCTCTGCCAATAGGTGCTAACGAAACGCGCATCGTCCCCCCAAACGGTTTGCATGCATCCAGGCGGCAAAGGGCCTTCAATAGCCAAAACGCCTTTTTCATTGGGTGCCTTCAGCTCCTCCCCACTTTTGTCATCAATCAGTTTGACGTTGTAGCCATATACCGCCTTACCAGGGCTGCCAAACTTGCTGCTTTGCTGTTCAACACCATTGCACAAAGTCATGATGGGCCAGCCCGTCTCTGTCTGCCAGTAGTTATCAATGATGGGCACTTGCAGAGCATCGCTGATCCACTGCGCCGTTGGCTCATCCAGCGGCTCTCCAGCCAGCCACAGTGCTTGCAAGCTTGAAAGATCGTATTTACGCAGATATTCAGGGTCATGCTTTTTCAGCACACGTACAGCGGTTGGTGCTGAGAACATGTGGGTGATGCGGTATTTCTCCACCAAACTCCACCAAACTCCGGCATCTGGTCGGATGGGCAGCCCTTCGTAAAGCACGGTCGCCATGCCTGCAATCAAAGGGGCATAGATGATGTAGCTATGCCCGACCACCCAGCCAATATCACTGGTACAGAAGAAAGTTTGTCCGGCTTTGGCATTAAAAATATGCGGCATGCTGGCCGCAAGTGCCACGGCATACCCCCCCGTGTCACGCTGTACCCCTTTAGGTTTACCTGTCGTGCCGCTGGTGTAGAGGATATAACTTGGATCGGTGGAATTGACCCAGGTACATGGCACTTGGGCATCCATGTATTTAGAGCGTAAATCCGCCCACAAATGGTCTCGTCCGGCTCTTAAATCCATGGGAGCCAAACCACGGTTGACCATCAGTACCGCCTGTGGCTTATGGCTACTTAGCTTTAGTGCTTCATCCAGCAGCGGTTTATAGGCAACCACACGGCCACCACGTGAGCCCGCATCTGCGCTCACAATCACTTTGGGCTGGGCATCTTCAATACGCGACGCCAGTGATAGTGAAGCGAACCCGCCAAATACGACACTGTGAATGGCTCCCAGACGCATACATGCCAGCATGGCAAAGACCGCCTCGGCAATCATGGGCATGTAAATTTGAACCCGGTCGCCTTGGCGCACACCAAACGATTGCAAGACGGCCGCCATCCGCTGCACCTCGGCATGCAGCTCACAGTAGCTATAGGTTTTCTCTGTCTGAGTCTCGGTAGACACTGCAATCAGCGCAGCTTGATCAGCGCGTTCGGCCAAATGCCGGTCCAGCGCGTTGTGACACAGATTCAATTGCCCACCAACGAACCAGCGCGCAAAAGGTGGGTTGCTGTAATCACAAATTTGTACTGGTTCTTGATGCCAGTCGACCAAAGCCGCCTGCTCTTTCCAAAATGCATCGCGAGTTTGAGGCGCTATTGAGCGCTGATAGAAATCTGCAAATCGCTCCATGACTGGTGTCTCCATATCGTTATAAGTTGCAGCCATTATTCATTGGGCTCTTTCGATAAGCTGACACGCAATCCAAGGCATGGCTGAATGCGTCTTTGAACAGAAATTGAAGTCAAGCGCTCAATATTTGAAAAAATCAACGAAATCATTGCATCCATTAACCATTTAAGCTGCTTTAATTTTCAGTGCTCCTATAGAATAAAGAAACATTGGTTAGTGATCTGCTTTGCATTTCCTTTCTTTTTGACTCAATACTTGAAATCAATGACTACTTATAAAGAACTGCTGGCTCAGCGTGCCGAACTCGAAAAGCAAATTGAAGCTGCGCGCAAAGATGCGCTGTCTTCTGCTATCGCCCAGGTTCGCGCAATTGTTGCGGAATACGAATTGACGGAAGAAGACGTTTTCTCCAAGAAAACGCCTCGCGCCGCATCCACTGGTACCAAAACAGTTGCTCCTAAGTACCGCGACCCAATCACAGGCGCGACCTGGACTGGCCGTGGCAAGCCACCACTGTGGATTGCAGGCAAAGACCGCCTGAACTTCCTGATTCAGGACCAGACTGCCGCCTGAGATTACTCTTGGCCCAGCAAAAAAGCCCAAGGCAATTGCCTTGGGCTTTTTTTCGTTCTCTTGGTTTCACCGCATCTGATTTACATGCGGAAAACTTCCAGCGTTCTTCCCAATACGGCTGCATTGGTGCTCATGCCTTGTGCATCTCCTGCGGACTCCTCCGCCTGGCGTGCGTTTTCCTGCGTAACATTGTCTAAATCGTTCAACGCAGCGTTGACTTGCCCAATACCCACCGCTTGCTGGCTGGTTGCATCTCCCATCGCACGCATCAAGCCACTCACATGCGCAACCGCCTGAACCACATCTGCAATAGTGCGGCCAGCACCTTGCATGCTCTCCACGCCTTGGTTGATTTGAGCGTTCGAATCAGAAATTAAGCGACGTATCTCTCCGGCAGCCTGCGCGCTGCTTTGCGCCAAAGCTCTCACTTCGCCGGCTACGACCGCAAATCCACGGCCTTGCTCACCCGCACGTGCAGCCTCCACCGCCGCATTCAACGCCAAGATATTGGTTTGAAAGGCAATCGACTCAATCGTTGCAATAATTTGTCCCATCTGCTGTGATGACTGACGAATGCTTTGCACCAAAGAGCCAACATGCTCCATCGCCGCACCACCTTGCTTGGCAAGCTGCGCGCTCTTGGTACTTTCTTGCATCACCTCCTGCGTGGTCTGCTGCGACCTCACCACCGTCTGCGCCAAAGACTGCATCGTGCTTGCCGTCTCTTGCAGCTTGCCAGCCTGCACATCGGTGCGTTGCGCCAAATTGCTGGAGCCTGCCGAAATGCTTTGCGACAAATGCGTAAAACTATTGATTTCATGGCGCGCATCACCCACCACCGCGCGCAGGTTGATATGAATCTGGTGCAAACGCTCCATCAGCAAGGCCATTGGATGGCGACCTTCTAACAATCCAGGCAAATGACTGTTGAGCTGGCAGCCTGCCAGTGCGCTGGCCAAATCATTGACCTGAGTAAAAGGCTCTGTCACGCGCGCATGCAAGCGCCACAATGCAAAGCCCATCAAAATTGCCAGCACAGCAGCCTGCACTGCCAGTTGCCACCCTTGCGTCCATCCCATCCACGGGAAAGCCATCGCCACCGCAAACACCGGCAGCAGCATCAAAGCCATGCGCTGCGTAAACGTCAAACGCTGCCACTTGCCCCACTGATTGCGCAGTCCAGTGACACGCACGTGCCCTGCATGCAAAGCGATTTCAGGATTGGATTGCCCACGCTGGGCATGCAATTTGACATAGAGCGCTTGCGCAGCTTTCACCTGCTCGCGCGTTGGCTTGGCACGCACCGACATGTACCCCACGGGCTTGCCGTCTTGCATGATGGGTGTGACATGCGCTGCCACCCAGTAAAAGCTGCCGTCCTTGCGGCGGTTTTTGACCAACCCTTTCCAGCTGCGGCCATGCCCAATGGTAGCCCACATGTCGCGAAACGCTTCTGACGGCATATCAGGGTGGCGTACCATATTGTGTGGCTGGCCCATCAGCTCCTGCATGGTGTAGCCACTGACACGCTCAAACGCTGCATTACAGTGAGTGATGTGCCCTCTGCTATCTGTGGTGGACATCAGCAGCTCATCTGCTGGGTAGTCAAACTCTTGATCAAAAACTGGCAAATTTTCACGCATACGTCTAGATTTTCCCAAGCCGCCATCGCCATGCATTCATGCAAAAGACACTGTGTGCAGCCAATTTTCAAGAACGATTTCCTGAAGCGAGAAATGCTAGCGAGCTCGAACACCACTTTTGACTTCGAGCAGCTATTTCATTGCAAAGAATTTACAGGTGTTGCGCTAAGTACAGAGGCTCCATTCTAGGACTTGACATCAGAAATTTCCGATTGTCGCTCTGGCTTTATGAAAGTGGCAACCTGACCCATCCACTGCTTGAGATAAGCGCAGCCACCGCAATGACTCACTGCACAGGCAAAGAAAAAGCCTTAGCTGCATGGCGGCACCAGCGCAGTGATGTGTGAACTGATCTCGCGCAAGCTCTGAAGCCCGCCATTTCATCAATTCCATTGGAGAAGAACCAATGACACACGACGTTTTCGTCGCCGGCGTCGGCATGATCCCCTTCAAGAAACCGGGCACCAGCGCTCACTATGAGCAGATGGGGGCAGAAGTGATCCGGATGACACTGAAGGATGCAGGTATCCCGAATGCCGACATTCAGTAGGCTTACGCCGGCTACGTGTACGGCGACTCAACTGTGGCCAGAAGGCGCTTTACCACACAGGCATGACCGGGATTCCGGTCCTCAACGTCTACAACAATTGTGCATCGTGCTGTCTTCCTCGCACGCCAGGCCGTGCAGAGCGGCGCGATGGACTGCGCCATCGCGGTGGACGTCGAAGAGACGAACCCGGATGCGCTCAAATCCGCGTTTCCCGATCGCCCTTCTGCACTGGAGCGTGCCAATGCGGTGGTCAACGATCTGGCCGGCGAGAACGCCGCACCAAGCAATGCCATCCGTCAGTTCGCGGGTACCGGCATGGCGCACATGAAGAAGTACGGAGCCAGGCTGGAGACCTTCGCGAAGATCCGAGCTAAGGCCAGTCGCCACGCGGCGCGCAATCCCATTGCCCGGTGTCGACTGGGAGGCTGACACGACGCTGCTCTCGCGCTCCGCGCCACAGATCAGCGCCGAGTTTGGTCTCTGTGTCACCCAAGTCGAAAATCTAGCACCAAACCGGCGCGAGCACATCCATAAGGCCGCAACCACGCTCTGCGCCCTGCTCGTCGGGCGCCGGATCAGCAGCCCGCGCGATTGTCTCTAAGCTCAGCCGTGCCACGACGGCCTCGCGGATCTCGCGCCGCAGGCAATAGCGCAAGACTGGCACGCATCGGCGTCGCCCCTGTCGGCCCGGCCTCAGAAGCTGTGCCGAACCCCTACCCCACTCGAGCTCACCCCGTCCCCGCTGTACGGCGTGAATGCGACCCCACCTGCAGAGGCAGTCGCATCGCCCTTGTTCGACAGGTGTAGCAGGCGCCCGTACAGCACCGTGCGTTTGCTGAGCGCATAGTCGTAGCCCAGCGTGATGCCAAACTGGCTTCGGGGGCTGTCGCTCACCTTGCGCTGGACGATGCCGGCGGTCCAGCGTGACAGGCCGCCCCGGAACGACACGCCCAGGTTGAGCAGCCGCGCGGAAGGCGTCGACGCCAGGCCACCGCCCACGCGTATACCGTTGGCAGCCACGGCCCAGGACTCACCCAGGTCGATGCGCGCACTGAGCGCGTCCACGCGCGTCACGACGGGCGACTTCACCGGCGCAGCGGCCGTGCCCGAGCGTGCACGGTAGAAGGAGTAGGCCGCGTAATACGGTGCCTTGTCGTAGCCCACTGCCCCGCCATAGAACTCGCCGCTGCGCTTGCTGGCGGCGGACGATTCGCCGAACGCATACGCCAGGTCGAGCAGAAACGCCTGCCCCGCCGGCGTGCGATAGCGCAGCATGTTACTGGCCCGGAAGGCGAGCGGCGAGCCGAGCCCGGGTTGCGCGTCAGTCTGGGCCGCGAGCACCAGCGGCGAGTAAATCGCGTTCATCCTGAACGGGTCGGCCCGCAGTAGGGCATTGAACATCGGCGTGTACATGCGCCCCGCATCGACGCGGCCCCATGGACCCGACAGCCCCACGAACGACTGGCGCGTGAACGAGATCTGCGGGCCGGGCAGCCTGCCCGTGCCGGTGTCGGCATTCACGCCGGCCTCCAGCAGGAAGTTCACCGCCAGCCCCCCACCCAGGTCTTCGGTGCCCCGGAAGCCGAAGCGCGACGCGCCATTGCCGCCGTCGGCCAACTGCGTGACCGAGCGCCCACCCGAACTCACGCGCTGCACGAACAGGTCGACCATGCCATACAGCTGCACGGTGCTTTGCGCGCAGGCGAAGCCGGTGCCCAGCAGCGCCGAAGCAGCCAGAATTTTTGCCTTCATGGTGTGTCTCCGTTGTTGTTCTTGCCCGCCTGATGCGGGCCCGGGTCCTAGCTGCCGAGCAGTCCGAGTCGCTTCACGATCTGCCGCTGACTCGCCAGCTCTGCCTCGAGCTCCGCCGTGAACTCGGCGCGCGAGCGGCTCACGGACGAGTACGAACCCGTGGACGCGAGCAGGCGCTTGATCTCTTCGCTGCCCATCGCGTTCCTGAAAGCGACAAGCGCGCGCTCGGCGATGTCCTCAGGCGTGTCCGCATGCATCGCCATGCCGCCCCACGACTCGAAGGCATAGTGGCCGCCACCGCTCTCGGCAATCGTCGGCACCTGCGGGATCAGCGGCACGCGGCGCGCGCTGCTCGAGGCTAATGCACGCAACTTGCCCGACGCAATCAGCGGCATGGCCGCACCGAGCACGAGGATCGAAAAATCGATCTGCCCGCCGAGCAGCGCATTGATTGACTCGACCGCGCCCTTGTAGGGCACATGCAACGCCTTGAAGTTGCCGGTTGAATCGGCCAGGTACTCGACGGCCAAGTGCGCGGGCGAGCCCGGCCCGGCCGATCCGTAGGTGAGCGAGTCCGGCTTGCTGCGCCCCACCTCGATGAGCTCTCCCATGCGCTGGATGGGCGATTCGGTCGCGACCACGCACACGAAGGGCGAGGTGGTCAGCCGCGCCACGGGCTTCAGTTCGGCCAGTAGGTCGAACTTCGGATTCATCGCCGACAACGTGACGATGCCCGACGACAGCGATATGAAGTTATGTGCGTCCGGCGCGCCCTTGGACACCATACGCGCCGCAATCAGCCCCGACGCGCCGGGCTTGGCCTCCACGACGACGGGCTGCCCCAGCTGTGACTGGAGCAACGGGCCGAGCTGGCGCGCCAGCATGTCGGGAGTGCCGCCCGCAGGGTAAGGCACGACAATTCGCAGAGGCTTGGTCGGCCATGCGGCGCTGACGGCCTGCGCGCGGCCCGGCAAGCCGAGCACGGATACAGGTGCGAGACATGCGACGATACGTGCCAGGCCTTGCCTGCGCGAGATGAGTGTGTTCATGGCGATCCTTCGTTTGCGGCGGTTGTCAGTCGAGCTGGGCTTGCGCTTCCGGCCGGTTGGCGATGCTGTCGGGTGCCTGCTCGCCCGGCGTCACCCAAACCCGCGCGATGCGGCCGGTGAAGGCGAAGGTGCCCCGCCCTTCGTACAGACGGCTCACCTTGCGCTTGCGGTCGAGCCCCACATCGACGCCCTCGCCGCCCAGGCGCAGGAAGGTCGGCGTCATGTCGATGTGCAGGTCATGCCGCTGGCCGTCGAGCACGAGCGTGCCCTCGCCCCGGCGCGCGCCGAGTGCCCGGTGTTCAAGCGTGAAGCGGTGCGTGCCAGCGCCCAGCGCGATGGCGACCGAGCGTTGCACGGACGTGCCTGCCGTGAAGGCTACGTTCAACCGCCCATCGAGCACGAAGGCTGCAAGGCCGTTCATGTTGTCGCCGATGGCGTAGAGCACGCCGGTGTCCTCGTCCGTGCATTCGAATTCGCAGTCGATGCGGTAGTCGCGGTCGGCAATCAGCGCCGCAATCACGATGGGCGACGCTGTGCCGGTGCCCGGATAGAAGGTGCGCACGCGCGCGCTCTCTTCCTCCAGGAATGGCGGCAGACCCAACACCCGCCGGTTGTCGCGGTTGTCCAGCGGGTAGACGTAGTTCGCCTCGGCGTCGCACTCGAAGGCCTCGATGAGTTCACGCAGCTTCTGCGGCTCGTGCGCCGCGAGGTCGTTGCATTCAGTCGGGTCGGCATGCAAGTCGAACAGCAGCCACTGGTCGAGCGCAATGGGCGCGCCCGGCGGTTGCAGTGACACGATCTTCCAGTGCCCGCTGATGTAGCCCCGGTTGCCTTCGAGTTCGAAATGCTGTCGCTCGCGCGCCGACGGGTGCGCCGGATCGGTCAGCATGCCCTTGAAGCTCACGCCGTCAAGGCCGCGCGTGCGGTAGCCGTTGAAGGCCTGCGGGTAGTCGGTGCCGAGCAGATCGAGCAGGGTCGGCACCAGGTCGCTGACATGGATCCACTGACGCCGGATCGCACCAGGGTCAGGCACCTTGTTGGGCCAGCTCGCAATGAACGGTACGCGGATACCCCCGTTCATGGGCGTGCGCTTGTAGAAGCGAAACGGCGTGTTCGAGGCGTTGGCCCACCCTGCCGGGTACGCGGGAAAAGAGTCGGCACCGCCGAGGCGGCCGTCGAGGTACAGCGAGCGCGCCAGCTGCGGGTCTTCGGTGCGCGTGACGCGCTTCTCGAAGATATTGGCTGCGCCTTCCAGGCCGCCGATCGACGAAGCGCCGTTGTCCGAAGTGAGCACGATCAGCGTGTCGTCGAAGACGCCCAGCTGCTTGAGCTCGTCCACCAGCCGGCCGATGTTGCGGTCGAGGTTTTGCACCATGGCCGCGTAGATCTGCATGTACTGCGACATCACGGGCTTTTGCTCGTCAGGCACGTCGGCCCACAGCTTCACGCCCGGGCTTTCGGGGGACAGGCGCCAGTCCGTAGGCACCAGACCCGACGCGACCTGTCGCTCAAAGCGCTGCTTGCGCGTGGCGTCCCAGCCTTCGGCGTACACGCCGTCGTAAGCCGCGATGTCTTCGGGCTTTGCGTGCAGCGGCACGTGCGGCGCGTTGTGCGCGAGGTAGAGCAGGAAGGGCTTATCGGGCGCTGCGCTGCGGTGCGAGCGCAGGTACTGGATGCTCCGGTCGGTCCAGTCGTCAGTGCAGTAGTAGTCCTTGGGCAGTTCGTCGATGTCGGCGACGTCGTTGCCTTCGATGAGCTGACCCGGCGAGAAGAAATGGGTCTCGGCGCCAAGGAAGCCGTAGAAGTGATCGAAGCCGCGCTGCAGCGGCCACGCGGAGCGCGATGCCGCTGCGTTCACGTGGTAGTCGGCCGTGTTGTGCCACTTGCCGACCGCGTAGGTGGCGTAGCCCGCGTCGCGCAGCAGCTCGGGCAGTGTGGGAGCGTCGAGGCTGATCTCGCCGGCCTGGTAGCCCGGGTAGCCGGGGTTGTTGTGCGTGAGCCAGCCGCACCCGACCGAATGCGGGTTCTTGCCCGTCATCATGGCCGCACGCGCCGGCGTGCACATCGGCACGGTGGTGTAGCCCGTGAAGCGCAGTCCGTGTGCGGCCAGAGCGTCGATGTGCGGTGTCTGGATCTCGCTGCCGAAGCAGCCGAAGTCGGAAAAACCGAGGTCGTCCAGCAGGATGACCACCACGTTCGGCGCGCTGGCGGGCGCCTTCTGCTCGGGCCGCCACCAAGGCTTGGAAGTGCCCAGGGTCTTGCCGATGGTCGCGCCGTGGTCGCGCCCGGGGTCGGCGCTGCGCAGCAAATCGTCTGTTGGGGGGGTGGGTTTCATGATTGCTTCTCCAAGATGAGGTCGGCCGCCTTCTCGCCGATGGCGATCGACGCGGCATTGGTGTTCGACGACGGCATCGTCGGCATGATCGAAGAGTCGACAACGCGCAGGCCCTGCACGCCGCGCACGCGCAGGCTTGCATCGACCACGGCCATCGGGTCGTTGCCCATCTTGCAAGTGCCGATCGGGTGCCACGAGGTCTGGCCGCAGCCGCGGATGTAGCTCAGCAGTTCGTCGTCCGATTCGATGTCCAGGCCAGGGCGCGTCTCGCGCTTCACGTAGGCCGCGAGCGCGGGCTGGCGTGCCACGCGGCGCGCCAGCCGCAGCGCGCTCAGCATGGCTTCGATGTCGGCGGGATCGCTCAGGTAGCGCGGGTCCATCGCCGGGTCGTCGGTGGCCGAGCGCGTGACGGCATGCACCTCGCCGCGCGACTGCGGACGCAGCTGGAACAGGCCGATTCCGAAGCCCGGGAACGGATCGGTGCCCGCCCCTTTGCTGCGCGAGTAACGGTCCTTGCCGGTGATGTGGTGCATCTGGATCTTTACCGTCGGGCGCACGTCGCGCGCATCGGCCCGGGCCAGCGCGTGCGCCGTGGCCGAGGGCGTGGCCATCATGCCGCGCCCGGTCAGCAGGTAGCGCATGCCCATCAGACCCTGGCGCAGCGGGCTGCTCACCACCTCGTTCAGCGTGACGCGCTGGCTGCATTCGAAGGTGATGCGCGCCTGTAGGTGATCGATGAGGTTCTCGCCCACGCCAGGTGCGTGGTGCACCACGTCGATGCCCAGCGCCTGCAGCCGGTCGCCGTGCCCGATGCCAGAGAGTTCGAGCAGCTGTGGCGACTTGATCGGCCCGGCACTGAGGATCACCTCGGCCCGCGCGCACGCCCGGCGCTTCACGCCGCAGTGCAGGTAGTCGATGCCTACGGCGCGGCGGTTCTCGAGCACCACGCCCAGCGCGACCGCGTTGGTGCGCAGGTCGAGCGAGGCCGGCCGGCTGTCGCCGAGGTAGCCGCGTGCCGTGCCGCAGCGGCGCCCGTTCGCTGTGTTCAGTTGCAGGAACGAGACCCCTTCATAGGTGCCACCGTTGTAGTCCGGCGTGGCGGGAATGCCCGCCTCCACGCAGGCCTGCACGAAGGCGCTGCCCAGCGGCTGCGGGTCGCCCGCCAGGCTGGTCACGCCGATGGGGCCGGTGCGTCCGCGCTGTGTCTCGTCGCCGCCCGCATAGGACTCCATGCGCTTGAAATAAGGCAGCAGGTCTGCGTAGCCCCAGCCCGGATTGCCCAAGTCGCGCCAGTGGTCGAACTCTCGCGGTTCGCCGCGCACATAGATCATGCCGTTGACGGAGCTGGAGCCACCGGGCAACCTGCCGCGCGGCCAGTAGATGCGCTGGTTGCCCAGGCCCGCCTGCGGTGCAGTCTGGAAGGGCCACACGTAGTTCGGGTTGGTCAGCAGCTTCGCGATGCCCAGCGGCGTGCGCACCCAGAAATCGTTCTGCCGCGGCTGGCCCGCTTCGAGCAGGAGTACGCTAGTCTGCGGGTGCTGCGCTAGGCGGTGCGCCAGCGCCGCACCGGACGAGCCCGCACCCACGACGATGTAGTCGAAATCTTCGGTCTGCATGGTGGGCACTTTCACGACGTGGGCGCCTGTAGCCAGGCGCGCAGTGCACGTGCGCCTTCGCCCATGCGCGAGAACTGGAGGTCGGGCATTTCTGTCTGCACGCCGCCCGCAGTCAGGCGCGAGGGCAAGGGCTCGACCTGGAGTTCGGCGAAGCACGGACCCGGTTGGTTTTTCAGACGCGCGAAGCCGGCGGTCCACTCGACGGCGTTGTCGAAACGCTCGGCCTGCGCGTAGCCGGCAGCACGCGCATGCGCGGCCAGGTCGCAGCCTTCGACGGGCGCCTTCAGATTCGCCAGACCGGTGAACTGCGTGCCGTTGCGCAACACAACATGCAGCAGGTTGTGCGGACGCTGGCCCGCCACGCTAACCAGGCCACCGAGTTCCAGCAGCAGGCTTGCATCGCCGTCGACCACGATCACCTCGCGGTCGGGACGCGCCAGTGCGAGACCCAGTCCCAGGCAGGCGGCACCGCCCATCAGCGGCACCGAGTCGACACGCCCATGACACACCTCGAGTGCATCGAGCAGGAACATCGCACCCATGGTGGCGACGATGACGGCGTCTTCGCGGCCTTGTGCGATGACGCGACAGGCTTCGATCATTTGCATGCTCATGTGTGTCTCCTCAGTGCCAAGCCATGGGGGCGCCGACGATCAACACGACCGGACCGCCGCGCGCCTCTGCCTCTTCGAACGCAGCATCCATGCAGCGCAGGTCGTCTTCGCTGTCGAGCCGGTGGAAGGGAATGTCAAGCGTCTGCAGCATCGGTTCGAGCAGGCGGACCATGGTGCGGCGCGACTGCGTGCTGGGCTTGTCGAAGTTATCGAACTCGCGGCCGAACTGACCGACCATGAGCACCAGCGGAATCTGTGCGTCGAGACCGACAGCGCGCAGTGTGTTGATGCAGTTGTAGAAGCCCTGGTTCTGCATCACCACGAGGGCGCGAGAACCCCCTATGTACAGCCCCGCAGCCAGTGTCAGGCACTGGTTTTCGCTGCAGCAATTAGCGAGATCGATGCCGACCTCGGGTGCCTCCAGGCGCGAATGAAGCGAGAGCTGGACCCAGTCGGGGACCGTGACAACATGCCGCACGGCACAGCGCTGAAGGGCTGCCACGGCGGCACTTGCGGGGATCGGATGGGAGACAGAAGCGTGCATGTTGTATCTCTGGTGTTCGGGTACCGTGTAGTGTGGAAACACCCGCCTTTTCTGTCTGTCGGGTACCCGACGTCCGCGGCTCGGGTTTACGCACAATGAAGACGCGCGCCAAACCACTCGTACAGCCCCTGTCGCCGTGCCGTGGCTGCTGACCAGCAGAGACGCGGTGGTCGAACGCCTCGCACCTGCAGCACCTCGTCGATGGTCAGACGGTGGCCACGCGCAGCACGCAAACGTCTCACCACGTCGTCATCGCGAGCAGCACGCTCGAACTCAGCGTGCGAACGCACAAGGCAAGCGGCATACCACGAACCCACTCGGCAAGGGCCTGCTGTCCGGGTTGATTGCGCCGCTCGACGGCTCACCCCTCATCCACGACGTTTGCGCGCGCGGCGCGAGCAGCATCGAGGTCGTGCCGCGTGACGCGATCCTGTCGACAATGCAAGCGCGGCCGATGCCGGCCAGCACCGCCAGGTCTTGCTACACCGCCTGAAACTGGGCAATGGCCTTGCCGAACTGACGTCGATCGCCTGCATAGAGCACCATGGCCGCGCACCACGCCGATGCCTGAGGCCGAACGCGCCTTCTTGCATCCCTACTCGATCTGGATGTTCGCGCTCTTCACGACGCGCTTCGTTGCCTCAATCTCGGCCAGCTGGAAGTTGCGCTGTTGTTGTGCGCTACCGGTGAATACGGCACCACCAAGGTTACCGGTGAACGTAGCGCCCTCCGCGCTCGACATAACCGTACGCACCTGGTCGCTCATGCGTTGCACGATGGCGGCAGGCACCTTCGCCGGGAAGAACACGCCGGTCCAGGCGTAGGCCTCGTAGCCCTTGTCTCCGCTTTCGGCTGCGGTCGGCACCTCGGGCAGGTCTTTGTGGTGTTCGGCGCTCGCCACCGCCAGTGGCGCGCAGCTTGCCGCCGTGGATGCCCGCAGCAAGGTCGGTCACGGCCGGACTGCTGCCCTTGTGCAGTGACGCTCGTGCAACTGCTGCATCGACATCTGATAGGGCGGCGTGCAACTGGTAAAGTTCAGCTTGCCCGGCGTGGTGTAAGACGAGCTGGCCGGCTCCACGTTCACCATCGCAAAGCGGGCCAGGCTGACCACCGGCGCAAAGTCTTTCAGGGGGTCGTAGGGCAGCCGCCGAAAGACGGAGGCGTTCGTGACCATCGGTAAATTGCTCGCGACGAACAGCGTGTAGCCATCATCCGGTGCATCGACCACTGCCTTGGTGGCAATGAAACTGTTGGCGCCCGTCTTGTTCTCCACTACGAAGGGCTGGCCCAATGTTTAGGTGAGGTGCTGCGCCAGAAAGCGCGCGGTGGTGTCGGCACCGCTGCCGGGCGGCAGCGACACGATGATCTTGATGTGCAGCCAATTTTCAAGAACGATTTTCTGAAGCGAGAAATGCTAGCGAGATCGAACACCGCTTTTGACTTCGAGCAGCTATTTCATTGCAAAGAATTTACAGGGGTTGCGCTAAGTACAGAGGCACCATCCTAGGACTTTCCATCTGGAATTTCTGATTGTCGTTTTGGATTTTTGAAAGTGACAACCTGACCCATCCACTGCGTGAGACAAACGCAGCCACCGCAATGACTCACTGCACAGGCAAAGAAAAAGCCTTCTGATTTTTCAATCAGAAGGCTTGTCTTTTTTGGTCGGCGTGGCGGGATTCGAACTCGCGGCCCCTTGCACCCCATGCAAGTGCGCTACCTGGCTGCGCTACACGCCGAAGCCTTAGATTATATCTTGGTTTTCACCCACTCTTCAAAACGCTAAGGACATCTTGAAAATGCAACAAGCCAGATTTTCATCTGGCTTGTCAGAGATAAGTTTGGTCGGCGTGGCGGGATTCGAACTCGCGACCCCTTGCACCCCATGCAAGTGCGCTACCTGGCTGCGCTACACGCCGAAGCCCAAATTGTAATCCATTTTTTGTAGCACCCAATACAAATCAGACGCCACAAAACACGGATTACGCTCAATCTCTGAAGAATCAGATCTTGGCCCCCATTGTTTAGCCTTGAATCTGCTCCTTGAGCTTGGTACTGGCATGGAACGTCACTACACGTCGGGCTTCGATCGGAATCAACTCACCCGTGCGCGGGTTGCGACCTGGACGCGGGGCCTTGGTACGAATTTGGAAATTGCCAAAGCCCGAAAGCTTGACCTCTTCGCCTTCGACCAAGCTGTTAGCGATCAGATCAAAGTACGCATCCACCATTTCTTTGGCCTCGCGCTTACTCACACTCAATTGGTCAAACAACAGATCAGCCAGTTGCGCCTTGGTCAAGGCGCCCGCTGCATCCAACTCACTGTCCAACAACACTTTGTTTGCTTCCATGACTCAACTTACCCGCGCAGGCGGGCCTCCAATTGGGTTTGCAACGCAGTAATAGCGCCTTGCATGGCTGCATCGATTTGCACATCGGTCAACGATGCCTCTTCGCTGCCCAACGTCAAGCGCACGGCCAGGCTCTTTTCATCTTGCGCCAAGCTGCCTGGCGCAGCGACTTCACCGGCTTTGAGCTTCTTCGGGCGGAACACATCAAACAGCACCGCATTGCGCAAAATACCATTTGGCACGCCTGCAGCAACTGCAGCCATGACTTGCGCATGGGTTACGCTTTCCTTGACCACAACGGCCACATCACGCTCCACCGCTTGGTGCTTGGAGACGGCTTGGAACACAGGTACTTCACGCGCCAACACCGCATCCAGCTCCAACTCAAACAGCACAGGTGCCTGGGCCAAATCCCAGCTTTGACGCCATTTGGGGTGCAACTCACCCACAAAACCGATGGCCTTGCCGTTGACCACAACGCGGGCGCAACGGCCGGGGTGCATGGCGGGGTGCTCAGCAGCTTCAAACACAGGCGTCAATGGAGCCAGCAACGCCTCTACATCGCCCTTGATGTCGTAGAAATCAACCTTCACATCAGCCACGCCCCATTGCTGCTGAGATGCAGCGCCGTAGGCCAAACCGGCTACTCGCATGGGCTGATAAAAGCCCTTGACGGTGGTATCAGACTCCACCACCGACGCATCCTTGAAGAACACGCGGCCCAGCTCAAACACACGCACGCGCGGTGCTTTGCGATCAACGTTGAACTTCAGCACCTGCACCAGCGAGCCAATCAAACTCGAGCGCATCACGCTCAGCTGGCTGGCAATCGGATTGAGCAGCTTGATGGGGTTGGTATTGCCCGCCAGCTCGGCTTCCCACTTTTCTTCAACAAAGCTGAAGTTGATGGTTTCCTGGTAACCCAGTGCAGCCAGTGCATGGCGTACCGCATAAGGGCTGCGCTTGTTTTCAGCACGCAGCTTGGGCGAAATCGGGGCCAATGGCTTGGTGGTGGGCAGGTTGTCGTAACCAATCATGCGCGCCACTTCTTCAATCAGGTCTTCTTCCAGATTGATGTCGAAGCGGAATGTGGGCGCAGTCACGCTGATCACACCTTCCTGGGCCACCACCGCAGGCAGGCCCAGGCCATTCAAGGCGTCAAGGCATTGCTGCTGCGTCACGGGCATGCCAATCACTTTGGCGGCACGTGCCACGCGCAATTGCACGGGCTTGGCTGCAGGCATATTCGGCTTGTGGTCATCCATGGCACACACTTGCGTGTCTGCCGTGCCGCAGATTTCCAGCACCAGTTGCGTAATGCGCTCAATATGCTCAACCGTGAACTCTGGGTCCACGCCACGCTCAAAGCGGTGACCCGCATCGGTAGAGAAGTTGAAGTGGCGCGAACGGCCAGCCACCGCCTTGGGGAACCAGAACGCGGCTTCGATATAGATGTGCTTGGTGTCATCTGACACCGCCGTGGCATCGCCACCCATGATGCCCGCCAGCGACTCGACCGCCTGGTCATCGGCAATCACACCGACCTTGATGAAGTCGTCAAACTTCACCGTGTTGCCATTGAGCAGCTTGAGCGTCTCGCCCACATGTGCCCAGCGCACACTCAAACCACCATGGATCTTGTCCAGATCAAAAATATGGCTGGGGCGGCCCAACTCAAACATCACGTAGTTGGAAATATCCACCAGTGGCGACACCGTACGCTGGCCGCAACGTGCCAGACGGTCCACCATCCACTGGGGCGTCTTCACCTGGGTATTCACATTGCGCACAATGCGGCCCGAAAAGCGGCCGCACAGATCGGTGGCCTCAATTTTTACGGGCAACTTGTCTTGCGAAGCCACCTGTGCCTGCGGATAGTCCATCGCCTTCAAAGGCGCACCAGTCAGGGCAGACACTTCACGGGCAATGCCGTACACACTCAAGCAATGCGCCAGATTGGGCGTGAGCTTGAGGGTGAACAAGGTGTCGTCCAGATTCAGGTATGCGCGAATGTCTTGGCCCAAAGGCGCATCGGCTGGCAGCTCCAGCAGACCGCCCGTGTCCTCGGCAATGCCCAGCTCCTTGGCCGAGCACAGCATGCCGTAGCTGGGCACACCGCGCAGCTTGCCAATTTTGATCTTGAAGGGTTTGCCATCGGGGCCCGGTGGCAGCTCAGCGCCCACCGTGGCGCAAGGGATCTTGATGCCCACGCGCGCATTGGGTGCACCGCAGACAATGCTCAGCAGCTCTGGGCCACCCACATCCACCTGGCACACACGCAGACGGTCAGCGTCAGGGTGTTGGACGGCTTCTTTGATTTCACCCACCACAATGCCGGTGAAAGCAGGAGCAACAGGGTCCAGCTCTTCAACCTCCAGACCCGCCATGGTCAAAGTGTCGGCCAGCTGCTGGGTTGTCAGATTGGGGTTGCAGTATTGGCGCAACCAAGATTCAGGAAATTGCATAGTCAGGCTCTTTGGCTTTCATGCCAGCGCCCTCTTCTTGCTCAAGAGGCTGTCGCTGGCTGGGCTGCATACATACAAAAGAAGAGCTGCTTACGCTTATCAGCACTTGTTTTCAGCATCAAAACTATCTGAAAACCTTATGGCACGCGCGCTAGCCGCTCTCTTTATAGATTACTGAAATTGCGACAAGAAACGGATATCGCCGTCAAAGAACAAGCGCAAATCGTTTACGCCATAACGCAGCATCGTCAGGCGGTCGGGGCCCATGCCAAAGGCAAAGCCAATGTACTTTTCGGGGTCCAGGCCCATGTTGCGCACCACGTTGGGGTGCACCTGGCCAGAGCCGGCCACCTCCAGCCACTTGCCGGCCAGCGGCCCGCTTTGGAACTGGATGTCAATTTCTGCCGAAGGCTCGGTGAACGGAAAAAAGCTAGGGCGGAAACGCAGCACCAGATCATCCGACTCAAAGAAGGTCTTGCAAAAGTCAGTGAATACGACCTTCAAGTCCTTGAAGCTCACGTTCTCACCAATCCACAAGCCTTCACACTGGTGGAACATGGGCGAGTGTGTCGCATCCGAATCCACACGGTAAGTGCGGCCGGGGGCAATGACGCGGATCTCTGGCATACCTTGGCCAGCATCGATCGCATTGCGGTATTTTTTCACGTGCTGCACGGCATGACGCACCTGCATCGGGCTGGTGTGCGTGCGCAGCAAGTTGGGGGCGTGCTCGGTGCCGCCTTCTACGTAGAAGGTGTCGTGCATCGAGCGTGCGGGGTGGTCTTCCGGCGTATTCAGCGCCGTAAAGTTAAACCAGTCGGATTCAATCTCAGGGCCTTCAGCCACGTCAAAACCCATGGAGCCAAAAATGCCCTCAATGCGCTCCATCGTGATCGACACAGGGTGCAGACCACCCGCGCCACGGCGACGGCCGGGCAACGTCACATCCAGCACTTCAGCCTTCAAATGGGCTTGTAACTCTGCATCAGCCAAGGCAGTGCGGCGGGCCGTCAAGGCCGCTTCAATCGCCTGCTTGGCCACATTGATGGCAGCACCACGCGACTTTTTCTCTTCGATAGAAAGCTGCGCCATGCCCTTCATGAGCTCAGTCATCTTGCCCGACTTGCCCAGAAACTGCGCCTTGGCATTTTCCAGATCAGCGGGGGTGTGGGCCTGCGCAAACAGCTGCTGCGCGCTTTCGACCAGAGAATCCAACTCGTTCATATCGACTCTTTAGCGACGATTAAAAATAAACAAGGGCTAGCGCCTTTTCAAGCTCTAGCCCTTGCTGATTGTGCGCCAGTAGCTACTACATCACTAGCAACTACCGATCGTTATCTCAAGCAGCAGCCAGCTTGGCCTTAACTTGGTCAACGATGCTGCTGAAAGCAGCCTTGTCGTGCACAGCGATATCGGCCAGCATCTTGCGGTCGATTTCGATGGAAGCCTTCTTCAGGCCGTTGGCGAACTGGCTGTATGTCAGACCCAATTCACGAGCAGCGGCGTTGATACGGGCAATCCACAACTGGCGGAAGACGCGCTTTTTGGTACGGCGGTCACGGTAGGCGTATTGGCCTGCCTTCATCACCGCCTGTTTGGCGACGCGGAAGACGTTACCGCGACGACCGCGGAAACCCTTAGCAAGGGTCAGAACTTTTTTGTGACGGGCACGGGCCGTTACACCACGTTTGACGCGAGGCATGTGTTTTCTCCTAGTTCGTCAGTGAATTACAGACCAGCGCCAGGCAACATCTTTGCGATGGAGCCCATATCGCCTTCATGCACGGAGACAGTGCCACGCAAGTGACGCTTGTTCTTCGTGGTCTTCTTGGTCAAGATGTGACGCTTGAAGGCTTGACCGCGCTTGACGGTACCACCGGGACGAACGCGAAAACGCTTCTTCGCACCGCTCTTGGTCTTCATTTTGGGCATGTGAATGCTCCTATTTGTTGTGCTCGTGAGGCGTTTTCGCAACTCTGCGAAATCTTGTTGGCCCCGAGACACTTCTTGGTTGCTGGCTTTCGCCAGCGTTTTAGCAACTTTTACAAGCTGCAAAACAGAAACCTGCCCTTGCGGGCAGGTTCCCTAAAATTCTAACTCAGCTTACGCCGCGTCGCTGCTTGGAGCGCTATCAGCCACAGGCTTAGCGCTGGCAGACGTTGGCTTCTTGCGAGCAGGGGCGATCATCATAACCATTTGGCGGCCTTCCAGCTTGGGAAATTGCTCAACTTGGATGATGTCAGCCAACTCATCACGCAGGCGATTGAGCAAATCAAGGCCCAACTGCTGGTGCGTAATTTCGCGACCACGGAAACGCAAAGTCACCTTCACCTTGTCGCCATCCGCCAAGAACCGGCGAATATTGCGCAACTTGATGCCATAGTCACCATCATCGGTACCAGGACGGAATTTAACTTCCTTGATATCGATAACAGTTTGCTTGGCCTTGGCTTCTGCCGCCTTCTTTTGCTCCTGATATTTGAACTTACCGTAGTCCATCAAGCGGCATACGGGAGGATTCGCAGTAGCGGCAATTTCCACCAAATCAACGTCCAAGTCACCAGCCATGCGCAGTGCTTCTTGAATAGAAACAATGCCGATAGGCTCATTTTCTGGACCAGACAAACGCACTTCAGGCGCCATGATTTCACGGTTCAGACGGTGTTTACGTTCCTCGCGGTGGCGACGATCACGAAATTCTGTAGCTATGGCTCTCACCCTAAATTCATATCGCTACGAAAAGCGTAGCTGCTTGCATTGATGAAGATTGCGCAACCAGGGTTGCGCCTCTTACATCAGATTTTGTTGTCAATATCGCTGGACAGCAATTCAATGAATGCGTCTACCGACATAACGCCCAAGTCTTTATTACCTCGGGCACGCACAGCGACGGTGCCTGCCGCTTTTTCCTTATCGCCAGCGACAAGGATATAAGGCAGCTTCTGCAATGCATGCTCGCGTATTTTATACGTGATCTTTTCATTGCGCAGGTCAGACACCACCTTAAGGCTTTGATGAGGCAGTGCTTTTTGCACCTTTGCCACAACTTCCTTTACGTAATCGGCTTGTGCATCGGTGATATTGAGCACAGCAACCTGCTCAGGAGCCAGCCAAACGGGCAAGGCGCCTGCAAATTGCTCAATCAAGATGCCAATGAAGCGCTCCATAGAGCCAACGATTGCACGGTGCAGCATCACAGGGCGATGGCGATGACCATCCTCCCCTACGTACTCAGCATCCAAACGCTCTGGCATGGAAAAATCGACCTGGATCGTGCCGCATTGCCACTGGCGACCCAGTGCATCCTTCAATGTGTACTCAATCTTAGGACCGTAAAACGCGCCATCGCCCACCGCGATCTGGTAGTCGCAGCCCGATGCTTTGAGCGTATCAAACAACGCTTTTTCAGCTTTGTCCCAGCTTTCATCTGAGCCAATCCGCGCTTCAGGACGGGTGGCCACCTTGTAAATAATTTCGGTAAAGCCAAAGTCTGCATAGACCTTTTGCAACAGTGTTGTGAAGTCCAGCACTTCTTTTTGAATCTGGTCTTCGGTACAAAAAACGTGTCCGTCATCTTGCGTAAAGCCGCGCACGCGCATGATGCCGTGCAAGCCGCCAGTGGGTTCATTGCGATGGCACTGACCAAACTCACCGTAGCGCAAGGGCAAATCACGGTAGCTTTTGATACCTTGCTTGAAGATCAGAATGTGGCCTGGGCAGTTCATGGGCTTTAAAGCGTAATCACGCTTTTCAGACTCAGTCACGAACATGTTGTCGCGATATTTATCCCAGTGGCCGGTTTTCTCCCACAGAGTCTTATCCAGAATCTGAGGGCCTTTGACCTCTTCGTAACCATTGTCACGATAGACACGGCGCATGTACTGCTCAACCTCTTGCCATACGCGCCAGCCCTTGGGGTGCCAGAACACAGTACCAGGCGAGCATTCATCAATATGGTAAAGATCCAGCTCACGACCCAAGCGGCGGTGGTCACGCTTTTCCGCTTCTTCAATGCGCGTGATGTAGGCCTGCAGATCTTTCTTATCGGCCCAGGCAGTGCCGTAAACGCGCTGCAGCTGTTCGTTCTTGGCATCACCACGCCAATAAGCACCTGCCAGCTTGGTCAGCTTGAATACTTTCAAAAACCGGGTGTTCGGCACGTGGGGGCCACGACACATGTCCACATACTCTTGGTGGTAATACAGGCCCATCGCCTTCTCGTTGGGCATGTCTTCCACCAAGCGCAGCTTGTAATCCTCGCCACGCTCCTTGAAGACTTGAATGACCTCATCGCGCGGTGTCATTTTCTTAATGACGTCGTAGTCTTGCGCGATCAACTCCTTCATGCGCGCCTCAATAGCGGCCATGTCTTCTGGCGTAAAGGGGCGCTCGTAAGAAATGTCGTAGTAAAAACCCTCATCAATGACCGGGCCAATCACCATCTTGGCAGTGGGGTACAACTGCTTGACCGCATGACCCACCAAATGAGCGGTGGAGTGGCGAATAATTTCAACACCCTCTTGATCTTTAGGGGTGATGATTTGCAGCTTCGCGTCCTGCTCGATCAGCTCGCAAGCATCCACCAAGCGGCCATTAACTTTGCCTGCAACGGTGTTTTTTGCCAGTCCAGGACCAATTGATGCAGCAACCTGCATCACAGTAACGGGACCCTCAAATTCGCGTTGCGAGCCATCAGGCAGTGTGATCTTTAACATGAAAATCCTTAGCTATCTTTATCTGTAACCGTAGCGCACGCGCCGCTGCAAAAGCAAAGCGCGGAACTTGTCCGCGCTTTATGGATAACAACTCTGGGCACGCGCGAACTCACAGCCTTAGTGGCTGCGCAACATCTCCGTATTTGCCGTTCGCGGTGTCATAACCAGAATGCCTTTCTCGCCCTTGTTGGTTAGCTATTTAGACATTTTAGCGTCGTACAAACAAAAAAACCCGCAGCCGAAGCTGCGGGCGTATGCCAAGCCATACATTTGCACGACCTGAAAGCGCCCCACCACGCTTTCAAGCTGCACAGATCAGTGGAACTGCTCTTCTTCGGTCGAACCTGTCAATGCCTTCACCGACGAGGAGCCGCCCTGAATCACCGTGGTCACATCGTCAAAGTAACCAGCACCCACTTCTTGCTGGTGCGACACGAAGGTGTAGCCCTTGTCACGCGCTGCAAATTCAGGCTCTTGCACCATGTTCACGTAGTGCTTCATACCCTCACCACGAGCATAAGCATGGGCGAACTGGAAGCTGTTGTACCAGTTGATGTGAATACCCGCCAAGGTGATGAACTGGAATTTGTAACCCAAATCCGACAACTCTTCCTGGAACGACGCGATCTGGCTGTCGTTCAAGTTCTTCTTCCAGTTGAACGATGGCGAGCAGTTGTAGCTCAACAACTTACCTGGGCATGCAGCATGCACAGCTTGAGCGAACTCACGGGCAAACCCAATGTCAGGCACACCGGTTTCGCACCATACCAAGTCCGCATAGGGGGCATAGGCAACACCGCGGCTGATGGATTGCTCCAGACCATTCTTGACGCGGTAGAAACCTTCTTGAGTACGCTCACCTGTCAGGAATGGCTTGTCATTGGCATCATGGTCTGAAGTGATCAGATTGGCTGCCTCAGCATCAGTGCGGGCCAGCACGATTGTGGACACACCCATTACGTCTGCAGCAAAACGGGCCGAGATCAATTTCTCGCATGCTTCATGGGTAGGCACCAGCACCTTACCGCCCATGTGGCCACACTTCTTCACCGCTGCAAGCTGATCCTCAAAGTGAACACCCGATGCGCCAGCAGCAATCATGTTCTTCATTAATTCGAATGCGTTCAGCACACCACCAAAGCCTGCCTCTGCATCCGCCACGATGGGCAGAAAATAGTCAATGAACGCTGCATCATCTGGATTGACACCACGGCTCCACTGAATTTCATCAGCGCGCTTGAATGTGTTGTTGATACGGCGCACCATGGTCGGCACCGAATCGTAGGCATACAGCGACTGGTCTGGGTACATGGTTTCGGAGGTGTTGCCGTCAGCAGCCACTTGCCAGCCCGACAGGTACACAGCCTCCAGACCTGCCTTGGCTTGCTGCATCGCTTGGCCTGCAGAAATTGCGCCAAAAGCGTTCACATAGCCCTTCTTTGCTCCGCCATTGATCTTTTCCCACAGCTTCTCTGCACCGCGCTTTGCCAGAGTGTGCTCTGGCTGAAGGCTGCCGCGCAAACGCACAACGTCAGCGGCGGAGTAACCGCGCTTAACGCCTTTCCAGCGAGGGTTTTGCGCCCAATCTTTTTCCAAGGCGGCAATTTGCTGTTCACGGCTCAGTTGCTGGTTCAGGGATTCAGGCATGTTGATCTCCAATCAAAGTAAAGCAAGGTGTTGAAACTTGGCGCCGGTTGTTGTTCGGCTTGGAGATAAATTTAAGTCTTATAGAAGAGTTAATCAAGCTCTTATATCTTATACAAGACAAATATTTATAGCATATAAAATCAACAACTTACATTTATTTATCTCAATGTGAAATCAAACACCTTCAAGTGAGATGACTTTATTGCAGCGCAACATCTACCAATTTCACATTGCAAAATTGCATTGCTACTTTGTGAAAAACCACCGGTCACTGAGTCGCAACAACCCGCTTCATCAGCGGTGCAGCGCAGTTGCCGCAATCACAATGCCATCTCCATCGGCATACAACCAATCCCCTGGCTGCACGCGCACCCCAGCAATATCCACTACGGCGTCTTTTTGACCTTCTCCACGTTTATCCGTGGGCATTGGCATCAAGCCAAGGGCAGCAATCCCAACACCAGCGGCTCGCAGCTCAGCAGCATCGCGAACACAACCATAGACCAGCACGCCAGCCCAACCATTGCGTGCGGCTGCAGCCGCCAAATTGCCACCGACCAAAGCTTTGCGCAAAGACCCACCGCCATCGACAACCAGAACACGACCTTCCCCGGCGGTATCCAGCGCGTGCTTGACCAGACTGTTGTCCTCAAAGCACTTCACGGTTGTCACTTGCCCTGCAAATTGCGCCCTCCCCCCGAAATGCTGAAATACCGGGGGCAGGACGCGAAACGCTCCGCTCACATCAGACTTGTACACGTCACAAAAATCGCAAGTTTGAAAAGCAATCTTCACAGCCATCTCCTAGTTTCTTTGCATGCAATCCGCCACTGTCACAGCAGCCATCTGGCGCGCATAGTCCCACCAGAGGCTCAGATTGCAAAGAATAGATACAGTTTTTAGGCAATTTACGTGCTGTGATGCAACAAATCACTGGAAAAAATGGTTCGCCCGCTTGGAAAGCCGAATTTTTCCCATTAGCATCTGCCTCAACCAGCTCTGACAAGGTCACGAACTCAGAGATACTGGCGCAAAACTCATCCCAAAAAGGAAAGCAAAAATGGCAACTGCAAAGAAGGCAACTGCTGCAACAGCAGCTCCCGCAAAAAAGCGCACTCCTAACGCAGCCTTCATGAAGCCCCTGACACCCAGCGCTGCTCTGGCTGCTGTGGTGGGCAAGGAGCCCCTGCCCCGCACTGAAATCATCAGCAAGCTGTGGGTCTACATCAAGGCCCACAACCTGCAAGATGCTGCCAACAAGCGCATGATCAATGCAGACGCCAAGCTCAAGGAAGTGTTCGGCAAGCCACAAGTTTCGATGTTCGAAATGGCTGGCCTGATCGGCAAGCACGTTAGCTGATCGACTCAGCTTTCAACGAACCGGCTTAGGCCGGTTTTTTTACGCCTGCGCGCAAGAGGGCAATGCCTCTTTGAGCGCCGGATTGACCCGATGGATAGAAAGTGTTTGCAAATGCGATGAATTCGCATTTATAATTCTTTCCACCATATCAATAGCCAGCCACAACTGTTTGCAGCCATGATCGTTTGTGTATGCCACCGAGTTTCTGATCGCGAAATCGCACACCATGCGCATGCTGGGATGAGTTTCGACGAAATCCAATTTGAGCTTGGTGTTGCCACCCAATGCGGTCGCTGCGAAACCTGCGCACGTGACGTGGTAGCCAAGTGTTGCTCCAAGGGCAATACTGCGGCTATCCACAATGAGACCGTCGTGCAAACAGTTCAGCTTGCCACCCCTATTTTGGAGAGCAAAGCATGGCATTCTTCTCAACTATTGCAGGCAGTCTGATTCTGGTTTTAGGCTGCTCATGGTGGATTTTCCGAAAATAGGTTTTCTGTAACATTCGCCTTCGCGTACGACTTCGCGCCTCTCCTGCACATGGCCACCACGGCTGGCCACACCGGCTGTGTCAGCTGGTTTTTTGATATTTATGCTTTCTTCCGAACATCTCGCCCCTCACGGTGCTCTTGGCAAAAAAACCATGATTACCGGGATGGTGCTGGCACTGCATGCTGCCGGTATCTGGGCATTGCAAAACAGCATGAACCGCCCGCCAGAGCCTCAAATCATTGCTGCTGAAGTGATTGCGCAGTTCATTGCGCCACCCGCACCAGAGCCTCCAGCGGCTGCGCCACCAGCTCCTGCGCAGCCTGAGCCTCCAAAGCCAACACCCAAACCTCAGCCGCCCAAGCCAAAGCCCACTCCGGTACAAAAAGCGCCACCACTGCCCAAAGCCATTACGGACCCCACACCTGCTCCGAATGCGCCAAAAGGCACTTTGGACAGTGCCCCAGCGCCCGTGGCTGATGCAGCACCGCCGGCACCTCCTGCTGCGCCTGCACCTCCAGCGCCTCCGTCAGGCGGAGCCGTACAACTGCCCTCCAGCAATGCGGCGTACCTGAACAATCCGCGCCCTAGCTACCCCTCAATCAGCCGCCGCATGAGCGAGCAAGGCAAGGTTTTGCTCCGGGTTCTGGTGGATGAAAACGGATCGCCTCAACAAATTGAGATCAAGCAATCCAGCGGTTTCGACCGCCTCGACAAGGCCGCCCTTGCTTCTGTTCAGAAATGGCGCTTTGTACCCGGTAAACGCAATGGTGTTCCAGAAGCTATGTGGAACATCGTGCCCGTCAATTTTGTTCTCGAATAAACAGTCATCTCAGGAGTTTTCATGGAATCCCAATTCGGCATTGCCCACGTCTGGGCACAAGGCGACTTTGTCACCCGTGGCGTGGCCATTTTGCTGCTGATCATGTCTGTCGCATCGTGGGTCGTCATCATCGTCAAGGCGCTGGGCCTGATGAAGTTCAAGAAGTACGCTAAAGAAGCCAAAGATTTCTGGCACAGCGAGGACTTCGGCTCTGGCCTGAACAAGCTGGATGCTGATCCCGCCAACCCTTTCCGTTACCTGGCACTGGAAGGCCGTGAAGCCATCTCTCACCACCGCAAAACCAGCGCGCACTTGCATGACACACTGGATGTCAGCGACTGGGTAACCCGCTGCCTGCGCAACGGCATTGATGAATTTACAGCGCGCATGCAAGCGGGCCTGGCCATCTTGGCATCCGTTGGTTCGACCGCACCTTTCGTGGGCCTGTTTGGTACAGTGTGGGGCATCTATCACGCACTGATCGTGATTGGCACTTCGGGCCAGGCTTCGATCGACAAGGTGGCTGGCCCTATTGGCGAGGCGCTGATCATGACCGCCTTCGGTTTGGCTGTGGCCATTCCTGCAGTACTGGGCTACAACGCCATCGTGCGCGGCAACAAGGGCGTGCTGGGTAGCTTGAACAGCTTTGCGCACGACATGCATGCTTTCTTTGTGACAGGTACCCGCATGACGGTCGACACCACCAGCCACCAAGACAGCAAAGTACTGCCTTTGAAGAAAGGGGCCTAAATCATGGCCTTCGGCACCCAAGACGACAGCGATGATGTCATGAATGAAATCAACATGACGCCCCTGGTGGACGTCATGCTGGTGCTCCTTATCGTCTTCATCATCACCGTGCCTGTCATGAAGCACGCAGTGAACGTGGATCTGCCCCGCGCCTCCAACGAGCCTGAAGTGATCAAGCCCCAAAACATCAGTCTGTCGATTGATGCGCAGGGCCAGTACCACTGGAACAAGGAAGCCATCAGCGATGAGCAATTGGTGGAACGCCTGACCGCAGAGGCCGCCAAAGATCCTCAGCCTGATCTGCACATCCACGGTGACAAGGAAGTACGCTACGAGCGCATTGCCAAAGCCATGGCCGCTGCACAAAGCACCGGAATCCGCAAGATTGGTTTTGTCACGGAGCCTGAAAAATAAGGCCTCCGCCATCCCGCCCCAAACCCTGCACAAAGCGTAAGCCTGCAGGGTTTTTTTACGTCTGCACAACACATAAAGTGAGCTTTAAGCGCTTATAAATAAATGATTTCAATGACTTTTATATTTGAAATCATCGATGCATAAGCGAACACAGCTACTTTTTTTGAAAACACACTTTTTTACAGGTTATCGCAAAATTAGCGTTGACTATTGAATGGGAATGGTTATCATTACCAAAACGTCAACACACTTCGCACCATGCAAGCCACACTATCCCTCCCAAGCGCACGCCGCACTCCTGTTGAGCAGTCCGTACTGGCAGACAGTGCGGTCAGTCATCCTGTTTTGGCACACGACCTGAGCGTGGACAGCGAGTTGCTGCTGCGCGGCAAAAAGTCTGTGTCCATCGTGCACAACGGTGCCACTTACCGTTTGCAGTCCACCAAACTGGGCAAGCTGATTTTGACAAAGTAAGGATTTAACAGTTTCATCGTGGGGCGATGCGGGTGAGGACCCGGCATCGTTTAGGCCAGCCAACAAACCTTCATCGGGCATTGCGTAGCCAGTCCTTTTTTTTCCACTCAACTGCAACAAAAAAGCGACCTTGAAGGTCGCTTTTTCATGGGCGTCTTTAGCAAAGACTGCGGTGTTTACAGGCCCAGCGCTGCAATGCCGGCATTGGCCACTTGTGCATCTTCGGAAGCCTTCACCCCCGACACGCCCACCGCGCCCAGGCACTGGCCATTTTTCATGATGGCCACGCCACCTTCCAGCAAGCCATCAACAAATGGCGCGCTCAGGAAAGCTGTACGCCCGTTGTTGATCATGTCTTCAAATGCCTTGGTGTCCTTGCGGCCCACAGCGGCAGAGCGTGCCTTGGCAGGTGCAATGTGTGAAGAAATGGGGGCTGCGCCATCCAAACGCTGCAGCCACAGCAGGTGACCACCATCGTCCACAACAGAGATCGTGACCGCCCAGTTGTTCTTCAGTGCTTCAGCTTCCGCAGCCGCAGCAATTTTCTTGACGTCCGCCAGTTCCAGCTCAAATTTATTCTTCATCGAAATGCTCCCAAGAGGTTTGGTATCCAGCGTTTGAGCATACTGACTCTTGTCACCCCCGCCCCAACCTTCTGCGCAAAACATTCCAACCTAAAAGCCACGCAGAAAACTGCCGTAAAAGCCAAGGTCTTGGGAACTTGTGGGTTGGCATACGTCTCATAGAATGACTGACATAGCCGTTTCGCTATACCTACTAAGGAGAAAACACTCAATGAACCATATAAACACTTTGGACTCTGCAGGCTACGGCATCTCGCAGCAGCAGCGCCACAGAGTGCTGCGCAACACTTACTGGCTGCTGGCGCTGAGTTTGCTGCCCACCGTATTGGGCGCATGGGTGGGTGTGAGCACAGGCATTACTGCTGGACTGACCGGCTTCATGGGGCTGATCGTATTCATGGTCGGCGCCTTTGGCTTCATGTTCGCAATCGAAAAGACCAAGAACTCTGCCGCAGGCATTCCTGTGCTGCTGGGCTTCACGTTCTTCATGGGCTTGATGCTCTCGCGCCTGATTGCCATGGTGCTGGGCTTTAGCAATGGCTCGCAGCTGATCATGACCGCGTTTGCAGGCACTGCCGGCGTGTTCTTCGTGATGGCTTCTTTGGCCACCGTGATCAAGCGCGACATCTCGGGCATGGGCAAGTGGCTGTTCGTTGGCGCTCTGGTGCTGATGGTGGGCGCGGTGATCAACGTGTTTGTGGGCTCTAGCGCAGGCATGATGGCCATCTCCATGCTGGCCATCGGTATCTTCTCTGCCTACATGCTGTATGACATCAAGCAGATTCTGGACGGCGGCGAGACCAACTACATCAGCGCAACACTGGCGCTGTACCTGGACGTCTTCAACGTGTTCCAAAGCCTGCTGGCCCTGCTGGGCATCATGGGCGGCGAACGCGACTAAGCACCGCTTGCCAAACCGAAAGGCCCCTTCTGGGGCCTTTTTTTATGTTCATGCAAAGAAGGGCTTAATTTTGAAAAAGACTTGCCGATAATTGAGGGACATGCCAAACCATCACCACTCCATTCGCCCTGCTTTTTTGCTGCTTCCATTGGGGGCGATGCTGCTGGCGGGCTGTTTAGAACAAGTACCGGGTCTGGGTCCAGACCCACGCACCGTCATCCGCGAGAACGAGGCCAAGGCCATCGGCAGCGGTTGCCGCCATGCCATGCGTGGCATTGAAGACTGCTACACGCTCAACCCCAAAGCCCCAAAATCCATGGTGTTTGCCGGCTGGAAGGACATGGACGAGTACATGCGCGAGCACAAGCTGGAGGGCACACCCTCTGTGTTCACACAAAAGCCCGAGGCACCCGCCAAGGCACGCGCTGAAGAAGACATCGAGACGGAATACGCCCGCCCTCGCAGTTAAGCCAGGTGTGACTGCGGCCAGAAGGCAAAACTACCTAACGGTAACGGTCAAACGCCAGCCTGCCCCCACTCAAAAAAGCCCGCAAGCGTATATGACGCTTGCGGGCTTTTTCACAGGTCATCACAAGACAGCCTTTCGGCTGTGCATGCCCACTCGATTTAGTTCACGCGCTCAAACACGGCCATGGATTCCACGTGGGCGGTATGCGGGAACATGTTCACCACACCAGCTTGTACGCAGCGGTAGCCTGCCTGGTTGACCAGCAGGCCCGTATCGCGCGCCAGCGTAGCAGGGCCGCAGCTCACGTACACGATGCGCTGGGGGAACTGCCAGTTTTCATGGCCTTCGGGCAGCGGCGGCAGCACATCAGGTTGCGCTTCGGTGGGCACACCGGTTTGTTTGGCACCTGTGCGAATCTGGTGAATGTCTGCCAACGCCTGGCACAGCGCAAAAGCGCCTTCGCGGGGAGGGTCGATCAACCACTTTTCGGCATTGCCATCGGCCATCAACAGCGCTGGCGTCATGTTGAACAGGTTACGCCCCACAAACGTCGTAGGTGCCAGTGGGTTATCTTCGCTGCGCTGGGCGTTGTTGGCGGCGTAGTTGTCCAGCGAGCGCTGCACCAGTGTGTCCGAGCCTTCAATGCCCAGCACTTCGCGCGCTTGGGTGGCCAGCGGCAAGGTGAAGTTGCCCAAACCGCAGAACCAATCGATCACGCGCTCGTGCTTTTGCACATCCAGCAAGCGCAGCGCACGCGTCACCAGCACGCGGTTGATATGCGGATTCACCTGGGTGAAGTCCGTGGGCTTAAAGGGCATGTGGATGCCAAAGTCTGGCAGGCTGTACGACAGCTCAGTGCCACCCTCTTCCATCTTGTGCACGGTCTCTGGGCCCTTGGGCTGCAACCACCACTGCACATTGTGAGCGGCGGCGAAATCACGCAGGCGCTGCTGATCGGCCTCAGTCAGAGGCACCATGTGGCGCAACAGCAAAGCGGTGACGTGGTCGCCACAGGCCACTTCAATTTGCGGCAACTGCTCTCGCGCATCCATGCTGGCGACCAGCGCGCGCATGGGCATCAACATGGCATCGATATGTGGGGGCAACACCTTGCAGGTTTCCATGTCTGCGATGTAGCGGCTCTTGCGCTCATGAAAGCCCACCAGCACCTTGCCTTTTTTGATCACATAACGCACAGACAGACGCGCACGGTAGCGGTAGCCCCAGGTGGGGCCTTCGATGGGGCGCATCATGGTTTCGGCCTTGACCTTGCCCAGATGCCACAGGTTGTCTTCCAGTACGCGCTGCTTGACGGCTACTTGGGCGTTGATGTGCAGGTGCTGCATCTTGCAGCCACCGCAAGCACCTTCGTGCAGCCCGGCGTGCGGGCAGCCAGGCGTTACACGCTGGGACGATTCGCGATGGATAGCAAACAGGCTTGCTGCTTCCCAGTTGTTTTTCTTGCGATGTACGTTAGCCGTAACCAGCTCAGTGGGCAAAGCTCCGTCAATGAACACTACTTTGCCATCGGGCTTGCGGGCAATGCCTTTGGCTTCCATGTCCATGGACACCACTTCCAGCCAGCCTTCAGGCAGGCTGGGGTCGCCAGTGGGCATATCAACGTAGGGGGAATCGGGGGAAATCTTGTCGTTCTGAGCACTCATGATGGGCGACATTGTCTCAGGCTGGCAAGGCTGCAGGATATTGGCAGTGGCGAAAACCTCGTTCTGCATGCACCGCTCCGTCGTGCAGCGTACAAAAACACGCTTCAAAAAAACCATCTGGCGCTTATGCAGCCATGGCTAGCAGCTCTTCTTTTTAAATTCCTGACGCCGCCAAACTGGCTTGTCGCGCCAGTGCATCGGCTTCGGTGTTGAGATGACGCGGAATCCAGCGCCACTGCACGTGCACAAATGCATGCACCAAAGGCTGAACCACCTCCAGCCAAGGCACCAGCCGCAATGTGCGCCTGACTTGCACGCCCGGCACTGTCGGTGGTGCCAGCTGTTCAATCACCCATTGGCTGTCAGTGTAAATACGCAGGCTGCTGGCCCCAAGTTCCTGCGCCTTGAGCAGCCCGGCCTGCAGGGCGCGCAGTTCTGCCTCATTGTTGCAACCCCTGCCAAGCAGGGCTTGCCCAATGGCGTGCTGCGAGCCGTCTGGTCCGGTCAGCACGGCACCAATCGCCATGCGCCCAGGGTTGGGCATGGCCGAGCCATCGATATGCAAAATCCAGAAATTCGGGGGTGGGTAAACGCGCAGCACCACCGCACTCTACACCGGCTTGCCCCCTTGCACGGCCTGCTCCACCGTCTGGCGCTGGAGCGTGGGCACAAAACTTTCAATGAATTCGTAGGCATAGCCCCGCAGCCAGGCACCACGCCGCAGCCCCAACCGCGTGACATTCACCTGGAACAAATGGCCGGCATCCAACGCCTGCAGATGTTGGTCACGCCCCGCATCCACAGCGATCGAAGCCACAATGCCCACGCCCATCCCCAGTTCCACGTAAGTTTTGATCACATCGGCATCCATGGCGGTTAACACCACATCCGGGGCCAGACCTTCGCGCTCAAACGCTTCATCGATGTGGGCACGGCCTGTGTAGCCTTGCTCGTAGGTAATGATGGGATAGACCGCCAAATCCTGCAAAGTAATGGGCGCTTGCAGCTTTAGCAAAGGGTGGCCCTGCGGCAGCACTACGCTGTGCGTCCAGCGGTAGCACGGCAGCGTGACCAGCCCTTCGTAGGTGGCCAAGGCCTCGGTCGCCACGCCAATATCAGCCTCACCGCTGACCAGCATTTCTGCCACCTGCTTGGGTGAGCCCTGGTGCAAATGCAAACGCACTTGTGGGTAGCGCTGGCGAAACTCATGCACCACCTGCGGCAAGGCATATCGTGCCTGACTGTGGGTGGCGGCAATCGACAACCGCCCCTGTGCGCTGGCGCTGAAGTCGGCCCCCACACGGCGCAGGTTGTCAGCATCCAGCAGCAGCCGCTCCACAATGGGCAGCAGCACCTCTCCGGGTGGCGTCAGCCCCGTCAGGCGTTTGCCAGCGCGCAGAAAAATGTCCACCCCCAGCTCTTCTTCCAGTTCACGTATCTGGCGGCTCACGCCCGGCTGCGAGGTGTGGAGTATCTGCGCCACATCGGTCAGGTTAAAGCTGCGCCGTACCGTTTCTCGCACCGATCGCAGTTGCTGAAAGTTCATATATCTTCTTAAAAAAAGAGCGCTTCTAGCGCCTATCCAGTCAGCGTTAACAGCCAATTTCAGGCGCGATCACCGCGCCAACAAAACTGCGGCGTGAGCATGTTGGTACTGCACACTTAGAGCCGCCAACATCACCCAGCAAATCTTTGATTTACGTGAATACAAGGCGCGAAGCTACAGGCGGTACAGACGTACGACAAGGCCAAGCCGCGACGTATCCAGGGTGCTGTTAACGGGCCTTAGACCAGCGCCACGGCCTTTTCAGCCTGTTCTGTGGGCACGCCTTGCGGCCATACAGCCCATGGCCGGGTAATTTCTGTCAACGCAGGCTGCAGCAGCTCTAGCGTGTTGCCCGCCGGGTCTTTGGCATAAAAGCGCATGCCTTCATGCACCTGTACAACCGCCAAAGCCGTGGCTCCGTGGGCCAGTAGCCGTTGCTGCAAGGCCTCCACCCCAGCCACCCGCAAAGCCAGGTGACCCTGGCACTCGCAAGCATGACTGGCTGTGGTGCGAGGCACAAGATCCAGCCGCTGGCCACCTGCCACATAGCGCAGAACACGGGCTGATGCACAAGAGCTGCCTGCTGCACGCGGCAGGCCCAGCAGTTGCCCATAAAAACGCTCAACCTGCGTTTGCAGATGGGCTGGGTACGAAAGCTGCACACGGTGCACCCCCAGCACTGCAGCTTGCGCTGCCAAACTGGGCGCTGTCATGCTGCCACCTGCCACCACAGCAAACCAGCACAGTTAGCGGCCAGGCTGGGCTTGCGCACCACGGCTGCAGCAATGGCACGGTGCTGCAGCGGCGGCGGCTGCGTGCACATGCCCCACGCCTGCGCCGTAGTGCGCAGCACATGGGCTGCATGGGCGCACAGCGCTTCATGCGGCAATACGCTGTGAGCATCGGAGGGAACAAGGGTGTGGGACATGGTGCGCTCCTTCAAACAATGGGTGACCCGTAGGCCACCCTTAAGCCGCTTGCGCGGCACTCTCACTTTTTGGTGTAAATCTGGTCAAAGCTGCCGCCGTCGGCAAAGTGGGCCTTGTCCGCCTTGTCCCAGCCGCCAAAGGCTTGGTCGATGGTGAACAACTCCAGCTTGGGGAACTGCTTGGCAAAGTCGGCCTTCACCTTGTCATTGGTAGGACGGTAGAAATTGCGTGCAGCGATCTGCTGGCCTTCATCGGAGTACAGGTATTCCAGGTACGCCTGCGCTACTTTTCGGGTGCCCTTTTTGTCGACCACTTTGTCTACGACCGCCACGCTGGGCTCTGCTAGGATGGACAACGAGGGCGCTACGATTTCAAACTTTTCTGGGCCAAATTCGCGCAAGGCCAGGAAAGCTTCGTTCTCCCACGCCAGCAACACGTCACCCACCCCACGCTGCACAAAAGTGATGGTGGAGCCGCGTGCACCGGTATCCAGCACAGGTACATTGGCAAACAGCTGCTTCACAAAGTCTTTGGCCTTGGCTTCATCGCCACCGTTTTTGCGTTTGGCAAACTCCCACGCAGCCAAGTAGTTCCAGCGGGCACCGCCACTGGTTTTAGGGTTGGGGGTAATGACTTGAACGCCGGGTTTGACCAGATCGCTCCAGTCCTTCAGGCCCTTGGGGTTGCCCTTTTTCACCAGAAAAACGATGGTGGAGGTGTATGGCGCGCTGTTCAAAGGCAGCTTCTTTTGCCAGTCTGCTGCCAGGTAGTTGCCGTTCTTGACCAAGGCATCCACATCGCCTGCCAATGCCAGCGTGGCTACATCGGCATCCAGACCATCAATGATGGAACGCGCCTGCTTGCCAGAGCCGCCATGCGACTGCTTGATTGCCACGTCCTGGCCCGTCTTTTCTTTCCAGTGCTTGGCAAATGCCTTGTTGTACTCCACGTACAACTCACGGGTGGGGTCATACGACACATTGAGCAAAGTGACCGGATCGGCCGCCAAAGCAGGCAGCGCCGAGAAGGTGAAGCCCGCCAAAAGGCTGAGGGCAACAGGAATCTTGATAAAGTTGCGGCGATTGTTCATTTTTGCTTTCAGATTTTTGGTTGGGACAACGGTCCTTTCACCTTTGGAACGCATTCTGAAAGCACGTCTTCAAAACTTAAACCAATAAGATTTCAGTTCGTTATTACCCAAACATCTGAAGTCGCACGAGGAACCCCCATGGCACGTACCATTCAATGCATCAAACTGGGCCAAGAAGCTGAAGGCTTGGACTTTCCTCCCTACCCCGGTGAACTGGGCAAACGCATTTATGAAAGCGTGAGCAAGCAGGCGTGGGCTGACTGGCTCAAGCACCAGACTATGCTGGTCAACGAAAACCGCCTGAATCTGGCCGATGCACGTGCGCGCCAATATCTGGCCCGCCAGATGGAAAACCACTTCTTTGGCAGCGGTGCAGATGCTGCTGCTGGTTACGTACCACCGTCGGCATAAAGTAGGCACCCAACACATCGGCGTAGCAAGAGGCCTCTCAACAGCACCCCGGTGCTGTCAGTGAACCATTGCCCCCGCCCCGCTGCATCACAAAGCCTGGCCCCGCAAAGTGCCGGGCTTTTTTGCGTGCGGCATGCCCGCTTGCCAGATTGGGTCTTCGCGGCAGTTCATAATCGCGGCTTCTGTTTTCCGTGGGAGAGCGAGGCAGCGCACGCGCTAGCCTCCGCCGAAGGCGCAAACTCCCATAATCGCTCAGGCACCCAGCACCACGGAACACTATCGCCGACTGGAGAGCAGCCGGGGCCTTGTCAGGCCAGCCGGTTCACCGAAGGGGCAAGCGCGCACATGACGAACATGCGCAGCGCTAAAACTCTCAGGTAAAAGGACAGCGGGAGAGGCTTACCCATGCTCAAGAAGTCACTCTTATTTCAAGAGCGTCTTGGTTAGTGCATGGGCTCACACTTTTGCGTTGTGTCTGCCATCTCCGACTTTTTCCATTCCCTGTTCAGCGTGCAGCTGGACGTCATTCTCGTCATCTATTTGATCGCCATCACCGCCGAAGCCATGTCCGGTGCGCTTGCAGCTGGGCGGCGCAATATGGACATCTTCGGTGTCGTGGTGATTGCTTTCGTGACAGCTCTGGGTGGCGGCACCATCCGCGATATGGTGCTGGGTAACTACCCGATTGGCTGGACGCAGCACCCCGTTTATGTCTATCTGGTGGTGTCTGCCGGTCTCTTGACCACGGTCATTGCGCGGTATATGCAACGCATGAAACATGTCTTCCTGCTGCTGGATGCGATGGGGCTGATTGCCTTTTCGCTGATTGGCAGCGACGTGGCCATCAAACTGGGATATGACCCGCTGGTGGTCGTGATGGCCGGCATGATCACCGGCATCAGTGGCGGCATCTTGCGCGATGTGCTGTGCAACCAGGTACCCGTGGTCTTTCGCCGTGAGCTGTATGCCAGCGTGTCCATGGCCGTGTGCTTGCTTTACCTGGGCTTGCAGGCGCTGCAAGTGTCTTTGGGCATCAGCACCGCCATCTGCTTTGCCGGTGGACTGGCGCTGCGGCTGGCAGCCATTCGCTTTGGCTGGCGCCTGCCTGTGTTTTCCTACCAGCAGCGTTGGGAGTAAAGGCTACCGCCCCAAGCATGCCCATGACTACCTGATGCGCCAGCCGCATCAACCTTATCTGCTACGCCTTTTATGTCTGAACCCTTGACCTGGCTGCCCGACGGAACCCCTTACAGCCCCCGCTTTGGTGACCGCTATCACAGCGAGCACGGCGGGCTGTCACAGGCGCAGCAGGTGTTTCTGGCCGGTTGCGGCCTGCCTGCTGCCTGGGGCGGACAGGCGCAGTGGCGTGTGCTGGAAACTGGCTTTGGCCTGGGACTGAATTTTCTGGTCACCTGGGCGGCCTGGAAGGCCGATGCCCGGCGCCCGCAGGTGCTGCACTTCACCTCCATAGAGGCCTACCCTGTTAGTGCACAGGATCTGCTGCGGGCAGCGCCGCAAGACCCGCAGCTACGCCCTTTGGCCGAGCAACTGGCTGCGCAGTTTTACGGGCTGCTGCCAGGCGTGCACCGCCTAGCCTTTGAAGGTGGGCGCGTACAGCTGACGCTGTGGATTGGTGATGCGCAAGCCATGCTGCGCCAGCAGCACACGGTGGCCGACAGCATCTATCTGGACGGTTTCAGCCCCAGCACCAATCCAGAGATCTGGGACACCCACACCCTCAAAGCGCTGGCCCGCCACTGCCGCCGCGGCACCCGCCTGGCCACCTGGACCATTGCGCGTGCAGTGCGCGACCAACTGACGCAGTACGGCTTTGAAGTGCACAAAGTGCCCGGTGTGCCGCCCAAGCGCGACAACCTTCAGGCCCACTTCAACCCAGCCTGGCAGCCGCGCGTGCGCGCAGCGACAGATCCAGCACCCGTGGCTCAAGCGGGCACCGCACTGGTCATTGGTGCAGGTTTAGCCGGCTCTGCTGTGGCACACAGTCTGGCGCTACGCGGCTGGCGCGTCACGGTACTGGCTGCTGGCGATGCCCCAGCCGACGGTGCATCAGGTTTGCCAGCAGGCCTGTTTTGCCCACACGTTTCGCCCGATGACAGCGTGCTCTCGCGTCTGTCGCGCAGCGGTGTGCGCATGACGCTGCAACGCCTGCACGACCTGTGCGCCGAAGGCTCCGACTGGGGCCACAGCGGCGTGCTGGAGCATTGCACCGACGGTGGCACGGGCCTGCCCGCCAGTTGGGCCCAGGGCCCAGGCGCTGACTGGAGCCACGCCACCGACAGCGCCCAGCTGCAAGCCGCAGGCTTGCCCGATAACACCGTGGCCTGCTGGCACGCACAAGCCGGCTGGGTGCGCCCCGCCCAACTGGTGCAGGCACAGTTGGCCCATGCAAATATCCAATTTCAGGCCCACGCACATGTGGCGCGCCTGCAAACCACCGTCGATGGCGCATGGCAGGCACTGGCCGCTGACGGCAGCACGCTGGCGCAGGCTGATATCGCCGTACTGGCCTGTGGCCCTGCAACGCAAGAGCTGCTGCCCACTGATACCACTTGGCCGTTGCAAGCCATACGCGGGCAAATCACCTGGGGGCTGCACAGCCTGCACAACGCCTATGCCTTGCCGCCCTTTCCAGTCAACGGCAATGGCAACCTGGTCACCCACATTCCGCTGCCACAAGGCCAGGGCTGGGTCATGGGCTCAACATTTGAGCGCGACGTGACTGAGATGCCCATCTCCGCTGCCGACCAAGCCACCGCACACACCGCCAATCACGCCAAGCTGTCTACGCTACTGCCTGCCAGCGGTGCACCTTTGGCCCCTTGGTTTGACCCTGCCGACAGCCGCTGCCAGCCCACATGGGGCCGGGTGCGCTGTGCCAGCCATGACCGCCTGCCGATTGCGGGCCTGGTCAACCCTGCCGCACCTGGACTGTGGGCGTTGACGGCCTTGGGGGCACGCGGCCTGAGCCTGTCTGTGCTGTGTGGCGAGTTGATTGCGGCGCAGTTGCATGGCGAGCCACTACCGCTGGACGCTAAACTCGCACAGCACCTTGGCACAGCACGCTTGGCTCGCCAGGTGCATAAAGCAATCGACAAAAAAGAGAGCTGATAGCGCACACCCATACTTGTTTTCAAATACAAACATTACTCAAATCAAGTACACATAAGCGCTAACAGCTATATTTTTATTCTCATACCTCACTAAACCTGCCCCATGTACGCCGCACTCAAACATTCCCACATGCTGTTCGCAGTGCTCACACTGCTCGCATCCATCGTCTATCTGGCCATGGCCTGGAAGCCCACACCCGCCGCCAAGTCCACGCTGATTTATGTCTTCACCCGCATCTTTGGTGGCATTGCAGCGCTGACCGGTCTGGGCGTCACCTTTGTGGGCCCTTGGCAGCACATGATGTATCCGTACATTGGCCTGATTCTTTACGTCATCCACGGCCTGTGCATTGGTTTTGCCAAACGCAGCGCAGAACCCGGCAAGACCAGCATGCGGCGCATTTTGCTGCTGCTGCAGTTCGCTGCGTTGATCGCTTTGACAGGTTTGATGGGCGCCAAGCCTTTCTAAGCCCGTTGCCCTCACATTAAAAAAGCCCCGAAGGCATGACCTCGGGGCTTTTTTAATGCACAGCAACGACTGGTCTTACTTTCACAAAACTCACAAAGCGACAACGCATTGCACTGCACTTTGCTGCAGCGCGCGCAAAGCCACAGAGCCGCTCAATCTTGTACTTGCACGCCTAGCCTGGCCAACTTGGCTGCAAAAGAATCGCGGCGCTTTGCAGCTTTGGCCGCAGTATCTACAGCGGCCTCGATCGCTTTGGGGCCCTTGTTTGCCACTGTTTTGATCAGGTCCTGTTTTTTGGATGCATCAGCTGCCGCCCTGCGGTAGGTTGCTATCAGTTCGGCATGGTTGGCGGGGTGAGTCACAGTGATCTCCAAATAGAACAACAGCGCGCATTGTCACGCTTTGCGCCGCTACCGTTGACCAACACCTTTGAGAAATTGCCTAAGAACGCGCAAGGGTGCGTATGGGCGCACAAACACCTCAAACCCCTCGCCTTCTGCCGCTGTGGCTCTTTAACACGGCAATGACATACGCAATCACTGCACCGCGTGGCGTTGCACAGGCGCAATAGGTCTACCTATAAAAAATCCCGCCACCACACCCTTGAAGGTGGCGGCACAGCGTGCACGCAAATCCAGCCTCCCCGGCACATCGCAACACGGTCTGCATCTGAATCCAAGCAGCTCGGTCAACAGCATTTGCATATATGAACCGTCAAAACAACATTTATCTCACCCAACATCGCGATACTTATTGCTGATACGGAGGATTGAATGAACCAAAAACTTCAGTGCTTTATGTACCACAGCGAACTGGCCCCAACCTCTGAAATCAGTTGTGTGGCTGACATTGTGAAAACGGCGCGGGATTTCAACACCCTCCATGCAATCACGGGAGTGCTGATATTCGATGGTCAACGTTTTGCCCAGTACATCGAAGGCGAGACTGAGTCCATCAACTTTCTGATCAACCAGCTGGCCCGCGATCCCCGGCACACCAACTTCACCCCCCAGCACAATGCACCGCGCACAGGCAAACGCTGGTTTCCGGGCTGGTCCATGGCTTATATGCAGCTGGACAGCGCCGATCCACTGGGTGAAATGACCTCTCTATGCGGTGCGTTGGCCTTGGAAAAACTACAAGAGCTGCTGCCCGAACTGGACTTTGGCTAGCGCAGCTTCCAAGCTCCAGGCGCACTCCCCCATCCATCAGCCCAACGGCTATTCCAGCGCCTGCGCAAGACGTGCTTTCTGGTGACTGCCGGCGTGTTCTTCTTGCTTTCTCCTGTGTGACTCCATGTAGCTATGTGGCTGCTTGTGAGACAACTTGCAGCTTGATGGTTCGCAGCCAGCCATTTATTGCCCTGATAACAGGGGACTGCCGCTAAAGCGCCAGCCCATCCAGCATGACCGTGCGCGATGACTGCCTGGCAGCGATGCTTTGCACATCTGAATCACCACCCATGGTCTGACATCACTGGCCTCAAACAGACCAACCGTATAAGTTGGCCGACAATCGTCTGCATGTAATTAGGTTCGTGGAGCTTTGTGATGCGCAGATTTCGCCACCTTACCAACCGACACCGATCACGTTCAACCAACGTGGCGCTCGGCTGGCTGCTTGCTTTCAATGCAGGGGCCGTCAACGCGGGTGGCTTTCTGGTGCTGAGCATGTACACCTCACACATGACAGGCTTTGCATCGCAACTGGCTGACGGCTTGGTGATGGAGAACGGCAAGCTGCTTTTGAATGCGCTGGGCGCCATCCTTGCCTTTACAGCAGGCTCTGCCGTGTGCGCCATGCTGGTGAACTGGGGGCGACAGCAGCGCCTGCACAGCGTGTACGCCCTGCCCTTGATGCTGGAAGCGTTGATGCTCTTTCCCTTCGGCCTGATGGGTGCCGTCACACTCACCTGGAACACCCCCTTTGCAGTCCCACTCACGGTGCTGCTGCTGTCTTTCATGATGGGGCTGCAAAACGCGGTCGGCTCTAAAACTTCGGGTGGCAGTACGCGCACAACGCACATGACGGGTAATTTCACAGATCTGGGTATGGAAATTGGCAAGATGATTTTCTGGAGGCGTCACGCACTGACCCGTCCAGCACAAGCAATACCTGTGCTGCACGATTGGACGCTCATGCGCACTTCAGCAGGTCTGATTGCCATGTTTGTGCTGGGCGGCATCACGGGTGCTCTGGGTTTTAAGCACATCGGTTTTTTCTGCGTTGTGCCACTGGCGGCGTTGCTACTGGCCATTTCCGTGCCGCCATTCATGCGTGATGCAGCCCGCTCCAACCAGTTACTGACAGCGTTGTTTGAAAAAAATCCGCAATAAAGTCGCGCCCAAACTCGCTGCACCTTTCATAAATCCCATCCCCCCCCTGCAGACAGACAGACCATCCTGTGTGTGGTTAGATAGACAGTTCCCAGAAAAATTACATGCCTAGGCTTAACCCATGCACGTGAGCGGCCCGCTGTAGCCACCAACTGCTGTGAACCCGCAGGTACACCGTCGTAGTTGCAGGCAATCGGCTGTATAAACAGCCATTCACTGCCGTTGTTTGACCAGGAGACCTTGATGAAGATTGATATGCCTCGCATTCGTCCGCCACTTGCCGCCTTGCTGCTGGGTCTTTCAGGCCTTGCTGCCGTATCTAGCGCGTTGGCCTGCACAAGACTGGTGTACCACGGCGCTGAAGGCCAGGTGATGACAGCCCGGTCCATGGACTGGAAGAGCGACATCGTCAGCAACCTCTGGGTGTTGCCACGGGGCATGGAGCGCACCGGGCAAACGGGTGCCAACACACTGCGCTGGACATCCAAGTACGGAAGCGTCATCACCTCAGGCTATGACATCTCCACCACCGATGGCGTGAACGAGGCAGGCCTCAACGCCAATTTGCTGTGGCTGGTGGAATCGCAATACCCGGCGTTCGACGCCAGCAGCAAACCCGGACTGACAATTGCCGCCTGGGCCCAGTACGTGCTGGACAACTTCGCCACGGTTGCGCAAGCCGTGGCGGCACTGCAAGAGCAGCCATTCACCATCGTCTCTGACAGCGTACCCGGTGAAAACCGACTGACAACGCTGCACTTATCCATGTCTGACACCAGCGGCGACAGCGCAATCGTCGAATACATCGACGGCAAGCAAGTCATTCACCACAGCCGTGCCTACCAGGTCATGACCAACTCGCCGATCTTCGAGCAGCAACTGGCTCTAGACGCATACTGGAAGCAAATTGGTGGCACCACCATGCTGCCCGGCACCAATCGAGCGGCAGATCGTTTTGCACGGGCATCGTTTTATGTGAATGCCATCCCCAAAGAACCCGACCCCAACAAAGCCCTGGCCAGTGTATTTAGCGTGATCCGCAATGTATCGGTGCCCTATGGCTTGAACACACCACAAGAGCCCAACATTTCGTCCACACGCTGGCGCACCGTATTCGACCACCAACGCAAATTGTATTTTTTTGAATCAGCGCTCACCCCAAATACTTTCTGGGTCGATCTGAAGGCGCTGGACTTCAGCGAGCAAAGCGGCAAAGTTCTCAAGCTTGATCTGGGCGCTGACCAAAGCCACACTTACTCAGGCAACGCTACGCAACAATTTCGCCCTTCAGCACCATTCAAATTCTTAGGCATATAGGCCTTCGCGCAACCAACGAATAATGAGTACCCAGTTTGGGCGCGGTGGTGCGCGCCTTGTTACAGAGCTAGCGTCGCGCCGCCCACCCAACACAAAACCTGCATTGCACGTGTCATGCAAACATCTAAAAACTACGCTTTAGGCCACAAAATTAATTGCGCGTTGCGAAAGCTAGCAATCAGCGCGTTATCTACCTCACGGCGAACCTCTGCATCCCAAACCTGCGTAGTGCGCCCTTGGTGAAGGGGCCGTGCCGTACAAACACCCCCTGGCGGGCTGTGCCCAGTATGTTGCTCTTGAGCTCATCCCTCCAACCACGCGGATGCGGGTGCTGCCATGGCTAAAGCTCTTCCTCCCTCGACTTCGCGCGTCATGTTTCCGTGCTGAGCTTCCCCCTTCTGCACCAGTGCGCGCGCTTCAAGCTGCATTTCACGCGCCTGAGACAAGGTCAACCCACCGATACCATACGTTCCCAACGTCAAGGTTTCTTGGCGCCCATTAATCCTATAATTGGTCTTCACCCGGTTCAGTAGACATATTTCAACTTCCATTGCGAATTTGTTCGCATGCCAGCGGGCTCAGTTGGTCTAGGTGACTGTGCCGACGGGTTCGGTTGTAGAAATCCTCGATGTAGTCAAACACTTCTGACTTGGCTTCTTGCCTGGTGGCATAGATATGGCGTTTGATTCGCTCCTTCTTCAAGCTGCTGAAGAAGGACTCTGCTACCGCATTGTCCCAACAATTGCCGCGGCGGCTCATGCTGGGAACTAAGTGGTTGTCCTTGCACCAGCGGGCGAAGTCGTCACTGCCAAACTGGCTTCCCTGATCGGAATGAATCATCACCGGGGCGTTGGGGCGCCTGCGCCAGACGGCCATCGTGAGTGCGTCCAACACCAGATCGGTGGCCATGGTGAAGTTCATTGACCAGCCCACCACCATGCACGAGTACAGGTCAATGACTGCCGTGAGATACAGCCAACCCTCATGGGTGCGGATGTACGTTATATCTGTGACCCATACTTGGTCGGGCAGTTCGACCGTGAACTCGCGTTGCAACCGGTTTGGCACAATGGTGGCAGGAAGGCCAACTTGGTAGCGCGGCCGCTTGTAGCCACGCACCGAGCGAAGTTGGGATCGACGCATCAGGCGTGCCACACGCTTTTGACTGCACGCCACCCCGTCTTCACGTAAGTCCTGATGGATGCGTGGACTGCCATAAATGCCGTGGCTGTTGTCAAAGGATTGCCGGATGCTCTCCAGCAAGACACCGTCAACCAAGACTCGCTTGGACTTTGGGTTGGCCTTCCAGGCGTAATAACCACTGCGCTGTACGCGCAGAACGCGGCACATGCTGCTGAGCCGGAACTGGCCTCGGTGCTCGGCCATGAAGGCGTACTTCCCCCTGACAACTTGGCAAAGTACGTTGCGGCTTTTTTTAGGATGTCACGCTCCTCATTGGCTCTTTTGAGCTCCGCTTTAAGCCGGGATACCTCGGCCTTGAATTGGCTTGTCTCTGCACCACCTGTGCTGGACTACTCTTTGGCAAGCCGCACCCACAGGTACAGGCTTTTGTCCGACATGCCCAACCGCTTGGCCACATCCACCACCCCGTGACCACGTTCGGTCACTTGCTTGACCGCTTCTGCCTTGAATTCAGCCGGGTATCTCACTCTCCCGTTCAATTTCGACCTTGATAGGTGTCTACTGAACCACGTGAAGACCATACACCAATTCGGTGTACCAGCTCATCAGGTGCCGAGCAGTCGCGCAACATCACCATCATCAACGAGTCAGGCCTGTATCGCCTTGTTCTGCGCAGCCGCAAGCCCGAAGCAGAAAAGTTCTCTGATTGGGTCACAGGCGAAGTGCTGCCCAGCAATCGCAAGACCGGCAGCTTCGGCCACCCGCCGCAACCTATGCAGAGGTGCAAGCGTTTCAACGCGTCCCGAGGGAGCGGCGTGCTCCAGGCAAGCGCGATGCAGTGCGTATCGAGAAGCTGCAAGCCAAGCTGCAGGAGGCGGCCGAGGCCATCGATGCCGCGATGGGCCCCGACGACGAGGACAGCCGAATTAATCCAGCGGACACCCCTGCATTTCAAAGAAATAGCACCAATTCATTGGCCATGGGGTTGCCGAGGCCATGCTGCAGTGCAATAATCGCTACATCTTTATTTTGGAGTCCGTCCGTGGATAGTGGCAGTTGTTATTTCAGTGATGTAAAGCCCGACTTGGTCGGTGCGGCACGCCTGGCTTCCTGACACCCAACTCCCTGGGCTGCGGAGCCACCTTGGCGTACCGCAGCCGCTTGATTGACACGTTTCAATCAGGTACCTCGTCCATCCCGGTCTTTCTTAGCACGCACTGAGGCATCGCACTCTGGTCTGGCGTGGCTGTGTTCGCTCGAACCTGCCGCGCCATCCCTGAGCGGCCGCCTGTTTTAAACGCCCTTCTGCGTGAACGACTCCCTTGTCGCCAAGGAGTTCCGTTATGCGTTCCTGCATCCCGCCCCAGCAGTTACCCGCCACCGCGCCCCACGCGCTTGCGGCGCATGCTCCGCATGCGCCTAGCTTGAGCCACGAATCGCGTCTGGATCAGGCGACGCCTTGGCCGACCCATCGCATTCGCAGTTTTCTCATCACGCAACCGCTGCTGGCAACGCATCGTCGCACCGATTGATATTGCGCATTTCGCATTCACCCCATCCAAAAGAAAGGAGAAGTCATGGACCCCAGTTCTAGTTGGCGCTTGATTGCGCCTCTTATGTCCGAACTAACTTTTTTCAATGAACCCGGCTTGGCTTCGGTGGTGTTCCTGCGCGTGATCACGTAAAGGAATTCTTCTCGGCGCCTGCCCGAGGAGAACTCCTGTGAAGAACAACGAACTGTCCTTTTTTCTTCGCGCCGCCATTGCGCAGCGCGCCACTTCCGAGATTTACGAGCTGCTGCAGCGTCACGGTCTGGTGGCGTTTGCCCAGGCGCTTGCCCCGTGGTCTGCCCGCGCAATTGCCGACGTGCTGTCCCTCCTGCCGCCGGCCACGCGCACGGCGGTCTGGCTCCACCTACCGGCCGCCAACGGCCGTGCGTTGCGCGCGGCAGGCCTAGCGCCCTGCCACGCACCGCAGGCCGCCGCCCACCCTCCGTGTGACGTCGCACCGACCGGCGCGCCCTCGGCCTCTTCCCCACTTTTGAACCCCGCACGAGACCGCCCAGTGGCGGCCCGTCACCCGGCCGCGCCCCTACCAGAGCACCGCCTGGCGCGGCCCACCCTTTGCCACTGAGCGCCCCCCGCTACAGGTTTTGCCATGAATTTCCCCCTCTTTGGCAAGCCCCCACCCGTCCTGAAAAACCCTGGCGTCGGTGAACGCATGCCACCGACCCGTCCGCAAGGAGCCATCCATGACACATCACGACAGCATCAAGACCGAATCCCGGCAAAAAGGATTTATCAGCAATGCGCTGGGCAAGGAAGAAAAAATCTCGGCCCGCATTGAAAGCGAAGCCAACAACTCGCTGGAGCGCACGCTCAAAAACGTTGGTGGATCTCTCTCGGGCCTGACCGAATCACAGGTCAGCGAGCGCCTGAGCCGGCACGGTTTCAACGAGGTCGCCCACGACAAGCCGCCGCACGCGCTGATCCAGTTGCTGCTGGCGTTCAAAAACCCCTTTGTGCTGGTGCTGCTGTTCCTGGCATGCGTCAGCGCAGTCACCGACGTGTATCTAGCGGCGCCGGGTGAAGCCGAGTGGACCGGCATCATCATTCTGGTGACGATGGTGATCATCAGCAGCCTGCTGCGCTTTTGGCAGGAGTACCGCTCGGGCAAGGCCGCCGAACGGCTCAAGTCGATGGTACACAACACTGCCACGGTGCTGCGCCGCATTTCGGGCACCACCAGCCCGATCAAGCAGGAAGTGGCGATGCGCGAGCTGGTGGCGGGCGACATCGTCTACCTGTCGGCTGGAGACATGATTCCTGCCGACATCCGGCTGATCGAGTCGCGCGATCTGTTCATCAGCCAGGCGGTGCTGACGGGCGAGGCCCTGCCGGTCGAAAAGTACGACACGCTGGGCGCGGTGTCGCAGAAGTCGGCACAGGCCAATGAGCAGGCCCCCAACGATCTGCTCGACCTGACCAACATCTGCTTCATGGGCACCAACGTAGTCAGCGGCACCGCCACTGCGGTCGTGGTGGCGACCGGCGCAGAAACCTACTTTGGCTCGCTGGCGAGGAACGTGGTCAGCCACAAGCGCATCGAGACCAGCTTCGACCGCGGTGTCAGCAGCGTCTCGTGGCTGCTCATCAAATTCATGATGGTGATGGTGCCTATCGTCTTCCTGCTCAACGGTCTCACCAAGGGCGACTGGATGTCGGCGCTGACCTTCGCGCTGGCCGTGGCGGTGGGCCTGACGCCTGAGATGCTGCCCATGATCGTGTCGGCCAACCTGGCCAAGGGTGCGCTGGCCATGTCACGCCGCAAGGTGGTGGTCAAGCGGCTGAATTCGGTGCAGAACTTCGGCGCCATGGACGTGCTGTGCACCGACAAGACCGGCACCCTGACGCAGGACAAGATCATTCTGGAGCACCACTTCGACCTGCAAGGCAAGAAGGATACGCACATCCTGGAGCTGGGCTGGCTCAACAGTTTCCACCAGAGCGGCCAAAAGAACCTGATGGACATCGCGGTGGTCCACCGCGCAGAGGAGCTCGCCATCGCTCCTCGGCTGTCGGGCTGGCGCAAGGTGGACGAGATGCCGTTTGACTTCGTGCGCCGCCGCCTTTCGGTGGTGGTGGCCGACCAGCACGGCGCGCAAATGATGGTGTCCAAGGGCGCCGTCGAAGAAATGCTGGCAGTGGCCACCCACTGGCAACAGGGCGAGCGGGTGCAGGTGCTTGACGCCACCGCCCGCGCCGCCCTACTGCAGCGCGCGACCGACTACAACGAAGAGGGCTACCGCGTACTGATTGTCGCCACACGCAAGATCCCGACCGACCAGGTCAAGGCCGAGTACCGCATGGCCGACGAGGTGGACCTGGTGGTGCGCGGCTTCCTGACCTTCTTCGATCCGCCCAAAGAAAGCGCCGCTCCCGCCATTCGCGCGTTGCAGGCGCACGGTGTGGCCGTGAAGGTACTAACCGGCGACAACCCTGTGGTCACGGTCAAAGTCTGCCGCGACGTAGGCCTGGACCCCGGCACGCCACTGGTGGGCCGCGACGTAGAGGCGATGGACGACGCCACGCTGCGTGAAGCAGTGCAGTTCACGACGATTTTTGCCAAGCTTACGCCGCTGCAGAAATCGCGCGTGGTCAAGGCGCTGCAGGCCAACGGGCGCACCGTGGGCTTTCTGGGCGACGGGATCAACGACGCAGCCGGCGCTGCGCGATGCGGATGTGGGCATTTCAGTGGATAGCGGCGCCGACATCGCCAAGGAAACGGCTGACATCATCCTGCTGGAAAAGAGCCTGATGGTGCTGGAAGAGGGCGTGATCAAGGGGCGCGAGACCTTTGGCAACATCCTCAAGTACCTGAACATGACGGCCAGCTCGAACTTCGGCAATGTGTTCTCGGTGCTGGTGGCCTCGGCTTGGCTGCCGTGGGAGCCGATGCTGGCGGTGCACCTGCTGATCCAGAACCTGATCTACGACATGTCACAGATGTGCCTGCCCTGGGACAAGATGGACCCCGACTTCGTCAAAAAACCACGCAAATGGGAGGCCAATAACATCCGCCGTTTCATGATCTGGATGGGCCCGACCTCCTCGGTGTTTGACATCACGACCTACGTGCTGCTGTGGACGGTGTTCGGCGCCGGCGCCGCGTTTCATGCCGATGGCGGCGGCGCCTCGATCATGCATTCGGGCTGGTTCATCGAAGGCTTGGTATCACAGACGCTGGTGGTGCACATGCTGCGCACGCGCAAGATCCCGTTCCTCCAGAGCACAGCCACTCTGCCGGTGCTGTTGTCAACCAGTCTCGCCATCGTGGTCGGCTGCTGGCTGCCGTACTCGCCGTTTGCCGATTCGCTGGGCTTCATTGCGCTCGAACCGAGCTACTTTGGCTGGTTGCTGGCCACCATGGTGGCGTACATGGCGCTGGCGCAAACGGTCAAGACCATCTACATCCGACGCTTTGGCCACTGGTTCTGAGTCGGTCCACGGCCGCCCACCGCGCAACCGCCGTGGCGGCCATGGCACCGCATCGACCTCAGCAGCCGGCCCGGCGAGGCCTGTTGTTTCGAGCGTTCCCTTTTAAAAAATTCCCGGGCCGGGTGGCCTGGATGGCCCTCGGCCCGCGCGCCACCCTCCCCTCTGAATCGCAAGAGGTTTTCATGAATCACTTTCACTTTGTCGCGCAGCACGTTGCCACCACGGCACGTACAAGGCTGGCCACCGTGGCCGCACTGGGGCTGGGCGCCAGCCTAGCCCACGCGGCCGGCGGCCACCACGCGGTAGACGACGCCACGATCTTGGACGAGAGCCAATGCCAGCTGTCAGCCTGGAGCGAGCTCGAGCGGCAAGGTGCCCGCACGCTATATCACCTGGAGCCGGGTTGCCGCGTCGGTCCGGTCGAACTCAGCCTGGGACTGGAGCACCAGAGCGAAAACGACATCGGTCGGACGAGAAACGTCAGCCCACAGCTCAAATGGGCCTTGCCACTGCACGACCGGCTGAGCGTGGGCGTGGTGGCACAGGCGCACTGGCAGAGCGAACCCCTGACCTCGCTGCACGCCGCCGGCAGCACGCTGCTGGTGCCGCTGACCTGGCATGCCAGCGACAGCGTGAAGCTGCACCTCAACCTGGGGCGCGACTTCATGCGCCATGCCCCCGACACCACCCGCGCCGGCGCCGCTCTCGAATGGACGCCGACCGCGCAATGGTCTTTAGTTGCGGAGCGTTTCCGCGAATCGACGTTCAACCACTGGCGGCTCGGCGTGCGCTGGATGGTGACGCCAGACCTGAGCATCGACTTGAGTCAGGCCCGCGGCGACCATGGCCGCGTGCCCGCCTGGGGAACGCTAGGTGCGACCTGGGCCTTCGACCGCTGAGGCCATGCGGCAGGGCCGTGCCATACCGCGTTGCGCCAAAGCCCGCGCCCGCTCGAGCCTCCCTTGCCCCCTGTGCCCGCTCTTCCTTCACCTTCCTTGCCACCTTCCTTACCCCACTGACCCACCATGCAAGTTCTAACTTCCTTGAATCCCGTCGCCCTCCTTAACACCCTGGTGTGCCTGAGCACCGCCTTTCTGCTGGGCGGCCTGATCGGTTTCGAGCGCCAAGTGCGCCAGCGCACCGCCGGGCTGCGCACCAACACCCTGGTCGCCGTGGGCGCAGCGGTGTTCGTCGACATGGCGTTTCGCCTAGGCGGGCCCGAGGGCGCGGTGCGCGTGGTGGCCTACGTGGTGTCGGGCATCGGCTTCCTGGGCGCGGGCGCCATCATGAAAGAAGGTGCCAACGTGACCGGCCTGAACACCGCCGCCACACTCTGGGGCTCGGCCGCCGTAGGCGCTTGTGCCGGGGCCGGGCTGATCGGCGAGGCGCTGCTGGCGGCGCTGTTCGTGCTGGCGGCCAACACCCTGCTGCGCCCGGTGGTCAACCGCATCAACCGGCGTCCGGTGAACGAACAATTCAGCGAAGCCAGCTACGCGGTCTATGCCATCTGCCAGCGCGACGTGCAGGCCGACGTGCGCGAAAAACTGGTCACCCTACTAGAGGCCGCCAGCTACCCGGTGCGCGACGTGGCGCAGCACGCCTTCGGCCAAAACGACATCGAGATCGAAGCCGCGCTGTACGCCACGGCGGTGGAGCCTGAAGTGCTAGACCGGCTGGTGGCCGCATTGGAGCAGGAAGTCGGTGTGCTGCAAGCCTTCTGGAATCCGAGTGCGGAGGATTGACCGATGGGCGCAAGCTGGAGTGAACCCCTGCAGCTGAACCACCGGGTTCACGCGAACTAAGCCGCTGAAGTACCACCTGCAAACCCACACAGGACAAAACTAGAGGCACCCTAATCCACCGATACCATACGTTCCAAATATCAAGGTTTCTTGACACCCATTAATCCTATGGATGTAGCAGAAACTTATTACGCCAACAGCAGTTACAGCCACATAGAGGCAATGACGGCCGGCTACTTTGTAAAGCTTTCCAGTGGGTTTGAGGGGGCGAATTTTGGTATCACTGATGCCATGCACAATGCCACGATGAATTTTCTGTTTTATCTTTCCCACACTGAGAGACAGTGCGAGAAAAAAACAAAAAAGCCTCGCAAATCAATGATCTACGAGGCTTTTTCTCCACTAGTAGCTAGACACTGCTAGACGCTTGCTTATTCCCACTCAATCATAAACAAGCACAGGAAAGCCTTAGTTCATGCGGCATCAATAAGTTAAAGGCCAGAAATACCATTCTGGATACCATTATTGATAACTGATGCCGCTAATGCTCCAAAACTCCCCCCAAAGAGCGTGGCAAGTATGAGATTGCAGAGCAAGAGGCAAAGGCGCGCAAAGTTGGTCTATGGCTTGATCCAAAGCCTATCGCGCCATGGGATTGGCGAAAGGGGCAAAGGTAGGCACTTTTCGACCAATCTCAGCCAAAAATATCTAACCTCGCAGAGCGCCAGACTGAAGATGCTTTACGAGTCTCTCAGTGATGTAGCCAGCATCAACACTTACGCCCCGAAGTGTTGCAGAAGCAAAGTTCCTCTGTTTTGGCAATCTCACAAAGTACAAGCCTGGGACAGTTGTTGAAGCGCCTTGATGGTGTTTGACGCGTTGCTTTTCATCGAGAACACCTAGACGCTCAACCGGATTGATATTTGGCTTAAAGCCGGTCGCAAAGATGATGGCGTCTACTCGTTCCTCGGTCCCAACCCCGCCTGCCCCCCACCGATAACTATGGCATCGAATACATTTTTCATTCATCAACTCGTTCATATGTGCGCATATATGCACATGTTTGATTAAAAAAAACTACCCCTCGTAGCTACTTCACTGGACAGCATTGAACTGCAATGCTCTTGGTATGCTGAAGAATGTCCTCCAAGCGTTGAATGATCGCAAGACCATCTACTTCATAGAATAAATGACGGCCATCTTTTGTAGCGCGCACTATATGCGCATCGGAAAGCACTTGTAGATGACGCGAAACAACCGACCGTTCTTGGGGTAATTCCGCCGCAATTTGCGTCACATCTGCGCGACCTAACTGCATGACTCGCCGGAGCACAGCGACGCGTGCAGGTTCGCAAAGCGCCTTAAAAAAATTGCTGTCAAGCGATGTGATCGCAGCATCTACTGCCTGCTCACGCGTCAAATTCTGGGAAATCATTAGCGAATAATATGTGCATATGCATACACATTTAAAGATCATTTGACGCAAATTGCTCAGGTCGCAACACACGTGAAATGGGTGGCAGCATTACCTTGATTTACCTGCGGAACCCACACGCATTGCACACAGTGCAGCGAAAGCGCTAATGGCAAGTAAGGCTGAGAGCCAAAGCGCATGGCTGCCCCAACTAGCGACGGCAAGCCCAAAGAGAAAAGGCGAGCCTGCCTGAATAAGCCGTGCTGGAACCATGAGCCAGCCTTGTCGCTGGCCATATCCTTTTGCACCGAAAATTTTCAGCGGCAACGTGCCAACGGCAATAGTAAGGATGCCATTGCCCAAACCATGCAACACGGCAAAGACACTTGCAGCAGGTGCTCCAACAACTATCAAGCAAGCCGCAGCAAATGGATGCGCGAGTATGGCCAATCTAGCTGAAAGCAGTGGATGAGCATTTTTAAGAAAACTGTATTCCAATACTCGCCCAGCCACCTGTGCTGGACCAACCAAGGCTGCAGCACCAATCGATATAGCCAACGAAGCACCACTGATTTGCAAAATTTGCGGAAGATGTGCTGCCATGGCCGTACTGATGAACCACGACACTGCAAACACATAGGCCATCAACACAGCAGTCCGGCGAAGGTCAGGTATTGGCTTCACTGCATCGTGCACACCATCATTGGCCTGATTTTTTTCTTCTAAATCGGGCTCTGTTTCCTGTTTTGCATAAGTCAAAAATGCATTGAACGGAAGCCCAACCAAAATGTGCAGGGCTGCCCACACCAAGCACACGGCACTCCAACTATACAAACTCTCAAGATAACTCGAAAGCGGCCACCCTACGGTGCTTGCAAATCCGGCAAAAAGAGTAATGCCAGTGATTGATGAACGGGCGTTTTGTCTAAACAAGTGCACCACCGTGGCAAATGCAGCTTCATAAAGACCACTCCCCATAGCCACCCCCATCACAGCCCAAGCTACAAATACATGCAGCGTACTTGTGGCCTGGCTCATCAGTAGCAGTCCTACCGCAAACACCAGATTGCTAGCAATCAGAACGGGCCTTCCACCAAATCGATCGATAAGACGGCCGGCTACCGGTCCGGTGGCAGCTGAGACCAGCAATGCGCCAGAAAATGCAGCAAAAACGAGCGCGTACGAAGTATCAATCGATTGGCTAATCGGATTGGCCAGAACCCCAAGCAAGTAGTAAGAAGATGCCCAGGAGAGCGTTTGCGTGATGCCCAGTATTACGGTGACTTGCGTGCGGCTCAGCTGCATTGCGATGGCTTAAATGCTGCGTTGGTTAACGCGTTTAGATAGTTCCTCTGCGCTTTCACGGCGCTCGCTATAGCGGTCTACCAAGTAGTCTGCGCAATCACGAGTGAGCAGCGTGAACTTCACCAGCTCCTCCATCACATCCACTACGCGCTCATAGTATGACGAGGGCTTCATACGGCCAGCTTCATCAAACTCTAAGTAGGCCTTCGCCACGGACGATTGGTTGGGAATGGTGATCATGCGCATCCATCTGCCCAGCACACGCATCTGATTTAAGGCATTAAATGACTGTGAACCTCCCGTAACCTGCATCAGTGCAAGCGTCTTACCTTGTGTGGGTCGAACAGCACCAACGGACAAAGGTATCCAATCAATCTGCGATTTCAGAATACTCGTCATCGCGCCGTGTCGCTCTGGTGAAGTCCAAACCATGCCTTCAGCCCACTGCGCCAACTCGCGCAACTCTTTAACTTTTGGATGGTCTTCTGGAGCCCCATCAGGTTGTGGCAAACCACGAGGGTCGAAGATCTTTGTTTCAGCGCCCATCTTTCGAAGCAAGCGCGCAGCTTCTTCAGTGAGAAGACGGCTGTAAGAACGCTCACGAACAGAGCCATACAACAGCAATATGCGCGGAGGATGATCAGGACGATCTTTGGGGAGCAGGTTGTCCAAATTCGGGGTTTCAAAAGCCTGTTCATCCAGGTTTGGTAAATCAATGTTTCGCATTACGTTGTCCTCCTAATATCAATGACGCCTTCTCCATCCTCTTTGGTAAAAGCCGCTTGCTGCGGCTGAGGCAAGATGTTCAATACAGTCTCTGAAGGCCTGCACAAGCGGCTTCCCAATGGGGTGGCCACAATGGGGCGATTGATCAGTACGGGATGCTGGAGCATGAAATCAAGCAACTGCTCATCGGTCCACTGAGAGTCGGCTAGTCCCAGTTCCGCATATGGCGTCCCTTTTTCCCGCAGTACTTCTCGCACGGATATTCCCATCGCCTCAATCAAGCGCACCAAAGTCAATCGATCTGGCGGATGCTTGAGATACTCAATCATGGTCGGCTCTTCTCCACTATTGCGGATCAAGGCGAGAACATTGCGAGACGTGCCGCACGCGGGGTTGTGGTAGATGGTGATGCTGCTCATAGATACAAGCTTCAGTGCTAAAAGTTCAAAGCGCTACGCTCAGACGCACAGCCAACGCGCTGAGTGTGATGAGGAGTACGGGCACCGTCAGCACGGCTCCTACTTTGAAGTAGTAACCCCATCCAATAGCCATGCCTTTTTTTGCCAAAACATGGAGCCACAGAAGTGTGGCAAGGCTGCCGATGGGGGTAATCTTGGGCCCAAGGTCACACCCAATCACATTGGCGTAAATCATGGCTTCCTTGACGATGCCACTGGCATTGGATGCATCGATAGACAACGCACCAATCAGCACAGTTGGCATGTTGTTCATCACTGAGGACATCAGGGCCGAAAGAACACCTGTTCCTATTGCGGCCCCCCATACGCCACCGTCTGCAAATTTACTCAAGAGCAAAGCGATGTAATTCGTCAATCCCGCATTGCGCAGTCCGTAGACCACGAGGTACATCCCCAATGAGAACACCACAATTTGCCAGGGAGCGCCATACAACACCTTCTTTGTACTGATGACCGTGCCACGCCCTGCAACCGCCAGCAAGATCGCTGCACCGACTGCGGCAACTGCGCTCACAGGAACACCCAGAGGTTCTAGAGCGAAAAACCCAACTAATAGCAAGATTAGTACGACCCAACCGGCACGAAAGGTTGCCAAGTCTTTAATCGCAACAGAAGGGTTCTTGAGTTGCGTAATGTTGTACGTAGGGGGTATATCCCGCCGAAAGAACCACATCAGCATGCCCAGGCTGGCCAGAACTGATGCAATGTTGACGGGCACCATCACAGATGCGTAATCGCTGAAGCCAATCTTGAAAAAGTCAGCTGAAACGATGTTCACTAAATTCGAAACTATCAGGGGCAGGCTTGCGGTATCTGCAATGAATCCCGCGGCCATGACGAATGCCAATGTTGTTGCGGCAGAAAACCCCAATGCCATTAGCATGGCCATCACTATGGGCGTCAGTATTAAAGCGGCACCATCATTGGCAAACAGTGCCGAAACGGCTGCACCGAGCAACACGATCAAAGCAAATAATTTACGCCCACTGCCACGGCCCCAGCGCGCAAAGTGCAATGCGGCCCATTCAAAAAAACCGGCTTCATCTAGCAAAAGGCTGATGATGATGACCGATACAAAGGTTGCTGTGGCGTTCCAAACAAAATTCCAAACCACAGGTATATCTGCGAGGTGTACAACACCCAATAGCAAAGCTGCAATAGCCCCCATTGAGGCGCTCCAACCAATGCCAAGGCCGCGTGGTTGCCAGATAACCAAAGTCAGCGTAAGAATAAAAATCAGAATGGCCGACAACATGAAGAAATGCTCCAGGAAAGTCTTTACACGAAATGCGCACGATGGTCGTTAGTTACCCATCACTGAAATAAACGGACCAAAGTTCATCAAGTAGCTTGTTCAAAACCAAGCTACTTGATGAAAGCGTTGTTATTTCAGTTCGCTGAAAGCTCCCTAGCGGAGGACTGCAGCATCGCTTTCTCGAGTTTTGTGGTGGGTAGATTCACCAACAGCTCCAAGCGACGGCGAATCATGTGCATGGTTTTCCGAAATGCGTCTAACTTGCTTTCTTCTGAAGCATCACCTTCGGACGGGTCTGGATAGCCCCAATGTGCAGTTGCAGGATGACCAGGCCAGAACGGGCAAACTTCACCTGCAGCGTTATCACAAACGGTAATGATCAAATCCATCTTGGGCGCATCTGCATCTGCAAACTCATCCCAACTTTTGCTTCGCAAGCCTTCCACGGAAATGCCTGCTCGCTGCAGTACTTGCAAACCCAGCGGGTGAGGTTGTTGATTCTCGCGAGGGCTGCTACCAGCAGAGTAAGCTTTGAAGCGTCCCTGCCCCATGTCGTTGAGCAATGCCTCAGCCAAGATACTGCGCGCTGAATTGTGGGTGCACAGGAACAAGACGTTCAATGGAGTATGGATTTCAGACATGATGGTTTAGTACAAGGCTTATGGGAAAAGGCGAGCGTGCGACGAGCACTTTTGAATGAGGGCGACAAGGACTGCCTGCTAATCACAGTTGCAAGAAATCGCTTCCGAAGTACAAGCGTCACCTTGGCAGCAGTTCTCTGTGAGATATGCCAGCAGATCATTCATTACCGGGAATGCAGCGCGATAAAGCAGATTCCGGCCTTGCCTCTCTTGGCTCACCAGTTGCGCATTCAATAGCTCTTTAAGGTGAAAAGACAGCGCAGTTGGGGCTATGCCCAGTTGATCCACTAACAAGCTTGGGGTCAGCCCTTCCGGACCTGCTACAACAAGCGCACGAAAAATGCGCAACCTAGCTTCATGAGCTAAGGCAGCGAGTGAACGGATGACATTGGCTTCTTGCATTTAACAATAATACAACAATTATTGAAATAATGTATTGATAAAAGTTCAAGCACCTTGCTGATACAGCGCATACCACCGAAATTCGCCCCATGGCATATCGGCTTTTCGCGGCTTGTCGTCATCGTGCGTCCTTGCTGGTGGGGATTACTGGCCAAGCTGCTTGACAGGTGGCGGCGTCAAGGGCGTGGCCGTCAGCGAGTTGTGCCACTTCTGTATATCGTTCGACACACTGGTCGAATACGGTTGTGAGGGTTGCGGTGAAGTTGCGGACGGCGGCGGCGGAAGCCGTGGCAATTGGCACATTGGCTTGTTGGAGCTGCTCGCGCAACCGACCAGCATTGCGAATGGCAACAGCAGCAGCGCCAGCAAGGCTCTCCTGTTATTGAATAGATGCGTTGAGTGCCCCTTGGCAATTAGTATTGATGGCTTGGGCCACCGCAGAAGTGCCCGCATCGCGTGCGGCCAGCTCTTGGGTGTGGGCCAGTTGAATCTGTGCAATCTCTTGGCCCAGCCGCCAGCCGTTGGCCAGCCATCCCGCGCCAAAGATTGAGAATGCGACAGCAGCCACGAGATAAGTTTTGACTTTCATTGCACCCCCATGCAATCACTGAACCGCTTTTGCTGGCGCGTCCACACTCCTTTGCAGCCTTTGGGGCCCCAGTTCTGGAATTGAGAGCAATCACACCCAGCCTGCTTGCGCCAGCCATAGCCACCGTTGTGGTGTTGGCAGCATGCGGACAAAAAGTCGAAGTGCCACCTGCAAATGTCGGCAAAATAATGACCAAGGATGGCTACCAGGACAACCTGATCCCAACCTCCAAGTTCCGTCTTGGCAAGTGCTGGGCATACTGTGATCGACTGGTTTTGCTGGACTTATCCGACAAGGCCTATCAAGAGGCTATGACCATCTTCATTCCTGAAGACAAGTTGAACTTGGATGTGACCATCCGTGCAACCTTAAGCATCAACCCCAAGAAAACTGCCGAACTGTTCAATGCAATTTCTCCCACAGAGGTGTCTGGGGACATCTCTACGATTGCCAATGAACAGGTGTACCGCACCTATGCAAGCCAAATCATTCAGGCTGAAGTGCGCGAGTACCTGAGCAAGCTGTCAATCAGCGAAATTGCATCGAGCAACAAAAAAATAAATGCTGACCTGCGCATACAACTTGGCAAAGCCATTGAGTCTCTGACACCTTTCTCGGTGCGCTTTGTTGGCTGAAGTATCCAAAGATCATTACTGACGCCCAATAGTCTGCCGCTGAGCGCCGCGAAGCCATTCAGAAAGAGGAAGCCCAGCTAGCCATCTCCAAAGCCCAGTTAGAGCGCGAGCTGCACGAAGCCCGACTGCAACGCGCCATTGACAAGGAAAAGGCAGAGACTGAAGCCATGTCTCAAGCAGTGCTGGCCCAATCCGTGGACTCGCGAGTGCTGCAACTACGCAAGCTGGGAAACGAGCGCGCTTGGATTGAGAAGTGGAATGGACAACTTCCAACAACAACTCTGAGCGATGCAGTCCCCATGGTGAGCATAGGCAAATGATCCTTCTGATCAACCTCATCCCGCTTTTGATTGCGGCCATTGGCTTTGGCTTGAGCTGGAAACTCAAGAAACTATGGATTGCAGCAGCAACCGTTGCTGCGCTGTTTCTGTACTTTCAAGCCCAACCCTCCTACATGCCAAAGGGTGAAATTGCCCGATCAGCGCCTCCTGTATTCGTTGAATCGGAAGCCGGCATTGAAGATCGCATCAGCAAGCCAGTTCCAGGCAATGTGCGTGATCAGCGTATGCAGGATGCGGACAAGCAAGGCTTAGACTTCAAGCAGTAACAATCTCTGCACCAACCAAAAATGCCTCTCAGGGCGTTTTACTTTTCTTGTAAGCCGCCCCTGCACACGCTCGGTGGGCTTTATTGCTGGGGGAAACCAAAGCCTTGTGACAGAGGGCTGCGGTTTGAAACTCAAGCCTGTGTTACTTACGCATTGATACAACGCGGGTATTTCTTCAGGAGCATCGTGCAGACGTGAAAGCCCTTTTGGCTTTCTCTAACTTAAGGAGTTAGTCCAATGCAACACACATCCACTCTGGCCTGAACATCCTTGGTCAGAGACAAAGGTAAGAGCGACAAGCTGAGCGATCTTCGCCTGGTCTAAAGCAGCCAGGACAAACTCAGAACAAAAAGCAGCAAGACGATGCTTTGAAGCAGAGAGTTCATTTCTGCAAGTCGCTCTTCCGTCTACCAAACCACCAGCCCGCATCGAGCGGGCTTTTTCATGCCCGCACCAGAGACTTGTGACAGAGGGCTGCGGTTTGTAATCGAAAGCAAGAGTTGATCAGCTCTAGAGGGGTGTGGTTCCTAGCCCCCCAACCATAGGGGCCTGACTCCTACACATCTGATGAACGGTATGCATCACCCTGAAAGCTCTTCCGATTAAAGGAGTGCATGCATGACAGCTGATCATCAAAAACCTACACCCACCGCATTCGATCCCAAGGATGCAAAGCCAGGCGCGAATCCCAACGTCCCTTCTGATCTCAATGATCCGCGCAACCCTAAAAGCCCTCACCCAGCTGAGCCAACGGAACAGCAAAACCGGGTGATCAAGCAGCCGCGCAAAGAGTGAATGCAATGAACCAACCCAGAACGCCCAAGTCACTACCGGAGGATGAGAAAATGGATCCGGTGGGTCTGCCGTACCCTGAGCAGCAAGACCCGACGTTGCCCAATGACGGCGACGATCCACCTCATCCACCACTCTCTCCAGACAGAGAGCCTGACATCCCGAAAGATTCGGAATTCGAGAGAGTGGTTCAACCCGAGCCACCCAATGTCTAAGACATCACCCCCACCCGCCTAGAGCGGGTTTTTTCATTTATGGAGCCCGCTGTGTCTCGCTACACCGCCTTAATCAGTAAAACGCGAAGGCGCACCCACCCTGCTTTCAGCGCCACTGTCGAAACGCTGGAGCAGCGCGAGACAAAGCGACGCCTTAAAACTAAGGACGAGGGAAGCCTTTACCTGCCATCCAAGGCCTGACTGCTGGAGCAAGCCGCGCGCCAAGCCGAATCCCCACCACCCCAAGCACACCAAGTCAGCGCTGATGCAATGTAAGGAGAGCCCGATGCGATTCATCTTCAAAGTAAACAGTCGCGCCAGTGCGGACACTTTCGCCAGCAGAGACGCTGCTTATGCCGCTGGCCTGCTTTGCGCTGGCGCTGTTATTGCCGGGGTGATCACTGCAGCTGCAGGTAATTCAGCATGACACCGCACCCCCAATTGCAGCGAATTCCGCGCTCTCGACACCGCCTCAAGCCCACCACCAAGTGGGCTTTATTGCTTCTGGCCGCCCTGTTTTCCTCAATCGCCTGGAGTGTTTTGTGTGCCTGATGTTCCACGCCTTCTTGTGGTTCTTCGTTTCGTCCATTGCAGCAACTGCTGCGGCAGTGGTCACCCATATCTAACCAACCATTTGCAGAAACTGATCACAGGCAAGCTCAAAACTTGCAACTAAAAGCGGAGCGATTAGCGCTTATCCTTCGAGCACTTCAGTTGATTGACCGAGCAAGGCAAGAGCCACAAAAAGCGCTTGCACGTTTCACTTCGGTGGCTATAGGAATGCAATGAATTCAGTGGAAGACGCGTACGCAAACCTTGGGCTGTATGTCACAGCTTTTATTGGTCAACGCCTCTGGGAGAGCGCGGGATGCCAGATGAAAATTTACGCGCACATGGCCTCTGCAAACCAGTGGTTGGTCTATCAGGGCACAAAAGACGAAAAAGGTGGCTTTGAAGAATCTCCTCAAGCCATCTGGAAGGGGCTGGAAGCCGCAACCTATCTGCGCGATGACATGCTCAAAACAACTGGCAACCGAATCTGGGGGCTCACCTTCACCCTCGCGTCAGACAGCACCTTTGCCATTGAATACGTCTATACCAAGCCTGACGACTACGAAGAGACAGACGAACTCATCGAAGTGCAGCGTTGAATTGAGCGCCTAGTGCGCGCACAGAGCACCAATCATTGAGTCGTAGATGTTTTCCATGAATCAAGTCTACGTCTTGCCACAGAGGCATGAGCACAGCGCCCTATGGGTGCTGTCCTGATTTCTCTGCTTGCGACGGCTGCAGCCGGCCAGTAGTAGGCACTGGCATGGCGAGTACTTCTTGAAGAAACAAACAACTGAAATCCATGAAAAAATTCGTGGCTATGAATGATCCGTCATCCCGTAACACAAGCTCATCTGCCCAGTATGAGGAGAGTCCTGCACCAGCAAATTCAAGAGGCACATTCGCTGAAGTTTTACTCGCTTTTTTCAAGCTTGGTTTAACGTCATTTGGCGGGCCTGTTGCCCATTTGGGGTACTTCCGTACTGAGTTTGTTGAGCGCAGGAAGTGGCTGGACGACAAGAGCTACTCGGACTTAGTGGCGCTATGTCAATTTCTTCCTGGCCCAGCGAGTAGCCAGGTGGGCATAGCACTCGGGCTTGGTCGCTGCGGTTGGGGAGGAGCCTTCGCGGCGTGGTTAGGCTTCACCATGCCTTCGGCAATCGCACTCATTTTTTTTGCAATCGGTGTCTCTCAGTGGGCTGTGGTTGCTCAATCTGGAGTCATTCATGGTCTAAAAATAGCTGCTGTCGCGATTGTCGCCCAAGCGGTATGGGGGATGGCCAAGTCCCTTTGCCCCGACAGACTGAGAGCTGGCGTTGCTATTGCAGGCGCTCTTTTAGTTCTATCAATGCCTTCCGCTGTTGGGCAGATCACCGCCATTGTTATAGGGGGGCTGATTGGGTACTCGATGCTAAAGCTGAACCAGCTTCCCACAACACAGCACCATCATTACGGCGTGAGTAAGGTGACTGGTGCTGCTTTGCTAGGTATTTTTGTAATTTTGCTTGTGATGTTGCCTCTCATAGGCTCATTGATCGATTCACCAACCGTGACCGTTTTAAGTAATTTCTATCAAGCGGGTGCATTGGTGTTTGGGGGTGGTCACGTTGTGCTTCCTTTGCTTCAGACAAGCGTAGTTCCGAGTGGCTGGATATCAAACGAGGTTTTTCTTGCTGGTTACGGTGCTGCACAAGCCGTTCCAGGCCCTTTGTTCACATTTGCGGCTTACCTTGGCGCAGCCATGCCCAACCCTTTTGGTGGCTGGATTGGAGGCTTAGCATTGCTGGTGACAATTTTTTTGCCTGCTTTCTTGCTGGTCGTTGGCACTTTGCCGTATTGGGAAACTTTACGCCAGCTTGTCGCAGTTCAGAAGGCTATGGCAGGCGTAAATGCAGCCGTGGTTGGGGTGTTAGGAGCTGCCCTTTATGACCCCGTCTGGACCAGCGCAATTCATTCAAAAGCCGATTTCGGGATTGCTTTGACTGCATTTGGATTGCTGGCTTATGCAAGACTATCGCCCGTCCTCGTTGTGCTGTTTGCAGCGTTTGCTGGGTGGTTACTTTTGCTGTAATTCAGCTAAGCTGAAAGACTGCAATGTGCCGCCCAGCCATCACACCTGCTTCAAAACCTCCAGATATCGCATAGATTTCTATACAGATCAGCCTCATTTTTCTGGTGATCTACCCAGAAAACCCACCTTAATAGATTCCACAGCCCGACACTGAGCGGGATTTTTTACGTCTGAAAGTTCCCATCATGCTGACACCTCAATTTGTCCTACCAGTGCACAACGAGCTGGTGGTGGATCTGTTCGCCGGTGGCGGTGGCGCATCTGGGTTTCACGAGCTTCAGCAAGTGTGATGCCACTCGGGCCATAGATGCCGAAAGTCATTGTTTCCTGCCGGCGCCCCACTTTGTAGAGCTTGCCCGTCGCTTTTAAAGCACGCAGCTTGGTATCGGTAAGCATTCTTTTTCTCTCCGCAGTACTGATCCGATACCATTCAAAAAAACACCTCAAAAAGTGCGTGCTATCGCCTTATATATCAACAACTTATAAAACTCAGTACCATTCAAATCTGGTTGAGGCATCGAATGGTATCGAGCTTCATTAGCCTATCAAGTACTTTGGATACCATGAAAAAGACCATGATTTTTGCTTGCCTCAAGGCTTTTAGAAAGTTCCAAACAATTCCGAATAGAAAATAAAAAAGCCCGTGAAATCACGGGCTTACATTGACAATCAATCCTGTCAGATCGCATCAATTCCTGATGCTAATTCATTCCCACTCAATCGTTGCTGGTGGTTTGGTGCTCACGTCATAAGTCACGCGGTTGATGCCGCGTACTTCGTTGATGATGCGGCCAGATACCTTCTTGAGCAGACCGTAAGGCAGCTCTGCCCAGTCGGCAGTCATGAAGTCGCTGGTTTGCACGGCTCGCAAAGCCACGACGTAGTCGTAGGTGCGGCCATCACCCATCACACCCACACTCTTGACGGGCAGGAACACGGTGAATGCCTGGCTGGTCAAGTCGTACCAGCTTTTGCCTGTGGCTTCGTCGATCCAGTTGTTCAGCTCTTCAATGAAGATGGCGTCGGCGCGGCGCAGCAAGTCGGCGTATTCCTTCTTCACTTCGCCCAAGATACGCACGCCCAGTCCGGGGCCTGGGAAGGGGTGGCGGTAGACCATGCCACGTGGCAAGCCCAAGGCAACGCCCAGCTCGCGCACTTCATCCTTGAACAGGTCGCGCAGGGGTTCCAGTAACTTCAGGCCCAGTTGCTCAGGCAGACCGCCCACGTTGTGGTGGCTCTTGATGACCACGGCCTTCTTGCTCTTGGCACCACCGGACTCGATCACGTCGGGGTAAATCGTGCCCTGGGCCAGGAAAGTTGCACCCTTGCTACCGGCGTTGGCAGCCTTGAGCTTGGAAGCCTCGGCCTTGAACACATCCACAAACAGGCCACCAATAATCTTGCGCTTGGCTTCTGGCTCGTTCACGCCAGCCAGCTTGCCCAGGAACAGGTCGGCCGCATCGACGCGAATGACCTTGGCGTGCAGCTTGCCTGCGAACATTTCCATGACCGCATCGCCTTCGTTCAAGCGCAGCAGGCCGTGATCAACAAACACGCAGGTCAGCTGGTCGCCGATGGCGCGGTGAATCAGGGCTGCGGCCACGGACGAATCCACGCCACCGGACAAGCCCAGGATGACCTCTTCATCACCGACTTGCTCACGGATCTTGGCAACGGCTTCTTCGATGTAGTCGCCCATGATCCAGTCTGCATTCGTGCCGCAAATATCCAGCACAAAACGGTTCAACAGTGCCTGACCCTGCACGGTGTGCGTGACTTCCGGGTGGAACTGCACCGCATAAAAGCGGCGGGCTTCATCTGCCATGCCGGCAATCGGGCACGAAGGGGTCGAGGCCATTACCTTGAAACCTTCAGGCAGCTGCGTGACCTTGTCACCGTGGCTCATCCAGACCTTGAGCATGCCGTGGCCTTCGGTGGTCACGAAGTCTTCAATGCCGTCGAGCAGCTTGGTGTGACCATGGGCGCGCACTTCGGCGTAGCCGAATTCGCGGCTGTTGGAGCCTTCAACCTTGCCGCCCAGCTGGGTGGCCATGGTCTGCATGCCGTAGCAAATGCCCAGTACGGGCAGGCCCAGCTCAAACACAGCGTCAGGGGCACGGTCGTCTACTTCGTAAACGCTGGCGTGGCTGCCTGACAAGATGACGCCCTTGAGGTGGCCGTCAGCGGCAAATTCGCGCACCCATTCGCTGCTGACATCGCAGGGATGAACTTCGCAATAAACATGGGCTTCGCGCACTCGGCGTGCGATCAACTGGGTGACTTGGGAGCCAAAGTCAAGAATCAGAATCTTGTCGTGTTGCATGGTGTGATCCAAAGGCAAGAGAAAGGAGTATCCGTTTCAAAAATCAGCCGCAGCCAGCAACGCGATTCCACGCTGCTGCGCTGCCGTGATCTGGGCAGGATCGAAAGTGGCCAGCGGCAATCGCAGGGATTGCGCCAGCCATAAATAAGCGGCGTCGTACACGGGCAAGCCCGTATCCAGCGCAACGTCCAGCACAGCTTTATGCTGGGCAGGTGCCAGCTCGTGCAGCTCAACACGGTGGCGAATGGCCTCCAGCACCCCCCACAGCCCCTCAACCGAGCTGTGTGGAATACGGCCAATATTGACACCCGAAGCAATCAGGTTGCCGCATTCCCATTGCCAAACATTGGGCGCTTGCGGGTCAACCTCATGGCGACGAATGCGTGCATATAAACGCTGGGTGTCTGCGCTGGCGCTATCGGGCAGCAGCCACGCAGCCGTTACAGACGCATCAATGACAAAAGCGCTCATGCCCGACTGCGTCCTGTTTGGCGCAGCATAGCGGCAGTATCTGTAGCTGCTTGTGCCCGCACGGTCTTTTGCAGCGCCTGAATTTGCTCTAGCTCACGGGTAATCTGCTCATCGGTAATCACGGGGCGGCGGCGCACGGGCAGCATGCGCACCACCTCTTTGCCATGGCGCGTGATGCGCACTTCCTCGCCCTGCTCAACCAATTCGATCAAGGCAGAAAAGCGGGTTTTGGCTTCGTAGATACCGACGGATTGCATGGAGTGGAAGATTAAGCAGCTAGCTTGGGGTTGAAATCAGGCTAGATTTTAGCACTCTGACCAGAATTTTCAATTCTAGTCAAAAAAGAATGGCAATTGGCATAAAGGGGAGCGCCACGTCAGTGCAAGGTAGTGCTGTGTGCTGTGTCACATGTACGCTGTCAAAGGTGATGGGCTGATTGGTCAGGTGGTTTTAGCACCAGCGCTGCCCTTCACGCTCTACAGGAGAGACCAACTTATTTTCAACCTCTTGGCCTCACCGAGGTCTTTGCACTCGCCCGTGGCGCTCCGAAACTCAATAGCAATGCTCAGATATCAATTTGCCAGTTGGCCGCTTGCACGGCCACATTCACTTCGCGAATCTTGCGCGACAGGTCATCCACCTGTTTTTGCAAACTGGCTACGTTGATTTGCGGCACCCATTTGATCTCGCGCTGGCTGTAGCGATCGACCTCTTTGTGCGTAGCCGCAATGGTGCTGGTCAGTAAAGAGTGCTGCTCAATCAGCATGTCGCGCTGCGCTAACAGATCGGCCAACAAACGGCCATCAGCAAGTTTGGCTGATGCATTGGTGGCATTAATGCTGCGCACCAGTTTTTGCTGCTCTTGCAATGCAGATGTCGCTTGGGCCAACAGATCTTCAACCTTTTCCTGCGGCACCTCACCTTCTTGCAGCATGGCGTTGCGGCCAATACGCTCACGCAGCGAAGCCAGTTTTTTCTTCAGATCAGCGCGCAGCAACAGTGCTTCGGCAAGTTTCATGAGGGACTCCTGAAAAAATAAAAGCGGGGCCAGCCACGCCAACCCCGCTTGTGACCTGTGGGCCAATCAGCCCATCACTCAGTCGGCGCGGTAATTTGGCGCTTCCTTGGTGATTTGCACGTCGTGCACATGAGATTCACGGATACCAGCTGCGGTGATCTCTACAAACTCAGCCTTCTCACCCATCTCGGCAATGGTGGCGCAACCGCAGTAGCCCATAGAGGCGCGCACGCCGCCAGCCATTTGGTAAATGATGGAGACCATCGAGCCCTTATAGGGCACACGGCCTTCAATACCTTCTGGCACCAACTTGTCTGCATTGGGGTTGCCAGTGGAAGACTCTTGAAAGTAACGGTCGGCCGAGCCTTGCTGCATGGCCCCGATAGAGCCCATGCCGCGGTAGCTCTTGTACGAACGGCCCTGGTACAAGATCACTTCGCCAGGAGCCTCTTCAGTACCCGCAAACATGCCGCCCATCATGATGGTAGAAGCACCGGCAGCCAGCGCCTTGGCGATGTCACCAGAGAAGCGGATGCCACCGTCACCAATCAAAGGTACGCCAGTGCCCTTAAGGGCTTCGGCCACGTTGGAGATCGCCATGATCTGGGGCACGCCCACACCAGCAACGATACGTGTCGTGCAAATCGATCCGGGGCCAATACCGACCTTCACCGCGTCAGCACCCGCCTCAACCAATGCCAGCGCGGCTGCGCCAGTGGCGATATTGCCGCCAATGACTTCAAGGTGCGGGTAGTTTTGCTTGACCCAGCGCACGCGATCAATCACGCCCTTGGAGTGACCATGGGCGGTATCGACCACCACAGCGTCAACGCCAGCCTTAGACAGCAAGTCGACACGCTCTTCGGTGCCAGCACCCACACCCACAGCGGCAGCCACACGCAGGCGGCCAGCGGAGTCACGCGCTGCATTAGGGAAATTGGTTTGCTTGTTGATGTCTTTAACGGTGATCAGGCCCTTGAGCTCGAATGCATCGTTGACCACCAAGATACGCTCCAGCTTGTGCTTATTGAGCAGTGCTTTGGCTTGTGCGGGCGTGGTGCCGTCTTTTTCATTGACGGTGATCAGCTTCTCGCGGGGCGTCATGATCTGGCTGACTTTGACGTCGTAGCGGGTCTCAAAACGCACGTCACGGCTGGTCACAATACCGACCACCTTGCCGCCATCGCACACGGGAAAGCCCGAAATGCCACGCTCTTCCGACAGCTGCAGCACTTGCAAAACGGTGTGATCTGGGGTGATCACGACAGGATCAATTACCACACCGGATTCATGGCGTTTGACCTTAGCCACTTCAGCCGCCTGCTCTTGGGCTGTCATGTTCTTGTGGATCACGCCAATGCCACCTTCTTGGGCAATGGCAATCGCCAGACGCGCTTCGGTCACCGTGTCCATGGCCGCAGAGACCAAAGGCAGGTTCAACGTGATGTTGCGTGTGAACTGTGTGGAGAGAGTTACGTCCTTGGGCAGGACTTCGGAGTAGGCGGGAACGAGCAGAACGTCGTCAAATGTCAGTGCTTTTCCGAGAAGGCGCATTGTGAAGGCTCCAAAAGAAAGATTGTAGCTTTCTCAGCACTAACCCGTGCCAAACATGCAACAAGAAACCTTGCACGATCGCGCTAAACTGAAGGCCATGAACACCCACAAACTATGGATTGCAGCTGTCTTGAGCATTTGCAGCAGCAGTGTTTTGGCCCAATGGCAATGGATTGATGAAGCCGGTCGCAAAGTGTTCAGTGATCGGCCACCACCTGCACACATTGCGCCTGAGCAGATTTTGAAGCAACCTCACGGCGCACGCTCTTCCAGTCCCCGCGTGGTTTACCCCAGTGCAGAAACTGCCGCCTTGCCACCTAAATCTGCACAGCCATCACAGCCTGTGCAACCCATCCAGACTGAGGCCGAAGCGACGCCCACAGCCCAGACACCAGAAGCCGCCGCACAGGCCAAACAAGCTGCTGAAGATGAGGCCAAGGAAAAGGCCCTAGAAGCCGCCAAGCGCAAGGCCGAAGAAGCTGAGGAAAAAAAGCAAAAAGCCCAACAAGCCCAGGCACGACAAGAAAACTGCCAGCGCGCACGCTCAGCACAAGCCACGCTGCAGTCCGGCAGCCTGCTGGGCACCGTCAATGCCAAAGGCGAACGTGGCTTTATGACCGAAGAGCAGCGCAAGGCCGATTTGCAGCGCGCGCAGCAGGCAATCAAGAGCAATTGCTCCTGAACCACCGGCGCCACTTCTTCAGGATTTGAATCAGTAACCAGCTTTGCTGTGGGTGCGCCGGCTGGCAAACAGCCCTGCACTGCGCGCGCCCTGCTTGGCAAACCGCTCGCGGCGCGCTACTTTGGGGTCAACCTTGAGCGGTTGATACAGCTCCACACGGTCACCATCTTGCAAAGCGCAATCCAATGGCTTGGTACGACCCCAGACACCGCAAGATTGAGACGCCGTCAACTGCAGGCCAAAGGCGTCAAGAGCATCTTGCAAGCACGCCCCCTCAGGCAGTGCTACAGCTCGCTCTTGCACTGCGGCGCTGGCGTCCGCCCAGACCACCTGCACCTTCAGCATGCTGGCATCAGCCATAAACTTTTTCAGCACGTTTGATGAAGGCATCAACCATCGAGTTGGCAATGCGGTCAAAAACAGGGCCAATCAGCGTAGCAATGGCCACGCTGTCAAAGCCGTAATCGAGCTGCAGCTCGACTTTGCAGGCACGCTGCGAGCCATCGCCTACGGGGTGAAAAATCCAGTGGCCTTCCAGGCGCGAAAACGGGCCTTTGACCAAGCGCATGCTGATCTTGGTCCTGCCTTCGTGCACATTGCGTGTCACAAAGGATTTGCGCAGTGCGCCCATCGACATGCCGACTTCCGCCGTCATGCTCGTTGCGTCCTGCTCCAGCACCTTGGTGTGCGAGCACCAGGGCAAAAATTCTGGATAGCTTGCAACGTCCGCCACCAAGGCAAACATTTCTTCGGGGCTATACCAAATAAGAACAGACTTGTTAACGTTTTTCATGAAAGCACAAAGCCAGCACGGCGCATGCCTGGGGCATTGCTGCACCAACGGGCCACGCACGGCTGGAGAAACTAGAATTGCTGTTCAGCGGGAGAAACGCCCATTGTAGGTAGAGCCCGGCATCTGCGGGTCACCCGCCCAGAAAGACCCATGGCAACAAAATCAGAAACACCATCTCGCATTGCGGATAACAAAAAAGCGGCGTTCAACTATTACTTTGAAGAGCGCCACGAGGCAGGCATTGTGCTGCACGGCTGGGAAGTCAAAGCCTTGCGCAGCGGCAAGGCACAGTTGACCGACGGCTACGTGATCATCAAAGACGGCGAGCTGTTCTTGATCGGTTGCCAAATCCAGCCACTCAAGACAGCGTCCACGCACGTCACCCCCGATTCAGCACGCATTAAAAAGCTGTTGATGAAAAAAGACGACATCAAGCGTTTGATTGGCAAAGTGGAGCAAAAAGGCTTTACCTTGGTGCCCGTGAATCTGCACTGGAAAAACGGCCTGGTGAAATGCGACATTGCCTTGGCCAAGGGCAAGGGCGAGCATGACAAGCGCGATGTAATCAAGGATAGAGAAGGCAAGCGCGAGGTGGAGCGCGCCATGAAAAGCCGCAACCGTTAAACGCCAACATCCAAAAAAATAGCAGCTAGCGCTTCATCCACGGTGGTTTCAGATACAAAACTATCTGAAACCCTTTCAATACCAGCGCTTAGTGCTTCTGTTTTTAAAAAACCACGCCTGTGCCTTGCGTGGTTTTTTTGCATCTACTTCAGTCTTTGAGGTGAGCCAAGGGGTGTGAGTGCGCAGGCCACGGGCTGACAAAAAACGCTTTCCACAAATCTTCAGGCACGTCTTCAATGCGCACGGGGCTCCATTGCGGGTTGTGGTCTTTGTCCACCGCCAGCGCACGGATGCCCTCCACCGTTTCGCTTTGGCCGGGGCGCAGGTAAAAACAGTGGCGCACCATGTCGCGCTCCATGCGCAAATCATCGGCAACATCCATGCTGCGCGCGCGGCGTATTTGCTCCAGCACCACAAACAGCATCAAAGGCGAGCGCTTGCGCAGTGCAGCTGCGGTGGCTTGCGCCCACTCGCTGGTATCTGCCTCCAAGGTGCTGATGATGTCGCGCACCGTGGGCAACGCAAAAATACGGTTGATCTGCTGCACATCGCGCACGGGTTGCGGTGCATGGGGCTGGGTGCGTGCCTGCACAAAGGTGTGCACGGCATCCCCATCGGCAAACGGCTGCGCGCCCAGTGCCTCCCACAAAGCGCCCTGCTCTGCGGCAGGCACATAGGCATCAGCCAAATTAAAGGCCAGGGCTTCAGCCGCCAGGATGGTATCGCCCGTCAACGCCAGCCACTCGCCCACAGCACCCGGGCAGCGCGAGAGGAAGTAGCCCCCCCCCACATCCGGGAACAGGCCAATGATGGTCTCGGGCATGGCCATCTTGGTTTTTTCAGTCACAAGACGCAGGCTGGCACCTTGGCTAATGCCCATACCGCCGCCCATCACAATGCCGTCCATGAAGGCGATGTAAGGCTTGGGGTAAGTAAAGATCAGGTGGTTGAGCGCGTACTCTTCCGTGAAGAAGTCTTCCAGCTCTGGATTGCCCGTGCTGCCCGCCTGGTGCAGGAATCGAATGTCACCACCCGCACAAAAATGCCCAAACACGCCCTCTTTGTGGCTGCCGCGAATGGCCACGGCCAGTACTTTGGGATCATCTTTCCAGATCAGCAATTGCGCCAGCAAATCGCGCACCATGCCCAGTGACAAGGCATTGATGGCTTTGGGCCGGTTCAGGGTAATGAATCCAATATGGCCGCGTACTTCGGCCAGAACGTCTGCAGGGGTCTGTGACATATTTTTGTGCTCCAACTGTCTCCAACAAAGTGAGCACAATACCGCAAGCGGCGTTATTGTTTTGTCACTCTGGCTGCATTTCAAGGGCACCCTGGCATGAAAAAAGGCCGCACAAGGCGGCCTTTTGTAAGCAAGCTGAACGCGGCTTAGTTGTCGCGCTGAGCACGCTTGCGCTCGTGTTCCTTCAAGAAACGCTTGCGTACGCGCAGGCTGGTAGGCGTGATTTCCAGCAGCTCGTCGTCTTCAATGAAATCAACACCGTATTCCAGCGACAGCTGGATAGGAGGCGTGATCTTGATCGCGTCTTCCTTACCAGATACACGGAAGTTGGTCAGCTGCTTGGTACGCGTGGCGTTGACGATAAGATCGTTGTCACGGCTGTGGATACCAATGATCATGCCTTCGTACACAGGGTCGTTGGCCTTCACAAACATACGACCACGGTCGTCCAGCTTGCCCAGGGCGTAGGTGAAGATTTCACCGTCGTCCATGGAGATCAGCACGCCGTTCTTGCGGCCACCGATGTCACCCTTATGGGGTTCGTAGCTGTCAAAGATGTTGGCGATCAGGCCCGAACCACGGGTCATGTTCATGAACTCGTTGGTAAAGCCGATCAGGCCACGGGCAGGAATACGGTATTCCAGACGAACGCGACCGCGGCCATCGGGCTCCATGTTCACCAGTTCACCCTTGCGCTCGCCCAAGGCTTGCATCACGCTGCCTTGGTGACCTTCTTCGATGTCCACAGTCACCAGCTCGATTGGCTCGTGCTTGACACCGTTGATGTCCTTGAACACCACGCGTGGCTTGGAGACAGCCAGCTCGTAGCCTTCACGGCGCATTTCTTCAATCAAAATGGTCAGGTGCAATTCGCCACGGCCCATCACTTCAAAGATACCGTCTTCGTCGGTTTCCTTGACGCGCAAAGCCACGTTCGAGCGCAGTTCCTTTTGCAGGCGGTCCCAGATTTGACGGCTGGTCACGTACTTGCCTTCGCGGCCCGCCAAAGGCGAGTTGTTCACGCAGAAGTTCATAGTCAGTGTGGGCTCGTCAATCTTCAGCATCGGCAGAGGCTGGGGATTAGTGGGGTCAGTGATGGTTTCACCGATACCGATGTTTTCGATACCGTTGATCAGCACGATTTCCGAAGGACCGGCTTCCGTGGCTTGCACGCGGTCGATACCCTGGAACTTGTGGATCTGGTTGATCTTGCCGTTGTAAGCCTTGCCATCAGGACCGGCCATCACTTGCACGTTCTGGCCAACCTTCAAAGTACCCTGGGTGATACGGCCCACAGCGATACGGCCCACAAACGTGGAGTAGTCAAGCGCAGACACTTGCAACTGCAAAGGTGCAGTGGCATCGCCTTGCACGAAAGGCACGTGCTCCAAGATGGTGTCAAACAGGGCCGACATGTCTTCGCCCCACTTTTCACCTGGTGCGCCTTCTACTTTGGAAGACCAGCCGTTGATGCCCGATGCGTATACCACGGGGAAGTCCAGCTGCTCGTCAGTAGCACCCAGCTTGTCGAACAGGTCAAACGCAGCGTTCACCACCTTGTCGGGGTTGGCACCGGGCTTGTCCACCTTGTTAACCACCACGATAGGCTTCAGACCCAGGGCCAAAGCCTTCTTGGTCACGAAACGCGTCTGTGGCATAGGGCCTTCTTGCGCATCGATCAGCAGCACCACACCGTCCACCATGGACAGAGCGCGCTCAACTTCACCACCGAAGTCCGCGTGACCGGGTGTGTCAAGAATGTTGATGTGGGTATCGTTCCACGATACGGCACAGTTTTTGGCCAAAATCGTAATGCCACGCTCACGTTCAATGGCGTGGTTGTCCATGACGGTGTCGACCACTTTTTCGTGTTCGGCAAAAGTGCCCGATTGGCGCAGCAGTTGGTCAACCATTGTGGTCTTGCCATGGTCAACGTGCGCGATGATGGCGATGTTGCGGATTTGTTTGCTCATACGATTTCCAAAATGCCGCGGTCTTGTGGGCGCGGCGTGCCTTCCAAAATTTGTTGAATTTCTAGGGGGCTGAGCAGGCGATCAGGAATCAGCTCCCCACTTGTGATGTGCCCCACACCCAGCAAGGCGCGTGGTTCATCTCCATAAACTGCGACAGCCTCGGCATCGGGCCATTCACCGCGGCGACGCAAACCGGTCAGAAACCGGCCGCTTTCACTCGCATCCAGCGTCACGCGCGTATGGTCATGCAGCAGACAATCTGCCGGCTGCACCACGCTCATGCGCTCTTCTTCGGGCATGTTGATCAAGGCATCCAAAGTGATGCAACGATCGACACCAATGCCGCCCGTGTCAGTACGGCGCAGTGAACGCAGGTGTGCGCCGAAACCCAGCGCTTCACCCACATCCTCTGCCAACGTACGAATATAAGTACCCTTGCTGCAGGTGACTGTCAGCTGCAGGGCATCAAAACCGTCCGCATCCTTGCACAAAACAATGTCCAGTGCATGAATAGTTACATTGCGTGCAGGACGCTCAATTTCAATACCTGCGCGCGCATATTCATACAGCGCCTTTCCGTCTTTCTTGAGGGCACTGTACATAGGCGGCACTTGCTGGATAGGACCCGTAAAGCGGGCCTGCACCTGCGCCAGCAGCGCTGGCGTGATGGCCGACATATCCACCACCCGCTCACGCACAACCTCACCCTCTGCATCAGCAGTGGTGGTGGTCTGGCCTAAGCGAGCGACAGCAATATAGGTCTTGGCAGCTTCCAGCTGCAACTGACTGAACTTGGTGGCAGCCCCAAAACACAGCGGCAGCACGCCGGTGGCAAGGGGGTCCAAAGTTCCAGTGTGGCCGGCTTTTTCCGCACGCAACAACCACTTTACCTTCTGTAAAGCGTCATTGCTGGAAAGACCCAGCGGTTTATCGAGCAGCAACACCCCATGCACAGGGCGCCGCTGCACCCTGGTGCGTGTGGCGTTCATTGCTTAGCCTTCTTCAGGGCCGCGTGACGCCACAGCCTTGGCAATCAAGGCGTTCATGTCAGCAGCACGCTCTGAGGTGCGGTCGTAGACGAAGTGCAAAGTAGGCACGGTGTGGATGTGCAAACGCTTGAACAAGCCATTGCGCAGAAAGCCTGCAGCTTGGTTCAACGCCTTTTGCGACTCATCCGGGTCACCGATCAGCAAGCTGAAAAACACTTTGGCGTGCGCATAGTCGGGCGTCACTTCAACGCCTTGCAGTGTGACCATGCCAACACGCGGGTCCTTCAACTCGCGGGCGATCAGCTCCGACAGATCACGCTGGATCTGGTCAGAAACTTTGAAGCTGCGGTTAGGCGCAGCAGATTTACGTTTAGGTGGCATTAAAAATTATGAGCTAGTAGCGCTAGTCAGAGAAGGGTTTGAAAGCCTTTCGACCTTCAAACCCTTTATTCATCAGCGCTGAAAGCTATGGTTTACAGCGTACGTGCAATTTCCTTGATTTCGAAAACTTCCAGCACGTCGTTTTCGCGGATGTCGTTGTAGTTGCGCAGCTTGATACCGCACTCGAAGCCTTCCTTGACTTCCTTGACATCGTCCTTCAAGCGGCGCAGCGATTCGATCTCACCCGTGTAGATAACCACGTTGTCGCGCAGCAAACGGAAGTGTGCGTTGCGGACCACATGACCCTGGGTGATGTAGGAACCAGCAATCGTACCGATCTTGGTTGCCACGAACACAGTGCGGATCTCGGCCATACCGATGATCTCTTCGCGCTTTTCAGGAGCCAGCATGCCGGACATGGCGGACTTCACTTCATCTACGGCGTCGTAAATGATGTTGTAGTAACGCAGATCCACATCGTTGCTTTCAGCCGTCTTACGGGCCTGAGCGTCAGCACGCACGTTGAAGCCGATGATGATGGCCTTGGAAGCCAGCGCCAAGTTGACGTCGGACTCGGAAATACCACCCACGCCAGAGTACACGATCTGTACCTTGACTTCGTCGGTAGACAGCTTGAGCAGCGATGTTGCCAGCGCTTCTTGCGAGCCTTGTACGTCGGCCTTGATGATCAAAGGCAGTGTCTGCACGTTGCCAGAAGTCATGTCCGAGAACATGTTCTCCAGCTTGGCAGCTTGCTGCTTGGCCAGCTTGGTGTGACGGAACTTGCCTGCACGGTAAGTCGCGATTTCGCGGGCACGGCGCTCATCGGCCATGACCATGAAGTCGTCGCCGGCCAAAGGCACGTCGGACAGACCCTGGATTTCCACTGGGATTGAAGGACCAGCAGACTTGGTCTGCTTGCCGTCTTCGTCCAGCATGGCGCGCACGCGGCCATAGGTTTGACCAGCCAGCACCACATCACCGACCTTCAACGTACCGGATTGCACCAGCACCGTAGCCACGGGGCCGCGGCCCTTGTCCAGTTCAGCCTCGATCACCAGACCCTTGGCGGACGCGTCCACTGCAGCCTTCAGCTCCAGCACTTCGGCTTGCAGCAGAACTTGCTCCAGCAGCGCATCAACGCCAGCACCGGTCTTGGAGGACACGGAGATGAACGGAGAATCACCACCGTACTCTTCCGGCACCACCTCTTCGACCACCAGCTCTTGCTTGACCTTCTCAGGGTTCGCGTCGGGCTTGTCAGACTTGGTAATGGCAACCACGATCGGCACACCAGCAGCCTTGGCGTGCTTGATAGCTTCCTTGGTCTGAGGCATCACGCCGTCATCGGCAGCACAGACCAAAATTACGATGTCGGTGGACTTGGCACCACGGGCACGCATAGCGGTAAATGCCTCGTGACCCGGAGTGTCCAGGAACGTCACCATACCGCGGTCTGTCGTCACATGGTAGGCACCAATGTGCTGGGTAATACCACCGGCTTCGCCGGTTGCCACTTTGCTGCGGCGGATGTAATCCAGCAGCGAAGTCTTACCGTGGTCAACGTGGCCCATGACGGTAACGACAGGAGCACGCGAGACCAGTTCACCGGTGTACTTGGAAGTATCTTCCTCGCTGAACGCTTCTGGAGAATCCAGCGCAGCGATCTTGGCGGTGTGGCCCATTTCTTCCACCACGATCATGGCGGTGTCTTGGTCCAAAGGCTGGTTGATGGTGACCATCTGGCCCATCTTCATCAGCACCTTGATCAGCTCGGACGCCTTGACTGCCATCTTGTGAGCCAATTCAGCCACAGTGATGGTTTCTGGCACCGAGATTTCCAACGCACGGAATTCTGGCTGCTGTTGCTGCTGCTGGTGATCGTTGCGGTCGTTGCCACGACGGCCACCACGAGGACCACCGCGCCAGTTGGAACGGTTACCCACGCCACCCGAGCTGTCGCCACGGGTCTTGATTTCCTTCTTCTTGCCGTTCGCGTCGTTCGACCAAGTTGAAGACAACTTGGAAGACTTGACTTCCTTGTCCTTGGCACCGGCGCGGCCAGGTGCTGTTGTAGCAGCGCCTGCAGCAGGCTTGGCATCCTTGGAAGTGGTTGTCTTCTTGGCATCTGCCGCCGGAGCTGGAGCAACAACTTTCTTGGGCTCTTCAGGCTTCTTGGCGACCAACACCTTCTTAGGTGCAGCCATCATGGCGCGAATAGCTTCAGCTTCTTGCAAAGCCTTGCGACGACGATCTTCCAGATCCTTGGCACGAGCAGCTTCTTCAGCCTGGCGCTGACGAGATTCGTCATCGGCCTTGGCACGTGCGTCAGCTTGCGCCTTGGCACGCGCTTCAGCAAAAGCTGCATTACCTGCAGCAGCTTCCTTTTGTGCTTCTTTGGCTTGGCGAGCCTTCACGGCTTCAGCTGCTGCGTAAGCAGCAGCGCGCTCTTCCGCTTCGCGCTCTTTGCGCACACGGTCTTCGCGCTCTTCACGCTCATGGCGCGTTTGCGCTAATTCAACTTCTTCTTGGCTAATCATCTCTGCTTGCTTGCGGACTTCTTCCTCGCGGCGCACCAGCTCTTGGGAAGCCTGTGCAGCTTGCGCAGAACGGGCAGCAGCTTCGGCAACTACCTCGGGGGCATCGTCACGTTTGATGAAAGTACGTTTTTTGCGCACTTCCACTTGAATGGTGCGGGCTCTGCCAGTGGCATCGGCCTGCTTGATCTCGCTGGTCGACTTTTTCGTCAGCGTGATCTTCTTTTTGCCGTCGCCTTCAGAGCCATGGCTGGCTTTGAGGTGCGACAACAACATTTGCTTGTCCGTTTCGGTCAAGGCATCAGTGCCAGAACTCTTTGCCACACCAGCGGCATTGAGTTGTTCCAGCAGAGTCTCAGGGGATTTTTTAAGTTCGCTAGCGAACTCAGCAACAGTGTTCAAAGACATACTCCGTTCGATCCTCCCTGACCCTTATTCCTGACCGTCGGTGAACCAATGTTCACGCGCCTTCATGATCAAAGCCTTGGCTTCGTCATCAGTTTGACCGGTCAATTCGGTCAGTTCATCGATGGCCAAATCGGCCAAGTCATCACGAGTCAACACTCCGCCAGCAGCCAATTTGGCCACCAACTCAGGTGTCAGACCTTCCAAGTCACGCAACTCTTGCGAGACTTCGCTGACGCTTTCTTCTTGAGCAATTTCCATGGTCAGCAACGCATCCTTGGCACGGGCGCGCAGCTCAGTCACGGTTTCCTCATCAAAAGCTTCAATTCCCAGCATCTCGGACAAGGGCACATAGGCCACTTCTTCCAAGCTGCTAAAACCTTCATCTACCAAGATGCCAGCGAACTCTTCGTCCACATCCAGCTTCTCCATGAACAGCTTGCGAGCACCATCGGTCTCTTCAGCTTGTTTCTGGGCAGATTCTGCCGCATCCATGATGTTGATCTTCCAGCCAGTCAGATCGGACGCCAGGCGCACGTTCTGACCACCACGACCAATGGCGATGGCAAGATTTTCTTCATCCACCACCACATCCATGGCGTGCTTTTCTTCATCGACAACGATGGAAGAAACGTTGGCAGGAGCCAAAGCGCCAATCACAAACTGCGCAGGGTCTTCTGACCACAGCACGATGTCTACGCGCTCGCCCGCCAACTCTGTGGTTACAGCGTTCACTCGGGTGCCACGGACGCCCACGCAGGTTCCAATTGGATCCACGCGCTTATCGTGCGAAACAACTGCGATCTTGGCACGACTGCCGGGATCGCGTGCGCAGCTCTTGATTTCCAGTAAACCTTGCTCGATTTCTGGCACTTCGTTGCGAAACAGCTCAATCATGAACTCAGGGGCCGAACGCGACAGCACGATAGGTGCGCCACGCAGGGTCAAGTCCACTTCCATGATCATGGCGCGTACGCGGTCACCGTTGCGCAGATTCTCCTTGGGGATCATCTCGCTGCGACGCAGACGGCCTTCAACACGACCGGATTCGACAATGATGTCGCCCTTGTCCATGCGCTTGACCGTGCCTGTGAAAATCTTTTCACCGCGTGCCATGAATTCGTTGAGCAGCATTTCGCGCTCAGCGTCACGAATTTTTTGCAAGATTACTTGCTTGGCAGTCATCGCACCGATACGCCCGATTGGCAACGACTCGATTTGCTCTTCAATGAACTCACCGACCTGAATACCTGGAACGCGGTCTTCCGCATCCATCAGCATTTCTTCAGCTTCGGGGTTTTGCAGACCGGCGTCATCAGGCACCACCACCCAACGGCGGAAGGTGTCGTAATCGCCGCTGTCGCGATCAATCGCAACGCGAATATCCGCTTCGCCTTCGTACAGCTTTTTGGTAGCTTGCGCCAAAGCCAACTCAACAGCGCCAAACACCACATCGCGTTCTACGTTCTTTTCGCGCGAAATGGCCTCAACCAACATCAACAGTTCGCGGTTCATGCGATGACTCTCCTAATTTCAATTCTTTCAAGCGGTGGCACCAGCTTGGGCACCCATCTAGCTCTTGTGCTCTATCTCAAGCGGGCTTAGCGCCACGCCCCTTGAAACTCACCACGGGCGCCAAACGCGCCTCTCGCAGCTCTTGCAGCGTAAAGCCCATTGCCTGTAACGGCGCCGGCTCACGCTTTTTGCTCACTTTCGCACCGGGCTTGCGCGGCGGCTCGTCACTCCAGACGATTTGCCAGCCACCCGATTCAGCACGCTCCAGCGTACCCCGGAATTTCTTACGGTTTGCATTCACCACACCACCACCAGCAGCCCCAATGGCCTCCTTGAGGGTGATGTCAATTTCTGCACCAGCGAAACGAACAAAGTCCTGTTCATTGCGCAGGGGGCGATCGATTCCAGGAGACGACACTTCCAGACGCGTGTAATCAATACCATCGACTTCCAGCGCAAATTGCAGTTGACGCGTGACCTTTTCGCAATCCTCTACGGTCACGAAAGCCTCCGGCACAGGATCCGCACCTTCTTGCGGAGCCTGCCAAGGCAAGTCAACGGTGACACGAAGCAATCCGCCAGCGGAACGCTCGATCTCCACCAGGTCATAGCCTAGACCCGTTACGATTTGTTCAACAATTTGCTGTAGTGCCACGTGCTCAGTTCAATCCCGGAAGTACAAAAAACCCGATAACCATCCTGCAATTGCTTGCTGGCGGCTTCGAGCTCCAAATGCAAGCGACCAAAAAAAAGGGCGGTTAATACCCGCCCGTTTGGTCGTGAATGTTCTATTGTATCCGCAAAGCATTGATTCGCAATGTCAAGCACCCGGATTTCCTGCAGCAATCATAGCTATTGCGCTGTAATTCGTTGCCATAGTGGTACAGCTTCTGGCGGCATGGAGGAAGCTTTCTGTGGGGCCTGTAACAAGGAGGCCAGCAACCGCTCCAGCACTTTAACTTGAGGCAGCACAGGCCCAAAAAATAACGGTTCAGCGCCCTGCCCGATCAGCAATGTGGGAAATGTCTCCACATCGACATCGCCCATTATTTCTTCTTGGTCTTCCACATCCACCCAGACAAAGCGGATTTGGGGAAATGTTGCTTGAATGGCCAAAAACTCTGGCTCGTACTGGCGACACACACCGCACCATGCCGCGCACAGGCACACCACCTGCCAAGTTGCGCTGTCATGCGCCGTCACGTGCTGCATGGTATCTGAGGGCTTGTCACGGTACATCTTCAACTGACTCCACAACCCCTCACAGGGGCAGCATCATGGCTTTAAAGCCATGCATCCTAACGACAACCGATCCACACACGCTGTCTTTTTTCGAAATGCAGAGCAAAGCAGACAACTTTGCGGCCTTTGCATCATCCATAAAAAAAGCCCCAGACAGGGCCTGAGGCTTTCTTGGGCAAATTTGGATAACGAATCATCCAAACATGCTTCGATGGATTAACCCGAGTGAGGGCGCTTGCCGGCGCTCTTCTTGCTGCGAGTGTGAGCACCACGCTCCAAGCTCGAGCGCTGGCCACGGCCTTGTGGCAACAAAGTTACGCCGTTAGGGGCAACAGGACGGGGTGTGCGCTTGCGGTCAGCTTCAGTAACGATCTTATTGCCCATGGCAATCTCTCCAGTTGAGGTTTCAGTAAACCCGTTATTTTTCCACACACTGCAAGGCAACGTGACGGCGGGATTCAAAAAATTGTCTCACATCTGGGCATTCTTCTCTTTTTACTGCCATTTTTGGGCATACACACCACAAGCTCAGCACATCAGCACACGGATTCACGGACGTGACCTACACCGGCGCAAGCCTTCTGCTACAAATACTGTGTGCATTCGAGTGCGCCTAAAAGGTGCCTGTTTCTGCATTTTTTGACACAGGATCATGCCCATGTCTTTCTTTGACCGTTCTTGTAAGGCCAACATCCACTGCGCTTGCCCCAAGTGCAAGGCCTCCACCAAATTACAAAATACAGTGCAAAGCCTTAAAACAGCGCTGCATCCCACCAACGCACCCGCAGTTTCATCCCCCAGCCGCTCTAGCGTGACGGCGGGCAATGCTGTGCTGTGCACGATTGGCCTGGCCGCACTGGCGGGAGCCGCCATCTATGCAACGCGCAACCCGCGCATTCCTGAGGGCATTCAGCCTGTCGGCGACTTCAACCTTGACCGCTATCTGGGCAAATGGTATGAAGTGGCCCGCATTGAGCACAGTTTTGAGAAAGGTCTGCAGCGCACGCAAGCCGAGTACAACCTCAACCCCAATGGCAGCATCCAGGTGATCAACCGCGGCTACGACCCCAAGCGCGGCGAGTGGAAAATTTCGCACGGCAAAGCCCATCCGACGATTGCACCGGACATTGCGGCACTCAAGGTGTCATTTTTTGGACCGTTTTATGGCGGCTACAACGTAGTCGCGCTGGATGAAAATTACCAATGGGCCATGGTGATTGGCTCCAACCTCGAGTATTTCTGGATTCTCTCGCGCCAGCCATCGTTGCCAGAAGGCGTGGAAGAGCGGCTACTACACCAAGCGCAATTACTGGGCGTGGACAGCCAGAAAGTGCTATGGGTACACCAAGATGGCGTCAATCCCACAGGCAGCTACAAATAAGTAAGCTACTAGCGCTTACACAGCAATGCTTTGAAAGTGTTTTATATTGCAATGCACCACCAGTCATGCGCTAGCTGCTATTAAAACAAAGAACCGATACCCATGGCATCGGCTCTTTGTTTTACAGAGCAATAACTTCACTGCGTTGCCGCACCTTGCAAAAACCTAGGGCAGACACTTAAAAGCAAACGCAAAAAATCAATCACCGCGCACCCAAGTGCTCATGTGCAACCGTCAATAACCCAGAACCAGTTGCGCAATCACGCCCGTGGCCACGGCCACCAGCAGATAGTCGCCACCATATTGCACCCACTGCTGGCCACGCGCAGGACGCTTGAGGCCATGACCGCGCCAGTCGTTAACCACATAGTGGGATGAGCGGTATTGCGGCGGCACGCGGCTGCCCTTAACCCAGTTGTGCTGCGGGCCTGCACCCATGCGTTTGGCCTGCCCCGGAGGCATTCCGTGTGGATGCCCCTGGTTTGGCTGCGCGCCAGGGCGATACGCAGGTGCGACAGGCTTTGCCGGCTTGTGCGCTTGCTGCCCCTTATGGGCGCCATGCGAAGGGCGTTGTGAAGCCCCTTGACCTTGCCAGTCACCACCGCCATGGCGTGGCTGGGCTACGACGGTGAGGGAGGATGCAGCCAGGACCAATGCGGTCATTGCTGCGGTCACGTATTGCTTGTTCATAGCGACCCCTTTCTTGGGCGATTGCTGACAACGCCAATGCTAGGCACGCCAAGCAACGCTCAGCCCAATGCCTTGTAAAGATACGGCAAAACATGCAACGCTGCGTGCACCCCACGCTGCGCAGCGAAGCTGGCTAAAAGGTTGCCGTGACCAGTTTCTGGGTGTAGGGATGCTGAGGCTGCCCCAGTACAGCATCGACCGAGCCCTGCTCCACCACCTCGCCGTTTTTCATTACCAAAACATCGTGCGCCATGGCGCGAATCACTTCCATATCGTGTGTGATAAGCAGATAGCTCAGCCCCAGCTCCCGCTGCAGCCGCTGCAGCAAACCCAGCACTTGCTTTTGGATCGTCACATCCAGCGCGCTGGTGGGCTCATCCAGCACCAAAATTTTGGGGCGCAAGATCAAAGCTCGCGCCACCGCCAAGCGCTGGCGCTGCCCCCCCGAAAACTCATGCGGGTAACGTTGTAGCAAACCGGGGAACTGCTGCTCACTCAAGCCCACACTCAGCAGCACCGACAGCACTTGTTCACGCCGCCCTGCTTCGCTGATGTCGGGGGCATGCACGCGCAAGCCTTCGCCCACAATTTCTTCCACCGTCATGCGCGGCGAAAGCGATGAAAACGGGTCTTGAAAAACAACCTGCACCTGGCGGCGCAACGCCTGGTTGGCAGGTGTATTGCGCATGGCGGGCTGCTGCCAGTTTTTTCCACTGATGTGCAACTCTCCGTGGCTGGGCAACAACCCCAAAATGGCTTGCGCCAAGGTGGATTTTCCTGAGCCGGACTCTCCGACAACGCCCAGCGTCTGCCCTTCACGCAAGCACAGTTGCGCACCTTGCACCGCAACAAACTCACCCTTGCCAAACCAGCCCCTGATACCCGCAAGCGGTACGGGATAGCTCACACACAACTGACTGGCCTGCACCACTGGCCTGGCCCCGGGATGGGTCTGCAGTACATCCCGCACAGGCTGGCTGTGTAGCAGTTTGTGCGTATAGGCATGCTTAGGGTGCTCAAAAAGATCCGTCACTGGCCCCTGCTCTACCAATACGCCATGCTCCATCACGGCCGCACGATCTGCAAACCGGCGCACCAACGGCAAGTCGTGCGTGATCAGCAAGATTGCCATCCCCGTCTGGCGCTGAAGATCACTGAGCAACTCCAACACCTGCATGCGCAGCGTTACATCCAGTGCCGTGGTGGGCTCGTCTGCCAGCAGCAATTTCGGTTTGGAAGCCAGCGCCATCGCAATCATGGCGCGCTGACGCTGCCCACCGCTGAGCTGGTGCGGATAGCTTTGTGCGCGGCGTTCAGGCTCTGGAATACCTGTGGTCGCCAGCAACTCCACCGCCTGCCTCCATGCCTGCTGCTTGCTCAGCGCCTCTTTGAGCTGCAGCACCTCAGCCACCTGAGCCCCCACAGTCATGAGCGGGTTCAGCGCAGTCATGGGCTCCTGAAAGATCATGGCCACATCACCGCCGCGCACTGCACGCATTTCTCGCTCCGTCAGCGAGAGCAGATTTCGACCATTGAGCAAGGCTTGCCCGCTGATATGTGCGTCTTCCGCAAGCCGTAGCAAACTCAAAGCTGTGATGGTCTTGCCAGAGCCGGACTCGCCCACCAAAGCCAGCTTCTCTCCAGGATGCACATCAAAGCTCACCCCCTGCACCACCGTCTTGCGGCCAAAGCGCACCTTCAGGTCACGCACAGACAGCAGTGGCAGCTTGTCATCGGCCGCTTGCATCACACACCCCCCTTGGCATCGGTCACTTGCGCTTTGCGTGGGTCCAGCGCATCGCGCAGGGCATCGCCCATAAAGGTCAGCAGCAGCAGCGTCATGACCAGCACAGCAAACGTGCCCAGCGAAATCCACCATGCATCAATGCTGTTCTTACCCTGACTCAGCAGCTCGCCCAAGCTGGGCGTTCCAGGGGGCACGCCCAGACCCAAAAAGTCCAGCGACGTCAGCGCCAAGATGGCGGCACTCATGCGAAACGGCAAAAAGGTCACCACCGGTGTCAAGCTGTTAGGCAAGATGTGCCGCCATATAATTTGCCCATTGGGCACGCCCAAAGCGCGTGCAGCCTTGACATAGTCCAGCTGGCGATTGCGCAGAAATTCGGCGCGCACATAGTCAGACAGCCCCATCCAGCCAAACAGACTGAGCAGCACCAGCAACAAGCTGATGCTGGGCGCCAGCACGGCACTGAAGATGATGAGCAGGTACAGCTCAGGCATGGAGCCCCAGATTTCAATGAACCGCTGAAAGGCCAAATCAGTCTTGCCCCCAAAAAAGCCTTGAATCGCGCCCGTCACCACCCCCAGCAGCACTCCAACAAAAGTCAGAGCCAGCGCAAACAGCACACTTACGCGAAAGCCATACAGCAGCTGTGCCAGCAAATCACGCCCCCGGTCATCGGTGCCCAGCCAGTTAGCGGCTGATGGCGGGGCAGGATTTGGGGCCTGGGCGAAATAATTGATCGTTGCCTCCCCATAGCGATTGAGAGGAAACAGCGCCCAGTTGCTGCCCTTGTGCAACTGCTCTGTGATGTAGGGATCGAGGTAGTCCGTGGTCGTTTCAAAATCGCCGCCGAACACTGTCTCTGGATAGTCTTTGAGCAGCGGGAAATAGGTTTGCCCTTCATAGTGCACGATGAGCGGCTTGTCGTTGCTCACCACCTCAGCGCACAGGCTGAGCACCACCATCACGCAAAACAAAATGAGGCTGTAAAAACCCAGCTTATTGCGCTTAAAGCGCTGCCACGCCCTGCGCCCCGGTGAGACAGAGCGTGGTGCCACGGTGGGCAAAGACTCAATCAACATAGCTGCCTGCACAGACGGTGTTTGGATTGGAGCCATATTTCAATCAAATTTTACGCGTGGATCAACCCACACGTAGCACAGGTCGCTGATGAGTTTGGTCACCAGTCCGATCAAGGTAAACAGATAGAGCGATCCCAGCACCACGGGGTAATCGCGGCGAATCACACTCTCGTAGCTCAGCAGACCCAGACCGTCCAGTGAGAACAGCGTTTCAATCAACAGCGACCCGGCAAAGAACGCCCCAATGAACGCGGCCGGAAAGCCCGTGATGATGGGAATCAGCGCATTGCGAAACACATGCTTCCACAGCACCTGCCGCTTGCTCAAGCCTTTGGCGCGCGCAGTCAGCACATATTGCTTGCGAATTTCTTCCAGGAAAGCGTTCTTGGTGAGCATGGCCGTCACCGCAAAGCTGCCCGCCACCATGGCCGTCACCGGCAGCGCAATGTGCCACAGGTAATCCACCACCTTGCCCATGGCACTGAGTTCGTCGAAGTTGGCCGAAGTCAGCCCACGCAGCGGAAACCACTGCAACTGCCCGCCAAAAATCACCAGCAGCGCCACGCCCAGCACAAAGCCCGGAATGGCGTAGCCAATCAAGATCAGCAGCGTGGTCACCAAATCAAAACGCGACCCTGCACGCACCGCTTTGGCCACGCCCAGCGGCACCGCAACCAGATAGCTGATGAAAAACGTCCACAACCCCAAGCTGATGGACACCGGCAGTTTTTCCACAATCAAAGCCCATACGGGTTTGTTCTGAAAAAAACTGGTGCCCAGATCGAATTGGGCAAACTGGCGCAGCATTTGAAAGAACCGCTCGTGCGCCGGCTTATCAAACCCGTACAAAGCCTTGATTTGCTCGATACGCTGTGGATCCACCCCCTGCGCACCCCGGTAAGCCATGCCCCCGCCTTCAGCACCTCCACCCACCCCTGCTTTGGCCTCGGCCAGATACTGCTCGACAGGGCCACCGGGAACGAACTGGATGACCACAAAAGTCAGGAGCAGCACCCCCATCAACGTGGGCACCATTAAAAGAATGCGTTTGAGAATGTAGGCCAGCATGTCTATTGCGCCTGTTCTTTCAAGACCACCGGGGCCGTTTCCGCCGTCAAGGGGGGCATGCGTGCCCACCACGTGTCGATCACCCAGTTTTCACCATTGGAGTACGGAGGAATCACCTGCGGATGCTCCAGACGCCACTGGTTATAGGCCATGCGGTGCGTGCTGGACGACCATTGCGGAATCAGATAGTGCCCATGGGCAATCGCTCGCTCCAGTGCGTGGCAGGCAGGCAGCAACTGCGCCTCAGTCTTGGACGACACCATGGCCTGAATGAACGCATCCACCGCCTTGCTCTTCACACCGGGGAAATTGCCCGAATCTTCTTGATCGGCTGATGCGCTGCCAAACAAGTCGGCAAACTCCTGCCCCGGGTTGTTGGTGCCCTGGTAGGCAATGGATGTGATATCAAAGTCAAACTTTTGCAAACGCTGCTGGTACAGCGCATAGTCCACGGCGCGGAAATTGAGCTGGATGCCCAGCTTTTGCAAATTGCGCTGCCATGACGCTACGGTGCGCTGGCCTACTTCACTGCTGTCCAAGTACTCCAGCTCCATGGCCTGGCCAGCGCTGTTGCGCAGCACACCGCCTTGCACCGTCCAGCCCGCTGCAGCCAGCAAGCCCTTGGCTTTGCGCAGGTTCTCGCGCAGGCTGCTATCGCCATCCGTACGTGGCGCAACCGTCATGGGGCCAAAAGCACCAGGGGGCAGCACATCGCCCCAAGGCTGCATCAGCGCCAGCTCGGCAGCGCTGGGTAGCCCTGTGGTCTGGCACAAGGTATTGCCAAAAATACCATTTACGCGCTGGTAAGCGCCGTAAAACATCTGGCGATTCATCCATTCATAGTCCAGCGCCAGGCCCAGCGCTTCGCGCACACGCACGTCTTGCAAAAAAGGACGGCGAGCATTGAGCACATAGCTTTGAAAGCCAGTGGGCTGCTTGTGCGCGAACTCGCCTTTGACCAGTTCGCCAGATTTGAACTTGCGCCCATCCACACGCCGCGCCCAGTCGCCCGCGCTGTAAAAACGCATCAAATCAAACTCCCCCGCCTTCAGCGCTTCTAGTCTGGCGGTGTTGTCTTTGTAAATTTTGACGTTGATACGGTCAAAGTTGATCGTGCCACGGCGCACAGGCAAATCTTTGGCCCAGTAATGCGCATCACGCACGTAGGTAATGTCTTTGCCAAAGCTCACTGGGCCAATTTTGTAGGGTCCACTGCCAATCGGGGTGTCCATCACCACCTCGCTGAAAGGCTTGCCTGCACCCCACGCCCGGCTGAAGATGGGCAGGCTACCCACGGTCAGTGGCAGTTCACGATTGGGCGCTCGAAAAGTAAAGCGCACCGTGCGGTTGTTGATCACCTCACAGCCAGCAACTTCGGCCAGCATAGTTTTGTAGGCGGGCGAGGTGTGCGGCCCCATCAACGTGGCAAAACTGTGCTGCACATCCTGGGCCAGCACCGGTGTGCCGTCGTGAAAACGGGCTTGGCGGCGCAGGCGAAAGGTGGCAGACATGCCATCAGCGGCCACCGTCACGTCTTCTGCCAGCAGGCCATAACCTGTCGCTGTTTCATCCATGCTGCCGGTCAGCAAGGTATCAAACATCAAGTTGGACAAATAAGCGGGTGCATTGCCTTTGATGGTGAACGGATTGTATTTATCGAAGGTTGAAACCCGCAGGTTGCTGACCAGCCGCAACTCCCCGCCTTTGGGGGCGTCAGGGTTGACATAGCCAAAGTGTGCAAAGTCTTGTGCGTACTTGGGCTGCCCCCACAAAGCGTAGGCGTAGTCGGCCCAAGTCGGGGCAACCGTAGTGGCTCCTGCGAGCAAGAAACAAAACTTCCAAAAGCGCATGCGACAATTCTGCACCACTACGGCCCGCCGCCCTGTGTTTTTTGCGTTGTACAAAACCTGCGGCTGGCCTTCACTGAATTTCCTAAGGAGAAGAACAATGGGTTTTCTGACCGGCAAGAAGCTGCTGATCACTGGCGTGCTGTCCAACCGCTCCATCGCTTACGGTATTGCCAAGGCTTGCCACGAGCAAGGCGCTGAACTGGCTTTTAGCTATGTGGGCGAGCGTTTCAAGGACCGCATCACCGATTTCGCGGCTGAATTCAACTCGACCCTGATTTTTGACTGCGACGTTGCCGACGACGCACAGATTGAAGCCATGTTCAAGGGCCTGGGCGATGCTTGGGGCAAGTTTGACGGCTTTGTGCACTCCATCGGTTTCGCGCCCCGCGAAGCCATTGCAGGCAATTTCCTGGAAGGTCTGAGCCGCGAAGCTTTCCAGATCGCCCACGACATCAGCGCCTACAGCTTCCCCGCAATGGCCAAGGCGGCTCTGCCTTACCTGAACGACAAGTCGTCGCTGCTGACCCTGTCATACCTGGGCGCACTGCGCTCTATTCCCAACTACAACACCATGGGCTTGGCCAAGGCATCGCTGGAAGCTTCAGTGCGCTACCTGGCTGAAGCCGTGGGCCGCACCGCAGATGGCCGCGCCATCCGCGCCAACGGCATTTCTGCTGGCCCCATCAAGACCTTGGCTGCTTCGGGCATCAAGGACTTTGGCAAGTTGCTGGGCCGCGTGGCCGATGCATCGCCACTGCGCCGCAATGTCACCATTGAAGATGTCGGCAACGTAGCAGCTTTCATGCTGTCAGACCTGGCTTCTGGCGTAACCGCCGAGATCACCTATGTAGACGGTGGCTTCAGCCAGACTGCGGGCCTGTCAGCTGATCAGGTGTAAGCCGCAGTCGCTTGAGACAACGCCCCGTACTTCGCTGATACCTCATGCCTTATCAATGGATAGGGCATGAGTGATTGACCATCGATTGCTGCTAGCTTTGATTTTTTAAAGCTGACACATTCGATGTGGACTAATCAGGGGCAGCCCATTCGCTAAAAGAGATTTTTTTGGGGCGACGTCAACGCTGTAAAGCTGTCGCCCAGCGGCACCAAGATGGCATCTGCAATTGGCTGAAGCTGCTTTGTCAGATAGTGATCGTAGTCAATTGGTGAACTGCGAGCCTCCAGTGGCTCGGGGCCGTTTTGGGTCATGACATATCGGATCCAGCCCCCGTTTTGATACTGTGCGGGCCGCCCCAGACGTACGTTGTATGCATCAGCAATGCGGGCTGCCCTCACTTGCGGGGGCACATTCGTCACATAGGCATCGAGTCTGTGCCGCAGGCGCTTTCTATAGATCAGCGAATCAACCTTGTGACCAGCCAGAGTGGAATGCACGTATTCGGCTATGTATTGTTGATAAGGGGATCCTTGAAAAACGCGTAAAAGCAAGCCCTCCTGGAATTGGCGAGCCAAAGGTGTCCAGTCGCTTCGCGCCATCTCCAGACCACGAAAAACCATCGCATCCTTGCCCTCTTCATCGCTGCACAGGCCCGCATACCTCTTCTTGCTGCCAATATCCGAGCCCCGGATTGTCGGCATGAAGAACTTCTTGTAATGCGTGTCGAACTCGATTTCAAGAAAACTCTCCAAGCCCTGCTCTTGCATCAAAGTCTGCGACCACCACGCATTGATATCGCTGACAAGGTCAGCCGCTACAGCGCGTGCCTGCTCGTCAGTATGGCGACGTCTTAGCCAGATAAAAATAGAGTCCGTGTCACCGTAAATCGCCTGGTAGCCTCGCTTTTCTACAAAGTCACGGGTGACCTTCACCATCTCATGACCGCGCAAGGTGATCGCAGAAATTAACCTGGGGTTAAAGAAGCGGCACTCTGATGCCCCCAGCACCCCGGCAAAAGAATTCATCACCAGCTTCAGCGCCTGCGACAAAGGCTCGTTTTTATTGCGTTTAGCCTCATCACGTGCCTGCCAAAGCGTAGTCACAATCCCCGGCAAGCAATGCTTATCCCTTGAGAACAGGGTATCCATCGGCCCCTTGACAGGCTTCCCAGGCTCACTTGCACGTGAGCCTTCGACAAGACCCACCGGGTCCACAAGGTAGGTTCGAATAATGGAGGGGTAGAGACTTTTGTAGTCCAGAACCAAAACTGAATCGTAGAAGCCGGGTTTGGAATCCATGACATAGCCACCCGGAGACGACTTGCCCTGAATCTCCCCCACATTGGGTGCTACATAACCCAAGCGGTGCATGCGCGGCAGGTAGTGGTGGCTGAAAGCGGCGATAGATCCACCAAAATGATCGAGCTGCAAACCTGTCGTATGTGCACGCTCCATGGCAAAAGGCAGCAAATTCGCTTTCTCGAAAATACGCAGAACCAGCTCGCAATCGCGGATGTTGTAAACGGCGAGCGCAGGCTTGTCCTCCTGATAGCGCCGCTCGATTTCTGCCATCTTGTCGTACTCATCGCCAATGTCTTTACCCTCGCCAAGGAGTTGCTGCGAGACATTTTCAAGACTGAAAGAGGGAAAGCTCCAAATCGCGGCTCTGAGCGCTTCGATGCCGTCAATGACTACCCGGCCTGGCATGGGTGCGAAGAGATATTCCTGTTTGCCTGGATGGGTACGCCATGCGATAGGTTGGCGCTCGCGCCCTAATAAAAGGGGTGTTTGCGCATCATCTGCTGTTTTTTGCAAAACACGCAGGTCAAACTGAACAACGTTCCACCCGATGATGACGTCAGGGTCATTGCGCTCAAACCATTCATTGAGAGACTCAATCATCGCTTTACGGCTTGAGTAATAGCGCAACGCAAAGTTTGAAGGCTCAACCGGCTCGCAGGGCTGCTCACCGAGCATGAACACGACGCGCTCCGCCATACCATCTAGCGCAATGGAATAAAGCTCTTGGTGCTGGCTCGTCTCGATATCTAGCGACACAACGTTCAAACGCGGCCTGAAATCCGGTGCGGGCACAAGCTTGCAGTCGACACATACGGAGTTTTCTAGCCGCCCTCCTTGAATCGTCACACTCGCAGTGATGAAACGCTCCATCAGATAGCGTTCATGTGGGCGCACATCGGCTTCAAGTAAAGCGACCCCCTGGCGCTGAAGTGCGCGTGCAAGCCGCCCCAGTTGACGAAATTTCTTGGAGTAGACACCCAGAACTGGCTCTTGCTGAAAGCTCTTGAGCTCCAGCTCACGTAACGTCACATCCGGCATGCTAAAGAGCTGTGCCTGCACCACAGCTTTGTGTCTGGCCTCTACAAATGCTACGGACGTCTGCCCTGTCAGAAGGACTTTCAAGGGGCCTGCCTGCGTTGCCAGCCAGTACTCGACTTCGGTACCCGCTGCCGTGTCTCGCCAGTTGCGGGTCAGGATGAATCCTTGGAGTTGTTGGGTGAGCACGAGCGCAAAGGGGAAAAAGTTAGAGATGGCTCAAAGGATCGAGCATGGACAGTCTGCGGCCGGTCAAACGGGAATATCCACGCCTTGTTCTTCCATGACCGTCTCGATCATCTGTCCAGACTTTGTGGGTCGTCAGATTTACCGCTCTTTGAGGTTCAGTCCAAGATACCGAGTCCCCGGCACAGGATTGAAACTTACGGGCGCCGCATCTGCAAACCCCAGCGACTCGTAAAGCCGCTGCGCTGCCTGAAACTCGGGCAGCACATCCAGGCAGATGCGGGTGTAGCCAGCCTGCCGCGCAGACTCCAAAATACCCTCCACCAATCGGCGCCCCAGGCTTTCACCGCGCACTGCAGGCTGCACATAGACGCGCTTCATCTCTGCCACTTGAGCATCTACACGACGCAGCGCAGCGCATCCCACGGGCTGACCGTTCTTCCAAGCAAGCAGAACACAGCCCTCGGGTGCAGCGTATTTTCCTGGCAAGGATGCGAACTCGGATTCAAAGTCTTGAAAGTCCAAGTTAGCAGCAGGACTGGCCACATACTCCCGGAAAATGCAGAGCACCGAGTCAAGATCATCAGGGAAACGGGCAAAGCGGATATCTGTCATGGCAGTCAATGGTGCAGGCACCAATCCAAGTGTGGGCTAGCGTTGCGGCAAGCATAAGGCAGGGTGTCAGGCCATCGGCGTAAAGCCACACAGCAATCATTGGCCGAAGTATTCAGACTTCGGGCTGTGATGCAGGCCGGGCCAGCAAACAGCATGGCATCTACGCGCCCCGCCTATCTCTGAGTATCCAGGTCGTAAGTGACCCATGAGGTCAGCTGGGCAAGCTTATCGTAGAGGTGGCGTGCCTGGGTATTGGCATCCGAAGTAACCCAGCGCACCAGGGGCCAGCCTCGTTCGCGCGCAATGGAATCGATGTTCATCATCAAACACTGCCCGATGCCCAGGCCTCTGTGATCGTGCAAAACGAAAAGGTCATCGAGGTACCCCACTTCCTGGGCCATCAGTGGCTCCGGGCATGCACGAAAGTGAGCCAATCCAGTCAGGCGCTGCCCTGCAGACTCAGCGACGAGCCCTTCCAACGGATGCATAGGGTCTAAAAGCCACAACCAAGTGCGCTCCAATATTGCATCGCTCATGGGCACACCATAAAAGTGCGCGTACTGGCGGTAAAGATGCATCCATTGCGTTTGATCGTGTGGTTGCACTTGTCGCACCTGGACGCCCTCCACCACTGAGTCACAAATATTCATAACGCCTCCTTTGCTGTATGGCCGTGCTCAAGCATTTACCAGGTGACTGCCGATGCACGAGCCCCCTGATGGGATGGGAAATGCGGCAGCACCTCCTTGGCCAGCTCATCAAGTACTTCAGCAGCAGGGCGCTGAGAAAACTGAATACCCAGTGCTGCATGATTAACACCAGCAGCCTGCCACTCTTGGAGCAGAGTGATCAGACCGTTACGCCCTGTTCGCAACACATAACCCCCGTGTAAAGGCGTGCGAGGGTGCTCGGGGTCATCGACAAGATCGATCCACTCATTGGTCATGTGCGGGCGAAACGCACCATCTGCAATGAGGTCTCGCCAAGCACGAATTTTTTCCGCCAAATGTTGCGGCCCTCTCGGGGTATGCGTCTCATTGGGGTAAGTTAACCAGCCGTCTGCGTGCTCTGCAATCCAGGACAGCGATTGACCTGATGAGCCCGTGACAACCAGCGGTATGGACCCTGCCACAGGTTTTGGCAGGAACTCTGCCCCCTTGAAGTGCCCTAGCGGGGAATCAATGGACAAAAGCCCGGTATGTGTCAGTTGCCGTATATAGGAAAGCGCCTGAGCAAATCGATCGGCCCTGGCAGCATGCTCAAGTCCGTACGCGGGAAACTCCATAGGCCTGTCACCCGAGGCCACACCCATCACCAAGCGCCCACCAGACAACTGATCAATCGTGGCAGCTGCTTTCGCCAAGTCAATGGGATGACGCAAAGAGATGACGGCACTACCTGTTGCCAAAGCCACATGCTTGGTGTTTGCAGCCAGGAAAGCAAGGTAGGTGAACGGGTCAAAAACCTGTCCCGCATCTCCAAAAGATGGATCAAACAAAGGTACATCTCGCACCCACACTGCGGCAAAACCATGTCTATCGATTTCAGTTACCAGATGCGCCTGACCCGCAAGCACAGCCATGTCTCCTTGGTAGCTTCGCAACGGCAAGAAGATTCCTACAGTCAGCCGATCCGCAGCGAACATGCGTGTGTAGCCCGGGTGTGCATAAAAAGCGGCACAGGGCGCGCCACGCATGCGCGCAGAAAAATGTGAATTGGTCATTTCTGGATAGGTCTGATTGATGTTCATGCGCCACTTGCCGGTGCTGGCAGCGTGATGCCCTTTTGCACTGCGGCTCGATCCCCGATGCGCGCATACCATGCACTCAAGTGACGGTACTGACTGAAGTCGAAATGGACGATTTGTGCAATGTGCATCCAGCCAAAATGAGCGATATCTGCAATCGAATAGTCCTCCCCGGCCAGATAGGGGCGATTGGCCAGCAGACGGTCTAGCACTGCAAACATCTCTTGCGTGAGGTTTCGATAGCGGTCTATAGCCTCTGCAATAGGCGCATTTGCAAACAGCTCAAAGTACACACGCTGACCCAGCAGCGGGCCAACGCTGGACGCATGGAACTGCAACCACTTGATGGCCTCCCAGCGTGCGCGTGCGTTCTGAGGCAGCAGTTTCCCCGTCCTTTCTGACAGGTAAAGCAAGATGGCTGCCGACTCGAAAAGAACAACGCCTGTATCGCTATCCGTGAGCACCGGAATGCGGCCATGCGGATTCAGGGCAAGAAAGTCAGGTTGTTGATGATCGCCTTCATCGATACGCACGTGGTGAAGGCTGTACGGCAATGAAAGCTCTTCAAGCGCAATGGTTACCTTGAAACCATTCGGAGAACTGTCGGTATAAAGATGCAACATTTTTTAGATAAACTAAATTAGAAATTAATCGACAGTTCACATTTTTCTTCTTATTTAATGGTTAGAAAAGCGATGCTTTCTACCTTTTATATTTAGCAAAACTAAATTCAACATGACATACCCATTACAAGCTCTGCGCACGTTTGTCGAAGTCGGACAGCGCGGAAGCGTCAAGGCCGCAGCCCAGGCATTGCACGTCACTCCCGGGGCGGTCAGCCAACAGATTCGATTACTGGAAGACAGGCTGGGCGTAGTCCTGCTGGAGCGCGAACGTCTGGGTATGCGTCTTACCAAAGCCGGTGCAAGCGTCTACCCCAAGCTGTTGGAGGCATTCCTGCAAATTGACAAGGCCGTGGACACCTTAGACGCCACTAAAACCAGAAAAAGCCTCACGGTCAGTACCGTGGCTACATTTGCGGCTTCCTGGCTAGTTCCTCGACTAGGTCGCTTCAAGCAACATAACCCTGATATAGAAGTGCGCGTGGAAGCCACCTCTGAGCTGGTGGATTTGCGGCGAGCTCGTGTAGATATTGCACTGCGCCATGGGCTGGGCAACTATCCCGGCCTTGATGTCATGCACCTAATGGCGCCGGTACTCGTACCCGTTGCATCCCCTGCTTTTTTGAAAGATCAGCAAGAATCGATCACAGATGCTGCCGACTGCCTGCGCTTTCCACTGCTCCACGACAGTGACCGTGCTGATTGGGCGCTTTGGCTCAACGCGCATGGCGTACACGAAGACCCACGAGCCGAACGAGGCAGTGCATTTGAAGATGAATTTCTACTCATCCGGGCTGCGGAGGCTGGACAAGGTTTAGCACTGGTTGCGCAAGCCTATGCCCGCAGCGAGATTGAAGCGGGACGACTTGTGCAGGTTCTGGATAAGCCCTGGCCTGCGAGATTTGCTTACTACTTGGTAACTCGCCCCGGTGCGGCTACACGGCCAGAGGTGAAAGCTTTCACGGACTGGATATGCCAAGAGGCTGCAACTTCAATGCAGATCGATCAAATATCCGCACCCCACGCGTGAAGTGGGTATGCATGGCTTTTTTCAATCATTTTTTCAGATAAGAGTACCTGATCGAGCTTTGCCAAAGACCACGAAGAGCAGGCTGCAATCTAGCTAGCTCAGGCGTGCACAGACCTTGTGGCCAGAACTTAATCGCTCTGGATCTGGACAGATGCAGCCTATAAACAGAGGCCAATTAACAGCTGCCAATTAGCAGATGCCAATTCGTCAACAGTACACACCCAAGTGACAACTTTTTAACTTGGCACTGCTACTGATAGAAGCTCGAAGGCGAGGCCCCAAAATATCGGCGAAACATAGCGGCAAAAGAGCTGGCACTGCCATAACCGCAGTCAAGCGCCACATTGATCACCTTGTCACCCGCAGCAATCCCACGCAGCGCGTGAACCAACCTGGCCTGCTCGCGCCATTGGGCAAAAGTCATGCCGGTTTCTTTCATAAATAACCGGTGCAACGTTCGCTCTGCGACATGAATCGATGCTGCCCATTCGGCAGCACTGAACGAATTCGATGGGTTTGCACAGAGCTTGTCGCAGATGGTGCGAAGCCGCTCGTGACTGGGCATTGGCAGGTGCAGCGGCAAAGTCGTTGAGACGCGAATCTCATCAATCAGCAATGCAAGAAGCCGTGCGTCACGGCCCTTCGGTTCGACGCGAAAATTAATGCCAACCGCCTCCACGAGCAGTTCGCGCAGCAAAGGAGAGACGTTGATGACGCTGCTCTCCCCCGGCAAGATCAAGACCTTCTCAACATCGATATACGCCGTGCGCATCAACACGTCACCAACCATCGTGACGTTATGCCTCAGGCCTGTGGTCATCCAGAGCGCTCGGTTGGGCGGAACAATCCAGGACCCGGCATCGGTGTGTACGATCATCACCCCCTCAGTAGCGTAGAGAAGCTGCCCCTTGGGATGGTAATGCCAGCCCGTGGACATACCTGCCGGCCACCTGTTTTCCATGACCACGACCGGCCAGGCCATGTCGTCGTACTGCTTGTGCTTATGGGATGGATGCGGGGTCATGGCAGAAACTCTACAGGTATTGGCAGATGAGCGCGCGACAGCCAATTAGCAAGCCCGTAATCTCAAAGTTCTGCCTCTTAACAGATCAGCTCCATCGCCCTGCCCCATATCTCAATGACCGTTCAAACCGCAACTATCGCTTCCTCGGATGCAACTCCAGTGGTGACTCCTGAAACTAAGCCGCAAGGCTTTCTCCTGCCTATTGTGGGTGGCGCTGCCTTTGCCCACCTTCTCAACGACATGATCCAGGCCATGCTGCCTTCGATCTTCCCTATGCTCAAGCAAAGCTTTGCCTTGAGCTTTGGGCAGATCGGAATCATCGCCCTGGTCTATCAAGTGACGGCTTCGCTACTGCAGCCCTGGATCGGCCTGTACACAGACAAGCATCCCAAGCCCTACCTGCTGCCATCAGGCATGGGCATGACATTCATCGGAATCGCGCTCCTGGCAACAGCCAGCAGCTACGAGATGCTTTTGATCGCAGCGGCGGTGGTGGGTGTCGGCTCTGCGACTTTTCATCCGGAGGCCTCTCGCATTGCCCGGCTGGCGTCGGGTGGACGCTTTGGCACCGCACAATCGACCTTTCAGGTGGGCGGCAACACCGGCTCGGCCATAGGTCCCCTGCTGACCGCAGCCATCGTCATCCCCTATGGACAGCCCGCAGTGGCCTGGTTCATGGTAGTTGCTCTGGTTGCTATCTTCGTTCTATATAGACTCACAATTTGGGTACGTCAGCACGGAACAGCCCAAGCCAAGGCTCTGTCAAAAAGCCACGGCGAGGGACTGGACCGCGCTGGCGTAATACGTGCGGTGTCCGTCATCTGCGTGCTGATGTTTGCGAAGTTTGTCTACATCGCATCATTCACCAACTACTTCACCTTCTACCTGATCGAGCGCTTTGAGCTCAGCGTCCAGTCCAGCCAGCTATTTCTCTTCATGTTCCTCGCCTCAGTAGCCGCCGGTACTTTCGCCGGCGGACCTGTTGGAGACCGGATTGGCCGTAAGGCCGTCATTTGGATATCGTTCCTTGGTGTGGCCCCGTTCGCACTCGCGTTACCGCACGTTGGCCTGGTCTGGACAGGCATCCTCGCCATCGTTATCGGCCTGGTGATGTCATCCGCTTTTGCCGCTCTGGTGGTTTATGCACAGGAGGCCGTGCCCGGTCGGGTGGGACTCGTATCCGGGCTGATGTTTGGACTGATGTTCGGAGTCGGCGGCATTGGCGCAGCCGCACTCGGTGACCTGGCAGACATCCACGGCATCGTGTGGGTTTATGGCGTGACCTCTTTTCTGCCTCTGCTTGGCATTGCGACCGCCTTTCTTCCAGAAACGCGACGCAAGAAGTCATAGGGCTGCGCCACTGGGGCCCACCTCAGTGCGTTTGCTGGCGGAATGGCTAACGGCTGGTTGTGGCTCGATGACAAGAGCCTCAGGTCAACCTGTTTCTGTCGTTCGGGCATCGGCAGCTGTGCAGCGGTTGCTGTCACCCATGATCTCTTCGCGAGCGTCGGGTCATAACCACATAGCAACCATCCAAGCGCTAAGGTGCGAACTGGCCCTGCGACGGCTTTCAGGTAAGTAGCCGACGCTGGCCATCGGTATTCACCATGGGATTGCTACATGTCCGCTATCGCAGGGCATGGACAGGCGCTGCCGACCCGTTGCTGTCGTTCGTGATTTTCCAGCGGGTGCCTGCTTTGCAGCGGTTACTGCCTGCCATACCTGCAAGTCGATGTTCCGGTTTCAGCCAAAGAGCAGTCACCCCGAGTGCCATTGCTGCGCATCCTCAACGGCTGGTTTACGATGAGAAGCGGACAATCAGCCAAGCGCTCGCACAATAAAACCACCACTCATTCGTATGCCAACCCCGGCAACGATATGCATTCAATCTCACCACTTTTTTAGTGTAATGAAACCACTACGAACGTATCCCGCAGGTCAACGTTCGTAGTGGTGCAATGTCATAAAAAACCAATTGCGGACATTAGTGACTTCCCAGTAGGTGTCTGCTCTGCGGTCAAAGCAGCTTCTGACTATGAACTAGCCACCGCAGATTGCAGCTCTAACATCAATACACGCACACGCTGCGGCAAGTTTTTACGCGTGGATACAGCGCCCATACCGACTATTCAGGTGGAGCGGTATCCAGTGGGTGTGCCAGTATGCGAACGACATCACCATCATTGCCAACGGTGACCTACATGATGTTTCCCGAGCTTAGGGGTTACAGACATCATCGCCTTGGGACGTGGCGCCCTCGGCAACCCGGACTGATCCACAAAAGCTCAGCAGGGCCTTGCACTGGATGAGATCGACTGAGGCACATCGCAAATATCCAGGCTTCAGAACTGGCAAAACCAGCTTAAAAGACATCGGGCATATGCGACTTTTGGCGTCCACATCACAGCCTGAACACCTCGATCACCCTCTGTACATTGATGAGTGGGAACTTCCCTGAGCTGCGGTGGCCAATTCCTTAGGCGATAGGACGTAGTCAGGGCAGTCGAGCAGGCGGGCTATCGTCAGGTCCAGAAATGCTCGAACCCGCTTCGGTTGAGCGGTCCGGTTGCCGTAATAGACATGCATGCCGATGTTGGCGCTGATGTTCGGCAACAGTACCGGCACCAGTCGCCCCGCCCGAATGTGCTCTGCCGCCGAGAAGTTCGCGAGCTGCCCGATGACCTGGCCGCTCAACACCGCCTGTAACTCCAGCTCGGAGTCGTTCGTCGAGAAGGCTGGTGACATCTGCCGATGCTCCACCTTCCCGTCCACCGTCAGGTACCACGCGGACACTTTGCCCGTCGCCGGATGGCGATAGACGCTGCACCGGTGCGATGCCAAATCGTCCACGTGGTGAGGCATTCCATGAGCCTTCAAGTACGCGGGAGCGGCGCAGACGATCATCTGAACCGGAAACAGCCGCCTACCCACCACACCTTCGCTGGGGGAAGCGCCAATCCGGAAACCCACATCCACACGGTCTTGCACCCAGTTCCCGACGCCGTCATCCAGTTGCACATCGGGCTGGATGCCTGGGTGCGCCGTGCAGAACTCGTTCAACACCGGCATCAGGATGCCTGCAAAGGAGGTCTTGGGCCCGACCACACGAAGCGGACCTGCAATCTCCTCCTTGCCCTGCCGTGCCAAAGCGAGTGCCCGGTCCATCGCCGCTAAGGCGGGCTGGGTGTTTTCAAGAAGGTTTTGCCCTTCTTCCGTGAGCGCTAGGTTGCGTGTGGTGCGATGAAGCAACCGCACTCCGAGGTGTTGCTCCAGTTGCGCAATCGTCTGGCTGGCCGCCTGGGGGGTCACGCCCTGCGCCAGAGCCGCCTTGCGAATACTCCCTAGCTCGACTGCTTTGGCAAAGGTGGAGAGGGCTTTGAATTCATTGATGGGCATTTCGATCCAATCAGAACACGTGTGGATGGGATCAATTATCAGTTTTTGCTTGTCACTGGTGCAATAGAAACAGGGCTAGTTGCTTGATGCTGTGATGTCTAAAGTCCGACGCAAGACGGATGCCCTTTGCGGTTACGGAACACGTGACTAGCAGCTTGTAAGGCGACATAGGGACATCCAGACATTGCGACTCAACTGACCGGAGCATTCCTTATGAAACACAAAGCCTTGAAGTCCACCTTCCTCGCAGCCATGGTCGGCCTGTCTGGCGCTGGCATTGCCGGCGACTACAAGAAGAACCCCTTCACTCTGGTGTACGACGGCGCGATCACCAAGAACGATCCTGGCAAGGTGCAGATTCATCCGGTGAGCTACAAGCTCAATGGTCTCGACATTGCTGCTAATGTCTACACGCCCGCCAATTACGACCCCAAGAAGACCTATCCGACCGTGGTGGTCGCCCATCCCAACGGTGGCGTGAAGGAACAGGTGGCCGGACTGTATGCGCAACGACTTGCTGAACAGGGCTACATCACGATTGCAGCCGATGCCGCCTATCAGGGCGCCAGTGGAGGCCTGCCGCGCAGCGTCGACAAACCGGCCAACCGCATCGAAGACATCCATGGGATGGCGGACTTCATCAGCCGCTACGTCGGCGTGGACACCAAGCGACTCGGGCTGCTCGGCATCTGCGGCGGCGGCGGTTACTCGCTGGCGGCGGCTCAGACCGACAAGCGGTTCATCTCGGTGGCCACGGTGAGCATGTTCAACTCGGGTCGAGTGCGCCGCAATGGCTATGTGGATTCACAGCTCGCCACGGTGCAACAGCGGATGCAGCAGGCCTCTGCGGCAAGGGCTCAGGAGGCCGCGGGTGGCGAGGCGCTTTACTCCGGCGATGCGAACCTGACCGATGAGCAGATTGCCAAGCTGCCGTTCGACCTGTACCGCCAAGGCTACGAGTATTACTGGAAGACGCATGCCCATCCGAACTCGACGTTCAAGTACACCACGAGCAGTCTGGTGGATCTTATGCGTTTCGACTCGACGGACCACATTGAGCTGATCGAGCAACCCCTTCTGATGATTGCCGGCACTAAGGCCGACAGCCTCTATATGAGCGAAGACGCATTTGCGAAGGCGACAGGCGCCAAAGACAAGGAGCTGTTCAAGATTGAGGGCGCAACGCATATCGAAACGTACTGGGTCCCCCGTTATGTGGATGCGGCCGTGACCAAGCTGACCGCGTTCTACACGAAGACCTTGTGAGGCGACGCCCATGAAAAGCCGTCAACTTGGCCGTTCAGGCCTGCACGTCTCCGCCCTGGGTCTGGGATGCATGGGCCTGAGCCATGGGTATGGGCCAGCAACCGACCGGCAGCAGGCCATCTCACTCATCCGCGCTGCGGTGGAGCGTGGAGTGACCTTTTTCGACACCGCCGAAGTCTACGGGCCGTACATCAACGAGGACGTTGTGGGGGAGGCCCTTGCTCCTGTCCGCGACCAAGTCGTGATCGCCAGCAAGTTCGGTTTCACCTTTGGCAACGATGGCAAGCAGCAAATACTCAACAGCCGTCCGGAGCACATCCGCTGGGCGGTGGAGGGTTCGCTCAAGCGCCTGCGCACCGATGTCATCGATCTGTTGTACCAGCACCGGGTCGATCCGGCGGTTCCCATCGAGGATGTGGCAGGCACAGTGAAAGACCTGATCACTGAAGGCAAGGTGCGTCACTTCGGCCTGTCTGAGGCTGGCGAACAAACCATCCGCAGAGCCCATGCAGTACAGCCTATAGCCGCGTTGCAGAGCGAGTATTCGCTATGGTGGCGCGAGCCGGAGTTGGTCATCTTGCCCACGCTGCAAGAACTGGGCATTGGCTTCGTGCCTTTCAGTCCCCTGGGCAAAGGCTTCCTCACTGGCGCCATCGACCAGCACACGCCGTTTGGTCAGGATGACTTCCGCAGCATCGTTCCCCGCTTCAGCGCCCAGGCCCGCCAGGCGAATAAGAAGCTGGTCGATGCCGTGGCCGTCATCGCCTGGGACAAGGACGCCACGCCTGCGCAAGTGGCACTCGCCTGGTTGATGGCGCAGCAGTCGTGGATTGTCCCGATTCCAGGCACCACGAAGCTGCACCGCTTAGAGGAAAACCTGGGCGCTGCTAGCCTCACGCTGACGGCCGAGGACCTGGCCGCCATCGCCACCGTGCTGGAGCAGGTGCAGATCGAAGGTGAGCGCTACCCGGCTGCTCTCCAGGCCCGCGTGGGTCGCTGAGTCGAAAGGAGGGTTGCCATGCCACTTCCTCAAGACCCCAACCGTCGGGCGCTGATGGCGACTTTGGCGGCACTTCCGCTGGGGGCCAGCGCGCAGGCCCATAAGGAACAGCGGGTGCTGGTGGCGTATTTCTCACGCACCGGAAACACCCGAGTCGTTGCCGGGCTGATCCAACGCGCACATGGCGCCGACATGTTTGAGATTCGCCCGACCACTCCCTATCCCGAGGAGTACCTGGCGACCGTGGAACAGGCCCGACAGGAACGAGATAAAGGATTCCAACCTCCGCTGGCTGCATTGGCGCCCAACATGAACCAGTACGGGACCGTCTTCCTAGGTTTCCCGATCTGGGGCGAGACCGTGCCGCCCGTGATTCGCAGCTTCCTTGCTGCGCACGACCTCGCCGGCAAGGTGCTGATTCCCTTCGTCACCCATGGCGGCTACGGGCTTGGCAAGAGCGAGTCCGTGCTGACCACCCTTGCTCCAAAAGCGCTGCTGCGCAAGGGCTTCGTGATGGAGGGCGAGCAGGAACGACGAACCATGGATCGCGTGACCGACTGGTTGAAACGCGTATCCACAATCACCAAAAACCCATAAGGAGCCAGACCATGAAGACTATCGCCGCAGCCGCCCTCGCGCTATCCATGTTGGACGCAGCTGGCGCAGCAGAGCCTGACCTCGTGATTTCTCGCGCTGCATCGCGCCAAGCGCAAACCGCACCAGCGCAGAACTTCACCGGAAGCGTCAATGTCGAGATGCTGCTGACACCCGCCAGCCCGGAAAACCGCACTTCAGCCGGCAGCGTGAGCTTTTCTCCCGGCGCCCGCACGGCATGGCACACCCACCCATTGGGGCAGACGCTGATCGTGACCACAGGCGTGGGGCGAATACAGCGCTGGGACGGCCCTGTAGAAGAAATCCGCCCGGGAGATGTGGTGCGTATTCCTGCCTATGTGCGACATTGGCACGGTGCAGCCCCCGACAGCGCGATGACGCACATCGCCATCCAGGAAGCTCTGAATGGCAGAACGGCTGACTGGTTTGAGCAAGTGAGTGACACCACCTATCAAGCACAGCCCAGTCCCAAGACATCCGCAGCGGCGGCAGGTTCCAGTCAGCCATCACGTGCTCAGCAGTTGATGGGGGACATTGCGCCCAAGCTCGCACAGCTGACAGACGAAGTGCTGTTTGGTGATGTCTGGGCCCGTCCCGGTCTGTCACCACGGGATCGGAGCCTGGTGACGGTGAGCGCGCTCATCGCTATGAACCGCCCCGACCAACTGCGCTCGCACATGGCTTTGGCACGCCGCAATGGCGTGACCGAGGCGGAGTTGGTGGAGGCCGTCACGCAACTGGCGTTCTATGCCGGGTGGCCCAACGCCGTGACAGCGGTGGGGGTTGCGCGGGAGGCATTTAAAGCCGAAGCCCAATGACGGAGATACACCGCATATGCAAGAAGTGACCAGCCACAGCAGCGTTCAGACGCAAGCAAAGGACATCCTGACCATGGACCACACGACATACCCCCAACGACGCGGTTTCCTGTTGGCGGCGAGCACCCTGGCAACGCTGCCATTGGCTGCATGCGCTTCCCCCGCCTCTGTGGCTACGCCCTCGCACACGCCTCGCAATGTAGGGCTTGGGCGCAAAAAACTCGGCTCGCTGGAGGTGTCCAGCCTGGGCATCGGTGTGCAGAACATGAGTCGCACCTACCAGACCACGATCCCCAGCCGCCCTGAAATGCACCGCATCATTCAGGCCGCTTTCGACCACGGGGTCACCTTCTTCGACGCGGCTGAGGCCTATGGCCCGCACGAGGTGGAACGCATCCTGGGTGAGGGTGTTCAGGCGTTTCGCGACAAGATCACCATCGCATCCAAGTTCGGCTGGAACATCGACCTGCGAACGGGTGAGCGACGCCCCGGCCTCAATAGTCGGCCTGAGCACATCAAGCGGGCGGTGGAGGGTATGTTGCAACGCCTGCGCACCGACCGCATCGATCTTCTCTACCAGCACCGTGTCGACCCGCAGGTCCCCATCGAGGAGGTCGCTGGGGCCGTTAAAGACCTGATGGCACAAGGCAAGGTGCTGCATTGGGGCCTATGCGAAATGGGCCCGCAGACCTTGCGCCGCGCCCACGCGGAGCAGCGTGTGAGCGCAGTGCAGAACGAGTATTCGCTGTTGTGGAGAGGCCCGGAGAAGTGGTTGCTCCCGCTGTGTGAAGAACTGGGCATCGGCTTTGTTCCGTGGAGCCCTCTCGGCGTGGGATTTCTGACGGGAGCCATCGATGCGAAGACCCGCTTTGCAGACGGCGACATCCGCAAGATCGAAGGACGCTTCTCCCCGGAGAATTTGCTTGGTAATCTGAAGCTTCTTGATCTGGTGAAGACTTGGGCCGCCCAAAAACAGGCAACGCCGGCACAGATCGCGTTGGCTTGGCTCACGGCGCGCAAGCCATGGATTGTTCCCATTCCTGGCACCACCCAGATGGCACATATGCAGCAAAACGTCGGGGCCGCCAACATCAGCTTCTCTGCACAAGAACTCGCTCAGTTTGATGCATCCGTGGCTGCCATTGAAATCAGGGGCGCACGTCTTCCGGATGCGGTGCTGGCTTTCTCCGATGTGGAAGCACCACCACGGCGCTAAAGGTCTACTTACCCACTTGCGAAAGATTCGCCCTGGCAGCATCGGCCTCGGAGATGTCTGGCGTACTACACGCTCCGCACGCCGAGTAGGGGTGCCGCTGCGTCGTCTTCATCGGTTTTTACGATAAGCAGCAGCCCGTATAGCGATTGATGTAGACCCCCAACGCCGCATTGATAGCAAATGAGCGCCTACTGCCACAGAGCTCAGGTTGTAGCCCTGAACCTCTACTCGTTAGCTGCGGACGTCGGCCTCTGACTGATCACGCATGCGGCAGTTTGCTGGTTCTATAACTGTAAAAATCTCAGGCATAGCTGGCCAATGTGGGTGTGACCACTCCGAACGCTTTGATTTGTGGCCAAGTGTGCACTCGGTCACTTGGTGATCGTCAAACTCCAGTGGCAGCTTTTAGGTGTAGCGCTGACCTTCACAAAAGCCTTGGTGCAATGACTGCTCTGGGTAACAGCAGTCATTGGAACTTCTGAGGTGAACGACGGCAACCAGCCTAAACGTGCCGCCGGCGGTTTTGACCCGAAGGACTGCTTGTGGCCGAGAGCGCCATTTCGGTCAAGCCCCAGAAAGCAGTCGCGGTTGGTTTGCTGCGGCCAGTGATTGACAGCTTTGGTGAGCCACGACGATCGCGTGCTCCCGGCCAGGAGCTGCCACTGTCCACTGTCGAGACCGGACGTTCAACGCCTGAGTTAAGCCGGGCTGATTTGCGGCCATGGCGTGGTGTACAAGTTACGACACTGCGCCGAGGCCGCGAAGCGGGATCGACTTGAACGAATTGTTAGGCCGCAACTCTGTGATGGCTAAGCCCGGGCTAGCTGGAGCTTGATCCATGGTTGCCAGCCGGCTTTCTTTCCCTTCAATTCCCATAAGCCGATCAGCTGGTTGTTGTCGGGGCTGAACTTGCCGCTGAAGCGAACCGACTCTCCGATGATGGTCCACTTTTTACCTTTCAACGCCACCTCAAAGACCTCTGTAGCTCCCTGATCATCGTAGGACCTAGCCGTGTACTTCTTCGTGGTGCGGTCATACCCGATCACCTCCAACGAACGAGCAGGGCTGTCACCAAAGCGGGCGTCCGCGTCATGGGCGATGAAGTGCTTGCCAGGAAGCCAGCGGTAGATGTCTGTGGCAATCAGTGTTGTCGCCGGGGCGCTCTCTGTCTCAAGCACCTCGCCGGTCGTGTTCCAGACCCCAATGAATACTGCCAAGCGAGACATACGACTTGCGGCCATAGAAATCTCCAAAAAGTGGAATGTTCGTTGTGCGACCTAACATAATTTAGACCGCAAAACCTGCGGGATAAACCGGACCTTGCAGGATATTCTGGACACTGATTTCTCTTCAAAGTGGCTTGCAGACTGGGTACGAAATCGCAGGGCTGTTCAAACGTCCAGGTATAAAAATTCCGCGAAACCCGGCAAGCTTCAGTTGGACAAACTATAGCCTGCTAGCAGGCGGGGACCGGGCTTTCCAACGGCATGCCTCGGACCGCAGGCAAGCAGGTAGTGAATCAATGGCAGCTTTGGGCAGTGCTGTCCTCCGTCGGCTTCGGGTCGATATCACCAGGTCAGTACAAGCCAAAGCAGTCACTTGGTGATCGTCAGACTCCAGCGGCAGCTTTGAGGTGTAGAGCTGACCTTCACGAAAGCCTTGGTGCAATGACTGCTCTGGATAACAGCAGTCATTGGCCTTGTTGAGTTTAGCGACGGCAACCAGCCATAAGCCGTCGCTTGTGGCAATGCATCCGAGGGCTGCTCTTGGCCGTTGGCGGCTGTCGTTAGCCTGCCAAACGGGTTCAGGATGTCAAAGATCTGTTGCAAGAAGCTCCGCTGCAAGACCAATGAATACTGATCGACTTCTTTGCTCGGTGGTGTGTCAGCTGTCATATGATCAAAAAGAATAGCTTTGGCCGACCCAAAGTCTCAACGCGTTTGCGGCAGATGCCAGTCATTGGCCCCGATGCAACACACAACGCTTCACAAGACGCGTGCCTTGCTCAAGGGCAAGCGCTGGCCTGGGCAAGCAGTTCCAGACTTGATCGGATTGCTCCTGATGTCGGGGAACGCTGTGCTCTACGCATGGTGGGTGGACTGTCTGCAGCCAGCTTCTTAGAAAAACTCAATACAGCAGGCACACCATGACAAGTATTGGTCCACTTCCTATCCGCCCCCTCATTGTTTTGGCAGCATTTGTGGTCGGGTGGTTCATTGCAAGAGTGCTCGCCAAGCGGAAAACCTCTGTAGAACGCTATAAGTTAGCAGGTAGCTTGGTTTACAGCAGTTTGCTCGTGGGGCTAGTCACTGCAAGGCTGGCCCACATTGCACGCTGGAGCGAAGAATATTTGTCATCTCCCATGTCTTTGCTGGCGATTGGCGATGGCGGCTACCTGTGGTGGGCAGGCGTAGCTGCCGGGCTGGCATTCATGTACTGGCGGACCATGAAGCAGCGTGACTTGCGCCAAGCGGTTTTTACGGGGGCTGCAACGGGCATCCTTACCTGGTTCCTGGCCAGCGCTGCCCTGGAAGCTGCGCAGCGTCAAGCAGCACCTTTGCCAGACTTAGAGCTGCTGTCGCTGACTGGTCAACCCACTGCACTGCATAGCCTCAAGGGCAAGCCTGTCGTCCTGAACCTGTGGGCCAGCTGGTGCCCACCTTGCCGCCGTGAAATGCCTGCGTTTGAGCAAGCACAGAAAAAATTCCCTGACACTGTGTTTGTGATGGTCAATCAAGGTGAAAGACCTGAGCAAGTCGTGCGTTTTCTTCAAGCGCAAGGCTTGGATCTGTCTCATGTGCTGCTCGACCCCTCTTCCAGTGCCATGAAGACACTAGGCGCGCGGGGTTTGCCGAGCACCTACTTCTTTGATGCCCAGGGCCAGCTGGCGTATGCCCACGTGGGTGAGCTCACCCTCGGTGCGATCAGCAGCATTCTCTCAAGTCGCAACTCGCACTCTGATCATCAGCCCACCCCTCAAGCACAGCGCGCACCTCAATAACGCACTCCTTGGCGCTGCTTTCTTGATCCGGCTGTCGGGCTGCTGCGAATCCCGCTTTGAAAGGCACTTGACCATGCACACCGCGTTATTGACATAGTGCAAGTGGTCATAGCAGCCGAAATGCTTATCTATCCCTGGATCATTGCTGGACCCCGCCCCCCAAGCGTTGACGTCTGCACAACGCACTTAGCAGGGCTATTTCTCGAGCTGTCTGGTGTTCCATGAAATATCTGCAGGCAAGCCATTCACACGATGTGCTCAGGCTCTGCTGCCGCATTAACTGACAGCACATAAAGCCACTGGTGCCCCGGGGGGTCTGTAAGGCCTGCGGGGCTTTTTTGCGTCTGCTGCCCATCGATCAGCCGCTGAACGCTTTTGCAAACGCCCTGCTCCTTAGATGCCTGCGATGACTTTCTGGTCTTTTTATCTGCAGCAGAATAAATATTGAATGATAATAATTCTCAATCAATTGATGCTGCGCAAGATTTGGCAGTACCACTACCCAAGGAATGCCTGCGAATGCAAGCCACCAACATTTCCCACGCTTTAGATCAGCACGCTGCACAGGACGACAGCAGTCTGCAGGCCTGGGAACATCTGGCACAACGTGCCATGCAGTTCAGTCTGAACGGCCAGACAGAAAGCGCGCTTGCGTTGCAAATCAAAGCACTGCAGGTGGCAGCGCGCCTTCTGGCCGGGCCACTGCTGCATGCACACCCTGATCACTGCATGGCTGCCTGGGTGGTGAGCCACCATAACGTTGCCCAATTGCTGGAGCAATGCCAGCAACGGGTACTCGCCCTTGATTACCTGTGCGATGCACACATCGGGCTGAGCAGCATAGAAAGTGCCCAAGCGACAACCACCGAGGTGCAGCAGGCGGCCCTGCGCCACTTGCGCGAAACCCATGGCGCCCTGCTGCAGTGGCAGTGCCGCCACGGAAGCTCTGCCTGCATTGATGCTGCTTTGCTTGCCCCCATGCCAGGGCAAGCTGACAGTGCTTGCTTTGCACCATTGACACCAAGCATTCGTTTCCCCTCCAGCCATCTGCACTGATGGCCATGCTCTCTGACTGAAAGCCTCGACATGACCCTTCACACCCTGCCCACACTGCCGTATACCTTTGACGCGCTGGAGCCGCATATTGATGCGCAAACCATGGAGATTCACTACACCAAACACCATCAGGCGTATGTCAACAACCTGAATGCAGCGCTGAAAGACACCGCCCATGCCGATGAACCGGTGGAGCAACTGATTGCCGACCTGTCCCGTCTGCCCGAAGGCATACGCGCGGCTGTGCGCAACAACGGTGGCGGACACGCCAACCACAGCCTGTTCTGGACTGTGATGACCCCTGCCGGGCAGGGTGACGCAGGCCCGACAGGTCAACTGGCCCAGGCCATACAAGCAGACCTGGGAGGTATGCAAGCATTCAAGGCCGCGTTCACGCAGGCTGCACTCACGCGCTTTGGCAGTGGCTGGGCGTGGCTGGTCGTCAACGCGCAAGGCACTCTGGCGATTGAAAGCAGTGGCAATCAGGACAGCCCGCTCATGCAAGGTATTAGTTCGGGCTCTACGCCCATACTGGGGCTGGACGTGTGGGAGCACGCCTACTACCTCAAGTACCAAAATCGTCGCCCTGAATACATCGCCGCGTTTTACAACGTCATTGACTGGGCCGAAGTTTCCCGTCGCTTTGCCGCCGCCCGAAATGCCCAACAAGGCTAAGCAGGTACGACCATTACTTCAAAGAGCATGTGCATGAAGAAACACCCCGCAGCCATTGACGATTCGCACCCACGCCTGCGCTCGCCTGTGGAGGTGCGTCACAGCATCAGGCTGTGGATCGGACTGACCATCATGATGGTTGGCGTCTGGGCTGTGTGCCACCAATTCTGGGTTTATGCACAAAACCATCCGGTGGTTCTGCAAGCACTGGCTGGTGGCTCTGCTGCTGCCCTTGCAACAGCGCTGGGAACAGTGCCCGTCATGTTCTCGCAGCGCATGTCCGAGCGCACGCAAGACACACTGTTTGGCTTCGGGGCCGGGGTCATGCTGGCTGCCTGCGCTTTCTCGCTCATCTTGCCGGGGCTGGAGGCTGTCCGCAGTCAGGGCATGTTTGGGGGCAGTGGCTGGGCGGCAGGTGGCGTGATTGGTTGCGCCATATTGCTGGGCGCACTGACCCTGATGGTCATGGACAAGATGCTGCCCCATGAGCACTTCATCAAAGGCCGTGAGGGGATGGATGTAGATGCTGCACGCAAACTGCAGCGCACCTGGCTGTTTGTGTTTGCCATTGCCCTGCACAACCTGCCAGAAGGCCTGGCCATTGGCGTGGGCTACGCCAGCGGCAGTGCGGCAGGCAATGCGCTGGCCACCGGGATTGCCATTCAGGACGTACCCGAGGGGCTGGTGGTTGCGGTTGCCCTGCTCGCTGCAGGCTACAGCCGCAAGCTTTCCGTGCTGCTGGGCATGCTCAGTGGCTTGATTGAACCCGTCGGCGCGGTTTTAGGTGCAGCCATTGTCAGCACATCCTTGAGCATTTTGCCTTGGGGTCTGGGCTTCGCTGCGGGTGCCATGCTGTTTGTGATCAGCCACGAAATCATTCCGGAATCACACCGCAAAGGGCATGAGACCTATGCCACCGGCGGACTCATGCTGGGCTTTGTGCTGATGATGATCATGGACACCTCGCTGAGCTAAGCTAAGTGCGTACACAGCCACAGCTCGTCTGGGCAAATTCAGTGACAAGCGGTAATCTATTACGCAAAGCTCGGACGGGGTGGACATGCCCCAAGGAGCTGTACCCTGCATAGTCAAATCCTGTTCACCTATTCCAACAAAATCGGAGGTTGCCATGTTCTATCGATATTTTTTAGGCAGTATTGCTGCTGCGTCCCTGATCGGTTGTGCAGGCACTTACAAAGGCGTTTCTGCCACCGCAGAGCTTGAGCCCACCGCAGGCAACGCGGTCACAGGCAAGGTGCACTTCAGCCAGCACGAGCACGGCATCGTCAAGGTATCAGGCCAAGTCAGTGGCCTCAAGCCTAATTCCGAGCACGGTTTTCATATCCACGAAAAGGGCGATTGCAGCAGCCCCGACGGCACCAGCGCAGGCGGGCACTTCAACCCTGCAGCCAGCGCGCACGGCAAGCATGGCCAAACGGCCAGCCATGTGGGGGACTTACCCAGCTTGCGGGCCAATGCCAATGGCCTGGCTATCGTGCAGTTTGAGTCCACCCAGCTGGCACTGGGCAAAGGTGATCACGACATTCTGGGCAAAGGCTTGATCGTGCACGCCAACCCCGATGACTTTCAAACCCAGCCAACGGGCAATGCGGGTGCCCGTCTGGCCTGCGGTGTGATTGAGCGCCAATAAGCGATCACCGCGAATAATCACCCAGTTTTAGGCCCTTGACGCCCATCCAGCCTGCGTACAAAGCTCCCTTTTTAAAAGAGCTCAGGTTTTTGGATGGCGTCAAGCATTAGTCCATGCCTACAGCGTAGCTTTGCACACGCATCGACGCGCAGCTGCTGCCATCGCACAATCGCGCTCATCGTTGCTGCCTGCTTTTTTTGTGCAATCTACAAAATCATCGTTTACCGCCCTCACGCTGGGTGCTTTGGGTGTCGTCTATGGAGACATAGGCACCAGCGTTCTGTACGCGCTCAAAGAAGTTTTTAACTCCGGCCACGTCTCGCTCACTACCCAGCACGTCTACGGCGTGCTGTCGCTGGTGGTGTGGACTGTCACGGTCATTGTTTCCCTCAAATACGTCACCCTGGTGCTGCGCGCTGACAACCGCGGCGAAGGAGGCTTGGTGGCCATGCTGGCGCTGGCTGCGCAAGCGGTAGAAGGCCACCCTCGCCTGCGCCGCTACCTGATGGCGATTGGCATTTTCGGCACCTGCCTGTTTTATGGCGATGGTGTCATTACGCCTGCCATCTCGGTGCTCTCGGCTGTTGAAGGCCTGGCCGTCATCTCTCCCAACTTGTCGTCAGCCATTTTGCCGCTGACGCTGGGCATCTTGTTCGTGCTGTTTGCCGTGCAAAAGCGTGGCACGGCGGGGATTGGGCGCTGGTTTGGGCCCATCATGCTGCTGTGGTTCCTGAGTCTGGCCGCACTGGGCATCTGGCACATCGTGCAGCTGCCCCAGATTTTGTGGGCACTCAGTCCCCACTATGCGCTGGCTTTCATTGCCGAAGAACCCGGTACCGCCTTTTTGCTGCTGGGTGCCGTGGTGCTCTGCGTGACGGGCGCCGAGGCCTTGTATGCCGACCTGGGCCACTTTGGTAAACGCCCCATTCGCCAGGCCTGGTTCAGCGTGGCCATGCCTGCGCTGCTGATCAACTATCTGGGCCAGGGGGCCTTGCTGCTGCAGCAACCTGATGCCGTCAGCAACCCCTTCTTTGCCATGGCTCCGCGCGCCATGCTGCTGCCTTTGGTAGTGCTGGCTACAGCCGCCACCGTGATTGCATCACAGGCCTTGATTACGGGTGCCTTCAGCGTGACCAAACAAGTCATCCAGCTGGGCTATCTGCCGCGCCTGCAGGTGCTGCACACCAGCGAAACCGATACAGGCCAGATCTACCTGCCACTGGTGAACTGGGGCCTGTGCGCCGGTATTGCACTGGCCGTCATCTTTTTCCAGTCGTCTGGCGATCTGGCTGCGGCCTACGGTATTGCCGTGACGCTGGACATGCTGATCACCACGGTGCTGACGTTCTTTGTTGTGCGCTGGGGCTGGAAGTACCCGCTGTTCCCCGCCGCTGCGGCCACCCTGTTCTTTTTGGTCGTGGATGTGAGCTTTTTTGCATCCAACCTCATCAAGCTGCCTGATGGGGGCTGGTTCCCACTGGCCATTGGTGCCGGCATGTTTGTGCTGATGCGCACCTGGCACACAGGCCGCCAGCTGGTGCAAAGCGCCATGCAGCCACATGCGCTGTCACTGGCCGAGTTTTTGCAAATGCTGCGCCGTGACAGCGTCACGCGCGTGGCAGGCACAGCGGTCTTTCTGTCGTCGCAATCTGGCACGGTGCCCAGCGCCTTGCTGCACAACCTCAAGCACAACAAGGTGCTGCACGCTCGCAACGTATTTGTCACGGTGCGCCACCATGAGCTGGCACACATTCCCCTTGCGCACCGCGCCACGGCGCACGATCTGGGCCATGACTGCTGGCAGGTGCTGCTGCACTTTGGCTTTATGGATGACCCGCACGTGCCCAACGCTCTGTCCATGCTCACCCAGAGTGGGGAGCTGCCGTCCACATCCATCATGGAAACCAGCTACTTCCTCTCGCGCGACATCATCGTGCCCCAGCGCGGCCATGGCATGGCCCTGTGGCGCGAAAAGCTGTTTGCCCAGATGTACCGCAACGCAGGCTCAGCGGCCGACTTTCTGCACCTGCCCCACCGCAACGTGGTGGAGCTGGGCAGCCAGATTGTGATTTAGGGCCGCGACACGGCGGCTCCTTGCAGGGCACAGGGTTAGCCACCTGTGCCCATCTGACGCCCGGGCTTGGCACTGCAGCACCAATTTGGTGAAATGCAGCCACACCAAGACCTATACCCAACGTCAGACAGGAAAGGAGCTGCCATGTCCACATGGATGGTGCTGCGCCGCATGCTGTGTGCAGCGCTTGCCGCAGCCTGCGCCACCGTGGCATGGGCCAGTGATTTGACACTGGCCAACACCTACCGCCCTGACATCGATGTACAAGCGTATTGGGTCAGCGAAAAATACGACGGCATTCGCGCCCACTGGGATGGCAAGCAACTGCGCAGCCGACAGGGTGTGCCGATTGATGCGCCCGCATGGTTTACCCGCCACTGGCCTGCACAGCCCATGGACGGTGAGCTGTGGGCCGGACGGGCGCAGTTTGCAGCCGTGCAATCGAGCGTTGGCCAAGGCAGCAAAGACGAGGCGGGCTGGCGCGCACTGCGCTACATGGTGTTTGACCTGCCCGCGCACAGCGGCCCTTTTACACAGCGCCAGCAAGCGCTGCAAAAACTGGTGGCAGCCATAGGCCAAGAGTGGGTGCAGCCTGTTGCGCAATGGCAAGTTGCCAGCCATGAAGCACTGATGCGCCAGTTGCGCACCGTGAGCGCAGCCGGTGCCGAGGGCCTGATGCTGCGGCGGGCCGACAGCCCTTACCGCGCAGGCCGCAGCGATGACCTCATCAAGCTCAAACTGTTTGAAGACGCCGAGGCCGTAGTGGTGGCCCACCTGCCCGGCAAAGGCAAATACCAGGGCATGACAGGTGCGCTGCTGGTGGAGATGCCCAGCGGCCAGCGCTTCAAGATTGGCAGTGGCTTGAGCGATGCCGAGCGCGCCCAGCCGCCCGCCATGGGCAGCACCATCACCTACCGCTTCAACGGCAGCCACCCCAGTGGTCTGCCAAGGTTTGCCCGCTACTGGCGGGTACGCAGTGATAGCACCCTGGCCAACACTTCTTCTAACGATACGCCCTAAAAAACAACAAAAAAAGAGCTACCAGCGCTTACCCACACTGGTTTTCAGATGGTTTTATATCTGAAAACCAAGCAGTGCAAGCGCTGGTAGCTCTCTTTATTTAAGGCTTGCAGCTGAAGCCTTGTTAGTTTTGTCAGCCTTTACTTGGCTGCAGCGCCAGTGGATTTGGCCACTGGTTTGCGCACTTGCGAACGTGCACGGGGCTTGACCGCAGCAGGCTTTTCTTCAGCCACGCAATCTGCGTAAAAGTGCACAACGCCGTTGTCGTCCGTAATCTCCACCAGACCGTGGATATCGGTTTCAAAGCCCGGGCACTCTTTGGCAAAGTCACGCGCAAACAGCAAGTAATCCACGATCTTCTTGTTGAAGACTTCGCCAGGAATCAGCAGCGGAATGCCCGGTGGGTAAGGCGTAACCAGACCCACCGTGGTGCGGCCAACCAGGTGGTCGATCTCTACACGCTCGGTCTTGCGCTGGGCAATGTGTGCGTAGGCATCCGAAGGCTTCATGGCGGGTTTGAGGTCCGACAGGTACATCTCGGTCGTCAGGCGCGCAATGTCGTACTTGGCGTACATCTGGTGCACGTGCTGGCACAGATCGCGCAGGCCCATGCGCTCGTAGCGGCGGAACTGCTGGCAGAACTCGGGCAGGATGCGCGTGAGCTGCTGGTTGCGGTCGTAGTCATCCTTGAACTGCTGCAGCGCAGTGAGCATGGTGTTCCAGCGGCCCTTGGTGATGCCAATGGTGAACATGATGAAGAACGAGTACAGGCCCGTCTTCTCCACCACCACGCCATGCTCTGCCAGGTACTTGGTCACGATCGAAGCTGGAATGCCAGTGTCGGCAAAGTCACCATCCAGATCCAGGCCAGGCGTCACGATGGTGGACTTGATGGGGTCCAGCATGTTGAAGCCGTCGGCCAGGTCACCAAAACCGTGCCAGTTGTCGAACTCTTTACCGTTCTTTTTCTTGGACTTGGACTTGGGCGTAGCGTCCTTGCCGCGAATGATCCAGTCCTCGGCACGGCCCACGCCTTCTTCAGCCAGCTTTTCGGGGCCCCAGACTTCAAACCACCAGTCGTCGTCGCCAAATTCATCGTCCACCTTGCGCATGGCGCGGCGGAAATCGAGCGCTTCCACAATGGACTCTTCCACCAGCGCAGTGCCCCCGGGCGGCTCCATCATGGCGGCAGCCACATCGCAGCTGGCAATGATGCTGTACTGCGGGCTGGTCGAGGTGTGCATCAGGTACGCCTCGTTGAACAGGTGGTGATCGAGCTTTTCGTTTTGCGAGTCTTGCACCAGCACATGCGAAGCCTGGCTGATACCGGCCAGCAGCTTGTGGATGGACTGCGTGGCGTAAACCACAGACTCTTTCGGGCGCTGGCGCTTCTTGCCCATGGCGTGGTAAGTGCCGTAGAAAGGATGGAACGCCGCATGGGGCAGCCATGCCTCATCAAAGTGCAGGTTGGCCACATAGCCGTCCAGCATGTTCTTGATGGTTTCGGTGTTGTAGAGCACGCCGTCGTAGGTGGACTGCGTCAGCGTCAGCACACGGGGCTTGACCTTTTTGGCATCCACACCCTTGAGCAGCGGGTTGGCGGCAATCTTGGCCTGAATGGATTCCACGCTGAATTCGCTTTGCGGAATCGGGCCGATGATGCCGAAATGGTTGCGCGTGGGCTTCAAGAACACCGGAATAGCACCCGTCATGATGATGGAGTGCAGGATGGACTTGTGGCAATTGCGGTCCACCACCACCACATCGCCCGGGGCCACGGTGTGGTGCCAGACAATCTTGTTGGAAGTGGATGTGCCGTTGGTCACAAAGTAGCAGTGATCGGCATTGAAAATGCGCGCTGCATTGCGCTCAGATTCACCAATAGCGCCGTTGTGATCCAGCAACTGACCCAGCTCTTCCACCGCATTGCACACGTCAGCGCGCAGCATGTTCTCACCATAAAACTGGTGGTACATCTGGCCCACAGGGCTTTTCAAGAAGGCAACACCACCCGAGTGACCAGGGCAGTGCCAGCTGTACGAGCCATCTTCGGCGTAATCCAGCAGAGCCTTGAAGAACGGTGGCTGCACGCTTTCCAGATAGTTCTTGGCTTCACGGATGATGTGCTTGGCCACAAACTCCGGCGTGTCCTCAAACATGTGAATGAAGCCGTGCAGTTCACGCAAAATGTCGTTGGGCAAATGGCGTGCCGTTTTGGTTTCGCCATAAATGTAGATCGGCACTTCCTCATTCTTGCGGCGCACTTCACCAATGAAGTTACGCAGGCTGTGAATGATGGGGTCATCGTTGTCGCCGGTCAGCTCTTCATCATCGATCGATAAGATGAAGGCACTGGCGCGACTTTGTTGCTGCGCAAACTGGCTCAGGTCACCGTAACTGGTAACACCCAAAACCTCAAAACCTTCAACCTCTATGGCCTGTGCCAGGGCGCGAATGCCCAGGCCAGACGTGTTGTCGGAGCGGTAATCCTCGTCAATGATGACGATGGGAAAACGGAATTTCATGCGCAACCCTTTGCAATCGGGGATCAATAAAAGTCAGATAGGCGCGCAGTGTAAGTAATATCGCAGGCAAGACTGCAATTTGCAGACGCTTTTCCTACATTTACAGGCAGTTTCATGACACTGCCATCAACAAGACAACACAAGGGAGTCAACACATGGAGGAAAGTACGTTGTGGTGGATACTGACGGGCATCACCATCGCCGCCGAGCTGCTCACAGGAGGTATTTATCTCTTGATGATTGCACTGGGCATGGCCGCTGGCGCTGTGGCCGCACATCTGGGGCTGAACGTTTCCATCCAGATCAGCACTGCCGCCATCGTGGGCGTGCTGTCGGTCATGCTGTGCCGCCGCATACGTGGCCGGCGCATGCCTGAGCTGCCTGCAGCCGCCAACCCCGATTTGAATCTGGATATCGGCGAGACCGTGCATGTCCCAGAATGGAACAGCGACGGCACCGCCCGCATCGCCTACCGCGGCAGCCAGTGGACCGTGGTACTGCGCCCCGGCAGCATGCCCGCAGCAGGTCTGCACCGCGTGATTGAGGTGCAAGGCAACCGACTGATCGTAGACAAGGCCTGAGCGCCTTCTTTTTTCTTAACCTGTTTCTCTTCTTTTATAAGGTTTAGACCATGGAAATAGCCATTGTCGGTTTAGTGATTGCTGCCATCTTCATCAGCATGTCAGTCAAAATCATTCCCCAGCAGCACGCTTGGATCAAAGAGCGCTTTGGCAAATACGCAGGCACCCTCAGCCCCGGTTTGCGCATCATCATTCCGTTCATCGAGAAAGTCTCGTACAAGCACAGCCTTAAGGAAATTCCACTGGACGTGCCCAGCCAAGTCTGTATTACGCGCGACAACACACAGCTGCAGGTCGACGGCATCCTGTACTTTCAAGTCACCGATCCCATGCGCGCCAGCTACGGCTCGTCCAACTACATCATGGCGGTGACACAGCTGGCGCAAACCTCGCTGCGCAGCGTGATCGGCAAACTGGAGCTGGACAAGACCTTTGAAGAGCGCGACATGATCAACGCGCAAGTGGTCAACGCCATCGACGAAGCCGCCCTGAACTGGGGCGTCAAAGTGCTGCGCTATGAAATCAAGGATTTGACACCGCCCGCCGAAATTCTGCGCGCCATGCAGGCCCAGATCACCGCTGAACGTGAAAAGCGCGCCTTGATTGCCGCCTCTGAAGGCCGCCGCCAGGAGCAAATCAACATTGCCACCGGCGAACGCGAAGCGTTCATCGCCCGCTCTGAAGGCGAAAAGCAAGCTGCAATCAACAAAGCCCAAGGTGAGGCAACAGCCATCACCACCGTGGCTGAGGCCACCGCGCAAGCGCTGGAGCGTGTGGCTATTGCCATTCAGCAACCCGGTGGCGAGCAGGCGGTGCAACTGAAAGTGGCTGAAAGCGCTGTGGATGCCTACAGCAAGGTCGCCAAAGATGCCAACACCACGCTCATCGTGCCCAGCAATATCTCTGAAGTCTCGGGCCTCATCGCCTCTGCCATGCGCGTGGTTCAGCAAGGCGCACGCAACTAACTTCGTTTTTTTAGGTGCAATAGGCCTTTAAAGCCAGGCACCTCTAAAAAACAGGTTAGAATTTCAGCTTCGGAAGGGTGGATGAGTGGCTTAAGTCGCACGCCTGGAAAGCGTGTGTGGGTTAATCCCCACCGCGGGTTCGAATCCCGCCTCTTCCGCCAAGAAATGAAGCCCCGTCTAGCAATAGACGGGGCTTTTATTTTTGTCCGCCATCCTGCCTGCCATCAATTAGCCGATTGATCCGTACTGGATCGAACTCAACCGGCCATCTGTTGAGACACCGGCAGCATCTCCATTGCATTTTTTCAATCTCATACCACTGGCTTGCCCTGACTATCAGGCCTGCCACCAGCCATACAAAGCCTGAGCTTCACCGTTCAGGCTTTTTTGCATCCAGGCTTCTGCTGGGCGCTGTTGCATAAATCCAGTTTGAGGCGAGTTACCCCAAATCCCCGCTGCGGCTATGCCTCGGCTGCCGTCAGACGAGGGCGCAGTTCAGTAAATCGATTCAATATGGCTGCTTGGATGTGCAGCTCGTTGACCAGTAAGACTTTTGAGTGCTTCATCTGACGGCAGCTGTTTCAGCAAGTCGCACAGCACTGAGGCATCGCTGACGTTATTACTCGTCACACTGATTGCCCGAATCTGCAAGGTGTCAGCATCAATACCTATGTGCAGCTTACGCCACTGACGGCGATATTCAGCACCGTGCTTTTTGCACTTTCCCGCACCTTCGCCAAGGAATTTGATTCCTGTTGAATCGACGAGAAGGAACAAGCCTGCTGTGCTGCGGGAGATACGGAATCTGAACATTTAAATTTTGCTGCCGCTTGCACAGAGTGCTGAAGCCTGGAGCTGGCCATGCAAGGGCGCACACAGTTGCAGTATCGACTTCACCAAGCCTTTGGTTTGCCTCAGCGCCAAGCCAAACAAGTTTTTAAGGGTCAAACAAACTGAATAGCAGCAACAGAGAACCTCTGGCTTCGCCCGCGTTTGCCGCTGGTAGCAGCAAACCATGCCATGGCTTGTCCGCCCAAATTGACAGTGATCCATGGGCCTTGAGGGCTGTGTTGTGCTGCTTCGAGCTCGTGATTCGGTAGCAAGGCTTGTTGGCAGGACTCATGCCACTAGCCTGCGGCTTGCGGCACAGCGATTTATTAGAAATTCAGGTGAATTGTTTTTATGGTGCACCGCACGCAGGACGACTTTTTGCATAGTCGCTGCTGCAATCACCGGTAAAGCGATACTCTTTTTTAATCATTCAGCGCGGCCATCGATCGAGCATACGATACGTCATCCTGTTTCATACCATTTTGAGCAAAGTAATAAAGATCTTGATTCGGTGCACTTGGCAATAGCATAGAGCCGCATTCGCGAGATTCGCTCTGCCGAGCTCTTGAAGTGATGCCTTCACCCTCCCAATACTGTAAATAAGGCTTTATATTAAGGTTTACTCTGTACGAAAAAATCCCCAGTCCAATGCCGCAACCTGTTAATAAACAGGACCGCCAGAGCACAGCATTTAGTTGCATAAATCTCTTCATTTTTTTATTTATTTAAAATAAAGAGATTCATGCTCAAGAAATAATTCCTTTATACATATAAGCCAAAGAAAAAATTATTGCCATAATCCACGATGTTAAAAACAAAAATAACCTCCCCTCAGGATCTCCATTAGCTTTAACATTGTCGCTCATTTTTGGCAAAGATAACATATTTTTCCCGGTATTGAATGCATATATATTCCATGAGAAAATTGATAAAAAACCCAACAACCCAAAAAAATCCCACCAGTCATTAAAAAATAATATCAGATTTAATCCACACAAAAATAATATTACTTTATTTAAATATTTTTTCATTTATCTTCTTCATTTTTCTTAGAGATATTTAATAGATCAATTTTAAATCTTTCAACAAATGCGGTCCAACCTCCGGCCAAGTCAATCAAAGCCACAGCTCTACTTGCATTTGATGGGGTATGACCAAGAGCATCAACAAATAATTTCTCAGCGGCCTGTTGGGAGCCAACCTTCATTAATTCGTCCCAAAAATCAGTTCCATTAAGTACGCTGCCTAGGGATGCAAATAAACTGGCTCCAACTGCAGTCGTCCCAACAATGCCACTTGGTGCTATTAATGCTGCATAAGTAGCACCTGTCCCAATATCTTTAAAAAACTGTGCATTTGAAGCCTCAAGAAAAGCTTTAGAGCCAGGATCAGATTTATCTAGATTAGACCCCTGACATTCTGGAGTTGCGCATGGAAAATACTTTGGTTGATATAGCTTCCCATCCAAAATAAAGCTTTGGCTATAGCGCCCTTGTTCATCCAGTGGTAATCCAGTCCGCGGATCTCTTGGGGCTGCAATAACTGCATTATTATTAGGAGATGGTGTGTACCACTCATACTGCCCAGTGGTGTTGTTTTGAATGAACTGCGCTAAGTCCGCTTCAGGCTGACTAGGGATTGCTTGAACAAGCATTCCATTACAACCACTGACGCACCAAACAGCGCCACTGTCATAGATAGCTTTTTTATCACTTGGGGACACCAGCATTCCCGCAATAATACTTTCTCCTGTTTCGTTGTTGCCAGCCGCTCGCAACGCGTCTTCTATTTGCTCAACTGTATATTTACCATTGCTTTGGGCCGCAAGCTTGCGTGCAAGCACACGTTCATTCGGATGTAGCTGTCGATTATTAAAATCTGCATTTCCTGCCGCTGCTGCGCCCTGTGCCCCACCCACCGCAGACCCAACGCCCATCGCCGTCACTCCCGATACCAGTTTGGAGACCATATCTGCGGCTTGCTCATCCATTCCACTGCCCACTAGTGTTTGTGCAATGCCTGCTTGGAGTTTATCCATCAAATTAGCTGCGCTTGCGCTGGCTAGTGCACCTGCTGCCCCAGAAACACCTCCGCTCAAAGCGCCCACTACGCTGTGCATGGCAACACGGTAAGCTCCGCCTTCTTCCCATTTACTAGCTTCGTCCAGCAATTCCTGCTTCTCGGCCTCATTGCTGGAACGGCTGGCTTGCTCAAGCAAGCTACTAACTTTGTTGCTAGCAAAGTTACCAATAGTCGTACTGGCCTGCTGCCCAAACGTCGCCATGATTTGCGCGTTGGCAGCTTGCTCTTGCAGCAATTGCTGGCCGTCCCAGTTTTTCTGAAGTCCATTGCTGCCGTCGCCGGTGAGCACATTGCTTTGAATACTGGCAGCGGCTTCACTGGCGCTTTGACCGGTTTTTTGCTGCTGCGCGGCTTCGTCGGTGATGCTCACAGCGCCTGCACTGATGCCGCTGTGCGTGGTGCTGCGTTCACTGCCGCTGTCGCTACTGATGCCTGCAGCTGCGCTGTTCACTCCTGATTTATTTGGATTGTGCCAAGACCAGTTGGCTCCGTTGTTACCCGTGCTGCCTCCTGAGCTTTCTGGCTTGCCTGCCGGCTTGCTGCCCGCCACGCTGATACCGCCCGAAAGGTTGACGCCACTGGCTTTGTAGTCGCTGTGGTTTTCAATATCGCTGTGGGTGAGCGTTCCGGTGGTCAGGCTGTTGCGGCTGTTGTCAATCACTGTTTGGTTGCTGGCAATCACTGCACCCTTCAGGTCAGTATTGGCCTTAACGTTGACCTTTGCCGGCATCCCAACCGGCGAATGATGGCTCTGACACGCAAGCCAAGCTTGATGCAAAGCCCAACTGCACGAATTCTGTCTTCGTATGAGTGCATGAACTACCTCCTGGTAGTCCAAGTTTTTGTTTGCACCCCCACCCGGGGCTAGTGGGCCACTCCTGGGTGAAAATCAACAGCTGTGTATGTAAATTGGCTCCCGCAGGGTGATGAGCGCTTGCGGGTGACCTTGGGCATTCGCAATCTGTTCAACAAGTCTTACCAAGAACAAGGCGGCTATACCTATTATTTGGACAGCACCGGCGCTGCTTCAGGCCAAGGGTTTACAGAGCCTGAACGCAATGTCCGTCTGGATGTGACTTGGAAGTACTGAGCGACACATCGTTTGCGGGCAACACGCGGCCTACCCCTGTGATCTGATCAAGTTAGAAGTGGGCTTACATCAAAAAACGCTGCCTCGGCAGCGTTTTTTGCATAGTAAAAATCCATATCGACTAACCAAGCAGTTACCCGAGTCAGGTGACTGGCGCTGGATTGAACAGTACCAAGGCGTTGTGCAGTTTCCACTGCTCAGCCCAAGTTTTCTTCTTACCACTGGCCACATCCAGCATCAGTTGGAAAAGCTCCCAGCCCATGCCCTCAATCGTGGCACCGCCATCGGCAATCCTTCCGGCGTTGACATCCATCAAGTCGTGCCAGCGGCGTGCCAGATCGGTGCGTGTCGCCACCTTGATCACAGGGCAGGCGGCCAGTCCATAAGGAGTGCCACGGCCTGTAGTGAAAACGTGCAAATTCATGCCTGCAGCCAGTTGCAAGGTGCCGCAGATAAAGTCAGACGCGGGCGTTGCGGCATAGGTCAGACCTTTTTGCTGCAACTTCTCGCCCGGTGCCAAAACGCCGGTGATGGGCGCAGATCCCGACTTGACGATAGAGCCCATGGCTTTTTCTACAATATTCGACAGCCCGCCCTTTTTATTACCGGGGGTGGTGTTGGCACTGCGGTCCACGCGGCCCTTGTTCAGGTAGTTGTCGTACCAGGCCATCTCGCGGATCATTGCCTCGGCCACCTCGGGCGTAGAGGCACGCGAGGTCAGTTGATCGATGCCATCGCGTACCTCGGTTACTTCCGAGAACATCACCGAGGCGCCAGCGCGCACCAGCAGGTCGGTGCAAAAGCCCACTGCAGGGTTGGCTGTGAAACCGCTGAACGCATCGCTGCCACCACACTGCACCCCCACCACCAGCTCGCTAGCGGGTACGGTTTCGCGGCGGCGTGCGTTCAGCCGCTGCAGGCGTTGCTCCGCCTGGCGCAGGATGGATTCAACCATCGACATGAAACCCACATGGGCCTCGTCCTGCAAACAAACCACATCCAGCGTGGATTCGCGCTCGTCCACGATGGGAAAGCTACCCGGCGGCAGCAGGCGATCAGGTTGCAGTTTCTCGCACCCCAGGCTGACCACCATGACTTCCCCGCCGAAATTCGGGTTCAGGCTGAGGTTGCGCACGGTGCGGATCGGAATCACGGCATCGGGGGCATCGATGGCAACGCCACAGCCATAAGTGTGGTCCAGTGCCACCACATCATCCACATTCGGGTACTTGGGCAGCAGCTCTGCCTTGATGCGTTGCACGGCGAAATCGGTCACGCCAGCCACGCACTGCACGGTCTGGGTGATCGCCAAAATATTGCGCGTACCGACCGAGCCGTCGGCATTGCGGTAGCCCTGGAAGGTGTAGCCCTCCAGCGGCGCCTGCACAGGGGGCTTGACCGTTGAGATGGGCAGCCCTTCCAGCGAGCGTGCGTCCGGCATCTGCACCAGCTTCTCATGCACCCAGCTACCTGCTGGGATGGGTTTGAGTGCGTAGCCGATCACCACGTTGTAGCGGCGTATCACCCCGCCTTCAGGTATGTCAACCAGCGCAACCTTGTGCGCCTGTGGCACATGGTCGACCAGAACCTGTCCACTGGACAACACCGTGCCGGCCGGTAGTCCACCATCGTTGGCGATGATGGCTACGTTGTCGGCCGTATGCATACTGATTGAAAGAGGGGTGGGGGTACTCATACAAATCTCATCTCAGTTATCCGGGGTCCAGCACATGCTGCCCCGCGCACCGGTGTCCCATCCACATGACAGTGGCACCAGTGTGCATAGCTTGGCTTGATCAGTCAGCCTTGATACCAGCCGCCTTGATCACCGCTGCCCACTTGGCCACTTCGGCTTTCTGGAACTCAGCCAGTTCAGCAGGCGTCATGCGTGAAGGCTGCATGCCAAAGCTCTTGAGCCGTGCCTGCACCTCAGGTGTGGCGATAACTTTCAAGATCTCGTCATGCAGGCGATCGACGATGGCTTTAGGCGTTCCAGCAGGTGCAAACACGGCCTGCCAAGACCCCATATCGAAGCCCTTTTCACCGGATTCTGCAACCGTGGGTACATCAGGCAGCGATTCCAAACGCTTAGAACTGGTTACAGCGATAGGACGCAATTTTCCTGCCTGAATGTGCGGGCCAACCACCAATCCGGTGTCAAACATCATGTCGACTTGACCACCGATCACATCCTGCACGGCTGGGCCGCTGCCCTTGTAAGGCACATGGGTGAACTTCACGCCGGTTTGGTAAGCCAGCAATTCCAGCGCCATGTGGTTGGAGGTACCACTGCCTGGCGAGGCCGACGACAAGCCACCCACCTCAGCCTTGGCCTTGCTGCCAGCCAGCACTTCGGCCAAAGTCTTGTAAGGGCTGGACGCAGGCACAACCAGCACCAGTGGGCCGGAGCCGATCATTGCAATTGGCGTGAAAGACTTAATCGGGTCGTAGTCCAGCTTGGAATACAGGCTCACATTGATGGCGTGCGAGCTGATGGTGCCACCCAGAATGGTGAAGCCGTCCGCTGGTGCGCGCGCCGCCAAAGCTGAGCCCACGCTGCCACCAGCACCGCCCTTGTTTTCAATGATGACCGATGTGCCCAGCGCCTTGTTCAGTGGCTGGGCAATCACGCGGGCCAGCGTATCGGTATTACCACCGGGGGGAAATGGCACGACATAGGTAATGGGTTTGCTTGTGGGCCAACTGCTTTGGGCCATTGCAGAGGTGGTCACCACGGTTGCGCCCAGCAACAAAGTGCTGGCGGCCAAGGTATGCTGAATCAGAGTACGGCGTTGCATGGTTGTTGTCTCCTGTTGAATAAAAGCGTCTTTTTGCGCTGTGGATGGTGGAATCAAAAGCGGGGTTGCTTGCCGGTAAAGGCCGGGTCGTACTTGCGCATCTGCCCCAGGTCGTCCCGGTTGCGGATACCGCAGTGCAAATAGTTGTCGTGCAAACGGGCGAGCGCCGCGCGGTCCAGCGTCACACCCAGGCCCGGTGTGGTCGGCACACGCAAACTGCCTTGCTCAAACTGCAGGCGGCCACCTTCGAGCACCTCTTCGTCCTGCCAGGGGTAATGCGTATCGCAGGCATAGGTCAACAAGGGCACGCTGGCGCACAAATGGGTCATGGCCACCAGACTCACTCCCAAGTGGGAGTTACTGTGCATGGACAGGCCCAGATCAAAAGTGCGGCACAGCGTGGACAGGCGTTGCGTAGCGCGCAGACCACCCCAGTAGTGGTGGTCGCTGAGGACGATCTTCACGGGGCAGCCCATGTCGGCGTTGCGGCGAAACTCAGCAAAGTCTGTCACCACCATGTTGGTGGCCAGCGGCACATCGCATTCGCGCGCAACAGCGGCCATGCCGTCCAGACCCGGGGCCGGGTCTTCGTAGTACTCAAGCACGCCTTTCAGCTGCTGCACGATCTTCAGGCTGGTCTCTACCGTCCAGTTGCCATTGGGATCAATGCGCAGCGGTGTGCCGGGGAAGGCTTCGGCCAGTGCCAAAATGCCTGCGGCCTCTTGCTCAGGCGGCAGCGTACCGGCCTTGAGCTTGATGCTCTGAAAACCATACTGATCAATCATGCGCCGAGCCTGGGTCACGAGCTGGGCAGGCGTGAGCGTTTCACCCCAGGCGTCGGGCGCATAGGGCTGGCCCACGTGCTCTGCGTACTTGTAGAACAGGTAAGCCGAATAAGGCACCCGATCGCGCGCTGCACCGCCCAGCAGGTCAACAATGGGAGCCTGAGCCATCTGGCCTTGAAGATCCAGCATGGCCACTTCAAAGGCGCTGACCACCTTGGCCACGGTCTTGGACACATGGGTGCCTGGGGCCAACGACACCTGCTGGCCCAGAAACTCGGAGGCTGTGAGCTTAGGCGGTGTGACCAGTGCCGCGACACGGACCTCCATCTCGTTGAGCGCCCAGGGCGACAAGCCCACCAAGGCCGGTGCGGCCTTGGCCAGCGCATCCAGCATAGACTGGTCGCCATAGCTTTCGTTGATACCGACCAGACCCGAGGCGGTCTCAATCTCGATGATGGAGCGCAAGGCCCAGGGCTCGTGAATACCCGCAGCATTGAGCAGCGGCGGATCACGGAATGCGATGGGCGTGATGCGAATGTGGCGGATCGTGTGGGAAGGACTCATCATGGACGATCAAAGAGAGGTATCGGGCACTGGCCTGTGTGTCAGCACTGAGTGCGTACCGGCGCCGTGTACAACCTCTTGGTCAGCCAGTGAGCGACAAGGGGGAAAAACGGTAGTGACAAGGAGTGCTAGCATGGTCTTTAAGGTACGTTGTCATACAACATAAATCGATTATCATCATTCACATGCGCACCACGACATCGGAATTACCCCAAGCTCCCTCACTTTTTGTGCAGACAGATGGCGCCTCTTTGCGCAGCAAGGCTGGGCGTGGCAGCCGCAACTTGGCCAACTTGCTCTTTGAAGAGTTCAGCAACAAGATTCGGCAAGGCCTTTTGAACAAGGGGGACAAGCTGCCCACCGAATCAGAACTGGTGCGCAGCTATGACGTTAGTCGCACCGTGGTGCGCGAGGCTTTGTCCAAGCTACAGGCCGCTGGTTTTGTTGAAACCCGCCACGGCATTGGCACTTTTATTCTCTCGACACAGCCCAGCAATCCAGGCCCCATGCTGAGCGACCGCGAACTGAGCGAATCGGTTGATGTATTGGCCGTTCTGGAGCTGCGCATCAGCCTGGAGAGTGAAGCCGCAGGCTTGGCTGCGCAGCGCCGCCAGGCCGCCCACCTACTCACCATGCGCGAAGCTTTACAAGGGTTTGAGTACCACTTTGCACGCGGCGAAGACACGGCGACCCATGATTTAGCGTTTCACCTCAGCATTGCGCACGCCACAGGCAATCGCTACTTTCAAGACATCCTGACCCATTTCGGCAGCCTGTTGATTCCGCGCAATCGCATCACTTCTATTCACACTTCTGCGCGCGACCCCGACTATTTGCGCCGCGTCAACCGTGAGCACGAAGAGATCTTCTCGGCGATTGAGCGGCAAGACGCCGATTCAGCCCGCGCCGCCATGCGCATTCACCTGACGAATTCCCGCGAACGCCTGCGTTTGGCACAGCGCCTGAGCCAAATGCCTGCAGCATCGGCCATTGACTGAGCACCAAGAACCAAGCACAAGCAGCGCCGTCAGCCAAACGGCCACCCATGAAGGCAATACCCACCGAGAGCCTGTCTTCATGCGCCCCACCCCACCTTGTTGCCAGAGCAACCCGATACCCGCACCCTGATTCGCCACTCGTTATCAATAAAAACATAGCTACCTACGCCCATGCCATAAGGGCTAGAGGCTTACATCCTTCAAATCAATCAAAAGACTGATTGCACATTTAGATGCAAGTTCAGCGTTTCCCCTAGGAATTCAGAGATTGGAATCTTTAGTTTCTAGTTGTATGATGACTGACCACAATAAGGAGACACTTCATAATGATTCGCCGCTCTCGCTTTCTGCGCTCTGTACTGGCACTGGCTGCCGGTAGCTTGTTGTCCTCATCGTTGCTGGCAAGCGATGCCTGGCCAAACAAACCCATCCGCTTGGTGGTGCCCTACCCACCGGGTGGCAGCTCTGACATCATTGCCCGCTCTATCGGTCAACTGATCTCGCAGGAACTCAAGCAGACGGTGATCATTGAAAATAAACCCGGTGCCAACGGCAATCTGGGTGCTGAATTCGTCGCCCGCGCCCAGCCTGATGGCTACACATGGTTGCTTTGTGATTTGGGTGCCCTGGCCATTTCTCCTTCGGTCTATACCAAGCTCAGCTTTGACCCTTCCAAGGACTTGCGCGGCGCAGGCATGCTGGCCTACTCCCCGCACATGCTGGTGGTGCACCCTTCTGTGCAGGCCAACAACCTCAAAGAGCTGGTTGAACTGTCGAAGAAGCAGGATTTGAACTTTGCCGTCACCGCCACCGGCAGCGCCCCGCATCTGGCAGGAGTGGAACTGGCCCGTCTGACAGGCGCCAAGTGGGTGTATGTGCCTTACAAGGGCGGTGTGCAGTCGGTGCAAGACACCGTCGCCGGTCAAACGCAGGTGCTGATGAACGGCATGCTGGCCACGTACCCCCACGTACAAAGCGGCAAGCTCAAGTTGCTGGGCATTTCCAAGAGCACGCGCATGCCTGTGATTGCCGATGTGCCCACCCTGGCTGAACAAGGCGCACAGGGCTTTGACTCTGGCACTTGGCAAGGCGTCGTACTGCCAGCCAAAACGCCTGAGGCCGTGGTGCAACGCGTTCACCAGTCGTTGCTGCGAGCGATCCGCTCGCCCGAAGTTCGTGCGCGCCTGACCGCTCAGGGCGCAGAAGTGGTCACGATGACCCCTGCCGAAACCGACAAATTCTTCAACGCAGAACGCGCCCGCTGGCGCACCGTGGTGCAAACCGGCAACTTGCAGCTGGATTGAGCTGCAACCATTTTTTCTTTTCAAGGATGACCATGACACCCCAATACCTCAAAGACGTGATGAGTTCCGGCTTGCTGTCCTTTCCCGTGACAGACTTTGACGCCCAAGGCAACTTCAACGCCAAGTCGTACGCCGCCCGCCTCGAATGGCTGGCGCCCTACGGTGCCAGCGCACTGTTTGCTGCAGGTGGCACGGGCGAATACTTCTCGCTGTATGGCGACGAGTACGGCCAAATCATCAAGACCGCTGTAGACACCTGCCGTGGCAAGGTGCCGATCATTGCAGGTGCTGGTGGCCCTACCCGTACCGCCATCGCCCATGCGCAAGAAGCGGAGCGCCTGGGTGCCCACGGCATTTTGCTGCTGCCCCACTACCTGACCGAAGCCGGCCAAGAAGGCCTGATTGCCCACGTCGAGCAGGTGTGCAAGAGCGTGAAGTTTGGCGTCATCGTCTACAACCGTGACCGCAGCCGCTTCACCCCTGAATCGCTGGCCATCCTGGCCGAGCGCTGCCCTAACCTGGTGGGTTTCAAGGACGGTTTGGGCAACATCGAGACCATGTCCTCCATCTTCATGAAGATGGGTGACCGTTTCGCCTACCTGGGTGGCCTGCCCACCGCTGAAGTCTATGCCGCTGCCTACAAGGCTTTGGGCACACCGGTGTACTCCTCGGCTGTCTTTAACTTCATCCCCAAGACGGCGATGGATTTTTACGAAGCTGTGCGCACCGATGACCAAGCCACGCAGCACAGGTTGCTCAAGGACTTCTTCATGCCTTACCTGAAGATCCGCAACCGCGTTGAAGGCTATGGCGTGAGCATCATCAAGGCCGGCGCCAAGATCGTGGGTCACGACGCCGGCCCCGTGCGTGCCCCGCTGTCTGACCTCAAGCCTTCGGAAGTTGAAGAGCTCAAGGCCCTGATCGACAAACTCGGCCCTCAGTAAGCCGAGCCCAGCAGGTGCCATTGCCGGTGCCTGCTGGTTCAAGGAGACAAATACATGAAAAAAATACTGCTCGTACTAGGTGCCGCGCTCGCACTCACGGCCCAGGCTTCTGATAATTTCCCCGAAAAAGCTGTCAATGTGATCGTGCCCTTTCCGGCTGGAGGCTCCACCGACATGGTGGCACGTGCCATAGCCCTGAGCATGGGCGAGCAGTTGGGCAAGTCTTTTGTGGTGGAAAACCGCCCCGGTGCTACAGGCACCATCGGTGCAGGCGCGGTCAAGCGTGCGCCCGCCGACGGTTACACACTGCTGGTGGCCTCCTTGGGGCCCTTTGTAGTCACCCCCCATTTGGTCAAAAGTGTCCCCTATGACGCGACCAAGGATTTCGACTACATCACCATTCCCGTACAGGCGCCTAATGTGCTGGTAGCCAGCACTGCACAAAAAGCGCGCACCGTGGCACAAGTCATTGCCGCGCTTAAAGCCTACCCCGGCAAGATCAGCTTCGCCAGCTCAGGCAATGGTTCTTCAGACCACCTGTCGGCCGAGTTGTTCTGGCAGCAGACGGGCACCGAGGCCATGCACGTACCTTACAAGGGCGGCGCACCTGCCATCACTGATTTGTTAGGCGGTCAGGTCGATTTTTCCTTCCAGAACGTCAACGCCGTACTCCCCCACCTGCGCAGCGGCAAGCTGCACGCCATCGCAGTCACCGGCACACAGCGCTCGCCTGTGCTGCCCGATGTGCCCACCCTGGCCGAGTCAGGCGTTAAAGGTGCCGAGGTCTACTCCTGGCAAGGCATGGCCGCCCCCAAGGGCTTACCGGCTGACGTGAAGGCCAAGCTGGCCAAGGCTGCCATCGCCGCCGTACAGCAGCCCGACATTCGCAAGCGTTTTCTGGAACAAGGCCTTGAAATCGTTGGAAACACGCCCGAAGAGTTCGCACGCTTTCAAGCACAAGAGAGCGAACGCTGGAAACAACTGATCCAAACCCGAAAGATCACCGCAGATTGAAATCAGGCTGGCGTTGTGGCTTCGCTCTTTCGTGCAAAAAACAAAGAGGCAACGTCCTAGGCACGCCTTTTCTCTGCACCTTTGCGCTGTGTTTCAAACCACTGATTTGACGATGAATGCAGCGGATAACGGAGATAAAAAACTGTGGACTGGCCTCTGGCCATCTTCACAGGCCTGTTTTGCAGGCCTTTTGCAACGGGGCCGCGTGCCCCGCAAGATTCAAGGATTTCCCGGTATGACGCTCTCCCGACCACGCGTTCTTCAATACGGCAAGATGCCACTGACCCAGCTTGACGCCGAACTGGCCCAAGCCTACGACGTGCATATCCTTTCGCAGCAAGCAGATCCCCAGCGTTTCCTGGCCGAGCACGGCGCACAGTTCGAATATGTGGTCACCTCGGCGGCCATGGGCCTGCCCGCCCATGTGGTCAACGCCCTCCCCAACCTCAAGTTCGTCAGCAGTTTTGGTGTGGGTTTCGACGCTTTGGACAAAGATGCCCTGCTGCACCGTGGCGCCCGCGTAGGCTACACGCCCGGCGTACTTGACGACTGCGTGGCCGACCTGGCTTTTGCCCTGCTGCTGGACGTAACGCGCGGCCTGAGCGAATCTGACCGCTTCGTGCGCAGTGGCAACTGGAGCCAGGGCCGTTTTGACATCCGTACCCGCGCCAGCGGCAAGCGCTTGGGCATCTTTGGCATGGGCCGCATTGGCTCCACCGTGGCACGTCGTGCATCAGGCTTCGACATGAACGTGGCCTACCACAACCGCCGCCATGTCGAAGGCTCGCCCCTGCGGTACATGCCCTCGCTGCTGGATCTGGCACGTTGGGCCGACATTCTGGTCATCACTGCCGCTGGCGGCGAAGGCACACGCCATCTGGTCAATGCCGACGTGCTGACCGCCCTCGGCCCACAGGGCTTTTTGGTCAACGTAGCGCGCGGCAGTGTGGTCGATGAAGCTGCCCTGGCCGATGCACTGGCCAACCAGCGCATTGCCGGTGCAGGTCTGGACGTGTTCGAAGACGAACCCCACCCACTACCTGCGCTGCTGGGCCTGAACAACGTGGTGCTGGCACCGCACATCGCCAGCGGCACCCACGAAACCCGTCGCGCCATGGCCGACCTGGTGCTACATAACCTGCAGCAGTACATCGCCACAGGCCGCCCTGCGGCCGAGGTGCCGTGGTCCGCAGCGCAGTGATTTCCTTTTTCCTCCGAATCTGTTGAAAAGCCTTCCCATGTCCACTACCCCGACCATCACCGCCATTGAAGTCATTCCCGTCGCCGGCCGCGACGGCATGCTGATGAACCTCAGCGGCGCCCACGCGCCCTACTTCACCCGCAACATTGTGCTGGTGCACGACAGCGCGGGCCACACGGGGGTGGGTGAGGTACCGGGCGGGGAAGGCATTCGCCAAGCCCTAGAGGACAGCAAACAGGTGCTGATTGGCCGCTCTATTGGCCAACACCTGCAATTGCTGCAGGAAGTGCAAAAGTCGCTGGAAGGCCGCGATACCGGTGGCCGCGGCCTGCAGACCTTTGACCTGCGCATCGGCGTGCACGCTGTGACCGCAATTGAATCTGCTCTGCTGGACTTGCTGGGCCAGCATCTGGGCGTACCTGTGGCTGCCCTGCTGGGCGAGGGCCAACAGCGCGACCGTGTGGAAATGCTGGGCTATCTGTTCTTTGTGGGCCCCACGGAAAAAACCGGTCTCGACTACGTCAAGCCCGGCGAAGACAAACTGGGCACGGATGACTGGACGCAGGTGCGCCACATGACGGCCATGACACCCGAGACCATCGTGCGCCAGGCCGAAGCCGCCTATGCACGCTACGGCTTCAATGACTTCAAGCTCAAAGGCGGCGTGCTGGCCGGCGAACAGGAAGTTGAGGCCGTGACGGCCCTGGCCCAGCGCTTCCCCGAAGCCCGCGTCACGCTGGACCCCAACGGCGGCTGGCTGCTCAAAGATGCCATCCGCCTGATGCGCGACATGCGCGGTGTACTGGCCTATGCCGAAGACCCTTGTGGTGCCGAAGGCGGCTTCTCGGGCCGTGAAGTCATGGCTGAATTCCGTCGCTCCACCGGCCTGCCCACAGCCACCAACATGGTCGCCACCGACTGGCGCCAGATGGTGCATGCCCTGTCGTTGCAATCCGTAGACATACCCCTGGCCGACCCACATTTCTGGACCATGGCTGGCTCGGTGCGCGTGGGCCAGACCTGCCGCGACTGGGGCCTGACCTGGGGCTCGCACTCCAACAACCATTTCGACATCTCGCTGGCCATGTTCACCCACGTGGCCGCCGCCGTGCCCGGCAAGGTTACGGCCATCGACACGCACTGGATCTGGCAAGACGGCCAATACCTCACGCAGCAACCCTTGCAGATCAAAGGTGGCTTTGTCGAAGTGCCCAAGACCCCGGGTCTGGGCGTCACCGTGGACCGCGCCGCGCTGCAGCGCGCTAACGCCCTGTACCAAGAACAGGCCTTAAGCGCACGCGACGATGCGATCGCTATGCAACAGCTGATCCCCGGTTGGAAGTTCGACAACAAACGCCCTTGCATGGTGCGCTAAGCACCGCTGCCTGATGCCAGCCACGCCAATCTCCACTACAGGAAATCAGCTATGAACCCAACCATCAGCCGTCGTCGCTTGCTTGAAGGTGCCGGCGTTTCTGCATTGAGCGCACTGGGTGCAGCAGCGGGAGCGCAATCCTTCGACTTCAGACCGAATCAACGCTACCCCGACCCGGCTGTCTACCTGCTGGATCCAAGTTTTACCAAATACCGTATTTACAGCAGTACCGTCGAACAACTCTGTACGGGGATGCGCTGGGCAGAAGGGCCTGCTTACTTCCCTGAAACAGGCACCCTGATTCTTTCCGACATTCCCAACAACCGCCTGATGCGGTACGAGGAAAAAACGGGACGCTTCGTGGTGCACAAAGAAGGGGCGAACTACGCGAATGGCAACACCCGTGACCGCCAAGGCCGACTGGTGACCTGCGAACATTCCATTACGCGCCGCGTGGTTCGCACAGAAAAAAATGGCAGCACCACCGTCTTGGCAGACCGCTTTGAAGGCAAACGCCTGAACGCGCCCAATGATGTGGTTGTCAAGTCGGACGACAGCATCTGGTTTACTGATCCGCTGTTCGGCATCAACGGGGAGTGGGAAGGCTCTCGTGCCACCCCTGAACAGGCAAGCACGAACGTCTACCGTATCGACAAGGACGGCAGCATCACCGCCGTCGTCACCGACATCGTCAACCCCAACGGTCTGGCCTTTTCGCCGGATGAGAAAAAACTCTATGTGGTTGAGTGGAAAGGCACGCCCAACCGCAGCATCTGGAGCTACGACGTATCCCCAGATGGACGCCAGCTGTCCAACAAGGTCAAGCTGATCGATGCAGACGGCTCGGGCGCGCTGGATGGTTTTTGCGTGGATCGCGATGGCAATCTGTGGTGCGGCTGGGGCTATTCTGGCGCGGTTGCCCTGGAAGCCTCCGACATTGGCGGTGGCATGAAAGCTCACTTGCCGTTAGGTCGATCCGAAGAGATGGATGGCGTCAAGGTTTTCAATGCACAAGGCAAGCCCATTGGTTTCATTCGCTTGCCAGAACGCTGCGCCAATCTGACTTTTGGCGGTCCCAAACTCAACCGGCTCTACATGGCCAGTAGCCATTCTCTCTATGCGCTTTACGTCGAAGCACATGGCTCCGTGTGAAACACATCACCCTCAATCAAGAAATTCCAGCTATGCAACAACATAACAACCTCATCAACGGCCAATGGACTGCAGGCCAGACCACTGCTCCCAACATCAATCCCAGCGACCTGTCCGACGTGATCGGTGAGTACGCCCAAGGCAATGCTGCAGACGTGGACACCGCCGTCGCTGCAGCCACGGCGGCCTTCCCGGCCTGGAGCACATCGGGCATTCAGGCACGTTCCGATGCACTGGACAAAATTGGCACTGAAATCCTGGCACGCAAAGAAGAGTTGGGCGATCTGCTGGCGCGTGAGGAAGGCAAGACCCGCGCTGAAGGTATTGGTGAAGTGGCACGCGCAGGGCAGATTTTCAAGTTCTTTGCGGGCGAATGCCTGCGCCTGTCCGGCGAGACCCTGCCTTCCGTGCGTCCCGGCATCGGCGTTGAAATCACGCGCGAACCCATCGGCGTGGTCGGTTTGATTACACCGTGGAACTTCCCCATCGCCATCCCTGCCTGGAAGATTGCACCCGCTTTGGCGTTTGGCAATTGCGTGGTGTTGAAACCTGCCGATCTGGTACCCGGCAGCGCTTGGGCGTTGGCTGACATCATTCATCGCAGTGGTATTCCCGCCGGTGTCTTTAACTTGGTGATGGGCCGTGGCCGCGTGATTGGTGAGGCCTTGGTACAGCACCCAGGCATTGCGGCCATCAGCTTCACCGGCTCGGTGGGCGTGGGCCGTGGCATTGCCGCCGCCTGTGCGCAAAATGGCAAAAAAGTCCAACTGGAGATGGGTGGCAAAAACCCACAAGTGGTGCTCGATGATGCCGACCTGACTCAGGCGGTTGAGCTGTCGGCGCAAAGCTGCTTTTACTCCACCGGACAGCGTTGCACGGCATCCAGCCGCCTGATCGTGACCGACAAAATTTATCCCGCATTCATCGAAGCACTGCAAGCGCGCATGGCCAAAATCAAGGTGGGCGATGCGCGCGCTGCGGGCACCGACATCGGCCCTGTGGTCAGCCAAGCCCAGCTGGAGCAAGACTTGAGCTACGTGGAAATCGCCAAGGCCGAAGGTGCGGTGCTGGCAGCAGGTGGTGGCCGCGTGGCCTGCCACACTGGCAGCGGCAAGGAAGGTTTTTATATGCAACCCGCGCTGCTGGTGGACTCCACAGCAGGCATGCGCATCAACCGCGAAGAAGTGTTTGGCCCCGTGGCCAGCGTGATCCGCGTGCGTGACTATGAAGAAGCTTTGTTGGTGGCCAATGACACAGAGTTTGGCCTGTCTGCAGGCATTGCGACGACCAGCCTCAAGTACGCCACCCACTTCAAGCGCCACAGCCAAGCAGGCATGGTGATGGTGAACCTGCCCACCGCAGGCGTGGACTACCACGTTCCATTTGGTGGCCGCAAAGGTTCGAGCTACGGCCCCCGCGAGCAAGGCCGCTATGCGCAAGAGTTCTACACCACGGTCAAGACAGCCTACACCTTGGCTTAAACGACAAGAAACTTCTCTTTTGACCGGGCCTTGTGCCCGGTTTTTTTATGTACTGCGCTACATGGCGAAGCGCAAAGCACGACCAAGGAGTGCTGGTGGTGCACACCCTATGCATCGCGCGTTAGCCCGCAGTGGATGCCACCACAGATGTTGCCTCTTACAAAGACATCTGGTTCTCTGCCGTGCGTGGATGCAGCTGTGACAGGTGTCAGCCCTGGGGCATCTGGCTCATGTCCATAAACATGATTTCCCAGATGTGACCATCCACGTCCTCGAAGCTGCGGCCATACATGAAGCCGTGGTCTTGCACAGGGTTGACGTCCGCTTTGCCGCCGTGAGCCGATGCAGTCTCAACCATGGCGTCGACGGCCGCACGATCTTCGGCGCTTAGGCAGAGCATGACTTCGCTTGCAGCATGGGCGTCGACGATAGGCTTTGGGGTAAACGTGGCCCACCTCGGATGGGTGAGCAGCATCACGTAGATGGTGTCGGAGACGACCATGCAGGCGACGGTGTCATCGCTAAATTGTGGGTTGTTGACAGCGCCGATTGCCGCATAGAAAGACCTGGCCTTGTGCAGATCTGCGACGGGCAGGTTGACGAAAATTTGTTTGGGCATTTGAGACTTTCAAGGTCTGTGCTGTGAGGCATTCTCAGGTCGTTGGCGAGAGGCGTCAACAGCTTGCCCAGACTCTGCATGGTGGATGTGAGCCCGATGAAGGTAACGCTCTCAGCATCAGTCGGCTGGCAGTACGCTTGTGGCTTCGATCTGTGTCGCGACTGCCAGAAAGATTCAATGAATGAACACCTAAAAGGTGAAATCTGACAATTACTCAACAAACTGCATCCATCTCAAACGACCAAAAGAGTAGGCACGAAATTTAGTTGCAACTCATCCACGAGGCCCATGGCGAACACCGAACATGAAAGCATGTTTGGGATCGATTCTCGACTGTCGCAGGTGGGCCAGAAGCCGCCGCTTGGAGATCAAGAAGCAGTCACTTACGATTGAGTTCGCGCCATCAATGCCGTCTGAAACAATGATTTGTTAGACGTCATTGGCAAATGTCCACTGAGACAGGTCATCTACGGGTCTAGGAAGCCGGCCCTCAAGCCACGTTGCCACTGTACCTAGCTTGAACATTGGGTCCTTGGACTCTATAACCCAAGACAAATATTCACTGGGGCCGCCGTTAAGGTAGGGGGCTGGGGAGACCGGCATAAAGACCGTGGGCAGTCGCTCTGAAAGTGACAAATAGTTCAGAATGCAGCCAAATTCTTGCACGACATGCCAAGCAAGCGGGTGTGGACCCACCAATTGCCATCATCAAGCTTTCCTGTGCTTATTGCCGACTCAGACAGCGCTGGGACTCTGCGAAGGTAAGCGAGAAGTTTGTCGAAGTCTCTTTGATCACCCATATGGCGCCTTACGTTGTGTTGAACGAAGCAAACCGCAGGCCACATCCGGCGCTTGTGGTCTATGTGTTACGAGAGTAGTTTGACACCGAATTGAATGGCGAATTGGTTGCTACCCGGAAGACCGCTCAGAGTCGATTTGCGACAGTTGCAGGTCAGCCAGAAGCAGCCGATGGTGGCAACGACAAGCAGCCATTCTGGGCAAAAATACGCAGCCTCGCAGCAGGAGGAGCGGCCTGACTAATTTGCTAGGTGCTACCTTGTTACGGCACATAAACCATATGAACCTTGACACATAAACCGGAGCCGGACTCGGCTACGTGCACTTCGAGCACCAAGTCGCTCCTTCCTTCCTCTTGAGTCCATAGGTCAATGAGCGCATTCCAATGACTACCGGTCCAGATGCAAACCGAAGACTCCCACGTCGCTTCCGGTAGCTCTACTAATGTGGCACCATAGTCTCGGACGTAATCTTGAATCTGGCTGGCTGTCTCAGCAGGAATAGGCTCGACCCCAGCGATGCCGTCCTTTAGTTGATGGTCGTCAGCAACAAATGCAGTCACGATATCTCGGAGCGTTTGTTGCCACTCGAGTGGAATCGACTGTTGGCTAGTGTCCTCTTCTGCATGAGTATCTTGGGTCATGGCGCGATCATATCGATACGGTAAATAACGCTTTTACGGCATCGATCGGTTGAATCCACAGTCGACAAAAGTCCCTCAAGTAATGGTGTCGCTGCTTGTACTTGTTACTTGCACTGCATCGACTCCCCTATTCGGAAGTTTCCGGCAAGATCGGTGACGTTGATGAAGCAGTAACAGCCCTTTAGTCCAACATAGGCCTTGAACTTGCTGGCGTTATGGGTTTTGAATTTGGTAAAAATCGGGCCACAGCGACGGTAAATATTTGCCACGCTCGTTGTGGCTGATACTCGAATCTGCAATATAGAGTTAGCAGGCACACTGCTGTGTCACAGCGATATTCTCATCTGGGCTGCTCCCCCTGCACTCATGCCTGATTCAGTGCCAGCCGCACCGTCAGCAGCAACCCCGTTCTCGCTGGCCTGTTGCATGCACCGTGTGCCCTGCCATTCAGACCTCTTGCATCTATCTGCACAACGTCACTGCAAGCTGCAGGCATCCAGTTTTTGCAGCGCAGGCCAATCGTGCCCATGAAATGCCAGCTGACGGCCTTGCGGCCCAGCCTGTGCCGTCAGCACACCGGGAAAACCCAGCGCTGCCACCGAGATATCGGCCAGCGCTGCGTTGCTACGCACCAGTTGTTCGCGCTCCTCCTTCGCAAACTGCGGCACAAGCTGTGGGAAGCGCTCACGCAAAGCTGCATTGCTCCAGGTCAGCAGCGGCACCTGCAGGCTGCTTAAACCACTGCCAGTGCGGTATTGATCTGCACACGGGGGCATGGCCACCCCATGATCGCTGGAGTACAGCAGCAAGGCTGTTTTCCCCTGCCCAGCGCCACGCTCCACCATTTGTATCCATTGCGCCAGCAAGTCACTGGAATAGCGCAAGGAATTGTCATAAGCATCCGCAAATAACGCTGCAGTTCCGGGGTAGCGCTCCTCGACCTGAAAGTGACTGCCATAGGTATGCAGCACCACCAGCTTGCGTGGCGCGGGGTCTTGCAGCGCTTCTTGCAGGTGCGGCGTCAGCACTTCATCCCACTCGCCATTTCCAGCCTTCAAGAACACATCCGCAGCACGCCGGAATGTGACGCCATAAAAATCTTCTACGGCGCTGTGATAGCGCGAATTACTCACCACAAAGGTTTTGTAGCCCGCTTGGCGGGCAATATCCAAAAACGACGGGGCACGGTGCTCCACACTGTCTTGTGCCGCCATGCCAGTCAGCAGATACGGCAGCGCTGCGGCTGTGTTCAAACCATGGGCCATGGCACGTGCCACTTGCACACCCGGCAATTGCGCCAGGGCACCATTGGTGTCAGCACCCTGATACCCCAGGAGCGACCAACGCTGCGCTGACGCACTCTCTCCAATCACAACCACCAAGGTATCCACCTGTTCAGCCTGCGCCGCAGCACTGGGCAGCTGGGGCGTGTAAAACAAGCTGTCCGTCAATTGCTGCTGCGCCGTCCATGCGCGCACGATGTGCATGGGGTAAATGGTTTTCAGCTTGCGGATCACTTCATCAAAGTCATACCGCTTGAGCAGCACAAACACAAGAAAAACACTCCAGATCAGCACCCCGGCCCAAGACAGTTTGCGCAACACGGGAGATGCCTTGGCCGGCATGCCTGCGAAATGCCAGACATAGCGACAAGCAAAGACACCCACTACCAGCCATGCCACGGCACATGCCACCCATGGCCAGGGCAGCACACCCACAAACTCCTGTGCCTCCTGCCAGTTGGTGCGCAGCGCCGTCGCTAGCAACAGCTGGTCTGCCAGATTTCCAAAAAAACCGACGTGTACGATGTTGACAGCACCCAGCCCCAGTAATCCCGCCATACCCAATGCCAAAGCAGGCCGCCACAGCGTTAATGGCCAGAATAAAAAGGCCGCTGCAATCCAGAGAGCACCAGCGCGCAGGCTGAGCCCTTCTAACAATGCTGGCGTGAACAGCCACATCCAGCACACAAAGGCCAACCAGCCCCGGCTATTTTTTGGAGACATGCAACTCAATCGATATTCAATGCGTCGCGCAGCTTACTGCATCTGGACGCATGTTTTGGGGCAAGCAGGTACAGTGCGAAACCTTCACTTGCTGGCGTATTGCGCTTGGCTACTAACTTTCATTTTCCATCACCATACTGAATGACCGCTCCCGCTCTGCCCATCCTGTATTCCTTTCGCCGCTGCCCTTACGCCATGCGTGCGCGTTTGGCTTTGGCACATGCAGGCATGGCTTGCGAGCTGCGTGAAATCAATTTGCGCGCCAAGCCTCAGGCACTGCTGGATGCATCGCCCAAGGGTACGGTGCCTGTGCTTGTAGTGCAAGATGGCCAAGTGATTGAGCAAAGCCTGGCGATCATGCTGCACGCGCTGCAAACGAACGACCCTGATGGCTGGCTCACCCCCACCCATGGCACACAAGATGACATGCTGGCCTTGATTGGTCGCAACGACGACTTTTTCAAGCAAGCGCTGGACCGTTGCAAGTACCCCGAGCGCTATACCGCCGAGGCCGTCAATCAGGCACAGACCGACGCCATCACGTGGCTTTCGGCATTGGATGGGCAACTGGCAGAAACAGGCTATCTGTATGGCTTGAACCCCAGCCTGGCTGACATGGCTTTGCGCCCCTTTGTGCGCCAGTTTGCGCGCATTGATGAGGCTCAATGGACTGAGCAGCCCTGGCCTCACCTGCAAGACTGGCTGCAGCGCTGGATTGATTCCGCCCTGTTTGCTGAAGTCATGGAAACCTACCCAGGCTGGATACCCGGCACCAAGGGCCCAGTCTTCAGCACCAGCAGCATTGAATCTGCTTAAAGCTTTGACCGCTTCAAGCTTTTAAACCTGCTAAGACCACACAGCCAGCCATCGACTCTTGATTGAGAGACGTCTCAAAGTCGCAGAAAGCACAAAGTTGCACGGCAAGGCAGAGTGACGCTGAATCAAGGTGACTGTAAGCCTCTCTGAGGCTTACAGCGTTTGTATAGCCAGCAGCGCCAGTCGCTCTTTTTTTATTTTTTCTTGTTAAACCAAGCTCCGGGACGGCGTGCCGACACCACGGGGCTTGTCTTTTTATGCAGCGCTGGTGCTGCCGCACTGTGGCGGGCCTCACCAGTGGGCATGCTATCGCCCCACTGGATGTCTGCGCGCTCAATGCTGCGCCATTCACCGGGGCGCAAATCACCTAGCTCCAAATTGGCAATGCTTTGGCGAATCAGGCGCAGTGTCGGGTGGCCAATCGCCGCCGTCATCTTGCGTACCTGGCGATTTTTCCCCTCAACCACCTGAATTTGCATCCACACATCCTGCACACTTTTGCGGACACGCACAGGGGGATCACGGGGAGCAATTTGCGGCTGTGGCTCCAGCAACTGCGCCTGGCAAGGCAAGGTGGTGTAGTCCTCAATGCGCAGTCCTGCACGCAGGCGCTGCAAGGCTGCTTCATCTGGCACGCGCTCTACCAGCGCCCAGTAGGTTTTCGGCTTTTCGTTGCGAGGGTGCAGCAGTTGCTCAATCAAAGGGCCATCGTCTGTGAGCAACAGCAGCCCTTCCGAATCCTTATCCAGACGACCTGCCGGATACACCCCCTTGGGCAAATCAAACTCCGCCAATGAACGCGCGCCATCCTCAGGGGTGAACTGGGACAAAACGTCATAGGGCTTGTGAAAGAGGATGTACTGGGGCATGCAGAAATCAAGAGGTCTCAAAGCACAGATTGTCAGCCAAAGCAAAAGCCCCAGCACGACAAGCATGCTGGGGCTTTTTGCGGGTGATTGCGAAAGATTAAGTGCGCTTTGCGCCTTTGAGCAGCAAGACCAGCAGCAGCACCGAAAAGCCCACAAAGCAGATGAACGACCAGTTGGCAATGGAGCCACCAAGGAACGTCCAGTCCACCGCGGTGCAATCGCCGGATCCGCGGAAAATCATGGGAATGGCGCGGCTGATCGAGTAGTTTTCAATCATGCCGTAGAAGTCACGCCCACAGGTGGCGAACTCCGGGGGGTTCCATTGCAGCCAGCTTTGGCGTGCAGCCACAAAAGCACCAAATCCAGAGGCCAGCAAGGCCAGTACGCCAAAAGTTTTCCACCACCCACTTTGCCCTTTCAGACTTGCCAGTCCAGCCAAGACAGCGACCAAAATCAATGCATACCGCTGCACGATGCACATCGGACAAGGCTCTAAACCCTGCACATACTGCAGATACATGCCGAAGGCCAGCATGCCCACGCAAATGGCAGCAATCAGCGCCAGAGTGCGGCGCGGGGCTGTGGTGATCTGATTTAAAACCTGCATGGTTCTCTCATCAACAGGAGGGGCGGCATCAACGCCCCCTGCCCCATGCAGGCGACGCCGTTAGATGCCGGCAGCTTCGTCCAAGAATACCTTGGCGCGCCGCGGTGTCACCACCAGCGTCTCTCCTTCGCGCAGCCCCATTTCACGGTACTGCTGCGCAGAGATTTGCGCCTCGATCAAATGCTCAGAATCCGCATTGTCTGTGGTTTGGTGATCATCCGCAGCAATAAGTTCCAAACGTGCGATGGGGCCCACCACAATTGCACGACTGAGCTGCACCACCATGCCCGTCTGGCGGCCATTGCCATCGGTATGCTGCCCCGGTGAATAACGCTCTACATCAAGCTCATGCGGGCGCACATACGCAAATGCACTCTTGTCAGTGGCTCCGACCGCCTCACTGCTTTCCAGTTGCATGCCTTCTTCCAGATAGACATGCCCATCCTTGGCACGGCCCTTGAACAAGTTGACGTCGCCCAGAAAACCGTAAACAAACGGACTGGCAGGGTTGTCCCACACTTGCTGCGGTGTTCCCTCTTGCTCAATCTTGCCCTGGTTGATGACCACCACACGGTCGGCCACTTCTAGCGCCTCTTCCTGATCGTGTGTCACGAAGATGGAGGTCACATGCAGCTCATCGTGCAGGCGGCGCAACCAGCGACGCAGCTCTTTGCGCACCTTGGCATCCAGCGCACCAAAAGGCTCATCCAGCAGCAACACCTTAGGCTCAACGGCCAAAGCGCGCGCCAAGGCGATACGCTGGCGCTGTCCACCAGACAACTGCGAAGGGAAACGGTCGGCCACCCAATCGAGCTGTACCAGCTTGAGCAGGCTCATGACCTTATCTTTGATATGCGCTTCGCTGGGGCGTTCTTTGCGAGGTTTGACGCGCAGGCCAAAAGCCACGTTCTCAAACACCGTCATATGCCTGAACAAGGCGTAGTGCTGAAATACAAAGCCCACGTTGCGGTCGCGCACATGCACGTCCGTGGTGTCTTCACCGCTGAAGTGGATGCTGCCCACATCGGCCGTCTCCAGGCCTGCGATGATGCGCAGCAGCGTGGTCTTGCCGCAGCCCGAGGGGCCAAGCAGCGCAATCAGCTCTCCAGACTTGATGTCCAAGCTCACATCGCGCAGGGCCTGGAAGTCGCCAAACTGCTTGCTGACATTGCGAATTTCAATGCTCATGGTCTGTCTCTTTCAAATGCGTCGCACGCTCAAGATGCCTTAAGGGGTGTCGGACGCTCTGGCGGCAAATTGATTGCCGCCTTGATCTGTTGTTCGTGCTTCCACTCCGCCACGGTCTTGATGAGCAAAGTCACCAGCGCCAGCAAAGCCAGCAAAGACGCCGCTGCGAAAGCCGCCACGGACTGGTATTCGTTGTACAAAATCTCAACGTGCAAAGGGATGGTGTTGGTCTGGCCACGGATATGACCAGAGACCACCGACACCGCGCCAAACTCGCCCATGGCACGGGCGTTACACAAGATCACGCCGTACAGCAGGCCCCACTTGATGTTAGGCAAGGTCACATGCCAAAAGGTTTGCCAACCGCTGGCCCCCAGCACGATGGCCGCTTGCTCTTCGTCATTGCCTTGCGCTTGCATCAATGGAATCAACTCACGGGCAATGAATGGGAAGGTCACAAACACGGTTGCCAGAACAATGCCGGGCACAGCAAAGATGATCTTGATGTCGTGCTCAGCCAACCAAGGGCCCAGCCAGCCGTGGGCACCAAACACCAGCACGTACATCAGGCCAGCGACCACGGGCGAGATAGAAAACGGCAAGTCAATCAGCGTGGTCAAAAAAGCTTTGCCTTTGAACTCGTACTTGGCAATACACCAGGCCGCGGCCACACCAAAGACCAGGTTCAGTGGCACTGCAATCACGGCTGTCAGCAAGGTCAGCTTGATGGCAGCCCAGGCGTCTGGCTCATTCAAGCCCTCCCAATACGCTTGCAGCCCTTTGCGCAGCGCCTCGGTAAACACAGCCGCCAGCGGCAGCACAAGGAACAGCAAGATAAAAGTCAGTGCCACCCCCACCAGCACCCAGCGCACCCAGCGTGGCTCAGTCGTGGAGAGTTTTTCAGGCCTGCTGCCTTTGGGGGGGGCTGTGAGCTTGTAGGCAATCACAAGTACCACCAGAACAGCCAGCAGCACTTTCAACAAAAAGTAATGTTGCTCGTTCATGCGGGAGCTCCTGTATGGCGGCGCTGCCACGCTTGCAAGGCATTGATCACCAGCAGCAGGACAAAAGAGATCACCAGCATCACCACGGCCACGGCTGTGGCTCCGGCGTAGTCATACTGCTCGAGCTTGCCGATGATGATCAACGGTGTGATTTCTGAAACCATGGGCATATTGCCTGCGATGAAGATGACCGAGCCGTATTCACCCACCGCGCGCGCAAATGCCATGGCAAAGCCTGTCATCAACGCTGGCAAGATGCTGGGCAAAATGACTTTGTAGAAAATCTGCCAGCGCGAAGCACCCAGGCTGGTGGCTGCTTCTTCCAGTTCTTTTTCAGAGTCTTCCAGTACGGGCTGTACGGTGCGCACCACGAAAGGCAACCCAATAAAGATCAGTGCAATCACGATACCGTTGGGGTTGAATGCCAATTGAACCCCTAAAGGCTCCAGGTACTGCCCCACCCAGCCATTGCCAGCCAGCAATGCCGTCAGCGAAATGCCTGCCACTGCCGTGGGCAGCGCGAAAGGCAAATCCACCAGCGCATCGACAATCTTTTTGCCCGGAAACTTGTAGCGCACCAGCACCCAGGCAATCAGCAGGCCAAAGACCAAATTCACGCACGCAGCGATGAACGATGTGCCAAAGGTCAGCTTGTAAGAGGCCACTACGCGTGGTGAAGAAACTGCTTCCCAGAACTGGGGCCAAGAAAGCTCAAACGTCTTGAAGATCAGTGCTGACAATGGAATCAGCACGATGATGCTCAGATAAAAAAGTGTGTAGCCCAAGGTCAGCCCGAAACCGGGCAAAACGCGCTTAGCGCCACGCCCACGGCGAACCGGGGCGGTGGCGCTAAGACTGCTTGGGCTGGCGGGAGATGCAGAAGCCATGGTGTCCCTGTCAGCCTGAGATTGTTGTTATGTGCATGCAAAGCGCAAAAGCGCTGTGCATTACTTGCCTGGTGCGTAAATTTCGTCGAACTTGCCACCATCATTGAAGTGAACCTTCTGCGCTTCACCCAATGAACCAAAGTACTTGCCCACCGTAAATTGCTTCAGGGGCTTGAAAATATCGGCGTGCTTCTTGAGCACAGCTTCCGAACGGGGGCGCAACGCATGATTGGCTGCAATCTCTTGGGCTTCGTCCGAGTACAGGTAGTCCAGGTAAGCCTTGGCCAATGCGCCTGAACCTTTCTTCTCAGCCGTACGTTGAACAACGGCCACAGGGTTCTCTGCAATGATGGAGCTGGATGGGTACACCGCCTGCACCTTGCCTTTGCCAAATTCACGGTCTACCGAGATCACCTCGGATTCAAACGTGATGAGCACATCACCAATATTGCGCTGCAAGAAAATGGCTGTTGCGTCACGTCCACCCTTACCCAGAACCGGAACGTTCTTGTACAGATTTTTCACAAAAGCCTGCGCATCAGCATCCGAGCCACCGTTTTCGCGCACCGAACCCCAGGCGGCTAGATAGGCGTAGCGGCCATTGCCACCGGTTTTGGGGTTCACGACCACCACCTTCACATCTGGGCGAATCAGATCTTTCCAGTCTTTGATGTTCTTGGGATTGCCTTGGCGCACCAGAAACAGCATGGTGGATGTTGTTGGCGATGCGTCGTTAGGAAACTGCTTGGCCCAGTCTTTGGCTACCACGCCGTTACTGGCCAGAAATTCAATGTCTGTGGTGGTGTTGAAAGTCACCACGTCTGCAGGCAGGCCGTCATTGACGGCACGGGCTTGAGCGCTGGAGCCGCCATGCGCTTGGTCAATCTTGACGTCCTTGCCAGTGGTCTTCTTGTAGTGTGCAACGAAGGCTTGGTTGTAGTCCTTGTAGAACTCACGTGCAACGTCGTATGAAACGTTGAGCAATTGATCCTGCGCACTTGCCATGCCACCGGCAGCCAGCGCAATCGTTGCCAACAGAGTCTTGAGCTTCAAAGATGTCATGGTGTGGTCGCCTTGCTCACTAAGAGCGTTTTAAAGAGATGCTTCGAATTGTGATGAAGAGTTCTTAAAACTCAAAAGAATATATTCTTTTAAATTTATCGAAAAATTGCATATAGAAAATATGAGCACGACTAGCTTGATTGACAGCGCATGTCCGCACTTTCAATACCCAGATCAAGCCGCCATCTGCTGCTGGCCCATACCCCAATCCATGTCTTGCAGCAAAGATTCAAGCAAGGCAAAGCCCAGCGGCCAGCGGCCATGGCCTGATTCCACATTGATGTGGCCTGCGTTTTGCAGCCGCACAAATTCACTGCCCCATGCCCGTGCGTAGGCTCCCGCCAGACGCACAGGGCAATATGGATCGTTGCTGCTGGCAACCAGCACACTGCGATAAGGCAAGGCCTTATAGGGCACCGGCGCAAAGTCGGCCAAATGAGCTCTGCGCTCAGGGTCTGCCGGAGCCACCAGCAATGCACTGCGAATGCGCGCTGCAGCTGCTGCTGAGACATGGGTGGTCGTAATGCACCCCAGACTGTGCGCCACCACAATGGCAGGCTCAGGGCGCGACAGCAGCACGGCCTCCAACGTACGCACCCAGTCTTCACGCTTGGGCGTGAGCCAGTCTTCTTGCTCTACCCGCTCCGCGTGGGGCAGTGCTTGGGCCCACAAACTTTGCCAATGCTCGACGCCAGAATTGCGCCAGCCTGGAACAATGATGATGCGAGGTGGGGTGGTGGACATGGCATGCTCTCCTTGGGAGGGCCGATTGTGAAAGCCTGCTCACCAAACTCCAACGAATGATTCGTTGTTTCCTTATGCGCATAAGCATGTGCTTGGAGGAACAACAGCGCTGCAAACACCGCATGGCTCAGGAAATTTGCGGCCGGCCTTCGTGTCTTGATGGCAAAAAATAGCCATAAAAAAAGCGCTACACCCTATACAGGATGAGCGCTTTAAGCTGTTTATTTGACGACTAAATATCAGCCGCCAAGGCAATGTTCACGCGCTCACAGCTTGCATACAACGCGTTCAGGGATACCTTGGACATCACACGCTGCCCGTCAGGCAGCTCTAGCTCAAACACAAAGTGGCTGCCACGAAAAGTGCGTTCACGCACCTTCACACTCACACCGCTTTCAGCCACACGCACATGCTCAGGGCGCAGCAAAACTTGCATGCCATGCGCAGTGGCGTAATGAGGATGCCCTGCGGGCAGCAAACCCAGTGCCGTTTGCCATTGGCCACCCGCCGTGGTTTTCGCATGAACCAAAGCCCCTTCGCCCACAAACTGCGCGACATCCTGTGTCGCAGGTGCACAGTACACCTGCACTGCATTGCCCCACTGCATGAGCTGGCCACGCGCCATCACACCCACGTTGTCGGCCATGGCAAAGGCCTCATTTTGATCGTGCGTCACCATCAACGCAGTGGCTTTGGCCTGCTTCAAGATGGCCCGCACTTCCCGCGCAATGCTCTCGCGCATGCTGGTGTCCAGGCTGGAAAAGGGTTCATCCATCAACAACAAACTGGGCTTGGGCGCCAAAGCACGTGCCAGGGCCACGCGCTGTTGCTGACCACCGGACAAAGCATGGGGCCAGCGCTGGCCCATGCCCTCTAGACCCACAAGCTCCAGCATTTCTTGCACGCGAGCAGCGCGCTCATTCTTGGTCATGCGGTGCAAGCCAAAACCAATGTTGTCTCCCACATTCAGGTGGGGAAATAAAGCGTGGTCCTGAAACACCATGCCGATGTCACGCGACTGTGGTGGCACGCTTTGCGCAACTGTAGCTACCGCACGGCCCTGCAAATCAATCTGGCCTGCCCTCACAGGCTCAAAGCCTGCAATGGCTCGCAGCAAGGTGGTTTTGCCACAGCCCGAAGGGCCTAGCAGACAACCAATCTCACCCTGATCCAGACGCATGCTCACGTTTTGCACCACGATGGTGGCGCCATAGCCCAGCGAAACGTTTTTAACTTCAAGCATTTAAAAATCTCGGCAATGTTTAACCGCCTGAAGACGGTGTCTTTTCCGTTTGCAGCACCAGCAAAATCACGGGCAGCAAACCCACCAGCACAATGGCCAAAGCAGGCAAAGCGGCTTGATCCCACATGGATTCTGATGTGAGCTGGAACACACGCACGGCCAAGGTGTCCCAGCCGAACTGGCGCATCATCAGCGTGATGGGCATCTCCTTCATCACGTCCACCACTACCATCAAAAAAGCAGACAGCAACCCTGTGCGCAGCAACGGAAGGTGCAAACGGCGCAAGGTCTGCCACGGCCCCAGTCCCAAAGAAGCACACGCTTCTTCCTGGCTGCGCGTAATGCGCTGCATGGCAGCGTCGGTCGCGTTGTAGGCAACTGCCAAAAAGCGGGCTGCCAGCGCAAGCAGCATGCCAGCCAGACTGCCCTTGATGATGCCCAGACTTTGGACACCCCAAGGCTCCAGGAGCGCCATCAACCAAGCATCCAGCCACGCAATGGGCACGAACACCCCCACTGCCAGTACCACGCCCGGCATGGCGTAACCCAGAACAGCCAACCGCACCGTCCAACTGGTCAGTCCATCTGCATAGCGACGCCGAATCCAGGACAGCATCAGCGCCAGCACAGTGGCAATGGCTGCAGTCATCAATGCAAGCGACAGCGTATTCCAGGCATAGCCCCAGTAATCACTGTTCAGATCTTCCTGCCATACCGACAGCGACCAAGCCACCATTTGCACCATGGGCACGGCAAATGCGGCAGAAAAAATCAGCAGACACAGAGCAAACGCCAGCCAGCGACTGCCCCCCTTGAGTACCACGCGGTACTGCTGAGGATTACTCACATGAAAGCGCTGTGCACTGCGCGATCGCTGCTCAGCCGCCAGCAGCAGCGTAACCACTAGCACCAGCATGGCCGCCAGTTGTGCGGCAGCGCCAATGTTGTGCAGGTCAAACCACGACTTGTACAACGCCGTGGTGAACGTATCAAAGTTAAAGACCGCAATCGCACCAAAGTCAGCCAGCACCTCCATCAGCACCAGGGCCAAACCTGCACCGATCCATGGGCGTGCCAAAGGCAGGCCAACTTTAAAGAATGCGGCTACGGGGCTATAGCCCAGCGCTTGCGCAGCTTCCATGCTGCGGTGCCCCTGTGTGAGAAATGCACTGCGCGCCATCAAGTACACGTAGGGGTAAAACGCCATGACCAGCACCATGACCAGCCCCCACAGGCTGCCACGGATATCAGGGAACCAGCGACTGCTTCCAAAGATATCGCGCAGAAAGCTTTGCACGGGCCCTGCATACTCAAACAGCCCCATCTGCACAAAAGCCAGCACATAGGCAGGAATGGCCAGCGGCAGCACCAGCGCCCAGGCAAAAAACTTACGGCCGGGGAAATCACACATGGCTGTCAGCCACGCCAAGGGCACGCCGACTGCCAGTACCACGATGCTGACGATCAGCATCAGCAGCAATGTATTGGCCAATACACGCGGCAGCACGTGGTTCCACAAATGCTGCCAAATCTCAGGTTGAGGCGTTAAAGCCATTCCCACCACCGCCAGCAAAGGCACGATGGTGAGCAACGCAATGGGCAGCGCAAAAGCAAAACCGCGCCAGCGGTAGGCTGGCGCGGTATGGTCTACAACAGACAAATAGCTAACCTAATTGGAAAAACTGATTAACGATAGCCGACACGGTCCAGCAGCTTGATGGCTTCTGCCTGGTGCGAGCCAATGTCGCCAGCATTCAGAGGGCTAGGAACGAACTTGCCCCACGCCTTGACGATAGGATCTTCTTCAGCCTTCTTGTTGATCGGGCTCTCGTAAGTGCCGTGGGTATAGGCCGTCTGCACCTTCTCGGAAGACAGCCACTCCAGCAGCTTGCGAGCGCCTTCTGGGTTCTTTGCGTGTTTAACCACACCAGCACCCGACAGATTCACGTGTGTGCCACCTTGACCGGGGCCTTGGTTGGCCCAGAACAATTTGACGGTCTTGTTGAATTCAGGCTCTTTGGCCAGGATGCGCCCAAAGTAGTAAGTGTTGGCGATACCTACATCACACTGACCAGCAGCAATGGCTTTGAGCAAGCTGGCATCGTTGGTGAACACGTCACCAGCCAAATTGTTCACCCATCCCTTGGTGATGGCTTCTGCTTTTTCTACACCGTGCTTGGCAATCAACATGGCCACCAGCGACTGCGTATAGGCTTGCTTGGAAGTGCGCAGGCACAGCTTGCCCTTCCACTTAGGGTCAGCCAAGTCTTCGTACGTGCTCAGTTGTTCTGGCTTGACGCGATCTGCTGCGTAAAAAATGGTGCGCTCACGCTGCGACAGGCCCCACCAGCGATTGCCTTCGTCACGGAAGTTGGCTGGTACGTTGGCGTTCAATGTCGGGGAATCGACCTTTTGCAGCAGGCCACGCTCAGCAGCATTCCACAAATTGCCCACGTCCACCGTAATGAGCACGTCTGCCGGAGAGCTGGCACCTTCTGCGGCCAGACGCTCTGCCAAAGAACCTCCACGGTCGGTCAGCAGATTGATTTTCACACCGGTTTGCTTGGTGTACTCGTCCAGCGTCGGTTTGAGCAACGCTTCAATACGCGAGGAGTACACGGTCACGGCCTGAGGTTGCGCGGCTTGCGCCAGGGTTGCAGCACCCACCAAGCTCATGCACAGAGCTGTCTTCCAAAGTTTCATTTTGAAAAGCTTCCAGTCAGAAAATCGTGCCGCATCGGCTGCAGCATTACACCGTCGAGGTGCGGGAGGTTACAAGAATTGCGGTCAGGAACACCCAACAACTAATAAGAATAATTCCTATTACTTTATTCTAATGCAAGTGCTACCTGCAGCTGCCCTTCATGCCTGTATGAACACACGGTTTTTAACGCGCCGCCACCTGCGCCTTAGCTTTGCTCATCCAAGATCAGTGACAACCAATTCACAGATGATTGGGCGCCCATGAAAAAAGCGCATGCCTGCAGGACATGCGCTTAGATGCAATTGTCGCTGGAGCGGACGCTGCTAGCAGCATCGCGACTGCCAGCAGCATCAAGATCAATGGTTTCCGTCAACCAGCAGCTTGCCTTGTGCAATCAGTTGCTTGATCAAAGCATTCTGTGCCCCCGCATCGTTACCGGGATCTGTCCACTTCACGCCTTCCAGCGTGATCTGCTGATCAAACCCATTGCCGTTACTGGCCAAGACACCAGAGCTGGATACCTTGACAACCGTGTTGCTGCCAGCACGGTCTATGTGCAGATACTTACTCAGATCCCCTGAGTTTTCTTCACCCTGTAACAAATCACGCAAATCCAGCGCGTCATTGCCTTTGGCAGCACCGCCTTCACCAAAATCCTTGATCACGTCCTTGGCGGGAGCCCGAGCAGTGCCTGCATCATTTTTCAGCCAGACAAAGATGTCATCACCCGGCCCGCCCAGCAGAGTGTCATGGCCCTTGCCGCCTATCAGAATGTCTTTGCCAGCGCCGCCACTCAAGCTGTCATTGCCCAGTCCGCCTACCAAAATGTCGTTGCCCTCACCGCCCTGCAAGGCGTCATCGCGCGCCACGACATCAGCAGCTGTCAAAGTCAAACTCACAGGAACATCGACATGCTCAAAATTGCCATCGACCGCAACCACCGTTGCCTGCAAATCTGTTGACCCATCGGTAATCACAGAAAGCTTGCCGTAGCCATTGGCATCCAGTTGCACGCGATAAATCTGCCCCGCAATATCAACCTGTGCGGTGGGAAACGTATTCACGAAATCATATTTGCTGGGATCCGGCGCATGCGTGGTCCGGAATTCAAAAGTCACATCACTGACGCCTGAAATGCTTTGCACACCGCCCGCCACAACCTCTCGATAAGCAATGGAGTGAATCAAGTAATCATCTCCGGCACCTACCGCAGAAAATACCGCCGATGTGAACGTCTGCCCGCTGCCAGGTTCAAAGGTGTAGGCCAAGTCCACCTTGTCCGAGCCTCCTGCCGCTTTTTCTGTTCTGGTGAGGTTGCCACTGGCGTCGTAGTACTTCACCAGCGCCTCTGTGCTGGAGCCTCCGCCAGAAACAATTGCCCAACCTACAGACTTGCCAGCAGCATCAAAAAACTCCACCTTGGCTGCTTCGCCGTTATGGCGCCAAGCGAACTGGACATCAAAATTCTTGACCTCATTTTTGAACTCAATGGCAATCTTTTCACTCTTGCCATTGCTGTAACCCAGCTCTTTGTCGTCGCCCGATGCCGCACCAGCCACACCAAAACCGTCGTGATCTGTACCTAGCACCGTAGAGATATCAGCAAGCTTGCCATCCACCCCATAAGCCTTCACTACAAAACTTTGGCTGGTCGATACGTTGTCCACATTGATCACTGATGTCTTGGTCACAATGGCATGGATATCCACTTTGACCGTGTCAGGTGTATCGGCCACCACCACGTCTGCCGTGGCTGTGGTGTCCAGATTTTCAAAGTTGCCGCCACCGTTGGTGCCTGTAATGGTCAGTGTCTCGGTGGCGCCATCCTTGTAGACGTCGTCCGTTTGCACGGCAAACTCGCTCGATTGCACCACCGTGCCCGGTACATAGCCCACGCCAAAGGTGATCGTGGCACCGTTGCTCAGTGTCACCACCAGCTCGGTTTGTGGGGCATGGTCGAGGCTGCCGCCCACCGTCACGTTGGTGCTGCCTTCTACGGCGTTGGTGCCTTGCAGGGTCACTTTGACCGTGTCAGGTGTATCGGCCACCACCACGTCTGCCGTGGCTGTGGTGTCCAGATTTTCAAAGTTGCCGCCACCGTTGGTGCCTGTAATGGTCAGTGTCTCGGTGGCGCCATCCTTGTAGACGTCGTCCGTTTGCACGGCAAACTCGCTCGATTGCACCACCGTGCCCGGTACATAGCCCACGCCAAAGGTGATCGTGGCACCGTTGCTCAGTGTCACCACCAGCTCGGTTTGTGGGGCATGGTCGAGGCTGCCGCCCACGGTCACGTTGGTGCTGCCTTCGACGGCGTTGGTGCCTTGCAGGGTCACTTTGACCGTGTCTACGTCATCAACCACCTGAGTTTGGGTGCTGGTGTTGCTGTCCAGGCTGTCATAGCCGCCACCTGATGTGGAGCCAATTTCAAAAGTTTGGGTATTCGTTCCCTGGATATATACATCATCCACTCGGCTACCGACGACAACTGAGCCCGTGTATGAGCCCACAGGTATGGTAATGACCTCGCCTGTTTTCAGGGTGATGACCAAGTCTGTGCCAACAGGTGGCTGATCCACTGTGGCAGTGATCGTGATGCCTCCACCTTCTACCACCTGAGGGGTGCTGGAAAGTTGCACCTTCCCTGCATAAGGGGTGGCGGGTGTTTCGGCTGCGGGCTCTTCTGGTGCAGCGCCACCAGATAAACGATCAGCATCCAACGCAGTGATCGAGCGCGGGTATGCAAGGTCCAGCGGAATGGTGGCTTCCAGAACATTGGCCAGGCGCACAAATGTGCTGCCACCCGCTTCACCACCACCCAGTGTTGCGGCCGGTGCCTCCAGATCTGCAAACGGGTCTTGACCTTGGTTAATGGCGGCAATCAGGCCATCAATCTCTGAAGGCGCTAACGCTGCCACAGCAGCTTCTTGCGGCAAGGCGCTTGTAAAAAGCTCCGCATTCAAGGTCATGTCCTGGCCGGAGCCCACCGTAATAAGCGGTTGCCCTGGCGCCTGCAACTGCACTTGAGCACCCGAGGCAGTCACCACGTTGGCATTTTCCGCAATCTCCATGCCTTCTGTCAGCGGTATCAGCGTTCCATTATTGTTGTCACGTACCCATGCTTGCCCTGTCAGCTTCACCACCACTACCGTTGCCATTGACTGTCCTAACTTTTCTTAGATTGCACTCACACTACCCGTGGTAGCGACCCGCGGGCAAACACCCGAATACTTTTAGATACTAAGAAAAAACTAGGGGTAATGCTATTGGCCGCAAAGCCAATACCAATGCTTTACGCCACTCCAGCGTATGCGCCCTTGCAGCGCTTAATGTGCCGGCACTGCACCACTGGTGCCTGGCATGAACTCTCCGAGAAAATCCAAAAAACTGCGCACTGCTGGCGTCAGCCCGCGCCGAGAGCTAAATACCGCGTGCACGATGCCCGGTGGAAAGCGCCACTGCGGCAGGACAACGACCAGCTCACCCTGCTTGATTTCAGCCTCACACATGTAATCGGGCAAATAGCACACGCCTGCACCACCCAGGACAGCCAGCTTCAGCGTCATCAAATCATCCGCCATGTATCGAACCTGTGGCTGCAACTGCACCTCAGCGCCCGTATCGCTGCGCAGCCGCCAGTGCGCAACACCGTCAAAGGATGACATGGACAGCACCTGGTGCTGCAGCAAATCTTGTGGCGTTGCCGGCACCCCTGCACGCGCCAGGTACTGCGGGCTGGCCAGCAAAATCTGATTGGCCACATCCAGACGCTTGACCACCATGCTGGCACTGTCTTCCAGCGAAGCACGCACACGCAAGGCCACATCAATGCCCTCTTCCACCACGTTAACAGGGCGATTCACCACAGTCATTTCCACACGCACCTCGGGGTAGCGCTCCAGGTAATGGGGAATCAGCGGTGCCAGCACTGTTTGCGACAGGGTGACGGGGCAGCTCACACGCACCGTGCCACGGGGCTCGCTCTGAACCTGCTGGACTGTGTCCAGTGCCGCCTGAGCCGCATCACGCATGGCTTGGCAATGGCGCAAATAGGCAGCACCCACCTCGGTCAGTGACAGCTTGCGCGTGGTGCGCTGCAAAAGTCGCACGCCCAGCAGTGCTTCCAGCTCTGCCACCCGGCGTGACAGGCGTGATTTGGGAATCCCCAGCGCGCGCCCTGCCGCTGCGAATCCTCCGCGCTCTACCACCTCGGCGAAGTACAGCATGTCGTTAAGGTCTTGCATGAAGCAGCTCCTTGATTGTTCCAGATATAGAACAATCTATCGCATTAATGCAGACTTATCAAATTTAAGTGTGTAATCCATAATTCAGCCCATCGAACCAAATTCTCAGGAGCACACCTTGAAACTACTGCACGTTGACTCATCCATCACTGGCGAAAACTCTGCTTCGCGCAAGCTGACTCAGCAAATCGTAACGGCCTGGAGCGCCAAGCACCCCGACACTGAAGTGCAATATCTGGACTTGGTCGCTCAGGCCCCTAACCACTTCACCATGGCTGCCATGGCACCACGCACTGGCCAGACTGAAGGCCTGAGCGCTGAGCAAACTGCAGAGAACGCTGTGTCCGAGCAACTGGTGAGCCAGTTCCTGGCTGCCGACGTGATTGTGATTGGCGCACCTTTCTACAACTTCTCCATTCCTTCGCAGCTGAAGGCCTGGATTGACCGCCTGGCCCAGCCTGGCCGCACTTTCCGCTACACAGCCAGTGGCCCCGAAGGTCTGGCCAAGGGCAAGACCGTGATCGTGGCTTCCAGCCGTGGCGGTGTGTACTCCACCACTGAAGCCATGCAAGCACTGGAGCACCAAGAAAGCTACCTGAAGGTAGTGCTGGGCTTCTTTGGCATCACCGACGTGCGCTTTGTGCGCGCCGAGGGTCTGGGTATGGGCCCTGAAGCAGTGGCCTCGGCATTTGCCAGCGCCGCCAATGATGTGAAGGCAGTGACAGCCGCTTAATCACAGCGCCTGCGCCATACAAAAAGCCTGCTCCAATGAGCAGGCTTTTTTTGTTGTAGCGCCGTTCGTGCTGCGCGCTGTACTGCGCACGGTGGCAGCACAGCAGCAATCAGTGCAAAGCCGATACAAATCTGTCACAACGGCGGTACTGCGCTGACTCCGGCACGTAACTCAATCACCTCATCAACCCACCACAAGTCGACTGAATCCCAACAATTGCCGAGCGCTGGGCGAAACACTCATAAAGCACGTTCCAGCGAGCATGAGAATTAATTAAGGAGCTACCAACGATTACTACACAACGTTTTCAGATATAAAACTATCTGAAAACGTTTATTTATCAGCGCTAGCAGCTCTTATTTTTAATGTACTGCAAATGCTTTACTTGCCAATACCGCCGTGCGCCAGCGACCACTTGGCGGGGTTTTGCAGGAAGGCTTGCCAGATGGCCAGCTGCTCGACCGAAAAACCGCCACGCTGAAAAGCCATGGCCAGCACGTCTTGCCAGTTGCACAGCGCATGCACGCGCACACCGTGCTGGGCCAGCACGGCATCAGAGCCAAAGCAGCCGTAGTCAAACACCACAAACAGGTCTTCCACGCGGGCCCCCTGGGCGCGCAGGGCGTCGATAAAGCTCAGTTTGTACTGCCCGGCAGAGACCATGTCGTCCACCAGCAGCACCTTGCCGCCCCGCTCAACCACGCCTTCAATCTGACGACTGCCCACTGCGCGCTTGCGCACGTACTGCAAGGGCATGTCCAGCTTTTCAGCAAACCAGGCGGCAAAGGCAATGCCACTGGATTCACCGCCGGCCACAGCGCTCAGGCCTTGCAGCGCGCCGGCATCGAGCAAGCGTTGCACGCCCTGTTTCATCAAGCCACGGCGAATGGTGGGCAGCGAGATCAGGCGCGTGGCATCCATGTATACCGGGCTGGCCCAGCCCGAGGGGAGCAAAAATGGCGCATCGGTGCGCACTTCCACGCAACCGGCATCCAGCAACCATGCTGCGGCTTGTTGGCTCAAAGATTCATTCATGGTGTTCTTTCTAGGCAATGGGGCAACGTGCCAGCAAATCACGCAGGCGCTGCGCGCCCGCTTTGCCTTTGCTGGCCGTAGCCCATAAATGGGTGGTCATGCGTTCGTGCAGCGCCACGGCCTCTTGTGAGGTGGTAACCATGGCCATGCCGTTGCGCACGTTGGGCAGCTCGCCCAGCCGAAATGGGCTGTGCATCAGCACCCGGTGACCGGCTCCGATCAGCACCTGGTAGGTGGCCGAGGGCATGGCGTCATCCACCAGCCCCACTTGTGCGTACCAGGGCTCACTGTCCATCAGCTCTGCAATGCGCAGCACCTCATGGTGCGCGGCCTGCCTGCGCTCGCGGCGCACCTGGGCAGGCATGTCCATGCGGCCAATCAGGCCGGTTTGCACAAAACGCTCTAGCTCGCGCAGGCCAATCAGGCTGACGATATGGGGCTTGCGCCGCTCAAAGTTGAGCTTGCGCTCGCGCAAAATGTCCATGATCTGGTGCGTTTGCTGGGCTTGTGCGCTGGCATCCGTGCCTTGCGGCAAGGCTTCCTCCAGCATCAAGGTCAAATAGCCCAGGTACTGCTCAGACATGAGCAGTACCGAGATCGGCTCAAAGTGCGCCAGGATACGGTCCGAGGTTTGCTCAATCTGGCGCATGCGCTCAAACAGCGCCAAGGCTGAGGCGTAGTACTCCGCCTCTACCCCCAGCAGCGATGCCAGGCTGGTGCCCAGCAAATGCGCCAGACGCTCCAGCGTGTCGATTTTGACAATCTCACCTTTTTCCATGCGGTAGACCACCGCACGCGACACCCCCAGTTGCTGCGCCACTTCATCGGCTTGCAGGCCCGCGCCCATGCGGTAGGCGCGCAGCCGGTCACCCATGGCAGCGTAGTCAATGTGGGAGGTAAAGGCAGAAGTTGGCATAAAAGGCTGTGGCCACTAGTGCGATGCAGCGCGTGGCGTGATGGCGGCAATCGTATCGGCCATCACCTGCGTGCCCAGCATAAAGTCTGACAGCTCCATGGCTTCATACGGGTTGTGCGAGCCATTTTGATTGCGCACAAACACCATGGCCGAAGGGATGCCGCCATTGGCAAACAAGGCTGCATCGTGGCCTGCACCGCTGGGAATGCGCTCGTGCGCAATACCACGGTCACGGCAGGCCTTGGCCATCAGGTCGCACAGATGCGGATCGGTGACTGCAGGCTCGCTGAGCAAACGGCGGTCTGCCTTGAACTGCACGCCGCGCTCACGCTCAATGGAGTTCATCTCGGCCTGCACCAGCTGGTAGAAGGCCTCCAGCGTGTCGCTGCTCTTGCTGCGTGCTTCAAAACTGAAGTGGGCATAGCCGGGCACACGCGAGATGGAATGCTCAGCCGGATTGGTCTGCACCACACCGCAAGTGACCACCAGATCGGTGCCGCGCTCCAGCAGTGCGCGCCAGTGGTTGTCCACCCGCACAATCAGATCCGACACAGCAAACACCGCATCCTTGCGCAGCCAGCGGGGCACCACCCCAGAGTGCTGGGCCTCGCCAAAGCACTCAATCTTGTTGTGGCGCACATTGCCGCGAATGCCGCTGACAACCCCCACCGGAATCTCGCGCGCCACCATCACTGGACCTTGCTCAATGTGCAGCTCTACGTAGGCCAGCACATCGGCAGGATTGAAGAGTTTTTCCTGGCGGCCGATGGCATCGACATCAGCACCGCAGGCCTTGAATGCCTCGCGCAGGCTGATGGCATCGCCACGGCGCTGCAGCTCCAGGTCGGCGGACGACAGCTTGCCCCACAGTGCGCCAGAGCCCATGTAGGCCTTGCCAAACCACGCACTTTCTTCACCACGAAAACCGATCACTTTCAGTGGTGCGGGCAGCGTAGTGCCAGCGCGCTTGGCCGCAATCAGCACCAGCAAGCCGGCCACCACACCGGCCAGACCATCGTAGTTGCCGCCCTGGGGCACAGAATCCAGGTGCGAGCCTGACCAGATGGCCGGTGTGGTGCGCGTGTCTGCGGGGTCAAAATAGATGAAGTTGCCTGCACGGTCGGTGACAACTTCCAGACCTTCTTGGCGCGCAAAGGTGTCAAGGTAGGCGGCGCAGGCGTTTTCGCCTTCACCATAGCTGGCACGGGTGACACCGACACCATCAAATGTCAGCGCACGGACATCCGCAAACAATTGCTGTGCGAGGGGCTGTAAAGACTGCAGTTCCATATCAACATGCCTGCACTTGAACGTGCGTACAGGCTTTCAGGGTTGCTAAGGACACATGCTAATCTCAAAAAAGATACGTACTTTCCGCAATTAAGCTTTGAATTTGAATATTCAGTATCTTTTTTGACATCGAGGCATCTCCATCCGACATGCCCCGCAAATCACCACCCCAGCTGCAACGGCTTGAATCATGGCCTGTGGCCCGCCCTGCCAAGACCCACGCTAACGCCACCGCCATGAAAAATGCCCGCACAAGGCGGGCATGGATGGCCAAGAAAACCACCAAGCTTAGCGTTTAGGCTTGGCTTTTTTCACAGCTGGTGCCACTGCCGTCTTGTCTTTCTTGCTGCCAATCTTGCTTTCCTGGCCCTTGAGCAAGCGGCTGATGTTCTCTGCATGGCGCCACAGCAGCAATGCCGACATGGCAATCACCGCCAGCAGTACCGGCTTTTCATAATCCCACAGGCTTGCGCCAAACAGCACGTAATACACCGGTGCCAGCACGGCAGCCAGCAGGGCCGACAGCGATGAATAGCGCGTGACAACCGCTACAGCCAGCCAGGTCAGCAAAACCATCAGGCCCAGCCAGCCGCTCAAGCCCAGCAGCACACCCAGCGCAGTGGCAACGCCCTTGCCGCCCTTGAATTTGAAGAAAACCGGGAACAGGTGCCCCACAAAAGCAGCAATGGCCACCAGTGCCAGCGTACCTTCGTGCAGTCCGTAATCGGGGCCCCAATACTTCACCAGCAGCACGGGCACCAGGCCCTTGACAGCATCGAGCAGCAGCGTCAGTGCTGCGGCGGTTTTGCTGCCTGAGCGCAGCACATTGGTAGCGCCAGGGTTGCCACTGCCGTAGGAGCGCGGGTCATTGAGCCCCATGGCAGAGCTGACAATGACCGCAAACGACAGCGATCCAATCAAATAGGCCACCACGGTGGCCAATACAGGAAGTACGGAATTCAAGACTGCAATCCTTGCCTGCCTTCAAGGCAGACTTTTGTTATGTGGAGTTCTTACAGCACCAAGTGCCAAAGTGCTTATTGTGCCAGCGCGCACTGCACGGGCTTGGCACCCAGTAAGTCCACACAAACCCTTGGATCCAGTTGCACCAGAAAACCACGCCGCCCGCCATTAATGGCAATGCGCGGCAGCACCAGAATGGATTGCTCGATATACACCGGCATGGGCTTGCGCAGCCCAAACGGCGAAGTACCCCCCACCAGATAACCACTGTGGCGACTGGCTACCTCGGGCTTGCAGGGCTCTACGCTCTTGGCCCCGATCTGGCGCGCCAGATTTTTGGTAGAGACGGTGCAATCGCCGTGCATCAGCACGATCAGCGGCTTGGCATCCTGGTCTTGCATGACCAAGGTTTTCACCACGGCATGCTCATCCAGCCCCAGTTGCTTGGCAGATTCTGAAGTGCCACCGTGCTCTACGTACTCATAGGGGTGTTCGGTAAACACCACTTTATGGGTTTTGAGCATTTGTGTGGCGGGCGTTTCGCTCACGTGGACTTTGTCTTTTTTGGCCATTGGCTTGTAGAGCTTTGGGTAAACGGCTTACTGCCCAGGGTCGCGAAATTTCCAGCGCAGTGCATCCACTTGGCTCAACAACTCTGGCGTCAGTTGTACGCTCCAGGCATCCAGATTTTCATCCAGCTGCGCCAGACTGGTCACACCAATGATGGTGCTGGCTACCCGCCAGCTGCGGTAGCAAAAGGCCAGCGCCAGCTGTGTTGCAGTCAGGCCATGCTCGCGCGCCAGCGCGTTGTAAAGGCGCGCTGTATCCAGCGCTTCAGGGCGACCCCAGCGCTGCTTTTGCACCGAGGGATAAGCCAGCCGCGTGCCTTGCGGGGCATCAGGGCCAGTGATGCCGCAAGCATCGTATTTGCCCGTCAGCAAACCCACGCCCAGTGGTGAATACGCCAGCAAGCCAACATCCAGACGGTCGCAGGTTTCATCCATGGCGTTGTCCCAGCTGCGGTTAATCAGGCAGTACGGGTTTTGCACGCTGGCCACACGTGGCAGGCCGTATTGCTCGGCCAGACGCACAAATTGATGCACGCCATAAGGCGTTTCGTTGGACAAGCCCACGTTGCGAATCTTGCCTTGCTGTACCAGCTGGCCCAGCGTTTGCAGCTGCGTATGGATCGACGTTTGCGTCACTTCCTTGGCAGGGTCGTAATACAGGTTGCCAAAGGCCGGTGCGTGTCGCTCGGGCCAGTGGATCTGGTAGAGATCAATCACGTCGGTTTGCAGACGGCGCAAGCTGCCCTCGCACGAAGCCACAATGTCTGCCGCTGTCATGCCTGCGCCTTCGCGAATCCAGGGCATGCCTCGCGAGGGGCCCGCCACCTTGGTGGCCAGCACGATCTTTTCGCGCACACCGGCTCGCGCTGCCAGCCAATTGCCAATGATGGCTTCTGTTGCACCGAAGGTTTCGGCACGTGCAGGCACGGCATACATTTCGGCCGTATCCCAGAAATTCACGCCACGCTCCAGCGCGCGGTCCATGATGGCGAAGGCATCGCGCTGGCTGACTTGCTCGCCAAAAGTCATGGTGCCCAGGCAAATGGGGCTGACCATCAAATCACTGCGGCCCAGCCGCACGGGGTTCATCATTGGGCTATTCATAGGCATTAAGTGTAGAGCGCTGCGTCGCCATATTGACTGTGGTCAGTACCGACTGCCCAAATAATGAACGGCATGTATACCCCTTTGCGCCCCAGCGCCACCCAAGACCTTCCCATTCGCCACATGACGTACCGTGTGCGCACGTGGGGCCAGCCTCGCGCCGATGTTCCGCCGCTGGTGTTGCTGCATGGCTGGATGGATGTGGGTGCGTCCTACCAGTTTGTGGTGGACGCCTTGAGTGAAGCCTTTTTTACCGGTCGCCACATCATTGCCCCTGACTGGCGTGGCTTTGGTCACAGCATGCCCCCCTCACCCAGCGACAGCTACAGCTTTGCCGACTACCTGGGTGATCTGGACGCTTTGCTGGACCACTACGCCCCCCAAGGGCAAATGGTAGATATGGTGGGCCACAGCATGGGCGGCAACGTGGTCATGCTGTACGCAGGGGCACGCCCTGCACGCATTCGCCGTGTGATCAATCTGGAAGGCTTTGGCCTGCCAGCCACCCAGCCCGCGCAAGCGCCTGAACGCATGGCCAAGTGGCTCGACGAGCTCAAAGCCTTGCACAGCGGCGCCATTGAGCTCAAAACCTACGACAGCGTGCAAGCCGTGGCAGCACGCCTGCAAAAAACCAACCACCGCCTTAGCGCAGACAAAGCGCTGTGGCTGGCCGGTGAATGGGCGGCCCCCAATGCGCAGGGCCGCTGGGCCATTTTGGGCGATGCCGCGCACAAGATCGTCAACCCCCAGCTGTTCCGGGTGGATGAAACCCTGGCACATTACGCCGCCATCACAGCGCCCGTGCTGGCCGTGGAGGCCACGGCTGACAGTCTGGGTCAGTGGTGGAAAGACCGGTACAGTCTGGCCCAGTACCACGAACGCCTGAAAGCCGTCCCCCACTGCCGCATTGCCCAGCTGGACGATGCAGGCCACATGCTGCACCACGACCAGCCCCAGCGGGTGGCCCAGATGATTGAAGACTTCTGCTCTGTCTGAACCAGCGCGCAGCACTGACTAATTCAGAAGCAGTTAGCGCTTTCATTTCAAGGCTTTGCGGTACATTTCAACCTATAACCCTTGATTTGCATGCGCAAGCAGCTCTTGTTTTTGCGCCTGCTGCTATGAAAGCCTGCTGCCATGTGGCTCACCGACCTCCTGCGCAAACTCACCAAAGGCCCCAACGTGGGCGAAACCTTCCGCGACTACATTGGCTGCTACCTCTTTGGCACTGAAGTAGCAGGTGCCCCCAAGCCCGAATACATCGGTGCGCCCGCCACCTTGGAGCAACTCGAGGTGGAAGTGCGCCGCTATCTGCAAGACTTCATCAGCACACAAAAAGGCACGGTTACACCCGAAGTACAGACCGTGCAAGATTTACTGACCGATCTGCCCCAGCGGCTTTTCACCCATGTTCACGGCGACATGAGCCAGCCGTTCATCTCTTTTCCCAGCATTGACATGTTTATCCGCAAAGGCGTGCGCCAGCGGCGCAAAGAAAACGGCAAGTTTGTCGAATAAACAGGGCCTTGGTGCCAATGCGCCCTATAGTCCACGCCAGTCCTTATCCGCCCCCACGCTTGCCCATGACTGAGACCGCGCAGCCGTCCGCTGACACTGCACCGCTAGACCCCCGCCAGTTGCTCTTGCCCTCCGTGACCGCCATGGTGCAAGACCTGACACACATGCTGCCGCCCGCCAGCGTGGTGCATGCGCTGCAAGCCAAGCAACTGCTACAGCAAATGGTCAATGCCTTGCAAGTGGTGCAGCTCAACAGTCTGGCCACCCTCATGCAGGCCATGGAAGTGCCCCTGCTGCACTACGCCACAACTGGCGAGGCGCCGGCAGAAAAAACGGGCGAACTGCTGCAGCTGGCCGCCCGCGATGCCCAGACTTTTTTACAGGCAATGCAACGTGGCGAACCCACTTGCCCGCAGGACCTTTTTGCCAGCTACCGCGCACTGACCAAACTCAGCGGCAAAGACACCGCCCATCCCGCCGATTTGTGGGACAGCCCCTGGGCCATGCCCACGCTCACAGCGCCCGAGGGCATTGAAGCCACCCCGCCGTGTGCCCAGCTACGCACCCTGTTTGACCAGCATGTGCTGGCGCTGCTGCAAACCGGCAACCCTGCGTTTTGCACCACATTGCAGCAACTGAGCCTGGGCCTGTCTGCACACGCGGCCGATGCCACCACCTGGCACCTGGCGGCGGCATGGCTGCAAGCGCTGGAATACGGTCTGCTGGAGCTGGACCTTTACGCCAAACGCCTGGCCTCGCGCCTGCTTGCGCACTACGCCAGCTTTGCCAAAGGGCAAGAAGTACCAGCACCCGCGCTGGCGCGTGATTTGCTGTTCTTCTGTGCACAGGCCACTGCTGCTGCCATGCAGCGCCAGCAAAGCCTGCCAGCCGCACTGGCGGTGGTGCACCAGCACTGCCAGCCCATGGCAGCAGCCAAGGCAGCCCAAGCCGCTGAGACACCCGCTGACACGTTCATGCTGGATACGCCAGAAGGCCGCGTAGCGCTGCACCAGCCCCCTGCTGCACCTCAGACCCTCCCGGCACTGCCAGCCTTTCAATCTGCCCCGGAAATTCAACCCACCGAAACCCTGCTGCAAGGCTTGGCCACCACAGCGCAACTTGCACCAGATCTTGATTTTTTACAGGCTGCCGAGTCGCTGTCGCAGCAGCTGGAATCCAGCATTGCCGCGTGGCTGACCAATGAAAGTGCGGTCTTGCCGCAAGAGGCTGTCGAACAAGCGGGTGAACTGTCGCGCCTGGCCTGGGCATCAGGCTGCACAGAGATTGCCACGCTGTCTCACTTGCTGCAACGCTGCCTGCAGCGCATGCGCGCAACTTCACACCCTGCGCAGCGCCAAACCTGCCAGCACGCCAGCGAAGAGATTCACCGCCTGCTGCACCAGTTCGCTGCAGGTTTCATGCGCCGCGCGCACCCGCAGGTGATGGAGGCGCTGTACAGCCTGTGCGCACAGTTACCTGAGACAGCCGCCCCTTCTGCCGCCCCAGACCTGCCCGAGTCAGACCCCACGCCACACGCAGCCAAGGCTGTGGACGCTTTGGCTGACACCCCTGTGGTATCTGAAGCTGCGTGGGACGAAGCCGCACTGGCTCTGGAGGCTGAGCCACCCGCGCCAGGGCCTGTGCTGGATGCCATGCATTTCTCGGTCTTTGAGGAAGAAATGCTCAGCGTCTGGCCCAGACTGCAAAGCGCCCTCAAACAGTGGCAACAATCCCCACAAGACCAGAGTGCACGACAAATTTTGTTGCGCAGCCTGCACACCCTTAAAGGCAGTGCACGTCTGGCAGGCGTCATGGCCTGGGCCAGCCAGGTGCACGCGCTGGAAGGCCTGGCCCTGGATGTCCAGCCCCTTAGCGGGCCACATGGTCCGGCATCATTGCCGCAGCCCCTGGAAGCCTTGCGCATTGCCTTTGTCGCATTGCAGCAAGAGATGGCCGACCGCCATCCCGATCATTTGCAAAGCCGTCTGGCCCAAAACCCGCTGGAGACCGTGGGCCGCCATGCACAGGCCTTGTGGAGCACCCAAGATGCCGGCCAGCAAGCACTGACGGCCAGCCAGCTGTCTTTGACCGAAATTGCCGCAGGCTTGCAAAAGCTGCGTACGCACATCAAAGACTGTGCTGCCTGGGCCGATTCACTGATGCTGCATGGCGATGTAGAGCTGCCGTACGAATGGCATGAAGAGCTGCACGCCCTGGTGCATGGCCTCAATGACTGCACCGACGATTTAGGCACCGCCCAGCAGCAACTGCAGCATGGCGTGGCTGATACCCACAACGCGCTCAGCACCCATGCGGGCCACCTGCGCGCTTTGCAGCACACCTTGCTCTACGCGCGTTTGCGGCCTTTGGCACACATTCAGGAGCGGATGACCCACTGCGCCCAGTTGGCAGCACAGGACACAGGCAAACCGGTGGAGCTGCTCTGGCAAGGCATAGACACGCAGATGGAGCACAGTGTGCTGGATGCCCTGACACCAGCGCTGGAGCACCTGCTGCGCAACTGCGTGGCACACGGTATTGAAGCCACACCAGCCCGCCGCAGCGCCCAAAAATCCGAAACCGGAAAAATTCACATCCGCCTGCACAATGCCGGCCAGCAACAACTGCTCAGCCTGCAAGATGATGGAGCGGGGCTGAACGTTGCGGCCATTCGCAGCAAGGCCCTGGCATTGGGGCTGATCGCAGCCGAGGAGACCATTGATAACGCCAGCGCAGCACAGTTGATCTTGCAGCCGGGCCTCAGCACAGCCGCTGCCGTCACCGAGCTGGCTGGCCGCGGTATTGGGATGGATGTGGTGGCTGACACCATTGCCAGCCTGGGGGGAAAACTGCGCATCACCAGCGCTGCCGGTCAAGGCTGCCGGTTTGACATTACCTTGCCTGCCCCGCCGCAGGTAGAGCAAGTGGTGGCTTTGCGCGCTGGCAGCTGGCGCGTTGCCTTACCGGCACGCAGCCTTGAGACCGTGCGCCGCATTGCCGTGGACACCGCCACGCAAGCCCTGGCACAAGGGGTTTTGCAAGACGATGCATCTGGCCCTTTGCCGGTGTACTGGGCCGGTGCCGTGTGGCAGCAATCGGCACGCAGCATGGAGCCCACGCTGGACGGCCAGCGCAGCCTGCTGATCGTGCGCAGCGACAGCGCACGCTGGGGTCTGGTGGTCGATGAGGTACTGGGCACGCAGGAAGTGACGCTGCAGCCCCCCACAGATCTGGAAGTGCCCGTACCAGGCCTGCTGGGTACAGCCGCGCAGCCATCTGGGCAGGTGCTGCAGGTGTATGAACCAGCCGCCGTGCTCAGCGCCCACGAAGCACGCTTGCTGGCACGGCACGATGCGGCAGAAAACGCACCCCTTGCTGTCGACAATGAACCCGACCGCCCCCTGATACTGCTGGCCGACGATTCGCTGAGCGTGCGCCGCCTGGCCCAGCATTTGCTGCAAACCAATGGCTACCGCGTAGCCACTGCCGCCGATGGGCTTGAAGCATTGTTGTGGCTGCAGGCTGACAATGCCCCCGCGCTGCTCATTGCCGATGTGGAAATGCCCAACATGGACGGCATGGAGCTGCTGCGCCGTGTGCGGGCTGAGGCCCGTTTCAAGCAATTGCCCATCGTCATGCTGACGGCGCACATTGCGGGCCCCGTCAGCCAAAAAGCGCTGGACCTGGGCGCACAAGCATTTCTGACCAAGCCCTACTCGCCCAATCAATTGCTGGCCCAGGTGCGCCGTTATTGCACAACGGTTGTGGCGCAGTAAGTAAGGTGCTGCGGATAAAACCTTGCCGTTAAGTTTGCACGGCACAAGGGGGGGGGGGCAGAAAAACACCTACCGCCTGTCCTTACCCGGCTGCCGCACATCCGTTCCGCAGCGCCTCAAGTCAGCAATTGCTTTAAATCCGTAGGGTAAATCTCCTACGTTGCATGTAACAAATCGCAAATACGCTGCATTTTTCGTAGCGCGCGCTCCCCTGTTTGCCGCTCTGCGAAAACCCAGCCCGCTCGCTCTCTGACGGAGCCGATCAAGCACCACCCTGTGGTTGTTTGCAACTCTTGCACTGACTATGCGGCCATCAGGCTCCAAGTGAGGACTAGAGGCATCCATGCGCAACAACCAGCCAGTTACCAACAATGAATATGTGATGGCAGACAACGCAACGTTGATGTCCACCACAGACCCGCACAGCCACATCAGCTACGCCAATGCCGCGTTTGTCAGCGCCAGCGGCTATACGCTGGAAGAGCTGCAAAACCAGCCGCACAACATCGTGCGCCACCCCGATATGCCACCCGAGGCATTTGCAGACATGTGGGCCACCCTCAAAGCTGGCGAGCCCTGGAGCGCGCTGGTCAAAAACCGCCGCCAAAACGGTGACTTTTACTGGGTACGCGCCAATGCCATCCCCATCATGCGCAATGGTGCGGTCAAAGGTTTTATGTCCGTGCGCACCAAACCCACTGCACAAGAAACACAGGCCGCAGGTACCCTGTACGCAGCCATGCGGGCAGGCAAAGCCACTGGCACACGCATCTACAAAGGCATTGTGGTGCGCAAGGGGCTCTTGAAGATTTTTTCTGCCGGCAAGCTAATGTCTGTGCGCGCGCGGGTGCGGCTGAACATGCTGGGGCTATGGCTGCTGGCGATTGCCGGCGTACTGGCAGTGCAAGGCCTCAACCCCGTGGGGTACAGCCTGGCAGGTTTGCTCACGCTGATCTTTGCCATGGGCAATATGCTGCTGGAAATGCAATTTGCGCGCCCTATCGAGCAACTGCGCCAGCAAGCGCTGGATGTGGCCACGGGCAGCAACCGCGCCGCACTGAACGTAGACCGTGTGGATGAGATCGGCACCACCATGCGCACCATCAGCCAGCTGGGTCTGATGTTCCGCTGGCTGATTGACGATGTCAGCCAGCAAGTGATGAATGTGCGCACAGCCGTTGAAGAAATTGCCAAAGGCAATCTCGATTTGAGCGAACGTACCGAGCGATCGGCTGCCAGCGTACAGCAAACCGCATCCTTCATGGAGCAAATGACCAGCACGGTCGAAAACAATGCGGGCACTTCGGCACAGGCCACACAACTGGCGCAAAAGTCATCCAGCACAGCCAACCAGGGCGGTCAGGCCATGCACAAAGTTTCAGAGGTGATGGCCGAAATCTCTGCCAGCTCCAACCGCATGAACGACATCATCGGTGCCATCGACTCCATCGCTTTTCAAACCAACATTCTGGCGCTCAATGCCGCCGTAGAAGCTGCCCGCGCAGGCGAGCAAGGGCGCGGTTTTGCAGTCGTTGCCTCTGAAGTACGCGCACTGGCCCAGCGCAGCGCCACCGCAGCCAAGGAAATCAAGACCCTGATTGGCACTTGCGTCAACAACGTGCAAAGCGGCACCGCCTTGGTTGCCAGCACACAGGCCGAGATTGAATCCATCGTGCAGCAGGTACAGCAGGTTTCGGTGTTGATTACCGACATCAGCGCCGCTACCCGCGAACAACGTGACGGCATTTTGGAGGCCAACCAATCCGTCGGTCAGATGGATTCCATCACCCAGCAAAACGCTGCCTTGGTTGAACAAAGTGCTGCGGCTGCCCAAAGCCTGGAAAACCAGACCCAGCGCCTGGTCGAAGCAGTCAGCGTATTTCATTAGGCGCCACCAGCAACACCCGGCAAGCCGTCAACCGTACAAAAGTACGGCACGGCCAAGTCACGATGTATCCCGCGCAGCGTTGGCAGGCCTCGGGAACAAACACGCGGCACTTTTAGCGCCTGCGTCAACAGCTACCTAAGCCATACAGATAGTTGTGTTTCTCCCCGCTGGAAACCAGCCCTGTCACGTGGGTAATTGCAGCGCACATCAAATCGGACAAAATTGTCCGAAAATACACCCCTATGCCATCTCCCACCAAACGGCCTGATGCCGAAACTCGCCGCGTGCAATTGCTAAATGCGGCGGATGCCGTCTTTACTACCCATGGCGTCAACGCCCCGCTGGAGCTGGTGGTGGCACATGCCGGCGTTGGCAGAGCCACGCTGTACCGCCAGTTTCCAGACCGCCACGCCATCTTGCTGGCACTGCTGGAGCGCTCTTGCGAGCGACTGTATGCCAAGGCCCAGAGTTTGAGCGCGCAGCCCGACGCCTTCTTTATCTTGCTTGAACACCTGGCCGAACGCATCGTGCGCTCGCCTGCACTGTCTGACTACTGGCGCACCACCGGTCTGAATGACCCGCGCTTTACACACGCACGCCAGCGCTTCAAGGAAAGCTTTGCGCCGGCGCTGCAAAAAGCACAGGCCCACGGTCTGGTCCGCAGCGATGTACAGCCGCAGGACATCGCCTTGCTGTCTGGCATGTTGGGGGCTGCCTTGCGCGGCAACACCGATGCAGACCGCCGCCGTCTTGCCAATCAGGCGCTGGACCTGCTACGCCGTGGCTTGCGCCCCGATCCTCTCGATGACTGAAACCGTCTACCTGCGCCGCCCACCAGACTGGGAAGAGCATGAAAAACCGGCCTTGCCAGGCTCCCCGGCCATGCTATCGCACGCAGCCTGGGAACGCGTGTGTTATGCCCTGGTTGCCATACTGGTGGGTATTACCGGAGGTTTAGGCAACGCCTTGTTCACCGCCAATCTGCCCACTATTCAAGGGCAAATGGGGCTGACCAGCAGCGAAGCGGCGTGGCTGACCGGTGCCTTTGTGACGTTCAATGTCACAGCCAACTTGCTGATCTACAAGTTTCGCCAGCAATACGGCATGCGCCTGTTCACAGAAATCAGCCTTGGCGTTTATGCATTGCTGTGTCTGCTGCATCTGGTGCTGGGCAGCAGCGCCAGCCTGCTGTGGCTGCGTGCGGCCAGTGGCCTGGCTGCCGCTGCCTGCACTTCGCTGGGTACGCTGTACATGCTGCAGGCTTTGCCACGCACCTATGTGCTCAAGATGCTGGTGCTGGGCGTTGGCATCAGCCAGCTGGCCACGCCACTGGCCTGGATCTTGTCACCCAGCCTGCTCAATCACGGGCAGTGGCAAAACCTCTACATGCTTGAAGCTGGTCTGGCCTTGCTGGCGTTTGCAGCCGTGGTCATGCTCAAGCTGCCTGCGGGTGTGCACCTCAAGGCCTTTGAGCCACGCGACTTTGTCACCATGGCCTTACTCATCCCGGGGGTGGGTTTGCTGGTGGCCGTTTTGGTGCAGGGCACCACCCGCTGGTGGTTCAACGCACCCGAGCTGGCATGGATGCTCATAGCCGCCATCGGCCTGATCTGTAGCGGCCTGTATCTGGAGCACCACCGCCCCAATCCGCTGCTGCACACACGCTGGTTTGCACAAGGGGCCACCATCCGCTTTGTGATTGGGGCTATCGTGCTGCGTTTTCTGACTACAGAGCAAAGCTACGGCGTGGTCGGCCTGATGCGCACACTGGGCATGACGGCCGAGCAGATGCAGCCACTGTTCATCGTCATTTTGATTGGCACCGTACTTGGCATTGGTGCTTCGGCGCTGACATTCGGTCTTGAAACCGCGGGCAAGCAATTGCTGGCGGCCATTGTCTTGCTGGGCGTGGCGGCCGTCATGGACTTTGACCGCAGCAGCCTGGACAGGCCTGCCAATTTTTATGTCAGCCAGTTTTTTCTGGCCATGGGTTCAGGCATGTTCATGGGCCCACTGATGCTGCAAGGCATTGCGCAGGGTCTTAAAAATGGCACCCATTTCATGCTGACCGCCATCGTGACCATCTCTTTGACGCAAACGCTGGGTGGTTTGGTGGGCTCTGCCTTGCTGGGCACCTACCAGACCTACCGTGAGCAAGCGTATTCCGTGGCCTTGGTCGAGCAGATCGACCCCACCCACCCGCTGGTGGCACAGCGCCTGCAACTGCAGCAGCAGGCACTGGCCCCTTACATCACAGACAGCGCCCAGCGCGGCGCACAAGCCAGCGCACAGCTGGCCCAGATTGTGCGCCGCGAGGCCCATGTGCAAGCCTTCAATGACGTCTTTCGGGTGATTGCTCTGGCCGCTCTGAGCTACTTGCTGTGGTCCGTACTGCTGCTGGGCAAAGCCAAGCTGGCTGCCTCTCAAGCGGCACGCCGCGCAGCCACCACCACACACGATATGGGCACCGACGCGGCCATGGAGCCCGATGACCAAGAGGCTGCCCCTTCAGTTAGCACCAGCACACCGCCTTCCCCATAAAACCAACAACATTTCACCTTCTTGTATGAGCACAACCTCTGCTTCGCCCTCCACCGCCGCCACTGCTGCGGCGGCATCCACCCCATCACCCACGCCCAAGAAAGAGCGCCCGAGTGTACGTAGCGCCTTGATCATGACCGTGGTGGCCCTGCTGGGTATCGTGCTGGTGCTGCGCGCATGGCATGTAGGCCCGTTCCAGACCGCAGACATCTCCACCGACAACGCATATGTGCGCGGCCAGATCACGGTACTGGCCCCCCAGGTGAACGGCTATGTGACCGAAGTACTCGTCAAAGACTACGAACATGTGCGTGCTGGCCAGCCGCTGGTCAAGATTGACAGCCGAACCTACGAGGCCGTTTTGGCCCAAGCGCAGGCCCAACTGGCCAACGCCCAAGCCCAGCTGGCCAATGCCACACAGACCCAGGCACAAAATCACGCCAGCCTCAAAGCCAGGCAGGCAACGCTCAGCGCCACCCAGGCAGAATCGGAGCGTGCCCAGGCAGAACTGCACCGCGTGGAAGATCTGGCCCAGCGCGGCTCCGTCTCCCTCAACGAGCGCGACAAGGTCCGCGCAACCGCACGCCTGGCCAGCTCCAATACCGACAAAGCCCGGGCTGACATCGCTATTGGCCAAGAGACCATCAAAGCCACGACCGTGAACCGCGCAGCACTAGAAGCCGCCGTGCAAATGGCACAGGCCCAGATACACCAGGCACAGATCAACCTGGACAACACCACCGTGCACGCCCCCAGCGATGGGCAAGTCAGCGAGGTCTCTGCGCGCCAGGGCCAGTACGTTGCAGCAGGCAGCCAGCTGCTCTATGTTGTACCGCCCCAGCTGTGGGTGGTGGCCAACTTCAAGGAAACCCAAACTGCCCACGTGCGCGTTGGCCAGAGCGCCCATTTCACCGTCGATGGGCTGGACAGCGCAGAGCTCACCGGCAAAGTGCTGGAGATTGCACCGGCCACAGGTTCAGAGTTCACTGTACTGAAGGCCGACAACGCCACCGGCAACTTCACCAAGGTGGTACAGCGCCTGCCCGTCAAAATTGCGATTGATGCCGATCAGGCCTTGGCCCAGCGCCTGCGTGCGGGCATGTCGGTCGTCGCCCACGTGGATACGGGCAGCCAGGGGTTGCAGCCATGATGCAGCACCGCATTGCCACGGCCTGCACTTTGCTGGCCGCCGCCTTCAGCCTGAGTGCTTGCGCGCCCATGCCTGCTGCCATGCCTGACAACGCCCGGGCTGTGCTGCCGGCGCAATGGAGTGTGCCGCTGGCCACAGGCACCGAGCAATCTCTGCCTGTTGCTGCCGATTGGTGGACACAACTGGGCGATGCCCAGCTCAATGCGCTGGTAGCTCAGGCGCTGGCCAACAACACTGATGTGCTCAGTGCCATGGCCCGCGTACAGGAAGCACAGGCCAACTTGGCCTTCACCGATGGTGCACACAGCCCGCAAGTCAACGCCACGCTCACAACACAGGCAGGACGTAGCCTGGCAGCCCTGGGGCCTACGCACAGCCGCAGCCTGCAACCCGGCCTGCAAGCCAGCTGGGAGCTGGATGTATGGGGCCGCTTGTCCGCGCAAAGCCAGGCAGCCAGCGCCCGCGTGCAAGCCAGTCAGGCAGACCGCGATGCGATGGCGCTGAGCGTGGCCGCCACCACCGTACAAACCTATGTGGGCCTGCGGGCGCTGCAGACCCAGTTGGCTATCAGCCAGGCCACGGTGCAATCGCGTGCGCAAGCCCTGCAACTGGCGCAAGACCAGGTGCGCGTGGGCTACAGCTCGCAGCTGCAGCTGACCCAGGCTCAGGCGGAATACGCCAGCGTGCAGCAACAGGTGCAGCAGTTACTGTGGCAGATCGACAAGCAGCGCAGCACCCTGCACCTGCTGCTGGGCCAGGCCGGAGGCGACACACCGCCTGCTGCCACTACCGACTGGCAAGACCTGCAACTGCCCCCTGTGCCCGCCAGCCTGCCCTCGCAACTGCTGGAGCGGCGCCCCGACATTGCCCGCGCCGCCCACACACTGGTCGCCAGCGACCACAACCTCCGCGCCCAGCGTGCGGCATTTTTGCCGCAAGTGAACCTCAGCGCCAACGTGGGCAGCCTGCTGATCAACAGCCTGGACTACAACCCGCTTACGCTCTGGGGGCTGGGTGGCAGCCTGCTGGCCCCGCTGTTCAATGGTGGCCGTCTGCATGCACAGCTCGATGCCGCTACCGCGCAGCGCGATCAGGCCGCTTACGGCTACCGCGCTACCGTGCTCAGCGCCTTTGCTGATGTAGAAAATGCACTGACCGGCACCCGCCGTCTGGCCCAGCAATCGCAATTTGCCACCGAGCGCCGTGATGTGCTAAAGCAATCGCTGGGGTTTGCGCACGACCGCTATGAGGCAGGCTACGCCTCCTACCTGGAAGAGCTGGATGCGCAGCGCAACCTGTACGCGGCACAGCTTGAAGTGGTCAGACTGCGCCAGGCAGAGCTGGACAACCGCGTGCAGCTGTACAAAGCATTGGGCGGCGGCTGGAGCGCAGCTGGCACGCATTCTTAAGAACGGCCAACGTGCAGGTAAACCCAAAATTCCTAGCCAGCCACTTACCAAAAGAGCTGACGGCACCTGATCTGATGCCTCCGCACCCGTATCCGATTTGGTACATATGCCATGCGCCACAGAAAAGCCGCATGAACGCGGCTTTTCTGCTTTCAATGCGCCCCGGCAAACAGTGGGTACAGCGACAGCAGTAGCAGCACTGCCATCACTCCATTAAAAATTTGCAGTGCACGCGGTGACTGCAGCCAGCGGCCAATGGCGCTGCCAAACAAAGTCCAGGCACTGATGCAGGGGTAGTTCACGATCAGCATCACCACCGCGCCCACCGCCAAACTGGCCCAGTACGCATTGGGTGACGTATATGCGGCCACCACGCCCACAGACATCAGCCACGCCTTGGGGTTCACCCATTGGAAAGCCGCAGCCTGCCAGAAATTAAACGGCTTGGGCCGAGCATCGGCCACCTGTGCACGGCCTGAAGTGGCAATTTTCCATGCCAGCCAGATCAGGTAGGCAGCACCCACGTACTGCAGCACGGTGTACAGCTGAGGCACTTGCTCAAATAATGCCCCCAGCCCCGCCCCCACCAGCAGCAGCATGATGGTGCCGCCCACGGTAATGCCCAACATGTGCGGCACGCTGCGCTTGTAGCCAAAGTTGGCGCCCGAGGCCGTCAGCATCACGTTGTTGGGGCCAGGGGTGATGGAGCTGACAAAAATAAACGTCGCCAGCGGCAACAGCACAGGATTGGCAGACAGGGTGGAAAGTTCGAGTGGCAGGTTCATGGCAAGCTCCGGGTCATCAGTGCTTGCATGCTAGGGGCATTTAACCGTACAGTACCCATACAGTTTCACAAGTCGATTTACCTACTGTATGGCTTCAAATACCCGAACAGTTGCCAGCAATGCACTGGGCTGGCAAGCACAGCGCGCACCCGGCATGCCCCCTTTGGTGGAGCAACTGGTGCAGCATTGCCTGCAATTGCTGCACAACCACAGCCTGCGTGCGGGCACACGCCTGCCCTCGGTGCGCGAGCTATCTGACAGTGCCGGCGTCAGCCGTGACACCGTGGTGCAGGCCTATGACCGGCTGGTTGCCCAGGGGGCTGCCCATTCACGCCCGGGAGCCGGTTTTTTTGTCAGCGCGCAGCGCAGCCCACACCTTGCGCAAACGGGAAAATCACTCAAAACGCCCATCCTCTCTGCCGATGCGGCGTTTGATACACCCTTTTTGCTGCGCAGCATGTTCCGCCCCACAGAAGGTACGCAGCTCGATGGCAGCACCGGCATCTTGCCTGCCAACTGGATGGACCACGACATGCTCAACGCCGCCGTGCGCAGTGTGGGGCGCAGCGCAGGCGTGCAACTGCTGGGCTATGGCGCACCGCAGGGTTACGCGCCGCTGCGCCAGCAACTGTCGGCCCACCTGCTGGCCCAAGGGCTGACGGTTGACCCCGAGCAAGAGTTGATGACAGTCACCGGCGTTACCCAGGGCATGGATCTGGTGCTGCGCAGCACTCTGCGCCCCGGCGATACGGTCTTGGTAGAGGACCCGACCTGGTTCATGGTATTTGGCATGCTGCGCGCCCTGGGGGTGCAGATGCTGCCTGTACCACGCCTGCGCGATGGGCCCGATCTGGCAGTGCTGGAACATCTGGCCGCCACCCACAAGCCCAAAATGTTGATCACCAACACGGTGGTGCACAACCCTACGGGCTTTGGCCTGTCGCTGCCCGTAGCCTACGACGTGCTGCGCCTGGCCGAGCAGCATGACTTTCTGGTGCTGGAAGACGACACCTATGCTGACTTTGCCCCGCAGCACCCCATGCGGCTGTCCACACTGGACAGGCTGCGCCGCGTCATCTTGCTGGGAGGTTTCTCCAAAACACTGGCTGGCAGCCTGCGCGTGGGCTATATCGCGGCCAAGCCCGAACGCATTCGCGCACTGACCGACGCCAAACTGCTCAGCGGCCTGACCAGCCCCGAGCTGGGCGAGCGCGTGGTGCACCGCATTCTGGCCGACGGTCAATACCGCAAACACGTGCTGCGCCTGCGTGAGCGTCTGGATGAAACCCGCCACCGCTGCCTGAAGATGGTGGAAAGCATGGGCCTGAAAGTGCACCAAGAGCCACTGGCCGGCATGTTTGTGTGGGTAGATGCCCAGCAAGACACCGAAGTGCTGGCACGCAAAGCCGCAACACAAGGCGTATTGCTGGCACCGGGCGTGCTGTTTTCGGCCAACCAGCAGCCTTCCACCATGTTGCGATTACCGGTGTCTATGGTCGATGAAACACTAGGCTGCCAAAAGATGGCTCTGCTGCTCAAGCAATTTGCCCAATCGAATTAATTAATTAAATATTTCAATGTCTATCGATAACGACCCCGCCCACGATATTTCGCACCTCACCCGCGTATGGGCCACTGCACAAACCTTGCTGCGCGATTACCCACAGGCCGATGCACAGGTGGTACAGGCCGCATGCCGGTTGCACGACTGCGTCAATCTGCCCAAAAACCACGCCCAGCGCCATCAGGCCTCGCGCATGGCCGCAGAAAAAGCACTGGGCATTTTGCGCAGCGAAGGCTTTGCTGAGGCAAAACTGCCTGCCGTGGCCCATGCGATTGAGGCACACAGTTTTTCTGCCGGTATTGCGCCGCAAACCATCGAAGCCCAGATCGTGCAAGACGCAGACCGGCTGGATGCGCTCGGCCCCGTGGGCATTGCGCGCATGTTCAGCGTAGGCGGGCAGCTGAATCGCCCGCTGGCACACCCAACCGATCCGCTGGCCAGCGCCCGCCCACTGGACGATGGTCGCTATAGCCTGGACCACATTGCCGTCAAACTGGCCACCCTCCCCGCCAGCATGCAAACCACCGCTGGCAAACGCCTGGGGCAAGAGCGCTTGGCGTGGATTCTGGAATTCAGGGCCGCCTTTGCGCAGCAATGGCTGGGGCAGCCTGCGCTGTAGACACCATCCCATGCACCGCAAGTTGGTGGCTACAAAACAACCGGGCGGTGCAGCTGTGCAGCTGTGCAGCTGTGCAGCTGTGTAATGCAACCCACATTGGCCCGTACAGCCAGTCCGCTGCCACGGTTTTCCCGCTTTTGCATTGACAGCCAAAACAAACCGCAAGCCTTGATGCACAAGCATCAACAGCTCATCAATTTGTCAAATACAGTCACCTATGCACCAATCTACGCACGGCGGGCACTGGCGTTGACACCCTTGCCGCGGCGACGATGCAGGGGTTTTTGAACTATCCACCAATTGCCCCATGACTGACGTGCACCTTCACAGTCACCACATTGCCACGCCCCAGGGCATGCTGTTTGCGCAAAGCTGGACACCCAAGCAAACTCACGGAGCTGCCTTGGTGCTGCTGCACGACTCTTTGGGTTGCGTGGCGCTGTGGCGCGATTTTCCCCTGCAGCTGGCACAGGCCACCGGGCGTACCGTCATTGCCTATGACCGCCTGGGTTTTGGCGCATCCGCAGCCCACCCCAGCACCCTGCCCACCAGCTTTGTGGCCGACGAAGCCCACCAAGGCTTTGCCGCAGTGCTGGCACATTTTGGTTTACACACCTTTGTGGCGCTGGGGCACAGCGTGGGCGGCGGCATGGCGGTGTGCTGCGCGGCCACCTACCCCCGCCAGTGCCAGGCACTGATCACCATCGCAGCCCAGGCGTTTGTTGAAGACCGCACGCTCGCGGGCATTCGCCAAGCCCAGGCAGAGTTTGCGCAGCCCGGTGCCATGGATCGTTTGGCCAGATACCACGGTGCCAAAGCCGACTGGGTACTGCACGCATGGACAGACACCTGGCTGTCTCAAGCGTTTGCCCACTGGAGGCTGGGCGCCTTCTTGCCGCAGGTGCAATGCCCCACACTGGCCCTGCACGGTGAGCTAGATGAATATGGCTCTGCCATTCACCCACAGACCATTGCCGCTCTGGTGCAAGGGCCTGGCAGCTTTCACTTGCTTGCCGATTGCGGCCATGTGCCCCACAAGCAGGCACTGCCGCAAACTCTGAATTTGATCAAAACGTGGATTGAATAAAGTAAAACACATGAAATACAAACACCAAAAAATAAAAAGCACAGCCATTTTCACCATGGTTTTTATTGTTGCCATCTGGGCTTTGGCTTACCCACTGGCATCTAACCTGCCCTCTACCGTATTCAAAGAACCTTTGAATTCTTTGTATGGCGTGCTGAATGTACTTTTTACTGCGCTGGCATTCAGCGGAGTAATTATTACTTTGGTTTATCAGAACTACCAAGCCGAGGCCGCACACCAGGAGTCGATGGAAAAATCTATTCTGGAAATGTTTCAGGTATTTACCAGCAGCGACTTTCAGAAAACCAAAGATGCCGCATTCCGCGTGCTGATACCCGCCATTCAGCACAAAAAATATGCCACGTTTGTCGCAAGCAGGTTGTATGCGGTAGAGCAGCTGAAATTTCCAGACAGTCAGCAGATTACACAGACCATCGAAGCGCTGGAAGGCAATAAAGAGCGCTTGAAAAGCATGGATTTTTCAAAAATCGAGCGCGATGACCGCCTCAAACTGGACGATGTTCTGAACTTCTTTGCCATGCTGGCACAGCGCGAATCGGCAATTGAGGTGGTCAAACATGTTGACTTTGCCTATGACTGGTGGCGCCCCTCGCTGCTGGTGATTGCACAAAGCCAGCTCGATCACTTTGATGCCCACCCCAAAATCCAGCAATACTGCAAGAACAAGCCCATCATGAATACTCTGGCCAAGCTGGATATCTTGTTTGGTCACGCACCTTTAAAAAACCGAGCTGACATCCTGCATTATCTGCAGCAGCACCCCAAGATGCAGGACTTCAACATTGATCCGGCTTTCTTCGCAAGCGACAAACCAGCACTGCAGCCAGCACACTAAGCGCAGCTCTTAAGCGACTCTTAAGTATCTTAAAAATAAAATAAGAGCTACTAGCGCTTACAAGGCAAGGACTTCAGATAGTTTTATATCTGAAGTCCTTTATTCATAAGCGCTAACAGCTATAAAAATAACAACATAGCCACCCGCACACTCCTTGATCAATCGTGGCTGTCCCGGATCGTAGCCTGCTGTGACGCGCTTCGTATGCGCTGGCATGCTGCAATCAGCCGCACCCACTAGCAGGCCGATCAGGCCGTTCAAACCCTTATTTCTCCAGCCCTTCTGAAAGAACTATCAATTTCATAATCAGATTGATATATCAACAGGGAGGCATGCATTCATGCGACTCAACAACATTAAAATTGGACGCCGTCTGGCATTGTCCTTTGGCCTGGTTTTGCTCATCACCGCAGTGATTGCCGGTATTGGCGCTTGGCGTTTGGAAACATTGGCGCAAACCACCCAGCAGCTCACCCAGGTTGATAACGAGCGTCTGCAGGCCACCATGGAGTGGCGACAAAACATTGAGTTGAACTGGATGCGCACACGCGCTGCCGTGCTGGCGACAGACAGTGGTCATTTCGCTGAACTGCAAGCAGAGATGGAGAAAACCTCTGCCGCGGTCAACACCACACGCAGCACTGTCGAGCGCTTGATCACCAGCGATGCGGGCCGCCAGTTAATCACCAATATTGACAAGGCGCGCGAAGCTTACCGGGCCCCCAGAGCCGCCTTGCTCCAGCGCAAAGCCAACGGCGAAGACGTGTCATCTGCGTTGCGTCAGCAACTCACACCGCTGGCAGAAGCCTACAACCAGTCTGTTCGAGACTTCGAACAACGGCAAAAACAGTTGTATGAACAAACCCGCGATGCAGCGGCTGCACAAGCCCAGCAAGGCCAACTCATCATTCTTGTTTGCGCTGTACTGGCACTGCTTGCCGGTGCGTGGTCGGCATGGCTTTTGAGCCGCTCTGTGACGATACCTTTGCAACAGGCTGTGCGCAGCGCCAGCGGCATTGCTGATGGCGATTTGACACAAGCCATTCATGTAGAAGGTCGCGATGAAATGGCTACGCTGCTGGCAGCACTGAAAAATATGCAGGGCAAGCTGGCCGACGTGGTGGCAGGCGTGCGCACCAACGCAGAAAGCGTGGCCTCCGCCAGTGCACAAATTGCACAAGGCAATAGCGATTTATCCAGCCGCACCGAAAGCCAGGCCAGCGCACTGGAAGAAACCGCTGCCTCGATGGAGCAGCTGGGCTCCACCGTGCGCCAGAACGCCTCCAATGCACACCAAGCCAACCAGCTGGCGTTAGAAGCATCAACCGTCGCCGCGCAAGGCGGTGACGTTGTTTCTCAGGTCGTGAACACCATGCAGGGCATCAACGACAGCAGCCGAAAGATTGCAGACATCATTGGCGTCATCGATGGCATCGCCTTCCAAACCAACATCCTGGCGCTGAATGCCGCGGTAGAAGCCGCCCGTGCTGGAGAACAAGGCCGAGGCTTTGCCGTTGTGGCCAGTGAAGTGCGCAGTCTGGCGCAGCGCAGTGCCGAGGCCGCCAAGGAAATCAAGCAATTGATCTCTGCCAGCGTGCAACAAGTAGAGCAAGGCACACACTTGGTGGACCAGGCAGGCACCACCATGAGCGAAGTGGTACGCGCCATCCGCCGTGTCACAGACATCATGGGAGAGATCAGCGCTGCCAGCACCGAGCAAAGCCAAGGCGTGGCCCAAGTCGGTGAAGCCGTCATGCAAATGGACCAAGCCACCCAGCAAAATGCAGCGCTGGTCGAGCAAAGCGCCGCAGCTGCAGGCAGCCTCAATGGCCAAGCCACGCAGTTGGTGAACGCGGTAGCGGTTTTCCGCCTCCCCCAAGGCGTCGGCCAGCAAGCAATAGCCGCCACTGGGTATTCCGCGCAGCACACCCAGCCTAGAAAAAGCATTGCGGCGAACCAACAAGCGCTTTTACAGTCGCCCCACTAAGAGCCGCTAACACCACCCTTGATACGTCGTTGCTTCGCCTTGCCGTACTTTTGTACTGCCTACGGCTTCGCGCCTCGTCTCAACCGTAAACCTGCGGTTTACTGGGTTGCGTTAGCCGCTCTAAAGCTCAAGCGCATCTACATTGCTTGCCCCCGCTGAGTCGCTCTCAGCAAACAATGAAAGCCCGAAATCGGGCTTTCATTGCTGCACCAGCGCATGCGCCAAATCCCCCGCCGGCACTCGGGTGTGCAAGACCGACCATCCTGGATACGTCGCTGCATCGCCTGTCTTACTCCTATACGGCCTATGGCTTGACGACTCATCTCCAACGCAAATTAAAGATTTGCCGGTGATGTTCACGGCTCTTATTGTTTGTTCTAGCTTGCCCTACAACACCGTGCAAGCACCTGCCGAGCAGTGATTGGGCAGGGTACGCCAACACCCGCAACTGCAATACGCACCCCACAAAAAAGCCTGGCCCACACAAGGTGGGCCAGGCTTTAGCGCAAGCACAACAGCATCCAAGCAGGCTTGGATGCTGCTGGAGACGACTATTTAGTAACGATCACGGCCACCGCCGTAGCCGCCACCATTGCCGCCGCCAAAGCCGCCGCCGTTGTTACCACGGAAACCGCCGCCGCCGTTGCCGCCGCGGAAACCGCCGCCGTTTTCTTCACGGGGACGAGCAACGTTAACCATCAGGTTACGGCCGCCCAGTTGTTGTTCGTTCAGGCCGTTGATAGCGGCTTGAGCTTCTGCTTCCGAAGACATTTCCACAAAGCCGAAGCCCTTGGAACGGCCTGTGTCACGCTCCATCATGACCTTGGCGGACACGACGTTACCGAATTCGGAGAATGCTTGTTCCAGATCGTTGTCGCGAACGGAATAGGCCAGATTGCCAACGTACAGTTTGTTGTTCATAGTGAAACTCTCAAAGTAACTGAGCACAGCCTGAGGCTGTATTCAAAAAGGTAGGGGCAGATGCCCCTGGGGGTTAACGGGCTGGAGGGCGACGCTTGGCTGCCGATGGTGCAGCACCAGAACGCGTCTCGATGTGACGGAAGGTAATGCGGCCCTTTGTCAAATCATAGGGCGACATTTCCAAAGATACTTTGTCACCGGCCAAGATGCGAATACGAAATTTACGCATTTTGCCACCGGTATAGGCAATAAGTTGATGACCGTTGTCCAGTGTCACGCGGAAGCGCGAATCGGGCAGTACTTCCATGACCTGCCCGCGCATTTCCACGAGATCTTCTTTAGACATATTGGGATCCTTCAGTATTAAATTGGGGAAAGGCCATCAGGCAGGCAAAGCAGGCTGCTGCACATAGCTTTTGCCTTGTTCGATGGCGTAGTGCTTGGCAGCGGCGGCAGTGCCAAAACGGGGCAAGAAACGAAACACTCTGTCGTGAGTGCCTGCGCCGTAGCCGCTGCGGATGGAAAGCGATGCGGTGTAGGAGCCGCTGGTAGTAATTTCTGCAGATGGTGTGAGCTGGTACTTGCCCACAATCTGCGCAAGATGCGAGATATGTTTCAACAAAGATGCGCCATGCTCTTGGGCATGCGCTGGAAAAGATGGCTCAAAAGCAAGCCGCTCAACGCTTTTAAAAAAACGTAAAAGAAAACCCCATGCACGCACACGCTGCTTGGGATGGTTCCAACGGCGAACAGAAAACCGGAGGGGGAAAACTTGAAAAATCGTCTGAAGCGATCTCGGGCATGCGTGAGTTTATCAATCAAACCGCACGATGGGATGGCTGCTGGCTAACTTCGCGTTCTAGCAGCGGCAGTAATTTTAACAGAAATCGCCTCCCAGCGTTGTCCTTTCTTTGAACAAGCTTATCGATATTCACAAATAGCCCGCGTTTTAACTGCAGCGCCATAGCACGAATTGCGTTCTTTAATGTTGCTAAAAATAGCATCCAGCCCTTATTTTTAAAGTGTTTGAAGCTATATTTTTTAAATCACCAAACAATGTGATCGCATTGTCTGGCGTTCAATCTTGTGCTGCAGGTGCTTTGCATACCAGCGCTGTCAGCTGGTCTTGAAGCATTTGCTGGTGGCGCTCTCGCATGGCTGCACCCATCAAATCAACCTGAAGCAAGCTGCGCCATGTGGCGCTGTGATCGACACGAAAGCTGGAAAGTGCGGAGATCAAATAGTGCACATCTACAGCGGTGATGCCCTCTTTGAACAAGCCCTGCGCCACACCACGCTGCAAGATACGCCCCAAGGGTTCAAACGCTGCTTTGCGCAATGTATCGATGGTGGAGATTTGCCCCAGCATTTCACCGCCTTGAAAATTCTCCTGCAGCACCAGACGGGTAAATTGCTGGTTGTGCTCGTGGTAGTCAAAGCTTTTCCGGGCCAGTGTATGCAGCGCTTGCAAAGGCTCTAAAGCATCCAAGTTCAGTTGCTCTTCAGAGGCACGTATATCGCTGTAGCTTTGCTCGATCACGGCCAGGTACACGTCTTTTTTATTACCAAAGTAGTAATACAGCATGCGTTTGGCACAGCCGACTTTGGCAGCAATGCGCTCCAGGCGCGCACCGTCGTAGCCGTAATTGGCAAACTCAGTTTTACCGGCATCCAGCAATGCCTGGCGCATATCTGCCGCTGCTGTGTCTACGGCTTCAGCGATGGGGGCTTTCAAAACTTGCTGCTGGCTCACGGCCCAACTCCTCATTCCTAGGGCAGAAAGCCTAACACGCCAGCCATGCACTGCAGATACAAAGCAATGCCTGTGCAGCAGACATGAAAAAAGCCATGGGCACCGCAGTGCGCCATGGCTTTTCTTTTGGCAATAGTGCCTTAACTCAGTCTTGGCAAGACGCCTTACTTGGCACGCTCAGGCAAGGCATAGGCAATCACATAGTCGCCGCGGTCAGCCGACTGACGCGCGCCACCAGCACTGATCACCACATACTGCTTGCCTGTCTTGGGAGATTTGTAGCTCATCGGGCCACCCTGGCTGCCCACGGGCAGGCGAGCCTTCCAGATTTCCTTGCCAGTAGCGCTGTCCCAGGCACGCAGGTAGTAGTCTTGCGTGCCAGCAAAGAACACCAGACCGCCTTGCGTGGCGAGCGAGCCACCCAGCGTAGGCAGACCCACAGGGAATGGCATGCGCATCTTGATGCCCATGGGGCCTTGGTCTTGCACGGTGCCCACAGGCACTTGCCACGCGACTTGCTGCGTTTTCATATCGATCGCAGTGAGCGTTCCGAATGGAGGCTTTTGGCAAGGAATGCCCAAAGGCGACATGAAGCGATCTTTGATCACCGCGTAAGGTGTGCCACCCAGAGGTACTTGCCCCATGCCCGCGTTAGGTGCTTCGCTGCCATCAGACAGTGCAGATTTTTGCTGTTGCGGCACCATCTGCACCCACAGGCCCAGACGCATGTCGTTCACGAAAATCAGGTTGTTAGTGGGGTCAGCGGACACGCCACCCCAGTTCATCCCGCCCAAAGAGCCGGGAAAACTCAACGACACATCGGTATCCGGCACGGTATACAGGCCGTCATAGCGCATGGACTTGAACTTGATGCGGCAAATGAGCTGATCAATCGGTGTGGCACCCCACATGTCCGCTTCGGTCAGCGTCTTTGTTCCGATCTGTGGCATGCCAACCGACAAAGGCTGCGTAGCGGGGTAGAACTCACCAGGAATGGTGCCGGGCTTCACGGCCACTTCGTCCACCTTGGTCAACGGCTGGCCGTTTTGGCGGTCAAGCACGAAGATCTGGCCAGCCTTGGTGCCCACCAGCACAGCTGGCGTCGTTTTTCCATCGGCATGGGGGAAATCAATCAACGTCGGAGCCATGGGAATGTCAAAGTCCCACAGGTCATTGCGCACAGTCTGATACAGCCACTTTTCCTTGCCGGTAGCGGCATCCAGGGCCAGCACAGACGCACCGTACTTGCGGTCCATCGCGCTGCGTGTTGCGCCATACAGGTCAACCGAAGCCGAACCCATGGGCAAATACACCGTGTTGGAGCTGACGTCGTATGTTGTACCGGCCCACACGTTTGCAGACGAACGGGTGTACGTTTCACCGGGTTTCAAGATTTCGTTAGGGGTGTTGGAGCCCGCGTCAAACGCCCAGCGCTGTGCGCCAGTGATGACGTCAAAACCACGGATCACACCACCAGGCATATCGACTTGCACGTTGTCCGCGACACGGCCACCAATTACCACCGTGGTACCCGCAACGGTGGGGGCGGACGTCAAAGTGTAGTAAGCAGGATTGGCCACAGCGCCAATGCCTTCTTTGAGATCCACCACGCCGTCTTTGCCAAACTCACCGCACAGCTCACCGTTATCGGCATTGATAGCAAACAAACGGGCATCGATAGAGTTCATCAAAATGCGGCGTTCACAGCTAGCACCTGCAGGCAAAGACACCTTTTGCACCGCTGTCGAGCCAGGCACTGTAGGTTGTGCCACTTCAGCAGTCGCATCAAAGTACGCCAGGCCACGGCAGCGCTCCCAAACGCCCCCCACATGGGCATTGACGTCGTGGCGCCACAGCTCCTTGCCAGAATCGGCATCCAGTGCGATCACGTTATTGCTGGGCGTGCAGATAAATACCTTGTCACCCACTTGCAAGGGGGTAGTTTGGTCTTCTGCACCCGCGCCAGTGGATTTGGGCACGTCACCGGTCTGGTATGTCCACGCCACTTCCAACTGATTCACGTTATCTACATTGATCTGGTCCAAGGCCGCAAAGCGGTCGTTTTTGCTGCTGCTGCCGTAGTTGTTCCAGTTTTTTTGCTCGCTCGCAGCATCCACAGGTTTGCGGGTAGCGGCTGCTGTCTGCGCTTGCACTTCAGGATGGATCTGGAACATGGAGACAAAACCCACCAAGCCAGCCACCAGCAATACACCAGCTGCAGTCAATGCGCTCTTGCAAGCAAGCGTTTGCCCATTGGCATTGCGCAGCAGCGGCAAGCTAGCTGCTACGACTGCAGCACCAAACGTCATGGCCAGCAAACGCGAGACAAGACTCCAGTAATCCAGACCCACTTCACTGAGCGCCCAAATCACGGTAGCGGCAAATGCCGCCAGATAAATCCAGGCACCGGAAGGACGGCGGCGCACCAATTGCACGCCAGAGGCCAGCAGGGCAATGCCCGCCAGCAAAAAGTACCAGCTGCCGCCCAAGCTAATGAGCTTGCCGCCACCGATCAAGAAGAACAGTCCGGCCAGCGCCAGTACCGCACCCAAGACCCCAAGCCAGACACGTGCAGCCACTGACTGCACCGGTTGTTGATGTTGCATATCGAATCCTCGAACACGAGCCGGCCCCTGCGCATGCGTGAACACTGCGTCAGCCAGCCTTTATTTTTTATGAGAAAGAAAGTCCATTGTTTATGAGAAATAAAGTCCATTGCTTCTCAGTGTGTACCAAAGCTTTCAGAAATTACTGAAATTACATAGTGCTACGCGTTGTAGCCCACCAACCAAACACAAGCTTCTTTGCGGCAATAAAGCGCTGAAATACACGCAATTAATCTTGCTGTACCAAGATCACTTTGCTTAAATCCACTTGCATGGCTTGCGCCTTTTGCAATAGCCGGTGCAGTTGCTCTTGCGGCATGGTTTTGCTGCGCGAAAGCAGCCAAAAGTAGCGGGTATCCTGACCAATCACCAAAGCCGTCTGGTATTGCTCATCCAGACTCACCACGTTGTAGCCACCGTAAAACGGGCCAAAGAACGAAACTTTCAATGCCGCAACCCGTGAGTCGCCCAAAAACCGGGCTTTACCTTCGACTTGCTTCCATTCTTTTGTCTCAGGGTTAAAGCCGCGATTAATGACTTTCAAGGTGCCATCGCCATTGAGGGCATAGCTGGCATTGGCATTGATCAAGCCCTTTTCAAACCGGTGATCAATGCGGGCAATTTCATACCAAGTGCCTGCATACCTGGCTGCATCAAAATTACTGATGGGTTGAATATGTGCGGGGACAGAAACGGCGCACCCAGCAGCCATGACAGCCGCGCCAAGGGTGAGCATCTTCAATGGCATTAGCCATGTGTTGCCCGAAACATTGAAATGCATGCGTTGTGCCACAAAAGCTCCTGCATCTTGGGAGATGGTATTGAGCCTAGAGGCGCGGCGTGCAGGTCTTGCCGAGACAAGCACTTACATTCGTGTCGGCAAAGATGCTGCAATAGCGCCTTTTATGCAGTCCAGACACTTGAGATTAAAGTGCATGGCTAACGCCCTCCTGCTCTGGCCGCGTATGAAACCCACATCCAATAAAAAACCCACACCCCACCCCAGCGCGATTGCGCCTGTACTGCGCCGCACACGCGGACCCAGTCCACAGAAAACGGAACTCACCCGCCAGGAAATTTTGAGCGCAGCACTGGATGAGTTCACCGAAGTAGGCATTGCCAAAGCCACCATGGACAAGATTTCCAAGCGCGCCAAGCTGGCCAAAGGCACTTTGTATCTGCACTTTGCAAACAAGGAGGCTCTGCTACAAGGGGCCTTGCAAGCCACGATTGCGCATTCGGCCCTGGCATCCATACAAACACCACGCATGCCCCAAGAGTCCATGAAGGACTACATCACTCGGTTGGTGGTGCCTCCGATGGAGCATTTCTACCTTCCAGCTCGTGCCTCTTTGGCACGTCTGGTGCTGGGCGAGGCACGCAGCCACCCTTCACTGATGCAGCTTTATTACCAGCAGGTTTTTGCGCCCTGGCACCAGCATTTTGAACAGCTGTTCGCCATAGCCAAAAAAGAAGGGGAGTTGAAAGGCATCACCCCAGCTGTTGCTTCACAGCTGCTGGCAGCACCGTTTTGGATCTCACTGGTACACGATGCATTGAATGCCGATGGCACATACCCTGGAGCCACTCCTGCAGAGCTGACACGCGCGCAGATAGGCATTATTTTTGGTCAAAAGACCCCATCCTAAGCTACGCGCGAGGCACTCTAGACGCACATCCAGATGGCCTGCCATACTCCACAGAAGGCTATCTGCACTTGGTTTGCTCAGCCTGATACATCGCAACTGCTGTTTTATTGCGGCTCGGGCTTTTCCACAGGCGGCGCGTTACCCCGCATCGCGGGGGCAATGCCACGCGCCAGGCGGGCGTTGTAAACCGTCAGCCGTGTCAGACCCAGTTGTTCAGCTACCTTGGCATCAGACGCAGTACCCAGTAACGCAACAGCTTCAGGCGTCCAGGCAAACACCCCGCCCTGCTTTTCGGTTAACGAGGCAATGCCCAGAGCTTTGCGCTGTGCCACCACACTGGCTTTGCTGATGCCCCAGCGCTTGGCAAGCTCGGCATCGCTGTCCGTACCCAGCTGCGCTTGCATCTCGGGCGTCCAGTGCACCAGTCCACAAGCTGCAATGCCCAGCGCGTTGCGCTTGAGATTCACCGTCTTGGCCGATGTCCCCCAGCGCTCAGCCAGTACGGCATCTTTTTCCTGCCCCAGCAGGGCCAGCATCTCATCGGTCCATTCCAAGGCGGCTTTGCCCATGCGTGTGCCTTTTAAGAGTTTTATGAATCAAATCAGCTGCTAACGACTATGTACAAAGCGTTAGAAGCTATGAATTCATTAGTGCGTATGTCCCCAGTAAATGAGTGCATCGCGCCCTTCTACCGACAGTGAAACTTGCGCGCCAACAGGCAGCAGCACCTTGGTAGCCACATGCCCGAAAGGCAGGCCCTGCAGCACCGGGATGGTGAGCTGGGTGCGCAGCCAGTCAATCACGCTTTGCAGCTTGAAGCCCTTGTCATGGGGGCTGAGCTTAATTTCGGTGAACTGACCAAAGACGATGGCTTTTTGTTTTCCCAGCACACCAGCATGCAGCAGCTGGGTGAGCATGCGCTCGATCTTGTAGGGGTGCTCGCCCACGTCTTCCAAGAACAAAACGCCACCGTTCACTTGCGGAAAATACGGCGTACCCAGCAACGACACCAGCACAGCCAGGTTGCTGCCCCACAGTGTGGCACCGCCTTCGATATAGAAGTCATCGGGCACCGCCCCTGCGGGCTGCTTGGGCATGCGCCAGCCGGCACCTTCGCCATGGCCGTAAATCAGGTCTTCAAAGCAGTCGAGCATGATGTCGTCCACCTCATCCTTTTGCCCAAAGTCGGCAATCAACGCAGGGCCTGCCCAGCTGGTGGCTCCGGTTTGGGCCAACAAGGCATTTTGAAAAGCAGTGAAATCGCTCAGCCCGACAAAGCGGGTACCACTCTCAATAGCGGTGGTGACTGCCGCGTAGTCGATGCCCGGCAGTATGCGTGTCAGGCCATAGCCACCTCGGCTGATCAGGGCCACATCAGCGCCGCTGACCGCAGCCCGGTGAATGGCGGCAATGCGCGTAGCGTCATCACCGGCAAAGCGCTGGTGGCTGCTCAGCGCATCGCCATCAATTTCCACTTGGTGGCCCATGCCCTCCAGGCGTTTGACAGCGCGCTTGAACGAGGCCTTGTCACGCACAGCGCCCGCAGGCGAGTACACATAAATGTGTTTGGGGCCATGGCTATGGTCATGACCACAGCAAGCGTCACCGTGTGCATGGTCATGATCATGGCTGCAGTGCGCGTCATGCACATGGCTGTGGCCGCAATCATGGGCTGCGTGGTCATGGTCGTGCTGACAACCGCTATGCACAGGGGGCATAGGGGCATGGTCTTGCACAGCCGCAGGACTTGTTTTTTTAGTGGGATTGGCCAAAGCGCTCCATGCCGCAACTGTGCGGCATGCTCCGTATTTGATGGTGTCTGTGTGGCTAAGGCCTAAACCTTAGCGAATGGCGCAAAGTATTCCATAGCCTGCCGCACGCTGGCTGCCGCCTGTTCCGGAACCAGAGGAGGCATTGGGGTCTGTTGCAATACTTGAGGGTGCTGCGACAAAGCAGGTACCGCGGCCAGCCACGCGCCGTACCACGCGGCCTCTGGCATTAAGGTGTTACTGGCACTGCGCGTAATCAGGCAGCGCCCTTGCTGGAGCCAATCGGCCAATAACGTCTGCACAACTGGCGGCAGTTGTGCCTGTACCGAGGGCCAGGCTTTGAGGGCTGCACGGTGGCCTGCGTTTTCAAAAGGTATAGCTAGGGGCGCTTTTTCCGTCTTCGCTAAAGGCCAAAAACCTGCTTGATCTAAACCTTGCGCTACATCCCAGCGCGGCTTGTTGGCCGCTGCATGCAGCCATTGTGTCAATGGTTTCGGCAAGTTGGCATCTGGCCATGTATCCATGAACCATCCCCCTGCAAACCGCTCGGGCATGGCCTGCGCCACCGCAAGGCCCAACCGGGCACCATCACCTTCACCTATCAGCACTACGTTGTTCAGATCAAGGCGTTGTACCAGTGTTTGCAGTACCTCTATATGCCACTGTGCACTGTGCGCCTTATCGCGCTTGGGCTGGTCGCTGCGACCAAAACCAGGCAAATCAGGCACCACAATGCGGTGGCCCGCCTGCTGCAGTGCCGGCAACCAATGGCCAAAGGCATAACCCCAGCTGGCGGCACCGTGCAAGCACAGCCATGTGACGGGAGCGTGGCGGGGGCCCTCATCGACCACTGCCATGCGCAGTCCTGCCAGCACGGGCCAGCCACTGTGCCATTTCGGCTGGTACGGCCAATTGGGCAGATCACAAAAAGCACTGTCTGGGTTGCGCAGCGCAGTGTCTTTCAAAGGGTGATTGGCCAGTGCCAGCGTTTTGTTGGCGGCACGTCGCTGCTGAAAAAATTGAGCCAGTATTGCGGCACATTCCTGGGCCAGCACCCCGCGTACAACTTGCGTCTGGTGGTTGATCTGCGGATAGCTGAAAACGTCCAGCACCGAGCCTGCGGCCCCCGTCTTGGGCTCAGCAGCTCCATAAACCACCGTATCTAGGCGCGCGTGCAGCATGGCTCCGCTGCACATGGTGCACGGCTCGAGCGTCACATACAGAGTGCATCCATCCAGCCGATAGTTACCCAGTTGCCGTGCGGCAGCACGCAGGGCCAGCACCTCTGCATGGGCCGTTGGGTCTTGGCTTGCCAGTGGAGCATTCGCCCCCTGCCCCACAACTTGGCCATCTTTGACCACCACAGCGCCCACAGGCACTTCACCTGCGCCAGCAGCTTGCTGGGCCAGGCGCAAGGCATGGCGCATCCAGTGGTCATGATCAGGGCTTGCAACACTCATAACCGCACATTATCCAGCGGCATGTGCCATACCATTTACGCCAGCAGCTTGATAAAGAACTGCAGAAAGATGGCGTTGAGCAAATCAATAAAAAAAGCTCCCACCATGGGCACGATCAAGAACGCCTTGTGCGAAGGCCCGTACTGGTTGGTAATGGCCTGCATATTGGCCACTGCCGTCGGGGTAGCGCCCATGCCAAAACCACAGTTGCCCGCACACAGCACTGCAGCGTCATAGTCGCGCCCCATGACACGAAACGTCACCAGCGCCACGTATAGCACCATCACCACCGCCTGCACGGCCAGAATAATCACCAAAGGGCCAGCAATCCCGGCCAGCTCCCACAGCTTGAGCGACAGCAACGCAATGGCCAGATAAATGGACAACGCAGCGCTGCCAAACACATCAATGGCGCGGTCAAATACCTCAAAATGGAACACATAGTCCAGCGCGTTACGGATAAGCACCCCGCCCCCCAGCGCCCATACAAAAGTAGGCAACTGAAAGCTGGCACCCGCCGTCAGCTCTGTCATCAACTGGGCAAAAGCCAAGCACCCAGCAAAGAGCGCCAAGGTTTCAATGGTGGCTTCGGTGGTAATCAGACGTGTCTTGCGCGGTGACTCAAAATTGGGAGAGGCCGCGTCCACCATGTCTTCGCTGTTACCTTCAGGCCCCCGCAACTGATTGCGCTGAATCAGCCATTTGGCCAACGGCCCTCCTACCAGTCCACCGATCACCAGCCCAAAAGTGGCGCACGCCATGCCCAGCGTCATGGCACCTTGCACGCCATGCTCATACTCCAGCACGCTGCCCCAGGCACCTGCCGTTCCGTGACCGCCAAGCAGCGTCATGGAGCCGGCAATCAAGCCAATCAGCGGATCCAGCCCCAGCAAAGTCGCCATACTGATGCCGACCGCATTTTGCAGGCCGATAAACACCGCAATCACCAGCAAAAAGACAAACAGAGCGCGCCCCCCCGCCTTGAGTTTGGCGAAGTTGGCGCTCAGACCAATCGAAGAAAAAAACACCAGCATGAACGCTGTTTGCAGCTCACCGTCAAAGCTCAAGCGGTAGCCCATGACTGCGTACAGCACATAGCAGCCCGTGGCGGCGATCAAGCCTCCGGCCACGGGCTCTGGAATATTGAAGTCCTGCAGCCAGCGTATGCGGCTGACCAGAAACTTTCCCAGCAACAAGACCAAAGCTGCCCAGATCAGGGTGTAGTAGGTGTTGAATTGAATATCCATAAATTCCTGCCTGAAGTCCAACATGGCATGAGCGACCTCTTCACCCTGCCTGAAACACATGAAAAAGCTATAGGACAAAAACGAAGCCAGCACGCAACCAGCCGCAGGCCAAGCTCCAACACAGCGGCCAGCGCTTGCAATATCCCCCGGTCTCCACAAATCCAGTCGGCGCTGGGATAATTGCCCCCCTATGTCTCTCCTGCCCCACCAGCTCGAACTCCTGTCCCCGGCCCGCGATGCCGATATTGGCATTGAAGCCATCAACCACGGAGCAGATGCCGTCTACATCGGCGGCCCCGGCTTTGGCGCACGCGCCACTGCGGGCAATGAGATCCGCGATCTGGAGCGACTGGTGAAACATGCCCACCGCTTTGGCAGCCGCATCTTCATCACGCTGAACACTATTTTGCGCGACGATGAGCTGCAAGGCGCACGCCAGATGGCTTGGGATGTCTACAACATTGGTGCCGATGCACTGATCATTCAAGACATGGGTTTGCTGGAACTGGATTTACCCCCCATCCAGTTGCATGCCTCCACACAAAACGATATCCGCACACCCGAAAAAGCCCGTTTTCTGCAAGACGCGGGTTTGAGCCAGATCGTGCTGGCGCGGGAGCTGGACCTGCAGCAGATCAAGGCCGTGCACCAGGCCATCGACCCCAGCACCACCATTGAATACTTCATCCACGGCGCGCTGTGCGTAGCGTATTCGGGCCAGTGCTACATCACCCATGCCCACACGGGCCGCAGCGCCAACCGGGGTGACTGCAACCAGGCCTGCCGCCTGCCCTACGAAGTGCTGGATCAAAGCGGGCGCATCATCGCGCACGAAAAACACGTGCTATCGATGAAGGACAACAACCAGTCCGACAACATGCGTGCCTTGGTAGATGCCGGTGTGCGCAGTTTCAAGATCGAGGGTCGCTACAAGGATCTGGGTTACGTCAAGAACATTACGGCGCATTACCGCAAGCTGCTGGACGGCATCATGCAAGAGCGTGAGTTCTCTGACATGCCATTGGCACGCTCGTCCTCTGGCACCACCACGTTCACCTTCAACCCCGATCCTGACCAGAACTTCAACCGCGAGTTCACCGACTACTTTGTCAACGGTCGCAAGGACGACATTGGCGCCTTCGACTCCCCTAAGACGCCTGGGCGCGCCATTGGCTGGGTCACGCAGGTGGGTGACAAATGGTTTGAATTTGAGACCAACGACAAGAGCGCCATCATCAACAACGGCGACGGTCTGTGTTATTACGACCTGCAAAAAGAACTGGTGGGCGTACACATCAACCGCGCCGAATGCATGCATGCCAAAAAAGGGATCTGGCGCGTATTCCCAAAGAACGACATTACTGAGTTCAAAAACTTGCGCAAGGGCCTGGAAGTCAACCGCAACCGTGACATGAACTGGGTACGCATGCTGGACAAAAAATCCAGTGACCGCCGCATTGGTCTGTGGGCCCAGTTCAAGGAAACCGCGAACGGTTTTGCGCTGACGCTGACAGATGAAGACGGTTTTGTGGGCACATCTGCGATTGCCCAGGAACACCAAACTGCTACGGATGCCAGCAAGGCAGAGGCCACGCTGCGTGAGCAGCTGGGCCGTTTTGGTGCATCCATTTTTACGGTTCACGATATTTCGCTGGCCATCACCCAACCATGGTTCGTTCCGGCCTCGGCACTGAACCAGCTGCGCCGTGATGCGCTGGATGCGCTGGAGCAAGCCCGTCTATCGGGCCTTGTGCGCCTGCCCCGCGCCAAGCCCGTCGAGCCACCTGTGGCTTTCCCTGAAGAAACATTGACCTACCTGGCCAACGTTTTCAACCAGAAAGCCCACGACTTCTATGTCAAGCATGGCGTCAAGGTGATTGATGCTGCGTATGAGAGCAAGGAAGAAGAAGGTGAAGTCAGCCTGATGATCACCAAGCACTGCGTGCGTTTTTCCATGAGTCTGTGCCCCAAACAGGCCAAGGGCGTGATTGGCGTGAAGGGCACAATCAAGGCCGAGCCGCTGCAACTGATCAATGGCAAAGAAAAACTGACACTGCGCTTTGACTGCAAACCCTGTGAAATGCACGTCGTCGGCAAGATGAAGCGCTCGGTACTGAACCAGCATGCCAAAGAGATGAAAGAGTCTCCCATGCAGTTTTACCGCACACGCCCTGCACCACCGCAAGCCAAAGCGTGATGCTGTGTCGCTGGCTGGGCAAGCACTGCGCACTCCCGGCCGCTGCAGGCTTCACATTGGCAATTCGTCTGATTGATTGAAATAAAAACGATGCCTGCCTCTGTATGGAGGCTTCGTTGAACGCTGTACCTTTTGCAAATGTCGCGCCGCAAACCACCGTCCAAAGAAGAAAGTCAGCTGCTGCCCCCTTACGCAGCACTGCCTGATGCTGCCATTTTCATTCCAGCCACCGCTGAGCAATTTGATGCAGCACGGGCGCAGTTGCTGGCGCAGACAGCCCTGGGCTTTGACACGGAAAGCAAGCCACTTTTCCATGTGGCACAGGTAGATACCGGGCCTCATGTGGTGCAACTGGCCACACCCACCGCAGCCTGGATTTTGCAGTTGCACCACCCGCAAGCCATGGCGCTGGCACGCGAAATCGTAGCCCATCCGGACATCTGCAAGGTGGGTTTTGGGCTGGACAATGACAAATCCACCTTGCCCAAACGTCTGGGAGCGGAGCTGGCCAACGTTGTCGACTTGGACCGTGTGTTCAAGCGCCACGGTTTTGGGGCATCCACCGGTGTTCGTGCAGCGATTGCACTGGTGCTGGGGCAGAACTTTCACAAATCCAAAAAACAATCCACCAGCAACTGGTCTCTCAAGACCTTGAACGACGCACAGATCCGTTATGCGGCCAATGACGCCCATGGCCCTGCCATGGTCTATGCCGCTTTGCCTGCTTGGGAAGCGGCACAACCTGACGCTGCAGCACAACCCCAGCGTGCACCGCGTGTGCCGCGCCTTGCATCGGCTGAACCCACGCACCGGCCACACCGCGCTGCTTTGCTACGTGCACCGGAAAACAAGAAAAATACAAGCTAAACACTTACTCAGCAATCGTTAGTAGCTCTCATTTATCAATCATTACTTTTGTTTGATGTGACATAAGCACATAGCATTTGCGTAGTTGGCGCAACCACTTTTTGTTCTCACAATGGCTGGCAATCAAAACCAACCATTGGAGACAAGAACATGCGCCTGGAAACCTTGGCTGTCCACGCGGGCTATAGCCCAGACCCCACGACCAAAGCTGTGGCCGTGCCTATTTACCAAACGGTGGCCTACGCCTTTGACAGTGCACAGCATGGTGCAGACCTGTTTGACCTGAAGGTAGCGGGCAATATCTACACCCGCATCATGAATCCAACCACCGACGTGCTGGAAAAACGGGTGGCTGCACTGGAAGGCGGCATTGCAGCGCTTGCACTGGCATCGGGCATGGCCGCTATCACGGCGGCCATCCAAACCATCGCGGAATCAGGTGACAACATCGTCAGCGCCAGCACACTGTATGGCGGCACCTACAACCTGTTTGCACACACTTTCCCGCAGCAAGGCATCGAAGTGCGTTTTGCCGATGCCCGCGACCCGGCCAGCTTTGGCAAGCTGATTGATGCCAGAACCAAAGCCATCTTTATTGAATCTATCGGCAATCCGCTGGGCAATGTGACCGATATCCGTGCGCTGGCCGGTGTGGCCCATGCCCATGGTGTGCCGCTGATTGTGGACAACACCGTCCCATCGCCTTATCTGCTGCGCCCCATTGAACACGGCGCAGACATTGTTGTGCACTCTCTGACCAAGTACCTGGGTGGCCACGGCACCAGTGTGGGCGGCGCGATAGTGGACAGCGGCAAATTCCCCTGGGCACAGCACAAGCAACGCTTCAATCGCCTCAACGAGCCCGATGTGAGCTACCACGGCGTGGTCTATACCGAAGCACTGGGCGAAGCTGCCTACATTGGCCGTGCCCGCGTGGTGCCGCTGCGCAATATGGGTGCTGCCATCTCGCCGCAGAATGCATTCCAGATTCTTCAAGGCATTGAAACGCTGGCGCTGCGCATGGACCGCATCTGCGAGAACGCACAAAAGATTGCCGAAACGTTGCAAAAGCACCCCAAGGTGGAATGGGTGCGCTACGCAGGCCTTCAAGACCACCCCGACCATGCGATTGTGCAAAAGCAATCTGCTGGCCGTGCCTCTGGCATCTTGTCGTTCAGCCTTAAAAGCACCGCAGGTGATGCGCGCGCTGCTGGCGCTCGTTTTCTGGATGCGTTGCAGCTGTTTACGCGGCTGGTCAATATTGGAGATGCCAAGTCGCTGGCCACTCACCCGGCTTCAACCACCCACCGCCAGTTAGATGCTAGCGAGCTGGCCAAGGCTGGCGTCACGGAAGGCATGGTGCGACTGTCAGTGGGCATTGAACACATCGATGACTTGCAGGCAGATTTGGAGCAGGCCTTGTCCAAGGTTTAATCTGCTTCACCTAGCCAACAGCCCGCCTTGCGCGGGCTTTTTCATGTCCCCCCGAAAAACACAAAGAGCAGGCGTAAAAAAACCGCTGTGAAGCACAGCGGTTTAAAAGCCCCTTGGAGGAGAGCTGGAAATTAGAAGCGGTAGCCAACACCCACGCCGATCAGCACAGGGTCAACCTTGAACTTGCCAACTTTGGTACCGGCCAAAGACACGTCCGTATCGATGTAAACCTTCTTGACGTCAAAGTTCAGCGACCAGTTTTTGTCCAGTGCGTAGTCAAAGCCCACTTGCAGTGCGCCGCCAAAGCTGTTGCGCTTCACATCAGCAGCGCCATCCAGCAAATCCACGCCCGAAAAACGTGTGTAGTTAACGCCAGCACCCACATAAGGCTTGAACGCACCCAGATTGGTGAAGTGGTACTGGGCAAGCAGGGTAGGTGGCAGGTGCTTCAGCGTGCCAATCTTGCCACCGACAACCGAGGAGCGCACATTGTGCTTCTGTGGATAAGTCAAGATCAGTTCGGCAGCGAAGTTAGGAGTGAAGTAGTAGCTGATGTCCACTTCAGGAATCACTTTGTCATTGATGCTCAGACCCAATGCGTCAGCCGCAGAGCCTTTGTTGGCTACATCCATATTCACAGCACGCAGACGCACTTGCCACTTGCCATCTTGCTGCTGCGCCATTGCAGCACCGGAAGTCATCGCACACAGAGCGGCCACAGCCAGCAGAGTCTTTTTCATAATGGGTGATCAATAAAAGTCCGGGGACAACCCCCGTGAAAGCCATTGCATCACTGCGCCCTACCCAAGGGTTTGCCTTATATCAATGCACCACCAAGGCACATTTCAGTGCTTTCAGAAATGTTGGAATTTTGCAACACGATGTATTTAGAGCGGCTAACGCAACCCAGTAAACCGCAGGTTTACGGTTGAGACGAGGTGCGAAGCCGTAGGCAGTACAAAAGTACGACAAGGCCAAGCAACGACGTATCAAGGCTTGCGTTAGCGACTCTTAGTGGGCTGCCGCTGAGCCTCGCAGGCGTTGCCACAGCTTGATCAGAACCACGATGACGCCCCCAATTGCGGCCCCCACCAGCACGTGCACCAGCAAAGGTACGACGGCTTGCACCACCCCACCCTGGGGGATCACCGCACTTTCAATCCAGCCCTGAATGGGGCCGATGCCGTGCACCAGCAAGCTGCCACCCACCAGAAACATGGCTGCTGTGCCGACGATCGACAGGCCTTTCATCAGCCACGGTGTAAACGCAATCAAGCCTCGGCCCATGGCTTGCACCGCGCTGCTGTGCTGGCGCATGAGCCAGTTGCCCACATCGTCCATCCGCACAATGCCGGCCACCAAACCGTACACAAACACGGTGATGGCAATCGAGACAGCCACCAGTACCGCCACCTGCTTGGACAGTGGTTCATCAGCAATGGTGCTCAACGCAATGGCCAAAATTTCTGCCGACAAAATAAAGTCGGTTCGAATAGCGCCGCTGATTTTTTGCTTTTCGTAAGTGGCGGGGTCAATGCCCAGCTCTTTGCTCTGGCGTACAGAAGACGGGGCCAACCCTTGAGCCTGAGCCTCCTGGGCTTCTTGTACAGGGTCGTGCGTTTTGCTGCGCTTGTGCAGGGAGTGCACAATTTTCTCTACCCCTTCAAAGCACAAAAATGCCCCGCCCACCATCAGCAGCGGGGTAATCAGCCAGGAGGCAAACGCGCTGATGAGCAAAAACGCCGGCACCAAAATCACTTTGTTGACCAGCGAGCCCTTGGCCACCCCCCACACCACGGGTAATTCGCGGTTGGAACGCACCCCAGAGACTTGCTCGGCGTTGAGGGCCAGATCGTCCCCCAAAACGCCAGCCGTCTTTTGCATGGCCACCTTGGTCATCCCGGCCACATCATCGGCCATGGTGGCGGATTTGCGTGCCGCTACCTTGGTCATCAGCGCCACATCGTCGAGCAGCGCGGCGATGTCATCGAGAAGCATTAAAAGTCCGCCACCAGCCATGCTCATGTCCTTGCGTAAGAAAGCGTTATCTTGATCGGCACGCCCTTAGCCTGTGTGTAGGAAGAAGGCAAAAAGCGCACGTACTCAGGGCTTGTCGTAATAGTTGTGCGCTGGCTCACTGAGCAAATTGGGCAGCATGCTCACGCCATAAGGCAGGCCCAAGAAGTTGCGCCAGCCGCTCCAGTCCGTCTGCGTGATTTTTCCATCCTTGTTTACATCCAGGGCCACAGGGGTTGTGCCAAAGAAGGTGTGGCTGGAGTTGGCCAGTTTGAGCTTTTCGCCCTTTTTATCGGTGCTCAGCAGCTTGCCCGTTTGTGCATCGACGGCGGCCATGGGTTCGCCCACAAAACCTTCCTTGATGACGTAAACCTCGGTATAGCCCTGGCCCGCAAAACGTTTGTCGATGAACAAATCAGGGCGTGCCAGCACATTGGCGGCATCAACTGCGCAAGCGCCAGTGCGGCACAGAATGGCTACAGGTGCGTCTTTGTACGGCAGCACCGCCTGCACCGCCTGCCAAAAACTGTCAGCGCTGGTGCGCACTTCACTGCCCTGCACTACACCGTAGCGGCATTGGCTGCCGTCATCCGAGCGAATCTGCGCCTCGGGAGCGCCGCTGGGGTGCGGCTGGCATTGCTGGTACATGCGCGGATACGGCAGATGGCGCGCACCTTCGGGGTGGCCCAGGCGGTATTCCGTGGCATCACGCACATCCAGCAGAGCCATCCTCTGGCTGAGCGGCAATTGCGTGCCGATATAGGCACGTGCAGCACTGATATCGCCGGCGTAATGGCGCTCGGGCGCATACATCACTTGCGAGGTAGTGGCCGTAGCTGCCTGCGCAGGGGCAGTTTTTCCACCATACAAGCCTTTGACATAGGTACAGCCCGAAGTCAGAACCACCGCACTCAACGCGCTCAACTTGAGCGCCCATGTAAATTTGCTGCTTGGCATAAAAATCTTGTTTTCAAATAAAGAAACGGCAGCCGGGCTACCCTTTGCAGCAACAGCGCACGCACTTGTGTCAGTGACGATAAGCAGCCAAAGTGCCTCCGCCGCAAGCCCATGCGGTGCATACGGCAGGCCGGACAAGGACATTTTGGGAGTACGTGTTCGCAGCGCTAAGGCCGCCATCATAGGCGTTTGCCTGCATGTGGAAACTGCGGGCACTGCACAATGGAGCCACCATGTTTGCAAGTGCCGATCCTGCCCCAACCAATTTTCTGGAAGCCATTTTGGCCCTGCTGCGCTGGCTGGGCACGCTGCTGCAATGGCTGAGCTTTTAATCCAAGCCCGCTGCACCGCATCGGCAAAGCATTGGCTACAGTGCGCCCTCTGCATTGCGCTGCGTACTCAAAGCGGATGGGCTCTGTAGCGACGGCCACTTGAGCCATCACCCTCGCACTACAGCGCTGTGGTGCATGCATGCGCGCGATGGCATCACGGGCTCAGCCAATCCACTGGGCGCACCAAGCACTGAATAAACCAAGAATTCAATAAGATAGCTGCCAGCGCTTTACCTGATTGACTTTCAGATACTTTTATATCTAAAAACCAATACACACAAGCGTTAGCAGCTCTACTACTCATAGCACCCTCAAGCGCTATAAAGCATCTGCAGCCAATTGCCGCAGCGCCTGCTCAAACACTTCGACCGGCTGGCCACCTTGAATCAGGTGGCGGTCATTGATGATGACGGCAGGCACCGAGTGAATACCGTGCTGCTGGTAAAACGCTTCGCGCTCGCGTACTTCGTTGGCCAACATGTCCGAGTCCAGCACCTGGCGTGCACGCTCCACGTTCAGTCCTGCGGACTCGGCTGCACGCAGCAGCACCGCATGGTCTGCGGGGCTTTGGCCGTGCGTGAAATAGGCAGAAAACAGCGCCATCTTCAACACCAGTTGCTGGCCCTGAGCCCCCTCTTGCCCAGCCCAGTGCAACAGCCGGTGTGCATCAAAGGTGTTGTAGATACGGCTGCGCTGGCCCATGTTGAAAGTAAAGCCCAGCGCCGCACCGCGCTGCGTAATGGCATCGCGGTTTTGCTGCGACTGCTCGGGCGTGGCGCCGTACTTTTCCATCAGATGCTCAGCCATGTCCTGCCCCTCAGGGGCCATCTGTGCGTTCAGCTCAAACGGTTGAAAGTGCAGATCCAGCGCCACCTGGCCTTGCAAACGCTCGGCAGCCTGCTGTAGCGATTTCAGACCGATCACGCACCACGGGCAGGACACGTCAGAAACAAAATCAATCTTCAAGGTAACAGGCGCACTGGTCATGGCAAAGTCCAGAAAAAAACGAATGCGTTCATCGTAGGCGGGGCCCAAAACCCGCGCTGGCATCGGGCTTGCGCTGCAAGCGGCAGCGGGCACGCTCCAGCGGTATGCCGGGTGAAGGCGCACTACTGAAACAAGCAACGCCCCTGCACCAGCCCATAAAAAAACACCAGCGGGCCGCACAGGCCCGTGGTGTATTCAAAGGCTCAAAGCGGCGTGGATGCCGCTTTTCACGCGTCAGAACTTGTAGGTCATGCTGACATTGACGCTGCGCGGCTCACCCCAGGTGTAGGTGCTGTAGTGGCTGAAGATGGTGTAGTACTTCTTGTCCAGCAGGTTCTTGATGTTGAGCGACGCCGACAGTTGCTTGTTGAACTGATAGCGGGCCATGGCATCCAGCACCCAGTAGTCCTGCACGGTGTGCACCGTCTTGCCCCCTGTGGGCACGCTGATCGTGCCCCAGGTTTTGTCCTGCCAGCGGGCACCACCGCCCAGCGTCAGCCCAGTCATGGCACCACCCAGCTTGTAGCTGGTGTACAGATTGAACTGGTTGGCAGGCGTCAGCGTGGATACACGTTCATCGTCCTTGCGCGCAACACCGTGCGAGTAGCCCGCCTGAATCTGCCACGCAGGGGTGATCTGGCCAGACACTTCAGCCTCCCAGCCCTTGGTTTTCACGCCCTGAATGGCGCGGTAGGCAGGGTTGCCGCTGGGTGTTTTGCCACCGCTTTCCACGGCGAAATTGTCTTGCTGTATCTGAAAGACGGCGGCACTGGCATTGAGGCGACCACCAAAAAATGACGCCTTGGCACCCAGCTCGTAGTTCTTGCCTTCTAACGGGTCCAGCGTGCGCCCCTTCTCGTTCTGGGCGGACTGCGGTTTGAAGATGCCGCTGTAGCTGGCATAGACCGAATAGGTTTCATTCAGGTCATACACCGCACCCAGATAGGGCGTGAAGACGTTCTTTTCGTCTTGCTCCTGCACCTTGTTTTTGTAGTTGGAAAAACGTCCGCCGGTGATCAGCTTCAGGTCATCGCGCAGATTCCAGCGGGCCGTGGTGTAGATACCGCTTTCGTGCGTGGTCTCGTCATCGGTGTAATCCGGGGTGCTGTTCCACACCGGAGCGGGCACATTGCCATTCCACTGGTAATAGTTGTCCACATCACCGTTGAAACCGCTGTTGTCGTTGAAGTAGCCGTCATTTTTCCAGCGGCGCTTGGCCAGGCTGCCGCCCACCACCAGTTCATGCTCGCGCCCCAGCAGCGAGAAGGGACCGCTGGCGTACACATCAGCGGCATCGCTGGTGGTGCGGCCAATGTACTGACCACGCCACATTTTCACCCCGGCACCCGTTACAGGGTTGGGGTTGCCGCCTGCGGCAGCGCCCAGATTGGCGTCGTAACCATTGATCTGGTGGTTCAGCTGCAGCTTGGTGACCCAACCGCTGTCAAAGTTGTGCTCCAGCGTGGCAAAGGTGGTGCGGGTGTACTGGTCCCAGTGGCTCCAGTTGGCACCGTTGTTGAACGAGCGGGGCATGGCGTTGAAACTGCCATTGGAGTCCAGCAGCGGAATACCACCCCAGGTTGATGCCGTGGGCTTGTTGTCCTGGCGGTCAGCACCCACCGTCAGCAGCGTGCCGGGCGTCAGATCGACTTCGACAATCCCGTACAGCACGCCCGTCTTGCGCTCGTACCTGTCCATGAACGATTGCTTGTCCTGATAAGTCGCCACGCCACGCGCACGGATGCTGCCGCTTTCGTTGAGAGCCCCGCTGATGTCCAGCTCACCGCGGTAGTTTTGCCAGCTGCCTGCACTGAGGGTGGCGTGACCGCCAAATTCACGCGTGGGCTTCTTGCGCACCAGGTTGATGGTGGCTCCGGGGTCACCACTGCCGGTGAGCAAACCGGTAGCGCCCTTGAGCACCTCTACCCGGTCATAAATGGCCATATCAGTTTGTGTATTGCCCGCGGAATAGGCAGAGTTACGCGTCATTGGAATGCCGTCGTACTGGAAGTTCTGAATGGCAAAGCCGCGCGCGTAGTACTCGGTGCGCTCGCTGTCGTACGTCACGATGCTCACGCCCGGCGTGTGATTGATCACGTCGTCAATCGAGTTGAGCTGAAAGTCATCCATCACCTGGCGCGTCACCACACTGACAGACTGCGGTGTCTCGCGCGGCGTAAGCACCAGGCGCGTGGCCGTGGCAATAGCGCCCGGCGTATAGGAGCCACTGCCCTCGGTGATTTCGCCCAACTGGTTGGATCGAACCGTCACCTCAGACAGGGTGCCTGGCTCGCCCGCGGCAGGGGCAGACTGCACGGTGAGCATGCCCCCCTCAACCCTGCCCTGCAGACCCGAGCCCTTGAGCAGCGCATGCAGCGCCTGCTCAACATCTTGCGCGCCCTGCACAGCAGGCGCTTGCCGCCCTTGCGCAGCCGTTGCAGGCGCAGCCAGCTTCAGGTTGGCCTGGCGGGCAAACTGCTCCAGCGCGCTGGCCAATGGCTGCGCGGGAATATCAAAACGCGCGGTTTGTGCCATGGCTGCCTGCATCTGCAGGGCAAGACCCAAGCAGACACTCGCATGCGCCAGCAGGGTGCGACGGGGTTTAAAGGAGGGGGAGAGCATGAAAGAAACGTCCTCGTCAGATCAGAAAAGTGCTGACTTGCAGAGGCGGCCATGGCCCAAACCTGCCGCGCGCCTGAAAGTCAGCCATCAGCGCCAGCAGCACACTCGGTACTGCAAGGCGCAGGCAACCTCAGGTGCAGCCCACGATGAAGGCGCTGATAACGCGCCCTTTGCGCAGCCTGCACAAGACCTTGCGGGAACAGCACGGTTCACAAAAAACGGCTGCAGTCGCCCTGCACAAGGCGGTGCCGATGATACATTTCTAAAAGCGAATCAGTCTCAATATGATTTGTATGCGTTGCCGGGCAGCAACAATTTCTGACAACAAGACGCACCAGAGTGCGGTGCCAATATGACGCAGTTTTTTGTTCTCAAAAATAGCCGCTAATACACGGGTCGCAACCTCCTGCACCGCCGTGTGTCAGCACAGCCCACCCCCGAAAACGGCGTTGGCTGGGCATGCCAAACCAGCAAGCAGCGTTGGCCTACCACCCGTGAAACGGCAAAACGAAAGATGGATATTTTTTGCGCTGAAGCAATCAACCATAAAGGGCTGATTGCAGCACTTACATGCGCACTCATTTCAGATCAGCCTGCAGCCTGAAGCGGCTCAAGCGAAAGCTGTGCATCAAGAAAGGGCTCCAAAAGAGCTGCTCATGAGTTCTGTGCGGGAGCCCTCTGCCGCACTTTTTCTACCCTGATTTAAACGGGTTCGCGGCCTGCAACTCCTGAACATAGCTATCGACAGCCACTGTTTCCTTGCCCAGAAAGTCTTCAATGGCTTGCGCAAACTGGGGATGGGCTACGTAATGCGCGGAATAGGTTGTCACGGGCAATAGACCGCGTGCCATTTTGTGTTCGCCTTGGGCACCGCCTTCAAAGGTTTGCAGTTGATGGGTAATGCAGTAGGCAATTGACTGCATATAACAGGTCTCAAAATGCAGGCCGCGTATAAATTCTTGGCTTCCCCAATACCTGCCATATAAGGTGTTTTCAGCACGCACATTCAAAGCACAGGCCACAGGCTGCTGATCACGTTCAGCAAGTACAAGTACAAAATGCAGTGCCCCTTGCGCATGGGCATGCTGAAAAAATTCTTCGCTCAGATACGGCTGTGAATGGTGCTCCAAATAGGTTTGCACATAGCAGCGAAAGAAAAATGACAGATGCTCCGGCGTGAGCTGTTCGCCCTCCAGCCAGCGGTAGCTGATGCCGGCAGCCGCCACATACTTGCTGTCTTGCCGTATTTTTTTCCGTTTGTCCTGCGCCAGTTGAGCCAAGAAGCTTTCCACACTCTCATAAGCTTTATTGTTCCAGTGGAACTGCACCCCTTCTCGCACCATAAAACCGGCGCGCTCAAGGGCGTAGCGGTCGTTAGCGTTCACAAACAAGGTGTGCACGGAAGAAGTTTGCACCTGTTCACAAAACTGCCGAAGCCCCTGCGCCAAAGCCAGTCGAGCCTGCGTATCCACCGCCAGCAGCCGAGGGCCTTGCACCGGCGTGAAAGGTGATGCTACGACCAGCTTGGGGTAGTAAGGCAAGCCATGCTCGGCAAACGCCTGTGCCCAGCCTTGATCAAATACAAACTCACCGCGTGAATGTGTTTTCAAAAAACAAGGGGCCGCGCCCACCAAGGTATCGCCCTGATGCAGCAGCACATACTGCGGATACCAGCCTTGGTGCGCACCTACGCAGCCGGTTGCTTGCAGCAAACGCAAGAAGTGGTAGCCCACGAAGGGATTGCCTTGAGCCATGGCTTGCCATGCAGCGGGATTTACCCCATCCAAGTTATCGGTGACAGTGAGCGTGTAGGCAGTGTTCATTCAAATCACAAGACAGCTGCTTGTGTGTACGGATGCAAATAGCGTCTGCCAATTGTCGGCAATATGACTGCTTGCTGCAGCCAAACTCGCACTGCAAGGGCTCCAAGCATCAAAAAAGCCAGTGCCAACTTCTCTCTAGATTTACCTTGGTTCACGCTAATGGGCTAGCAGAACCTGCGCTTGGCCGTTCAAGACTGTCGTACATCTCAGATAGCACATTAGGCAGGTTGCCGTCGTTCAAGACAAGCCTGCCCTGCACCGCAGAGCAGCCACAAGTCTCTGGCGAACATTTGGTGACCTGGTGACAGCTATCGCATGTGCTGCCTTGGTGCTTTCGGCAGCAGACTCAACGCGAGGCAGCAGGCAAGTGGCATGCATGCATTTTTTAGCCGCTTGCTCAAAGAGCTGCCTGAATGGGCGCACTGCATCAGTTCAGCAATGGCCGCGCAATCAAAAAAATAGCTTATATCGCCTATGAAATGGCAATTTCAGATAGTTTTGTATCCAAAGTCGCCATTCTGCGGGCGCTATAAGCTCTTATTTCTATGTACACACCCATAAAAAAGGCTCTGCAATTGCAGAGCCTTTTTAGATTGCGCCCTCAGCGCAAATCGCTTAACCCAGCCACTTGCGGGCGTTGCGCCACACTTGCATCCATGGGCTGAACTGCGACTTGTCGCCCGATGTCCAGCTCATCTGCACGTTGCGAAACACACGCTCAGGGTGCGGCATCATGGCGGTGAAGCGGCCATCGGCCGTGGTCACTGCTGTCAAGCCACCAGCGGAGCCGTTGGGGTTGAACGGGTACTGCTCTGTAGGCTGGCCAAAGTTGTCTACATAACGCATTGCGCCAATGACCTGATCAGGGTTGCCACGGAACTTGAAGTTGGCGTAACCCTCGCCGTGCGCCACCGCAATCGGCAGGCGCGAACCGGCCATGCCTTGCAGGAACAGGCTGGGCGACTCCAGCACTTGCACCATGCTCAAACGCGCCTCAAAGCGGTTGCTCTGGTTTTGCGTAAAGCGCGGCCAGTCTTGTGCGCCGGGGATGATGTCGGCCAGCTCGGCAAACATCTGGCAGCCGTTGCACACGCCCAGGCCGAAGGTATCGGTGCGGCCAAAGAAGGCCTGGAACTGCTCGGACAGGCGATCGTTGAACGTGATGGAGCGCGCCCAGCCAATACCGGCACCCAGTGTGTCGCCATAGCTGAAGCCACCGCAGGCCACCACGCCGGCAAAGTCTGCCAGCTGGGCACGGCCCGACTGCAGATCGGTCATGTGCACGTCCACGGCTTCAAAGCCTGCTTCGGTGAAGGCGTAGGCCATTTCCACGTGCGAATTCACGCCCTGCTCGCGCAGCACCGCCACACGGGGCTTGGCAGCCACGTTAACGAAAGGTGCGGCCACGCTTTCTTGCGGGTCAAACGTCAGGTGCACGTGCATGCCGGGGTCATTGGGTACGCCAGCGGCGGCGTGCTCGCTGTCGGCACACACGGGGTTGTCGCGCTGCTGGGTAATTTTCCAGCTCACGGCATCCCACACCTGGTGCAGATCGCTCAATGTGGCGCCAAATACCTTCTTGGCATCACGCCACACTTGCAGCTCGCCCTTGCCCACGTCCATCGCCGATGCAGCCGGGCGCGTCTTGCCCACAATGTGGCTGCACTGAATCAGGCCGTGCTCACGCAGCACCTGCAGCACTTCGCTGCGGTCTTCTGTGCGAATTTGCAGCACCACACCCAGCTCTTCGTTGAACAGTGCGCGCAGGGTCTGCTCTTCGCGGCGGCCGGACACTTGCGCGCCCCAGTTCTTGCCTTCGCCCGAGTCCATGCGGCTGTCAGAGATGCCGTCGCCTTCGGTGATCAGCATGTCCACATTCAGCGCTACGCCCACATGGCCGGCAAAGGCCATCTCGGCCACAGTGGCCAGCAGGCCGCCGTCGCCCTTGTCGTGGTAGGCCAAGATCTTGCCTTGGGCACGCAGCGCGTTCACGGCATCGACCAGCGCAATCAAGTCCTTGGCATCGTCCAGATCGGGTGTTTCGTTGCCCGACTGGTTCAGCACCTGGCCAATGATGGAGCCGCCCATGCGCATCTTGCCGCGCCCCAGATCGATCAGCACCAGCGAGCTGTCTTGCACCTCAGCGTCCAGCTGCGGTGTGAGCGTGGTGCGCACATCGTCAATCGACGCAAAGCCGGTGATCAGCAAGCTCACAGGTGATGTGACTTTCTTGACCTGACCGTTTTCTGTCCACTGCGTGCGCATGGACAGCGAGTCCTTGCCCACGGGGATTGAAATATTCAGCGCCGGGCACAGCTCCATGCCCACGGCCTTCACGGTGGCATACAGCGCCGCGTCTTCACCGGGCTCGCCGCAAGCGGCCATCCAGTTGGCAGACATCTTCACCTTGGCCAGCTCAATCGGCGCAGCCAGCATGTTGGTGATGGCTTCTGCCACCGCCATGCGGCCCGATGCAGGCGCGTTGATGGCAGCCAGAGGTGTGCGCTCGCCCATGGCCATGGCTTCACCCTTGAAGCCCTTGAAGTCGGCCAAAGTGACGGCCACGTCAGCCACCGGCACTTGCCAGGGGCCAACCATCTGGTCGCGGTGCGTCAAGCCACCCACGGCACGGTCGCCAATGGTGATCAAGAAGCGCTTGGAGGCCACCGTGGGGTGGGCCAGCACTTCGATCACGGCTTTTTCCAGCGGCAGGCCGTTCAAATCCATGGCGGGCAGCTCGCGCACCACGGTGGTGACGTCCTTGACCATCTTGGGCGGCTTGCCCAGCAGCACGTCCATGGGCATGTTGACCGGGTACTTCTGGTCGCCCGACTCCACCGCCGTGTCTTCCAGCACCAGCTGGCGCTCTTCAGTGGCAGTGCCGATCACGGCAAACGGGCAGCGCTCGCGTTCGCAGAACGCGCTGAACTGCGCCAGCGATTCAGGTGCAATCGCCATCACATAGCGTTCTTGCGACTCGTTGGACCAGATTTCCTTGGGGGCCAGGCCAGACTCTTCCAGGTTCACCTTGCGCAGATCAAAGCGCGCGCCACGGCCTGCGTCGTTGGTCAACTCAGGGAAAGCGTTGGAAAGCCCCCCTGCGCCCACATCGTGGATCGCAAGGATAGGGTTGGCCGCACCTTGCTGCCAGCAGTGGTTGATGACCTCTTGCGCACGGCGCTCAATCTCTGGGTTGCCACGCTGCACGGAGTCAAAATCCAGCTCCGCTGCATTGGTGCCCGAAGCCATGGAGCTGGCGGCACCGCCGCCCATGCCAATGCGCATGCCGGGGCCACCCAGTTGAATCAGCAGCGTGCCCGCTGGGAACAAGATTTTTTTGGTCTGCTCAGCATCAATCACGCCCAGGCCACCGGCCAGCATGATGGGCTTGTGGTAGCCACGGGTGATGTCACCCACTTGCTGCTCGTACTCACGGAAGTAACCCGTCAGGTTGGGACGACCAAACTCGTTGTTGAACGCCGCGCCACCCAGGGGACCTTCGATCATGATCTGCAGCGGGCTGGCAATGTGCTCAGGCTTGCCCACTTCACTGCCCCACAGCTTGGAGACGGTAAAGCCCGTCAGACCCGCCTTGGGCTTGGAGCCACGGCCGGTGGCACCTTCGTCACGAATTTCACCGCCCGCGCCCGTCGATGCGCCGGGGAACGGCGAGATGGCTGTGGGGTGGTTGTGCGTCTCAACCTTCATCAGCACATGGCTGGTGGCGGTCTGTTTTTGGTAGCTGGGAGCGCTGACGGTGCTGGCGCTCGTGTCAAATCGGGCGACAAAACGCTCAACCTCATGGCCTTCCATGACCGAGGCGTTGTCCGAATATGCCACCACGGTGTGCTGGGGCGAAACGGCTTCGGTGTTGCGGATCATGCCGAACAGCGATTTGTCTTGCGCCACGCCATCAATGGTGAAGTTGGCGTTGAAAATTTTGTGGCGGCAGTGCTCAGAGTTGGCCTGCGCAAACATCATCAGCTCAACGTCGCTGGGGTTGCGGCCCAGTCCGTTGAAGGCCTTGACGAGGTATTCAATTTCGTCTTCCGCCAGTGCCAGGCCCCATTGCTTGTTGGCGCGCTCCAGCGCGGCTGCGCCGCCTGCCAGCACGTCCACAAACTCCATGGGCTTGGCGTCCAGCGTGGTGAACAGCTGCAGCGCTTCGTCGCGGCTGGCCACCACCGATTCGGTCATGCGGTCATGCAGCAGCGCTGCAATCTGGCCGATGTGCTCCGTGCTCAGCTCCGGCGTGCCACCCAGCAAGCCAGACTTGAGCGCCACGCGGAACTCGGTGATGCGCTCCACGCGCTGGATCGACAGGCCGCAGTTGCGGGCAATGTCAGTGGCTTTGGAAGCCCAAGGCGAGATCGTGCCCAGACGGGGAGTAACGAGCAGCGCCAAGCCGTCGTCGCCACCTTCGTAGGGGTCTCCGTATGTCAACAAGGCCGCCAGACGCTGCGATTGCTCAGCAGTGGGGGCAGCCTCAGTGGCAACAATATGAACAAAGCGGGCGGTAATGCCCGTGATCTTGGGATGGATAGCGACCAGGTCGGTCAGGAGTTGCTGGGCGCGGAACGAGCTCAGGGCGTTTCCACCCTCAAACTGAGTCAGATGCAAGGTCACGTGGCGGCCTGTTTATGTGAAGGCTGGTGAAAAGCGCCCAAGCCCCTTGGGGCAACCGCGAAGGTTGTGGGCGCTGAATCGAGAGAGAGGGCTTATTTTACCGGGCTGAATAGCCTATATACGGAAAACTATATGAGCAGGGGGAATAGACGCACGTCTTGCACGCAATCGCCAACACCCTGCTAGCAATGTCAACAAGAGCCCCCTGCGCCACCGCTCAACTCCAGCCGGTGGAATAATCAGCACCATGAGCATTACCATCAAAACCCCCGAAGAAATCGAGCGCATGCGCGTTGCAGGTCGCTTGGCTTCGGAAGTGCTGGACTACATCACCCCCCATATCAAGCCCGGTATTACCACCGCTGAAATCGACCGCCTGGGTGCCGAATGCATGGCCAGCCAAGGCACCAAGTCGGCCACGATTGGCTACCAGCCGCCCGGCTACCCTCCCTACCCGGGCCACCTGTGCACCTCGGTGAACCACGTGGTCTGCCACGGCATTCCCAACGACAAGCCCCTGAAAAAGGGCGACATCCTGAATGTGGATGTGACCGTCATCACTGAAGACGGCTGGTACGGCGACAACAGCCGCATGTACCTGATTGGTGAAGTGTCGATTGCTGCCAAGCGCCTGTCCAAGCTCACGTTTGAATCCATGTGGCTGGGCATTCAGCAAGTCAAGCCCGGCGCTACGCTGGGTGACATTGGCCACGCCATTCAGACTTATGCAGAAAAGCACAATCTGTCGGTGGTGCGCGAATACTGCGGCCACGGTATTGGCCAGAAATTCCATGAAGAGCCCCAGGTGCTGCACTACGGAAAGCCCGGCACCGGCCCGGTACTGGAAGAAGGCATGGTCTTTACCATTGAGCCCATGCTCAACCTGGGCAAGCGCGATGTGAAAGAGCTGGGCCAGGACGGCTGGACCATCATCACCAAGGATCGCAGCCTGTCGGCCCAGTGGGAGCTGATGCTGGCGGTCACCAAAACCGGCTATGACGTGCTGACCTGGTCTGAAGGCTCGCCCACTCCGCCCGATTTTGTCCAAGGCATTCGCACCTGAGCCTTGGCGCTATCGCTGTACAGGCAGTCTGACCGCAAGGCAGACTGCCTTTTTCTTGGCCCATGTAGTGCACACTGAGCGCTGCTGATGACGTGCACCGCTGCAGCGCGCATATTTCTTGCTTGCTCTTTGCCCAGTTATGTCCGACAGGTTGATTGCGCCATGAAAAACGAACTCGGTACCCTGCGTACTGCTTACCGCCAAGACAAAGCCGCCATCACCGATGGCCTGCGCACCCCCGCCGCCAGCACCCGTGGCATTCGGGCAGTGCTGCAAAAGCTGTCACAGCTGACGGACACGCATTTATCGGCCATTCGCCAGGCCAGCACCCTGCCCCCTGAGGTGGCACTGGTGGCTGTGGGCGGCTATGGGCGCGAGCAGCTTTTTCCGGCCTCAGATGTGGATGTCTTGCTGTTGCTACCCGGTCAGTCCACTGAAGCACATGCACACATCCGGGAAACGCTGGAGCGTTTTATTGGCGCGTGCTGGGATGCGGGGCTAGAGATTGGCTCCAGCGTGCGCACCATCAGCGAATGCGTGGCCGAGGCCCGGCAAGATGTGACCGTACAGACCTCGCTGCTGGAGGCGCGCCTGATTGATGGCGATGCAACCCTGTTTGCAGACTTTCGCCAGCAGTTTCGCGCCAGCCTTAACCCCAAGGCGTTTTTCACGGCCAAAACGCTGGAGCTGCAGCAGCGCCATATCAAGCACGACAGCACACCGTATTCGCTGGAGCCCAACTGCAAAGAGTCCCCCGGTGGTCTGCGCGATTTGCACACCATTTTGTGGGTAGCACAGGCAGCAGGCCTGGGCAACAGCTGGCGCGAGCTGGCCGCCTCTGGCATTGCCACCGAGTTTGAAGCCGCCCAGCTGGAGCGCAATGAGGCCACCTTGAGCCTGATCCGCGCCAAGCTGCACGCGCTGTCTGGCCGCCATGAAGACCGCCTGATCTTTGACCTGCAAACCGCTGTGGCCGAGTCTTTTGGCATTCAAAGCCACACCCCGGTGGGCGAGACCATGCCCGTGCGCGCCAGCGAAGTGCTGATGCGCCGCTACTACTGGGCTGCCAAGGCCGTCATGCAGCTGCAGCAAATCTTGCTGCTGAACATTCAAGAGCACCTATACCCCGACAACGCAGCCCTCAAACGCATTGACGACCGCTTTTTTGACAAAGACGGCCTGATCGAAGTTGCCAGCGACGACCTGTACCAGAAAGACCCGCAGGCCATTTTGGCCACCTTTTTGACGTACCAAAAATCCCCCGGCTTGCGCGATCTGTCGGCACGCACGCTGCGAGCGCTGTACAGCGCTCGCGACCTGATGGACAACACCTTCCGCCAGGACCCGGTCAACCGCGACACCTTCATGCAAATCCTGCAGGAGCCACACGGCCAGACCCACGCGTTCCGCCTGATGAATGCGACCTCGGTGCTGGGGCGTTATCTGTGGTCGTTTCGCCGCATCGTCGGGCAGATGCAGCACGACCTGTTCCACGTTTACACAGTCGATCAGCACACGCTGATGGTGCTGCGCAATATGCGCCGCTTTTTCATGGCCGAGCATGCGCACGAATACCCGCTGTGCTCGCAGCTGGCCAGCGGCTGGGACAAGCCCTGGCTGCTGTATCTGGCGGCGCTGTTTCATGACATTGGCAAGGGCCGTGGCGGCGACCATTCAGAAATTGGCGCCATTGAGGTCAAGCGCTTTGCGCGCCAGCACGACATGGCCAGCGAAGACGCCGAACTGGTGGAATTTCTGGTGCGCGAGCACCTGCAGATGAGCACCGTTGCGCAAAAACAAGACACGTCTGACCCCAACGTCATTCGCGCCTTTGCCCAGCGTGTGGGCAATGAGCGCCAGCTGACCGCCCTGTACCTGCTGACGGTGGCCGACATTCGGGGCACCAGCCCCAAGGTATGGAACGCCTGGAAGGGCAAGCTTCTGGAAGACCTGTTTCACAACACCATGCACGTACTGGGTGGCCGTGCCCCCGATGCGCAATCGCTGGTAGAGGCACGCAAGCGCGATGCACTGGTGCAACTGGCCCTTTCTGCCCAGCCCTACGAGTCGCAAAAAGCGCTGTGGGACACGCTGAACGTGAGCTATTTCATGCGCCACGACCCATCTGACATTGCCTGGCATGCGCGCCAGCTGTCGCGCCACGTGGGCAGCCCCGTGCCCATCGTGCGCGCCCGCCAGTCGCTGGCCGGTGAAGGGGTGCAGGTGCTGGTGTACGCCCCCGATCAGGCCGATTTGTTTGCCCGCATCTGCGGCTACTTTGACAACGCCGGGCTGACCGTGGTGGACGCTCGCATTCACACCGCACGCAATGGCTATGCGCTGGATACGTTCCAGATCGCCTCTGAGCAATTGCACATGCATTACCGCGAGCTGACCGCGCTGATTGAAAGCGGCCTGCCCCTGGCCATTCAAAGCAAAGCGCCGCTGCCAGAGCCCATCAAACGGCGTCTGTCGCGCCGCGTGCGCAGCTTTCCGATGGTGCCGCGCGTGACGCTCACGCCCGATGAAAAGGCGCAAAGCTGGCTGCTCAACATCTCTGCCAGCGATCGCGCTGGTCTGCTGTACTCCGTGGCACGCATTCTGGGGGAGCACGGCTTGAGCGTGCAACTGGCTAAAGTCACCACCTTGGGTGAGCGAGTGGAAGACAGCTTTTTGGTGCAAGGTGCCAGCCTGAACAACAATGCCAAGCAGCTGCAGATTGAAACGCAACTGGTGCAAATGCTGGAAGAGTGAGCGCAGCCCTAAAGCCTTCAGAACGACCACGGCCCGGGCCTGCGTTGGCGTTTGCAGCAGACACTGTGCTCAATACGTTTTGACTGCACCGCAGTGCTGTGGCGTCAAGCCACACCTACCTGCACCAAGTTGATTTTCACAAAAAAAGAGCACCCTGCGCTGGTTTTATAAGGACTTCAGATATAAAACTATCTGAAACCCTTAAAGCACCAGCGCAAGACGCTACTTTTTTAGATCAATGCGCGTTCAGTAATGCGGTGGCAACTCATCGCGCAAATTGCCCGGCCCGCCGTGCCCGCCCTCGGGCACTTGCTGGCGCAGTTGCCGCACTTCATTGATCAGCGCGTCAATTTGCTGCTGCTGGCGGTAAATCGTCATGTTCAGCTGTTCCAGCAAGTCGTCGGTGTAACTGGCTTTGACTTCCAGATCCATCACACGCGCTTCCAGCGTTTCTATCGACATGGGATCGCTCATGCTGCAAACGCCTTAGCCAGACGCGCCACGCCATCACGAATCTTGTCTTCGTCCGCCGTCGCAAACGACAGGCGCAGGGTGGCCATATCGGGGTTCTGGCTAAAGAACGGCGCACCAGGCACAAACGCCACACCGGCGTCGATCGCCTTCTTGGCCAGCACATTGGCATCGGCCAACTGACCGCCCTTGCCTGTCAGGCGCACCCACAGGAACAGGCCACCTTGGGGCACGGTGAACTCCACCGCATCGCCCAGCGCTGTGCGCAGTGCATCCATCATGGCTTGCGCACGCGAGGCATACACCTTGCGCATCTTGGCCAGCGTGGCGGGCATGTGACCGGCCAGCAGATATTGCGCTGCCGTGGCCTGGGCAAAGGTGCTGGTGTGCGCATCGCTGAACTGCTTGCACATGACGGCCTTGGCCAGCAACTGGGCAGGTGCAATCAGCCAGCCAATACGCAAACCAGGGCTGAGCACTTTGGACAGCGATCCGCAGTGCGCCAGCCAGTCGCGGCTGCCCAGCACTTCGCTGGACAAAGCCAGCAGGCTGGCCGGCGGTGGCGCATCAAAGTACAGATCACCGTAGGGGTCATCCTCCACCACCAGCGTCTTGTATTGAACGGCCAGCTCCAGCACGCGCTTGCGCCGCTCCAGGCTCAGCGTGGCACCGCTGGGGTTGCCAAAAGTGGGAATCAGGTACACCAGCGTGGGCTTGTGCTCGGCAATCAGCTTTTCCAGCTCTTCCACGATGACGCCGTTGGCATCAACCGGCGCACTGATGACTTCAGCGCCATACAGGCGAAAGCACTGAATGGTGGCCAGGAAGGTTGGCCCTTCGACAATCACTTTATCGCCCGGGCTGATCATGCATTTGCCCAGCAAGTCCAGCGCCTGCTGGCTGCCCGTGGTGACCATCAGGTTTTCGGCATAGACATCTTTGGCGCCTTTGGTTGCCATGAAAGCCGCCAGTTGCTCACGCAAAGGGCCAAAACCTTCTGTTGCCCCATATTGCAAAGCCATACCAGGGTTTTCTGTCAGCGCTTTATTAGCGGCCTCTTGAATACCCACAACGTCAAACATGGCACTGTCGGGAAATCCGCCTGCAAAACTAATAATTCCTGGCTTACCCAATAATTTAAATAATTCACGTATTGCGGATGTTTCTACGTTATCCAGACGTTTAGCAAATTGCATTAAGAATTTCCTTTCATTTAAAAATTCAATGCCTTATCAAATCCTGCTTGCGAAATCAACATTGCCCGACACGTTGATTTTGCTTTATTAGTTAATCTTTTCCAAAAATCCGTGAGGAGGGATAATCGTTTTTATTAATTTTAATAAATCTATCAATAAACAAAATATAAAAGACAAGCATTATCAAGTTGTTTAAATAAATCTATCCACATCTATTTATTGCCATAAGAATATTAATTGGCACACTATTTACAGCATTGAGAGCATGTGCTTACTTTGTTTTACAACATGGAGCCCATCATGCTTTCCAGCGCAACACCTTTTGCAAGAGATTTTTTCTCGCGCACCGCTCAGATAGTAGCGGTTTCCACCGCTGTCTTGGCGCTCAGTGCCTGCGGCTCCAGCGGTTCTGTGAAATCGAGTGCCGGAGGTTCTTCTGGCGGCGGTGGCGGTGGCGGCGGTGGCGGTGGCACCCCGATCACGACGACAAAAACGCCATTCACCCCCATTCAGGAAGTGATCCAGGAAACCGCCGAAGGCTCTCGCGCGATTCCGGCCATTGCCGAGGATTTAGGCGGCACGCTGGGCGGTGTCATCAGCAAAACGCCATTGGCCAGTGCTGCTGCCCCGACGCAGGGAATTTTGACCAACGTGGGTGAGGGAGTCGATTCTTTGGCACTGGGACTGGAGACAGGCCTTGGAAAAATTGGATCAACATCAGACCCTATCGGCACCACTTTGGCCAGTAGCGAGGGGCTGATCGTGAACACGGGCGAGGCAGTCTCCAGCGCGGGCGACCTCGTGCAGGCACTGGGCACCAACCTTGGCCCTGTCAAACCTGTGCTGCAAGTTACAGGCGGCCTGGTTGACAAAGTGGGCCAGGTTGTCAGCTCCGTGGGATACAAGACGGGTGACATCGTGACCAGTGCCCCAGTCTCTGGTTTGACCACCACGGTCAATGGCGTCGTCACGCCTGTGCTAGGTACAACGCTGGGGGTTGTGCAGCAGGTGGGCGATACCACGGGCCTTGGACAGCCGATTAACAACCTGCTCACCTTGGTCGGTGGCGTTGTGACAACCACTGGCAACACCGTGCAAAGCACACAGGTGCCGGTCATCTCCCCGGTTGGTCATCTGGTTGGACAGGTCGGCAACGCTGTCAGTGCACTGGGCGGGGTAGCAACATCAGGCACCAGCACACCCGGTGGCCTCTTGGGAGGCGGGGCACTGTCGGGTGGTCTGCTGTCGGGCGGCCTGCTCGGTGGCGCACTGGCAGGCGGGGGAACCACTAGCGGCGCAACGGGTGGCTTGCTTTCTGGTGGACTTTTATCTGGAGGCCTCTTGTCGGGCGGCGTCCTGATAGGCGGGAATACCAGTACAGCCGTAAGTGCTGCGAGCGGCTCAAATATTACGAGCACCACAGGAGGGCTGCTCTCGCCATTGACGTCACTGCTTGGCGGCCTGCTCCCCAAGCGCTAACCAACCAACCGCAGTCATGAGGGGGTGAGCCAATGGCTCACCCCTTGTAACCAGCAGGAAGCTTATGCCCATAAAAAGAACAGACCCCCGGCTTTTGGTTTGGCTGTGCAGCATTTGCACAGCCACTTTTGTTTTTGGACAAGCTCCGACAGGAGGCCCACTCGTCAACGTTCCGCAGCCATCATCGCCACGCCCCAGCAGCGACATCAGCGCAGAAATAGACACCCCATCTGCCCTCCAGCTAAGCAAGCAGCTGCAAACCCGCTTAACTCTCAGCACCACATTGCAGGTCAACCGGATTGATATCTCTGGGGTCAAAACCATTGCTTTCGACGATGTTGCCGCATTGTTCCAGCCGCTGTCGGGCCAGCAAGCGAGCATTGAGCAATTGGCCGCCGCCGCTACGCAAGCCACTGCGCTGTATCACAAGGCGGGCTTTCCTCTGTCTTTCTTTTACTTGCCCGAGCAAAGTTTTGACCAGGGCATCGTCAAAGTAATTGCGGTGGAAGGGCACATTTCGCGTGTAGAAGTGACAGGCGATACGGGAAAATCGGGGGCCTTGCTGGCCCAGCTGACGCAGCCTTTGCTGGAAAGCCAGCCCTTGAATGGCGAGGTTTTTGCCAAACAGACGCTGCTCATGGCGCGCATGCTCAGCCTTCAGGTCGGTGCTCAGGCGGCGATGCCAACCACCACGGATGGCGCCACCCCTCTTTTGCTCAATGTCAAGCAAGACCCCATCGTTTTTACTGTGGGGGCTGACTTGCGCCAGGGCGATCCCAAGGCCGTTGCCAACCTGACCCTCAACGACCCACTCTGGGCAGGCTCTCAGTGGCAGCTATCCAGCCTGATCGATGATCCCAAAGATGAGCGCTTTATCTCGTTGAGCATGAACCAGTGGCTCAACGCCCAGGGCACAACGCTGCAGGCGAGCATTTCAGATTTCAAAGGACATGACAACTTCTTGGGCAATACCTTGCAGGACGTCACCACGCAGCGCAAAGCGGAGTTAGTGGTCATGCACCCCTTGCAGCTTTCCAGCACCGGCAGCACAGTGATCGGGGCAGGCTTCTTTGGTCTGAACTATCAAAAAGCGTACAACTTTTCTGATTTAGGGATAGAGCTGGAGAGCCGTGAAAAAGTACGTGCGCTGCAAGCCCATTTGATCTGGCAAAAAACCTCAGCCCAATCGCAGCAGAACCTGAGCGCAAGCTTCACGCAGGGCTTGAACATATGGGGCGCTGGCTGGAAGAACCTCAACAACGCCAATCTCGTCAACAGCACCAACCCCGCCAAATTCGACTTTTCACGGCTGTCTATGGACTATGCCGTTCGGTGGCGCTTTCTCAATCAAATGGGGCTTGGCATGGGTGTGGGGGGGCAGTACACGCCGCACAGCCTGCCAATTTCTGAGCGCGTTGCTTTTGGTGGAACCCGTTATGGCCGAGGCTATCGCGCAGGAGAGGCTGCTGGTGACCAGGGGCTGGGTGTCAGCTTGGAAATCAACCGGCACTTTCCCATCAAAGATGGCAAATGGCTCAAGCACTGGGAGCCTTACCTGATGTACGAGCACGCCAAGACATGGTTTCATGCATCCGATTTCATGGGTCAAAAACTGCGCTCCAGCAGTTTCGGCATCCGGCTGGGTGACAACCGCTACTACGCGCTGGACCTTGCAGTCTCCAAGCCACAGGGAGATAAAAGCCCCTATAACCCAGAGCAAAAGGTGCGCTACAGCCTGAGCTTGACCTACCAGCTAGATCTCTGAAAGCGGTTAGCGCCACACTGCCAACCCAAAGGCTTGCGGCACTAACTTGCGGCTCTAATCAGCCGCAAAGCCAACAGCAGCGCGCGTCATACCGCAAGCTACAGCTACAGCTACAGCTACAGCTACAGCGCATCAACGTGGTTGAACAGCCCAGAGTATCGCCCCGCGGCACACCTTGCGCAGGGGATGAAGGCGCGCAAATGCATGCCTTCATCTCAGGCATCTTCAGCAAAGGGGCACGTTGCATGCGCCTGATCTCGGCCTGCAAACATCAGACCGTTGCAACCACTGCCTGGCGCAGCAGTTTGCGAGAGCGTGTCTTCGTAGAGAATGCAGTAGCACCCTTTTGCTGACTATGAAAAAAACTGACATCGAGCCATTTTTCGCCACCTTGCGCGAAGCGAACCCGCATCCGAAAACCGAGCTGCAATACACCACGGACTTTGAACTCCTGACCGCTGTGCTGCTGTCTGCCCAAGCCACGGATGTCGGCGTTAACAAAGCCACGCGAAAACTGTTCCCCGTCGCCAATACACCGCAGGCCATTTTGGATTTGGGCATCGAAGGCCTGGAGAGCTACATCAAGACCATTGGCCTGTACCGCAGCAAAGCCAAGCACTTGATGGAAACCTGCCGTATTTTGGTGGAGTGCCATGACAGCAAGGTGCCCAATTCCCGCGAAGAGCTGGAAGCTTTGCCTGGTGTAGGCCGCAAAACGGCCAACGTTGTGCTCAATGTTGCTTTTGGCCAGCCCACCATGGCGGTTGACACGCACATTTTTCGCGTCAGCAACCGCACGGGCCTAGCGCCGGGCAAGACGCCATTGGAGGTTGAAAAACAGCTGCTCAAGCGTGTCCCAGCAGAGTTCGCCGTGGACTCCCACCACTGGCTGATCTTGCTGGGCCGTTATGTCTGCCAAGCGCGCAAGCCAAGATGCTGGGAATGCTTGGTCACGGCGTATTGCGACTTTCAGCCCAAAAGTGAAGCACCAAAGTCAGGCAAATAAGCCTCCTTGAATTGATGGGCACCAAGGCTGCTCTGCCCTATGTCTTGGGCGGCTTTAGCAACAGCGCTGTGCTGCTGGTGATCTTGGCCCTGACTTACTGATTGGCCCATGATGGGTTACATGACGCTGGCAACTGGCAACTCAAGCAGATCGGATCTGCACAAAAAAACAGCCCTGCAAGACAGGGCTGTTTTTTTGAGAACAACTTGTTCTAATGCTTCTATGTGGCCAAAGGCACATTGTTGGCAGCCCGCTTTGCAGCCCAATGCTGCAGCACACGCGGCACAACCAGCACCATCAACACAATAATGACCAAGGTCAGCGACATGGGGCGCTGCAAGAAGATGGCAAAGCTGCCTTCTCCAATGGCCACCGCATTGCGCATTTGCGCCTCTGCCAAGGGGCCCAAGATCATGCCAACCACCACAGGTGCGGTAGGAAAGTCATACCGGCGCATCAGCACACCCAGCAGACCGATGCCGTAGAGCAAGAACAGGTCAAACGTGCTCTGGCGCATACCGTAGGCTCCCACGGTGGCAAAAATCAAAATGCCCGCGTACAACTGAGGACGTGGAATCTTCAGCAGCTTCACCCAAATACCCACCATGGGCAAATTGAGCACCAGCAGCATCAAGTTGCCGATGTACAGCGATGCAATCAACGCCCACACCAAAGCGCCTGCACTGGTAAACAACTGAGGGCCAGGGTTGATGCCGTAATTTTGGAATGCACCCAGCAGTACGGCCGTGGTATTGCTGGTGGGGATTCCCAGCGTCAGCAACGGAATCAAGGCCGCGGTCACCGTCGCGTTGTTCGCAGCTTCGGGGCCCGCGACACCTTCAATCGCGCCCTTGGTGCCGAACTCTGCTTTGTCTTCGCCTTTGGCCAGCTTTTTCTCGGTGGCGTAGCTCAAAAATGTCGGTATTTCGGTGCCCCCGGCGGGAATGCAGCCAAACGGTGTGCCAATCACGGTGCCGCGTATCCATGCGGGCACCGAGCGTTTCCAGTCGCGGCGCGACATGTGCACGCGTGTCACCTTGTTCTGAGAGGGCACCACCTTGCCTTCGTACAGTGCGGCGTACAACACCTCGGCCACCGCAAACAAGCCAACGGCCACCAGCACGATGTCGATGCCGTCCATCAGCTCCATCTTGCCCCCGGTGTAGCGGGCAGCGCCAGAAATCTGGTCCATCCCCACGCAACCCATCGCCAGCCCCAGAAACAACGCCGTCATGCCGCGCAAGCTGCTTTGCCCCAAGACGGCACTCACTGTAGTGAACGCCAGCACCATCAGCATGAAGTACTCGGGTGGCCCCAGTCGCACGGCAAAATCTGCCACCGCTGGTGCAAACAACGTCACGATCACCGTAGCTACCGTGCCCGCCACAAAAGAGCCAATGGCCGCTGTAGCCAACGCAGCACCGGCGCGGCCATTCTTGGCCATCTTGTTGCCTTCCATGGCGGTCACCATGCTGGCGGTTTCGCCTGGCGTATTCAACAAGATGGAAGTGGTGGACCCGCCATACATGGCACCGTAGTAGATGCCCGAAAAGAAAATCATGGAGGCGGTGATTTCCACCTTGGCCGTAATGGGCAGCAGCATGGCAACGGCCACAGCCGGGCCAATGCCGGGCAACACACCCACGGCAGTCCCCAAAGCGCAGCCAAGCAGCGCCCACAGCAAATTAATCGGTGTCACCGCAGTGGCGAAACCTTGCATTAATGCGTCAAACAGTTCCATTACAGCCACCCCGTCTGCGTCAGTCCTGGCAAATTAATGGCCAGAAATTGTGTGAAGGCCCAGAACACGGGGGCAGAGATGAGCAAACCAATCACGGCATCCTTGGCCAAAGCTTTTCCACTCAAGGTGTTTGCTTGGCCCTGCGCACGACGCAGCCCCTGCACCGCCAAGGTAAAACACAGCGTGCAGCTCACGATAAAGCCGATGTGCTCAATCAAGCCTGCATTGAGCAGCAAGCCCGCAGAGACCCAGACAAAGGGACCAATGTCTGCACGATCGCTACCGCCCGCTTCGCCCGCCTTGCGGTAGCCGCCAGTCATGGCTTCCCAGATCAGCCACAGGCCACACACCGCTAAAACGACTGCGCACAGCCATGGCAAAAAGCTGGGGCCTACCCCACCATAGCCAGCGTTGCCCGGAATCATGTTGGCACCCACGCCCATGCCAATCGCCACCCCTACCACTCCAACACCCACAGCGGCTTGCCAGCGAGCGGGCGGAATCGTGCTCGGCACAGCTTCTGGGGGTTGTGCCTGTTGCAAGCTCTCAGTCATGCAGAGCTCCTTTATGAATCAAAATAGGCTGAAACGCTTGCTAGACAAGCGTTGATAGCTCTCAATAAAGCTTCTCGCCACGGGCTACGCAACGAGAAGCTTCGAACATCACACCATGCCGGAGCGGGTCATGGTGTCGTGCAAGCTGTCGAATTCCTTGTCGACAAAGCTTGCAAACGCATCGCCGGCCAACCATGCGGGTGTCCAGTCATTTTTCTTGAGCGCTTCTTGCCATGCTGCACTCTTGGTGGCTTTTTCCAGCTTGGCCACCAGCTCATCGCGCTGTGCCTTGCTGATGCCTGGAGCGCCATAAACACCGCGCCAGTTGCCAATTTCCACATCAATGCCTTGCTCTTTGAGCGTAGGCACGTCAATGCTTGGCAAACGCTGACCCGAGGTCACACCAATGGGTTTCATCTTGCCAGTGGCGATGTATTCGGCGAACTCGCTCAGGCCACTGCCGCCCACTGTGACGTTGCCACCCAAGATGGCGGAGATGGCCTCTCCACCCCCACGGAAAGCCACGTAGTTGATCTTGGCTGGGTCCACGCCCACGGCCTTGGCAATCATGGCTGCAGCAATGTGCTCGGTCGATCCACGCGAACCGCCGCCCCACTTCACGCTGCCGGGGTCTTTCTTGAGCTGCGCCACTACTTCAGCCATGTTCTTGAAAGGCGAATTGGTAGGCAACACAAACACGTTGTATTCACTGGTAATGCGCGCCAGCGGTGTCACCTGCTTGAGCGTGACAGGGGGCTTGCCAGTGATGATGCCGCCCAACATAACGGCACCCATCACCATCAAGGCGTTGGGATCGTTCTTGCTGCCGTTGACAAACTGCGCCAGGCCAATCGCCCCAGCAGCTCCGCCCTTGTTGTCATAAGTGACGGACGAAGCCACACCCGCATCTTGCAAGGCTTTGCCCAGCGCACGGCCTGTGGTGTCCCAGCCACCGCCAGGATTGGCCGGCAGCATCATCTTCATGGCCACTGCTTGTTGTGCCCAGCTGGTTGCTGGCAGCAAACCGGCTGCTGCCATGGCAGCCATGCTCTTCAAAAAGGTATCGCGTCGCATTTCTTGTCTCCTGTTTATAAATGAGATGTCAGGATGGGCAGCACCAACCAAGGCCCGCACTGCTTACATGCATGATGCGCGCGACGCCTGTCAAAAGGCTGTCCTGCAATGACGGGGAAAACCCGAGGAAACTTCACCGCAGAAGCACTGCCCACAGTGCTAACGTGCCGGCCATGCATATTCTTTTGGTTGAAGACGACGCCGCCATGCGTGCCAGTTTAGAGCGCGCCCTGACACGTAGAGGCATGCAGGTCAGTCTGTGCGCAGATGGGCTTCACGCTGCAGCCCTGTGGCAAAGCCTGCAACCCGATGCAGTGGTATTGGATCTCAGCCTGCCTGGACGGGACGGCCTGCAAGTTCTGGAAAGCATGCGTGCCCAGAACGCAATCACGCCGGTCTTGATCCTGACCGCGCGCGGAACCGTGGGCGATCGGGTACTGGGCCTGAATGCGGGAGCGGACGATTACCTGGCCAAACCTTTTGATCTGGATGAACTGGAGGCCCGTCTTCGGGCCTTGGTACGCCGCTCACCCAGCAACATGTCCAGCCCTGCGGCACATGAAACCGTTTTTGGCACCTTGCGACTCGACCGCTCCAGCGGCGCGATCTATCATTTGGGAGTACCGCTGGAGTTCACCCCGCGCGAGCGTGCGCTGATGCAGGCATTGCTGGTGCGCCCCGGCCAGGCCCTGGCCAAAGAAAGACTGTACGAACTGGTCTTTCCCGGTGAAATCGATGTGAAGTACGAAGCGATTGAAGTGGTGGTGTACCGGTTGCGTAAAAAACTCACTGGAACCGGCATTGATTTGGTGACCCTGCGCGGGCTGGGCTACTTGCTCAAACTGTCCCAACCCAGCCAGACGCCATGAACACGCCACACGCACCCCGCACCTGGTCGCTGCGCAGGCAGCTACTCACCGGGATTTTGTTACCCGTCACCGCATGCATTGCGCTCAATATCTGGTGGGACTATCAATCCTCCCTGGAGGTGCTGCACACCGCCTATGACCGCAGCTTGCTGGCATCGGCCAAAACCATCAGCGAGCAGCTGACCGTGGATGGCTACGATGGACAGGCCCACATTCAAGCAACGGTGCCCTACTCGGCCCTGGAGGCTTTTGAGGCAGACACGCAGACCCGTATGTACTACCGGGTCTCCAACCTCGATGGCAGCCTGATCTCTGGCTTTAATGATTTACCCACATGGAGCGGCAAGATTCCAGCGCAGCCGCCTTTTGCGGCGTTGGTCGATTTTTACGACAGCACTTTCCGCGACCAGCCGGTGCGCATGGCCGTACTGCTGCAGCCCGTGGCCAGCGCCACAGGGCGAGGCATGGCCGTTATTCAAGTGGCTGAAACCTTGCAGTTGCGCCGCAACCCTGCATGGCGGCTGCTCAAAGAAACCATTTGGCAACACGGCGTGCTCTTGCTGCTGATTGTGGGCACCGTCTTGGTGGTGGTGCAGCGCGTCACACGGCCCGTGCGCGAAGTGGGCAACGCCATTGGACAGCGCCAGTCGAATGAGTTACGGCCTGTGTATGTGGAGTCTGTACCGCGTGAGCTGCAGCCTCTGATTGACGGCATGAACCGCGTCATGGAGCGCTTGCGGCTGCTCCTCATGCACCAAAAACGCTTTGTGCGTGATGCCTCCCACCAGTTGCGCACACCACTGGCTGTGCTCAAAGTGCAAGTACAGTCCGCACGCCGGGGAGACCTGCCCGCCGACGAAGCACTCCAGGAAATTGAGGCCACAGTCGACAGAGCCACCAATCTGGCCAACCAAATGCTGTCCTTGGCCAAAGTAGAGCAATTGCGCCAGCAAGAAGCACCAGCCACGCCATGGGACGCTATCGTGCGCGAAGTCTCTTTAGACTTGGCGCCATTGATCGCCGAGAAAACGCTCGACTTTGAGCTGCAAGCCGACACCCCGGTCTGGGTGCATGCCCACGAATGGATGTTGCGCGAACTGGTGCGCAATCTTTTGCACAACGCCATTCGCCATGCGCCCAGTGGCAGCGCTTTGTGGGTGGCGCTGCGCTTGACCAACCACAACCAGCAAGCATGCCTGCACATCGTCGACCAAGGCCCAGGGCTGTCTGAAGAGCTCATTCAGCGCCTGTACCAGCCGTTTTCCGCTGGCGATAGCCGCAACGGCTCTGGCTTGGGACTGGCTATTTGCCTGGAGATCGTTCAAGCCCTGGGTGGCAGCCTGGAGCTGCGCAACCGCGAGCAATCCGGGCATATTGAAGGCTTGCTGGCAATTACCACCCTTCCCATCGCTCGTACGACTTAAATCTGGCGCATTCCCCCACACACAGGGCCGCAATACCCTGAAACACTGCATGGTCAAAAGCCATGCATTGCAGCTTGTGGTGCCTTACCAAAATGCATGTGCCCATGGCTGTTTGTGTTGTAGCTATGCATTGCGTAGCAGTCTCATGTAAGACATAAATCTCAACAAACACCAGTAAATACAAGCACTGATAGCTATCAAAAAAGGAATCACAATCGCTGGCTGCTGGCGTGACATACGTGCCATGCACAAGCCAATACATTGACATAACAGGCAAGGAATCTGGAATGGGCGTTCAAGAACAGGTGAAAACAGCACGGGTGCTGGTGGTCGGCGGTGGCGTTGCTGGCGTGGAGATTGCATCCGCACTCGGCAAGCTAGGCGATCCACACATCGCATCCGTCACATTGGTTGACGCCGACTCTGCCCATGTCTGGAAGCCCATGCTGCACACCATTGCAGCGGGCACGCGCGATCTGGCCCAGCAGCAAACCACCTACCTTGCCCAGGCAACCGATGCCAACTTTGCCTATCAGCCGGGAGCCATGTCCGCCCTTGACCGCGAGAACCAGGAAATTATTCTGGATCCCATCGTGTCGATGGACGGGCGCGAAGTCGTCCCGGCACGCCGTATCGGCTATGACAAGCTGATCATTGCAGTAGGTAGTGGTGCCAATGACTTTGGTACACCCGGCGTGCTTGAGCACTGCTTCATGATTGATTCACGCCGCAAAGCCGATGACTTCAACAGCGAAATCCGCTTGCGCATGCTGCGTGGCATGACCGGCGGTGAAACCTTGCAAGTGGCCATTGTGGGAGCCGGAGCCACTGGCGTGGAATTGGCCGCAGAGCTGGTACAACTGTCTGAAAGTGCCGAAGCTTATGGGGCACTGGGCAAAGCGGCCAAGTTCCAGATCGTACTGATTGAAGCTGGGGCACGCATTCTGCCCAGCTTCCCTGAAGAAATATCAGTAGCCACCCAAAAACGTCTGGAGACCTTGGGCGTCAAAGTACTGGTCAACCGCCGCGTGCAGGCCGCTCGTGCAGACAGCCTGGTACTGGATGGCGAAGAGCTGGTGCCCGCCGGCCTGAGCGTATGGGCCGCCGGTGTGAAAGCCCCTGATTTTCTGTCCACACTGGACCTGCCCACCAACCGTGGCAACCAGCTGATCGTCAACGACGACCTGCAAACAGCAGACCCCCATATTTATGCCGTGGGCGATTGCGCCAGCTACACCCTTCCGGGTGAAGCACACCCGCTCCCGCCTACAGCCCAGGTGGCCCACCAGCAAGCGCGGTATCTGATTGAGCTGCTGCCCAAGGTTCTGTCCAGCCCCCACCCGTATACGGGCAAAGGTTTTGCCTACCGCGACTTTGGTGCCTTGGTCTCGCTGTCTAACTACGACGCTTACGGCTCACTGGGCAAGTTTGGCCTGTTCAACGGTGGCGTCATTCGTGGTCGCTTGGCCATGCTCAGCCATATCTGGCTGTATCGCTCGCACCAGGCTCGCCTGTACGGATTCTGGCGCGGCGGCTTGCTGTGGCTGGTCGATTTGATGAACTCTCGCCTGCGGCCCACCATCCGGCTGGATTGAAACAACAACGGCGTACTGCACGGTACGCCGTTGTGTGTTGCTCTCAGCGCGCGTCAGTCACTTTTGGTGGCGACACCGGCAGATGCAAAGCTGGCCATCTCACGCAAGATGGCGCACGCGGCAGGCAGCAAAGGCCATGCAGTAGCCGCCCCCGAACCCTCTCCAAGGCGCAAATGCCAATCCAGCAAAGGCTGCGCCCTCAACTCCAGCAGCATTAAAGTGTGACCCCTCTCACCCGAACGGTGGGCGTACACGCAGCGCTCCAGCACGGCGGGTTGCAAACGGCTGGCAACCAGCACTGCCGCCGTGGTGATGAAACCATCCACCACAATCACACGCCGCTCCACGGCAGCCTGCAAGATTGCCCCCACCATGGTGGCCACTTCCAGGCCCCCCATGGCAGCCAGTATTTGCAGAGGTTCGGTAATGTCTTGGTGGGTAGCCAGCACCTGCTGCAAAACCGCCACTTTGCGCTGAATACCATCTGCATCCAGACCCGTGCCCATGCCCGTCACCTCTGCCACGGAAGTACCACACAACTTGGCCAGCAACAGCGATGCAGTCGATGTATTGCCAATACCCATCTCCCCCAAAAGCAAGGCATTGCCGGGCAGCTTTTTGACCAGTTCCATGCCATTGCGAATGGCCAGCGCGCACTCTTGCTCGGTCATGGCTGGGCCTTGGCTGCAGTCTTGTGTGCCATAGGCCACTTTGCGGCGCCACAAGCGAGGCTGACCAGGCTTTGGCAACTTGTCATGCGGGTCTTGCTCACGCACCGCAAAATCACGTGCCACACCACAATCGACCACATTCAAGGCAATACCATGCTGGCGCGCCAGCACGCTCACAGCAGCGCCGCCGGCCATGAAGTTTTCCACCATTTGCCAAGTGACATCCACGGGGTAAGCCGATACGCCACGCGCTGCCAGGCCATGGTCTGCTGCAAACACCACGATTTGCGGCTCCTGCAGCTGCGGGGCATCAGTCCCCAAGATACAGGCAATGCGGTGTGCCAATTGCTCCAGCATGCCCAGCGAACCGACGGGCTTGGTCTTGTGATCCAGCAAAGACTGCACATGGGCAGCAAAGCTGGCATCGTGGATGGAAACGACCTCGGGGATCACGGTAGACATTGGCAAACCTCACAGCAAACAAAGACAGCGCCACAGCGCCTTGCAGCAAGTATGCCGCTTTCAGTGGTCTTGGCATGTGCTGTGCACCCAAACGGTCCATAAAAAAACCCGGCTACGCCGGGTCTTTTTATCTCTGCTCCATCGTTATTTACGCATGGGCTCAACCTGTGGGTGCATCATGTGTGGCGATTGGGGTGCCATGGGCGGCGCGTTGTACTGCGCTGGCGGTGCAGCAGGTACCTGAATCGTCTGTGTGTACTCGCGAATCACGCCGCCGCCTTCCACACTGCCTGAAATCTGTGGCTGGCGCACCCGTTCCACACAGGCCATGCGGTCATCATTGGTTTTAAAAATCTCACAGCGGCGCAGTGCATTGCGTTCAAGGTCACTCATCTGTGCCCCAGGCGCATTTTCCGGTCCCATGCCGCGGCGATGCTCACCGGCAACGGCTGCTGCTTCATGCTGCTGCGGCGTTGCATGTTTCTTTTTCTCAGCTTTATGATGCCCTTCTTGCTTAGGCATTCGCTTGGGCTGCTGCTTGTGCATTTCTGCGGCAGCGGGGGGCTGACCAGGCATGGCTGGTGCGGGCTGTGTCTGTGCTTGCGCGGCGATAACGCCCATGAAGGCGATAGCACATGTGCCCATGCGCAAAGAAGAGGTCCATTGCAGCTTCATTGATGTGTGCTCCTTGAATGGCAAAGTCGATGCAACAAGCATCCTTTCCATGCGGGGCACCGCCTATCGGCACAGCACGCCAACAGTTGCAGTCTCAGGCCTACACCCAGAGCACACGCTCACATTTTGATTCAAAACCACTGTTCAACGCCGAGCGCCATCCGCTCAAAAACATCATCCAGAGACGGTGTTTGCGCACCCCACAGCGCCTGCACAAACGCCGCGTTCTCAAACATGCCGTGCCAATACGTCCCCCAGATATGGCCTTGGGCGTTTTGCCAGACCAAGCCGGGCACAGGTTCGTCGGCACGTTGCGGCTGGCCAGCCTCCATGTCAGAGCGCAGTTGGGTCTGCCCGTGGTGGATTTCGTAAACATCCAGCTCCACGCCCTGCAGCGCAGCCCACGCCCCCCGCAAAGCGGGTAGCTGCACAGCAACACGGCGTACGGTTTTTTGCGGCTCAAACAGGGTCACCAGCGGGAGCAAGCCCAGCCCCGCTGCATTGCCGTCCACACCATGCAAATCAATCAATGCCTCACCCAGCATTTGCAGGCCGCCGCAAATTCCCAGAATGCGTTTACCAGCCTGCGCATGGGCGGCCACTGCTGCATCCAGCCCTTGGCTGCGCATCCATTCCAAATCTGAGGCGGTCGCTTTAGAGCCTGGCAAAATCACCCAGTCTGCCTCTGCCATATCGGCCGGGCTGCGCACCCAGATGACGCGCACGCCGGGCACGCTGAGCAAAGGCTGAAACTCATCGTGGTTGCTCATGCGCGGGTACGCCACGATGGCAATGGTGGTGTGAATGCGGCCACGCCCTGTGCTGCGGGCATCAAATACGCCATCTTCTTCAGGCAACCCATGGTCAAACTGCATGGGAATCGTCGCCACCGTGGGCACCCCTGTCTTGTCTTGCAGCATCTGCGGTGCAGGGGCCAGCAAGCTGGCGTCTCCGCGAAACTTATTGAGCACAAAGCCTTGAATCAATGCCTGCTCGTCCGCTGGCAGCAAGGCCCACGTGCCATACAGGTGTGCAAAAGCGCCCCCACGGTCAATGTCTGCCACCAGCAAACAATGAGCGAGGCAATGCTTGGCCACGCGCATGTTCACCACATCGCTGCTGTGCAGATTGATCTCTGCCGGTGAACCTGCGCCTTCAATGACCACCACCTCGTTTTCAGCGCGCAGGCTGTCCAGTGCTGCGGCAATATCTGGCCATACATGGCGGCTGCGCTCGCGCCACGGCATGCTGGAAAGCTGTGCATTGGCCTGCCCCATCAATACCACTTGGCTGCGGGTGTCGGCCTCGGGTTTGAGCAGCAAAGGGTTCATGCGCACATCAGGCACACGGCCTGCGGCCAAAGCTTGCAGGTACTGGGCCGTACCAATTTCACCCCATTGCCCATCCGGCGTAGCCACTACGCGGGCGTTGTTGCTCATGTTCTGCGCTTTAAAGGGCGCTACCTTGTAGCCCTGCGCCCGGTACCAAGCGCACAGCGCGGTCGTCACCCAGCTTTTTCCGGCGTTGCTGCTGGTGCCCAGCACCATCAGGCACAAAGCGTGGGTCTGCCCCGCTTGCGGTAGCGGCAAATTCACGCCAGCGTGCATTCGTTGGCTCATGCCATTTCCCTCTCTTGAAGTTGCGTCCAGGCCAGCGCCAGTGCCTGCTGTGATGCAGGTGGCAAAACCCCCATGCGCACGCAACCGGGCAAACCAAAACTGGCGGCATCGCGCAATTTGATGCCCTGCCCGCGCAAGGCAGCCAAATGCTGGGGCATGCTGGCATGCAGCCTGGCTGGCCAGCGTGCAACAAAGTAATTGGCCTGATGGCCGGGCAATACTGCCCAGCCCAAGTCTGCGCACAGCTGCAGTTGCTGCGTTTTCCAGTGCCGTAACTGCGCCAAACTGGCTTGCAGCCATTGCTGCACAACAGGCGTGACCCACGCCTGCAGCATGGTCACGCCGTGGGCGCCAACCACCCATGAGGCCGCCAGCTGCTGCAGTGCCGTCAGCTCATGTGGGCCAGCATGCACCGGGGCGATGGCATACGCTGCGCGCACCCCGGTCATGCCCAGGGCTTTGTTGGGCGTCCACATCTGCCACACGCTGTCTAAAAACGGCAAGCAAGGCTCTGCCACTAGGCGCAGCGGCGCGTAGGCGCAGTCCAGCACACGCCAGGTAGCAGCCGGTGCGGCATCTGCCCATTGCATGTCCAGGTTTTCATTCAGTCCCAAAGGGCTGGATGGTGCGCAGGCCCAGTGCAAACCCGGGCCTGAAGCGTGACTGGCACGGTCCACCACCGGCAAACCCCATACCTGCGCGGCCTGCGGATAGTCACCGTAATGGTGCAACGGCAAGCTCACGTGCTGTGCGCCCTGGCGCACAGCATGCATGGTGATGCGGTGGATGAATTCACTGGCGCTGCCTGCCACCACAATGCGCTGCACATCCACCCCATGAAAGCGCGCCAGTTGCTGGCGCAGCTCGGTATAGCTGGGGTCGGGGTATTGCGCGCAGTGTGCAGCTTGCAAAGCAGCCACAGCCTGCGGACAAGGGCCACAGGCATTGCGGTTGGTCGAAAAATCATGCGCTGGCACGCCCAAGGCGTCTGTGCCGCCGTGCACCCAGTCTTCAGACATAGGCCACCACGCCCGCAGCCACCAGTAGCGCAGCGCTGAGCAGCGCAACCATGGTGACCACACCTGCTGCCAAGCGCACAGCCTGCACAACGTGCGCAGCACCGGGCACACTGCCTTGTGCATTCAGTACATACACGCCGGGCTTGCCCAAGCGCACGCCCAAGGCCAGCGCCATGGCGCCCATGGGCCAGCCACCGTTGGGCGATGGAGTGACGCGTGCATCCTGGCGCAAGACCTTGCACGGCAGGCCGCGTGCCATGGCAGCCAGCAGCAATGCGGTCAGCCGTGCAGGGATCCAGTTGAGCACATCATCGGCCCACGCTGCCCACTTGCCCGCCCACTGCCAATAACGACGCTGCGCGCCCTGGCCGCGCCAGCCGGGGTAGCCCCACATGGCATCGGCCGTGTTGGCCAAACGGTAGACGGCGGCCCCGGGCAGGCCCAGCACTGCAAACCAGAACAGCGGCGCGATGACGGAGTCGCTCAAATTTTCAGCCAGCGTCTCTATCGCACTTTCACGCACCGTGCCTGCATCCAGCTGAGAGGTTTCGCGGCTGACCAGCCAGGACAGCCGCTCGCGCCCGGCAGGCAGCGATTGCTGCAGCGCAGCCTCTACCGCCAGCACCTCATCTTTAAGCATGCGCCACGACAGCAGCGGCTTGAGCAGCACACCCAGCACCAGCCCCTGCCACCACCATTGCGAGGGTGGCAACAGCCATTGACACAACGCATAGATCACAAAAAAGAGAGCTACTAGCGCGCACCAGGAAATAATTCCCAATACAAAAGACTTGCAATCTCTTGATCTATATACGCTAGGCGCTATCCATTTACCAAAAGCCCCCAGCAATTTTCCCATCAACACCACGGGGTGCAGCCACACGGGGGGTTCGCCCCACATGCGATCGAGCAGCAAGGCCACCAGCACGGCCAAAGTGCCTGCCATGATTTGCTGCGCCCAAAAGACCTGTGCAGCGCTGTCTGCGCTCCACCATTGGTACACCCAGGCCAGCGGGCTTAACGCAACGGCCAAAACCGCCGTCAGGTGAATTTCCGTCATGCCGGGTCCGCCGTCTGATCCGGGGCTGGTGTTTGGCCCCAGCGCTCATCAAACAGCATGTCTTGCAGGGGCGCACGCAGCGCCCATTTTTCTTGCTGCAACATGGGCTCGGCGTAGTAGGCCTGCACAGGCCCCAGACACAATACCGCCAGCGGGTAGCTGCCCTCGGGCATTTCCAGCAACTGCGCCAGCGCTTGGGGGTCGTAAATCGACACCCAGCCCATGCCCAGCCCTTCAGCCCGCGCCGCCAGCCACATGTTCTGGATGGCACAGGCTGCTGAGGCCACATCCATCTCGGGCATGGTGCGGCGGCCAAACACATGGGCTTCGCGGCCCGGCGGCAAGGCGACGATCAGCACCTCGGCGGCATCCAGCACGCCTTGCACCTTGAGCTGCATGAAATCTTCCTGGCGCACGCCCAGCGCCTGGGCGGTGAGCACGCGCTCTTGCTCCACCAGAGCATGAATGCCTTCACGCATGCTGCGATCGCGCACACGGATGAAACGCCACGGCTGCATAAACCCCACGCTGGGCGCATGGTGCGCGGCACGCAGCAGGCGCAGCAATACCTCATCGCTGACCGCGCCCGGCACAAAGTGGCGCATGTCGCGCCGCTCATGGATGGCGCGGTACACCGCAGCACGCTCTTGTTGTGAAAAAGGCGTGGCTGCAATGGTTTGGTAGTGCCCCAGATCGTGTGTTTCGCTCATGCCCTGATTGTCAGTCTTCAATGCCCCGCTGTGCGGGTACGCCCGCCTTAAAGGCGTGTTTGATCAACGTCATTTCGGTCACCGTATCGGCTATGTCAATGATTTCTTGCGGGCAACGGCGGCCCGTCACACAGACATGCACGTCTTTCGGGCGCGCCTTCAAGGTGTCCAGCACTTCTTGCAAGGGCAACCAGCCATAAATCAGCGGGTAAGTCACCTCGTCGAGCACCACCAGAAAATACTCGCCCGACAAAATGGCGGCCTTGGCGTGCTCCCAGCCATCGCGGGCAATCTGGCCTGACTGCTCCAGATCTTTGCTCTTCCAGCTAAAGCCATCGCCCAAGCCTTGCACGGGCATGCCCACCTGGTCGGCCAGACGGTGCTCGCCAAAACGTGCCGTAGGCACCTTCATGAACTGGAATACTTTCACGGCCTTGCCACGGCCTGTGGCGCGAAACGCCAGGCCAAAAGCCGCTGTGGTCTTGCCTTTGCCGTCACCGGTGTTGACCAAAATGAGCCCACGGCGCTCGCCCTCGGGCTTTTCGTAGGGTTTGGTGGAAGGTGGGGTTTCAATTTGCATGGTTCGGATCAGCCTGAAATTCAAAAAAAGAGCGGGCCTTTGAGCAGCCCGCTCGGCACAAGAGATAACTAAGTTGGATATTTGCGCGCTGCACAAGCAGCAGGCGCATCACAGCCCATCAAGCCGCCTGGTAAACCCGGCGCTCCAGCACGGCGCTGCCTTGCAGACGGCGCCAAGACTTGGCCATGGCCAGCACACCCAAATCAATCAGGGGCTCCAGAAGCACCACCGTCATGTAAGCGGCCCCAAAGCTGCCAATGCTGGCCAGGTTCTCAACACCTACGCCGTGGCCATAAATGGCCCAAAAGCCCACCCACAGCACGATGCCGCCCTGGTAAGCCACGGACAGCTTGAACGTCTGGGAATAGCTCAGATCGACATAGGCCATATTTTCCGGAATCACCCGGCGCGCCAACACCACGGTGGCAAACAACGGCACCAGCAAGGTGGTCACATTCATGCCGTACTGAGGCAAGTCTTGCGGTGCAAAAAACACGCTTTGCACCAGTAAGCCAGCGGCCAAGCCAATCGCAGCAGGTGCTGCGCCAAAAATCAGCAGCAGCGTGGTGCCCAAAATCAGATGTACTTCTGAGATTCCCACGGGGTGATGCGGAAAAACTTCAAAAAAGGCAAACACCAGCACCGAAGCGATGACCGAGCGCAACAGCAAAGCCACAGCACCGTTGTGTTTGACCATGCCCCAGGCCAGCTTGGCCGTATATGCCAGCGCTGCCGTGGCGGTGGCGTAACTCAACAGCAGCTTGGTTCCATCTACTAAACCAGGTTCGATATGCATGGCAAATTTCCTTCAAGGTTAAAGCTTACGAAGCAGTGGGGGTCAAAAATAAAACGGTCAACCGGGTAAAGCCATCCACATGCCTTCAACCTGGCGAATGCGGATACGGCGATCAAACACCGCCTCCAAAGCGGCATGCGTAGTGGTATCGTGGGTTGCACCCTGGTGCAGCACCGCGCCAGATTGCATGACCACCATGTGGTCTGACTGCAGGGCAATACTCAACTCGTGCAGAACGCTGACCACGGTGTGCCCGTGCATGACCAGGCCTTTCACCGTGTCCATCCACTCACTTTGGTGCGGCGGATCCAGGTTAGCCAGGGGTTCATCCATCAACAAAACCTGCGCCTGCACCGCCAAAGCCCGTGCCAGCAAAACCCGCTGGCGCTCTCCGCCAGACAATTCAGCCAAAGGCCTGTGGCGCCAACCCCAGGCCTGTGTGGTGTGCAGGCAGGCCTGGACCACGGCATGGTCTTGCGCACTGGGTGGCGCCAGCCATGGCTGGTGTGGCAGACGCCCCAGCATGACCACGTCGTAGCTGCACAGCTCTTGTGACACAGCTTCGTTTTGCCCCATCCAGGACAAGGTACGGGCGCGCACTTTCACTGGCCACGCAGCCAGCGGCTGCCCCAGCAACTCCACCTGCCCCAGCCAGCATTTGCGCGGATGCAATCCCGCCAAAGCACGCAGCAGCGTCGATTTGCCCGCGCCATTGGGGCCCACAATCGCCGTCCACTGCTGGGCAGGCAATTGCACACTCACCCCATGCAGCAGGTTTTGCTTGCCTATCTGGACAAACAGACCCCGGGCTTGCAAAGCCGCTGCAGCATGCATTACAGGCAATGCCATTGCTCAGCCCCTCCCCTGCCGCGCGGCATGGCCACGGTGCATCAACCACAGCAAGTAGCTGCCGCCCAGCAGGGCCGTCAAAACACCAACAGGCAGCTCTTCTGGGGCCATCACCCAGCGTGCCAAGATATCTGCAGTCAACAGCACCACACCGCCCATCAAACTGCTCAGCAGCGTGCTGCGGGCATGCCCCACGTTGACCATGCTGCGCACCAGGTGCGGTGCTGCCAAACCGACAAAAGCGATCAAACCAGTCTGCGCCACCGCAGTACCAGTGGCCAACGCCATCACTGCGATTAAGCCTGCGCGCATGGGTGCTAAAGGCAGGCCCAGACTGGCCGCTGTAGATTCACCCAAAGTCAAACCATCCAGCACCCTGGACAGGCACCATGCCGCTAGAGCACACAAGGCCCAAGCCACCACCATCAGCAGGCATGCCGCCCAGCCAATAAAAGCGGTGCTGCCCAGGCCAAAAGCCTTCATAGGCTGCAAGATGTCGGGGTAGCGCAGCTCCAGCATGTCGCGCACAGCCCCCAGCACCACACCCACCACCACGCCAGCCAGCAGCATGCGCAAGCTGTTTTGCACGCCTTGGGCCAGCGTCAGCGTCAGCAGTACGGCAATCGCAGCGCCAGCAAAAGCCATGCCCGTCATGCCCAGACGCTGCATCCATTCCATGCCAATGGCAGCCGTGCCGCTGAACACCATGGCAGCCGCTCCACCCAGCGCAGCGCCCGAGGCACTGCCCAGCAAATACGGATCGGCCAGCGGGTTACGAAACAGCCCCTGCGCCACCGCACCCGCCAGCCCCAGCAAAGCCCCGGCAAGCCATGCGCCCAAAGTGCGAGGAAAACGGATGTCCCACACAATTTGCTGCGCAACGGGGTCGCTGTGCATGCGCCACACGCTCTCCCACCCTGTACTGCCCACACACACACCCAGCACCACAAGACCAGCGGTAACCGCCAGCAAAAGCATTGCCAGCCAGTGACTGCGAGCCGCTGCGGTCGGCACGTGGGAGGTCTTAATTGACACGGCGCGGTGCTTTCTCAGCCAAACAACGGGCAATGATGCGGGCCGCTTCATCCATGCGCGGGCCAGGGCGCACGACGGTAGTGGATTCTTCCGCATTAAACGCGCACACACGCCGATGCTTCACAGCCTCCAGCGACGCCCAGCCCGGATAGGCATGCGCCAGCTGCATGCTGTAGTTGCCCATCAAAATGACATCGGGTCGGGCACGCAAAATAAATTCAGGATTCAAACGGGGAAAAGGCCCCATCTCGGCGGGCACCACGTTGTCTACGTGCATGCGCGCGAGCAGCTCACCAATAAAAGAGGAAGGGCCTGCCGCATATGGGCCGCGGCTGACTTCAAAGTACACACGCGCGCCTTGCACCGCCGCAGGCACAGACTGCGCAGCGGCATCCACACCGGCTTGCAAGCGCTGCCACTCGCGCTCAGCGCCTTGCGCGGGCGGCAATCCCAGCAGCATACCGATGCTGTGCAGCACACGGTGTACATCCGCCTGCGTGCGGGGCTCCAGGGCCACCGTGCGCAAGCCCAGCGCCTCCAGCCGCTCAACCACCCGCGAAGAGTTGGACAGCAAAACCACGTCGGGTTTGAGCGCCACAATCGCTTCCACGTTGGGGTCTAGCCCACCGCCCAGTATGGGCAGCGTGCTCTGTAATGTTTTAGGCCAGTTGGAATACCGATCCACGCCAACCAGTTTGTCGCAGGCACCCAAGGCACATACGGTTTCAGTCAACGAAGGCAGCAAACTGACAATACGCTGCGGGGGCTGCGCCATGGCAACCGGGCGGCCTCGGTCATCTTTTTGTGCATCCAGCGTGACATCTGCCGCATGGGCGCTGCCCAGTACAGCCGCCCACACCATGGCAGCCACACCCAGGCCAGTGCGTACGAATTTGATCATTTCAGTTGCAACGGCAATCCGGCCGCCATCAAAGTAGCGCGCTTGCATACGCTTGCCACGTCTTGGTTCAAAGTGCCCAGGGCATCGACAAAGGCACGCACCTCTTTGCCCAGGGGAATCACGCCCAAACCAATTTCATTGCCCACCACCACCACCGGACCAGGGCAACGTGGCAGAACATCTAAAAACAAAGCACGTTGCGCGCTCCAGTCATGGGCTGGCGGCTGATTGTCTTCGTGGCTATCAGTGTTCATAGGCATCATCCAATTGGTCAGCCACAGCGTTAAACAATCCACAACCACCAAGGTCTGGGGTGTGCTGTGGGTTTGCAATGCCTGCGCCAGCTGCCGTGGCACTTCTACCGTGTGCATACCCGGCACACGGGCTGCACGGTCAACCTGGTGGCGCTCAATGCGCTGCTGCATTTCAGCATCCCAAGCCTGGCCCGTTGCCACATACACCGCAGCACGCCCCTGCGCACCATCCATCCATGCGCGTGCGGCCTGCTCTGCGCGGCGGGTTTTCCCACTTTTTTGGCCACCCAGAATCAATTCCTGCCAAGGCTGGCTCGCGCTGTTATTGAGAGTATTCATATCAATCGCTGATTATGCAGACGGCACGGGTTCGTCCCATTGCACAGCTTCTGCCCCCAGCAAGGCAGCAACAGCCCGTGGGTGCGACGCAAACCATGCATGAAAATAACTGGCATAAACGCTGCCGTACTGGTAGATGGCTTCACCCTTGTCGGGCTGCACACGTTGGTTAGCGCGACTGGTGCGTGCCACTTCGGGGGCCTCGCAAACAAACCGCGAGTAATGAAAGGTGTGCCCCCGCAGCACGCCCTCTTGCAGCGCACATTGCTGCATGCCCAGACCTGCAAGGCGTGGCTGCATCTGTGCAGTGCCCGGCACAATGCCCCACATGGGCGAATGCTCACCTTGCGCATCAGCAATGCCATGGCCCAGCGCCAGCATGCCGCCGCATTCTGCCCAGACAGGTTTGCCCGCTTGCACATGGGTGAGCAAATCAGCCTGCAGCGCCACGTTGGCCATCAATTTATCGCCATGCAACTCTGGGTAGCCACCAGGCAGCCACACAGCATCGCACGCAGGCAGCCCCTCACCCGCCAAGGGGGAGAAGAAAGCCAGGTTGGCCCCCATCGCATGCAAACAGTCCAGATTTGCAGGGTAGATAAAACTAAACGCCGCATCACTGGCAACGGCCACTGTGCGCCCTTGCAACCAAGGCTCCGGTGGCGTGACTGCACCATCGGCCGGCACTGAAAACTCCACCGACCAGCGCTGCCAATCTGTCCAGTCCATCTGCCCCAACGGGGTTTCAGCCAGCGCATCGGCGGCCGCATTCAGCCGCGCCATGGCATCAGGCAGCTCATGCGCTGCCACCAGGCCCAAATGCCGCTCGGGCAGCAGCTGAGCATCTTTGCCTGCACCCATCCGCTGTACCGCCCCCAGCCACAACGCTGGATCACGCAGGCTGTTTTGCAGCATCTGTGCGTGCATGCTGCTGCCCACACGATTGGCCAGCACACCCGCCCAAGGCACGTCAGGCTGGTACTGCTGCATGCCCAGCACCAAGGCTCCAAAGCTGCCTGCCATGGCTGATGCATCAACCACCAGCAATACAGGAATGCCCAACTGCACCGCCAGATCTGCCGCTGTTGGACTGCCATCAAACAACCCCATTACGCCTTCAATCAAGATGACGTCAGCTTCTGCCGCTGCCGCTGACAAGCGCGCACGCACTTCATCCATCCCGACCATCCAGCCGTCCAGGTTGTGCACCGTCGCGCCGCTGGCCAGTTGGTGCCAGTAAGGATCGAGAAAATCAGGCCCGCACTTGAACACTCGCACGCGGCGTCCTTGCCGCGTATGCCAGCACGCCAAAGCAGCGGTCACTGTGGTTTTGCCCTGCCCAGAGGCTGGCGCAGCCACCAGCAATGCCACACAGCGGTGAGAGGAAAGAGAAGAATTCATACGCTCTTGTTTGTTTCGCAGCGAGGCATGTCAGCAGGCCTCGCTGCATTCAGCCCTTGCTAAGTTACTGAGGCATCCACTTAAGACCCACATAGAAAGTGCGCCCTGCCGCTGCGTAATCTTTGGCAAGCACGTAATCGCGATCCATCAAATTGTCGACACGTGCTGTCAACGTGAAATCTCTGGCAATTGACTTCGAAGCCGACAGATTGAACAAGCCATAGCCCGCCCAGTCATACCGCTTGTTCTTGGAATCAAATTCACTGCGCTTGCTAACCAGCTGCATCTCCGCGCCAAGCATCCAGCCCAGCCACTGCTTATATGCACTGACATTGGCGTAACGCTTGGCTCGTCGATCCAGGATGCGTCCCGTCTCTTGATTGCGTGGTGTTTGAAAATCGACAGATGCCGTCCAGTCCACATCCAGCCAGCGTGTCGCAGCGGCAAAGGTGATGCCCTGCAGCTCCGCCTGCGCAACATTCTGGTATTTTTTACTGCTGCTGTTGTATTCAATGAGGTTTGTCAAACGGTTGCGATAGGCCACCATAGAGAAGCTGTCATCACCCTGCTTCCAATGCAATCCGACTTCGGCATTTTTGCCTTCTTCGGGCTGCAGGGAAGCAGAGCCATAAATGCGGTGAAAGCGCTGATACAGCGTGGGCGCACGGAAAGAAGTGCCCGCAGAGACCGTTGCACGCCATGCGGGAGACAACGCCAGCCCGTATGCCGCACTGCCCGTGTTCTGCCCGCCAAATTCACTGTCATCGTCGTGGCGAACATTCAATTGCAGCGAATGAACACTGCCCTGGTAACCCCAGCCCAGGGCCAGCGCATTTTGCGAACGTTCCCGCTGAGACACGTCCAGATCCTTGTTTTGCAAATTGTCTTCACGGCGCTCTAAATTGGCCGTCAACGTTGCATTGCCATGCTTGAAAACGTTTTGCCACAAATAATTACGCAGCTGTGTCTCGGTGTAGCTCGGGCTCTTGGTTACGGTCTCGTACTCCACATTCGATTCACTCACGGAAATGCGGCTAGACAAGAGCGGGCTCCATTGCGCAGCCCATGACAGCCCCAAAGTTTCCAGCTTGCGCTTGCTTCGATCATCTGCCAGCGTGGAGTCGTAGCCACTATTGGACTGGCTGGTTAACGCCGTGGCTTCCAAGCGATGGTCGCGGTTCAGCTGCAACCCCAACTTCGCGTTGGCTGCATGCAGCCGATAGTCATCTTTATCCGGGTTGCTGGTGGCAGTCGTCTTTGCATCGAAACCATCAGTGCGCTCGGTTTGCACGCCGACTGCGTAGTCCCACGCGCCTTGCCCCCCTGACAGCCCGGCATCTGCCTTGCGGGTACCTTGGTTGCCGAAACCAATCGCAATATGCGGCAAGAAACCGGTTTCACCCTTTTTAGTGAAAATCTGAATCACGCCTGCCACGGCATCAGAGCCATATACAGCGGCCGCTGGTCCGCGCAGTATCTCCACGCGATCAATGCTCGCCACTGGAATGGTCTGCCAGTCCATACCGCCACTTGTGGACTGCGAGTCCACCCGAATCCCATCCACAAATACGGCTGTGTGCTGGTTGTTAGCGCCTCGCATAAACAAACTGGTGCTCGAGCCCATACCACCGGTACGTACCAGCTGAACACCTGGCTGACGTGCCAAGATCGTCGCCAGATCGCTGAAGCCACTGCGTTCAATTTCCTCGTGACCAACCACCGTCATGTCCGCCAGCACATCTGACAAACGCTGTTCAGTGCGTGTGGCTGAGACGACCACCTCATCCATCGAAGCAGCGATGGACGAAATCCACGGTGCTGCAGCCAAGAAAACCGCCAAGCTCACAGGGCGCAGGGCACACGACGACGCGACGCACAAGCGTCGTTGTTCAAACAAACTCATTTGAGAAATTCAGAGAAATCCACCCGTACTGACCTCCCCGCCAGCAATGGGTAATACCATGTCCATCAAAAAAAGACACACCTGTGTTGGCCGGTATCCGGGCTGGTTCATCAACGCCATCGCCTTCCCAAATGCTTGTTCAAGGCATTCAGTGGCTTAAATGATGGGTGAGCGTATGACTAACGCTAAGAACTCACCGTTGCGGGGGCAGCGCAGGCTAGGTGGTACTGAAGGCCAGCACCATCACCCTGCTTCCCGTTGAACTGCAAACTTGTGAACCAAGTTGCGAGCACCAACATTTGAGACGCCAATTCTAACGGCGCAGACAAGACTCGGCACCAAGCATGATTGCGCGTGAACAACATGGCATCTGACTCAGCAACGTAAAACAGCGACTCATTGACAGCTTGAAACAAGCTCAGGTAGCTATATCTTGTCATCTGCCATAAATTTGCAATTCACGCCAAAGTGGCAGTCCTACAATTAGAGCAATCCATGACGACACCATCTATTCTTGAGCCCATTGCTGAGCGCGTAGAACTGCTACTAAAAAAGTATGAAGCGCTGCAACACGCCAATCACTTGCTCAACCAAGAGATTGAAGCTTTGCATAAAGAGCGAGATTCGCTACGTTCGCGCTTAAAGGCAGCGCGCGCACGCGTGGGTGACTTGATTGAACGTCTGCCTGCCAATCAGGAGACCCCGTGAGCCAGTTAGAAATTCAAATCCTGCACCAAGACTACCTGCTCACCTGCCCTGACGGCCATGAGGCACAGTTGATGGAGGCAGTGGAACGCGTTGACCAGCAGTTCCAGCAAATGCGCGACAACAGCAAACTGCGCTCGCGTGAGCGTGTGGGTGTTTTGCTGGCCGTGAACCTGGCCTATGAAAATCTGGAACTACGCCACCAGCTTCAGGCACTCCAACAACAGCTGGCAACCCAGCAAGGCACAGCGCCAAGCAATGATTTAGAAATTGATGCGCAACGCTTGAACAGCCTGGAGTTACAAGCCGCCCACGATCTCAAAGCCGCAGATCAGTTGCTGCAACGTTTGAATCAGGTGCTGGACAGTGAAACCACCATCACAACCGCAACCAATCCGGATGAAACAGCAAATCAGGAGTCACTGAATGTGGCATCTACAGCCAGTGCTGATATGGAAACGGTTACGGCCAACTTAGACAACGACATGCACATGGACTTGGTGCAACCAGCATCAAAAATTCTGTAAAATCGAGTCTGTCTGCAAACCGCCGGGCTTTATATTACCTTGAACCAATGCTCATTGAGCACGGGCTTGATACATTGCCTAGCAAGCGCGATCGTCTCGCGTTAGACGAACCCAACGCTGGGCTGCTCTCGCCCACCTGAACCCCCGGTTCAGGTTGAGGGCTCGGTGGCTTTGCAGACACCTTTCACTGCTTTTCAGCACCCCTCGCACAGCGACAGCCTATCTAGCGGCACCACACAGATGGCTTATAAATCAAGTCCATCCACAGCGCCCACAAAGAAACGGCAACCAGCATAAACCCCGCTGCACGCACCCCCCAGCCAGAGCGCACCAGGCTCAATCGCCCGCTCAGCCAGCGCCATGCATATGGGGCAGCAATCAACCACAGCGCTCCCCCACAAGCAAAAGCAACCATACTGACGGCCCCCGTCAACGCGGTTCCACTGAGCGCTGCCACCAAAATAGCGGAATAAAGCAAACCGCAAGGCAGCAATGTCCAAGCCATGCCCGCAAAAAGAACACCCCCGCGCATCGACAAGACCGGTTGCACGTTTTTCCACATCGACCTGCCCGCGCGCTCCAGCCAGACTGGTTGCTGGCCCTGAAACAGCATCAGCAAGCCCCACGCCAAAATAGCCAGATGCATGAGCACCCAGACTGGATGCAAAGCAGACGTACGATCAGACAGCCATGCAATTTGCTCCATGGCCAATGCAGCAAGCGCACCCAGCAGGCCATAACCCACCAGGCGACCAATATGAAATTGGAGCGCACTCCAATTGAATGCCGCGGGATGTTTCTGCTGCATGCTGTGCATTTGCACGGCTTTTTGATGCCCATGTATCACTGCATGGCAAGGAGCTGCACACATGGCAAGACAATGAGGCCCCCCTACGAGTCCCATGAAAAATGCAGTCCAGACCAGTGAAAATGCCATAAGGATCAGATGATCCGCGAGAACCTTGCGCGGTTGCGGTCTGCTTGCAAATAACGGTCAAACACCAGGGCAACACCGCGCACAAAGAACCAGCCTTTGGCTGTCACCTTGATGCAGTCATCCAAGATTTCAACAAGGCCCTCTTCTTGCTGAGAAGCCAGCGCTTCAATCTCTGACGCGAAGTACTTTTTAAAATCGATCAGCCAAGCGCTGTTAATAGATTCAAAGAGTACTTCGCCTTGGCACATGATGGTCATGATCACGGCCCGACGAATGGTGTCATCCCGCGTCAACGCCAAACCACGGACAACAGGTAGGCGGTCTTGGTCCAGCAAGTCGTAATACTCTTCCAAGGTCTTCGCATTCTGACTGTAAGTGGCACCAACACGACCAATCGCAGACACGCCCAGCGCAATCAAATCGCAATCCGGTTGCGTGCTATAGCCTTGAAAATTACGGTGCAGACGTCCTTGGCGCTTAGCAATCGCCAATGCATCTTCAGGCAATGCGAAGTGATCCATCCCCACATACACGTAGCCTGCATCGATGAAGCTAGCGATGGAAGAAGACAGCATGCCCACTTTGTCGGGAGCAGAAGGAAGGTCCTCTTGCAGGATACGGCGCTGCGGCTTAAAACGCTCAGGCAGATGCGCATAGGCATACAGAGCAATCCGATCTGGACGCAATGCCGCAACCTGCTTCAACGTACGAGCAAATGACTCTGCATTTTGCTTGGGTAAGCCGTAAATCAAATCAACGTTGATCGACTCAAAGCCCAGTTCACGCGATGCCGCCACCAGATCAAACACCTGCTCTGCAGGTTGTTCACGGTGTACCGCTTTTTGAACCTCAGGATCAAAATCCTGCACCCCAAAGCTAAGGCGGTTAAAACCGATCTCTTTGAGCACAGCCAAGCGCTCACGCGTGACGGTCCTTGGGTCTACTTCAATCGAATATTCACCAGCCGGGTCAAATTCAAAGCGCTGACCCAGCATGTGCCACAGCTCACGCAACTCTTCATCCGTAAGGAACGTGGGCGTGCCCCCGCCAACGTGAAACTGACTGACTACCTGCCCGCGACCACAGTGCTGCAGGTGCAAATCCACCTCGCGCTCCAAATAGCGCATGTAGGTGACAGCACGCTCATGGTGCTTGGTAATAATCTTGTTGCAGGCGCAGTAGTAACACAGGGATTCACAAAAAGGAATGTGCACGTAGAGCGACATTGGCTGTTTTGCCGCAGCTGTCACTTTGCGCTGCTTCAACGCCAAGATATAGTCATCATCACCAAATGCCTCCACAAACCTGTCAGCAGTGGGGTAAGAGGTATAGCGTGGGCCAGGCACGTCATAGCGTCGCAAGAGTTCGGGGGTGACTACAGTCATGAATCTTTTTTCCTTGTTGCCCCTACTTTGCAACAATTAGCCACGTTTATCCTTGACTTGAATCAAGGGGGCGATGTAAAAGCAATGCCACAATTTGATTCACATCATTCGTAAAACCAATGCCACAATTTGATTCATATCATTCATGGCTGCGCTCTTCACTTCGATAGTTCCGTTTCTATTTTTTTAACATCTAGCCTACGTCTTACTCATAGACACATGGGCTTTTGAGTACATGACTCCACCATCCATCAAAGTAACCTGTTCCAACTGCAATCTGCGCGAACTCTGCATGCCTGTCGGCCTGAGTGAGCAACAGTTGCAGCGCATTGATGACATTGTGGCAACCCGCCGCAAAGTCAAACGTGGAGCAACGCTGTTTCGCAACGGAGAAGCCTTCACGTCGCTGTATGCCATTCGCACGGGTTTTTTCAAAACTTGCGTAGCAACCGAAGATGGCCGGGATCAAGTGACAGGCTTTCAAATGGCAGGCGAAATCATTGGCCTGGATGGCATCGTCAATGATCACCACACTTGCGATGCCGTTGCACTCGAAGATGCGGAGGTTTGCGTCATGCCGTTTGATGGGCTGGAGGAAATTTCGCGCGAAGTGACTGCCCTGCAAACACATGTGCACAAAGTGATGAGCCGCGAAATTGTGCGTGAGCACGGCGTCATGCTCCTGCTTGGCAGCATGCGTGCTGAAGAGCGCCTAGCAGCTTTTATTCTGAACTTAGTACAGCGCCTGCACGCACGGGGGTTTTCCTCGTCAGAGCTGGTGCTGCGCATGACACGCGAGGAAATCGGCAGCTACCTGGGCCTCAAGCTGGAGACAGTGAGCCGCACCTTCTCCAAATTCGTGGAAGAAGGCATGGTCGAAGTAAAACAACGCCACGTACGTATTCTGGACACGGCAGCATTGCAGCGCTTGGTGAACAGCCAGCACGAGAGCAATAAATAAGCAAATTGCACGCTGGTTGATTCAACCCAAAAAACCTCCCACGCTTTAGCTTTGGGAGGTTTTTTTACGGTCAACTTTTGCCATACAAGGCTCTTGCCCTACCAATCATCGGTAGAGCGCAATAAAATTGCTCTCAGGATACGGAAGGTTGTCCGTTAACTTCTGCTGCCGACATTGACAACAGCATCGTCAAATAGCCCGTCGCTGTAAATACTGCCCAAAAAATAAAAAAGGCAATCGTATAGACAGCACTGCGCGATAGCTCAACACTTTGCCCCCACCACGACATATCCATAGGGTCAAACACAGAAAAAACCAGCATTTCCATCACACCAGCTGCCAAAAAAGCAGGCCAAGCAATCCACATCCAGCGTTGTGCCAACATATGTCTTCCTTTGTGGTTTAGTTCAACGCCTTTATTGTGCACACAGTATTTTTAAAGTCAGCGTGGGACAAATACCAAATAAAAAAAGATAGCTGCTTGCGCTTATTCAAAAAGGATTTCAAAGTCATTGATACTCAAATCCCTTGCGATATAAGCGCAAGCAGCTATCTTTAGCAGTAAATGCAAATTATTTTGGAGCCAAATTAGGCAAATCTGCATCCGGTGTTGCTGCGTGATTGCGCACTGCATTGGCAGGCGCATAGCTCTTGTCCTGGCTGCGCAACTGTTCGTTGATGTTCACGCCTTTTTGGTAGTAATCCGCATCCACAATCGGATCAGCACCACGCGCAGCGATCACCGCCGTCAAAATACCGGCCACCACCACAATCGCCGGTCCAGACAAGACCAGCCACACGTGGCCGTATTTCCACCATGGGCCAGATCGTGTTTCCAGTTTCTTTACGTTCTGAGACATGCCAAACTTTCTTTCATCTTTAGACATGGTGCGCAGGGCTTGCACCCCACCCACCGCAAATAACGTTTTCTTAGCGTGGCACTAAGAAAACTGATTTTTCTCGAACGTGGCCTTTGCCACTTTGCGCAGAAATCTCGAACTCAATTGGATGCGAGCCTGAATCTGCAGTTCCATACGGAATTTGCACCCGCACAGCCACACCACGCGTCTGTGCTGAATCCACCGCAACCTCGCGCCCCTCAACCAGATCAATGCCTTCAAGGCCATTCACTGTCACCGTATAAATTTGCGCTTCTTCTGTGGCATTCATGACTTGCAGACGGTACACGTTCTCCAGCTTCCCGCCCGCAGCAATGCGCGCCAGCGATGCACGATCTCGGATCACATCTACTTTCAATGGCTCGCGCACCGCCATGCTGAACACCATTGCCGCAGACAGCCCCAGCAAAATGGCTGCATAAATCAACACTCTGGGGCGTGCAATCCGTCTCCAGATCTGAGCTCCTGCCCATCCTTTGCTGACTGCATTTTCCGTAGTCAGGCGAATCAAGCCTCGTGGGTAGTGCATGTTGTCCATGACGTTATTACATGCATCAATACACAAACCACAGCCAATACATTCGTACTGCAGACCATCGCGAATATCAATACCGACGGGGCAAACCTGGACGCACAGTTTGCAGTCAATGCAATCGCCCAAACCTTGTGCTTTGTAATCCACTTCTTTTTTGCGAGGACCCCGATTTTCACCACGTATAGCGTCATAACTGACAACCAAAGTGTCTTTGTCAAACATCGCACTCTGAAAGCGCGCGTAGGGGCACATGTATTTGCAGACTTGCTCGCGCATATAGCCTGCATTGCCGTAGGTGGCAAAACCATAAAACAGCACCCAAAAAATCTGCCAGCCGCCCTCTAGAGCCCATAACTCGCCAGCCAGCTCGCGGATAGGTACAAAGTAGCCAACGAAAGTGAACCCCGTCCACAAAGCGATGGCAATCCATAAAAATTGTTTGAGCGTCTTGCGCCAGACCTTCTCTAACGTCCAACCGGATTGATCCAACCGGATACGCGCACTACGGTCGCCTTCGACTTTGTGCTCAATCCACATGAATATCTCGCTATACACCGTTTGCGGGCATGCAAAGCCACACCACAACCGCCCCGCTACCGCCGTAAACAAAAACAGCGCCAAAGCACTAATGATGAGTAAACCCGTGAGGTAGATGAAGTCCTGTGGATACAGCACGTAGCCGAATAAATAAAAGCGGCGCGCACCCAGGTCAAACAAGACCATTTGCCGCTGCCCCCATTCCAGCCACGGCAAGCAGTAAAAAAAGAGCTGCGTCAGCCACACCATCGCCCAACGCCAATTCATGAATTTTCCGCTGATGGAGCGCGGATAAATCTTTTTATGCGCTTCAAAAAACGATACGGTTTTTTCCTGGCTTTCCGCTTTGATAGGAATGGTTTTTTGCGGTTTTTTCTGCTCGGAACTCATGGGTCACACTCCCTAAATCGCACCAAAGAAAAAGGCGGCACACAGTGCCGCCTTAGACATCATTACGATGATCAGTTAGCTGTTCCAGGCTTGTTAGACAAGCCCCAAACATATGCGGTCAGAACGTCAATCTGTGCAGGGGTCAATTTCTTGTCCTGCGCAGGCATTTCGTTCATCTTGCCATTGGTGATGATGTCAACAATGGCTTTTTCGCCCCAGCCGTGAAGCCAGATGTCATCTGTCAGATTTGGCGCGCCCAACAAGGTATTGCCCTTGCCATCCATGCCATGGCAAGCTGCACAAGCCGTAAATTTAGACTTACCCAGCGATGCCTTCAAAGAATCATGAGGGCTGTTAGACAGGCTCAAGACATAGTGCGCCAAGTTACGCACATCATCAGCAGTACCAACCACTTCAGCCTGAGGTGGCATCATGGACATACGACCTTGGGTAATGGTCTGCTTGATATTTTCTGGTGCACCACCGTGCAACCAGTCAGCATCAGCCAAGTTAGGGAAACTCTTGCCGCCACGTGCGTCCGAGCCATGGCACTGAGCGCAGTTGTTCATGAACAAGCGCTCACCAATTGCCATTGCTTGGCCGTCCTTGGCTACATCTTCTGTACTCATAGCAGTGAAACGTGCATACATAGGCTCCAGTTCCGCTTTGGCTTTTTCCACCTCTGCTTCATAGGCTCCCACTTGGCTCCACTGCATCTTGCCAGCATAAGCACCCAAGCCGGGGTATGCCAACAGGTACAGCAAGCTAAACACGATGGTGATCACGAACATCCATATCCACCAGCGTGGCATAGGATTGTTCAGTTCGCGCAGGTCTTCGTCCCACACGTGGCCGGTCGTATTATCGCCATCAGACACTACCTTTTTGCGGGCAGTAATGATGAGCAGAACCAAGCAGGCGACGATGCCCACAATGGTGATGCCTGCGACATAGACCGACCAGAAGTTATTTACGAAATCGCTCATGGGATGTTCTCGTTCTGGTGGAGAAATCAGTCTTGTTGGAACGGCAGCTGCGCCGCTTCATCGAAACGTGCCTGATTGCGGCGGGCATACGCCCACCACCAGATACCGATGAAAAGCGCCATCGAAACCAACGTTGCAACAATGCGCATGGTGGTGATGTCCATAGACTGATCCTTTTTACTTAAGCGCGGTGCCCAGACCTTGGAGGTAAGCAATCACTGCTTCCATCTCGGTCTTGCCCTTGACTTGCTCAGCAGCACCGGCGATTTGCTCATCGGTGTAAGGCACGCCAACCGTACGCAACGCTGTCATGCGCTGTGCAACCACAGTGTGGTCCACCGCACTTTTTGCCAGCCATGGGTACTCAGGCATGTTCGACTCTGGAACCACATCACGAGGGTTGTTCAAGTGAATGCGATGCCATTCATCGCTGTACTTGCCGCCCACGCGGTGCAGGTCAGGGCCAGTTCGCTTTGAGCCCCATTGGAAGGGGTGGTCATACACGAACTCACCAGCAACAGAGTAGTGACCGTAGCGCATAGTTTCTGCACGGAACGGACGAATCATCTGCGAGTGACAGTTGTAGCAACCTTCGCGAATGTAGACATCACGGCCCATCAACTCCAGAGGCTGGTAAGGCTCAACGCCTTGCACAGCTTCTGTGGTCGATTTTTGGAAAAACAGAGGCACAATTTCCACCAGGCCACCCACAGCAACCACCAGCAAGATCAAAACGATCATCAAAAAGTTGCTGGTTTCTACCTTTTCGTGGGTAAAACCCTTGGAGGCCTTATCGTTATTTACAGACATTTTTGGCTCCTCGTACTTAGGCGTGAGCAGGGTTAACGGCAGGCACTGCCACCTTCACAGAACGACCCGAAGCCACTGTCTTCATAACGTTCCAAGCCATGATCAGCATACCGATCAAGTACAGCAGACCACCGATTACGCGAATCACGTAGAAGGGATAAGAAGCCTTCACGCTCTCCACAAAGGTGTACGTCAAAGTACCGTCAGCATTCACAGCACGCCACATCAGGCCTTGCATCACACCGGAGATCCACATCGCAGCGATGTACAGCACGATACCGATGGTTGCCATCCAGAAGTGCAGCTCAATGGCCGACTTGGAGTGCATTTCGGTTTTGCCGAACAAGCGAGGAATCAGGTAATACAACGAACCCATGGTGATCAAGCCAACCCAACCCAGCGCACCAGAGTGCACGTGACCGATAGTCCAGTCTGTGTAGTGCGACAGAGCATTCACAGTCTTGATTGCCATCATGGGGCCTTCGAACGTGGACATGCCGTAGAACGACAGGGACACGATCAGGAAGCGCAAGATAGGATCTTCACGCAGCTTGTGCCATGCACCAGACAAGGTCATCACCCCGTTGATCATGCCGCCCCAAGAAGGTGCCAACAAAATCAGCGAGAACACCATGCCAACGGACTGTGTCCAATCAGGCAGTGCTGTGTAGTGCAAATGGTGCGGACCGGCCCACATGTAAGTGAAGATCAAAGCCCAGAAGTGCACGATCGACAGGCGATACGAGTACACAGGACGACCTGCTTGCTTGGGTACAAAGTAGTACATCATGCCCAAGAAGCCAGCTGTCAGGAAGAAGCCCACCGCATTGTGTCCGTACCACCACTGCACCATCGCGTCTTGCACGCCAGCGTAGGCAGAGTAGCTCTTCATGAAGCCTGCTGGGATGGCTGCACTGTTCACCACATGCAGCAACGCTACAGCGATGATGAAGGCACCAAAGAACCAGTTGGCCACATAAATGTGCTTGACCTTACGTGTGCCAATCGTTCCAAAGAACACGATGGCGTAGGACACCCAGACCAAAGTGATCAAGATATCGATAGGCCACTCCAGCTCAGCGTACTCTTTGCCGGAGGTAAAACCCAAAGGCAAAGACACAGCTGCAGCCACGATCACCAATTGCCAGCCCCAGAAGGTGAAGGCAGCCAGCTTTGGCAGGAACAACGTGGTTTGGCAGGTACGCTGCACCACGTAGTAGCTCGTTGCGAACAAGGCGCATCCGCCGAACGCAAAAATTACCGCATTTGTATGCAATGGACGCAGGCGTCCAAAGCTAAGCCAAGAAATACCGAAGTTGAGTTCGGGCCAAGCCAATTGGGCAGCGATAAAAACGCCGACCAACATGCCTACGACCCCCCAGACCACGGCCATGATAGAAAACTGCCTAACTACGGTATCACTGTAGTGTGCAGCACTAGTTTTTAGAGAATCCATCGGGCACCTCTTAATATGCAGTCGAAAGTGTTCACTGTTATGGTTTTTACGTTGTTGACAAACATCAATCGTCTCGAAGAATGCGCTCCGCCTCTTGTTCGACGCTTTCAAACTGTCCGCGGTAAATCGCCCACCACAAGCCTGCGGCGATGATCAAAACAAGAACCACGGACATCGGGATTAAGAGATAGAGAATTTCCACGACAGGACTTTCAATCAGGCTGCCACTGCGGTCACACCAAGCGCCCGCACAGACTGCTCATCCGGTATTGCAGCAGCTCGTAACGGCAATGGTTTCACCAAGCGGGCTGCGTTTAGTACAACCAGTACAGAGCTCAAAGCCATACCCAGCCCCGCAAGCCAGGCAGGCATCAACCCCGCCATTGCCAAAGGGATGCAAACTGCGTTGTACAGCGCAGAGAAAAATAAATTTTGGCGCACAACACGCAGCGTCTTGCGAGCCAACAAAACCGTTTGCAGCACCAGCTCCAAGTTATCGCCCAGCACAACAAAGTCTGACTGGGCCCGAGCCAAAGGTACAGATCGGCCAAAAGCGAATGACACGTCAGCACCTGCCAAAACAGGGCCGTCATTCAAGCCATCTCCAACCATGCCAACGCACTTTCCAGCCGCTTGGGCAGCACGGATGCGCTCCAACTTCGATTGCGGAGAGCACTCTGACTTGTAGTCTTCAATACCCAGCTCTGCAGCTACGCGCGATACAGCAGGCGAGCCGTCACCAGAAAGCAACTGCACCCCAACCCCAAGTTGTCGCAGCCCACCGAGTACCTGAATCGCCTCACTTCTCACTCCTTCATTCAATTCAAAGGAGGCCAAGACTTGAATATTGGTTGGAGATACTTCTAATGCCAAATACACGGCTTGTACATCTTCTTGCCATTCATTGGCACCTGCTACAAACGCACGCGACCCCAATCGCACCCATATTGGGGCCTCATCTGTTCCTGTAACGGCCCGAACTTGTGCCCTCAATCCATGTCCACTCAGCTCCTCCACTGACAGGACTTCCCACTTTGACACCCAAGACAATCCAAAACCTGCGACTGCCTTGGACACTGGATGCATTGAATTTTTCGCTACTGCCGCTGCCAGCCCCTGCCACAAGGTCGCATCCGACTCATCCAGGACCGACATGCGAGAAACTTGCATTCCATCTCGCGTCAACGTTCCAGTCTTATCAAAGACCAACGTGTCAATCGATGCCAATACTTCAAGCCCCTGCAAATTGCGCACTAACACGCCATGACGAGCAAGGGTCCCTGCAGCCGTCAACATAGCCACAGGTGTTGCCAACGAAAGTGCACACGGACACGTGACAATCAAGACTGCCGCCGCAATCATGAGAGCTCGCCCAGGGTCTAAGGGCCACCAATACACAGCTGATGCAATAGCCAATACAAGCACAACCACCAAAAATGGCCCCGCAACCTTGTCCGCCAACTGCGCTAAACGCGGTTTCTGGGTGGATGCGCTCTCCATCAAGTTCACAATCTGTGCGAACTTTGTCTGCCCACCGATTCGCTCTACCAGAACTTCTACAACAGCCGTCAGATTGAAGCTGCCGGCAATAATCCGATCACCCTCCGCACGAGATACAGGACGCGACTCACCAGTGAGCAATGCCTCATCAGCCTGGGTACGCCCCTTCAAAACAACACCGTCTACAGGGAATGCTTCCCCGGGCAGGATGCGCAGCACATCACCCGGTGCAATATTTCGCAACGCGACACGGTGAAACTGGCCATCAGAAGCCTGCTTTTCAATACTGTCTGGCAGCCGATTGAGTACTGCATCCAGTGCTCCAGCTGTACGATCACGCAGTCGAATTTCCAACCAACGCCCTGCAAGCAAAAAAGATACAAACATGGTCAAAGAGTCGTAGAAAACCTCTTCACCAAAAATACCTTCGGGCGAGAATGTGCCAATCGTGCTGACAATAAAAGTGATGATCATGCCCAGAGCGACAGGCATATCCATGCTCACACGACGATTTCTTAAATCGCGCCATGCACCACTAAAAAATGGGCCGCACGCAAAAATCAACATGGGTATACAAATAACCCATGAGGCCCATCGCAAAAGCCGCTCAAACTCCATGAGCAAATCACCAGGCTGCGCGTTATACGATGGCCATGCATACATCATGACCTGCATCATGCAAAACGTTGCCAGCAGCCAGCGCCACAAGGCTTTGCGATACTGCGCCTGACGCATTTCACGTGCCACCGCATCTCGCGCTGGCACGGCGCGATAACCGACCTTTTGCACTGCCGCCATCCACTGTGAAGGAAGCACTTGAGAGGGCTGCCATACCAAACGCGCGCGTTTGGCCGCGGCACTCACGTCAACCTGCACAATCCCAGGAACAGCACGCAAGGCATCTTCAATCACTAGGGCACAAGTTGCGCAATACATACCCTCTATGGCAATCTGTGAATCCCAAACCTCAATGTCTTCTGGCTTGAACGCTTGAATTTGCTGCTGCCCGTATGGCTTTCCGAAACTCACCCACTCCGCAGGATCATCTAGTAAATGCAGGCCGCTATTGGCTGATGAAACGTCTGCATCGGATACTGTCTGCTCCTGAGCGAAGGGCGACTGTGAAAGAGCTTGTGGCATGACCGCAAGGGTACCCACAACCCCCCCAGAGACATTGACTTACATCAAGACCAACCAAGCCGCACGATTTATGCTTAAAACGTCAGCAATGAAAACTTGGAGATAAAAATGTACGAACGCATTCTGGTTGCTACCGATGGATCCTCACTGTCCGACAAAGCTGTCAGCCATGCTATGGATCTGGCAAAGCTGAGCGGGGCATCTGTGGTTGCCTTAAAAGTCATACCGCGTTATCCCCGCAGCTATTTGGAGGGCGGCGCGACGGTTGACCTGTCAGAAATCAAGCGCATCGAAGCACAATGGGCAGACCAAGCACAGTCCGTACTGAACAAGATCAAAATGGACGGAAAAGCAATGGGCGTTACCGTCAAGACCAGCATTGCAAAATCTGACTTGATTGCAGAGTCAATCATTGCTGCAGCTGATAAGCAAAACGTTGACTTGATCGTGATGGCATCGCATGGGCGCAAAGGCATCAAGCGCTTACTACTGGGCAGCGAAACACAGCACGTACTGACACACTCTCAAGTGCCCGTACTGGTTCTACGTTGAATAGGTCAGTGCTTATAAAAAAGGTCCTTACGGACCTTTTTCATTTTTTACACAAAATTTATTTATATATAAAATATTTTCCAAAAATCACCAAAATTCAAACGCACTCGTAATAAATCGTTCTTTTGGTTTTTTCAAAAAAGTGTGAAGTACGATACGGCAGCACATTATTTCCGCGTTGACCACTGACATAAAATAAAAAAAATAGATTGACCAAAGAATCTGAAAAAATCTATTAAAAAAGCATGTTCAATGAATGCATTAATTCTGAAATGAAATAGATTCCAGTATATTGAGATCTATTTATCAGCAGCCTCTAAAGCACATTTAGCATTCAAAAATTCGCTGTGCGCTTTTCAATAAAAGCATTCACCCCTTCGCAATGCTCTGTCGACGCAGCGTAGGCATAAGGGGCATGTACAGCTTCATTACGGGCCAAACTTCTCATAGTCTGTTTGTTCAAGCGCGCTGCCTGTGGTGACAAGCTTGCAATACGCCGCGCAGCACCCTCGACCTGTTCGTGCAATTGACTCTCAGACAAAGGCTGTGCGCACCATCCCGTTGCTGCCATGTCTTGGGCAGAAAACACTGCAGCCTCCAGCAGCATACGCTTTGCAGCATGCATACCCACTGCCGATGAAACCAGATGCAGCTCTTTTGGTGCCATGGGAAACCCCAACTTAGCAATAGGTGCACCAAAGCTGGCATTTTCTGAAACCCATCGCACATCGCAACAACTGGCAATCTCTACCCCTGCCCCCATACAAACACCGGTAATGCTTGCCACAATTGGCACATCACAGGCCAGCATTGCATTCAAACCTCCCCACACCTCTTCTTCATGAAATGCAGCCAAGCTATCGGGGTCAAATCGAAAGGCTGGATATTCTGAAATATCACCTCCAGCACAAAAAGCACCCCCATGGCTTTGAACGACTACACAGCGCGCCATGCGGTTGCCTTGAATTTCTTCAAACACAGACTTCAATTGACGCCACATTTTGCGCGTCATAGCATTTAGTTTTCCAGAATTGATTATCTCTACACGCAATATACCCGCGCAAGACCCTTGAACTTGCGACCAAGGCTGCATAGTGATTTGTCCACTCATGCGCCAGCCTCTTCAGAATTCTTATAGAAAAGATTCGTAAGCCCCATACTCTTCAAACGTTGAGCCCATTGCATCGTGTCTTGCTTGACCATCGCCGTAAAAGCCTCTCCATACACGTCACCCCACCGAATGCCCATCGCTTCGAAATTGGAAGACATCCCCGCGTCGCTACCCATACGCTCAAATACCTCCACCATAGTGGCAGCTTGCGCATCAGATAGTTGCCGCGGAGCAAACAATCCATACCACGTCACCCTCTCAAGAGAATGAACACCGAGTTCTTGCGCACACGGTACATCTGGCAAAACATTGGTACGCTGTGTCCCAGTGACCATCAGTGGCTTCAAACGACCGCTGCGAATATGTGGCAAACAGGAAACCAAGCCATCAATCATCATGTCCACAGATCCCACCAGCAAATCTTGCATTGCCGGCCCTGCACCACGAAAATGGACAAACTCAAAATGCAAAGATTCTTGATGCTTCAAAATTTCTGAAGAGATGTGGCTAGACGAGCCAATTCCAGCAGTCGCCATGCGATAGCGAGCAGGCTTACGACTTAAATCAGAAAGCAGCTCCATGGCCGTACGCGAACGCATGCGTGCGGGATTAACCAAAATCACTTGCTGAACGGCTGCCACCATGGCCAGCGGCCGCAAATCGTCAATAAAATCAAACTCATCGTTGTTGATCAATGCACGTGCCACAGCCAAATAGCTGCCACCAAGCAATAGATTCTGTCCATTTGCCGCAGATTTTGACGCGAAGTTTGCACCTTGCATCCCTCCTGCACCACCTTGATAAATCAACCGCAGCGGCTGCAGCGTCTTGCGCTCAAATGATTGAGCCAATTGCTTTGCCAAAATAGCACTCGAGCCCCCTGCTGGGAATGGAACAATCAAATTAACCGGTTTGCTTGGCCATGCATTTAAAGAGGACTTTGCGCCATTGGCGTTTTGCGCCCACACAGGCGGCATGGCCGCCAGTGTGGCCAAGCATTGCAAATACGCACGCCGATCTAACACGCAGGGCTCACTTTCTTTCTATTGTTTTCGCCAGAACCTCTGCCTTTACACCGCTGAACGTCGTTGAGCCCATATCCACATCATTGCACCGCCCACAATCATCGGAATACACAGCCACTGTCCCATGCTCATCCCCATAGACAGGATGCCCAGGTAAGCATCCGGCTCACGGAAGTACTCTGCGATAAAGCGAAAACTTCCGTAGCCGATTAAAAATGCGGCAGCAACTTGCCCAGGCTTGTGCTCCTTTCGCGCGTATATCCATAGCAGCACGAAAAGTAGTACACCTTCCAGTAAAAATTGATAAATCTGAGAAGGATGGCGCGGCAGCATAGAACCGCTTTGTGGAAAAACCATACCCCAAGGCAGCTCAGGGTTCGAGAAACGGCCCCACAACTCGCCGTTGATAAAGTTACCAATACGCCCTGCAGCCAAACCGGTGGGCACACACGGAGCTACAAAGTCCACAACGTACAACCAAGATCGTTTGCGCGAATAGGCAAACCACAACATAGCCCCTATCACACCCAATAAGCCACCATGAAAGCTCATCCCACCTTCCCACACTGCGAACACCTCTAAAGGGTGGCTCAGGTAGTAAGCAGGTTTGTAAAACAGGCAGTAGCCTAACCGCCCCCCGACAATCACCCCGATCACGCCTTGAAACAATAAGTCTTCTACATCCCTGCGTGTCCACGCAGCATTGCCTTGCAAACGATTGAAAGGTGGATGTTTCAGCCGGCATATGCCCAACCACATAAACAGGCCAAAGGCTGCCAAATACGTCAGGCCATACCAATGGATGGCAATCGGCCCTAACTGTAGGGCTACGGGATCAATCTGTGGGTACATCAGCATGATGTGCATTGTGCCGCAGGCCAGCAGCACCGTGATGACACATGCGTGCCATAAAGAACCAATCGCGAATGATTCTGCGTTTCGCATGCATGCAATGCGACAAGCTAGGGTTTATCAAACGCAATTTGAAGTAAACCGAGCAGCCCACCATACTCAAGGCTTCAGCTACCCATAAGAAAACAGAACTATGCAAGGTCATCCTGAAGTCATCGCCTGCCTGAATGAATTGTTACGCGGCGAGTTGGCTGCTCGCGATCAGTACTTTATCCACTCCCGCCAATATGAAGATCAAGGTTTTATGCGTTTGTATCAACGCATCGACCATGAAATGGCAGAGGAAACTGCTCATGCCGACATGATCTTGCGCCGCATTCTATTTTTAGGCGGCAGACCAGATATGCGCCCCCACCCATTCACAGCGGGTAATACCGTCGAGGAAATGCTGCACAAAGACCTGGCGGTGGAATACCAAGTGCGTGACAATCTGCGCACTGCCATGGTGCTATGCGAAAAACACCAAGACTTCCAATCGCGTGATTTGCTCCTGGCGCAGCTCAAAGACACGGAAGAAGACCACACCTACTGGCTAGAAAAGCAGCTGGGACTTATTCGCATGATGGGCCTAGCCAACTATCTGCAATCGCAAATAGGCTCGATAGCCTAAGCTTCTCACACACAGTAAAAAGTCAGGTGCAAGTATTTTTACTGTGTGCATACCTTTCCTCTAAGGCCGCTGTAGATATGCCTCAAAGCAAAGTAGGCATGCATGCTTCATGCACCTAGGTACGCCACCCACTGCAAGTGGGCGTCACCAAACCATCTCACACTCTACTCAGAGATAACTTTTCCAAAGTTAGAAGCACAGCAGGAACTTGCATCCTGTTTTCTGCATGAATGCGCCACTATCGAGCATTTGGGACTGCTTGCAGCAAGAACCCACAAACCACCCCACTCAAGGAACCAAATTCAGTACCGTGCAAGAAGAAAAGTGACGCATGAGCTACGCGACGCAGTGGCTTCTTTATGGGCAGGGAGAGGACATGTCTCATCGTTGAGCCGTTAGTTCGCCACGCGCCGACAACGCATTCGTTTCGGAAAAGTAAAAAGCCCCAGCATTACTGCTAGGGCTTTTCTTTTGGGGCGATCAATGGGGCTCGAACCCACGACAACCGGAATCACAATCCGGGGCTCTACCAACTGAGCTATGACCGCCGTAACTTGTGTATCTAGGCTGCTTTAAAGCGGCCTAGATACTGATCTGGGGTGGCTGATGGGGCTCGAACCCACGACAACAGGAATCACAATCCTGGACTCTACCAACTGAGCTACAGCCACCGGAAGAGATTCTTATTATAGCTGGTTAATTTACCCCTCTACGGGAGCCAGCTATGATTTTTTCACTCAGGGGCGCGAAACCTTGAATTGGACCTTGAATTTCTTCTTGAGCAATTCATAGTAAGCAGCGCCTTCTGCAGTGCTCATCAATTGTACATACTGCAGCGAGGCTTGCCGGGCTGAATCAGCACTTCTCTCAGTGGATGGCAAAATTTTATTCACTTTCACGATCGCATACCCTGCATCACCCAAACCAACGCCTTCCCAAGCAGGTAAAGCATCGGTTTTAGCTTGCAACGCTGCATCCAGCACCTGGCGAGGCATACCCAACGGATTGTCACGCGCAACGACAACGGCTGGCAGCAGCCCTTGTGCCTTGGCTGGATCAGCGCGCCACTCTTTGAGTTTGGCTTCACCAGCTTCACGCGCCAATACGACGGACTGCTGCTCAACATACAAAGTCTTCACGCGTGCTGCCACTTCTTCAAATGACAGCTGCTTTGTGGGTTGATAGCTGACCACGCGACCAGCAACCATTTGGTTGGCACCCAGATCAATGGCATCAGTATTGCGCTTGTTGTCAATGCTGTCGGCAGAGAACAAGGCATCCAAGAACGCCTCATTGGCCAGAGGCCCTTGTGCATCAGGACGCGGTTCACGCGTAACGCCATCCACAACTTGCAACTTCAAGCCCAGTTTCTCTACCGCGGGCTGCAGACTTTCCGCTTGCTCATACACCGTATTAGCAAACACCTCGGCAACTTCGGCAAATTTACGTTGCGCTTGCTGATCCTTCAGATCATTTGCGATTTTTTCGCGGACTGACGCAAAACTTGGAACTGGAGGTTGCTTTACATCTGTCAGTTCAATGATGTGGAATCCAAACTCTGACTCCACGACACCACTGATAGCGCCCTTTTCCATAGCAAAGGCTGTCTGCTCAAACTCAGGAACCATGGCACCACGTGCAAAGAATCCCAAGTCACCACCAGCCACTGCAGAGCCAGCGTCCTGGGACTCTGCCTTTGCAACTTCAGCAAAACTGGCTGGATTGGCCTTGACCTTGTCGTAGATGGCTTGCGCTTTGGCTTTAGCTGCCTCACGCTCAGCTGCAGGCATGCTCTTGGGAGCATTTATCAAAATATGACTGGCACGACGCTCTTCTTGACCACCCGCCAAGCGAGCTGCATTTTCTTTGTAGTAAGTCTGCAGATCAGATTCATTGAGCTCGATGCCGTCACGCACCGTTTTCAAATCCAGCACGACGTACTCCACCTTCGCTTGTTCTGACTGCTGAAACTTCGCCAGATGCGTTTGGTAGTAAGCCTTTAGATCCTCATCATTCACCTTGACCTGGCTTACGAAATCCTTGGCCATGAATTGCGCGACTTGGATTTCGCGACGCTGCAAAAAGGCATCCATCGCAGCATTGACCACAACAGGCGTTGCCAATGCTGTATTCATCACATTGCCGACCACCTGCCCCAAAGACATATCACGGCGCAGCGAAGCCTCGTAACCTTCAGGCGTCATGCCCTGCGCAGCCAGCAATGCACGGTATCCATCCGCATCCAAGCTGCCATCAGCTTTGCGCAAACTGGCAATTGCAGGAATGTTTTGCAGTGTGCGCGCCAGCGCTTCATCACTGGTCACCAAGTGCATCTTCTGTGCAGCCACCTGAAATACACGGTCACGCACCATCCGCTCCAAGCTGGCATAGCGCGCTTCTGGCGAGTCCAATAACTTGGAATCCATTCCAGGGTTTTCTGCACGTAGCCGGTCACTCTCGTACCGATGCGTGTTGTCCCAGTCATTTTGGGTAATGTCTTGCCCATCGACACGTGCAACTGTCGGGCTAGAGCCCGAGAAGTAACTCTGGTCGATACCGACAAAAATGAACGAGGGAATGATCAGCAAGAACAGCAAGATCATGACGAACTTGGAGTGCTTGCGGATTGATTCGAGCATAGTCAATCTTTCTGAGGATACATAAAAAAAGGCGAACCCACGCTCGCCTTTTTAATGGAATAGCGCAGACGCAAACGTTTTGCAGCACGCAAACCAAATAAGGAAACTCAAAGATTCTACCTGCTCAACCCTTCCATGCATTCAGCAGTTGCATCAACTCTACGCACCAGTGATCACTGGCTGCAAATAGACAACAAAAAAGCACCTTGGCTTATGCCAAAGGTGCTTTTGGGGATTGAAGTGGTGGGTGCTAACGGGGTCGAACCGCTGACCTACGCCTTGTAAGGGCGCCGCTCTACCAACTGAGCTAAGCACCCGCTGTGAAATAAAAAAAGCATCTAGATTGCTCTATATGCTTTTTACAGTGGGAAGTGGTGGGTGCTAACGGGGTCGAACCGCTGACCTACGCCTTGTAAGGGCGCCGCTCTACCAACTGAGCTAAGCACCCGCTGTGAAATAAAAAAAGCATCTAGATTGCTCTATATGCTTTTTACAGTGGGAAGTGGTGGGTGCTAACGGGGTCGAACCGCTGACCTACGCCTTGTAAGGGCGCCGCTCTACCAACTGAGCTAAGCACCCCACTGTTAAAACTTTGATCAGTTCAAAGCGTCTTTAAGTGCCTTACCTGGACGGAATTTAGGCACCTTAGCTGCTTTGATCTTGATGGCATCACCGGTACGTGGATTACGACCAGTGCGTGCAGCACGCTTGCCAACTGCAAAAGTACCAAAACCTACCAAAGAAACTGTACCGCCCTTTTTGAGGGTTTTCTTCACTGCATCAATCGTCGACTCCAGCGCGCGAGCTGCGGCAGCTTTGGAGATATCGGCGTTATTAGCAATGTGCTCAATCAGTTCAGTCTTATTCACAAGATGCCTCTCGAGAAATGGTTGTTGGACCGCCTTTGTGACAGAGTTTAAAACTCAACACCGCATGGTGCTTGTCAGCGTTAGGCGAGATTCTAGTCAGGTTTGCCAGGCATTTTGACGAAAAAACGATTTTTTTACCGCTTTTGCTCGAAGTGACTTTCCGCATTGACAAATGCATCTACCGTTTCATCTGCGGCAGGCGTTCACTTTTTACACGCCCCCGCAGATAGAGGCAACAAAAAAGCGCCGAAGGTGTGTCCTTGGCGCTCTTGCGTTGTGCAATGCAAGCTAGTTCTTGACGCGACTGCGAATCTCTGGAATTGCTTTTTGCAAGTAATACACCATGGACCACACGGTCAGCACCGCGGCAATCCAGATCAAGATTTGCCCCCACAAGCGGGTATCCACAACACCAAACAATACGCCGTCATACAACATAAAGGGAATAGCCACCATTTGCACCGTTGTCTTGAGCTTGCCCAGCATGTGCACAGCCACACTCTTGCTGGCGCCGATCTGTGCCATCCATTCACGCAAAGCAGAGATTGCGATTTCGCGGCCAATGATGATCAACGCCACAAAGACATCGGCACGCTGCAAATGCACCAGCACCAGCAACGAAGCGCACACCAGAAACTTGTCTGCCACTGGATCCAAGAAGGCACCAAACGAGGAAGTCTGGTTCAAGCGCCGCGCTAAAAAGCCATCCAGCCAGTCAGTAGCGGCAAAGACGATGAACATCAACGCCGCAATCAGGTTGCGGGTTTCCGGTGTGAATGGCGCGTAGAACACTCCGACGATCAAGGGGATCGCGACAATGCGCGTCCAGGTCATCAAGGTGGGAATGGTGAAGAACATGGGCGCGATTGTGTCACGCCTGACGCACTTTGAACGCAAGCGTGTACTTGGTAAAACTGCGTAGGTAGACAAGCATCAATGCAATGCGCGGTAAATATCATCGGCCAAACTGGCAGAAATACCGTCTACCGTCATCAGATCTTCGATGCTGGCATTGGTTACACCACGCACGCCGCCAAAACGCTGCAGCAAGCGGGCGCGACGCTTGGGGCCGACACCTGGAATGTCCTCCAGACTGCTTTGCCCAGTACGTACTTTGGCGCGCTGTGCACGCATGCCTGTAATGGCAAACCGGTGTGCTTCGTCACGGATCTGGGCAATCAGCATCAAGGCTGCCGAGTCGTGCCCTAAATAGACTTTAGGGCGACCATCGGCAAACACCAGCTCTTCCAGACCGACTTTGCGGCCTTCGCCCTTTTCGACCCCCACGATCCGGGACAGGTCCAGCCCCAGCTGGGTGAATACTTCGCGCGCCATGCTGACCTGCCCTTTGCCTCCATCCACCAGCACCAAATCAGGCAAACGGGGTGCGCCGCGCTCGGGCTCTGCGCCACCGGCGGCCTGCAAAGCATCTGCCACGGGCTGGTAACGCCGTGTCAGCACCTGCCGCATGGCGGCATAGTCATCGCCTGGGGTAATGCCTGTGATGTTGAAGCGACGATATTCACTGTTTTGCATCTTGTGGTGGTGAAACACCACGCACGAAGCCTGTGTGCTCTCGCCTGCCGTGTGCGAAATGTCAAAGCACTCAATTGTGAGTTCATCCAGGCGCTCCTGCGGCAAGTCCAAAGCCTCGGCCAGTGCGCGCGTACGTGCTTGCTGAGAGCCTTCTTCTGCCAGCAAACGCGCCAACTGAATGGCTGCGTTCTGCTCGGCCATCTCCAGCCAGATGCGACGCTGTTCACGGGGTTGTTGCACGGCCGTGATTTTGTAGCCGGCCTGCACTGACAACGCCTGAATCAACGGCACATCGACCCCCTCACTCATGACCAGCACGGGCGGGATAGGGACATCGATGTAGTGCTGCGCCAAGAAGGCCTCCAGCACACGCACCTCTACCGATTGCTGCTGCACCTCGTCCTCGAGCTGGTAAACGCCCATGGCGTCGTCCAGTTGAGAAGGAAAGTACGCGCGGTCACCCAGATGCCGGCCACCGCGCACCATGGCCAGGTTCACGCAGGCGCGCCCACCTTGCACCCTGACTGCCAGGATGTCCACATCTTTATCGCTGGTGGTTTCAATCGCCTGCTGGTGCAGCACGGTGGAGAGCGCAGACATTTGATTGCGGATTTCTGCCGCTTTTTCATACTCCTGCCTTTGTGCATGCTCCATCATGCGGGCCTCCATTTGCTGCAGCAGCTCCTGCGTTTCACCGCGCAGCATGGCCTCGGCGTTGCGCACATCGGTGGCGTAATCCTGCGGGCTGATGTGATTGACACAAGGGGCAGAGCAGCGCTTGATTTGAAATAGCAAGCAAGGGCGAGAACGGTTGGCAAACACCGTGTCTTCACAGGTCCGCAATCTGAATACTTTTTGCAGCAGCTGGATGCTTTCCTTGACTGCCCATGCACTGGGGTAAGGGCCAAAGTAGCGGTGCTTCTTGTCGGTACTGCCGCGGTAATACGCTATGCGCGGAAATCGCTGGCCCGGGGGGCTGCTTGCATCACCATCGCGCACCGATGCACCGGTCAACTTCAGATAGGGATAGCTTTTGTCATCCCGAAACAGAATGTTGTACTTGGGGTGCTGGGTTTTGATGAGGTTATTTTCCAGCAGCAGCGCCTCTGCCTCTGAGCGCACCACCGTGGTCTCCAGCTTGGCAATTTTGCTGACCATGTGCCCAATGCGCGTGCCACCATGGTCTTTCTGAAAATAGCTGCTGACGCGGCGCTTGAGATTGCGCGCCTTGCCCACGTACAGCAACTGGTCTGCTGCATCGAAATAGCGGTACACGCCAGGCAGCGACGGCAAAGCCGCAACCTGGGCCAATATTTCAGGAGAGTGCTCAACAAAAGACATGCGCGCATTGTGGCGTCTTGTGCAAAGCCCGCACAAAAACGCTTTGCGCTTTTTCAAATAAATAGCTGTCAGCGCTTGTCATACCTGCGTTAGCGGTCAATTTTCTGCACAAGCTGCTGCGTCTGTAGCAATCACGCACAGCCTGGTGCGCCGGCCCGCCTGCGCTACCATCGCCCGCCCGCACTCTTGCGGATCTTTTTGACACAGCCATGCCCACTGCAACACCCCGCTCCATGCCCGCCCAGCGCTGGGATATTTTTTGTCAGGTGATCGACAACTATGGAGATATTGGTGTGTGCTGGCGTCTGGCGGCAGAGCTGGGCGCACGTGGCACGCACGTCAGCCTGCGCATTGACGATGCATCGGCTCTGGCATGGATGGCTCCGCAGGGTGCACCGAATGTTCACATCCTGCCGTATGACGCAGCAGCCGACACCGACACGCACGCCGATGTCGTTGTTGAAGCCTTTGGCTGCGAAGCGCCTGGTCCTTATCTGCACGCTTTGGCGCAGCGCCACGAGCAATGCCTGACAGAGGGTGCGCGCCCGCCTGTGCTGGTAAATCTGGAGTATCTCTCTGCCGAAGACTATGTAGAACGCTGCCACCGGCTGCCCTCGCTCATCATGTCTGGCCCCGCCGCTGGCATGACCCGCTGGTTCTTCTACCCAGGGTTTACAGCCCGCACGGGCGGTTTGATCCGAGAGCACCAGCTGCACACCCGCCAGGCCAACTTTGACCGCACCACATGGCGCGCGCAACATGGCGTGCGCAGTGGTGAACATGCCATTTCGCTGTTTTGCTACGAGCCGCCCGCGCTGCCTACCTTGCTGCAACAGCTGGCCGCGCCCAGCCCTGGCTTTGCACCACGCTTGCTGGTCACGCCAGGGCGCGCTGCGGCCGCCGTACAAGCGCTGGACAGTGCCCAGCGCCTGCATTCCGTCTATTTACCCGCACGCACGCAAGTGGCTTTTGACGAAATGCTGTGGGCCTGTGATTTGAATCTGGTGCGCGGCGAAGACTCCCTTGTCCGCGCACTGTGGGCGGGCCAGCCCTTTGTCTGGCACATCTACCCGCAAGATGACAACGCCCACCATGCCAAGCTCAATGCTTTTTTGGACTGGCTCCGGGCTCCTGTCAGTTTGCGCAGCTTTCACCATGCCTGGAACGGCCTGGCAGACGCCGCCACACTGCCCACAATCACCCCTGAATTACTGCAGGAATGGCGTGCCTGCGCCCTGCAAGCGCGAGAAAAATTACTGACACAAAACGACTTGATCGCACAGCTACAACAGTTTGTGGCAGAAAAAAGCTAAAATCTCGGTTTTGCCCTCCTGATCGGCTGCCACGCACGTGTGCAGCTTCGGCATTTTGGACGGCTCCCGCCGCGGAACATGCGGCAGGCTTTTCCGCTTTCAAAAGCGACATGCTTGCCTGCTGTGTTGAGCGGCTTCAACCCAACCAGCTAAGCAAGCTATGAAAATCGCACAAGAAATCCGCGCCGGCAACGTGATCATGCACGGCAAGGACCCCATGATCGTTCTGAAGACCGAATACGCTCGTGGCGGCCGCGGTGCAGCCACTGTGCGCATGAAGCTCAAGTCCCTGATCGGCAACTTCGGCACAGAAAACGTGTTCAAGGCCGACGACAAGATCGACAACGTGATCTTGGAAAAGAAGGACTGCACTTACTCCTACTTCGCTGACCCGATGTACGTATGGATGGACTCCGAGTTCAACCAGTACGAAGTGGAAGCCGCCAACATGGGCGACGCCATCAACTACCTGGAAGACGGCATGGAAGCTGAAGTCGTGTTCTATGACGGCAAGGCCATCTCCTGCGAACTGCCAACCACTGTGGTGCGCGAAATCACCTGGACTGAGCCAGCCGTCAAGGGCGACACTTCCGGCAAGGTGCTCAAGCCTGCCAAGATTGCAACCGGTTTTGAAGTGGCTGTGCCTTTGTTTGTGGCCCAGGAAGACAAGATCGAAATCGACACCCGCACTGGCGAATACCGCAAGCGCGTGTAATGACAGGGCAGCGCCAGTCGCTGCCCGCCATGCAAAAAGGCTTCCTACGGGAAGCCTTTTTTATTGTCTGATTTAAAAAGATAAGAGCGCACAGCGCTTGCCAGCATTAGTTTTAAGATACATAGGACATTGAAATCATTGATTCATAAGCGTTAACAGCTCCCTTTTTATTTTATTGATCTCCATCCGCTCTTGGCACGCTTTCTGCAGTTAACCCAACCGGCTGGCGCGGTTGCACCAATCTGGAAACAGGTAAACCCCAATATCTGTTTGGGTTGCATCTTTTTAGAATCGCGCCACTTTGCAATAGGCACAGGTTCTTCTTCAGGAGCTAGGCGGTTATGGCGACAACGACCATTGGCATCAAGGTAGACGAGTTGATGCGGGACAGACTCAAGGCTGCAGCCCTGCAATTGGGCTGCACGCCGCATTGGCTGCACAAGCAGGCGTTGCAAAGTTACCTAGAAGCGATCGAGCAAGGTAAACCACTGCCTGAACTGCAGTACCTGGGTAGCACCAGTCAGGGCGATGCAGTAGAACCCGAGCACCTGCTTGACGGTGGTCAAGCCTATGCACCGTTTTACGCACTGGCCCAAGATGTGCAAGCACAAAGCGTGCTGCGTGCTGCCATTACCGCCGCCTACCGCCGCCCTGAAACCGAATGCCTGCCCTTGCTGATGGCCCCTGCCACCAGCACCCACCCCACGGGCGTGCACGCACTGGCTGCGCGCCTGGTACAGACCTTGCGCGAAAAGCGCCACAAAAAGACGTCGGGCGTTGAAGCGCTGGTGCAGGAGTATTCGCTCTCCAGCCAGGAAGGCGTGGCCCTGATGTGCCTGGCTGAAGCATTGCTGCGCATTCCAGACCGTGCCACGCGCGATGCACTGATCCGCGACAAGGTCAGCAAGGGCGACTGGAAGTCGCACACCGACTCCCCCTCCCTCTTCGTCAACGCCGCCACCTGGGGCTTGATGATTACCGGCAAGCTGGTCAGCGTGCACAGCGAGCAAAAGCTGGGCTCTGCGCTAACCCGCCTGATTGCCAAAGGGGGCGAGCCCCTGATTCGCCAGGGTGTGAATACCGCCATGCGCATGATGGGCGAGCAGTTTGTCACCGGACAGACCATTGCGGCAGCGCTGGCCAACAGCCGCAAGCTGGAAGAAAAAGGCTTTCGCTACTCCTACGACATGCTGGGCGAGGCCGCAACCACCGAAGAAGATGCCGCACGCTACCTGCAGTCGTACGAGCAAGCCATTCATGCCATTGGCCAGGCCTCGCAAGGCCGTGGCATCTATGAAGGCCCGGGCATCTCCATCAAGCTGTCGGCCCTGCACCCCCGCTACAGCCGCGCCCAGCGTGAGCGCGTGATGCAGGAGCTGTTTCCGCGCCTGCTCAAGCTGGCCGAACTGGCCCGCCACTACGACATTGGCCTGAACATTGACGCCGAAGAAGCAGACCGCCTGGAGATCTCTTTCGATCTGCTGGAGCAGCTGTGCTTTGCGCCATCGCTGGCAGGGTGGAACGGTATTGGTTTTGTGGTGCAGGCTTACCAGCGCCGTGCGTATGCTGTGCTGGACTGGATCATTGATCTGGCCCGCCGCAGCAAGCACCGCCTGATGGTGCGTCTGGTCAAAGGCGCGTACTGGGACAGCGAAATCAAGCGCGCCCAGGTGGATGGACTGGAAGACTACCCCGTGTTCACGCGCAAGCTGCACACCGATGTGTCATACCTGGCCTGCGCCCGCAAGCTGCTGGGTGCACCGGAGGCCATCTTCCCGCAGTTCGCCACACACAACGCCCACACACTGGCCAGCATTTACCACATGGCTGGCAACAACTATTACCGGGGCCAGTACGAGTTTCAATGCCTGCACGGCATGGGCGAAGGCCTGTACGAAGAAGTGGTGGGCGATACCGCCAACGGCAAGCTGGCCCGCCCCTGCCGCATTTATGCGCCCGTAGGCACGCACGAGACCTTGCTGGCCTACCTGGTGCGCCGCTTGCTGGAGAACGGTGCCAACAGCTCTTTTGTTCACCAAATTGGGGATGAAACCGTCGCCATTGAGCAATTGGTGGCAGACCCCGTGACCGCAGCCCAGGCGCTCACCCCGCTGGGCCGCCCCCATGACCGCATTCCAGCCCCTGCCGATTTGTATGCCGCGCAAGCACGCAGCAACTCTGCGGGCGTGGACTTGAGTAACGAGCAGCGTCTGGCCTCTTTGTCGGCCGCGCTGCTGGGCAGTGTGGCACCGCTGACGGCCCAGCCTGCCAACGCTGCGCACCTGACCGCACAAGCCATTCACAACCCATCCAATGCCAGCGATGTACTGGGCGAGGTGCGCATGGCAGGCCATGCAGAAGTGGCGCTGGCCATGGCACAGGCCCAGCACGCAGCCCCCATCTGGCAAGCAACGCCGGTCAATGCCCGCGCACAAGCCCTGCAACGCGCTGCCGATAGCATGCAGGCGCAACTGCAACCGTTGATGGGCTTGCTGTGCCGCGAAGCCGGCAAGACTCTGCCCAATGCGATCTCGGAAGTGCGCGAGGCCATCGACTTTCTGCGCTACTACGCGCAGCAGGCTGAGGAGCACCTGAACAACGACAGCCACCGCCCCTTGGGCGTGGTGGTGTGCATCAGCCCCTGGAATTTTCCGCTGGCCATCTTTACCGGCCAAGTAGCTGCGGCGCTGGCAGCCGGCAACGTGGTGATTGCCAAACCGGCGGAGCAAACCAATTTGATTGCCGCGCAAGCCGTAGCCATGCTGCACCAGGCTGGCATTCCAGAGCATGCGCTGCAACTGCTGCCCGGCGACGGCGAGACCGTTGGCGAGGCCTTGGTGGCGCACCCGGCCACAGACGCCGTGGTGTTTACGGGCTCGCACCCCGTGGCCCAGCACATTCACCGCACGCTCTCGCAGCGTCTGGGCAGCCACGGCAAGCCGGTGCCGCTGATTGCAGAAACCGGTGGCATCAACGCCATGGTGGTGGATTCATCGGCGCTGTCTGAGCAAGTGGTGGGCGATGTGCTGATGTCCGCCTATGACTCTGCGGGCCAGCGCTGCTCAGCCCTGCGCCTGCTGTGCCTGCAAGACGATAGTGCCGACCACGTGCTGCACATGCTGCGCGGTGCCATGCAAGAGCTGCGCGTTGGCAACCCCGACCAGCTGGCCACCGATGTAGGCCCCGTGATTGACGCACAGGCCAAGGCAGATATTGAAGCCTATGTCGACACCATGCGCAGCCAGGGCCACCGCGTGACGCGCCTGGAGCTGCCCGCAGAATGCCGCCACGGCCACTTTGTGGCGCCCACGCTGATTGAAGTGAGCCGTGTACAGGACCTGAGCCGCGAAGTGTTTGGCCCCGTACTGCATGTGCTGCGCTATGCCCGCAAAGATCTGGATGCCCTGCTCGAAGAGATCAACCGCTTGGGCTTTGGTTTAACGTTCGGTGTGCACACGCGCCTTGATGAAACCGTGGCCCATGTCTCAAGCCGTATCCACGCTGGCAATATTTACGTGAACCGCAACGTTGTGGGTGCCGTCGTGGGCGTACAGCCGTTTGGTGGCGAAGGCCTGTCTGGCACCGGCCCCAAAGCCGGTGGCCCGCTGTACCTGTTCCGCCTGCTGGCGCAAGCGCCCGTGCTGTCGCAACTGCCCATCAGCACTGCGCGCGGCACACAAGCGTTGGCCATTGCCGCTGACCAGCACGTCATGCTGGACGGCCCCACTGGCGAGGTCAATCAATACCTGCTGCTTGCACGCGGCCTCATCTGGTGCATGCCCGCCACCGTTGAAGGGCTGCACGCGCAGTGGCAGGCATGTCACGCCACCGGCAACACCCTGCTGCTGCAAGACAGCGACAGCCTGCGTGCACTGGTTGTGCAATGGCAGCAACAAACACCTGCCGCTCAAAACGCTGCTTTGCAATGGGCCACCGATGCCGAGATTGCACAGCTGCCTTTGCAGGCGGCACTGGCCGAAAGCGACACCGACGCCCTGCTCCCCCTGCAGCAGCAGTTCAGCGCGCGCCCCGGCCCTTTGCTGCTGGTTCAGGGGCTGACCACAGAAGACATTCGCAGCGGCGAGCGCTACCGCCATGAGCGTTTGCTGCGAGAGGTCAGCATCAGCACCAACACCACCGCAGCCGGTGGTAACGCCAGCCTGATGATGGTGGGTTAGCCCCATTCCTTTTGCCATCACAGCTTTCTAAAGTCCCTTTTTCCCTCTGACCTCTCATTTCCAACCCTAGGAGCACCGCAGCATGAAAACTTCTTCATCTTTCAAGACTTTGACCAGCACCGTGGCACTGGCCTGCGCCTTTGGCGGCCTGATGAGCGCCGCTCAAGCAGAAACCACCGTGCGCCTGGGCTTTGCAGCGCCGTTGACTGGCCCGCAAGCGCACTACGGTGAAGACATGCGCAACGGCCTGACGCTGGCACTGGAAGAAGCCAACGCCAAGGGCATCAAGCTCGATGGTGATACCGCCAAATTCGTGCTGGTCTCCAAAGATGACCAGGCAGACCCCCGCACTGCCGTGCAAGTTGCACAGCAAATTGCGGACGCCAAGGTCAACGGCATGCTGGGCCACTTCAACTCGGGCACCACCATTCCTGCATCGCGCGTGTACAACGACGCAGGCATTCCCCAGATCGCCATGGCCACATCGCCTGAGTACACCTTGCAAGGCTATGACAACACCTTCCGCATGATGACCAGCGACACCCAGCAAGGTGCCGCAGTGGGTGTGTTCATGGTCAAGGATTTGAAGGCCAAGAAGGTTGCCATCATTGATGACCGCACCGCTTACGGCCAGGGTCTGGCAGACCAGGTCATCCAAGCCGTCAAGCGCGCAGGTGGCACTGTTGTGGCCCGCGAATACACGACCGACAAGGCCAGCGACTTCACCGCCATCCTCACCAGCATCAAAGCCAAGGGTGCTGAAGCTATCTTCTTTGGTGGTCTGGACGCGCAATCTGGCCCAATGCGCCGCCAGATGGCCACGCTGGGCCTGACCCAGCCGCTGGTTTCGGGTGAAATGACCCGCAGCGACACCTTCCTGCGTCTGGCTGGTGACTCCGCCAACGGCACTTATGCATCGCTGGCCGGTGTGCCCCTGAAGACCATGGCGCAGGGTGAAAAATTTGCCGCAGCCTACAAGGCTCGCTTCAAGGCCGATCCCGGTGTCTACGCGCCCTACGCCTATGACGGCGCATGGAACATGATCACTGCCATGCAAGCTGCAGGTTCTGCCAAGGGCGACAAATACCTGCCCAAGCTGGCAGCTCTGAAGCGCAGCGGTGCCACCAGCGCCAACATTGCCTATGACAAGAATGGTGATCTGAACGAAGTGGCCGTGACCATCTACACCGTCAAGGGCGGCAAGTGGGAAGAGGTCAAGACCATCGTTGATTCGGCCAAGTAATGCGCCCCCTGCCACGGCCCGCTTCCACGGGCTGTGGCAGCTGCTTAGGCAGCCATTTGCGGTGATTGACTTCCCCGCAACATCTCGGACTTGCCACTCACAACAAGTTCATTTTTCTCCGACTGCCCACGCCGCACGGCGCGCCCGTCATGGATATCTTTCTGCAACAAATCATCAACGGCCTGACTGCTGGCAGCGTATATGCGCTGGTAGCACTGGGCTACACCATGGTCTACGGGATCATCGGTCTGATCAACTTCGCCCACGGCGATGTGGTCATGGTCGGTGCCATGACCGCTACCAGCGTGGTGCTGGGGCTGGTTGGCCACTTTGGTGACGTCTCTGTTTTCGTGGCACTGGGTGCAGCGCTTTTAGTGTCTATCCCTGTGTGCATGGCACTGGGCTGGACCGCTGAGCGCATTGCCTATCGGCCACTGCGCCGGGCCCCCCGTTTGGCGGCACTGATTACGGCCATTGGCGTGTCCATCATCATCCAGAACGTGGCCATGATGGCCTGGGGCCGCAACTACCTGAATTTTCCGCACGTCATCGAGCCCACCGTCTTTCAGATTGGTGATGCGCGCTTGAGCATGCTGCAAATTGCCATCATGCTGGGCTCTGCACTGATCATGGTGGCCTTGCTGCTGCTGGTACACAAAACACGCCTGGGCATGGCCATGCGCGCTACGGCACAAAACCGTGAAGTTGCGGGCCTGATGGGTGTGAACATCAACACCGTCATCTCCGCCGCCTTCCTGATTGGCTCTGCCCTGGCTGCGGTTGCCGGCGTGATGATCACCAGCTACTACGGCGTGGCGCAATACACCATGGGCTTCATGCTGGGCCTGAAAGCGTTCACCGCGGCGGTGCTGGGCGGCATTGGCAACCTGGGTGGTGCCATGCTGGGTGGCTTGCTGCTGGGCTTGATTGAGGCACTGGGCTCAGGCTACGTGGGCAGCCTGACCAATGGCGTATTTGGCAGCCACTACCAGGACGTGTTCAGCTTTATCGTGCTGGTGGTGGTGCTGATCTTCCGCCCCTCTGGCTTGCTGGGCGAGCGTTCAGGAGACCGTGCATGAGCCATACCGCTTCGACCTCCAAACACCGCACTCCGGTCAAAGTCTGGCTGGGCGCATTTGCAATTGGTGCAGTGCTGCTGATGCTGCCTTTCTTGCTGGGCGCTACCGCCGGGCAAGGGTGGATTCGCATCCTCAACTTTGCGCTGCTGTATGTGATGCTGGCCTTGGGCCTGAACATTGTGGTGGGCTTTGCAGGCCTGCTGGATCTGGGTTACATCGCCTTTTACGCCGTGGGTGCCTATGCCTGGGCGTTGCTGGCATCGCCACACTTTGACTTGCACCTGCCGTTTTGGATTGTGCTGCCGATTGGGGTAGCGCTGGCAGCCATGGCGGGCATTGCGCTGGGTTTTCCAGTGCTCAAGTTGCGGGGCGACTACCTGGCCATCGTCACGCTGGGTTTTGGTGAAATCATTCGTATCTTCATGAACAACCTGGATGCGCCGGTGAACATCACCAATGGCCCCCAGGGGATCAACCGCATCGACACCGTCAAGATTGGCGAATGGGCACTGGGTCGCCCGGAAACCATTCTGGGCTTTCGCATCACAGGGCCCGAGAAGTACTACTACCTGCTGATGGCGCTGGTGATTGTCATCATCTTCATCTGCATCCGCCTGCAAAACTCGCGCGTGGGCCGTGCCTGGGAGGCAGTCCGTGAAGACGAGATTGCCGCCAAGGCCATGGGCATTAACACACGCAACATCAAGCTCATGGCCTTTGGCATGGGTGCCAGCTTTGGCGGTGTGGCCGGTTGCCTGTTTGCCTCCATGCAAGGCTTTGTCAGCCCGGAAAGTTTTGGACTGAGTGAATCCATTGCCATCTTGTGCATGGTGGTGCTGGGGGGCATGGGCCATGTGCCCGGTGTTGTAGCGGGTGCACTGCTGCTGTCCATCTTTCCTGAAATTTTGCGCAACATCGTGGTGCCCGTTCAAGAAACGCTGTTTGGCAGCGTGGTGGTAGACCCTGACGCCATTCGTATGCTGCTGTTTGGAGTGGCCCTGGTGACGGTGATGATATTCCGCCCTGAAGGCCTGTGGCCCTCTGCGGTGCGCAAGCGTGAATTGAACAGTGGCAAGGAGACAAAGGCATGAGCGCATTGCCACACACCCACCAAGGCATCGCCACCGGTCAGCCTTTGCTGATTGCCAAAGGCTTGAGCAAACGCTTTGGCGGCCTGCAAGCCTTGAACGATGTGAGTTTTGAGATTCGCAAGGGCGAAATCTTTGGCTTGATCGGCCCCAACGGGGCAGGAAAAACCACGCTGTTCAATGTGATGACGGCGCTGTACATCCCCGAATCTGGCAGCTGCCAGTTTCAGGGGGTAGAGCTCACCCGCCTGAAACCGCATGAGATCGCCATACAGGGTCTGGCGCGCACGTTCCAGAACATCCGTCTGTTCTCGGCCCTGACTGCGCTGGAGAACGTGATGATTGGCCAGCACCTGCGCACACAGGCCGGTCTGTGGGGTGCCATTGTGCGCAACAAGGCCACACGCCAGGAAGAAGCCCGCACCGAGGCCCGGGCGCTGGAACTACTGAAGTACGTAGGCATCTCCCACGTTGCCAATGAGGTAGCGTCATCGCTGTCGTATGGCGACCAGCGACGCCTGGAAATTGCACGTGCTCTGGCCACCAGCCCCGCGCTGCTGGCGCTGGATGAGCCTGCCGCAGGCATGAATCCCTCTGAGACCGTGGTGCTGCGCACGCTGATTGAAAAGATTCGGGATGACGGCATCACCGTGCTGCTGATTGAGCACGACATGAAACTGGTGATGAACATGTGTGACCGCGTACTGGTGCTGGAATACGGCCAGGTGCTGTCCTATGGACTGCCACACGATGTGCAGCGTGACCCGCGTGTGATCGAAGCCTATCTGGGTAAAGGTGCCGCGCAAGACCCGCTGCTGCACCCCGAACTTGCCCACCCTACCCAACAAGAGCCTCGCCATGACTGAAGCGAACGCCCCCACCCCCATGCTGGATGTGCGTGGCATTGACGTTGCCTACGGCGGCATCCGCGCCGTGCGCAAGCTCAACTTGCACGTAAACCCCGGAGAGCTGGTCGCACTAATTGGTGCCAATGGTGCAGGTAAAAGCACCACGTTGCGCGCTATTTGCGGCTTGGTGCCACTGGCAACAGGTGCCATCCATTACAAAGCCCAAAGCCTGGCAGGCCAGCCCGTGCATGCCATGGTGCGCCAGGGCCTGGTGATGGTGCCGGAAGGCCGTGGCATTTTTCCACAGCTGACGATTGAAGAAAACCTGAGCATGGGGGCCTACAGTCGCAGCGACAAAGCCGCGATTGCTCACGAAGTCGAGCAGGTCTACCAGCGTTTTCCGCGTCTGGCTGAGCGCCGCAAGCAAACCGCAGGCACGTTGTCCGGTGGCGAGCAGCAAATGGTGGCCATGGGCCGCGCCATCTTGTCCAAGCCCCAGTTGCTGCTGCTCGATGAACCCACCATGGGGCTGGCACCCATCATGGTGGACAAAATCTTTGAAGTGATCGAAGACATTTCCAAGCAAGGCGTCACCATCTTGCTCATCGAGCAAAACGCTCGTCTGGCACTGGAAGTGAGCCAGCGTGGCTATGTGCTGGAGTCGGGTGAGCTCACGCTGCAAGGCCCCGGCCACGAGCTGCTGCACGACCCCAAAGTGCGCGCGGCCTATTTGGGCGAATAAGCATTCGCTGCCTGGCAGCGCCCAGCAAAAAGGCTTCCCTTGGGAAGCCTTTTTGTCTTCTGGATGCAGCCCATGCAATCTGCATTCGGCATCCAGCCCTGCTACACGGCCAGCTTACGGATTTTGAACGCAGCAACGATCTGCAAAATGCCATAGAACAAAGCGCCTACGCCAATCCAGATCACCGCCACAATCAGCCCGGCAATAGGTGCTGCCAGCATCAGGCCGCCAAGAACCACACCCAGCACGCCGCTCAAAATCAGCATCCATTCGTTGTCGATTTCTTTGCGCACGCGTACGGCAAAGATGATGCGCAGCACACCCGAAATAATGAACCAGACCGCCATCACCGTCACGAAGGCGGCGGCCATGGACACAGGGTTGGCTACAGCCATCACGCCAAAGAGCAGCGAGAGCAGCGCGTAAACAATCATCCAGCCGCGCGAAATGGGCAAATTCTTATTAAAGACAGCGATCAAACTCACGACACCTTCGGCAATGGCCAACAAGCCAATCGCCCATGTGATCCCTGCACCAGCACGCACAGGCTCAAAAATGGCCATCAATCCAAACAAGGTGGACAAGATACCGAAGAGCAAAATCACCCACCAGGTTCGGCCGATGGTCAGTTGCAGTGCACTCGCTTGTGGATTCTGAGTTCCCATAACACCTCCATTGACATAAGTTTTTTTTCAGTATGACCTTGTTTCATCCTGCGGCGCATGGCAGCCGCCTTCTGAGGCATTTGGCCTACATGCCAGTGCAAGGCCTGCCAGATTAGTATTCTTGCTGGCGCATGATTTTCATCCTCAGACCCAACGACATGGACAGGAGCCCCACATGCTGGACTGGAACGAATACCGCAAAGAACTTGCAGGCCGATTGGGTGAATTTGCCACCCTCAGCCCCGGCACCATGGAAGGCTATAAAGCACTTTCCACCGCAGGCAGCAAGACCCACCATCTGGATGCCAAGACGCGCGAGCTGATTGCGATTGCCGTGGGCGTCACAACCCGCTGTGACGGCTGTATTGCCGTGCACACCAAGGCAGCCAAAGCAGCGGGCGCAACCAGAGAGGAAATAGCCGAAGCACTGGGCGTGGCCGTGGCCTTGAATGCCGGTGCTGCGATGGTCTATTCCGCTCGAGCGCTGGATGCCCTTGGCGAGTAAATAGGGACGGTTTTTCCAAAAAAAAGGCTTCCAGATGGAAGCCTTTTTTCAATTTAAGTAGCTGCTTGCGCTTGCACCACCTGCATATCAGATAGTTTTCTATCTGAAACCCAATGGATACCTGCGCTAGCAGCTCACTTTTAAATCCACCTTAAACTGGAATGCCCACCAGATCGTGCCCTTGCACGCCCAGGATACGAACGGAGATCAGGTCACCCGTCTTGTAGGTCTTGCTGGCCTTTTCGGGTGGTTGGATATGCACCACACCGTCAATCTCAGGCGCATCGGCATAGGTGCGACCAACGCCGCCCTTCTTGCCCAGGCCCACCGACTTGTCGACCAGCACCTTCATGACCTGGCCCACCCGGCGTTGCAGGCGCTGGGTCGAGACTTCTTCGGCCACTTCCATGAAACGGGCACGGCGTGCTTCGCGCACTTCCAGCGGCAGCATTCCAGGAAGCTCATTGGCCGTAGCGCCTTCCACAGGGCTATAGGCAAAGCAGCCCGCACGGTCAATATCGGCTTCGCGAATGAAGTCCAGCAAGTGCTCAAACTCTTCTTCAGTCTCACCGGGAAAACCCGCAATAAAGGTGGAGCGGATCACCAGCTCAGGGCAAATCTTTCGCCATTCGCGGATGCGATCCAGGTTCTTTTCACCTGAGGCAGGACGCTTCATGCGCTTGAGCACATCGGGATGGCTGTGCTGCAAGGGCACATCAAGGTAAGGCAAGATTTTGCCTTCGGCCATCAAAGGCAAAACGGCATCTACCGTCGGGTAGGGGTACACATAGTGCATGCGCACCCACGCGCCGTGTTGCTGGGCCAGCTTGCCCAACTCATCGGCCAACTCCAGCATGCGGGTCTTGACGGGTTTGCCGTCCCAGAACCCGGTGCGGTACTTCACGTCCACGCCATAGGCCGAGGTGTCCTGGCTGATCACCAGCAGCTCTTTCACGCCGCCTTCAAACAGCGCTTTGGCTTCCTTGAGCACGTCACCAATCGGGCGCGAAACCAGGTCTCCGCGCATGGACGGGATGATGCAGAAAGTGCAACGGTGGTTGCAGCCTTCCGAAATTTTCAGATAGGCATAGTGCTTGGGCGTGAGCTTGATCCCCGCCTCACCAAAGCTGCCGGGCACTAGGTCAACAAAGGGATCGTGGGGCTTGGGCAGGTGGGTGTGCACAGCATCCATCACCTCTTGCGTCGCGTGAGGGCCTGTCACCGCCAGCACGCTGGGGTGAATTTCAGCCACCATGGTGGCGCCGCCTTCTTTGCCTGCCTTGGCACCCAGACAGCCCGTCACAATCACCTTGCCATTGGCGGCCAACGCTTCGCCAATCGTGTCCAGACTTTCTTTGACGGCATCGTCAATGAAGCCGCAGGTGTTCACGATCACCAGGTCCGCGCCTTCAAATGTCTTGGAAGTCTGGTAGCCCTCAGCGCTCAGCTGGGTCAAGATGAGTTCAGAGTCGGTCAAGGCTTTGGGACAACCCAAACTGACGAAGCCCACTTTAGGGGCGCTGTTTTCGGTGATCATTGTGTGAATACGTGTGGGGGATTGCGCCAACTGCGCACAACCTGCGCAGGGAAATCTAAGTCCCGGCCGGCGAAATCAAGGCGTGATTTTAGCGAGTGACGCCTTTTTGTGCCCAAAGCCAAGCCCATAGCCCAGCACTGGCATAAAAAACGGGCCACATGGCCCGTTGCACGAACGCGGCAATGCTCAGCGTTTGATGCCAAACATGCCCATCATCTGCTCTGTCTGCTTTTGCATTTGCTCTTGCATTTTTTGCATTTGCTCTGTGTAGCTTGCAGACACCATGGGATTGGGCATTTGCAGCATCTTGGCCCAGGCATCGACACCACCACCCTGCTCAGCCATCTTGCCTTGAAAGTCCGTGAACATCTGCACGTTCTTTTCAATGAAGCTGCCCATATGCCCCTGCATGGTGTGCCCGTAGAAACGAATAATGTTTGCCAGCATGGGCTCGGTAAACATCGGGGCTCCACCGGCCTCTTCTTCCAGAATGATTTGCAAGAAGATAGAGCGCGTGAGGTCATCGCCTGTCTTGGCGTCTTTCACCACGATGTTCTCGCGCTCCATCACCAGTTGCTTGACTTCTGCCAGCGTGATGTAGGTAGACGTTGCCGTGTCGTACAAGCGGCGATTGGGGTACTTCTTGATGACGCGCTGGTTGCTGGGTGCAGAGGTGGAGGTGTTTTCTTGTGCGGTCATCGGCAAATTCTCATGGCGAACGGGGAAAGAGAGGGGGGTCAGTGGCTGCAGCCATTGTAGGAAAGGCTTTCTTGTCGCAGCGCAGCACTAACCCTAGCCAAGCTCACGATGTATCTTGTAAAAATATGAGCTTCAAGTGCTTTTACGGCAGGCATTTCAGCATGTTTCATCCTTTCCCACAAGCATTCTGACTGCCTTGCTCGCCTACTTTTCTGAAATCTTCGATGAGATGCAAGGAACACTGCGCACGCCACCACCCAGGCATGTTTTGCCCGCAAAGGGCTTCGAAGTGCTGTACGTTTCCAAGCATTTCTCTCCAAAAACAAACCGCACAATTTGTAAAAACAAACAGGTAATTGCTGTCAGAAAAATACCAAGAAATGACGGACGGCTGTGACAGTCGGTCTCCTACACACGCTGCGGCAACGCTGGCACACACTGACCTACAGGCAAACAGTATTTGTTTGTCGGTCACTATCCTGAAGGAGTAACTTATGGCCCAGCAACAGCAAAACCATGTAAACCAGCAGCAAGACCAAGACAAGGCTGCCAAGGAAAAGCAGCAACAGCAGCAAGCGCCCAACCAGCAGCAACCCGGGCAGCAAAAACAGCAGCCCAGTCAACAGCGCTGAGATTTTGACTGGGAGGAAGGAGACTTACATGTCACCACTTCCACAAACTCACTACACGCCTTGGAACGAGCAGCAGCCCTGGCCCTTACAGCTTGGTCAACCTCTGACGGAACCCAAATACAGTCAACAGCAAAGCAAGTGCAATAAGCGGCAAATTGGCTCAGAGCCCAAGCCCTTAGCGCAGGAGCAAATGCACTAACCCCATAACAAGCAAGGCCCGCATGTGCGGGCCTTGCTTGTTATGGGCCTACTCGCTGGGGCTTGGCACCATTCGTGGCGTGTACAAACACCAGAGTCACCTCCAGACCTCGCTCAAAGCCCTCAGGCGGGGATGTAAAAGTCAATGCAGCACCGTGCTTGTCGGCAATAGTTTTCACAATGGACATGCCCAGGCCATAGCCAATGTGCTGCCTGTCCATGCGCGCATGCCGTTGCTGAATTTTTTGAATTTCCTCGGCGCTCAACCCTGCCCCGCCATCCCTCACCACCAGCGCGGCATGCGGTGCGGGTTGCACTTGCAGCACTACCGCACCCTGCGTATGGCGCAGTGCGTTCTCTATCAAATTGCGCAAGACAATGGCCAAACCATCAATATCGCCCCACACCCAGACTGCAGCACAGGCATCTGGGGTGATGCAGTCCAGACGTTTTTGGGCCTGCGCTTGCTGCCAGAACTCCTGGGCTACCTCTTGTGCCAGCTGCACCAGGTTCACCCATGCAAAGTGAGCACTGTCACCACCTTCAGCACGTGACAGCTGCAGCAGTCGCTCTGTGCGGTGGCTAAGTGTTTGCAGCGACTGCAACGCCATGCGTACCTCGTGCAGTGGCACGCTTGCGCCCTGCTCCAGGGCTTGGTCCACCGCCGTCTGTAAACGCAGCCGCACCTCCGCCAGTGGAGTGCGCAGTTCATGCGCTGCATTGGCAGCTAAAGAACGCTCCACATTCAGCGCCTCTCCAAGGCGGCCAAGCAACTGATTGACCCCCTCTCCCACGGCACGCAACTCCAAAGGCATGCCCTGCACTGACAAAGGCTGTAGATTGCTGCCGCTGCGTGAAGTGATTTGCTGCTGCAATTGCTCAACCGCACCCAGCTCCCGGCGTGCAACCATCGACACCAGCCACAGCAGCACCGGCAGTATCACCAGCAACACGGCTACCAGCCCTAAAACAATGCGCTGACTGGTTTCACGGCGCTCACTCAAAGGGTCGGCAAGCTGCAGCCACACTTGGTATTGCTCGTCGTAGAGGCTGAACACGCGGTAGTCATCGGTGTCATAAAAACCTTGCTGCAGAGGCACCGCAAAAGGTGAAGCAGGGGTTGCCTGTGTGCGCAGCAGCACCTGCCCGGTCACATTGCGCAACTGCAGCAGCAAGGCTTCTGCATGGTTGGACCCCGGTAACTCACCCATCACTTGCGGGCCCGCTTCGGAAGCGGTGGATGCCATATCGCTCAACGCCTCGTTGATACTGGTTTGCTGAGGGTGAGCCAGCTGAATTTCCAGCAGCGCGGGGTACAGCTGGCGATGCGCGCTCTCGATCAGCTCCACATCAAAATTCTCCTGAATCTGGCTGTCCACATACCAGGCCACCAACGCAGTACTCAGCAACCACACGGCCAGGACAGCAGACGTCAAGGCGCGGCTCAGGCGCTGCACCAGGCTTAGGGGCATTTTCAATGTCGTAGTCATTGCGCAAGCAACCGATAGCCCGTACCGCGTACGGTTTCAATCAAGGCACTACCCAGTTTGCGACGCAGGCGGCTGATGAAAACTTCCAGCGTATTGCTGTCACTGCTGGCATCCCATTGATAAAGCGCTTCTTGCAACCGCTCACGGGTGAAGATTTGCCCCGGGCGACTGGCCAGTACACGCAGCAAGGCCCATTCCTTGGGCGTCAATATGATGGGAGACATTCCTTTGCGCACAGACTCCCGCGCCAAGTCAATGGTCACTTCGGCACATTGCAACACGGAGCTGTTTTGCGCCCCTCTACGCCGCTCAATGGCGCGCAGCCGGGCCAGCAGTTCTTCGGGGTCGTAAGGTTTAACCAGATAGTCATCTGCACCTGCGTCCAGCCCACGGATACGGTCGCTGACCTGGTCCCGCGCTGTCACCACAATCACCGTGGGGCGTGCATTCTCTGCAAGCGCAGCGGCATGCAGAAATGGCAACAAATGCAGCCCTTCCCCATCTGGCAGGTTCAAATCCAAGAGCACGGCCGCGTAATGCGTCGTCGCTACAAAGGCGCGCGCCTGCTGCAAATCTTCAGCCCAATCGACGCTGAACTGCTTGCTCTTCAAATAGCTTAATACCGCCTGCCCAAGCGATCGATCGTCTTCTACCAAGAGGATTCGCAATTTCAGCCCCCATCGAATGAAGTGCCCAGTGTAGAAGGCCGAGAAAAAGCACTGAAAGCTGAACGCTGTCTGAACAGTAACTTCAGGGGATATTCAGACAGCTTTTTTAGAGTGCAAAGCATGACTGAATTGCACGCCCCTGCCCCTCTTGGTGCTCCCACCAGTACCCGTCACAGCTTCCATCTTCCACGCCTGCCTGCTTTCTCGATAGCCCCGCGCTGGGCCGCCATGCTCTTAGCCATCTGGTGCAGCCTGGCCTTGAATCAGGCCTGGTGGAGAAAATTGGCCGAGCTTTCCAGCGAACAAAGCCTGAGCGCATGGCAGATGGCTCTGACCGCTTTGGTGCTCACGGCAGCCACCTATTTGTGGTTCATGCTGCTGTCATGGCACAAAGTGCGGCGCGTGGGCTGGAGCATGACGCTAGTGGTAGCCGCATCGGTGCAGTATTTCATGCTGCACTACGGCATCGTGATGGACAGCAGCATGGTGCGCAATACGCTGCAAACCAATACCAGCGAAAGTTTGGCCCTGATGAGCAGTGGCTTGCTGGTGCATGTTTTGCTGTACGCGGGTCTGCCTATTGCGGCCCTGTACGGATGGGTTGAGCTTCAATCCACAGCATGGCGCCGCGACCTGTGGCGTTCAGCACTGCTGGTCCTGACCAATATCGCTGTCTTAGTGGGTGGTGGCTTGCTGCTGTACAAGCCCATGGCACCGCTGGTGCGCAACCATACAGAGATTCGTTACCTCATCAATCCGCTGGCCAGCGTTGTGTCTTTCAGCCATGTCACGCTCAAGCCATTGTTCAAGCGGCCGCTGGCATTTCAAGCCATCAGCAACGATGCAACTCTGGGCCGCAGCTATGGCCTGCAGGGCATGGGCATGACTGCCGCATCTGTGCCCGCTGCGGCATCCGGCAACAAACCGCCCTTGCTGGTTTTGATTGTGGGAGAGACCACGCGCGCGGACCACTTTGGCTTGAATGGCTATCCGCGCAATACCACCCCAGAGATGGAAGCACGCCATGTCATAAGCTGGCGCAACGTGCAGTCTTGTGGCACCAACACCTTGGCTTCTGTGCCTTGCATGTTTTCGCATTTGGGCAAAAGTGGCTTTGAGTCACGCAAGTTTGAATATGAAAATTTGCTCGATGTTCTGAACGCCGCAGGGCTGAACGTGGACTGGCTCGACAACCAGGCGGGCTGCAAAGATGTCTGCAATCGCATCTCGCATGCACAGGCTGACCAGGTGGCGAGCAAAGCCTTGGTTGAACGCTGGTGCAAAGACGGTGAATGCCTGGACCAGTTGATGGTGGAGCTTCTGAACGAGCGACTGCAGACGGTCAACAGCCATGGCAAAAACAACGGCACCGTCTTGGTATTGCACCAAATGGGCAGCCATGGCCCCGCCTATTACCGCCGCTCTTCGCAGCCCAGCAAGCACTTTCAGCCAGAGTGCACAACCAATGTCACCTCAGACTGCAGCCGCGGCCAGCTGGTGAATGTGTATGACAACAGCATGGTCGAAACCGATCATTTCGTGGCCCGCACCATTGATTGGCTCAAAACCCAGCAAGACCGTTACGAAACTGGCCTGATTTACCTCTCGGACCACGGAGAGTCACTGGGTGAAAACGGCCTTTACTTGCATGGCTTGCCCTACGTGATCGCGCCGCAAGCGCAAAAACATGTGCCTTGGGTTTTGTGGCCCGGCTCCTTGCTCAGCCGCACAAGGGTCAATGAGACGTGTGTGCGCCAGGATTTGGATCAGGCACTGACACATGATAATTTTTATCACACCGTACTGGGGCTCTTGGATGTGCGTAGCAACAGCTACCAAAGCGCACGCGATGCATTGCAAAACTGCAGGTCTGCCACACCCAAAACCTTCAGTTAAGGCCATCCGTGATGTCACACACACCACTCACCCAGGCAGGCAGCAGCCTGCAAGCATCTGCACCACAGCAGGCCCCGGTCCAAGATGCCAATCCTCAGAAAAATCGCACAGGCTTTCAGCGCATCTGGCACGCCACCTTGTATTCGCTGCAGGGTCTGCAGGCTGCATGGCAAGAAAAAGCATTTCGCCAGGAAGCCTGCTTGGCAGTGGTACTCGTGCCCGCCGCCTGCTGGCTCGGTCAAAGCTGGGTGGAGGCATTCATACTGATCGCAACGGTATGCTTGGTCTTGGTCGCCGAACTGCTGAACTCAGCCGTTGAAGCGACGGTAGACCGCGTCGGTCTGCAGTGGCATGCACTGTCCAAAAAAGCAAAAGACTTTGGCAGTGCTGCCGTGTTCATTGCACTGCTGCTGTGCGCAGGGGCCTGGATCACTGCTGCGTATAGCTACTTTTTTTAATGCCCGCGATGGCCGAGGCAAAGAGTACGCCGGCTTGTACCAACGCTTTGCCCCGACCTCGCGCAGCTCACTACATCAGGCTACTTTGGCAATCACCTGACCTGCTTGCAAAACTGCACCGGCCTGCACCTGGATTTGAATCGTGCCGTGCGCAGTGGCAAGGATGGGGGTTTCCATCTTCATAGACTCGATCAGCGCCAGCACATCCCCTTCGCGCACTTGGGCACCTTCCAGCACTTTCCATGCAACCAAGCTGCCGGCCATAGGGGCCACAAGGTCTCCGCTGTGGACTGCAGGGGCAAGGGGTGCAGCGCTGGCTTGCACGCTGCCAGCGCGGCCCAAGCCTTGCAGCAAGCTTGCAGGCAAACCCAGCACCACCCGTTTGCCATCAATTTCGATGCAACTGCGATGCAGGGGCGCATCAGGCACGGCATCGGGGCGCGGTGCCGCTGCCCAGGACTGCTGCATCTCGGTTTCAATCCAGCGCGTATGCACGCCAAATCCTTGCTCTGCCGTAAATGCTGCATCACTGACTACCGCCCGGTGAAACGGCAAGACCGAGGCAACACCTTCAATATCAAACTCATGCAAGGCACGGCGGGCACGCGCCAATGCCTGCTCACGCGTTGCACCCGTGACGATGAGTTTGGCCATCATGGAGTCAAAGCTTCCAGGCACGGTGCTGCCTGAAACGACACCACTGTCCACGCGCACACCGGGGCCGCTGGGCGCAGCAAACCGATGAATACACCCCGGCGTTGGCAGATAACCGCGCCCGGGGTCTTCCGCATTGATTCGAAACTCAATGCTGTGTCCGCGAGGAACTGGTGTTTCGATGAACGATAGAGGCAAGCCATCGGCAATGCGCAGTTGCTCCAGCACCAGATCCACGCCCGTGGTTTCTTCGGTCACCGGGTGCTCCACCTGCAAGCGCGTATTGACTTCTAGGAAAGATATCTGCCCGCCACGACTGAGCAAAAACTCCACCGTCCCTGCGCTCACATACCCTGCAGCAGCGCAAATGTCATGCGCAGACTGGTGAATGCTGCTACGTTGCGCCTCGCTCAAGAAAGGTGCCGGAGCTTCTTCTACCAGCTTCTGGTTGCGCCGCTGCAGGGAGCAATCGCGCGTACCCACCACGACGACGTGACCGTGCTGATCGGCCAAAATTTGTGCCTCAATGTGGCGGGGGCGATCCAGAAATTGCTCCAAAAAGCATTCCCCACGACCAAAGGCGGCTGTAGCCTCACGTACCGCAGATTCATACAGCTCGGCCACTTCCTCCATCTGCCACGCCACCTTCAGGCCACGGCCTCCGCCACCAAAGGCCGCTTTAATGGCCACCGGGAAACCGTGTGTCTTGGCAAAGCTGACGACTTCTTGGGCGCTTTGCACCGGCTCTGCCGTGCCGGCCACCAAAGGCGCACCAACCTGCAACGCGATCTTGCGTGCCGCTACCTTGTCGCCCAAGGCTTCAATCGTTTCGGGACGGGGGCCAATCCATACCAAACCGGCATCTATCACCGCCCGTGCGAACTCGGCGCGCTCCGACAAAAAACCGTAGCCAGGGTGCACGGCATCTGCCCCGCTTTGCTTGGCAATAGCCAGCAGCTTGGCAATGTCCAGATACGTCTCGGCAGAGCGCACACCATGCAACGCCCATGCTTCATCGGCAGTGCGTACATGCAGCGCATCCGCATCAGGGTCGGCATACACGGCTACCGAAGCCACGCCGTAGTCTTTGCAGGCACGGGCAATGCGAACGGCAATTTCGCCACGGTTGGCAATCAAAACTTTGCGAATCATCGTCTTCCTTTCGCGCCCCCCAATGTCTGGGTCAGCGCTCAATATCAATGCTGGTCAAAAAACGGCGCCACTATGTTGAAACGAATACGGCAACCCACAGGAATTTGTGCCGCCAGCCCCAGGTGGTAGCTGGCCACCGCCGCAATGACGGGGTAGCCGCCCGTGAGGGGATGGTCGGCCAAAAACAGTACAGGCTGCCCATTGATAGGCACTTGAATGGCCCCGGCAACCGTTCCTTCGCTGGGCAGCTCATCGTGGCGGCTGCGCTCCAGAGCTTGCGCCCCTGTCACACGGATGCCGACGCGGTTGCTTTGCGGCGTCACCAGCCACTCCTGCTGCGCAAAGGTCTGCAGCGCTTGCTCTGTGAACCAGTCCGTGCGCGGGCCCAGCACCACATCCAGCACCACCACATCACCCGCTTTGGGTAAAACGATGGTTGGCAAGCAGTACAGCTGTACCGGGCGCAAATCTGCTGGAGCAACGGCACTGCCGACTGGCACACGCTGCCCACTTTGCAGGGGTGCAGGGCCAATCAAGGCCAGGGTGTCGGTGGCACAGCTACCCAATACCGGCTCAACCTGCCAGCCGCCGCGCACAGCAAGGTAGCTGCGCACACCTGCGGTGGGGGCATGCAGTTGCAGCACATCCCCATCATTCAAGGCCACTGGCGCATAAGCTGCGACAGGCCATGCGCCACCTTGGGCACTGTGCACGGTCAACGACGCTTGCGCGCCCGTGATGGCTACGGTGGTTGCACCATGGCTGCGCAACCGCATATGGCCCAGCACGTTTTCCAGCACCGGCGTGGCTACAGGGTTGCCCACCAGCCGGTTGGCCTGGTGCATGGCCACGGTATCCAGCGCCCCAGAGGCAGAAATGCCCAGCCCCGACATGCCATGGCGCCCACCATCCTGCACCAGCGTTTGCAAGCCGGCAGAAACAAATTCAATAGCTGTCTGCGCTTGCTGTGATTGCGCTGGAGGTTGTTTTGACTGAATGTTGTTATGCGCAGGCAAATGCACCTGCGTCACCTTGCGCGCGGCATCCACAAACTGCACACGAAAGCCCGGTTGCACATAGGCGGGTTCAGGCCGCTGCAGATCCCACATCGGTACATCTGTCACGCCAATGAGCTGCCAGCCCCCTGGGCTGGCGCTGGGATAGACGGCGCTGAAGTTCCCTCCCAAAGCCACCGATCCTGCAGGCACCTTGGTGCGAGGCGATTGACGCCGAGGTATCTGAAAATTGGCCCCACCAGACAGGTAGACAAACCCCGGGGCGAAGCCTGCGAAAGCTGCGTCATAAGGTTGCGCGGTGTGCCGCTCAATCACCTGCGCCACAGAGATTCCAAGCAGCTCGGCCACATCGGGTAAATCTTCTCCGGTGTAACGCACAGGAATGTCCACCAAACGCCCCTGCACCGCCTCTGCGCTTTGCAGCGCCTGCGCCGCCTGCGCGCCGAGCGCCCGCAAGATGTCGATCAAGCTCGATGGGCTAATCACATGCGGCTCAAAGTGCACCAGCAAGGTTCGCGCAGCGGGCACCAGCTCCTGCACACCCGGCAAGCGCTGCGCAGCCACGTGCCTATACAAGGTCATGGTCTGCGCCAAATCATCCAGTTCGACCAGCAACGCTTTGTCACTGGCTGGCAAAAATCGCATGCTGCAGTCCTTCACGCCATCGACACAAAAGGCTGCAGGCTCACGCCCGCCTGCAGCAGGCGTTCGCGCATGCAACGCGCCATCTCTACCGCACCGGGGCTGTCACCATGCACACAGATAGAGTCTGCTTGCAGGCGAATACGTTTGCCAGTGATGGTTTCAATCTCACCGGTTTGCACCAGTTGCAGCATGCGCTGCGCAACCTGCTGGGGGTCATGCAGTACGGCCCCCGGCAGACGGCGGGACACCAGAGAGCCGTCTTCGTTGTAGGCGCGGTCGGCAAAGGCTTCTGCCACCACACGCAAGCCACGCTCTTTGGCCCACTCAATCAGCGGAGCACCCGCCAGCGCCATCAGTGTCAGTTGCGGGTCCACCGCCTGAATGGCCTCTATCACATCCCCCGCCTGGCGGGCGTCCTGCGCAATCGTGTTGTACAGCGCACCGTGGGGCTTGACGTAACGTACACGCGTACCCGCAGCCGTGGCCAGCCCTTGCAAGGCACCAATCTGGTAGATCACATCGCCCACCAGCTCGGCGCTGCTGGGGTCCATATTGCGGCGGCCAAAACCTGCCAAATCGGGATAGGCCACATGCGCCCCCACCGCCACACCACGTGCAGCGGCTTGCTTGAGCGTTTGCAAGATGCCGGCGGGGTCTCCGGCATGAAAGCCGCATGCCACATTGGCACTGCTCACGATATCCAGCATGGCTGCATCGTCACCCATGCGCCATGCCCCATAGCTTTCACCCAGATCACTGTTGATGTCCATCTTGTATCCTCTTTCTTCAAACACCACGTCTTGATTGTTGAACAATCAAAGCAAATTCCTTACCAGCATCTTCACCATGCAGTCTCGGCACTTTTCTACCAGCACCACTCCCACCAGCCTGACCGACACCGTCGCCAGCAACATTCGCCAGCAACTGATCCACGGCGAGCTGCGTGCCGGACAGCATCTGTCAGAAGCGGCACTGAGCCAGCAGCTGGACATTTCACGCAACACCTTGCGAGAAGTGTTCCGCATCCTCATCAAAGAGGGGCTGCTGCGCCACGAACCCAATCGGGGCGTCTCCGTAGTTGTTCCATCTATTGCAGACATCATTGACATCTACCGCGTACGCCGCCTCATCGAGTGCCCTGCACTGGAAAAAGCATGGCCCCTGCACCCTTCGCACAAACGCATGCGCGAGGCTGTCCAAGACGCCCAACAAGCCCGCGATGCCAAAGACTGGCGCCGCGTGGGCTCTGCCAACATGGCTTTCCATGCCGCCATCGTGGCTTTGAGTGACAGCGACCGCCTGTCCGCCATGTTTGAAGACCTGACCGCAGAACTGCGCCTGGCCTTCGGCATGCTCGATGACGCCGAATACCTGCACGCTCCCTATGTCGACCTCAACGCACGCCTGCTGCAAATGTTCATCGAAGGCCAGACCGCTGCCGCTGCACGCGAGCTGGAGACTTACCTTGTTCAATCCGAACGCATGGTTCTTGCCGTGTACGCACGGCACCTTCCCTGAACCATTACGAAGCATGAATTGCACCAAATTTGGGCAAACGAAGAACAATGCACCAAGTTTGATTGAACAATCAATACAAAAACAACCAACAACGTAACGCTACATCACCCACAAATACTCTGTATTGTTGAAATCCCTGATGGTCATCTTTCAATGACGGTGGTACTTTTGGCACGCGATTTGCCTATAACACTGAGACAAGGGGCTGCAGCATCTTTCCGAGATCTGCCCAGCCACCTTCATTGCCACCCTTTGCAAGGAGCCATCCATGAAGCGTCGAATTTTTTGTGCCACAGCCACTCTCGTGGCCAGCATCGGTTTTAGCGGCACAGCCGCTGCACAGACCAAGTGGGATTTCGCCACAGCCTATCCAGCCCACAATTTCCACTCCAAGAACAACGAGCAATTTATCAAGGACGTGGACGCGGCCACCCAGGGCAAGCTCAAGATCACGCCGCACTTTGGCGCATCGCTGTTCAAGATGCCTGAAATCAAGCGTGCCGTACAAACTGGCAATGCACAGATGGGTGAGTTCTTTTTGGTGAGTTTCCAGAACGAATCACAAATCTTTGGCGCAGATGGTTTGCCTTTCCTGGCCAGCAACTACGACGAAGCCTTCAAGCTGTACCAAGCGCAAAAGCCATTGCTGCAAAAGCTACTGGACAAACAAGGGCAGGTTTTGCTGTATTCCATCGCATGGCCCCCACAAGGTATCTACACCAAGAAACCCATCAGCTCAGCCGCTGACCTCAAGGGCATGAAATGGCGCGTCTACTCCCCCACCACCGCCCGCATTGGTGAACTGGTGGGCGCGCAGCCCGTCACCATTCAAGAGGCTGAACTGTCTCAAGCATTGGCAACAGGCGTGGTTGAAGGCTTGATCACCTCCAGCGCCACAGGTGCAGATAACAAGCTGTTTGAGAACCTGAAGTACTACTACAACGTGCAAGCCTGGATTCCCAAAAACGCCGTTGTCGTGAGCAAGAAAGCCTTCAATGCGCTGGGCAAACCAGAACAAGACGCCGTGCTGAAAGCCGCCCATGCTGCCGAAGAGCGTGGCTGGAAAGAATCGCGCGAAGTGGATGCCCGCTCAATTGCCACCCTCAAAGCTGGCGGTGTCAGCGTAGAAGAGCCCTCTGCGCAACTGAAGGCAGATTTGGCCAAGGTGGGGGATATCGTTATCAAGGAATGGCTGGAAAAAGCTGGCCCTGACGGTAAAACCATCGTGGACACTTTCAAAGCATCCAAGTAATTAGACTCAGGTTGTATTTTTTGCCCTTGCTACAGCGCCTTGCCGTTCAAGGGCATTTTTGTTTTCCCATGCATTTCCGTGAACGCCCACATTGGCAACACGAAGGACATTTGCGATGCGCAGATTGCTTGATGGTCTCTATGCCGCCAGCGCTTGGCTGGCAGGCATTTCGATGATAGGAGTGCTGCTCATGGTGCTGCTCACCATTGTCAGCCGTTCCTTTGGGTTCGCAGCCCCCGGCACCGATGCCTATGCCGGATATGCCATGGCAGGCGCTGGCTTCATGGCTTTGGCCAGCACGCTCAAAGCCGGCGAGCACATTCGCGTCACGCTGGTGCTGGGCATGCTCAAAGGCAAAGCCCACAAAGCACTGGAAGTAACAGCCTTGGCGATCGCCACGCTGCTGGCTGGTTTTCTGGCCTTTTATGCCAGCCGCCTAGTTTGGCAGTCTTGGGAAATTGATGATATTTCCGTTGGCATTGATGCCACTCCGCTGTGGATTCCACAAATTTTCATGGCACTGGGAACGCTCATCTTCTTCATTGCGTTCTGCGATGAACTGGTGATGGAACTGCGAGGCAAGCGTAAGCCCCGCGCAACTGAGGATGCTCACCATGAATGAAATTTTCGCCAGTGTTGCACTGATCGTAGTGCTGCTCGTTTTACTGAGTGGTGGAGTGTGGGTCGGCCTGACTTTGGCCGGAGTGGCTTGGTTTGGCATGGAGTTTTTCACGGCACGTGCTGCCGGTGATGCGATGGCCATGACCATCTGGGGCTCTGCCAGCAGCTGGACGCTGACTGCCTTGCCTTTGTTTGTGTGGATGGGAGAAATTCTCTACCGCACCAACTTGTCCGAGAACATGTTTCGCGGCTTGGCGCCCTGGGTCAATGCACTGCCCGGTCGGCTGCTGCACACCAACGTCATTGGCTGCACCATCTTTGCCTCGGTATCCGGCTCCTCCGCCGCAACGTGCGCCACAGTGGGCAAGATGAACATTCCAGAACTGCAAAAACGCGGCTACAGCGAAGCGCAAATCATCGGCTCGCTCGGTGGCCCTGCAACACTCGGATTGCTGATTCCACCATCCATCATCTTGATTGTGTACGGCGTATCGGCAGAGCTTTCGATCTCCAAGCTGTTCATGGCTGGCGTGCTGCCCGGTTTGATGCTGGCGGTACTGTTTAGCGGCTGGATCATCGTGTGGGCTTTGCTCAACCCGGAAAAAGTACCAAAAGCTGATGCCACTTTGACATTCAAGCAAAAGGTGTATGAGGCCCGACACCTGATTCCCGTAGTGCTTCTGATTTCCAGCGTGGTGGCCAGTATTTACAGCGGTATTGCAACCGCCACAGAAGCTGCAGCCATTGGTGTAACTGGTGCACTGATACTGTCTGCCTCACAAAAGGCATTGACGTGGGACAGCTTCAAGGCCTCCCTATTTGGCGCTACCCGCCTGTACTGCATGATTGCGCTGATCTTGGCCGGCGCAGCATTCATGACGCTATCCATGGGCTACATCGGCTTGCCACGCCAACTGGCAGAGTATGTGGGCAGTTTGAACCTCTCTCCCGCCATGCTCATCGTGGTACTGGGTATCTTCTACATCTTGATCGGCTGCTTCTTGGATGGCATCTCCACCATCGTGCTGACCATGAGCGTCGTGCTCCCCATCATTCAGGCGGCAGGTATCGATCCGCTGTGGTTCGGCATCTTCCTTGTGATCACGGTGGAAACTGCCCAAATCACTCCGCCCGTGGGATTTAACTTGTTTGTGCTGCAAAGCATGACAGGCAAGCAGATCACCTACATTGCCAAAGTGTGCGCCCCTTACTTTGGCCTGATGGTGCTGGCACTGGTTATGTTGTGGTTATTCCCAGAAATCGTGACGGCGCTTCCTAACAAGATGTGACCGCCCTCAAAAAAGCCGCCACAGATTTTGCATTCTGTGGCGGCTTTTTGTATGGACCTGTCCATCCAGGCGAAGCACAGGCTACATGCACTGCCATATTGCGCGCTATAGCACCTAGCTGGTGGCCATTGAAACTCAAATCCAAAAAAACCACTCCATCTCAAACTTAGCGAACGCAGACCAAGACCACAGAGCCAAGACGTGCACATCACACGCACATTGCTGTCATGCATCCGCATCAGTCTCCATGCACCCAGGCATAAAGCCCACGGCAGCCAGACCGCCAAACCTCATCCAACAACAACGACGACGCAGCAGTACAGAGCGTGCACGGTAGATGGTTCAACCCTGATTTTGGCTGCAACACCATCCGGAATTACGAGACAACACGGTCATAAATTCCTCCAGGAAAAGTAATTTAACTATCAAATATGCGAGCGCGGTAGTCAGTACTCATAAGCCATACATGGCAAGATTGATGTGAGTCATTTTGTTGCTAAATGTATCTGCATCAAGGCGATGAATCGCATACAAAAGCGATCCTCCCCATTTTTGACAGGCTGATCTTTCAACATGCGACGCGTCCTCCAAAGCGATTTGGTACTGAACGAGCCATTGCCGTGGCCGCTGTATGACGAGGATGGCAATTTGCTGTTTCGTGAAGGCTATGTGCTGAGCATTCCACGTCACATCAACACCTTGCTGACACGTGGGGCATATGCCCCGCTCCCCCCCAGCGATCCGTCACAACAGCCCACGCTGGTGTTATCCGAATGCACGGTAACGCTATCTACAGCCGATCCGGTTTTCGTTCGGGCCGATCGGTTGGCAATGACTTTGAAGCGCATGCACGCCCATTTGCAAGCGGCCACGCTAAGGATTGAGCTGCACCCGGTTGTTCTGGGATTGGCCCACGGCATCCTGGATGCCTGTGCCGAGGATGCCGATGCACTCCTGGCAGCCTTACACCTGGATCGCCAGCATCCCTACCTGGTGATCCAGCAATTACTGGGTGCCACGCTGGTAGAAATTGCGGCACGCGAGCTAGGGTTGAGTGAATCCGAGCGGCTATCCCTGGCATGTGCCGCACTGACACGCGACCTGTCTCTGCTATCGATGCAGGCACAGCTGGATCAGCAGGCAGGCACGCTGACACCACAGCAGGCTGCACTGGTGCGCAGCCACCCAGATCGCTCAGCCACATTGCTGGCTGAAATGGGGGTCACAGACACTATCTGGCTGGAGCTGGTGCGCCAGCACCATGAACGTTATGACGGATCAGGCTACCCACGGGGGCTCAGCGGTGATGCCATTGTGGCCGGAGCACGCCTGCTTGCCATTGCCGACTCTTATGCAGCAATGGTCACACCCCGGCCCAACCGTGCCGGGCAGTTTCCTCGCGATGCACTCAAAGCACTGTTTCAAGACCGGGTACGGCTGTATGACGACCCGCTGCTACAACTTTCAATCAAGACACTGACCATGCATCCCCCGGGCACGCTGGTGCGATTGGCTAACGGTGAATTCGCAGTGGTGCGCTCACGAAAAAAGCGCAATGAATCCATTGACCTTTGGAGCCTCTATGACAGTAACGGCATGCCCATCTTGCGACCGCAGTACCGCGATTCAACCGACCCTGCCCACGACATCACAGGCTCCCTGCGAGTTGAAGACTGCCGCTCAGCAGCACTGGTGCTCAAGCGTCTATGGACGCAACCCTGAGAAAGCCCATCCATGAAGCAGAACCTGCCCGTGACGTCACGGCACACTGATATCCCCCCAGGCATCACCTTGGTCTCCAAGACGGATCTCAAGGGTGTGATCACCTATGCCAATGAGGCTTTTGTCAACGCCAGCGGTTATGCGCTCGACGAACTGCTGGGGCACAGCCATAACATCGTGCGCCACCCAGACATGCCCTGCGCCGCATTCGAAGACATGTGGCACACACTAAAAAGCGGCAAGCCCTGGCGTGGCATCGTCAAAAACCGCTGCAAGGGCGGTGGCTACTACTGGGTCGATGCCTGCGTAGTTCCTATCCAACGCAACGACCAGGTGATTGGCTACATGTCGGTGCGCAAGCACGCTACGACCAGTGCCATTGATGCAGCCCAGGCGCGCTACCGCGACATGACAGCCGGCACATCAAAGCCACAGCCTCGTTTGCCAGACTGGCTTGGCATACGCACAGGCATGCGAGCAGGCAGCCTGTTTGTCGCCCTGCTGATGCTGGCTGGAGGCGCTTTGGGGATTGGAGGGCTCAAGCTGGCCGACAACGCGTTAACCCAGCTCTACCACGCACAGCTGGCGCCAATAACCGCCATCGGCAAGATCGAGGCCAGACTCAGCGACAGTCGCACCACCATGATGGAAATTCGCTTAGCTCACCACGAAAGTGTAAACAACCATCTGCAGGGACAACTGGCCGGCCAGATTAGCAAACTGCGCACCCACCGTGATGAGATCCACACCCTGCTGGGCCAGCTGGCTAGCATGGATGCACAGGTCGCTCAGCAAAAATCCATACTGACCCACGCACTGGCCCAATACACCAACGATGGCCTGCGCCCAGTAGAGCGGGCTGTTGAGCACGATGGTCCCAAGCAAGTTGAGCAGCTGATCAAGCAGCAGGTGCTGCCACTGGAGAAAGCCGCAATGACCACTGCCGTGGCACTGCGCAATGCACTCACAGAAGCGGCGCGTATCGAGTACGAAAACACACTGGAGCGCAACAACCGCATACGCAGCTTTGCAATTGCCGGTATTGCGCTGGGGCTTGCAGTGGTCGTGCTGGTAGGCCACATGTTTATCCGAGGCGTTGTCAACCCGCTCAATGCCTCTATCCGCCGCCTCAACCGCATTGCCCAAGGGGATCTCCAGGGAGATATCGATCTGTCTGGCACCGGCGAGAGCGGCCAGCTCAACCACGCAGCCGCAGTCATGCAACTGCATTTGAAAGTGATGCTCGATGAAATAGCGCTGGCAGCCAGACGTATTCATCGCCACTGCGCCACGTTGAATGTGGCACTGTATGAAGTAACTGAGCACTCTGAAGAGCAGCATGACCGCGTGTACTCTGCGATTCGCTCGCTGAATGCCGCCGTGGCGGAAACCAGAGATCTCAGCGAACGCGCAGAGCGACTGATGCAGCTGGCAGATCAACCAACGCCTGACAGCAGCCTTGCGAGCCTGGCATTTGAAGCCCGTGAACTGGCCACGGCTACGCGCTTAACAGCATTCGGCGCTGATGAAGTCGCCAGTGCCATGCACCAAGTGGCCGAATTGATCGTTGAAAACAGGGCCGAGGCACAGCGGGCATGGAAAGCATCCGAAGAGCTCAAGTACACCGCAGAAGAGCTTAACCAGCTGGTGGACTATTTCGAGCCTGCCCCCACTCCATCAGCCAACATGGGCAAGTCTTGAGCAATACGCACAAACCAAGCATGGGCTGGCAGCAAGGCTGGAGGTTTGCAGCCGTCTGACCGAGACTGCATCCTTTAAGAAATCCATGCTGCACAAACAAAAATGCCCACTTGTTAGTGGGCATTTTTTGCAAGCAATAACGCTTGCATATGTTTGGTAGGCGCGATTGGATTCGAACCAACGACCCCCACCATGTCAAGGTGGTGCTCTAACCAACTGAGCTACGCGCCTGAAATTAATCAGAAGCATCGATTGTAGCACGGGTTATGACGCCAATTCAAGAACACTCAAAATTAGCGCCTGCGTGCAGAACGCACGCCAGAAACGTTAGCCACAATCCCCAGCACCTTGTTCAAACGGCCAGAGTCAGAGACTTCCACGGTGAATGTCATCCAAGCAGTCCCCTTGACCGACTGGGTCTGCACACCGATGACGTTAGTTTTCTCTTTGGCAAAAACATCAGAGATATCGCGCAGTAAACCTTGGCGGTCGGTGGCTTCCACAGACACATCCACCGGATAAACCGCGGTGAGCTTCTCTGCCTTGGGCAGCCCCCATGCCACGTCAATAACGCGCTCTTCGTTGCGTGCGGCCATTTCTCGGAAATTGCTGCAATCCGCGCGGTGCACGCTGACCCCTTTGCCACGCGTGACAAAACCACCAATTTCATCCGGTGGCGCTGGCTTGCAGCACTTGGCCAATTGCGTCATGAGCGAATCAACACCCACAACCAGAACACCGCCTTTATGGGCCGCATTGTTGGCGCGGGGCTTGCGCACCATGGCCTGAATATCGTCCTCAGGCTCACTCGGTTCTGCAGGTCGCAATACCGTTTCGATGTTGCGCAAGGAATATTCATCCTTGCCCACCACCTCAAACAGAGCATCAGCAGATTTAAAGCCAAGCTGCACGGCCAGATCGTCCAGCTTGACCGCCGTTTTACCTTCCCGCTGCAACAGCTTTTCTACTGCCTCACGGCCACGCATGACCGTTTCATTCATGGCTTGTGCATTAAACCAAGCGCGCACTTTGGCTTTGGCACGGTTGCTCACCAAGTAACCCAGCTCTGGGTTCAGCCAGTCACGCGATGGTCGCCCTTCTTTGACCGTTGTGATTTCCACGGTCTGCCCACTTTGCAAGGGCGTATTGAGCGTCACCATATTGCCGTCAACGCGAGCGCCCCGGCAGCGATGCCCCAAATTGGTGTGTACTGAGTACGCGAAATCCACTGGCGTTGCACCCTGAGGCAACTCAATGACGGCGGCATCAGGTGTCAACACATAGATACGGTCATCAAACAGCCCCCGGTGCGAGGGGTTCTCTGACAAGTCCTGCCCCCAGGCAAGTAGCTGGCGCAGCACGGCAATTTTTGCGTCGTAATCGCCTGTGGCGCTCACGCCTGCATAGCCTTTGACTCCAGCCTCTTTGTATGCCCAGTGCGCGGCCACACCATTTTCGGCATGGTCATGCATGGCCTGCGTACGAATCTGAATCTCAATGGCCCGACCCTGCTCATCGCGCACCACCGTATGCAACGATTGGTAGCCGTTGGGTTTGGGTTTGGCGATGTAATCATCAAACTCCGACTCAATCGGCTTAAAGTTTTCGTGCACCCACGACAGTGCCGTGTAGCAGTCCTTGACTGTTGGCACCACCACGCGCAAAGCCCGAATATCGAACAACTGATCAAAGTTGAGCGACTTGCCCCGCATTTTTTTGACAATGCTGTAGATGTGCTTGGGCCGGCCCGATACGGTGGCACTGATGCTGTAAGCACGCAGCCCGGACTCCAGGCGGGACCGCAACTGCTCCATATAAACCTCGCGCTCTGCACGTTTTTCGTCGAGCAGCTTGGCAATATTGCGGTACGTATCTGGCTCCAGAAAGCGAAAAGCCAGGTCTTCCAGCTCCCACTTGATTTGCCAAATACCCAATCGGTTGGCCAGCGGAGCAAAGACATGCAACGCTTCGTACGCCAGGCTGGGCGACACCGCCCGCTTGCTGGCGGCATACCAACGCAAGGTTTGCAAACGCGACGCCAAGCGCAACAGCACGACCCGGACGTCACGCGAAAAACCCAGCAGCATCTTGCGCACAGTTTCTGTCTGCGTAGCGGGGTCATCCACCCGCTGCGCGCTGCTCTCGCCTGCGCGGGCTTGCTGCTGCACCTGCATGAGCTTGGTGGTTTCCACCGCCAGCTCTGCAAAATTGGGACCAAACGCCTTGGTCAACACCTCCAAGGGTTTGTTGAGGTGCATGCTGGCATACACCAAGTAACACGCAGCCTGCATCGCCTCTGAGCCGCCAATGCCTTGCAAGATTGCCGCGGTGGCATCAGCGTGTGCCAGGGTGTTTTCACCGGAAGACAGTTCTTCCCCAGACAGCAGCGGCTCTGCAAACGCACGCGCTCGGCGCAAGGCATCTACTTGGTCTGGAATATTGCCTGCTGTGGCCGCCAGCAGATGCGGCATCTCCACAGGCCCTGTTGCTGACTTTAATCCCGTCGGCACAGCACCGTCTTCACCTGTTGTTGGGGGTAGGGACGTCACACTACGCATACAAGCCCCTCGTGCAGATTCCAGCCAAATACACATGGCTTGTGCAGCAGGGCCTTACATTCTTTTTTCATTCATCACCCAACAAGAAATTCCGTGCGATGGCCACCTGGTCATCCGCCACAAAGGTGGGGGCATGTCCCACGCTTTCAAGCTCTATCCATTGCGCAAAAGGACCTCGCTCCTGCATTTTGCGAGCAGTGTCCTGTGTCACCAAATCTGACAGCGCCCCTCGCACAAGCAATGTTTGTGCACGAATTGCGTCATACAAGCTCCACAGCACAGCCTGTCCACGCTCTGACTGCTCCTGCGTCATGCCTTGCATGGGCTGCGCAATGGCTGGGTCATAGTGCAACCGATAGCCACCGCCCTCCACTGCGCGCAGCATCGGCCGGCTCAACTCCAGCCACGCTTGCGTGGTATGCGGACCAAAGCCTGCCGACAGTACCTGCAACGCCGCAGCAGCTTGCTGCTCCGTGTCAAAGTGCGCGGGCTTTCCTACGTAAGAGGCTATACGCTGCAACGCTGGCCACTCCAAAACAGGGCCCACATCATTCAAAAGCAGCTTGCGAACAGGCACAGGCAATGGCAAAGCAGGGTTACCCGCCACACTCATGCCAATCAGACCGCCCATGCTGGTGCCAAGCCAGTCGAGCACCTGGATAGGCGCCGTGGCGTTGACGTGATGCAATAAAACAAGCATGTCGGCGGTGTATTGCACAAGCCCGTAATCCATCGGCTGCGCCAGCCAGTCGCTGTAGCCGCGCCCTGCAATATCGGGACAAATTACCCGCGCATGCTGGCTCAGCGTGCGCGCCAGCACATCAAAGTCACGACCTTGTCGCGTTAACCCGTGGACACACACAATCACATGGGGATGCCAGGGATTGCCCGTCTGGTTCCATTCCCAATACGCCATGCGGTGCTCTGAGCCACCACGCACCGCTGCGCCCGGACAAGTTACGTAGTTCAGCGTAGGTTCAATCATGGGTGCGTATCCTCGTACTTGCCGATTGATAATGGATTCATCCATCCTAATTCATATTTCAACGGAGACATCCAGATGCTCAAGGGCAAAACAGCTTTAGTCACGGGTTCCACCAGCGGTATTGGTCTCGGGATTGCACAAGCATTGGCAGCGCAAGGTGCCAATATCGTATTAAACGGTTTTGGCGATGTTGACGCAGCCACAGCCCAGGTAGCGGCTGCAGGCCACGCGCACGACATCTCGGTGGATTACCACGGCGCAGACATGAGCAAGCCCGCCGAAATTGAAGCCATGATGGCCTTTGCCGCTGAGCGATTGGGGCGCGTTGATATTTTGGTAAACAACGCCGGCATTCAACATGTCGCCACTGTGCAAGAGTTCCCCGTTGAAAAATGGGATGCCATCTTGGCCATCAACCTCTCCAGCGCCTTTCACACCACCCGACTGGCACTGCCCGCCATGCAAAAGGCCAATTGGGGCCGCATCATCAATGTGGCCTCGGTGCACGGACTGGTGGCATCCGCACAAAAGTCGGCTTATGTCGCTGCCAAGCACGGCATTGTGGGATTCACCAAGGTCACGGCTTTAGAGAACGCCACCACAGGCGTGACCTGCAACGCGATTTGTCCAGGCTGGGTGCTCACCCCTCTGGTGCAAAAACAGGTCGATGCCAAAGCCCAGGCACAGGGCATCAGCACAGAAGACGCCACCAAGCAATTGCTGGGCGAAAAAGAACCATCGATGCAATTCACCACGCCCGAAGAGCTGGGTGCCTTGGCCGTGTTCTTTTGCTCTGATGCCGCCAACAACGTACGCGGTGTCGCCTGGAATATGGACGGCGGCTGGGCTGCACAGTAAGGGAGCAAATCTTCGATTGCCTAGCTTGTGCTACTAGCCTCAAGCGCAGCAATTTTCATACAAAAAAGCCTCTGAAGATTCAGAGGCTTTTTTGACTCAAAGGCAATACCAGAAAGCGTCAAACGCTCTTGTTACTGCAACTTATTGCATCTGCACCGAGCCCGAAACGTTCACCGTCACCTGCGTTTTGCCAGCCTCGACAGGCACCGGCTCAGCCATGTCCATCTTGGGGGCTGCGGCCATCGCCACGTTGGCACGCTGCATGCGGGGCATAAAGTATCCGTCCTGGCTGTTAACGTTCACTTCACGCAAGCTATAGGAAGCAAAACCGAATTGCTTGGTCAGCTGCGAGGCACGCGCTTTGAAGTTCTCAACTGCCATGGCCTGAGCCTGATCTTGCACCTTGATGTTGCCTTCTTTGGACAGCCCAAAACCCATGCTGGACACTGTCAAATCGGGCACTTGCGCTGCAGCCTGACTGATGCGTGCAAAGTCTTTACCTTCCAACACGACCTCGGCGCGTCCTTGCCAGCCTTTGATTTTTCCGTCACTGCCGTGGCGCGGATACACGCCAAAGCTGCCACTGTGCACCTGCATGTCCTGGCCTTGTGCCTGAGGCTTGAGGCTACGCATGGCGGCGTCCACACTCTGCTGCAGTTGCTTTTGCACTGCTGCGGCATTAGTGCCCTCGCGGTTCACGCTCAGGTTCATTTGCAGCCAGTCCTGGTCAACCTCTACTTGCCCAGACGCCGAAAGCTGCACCACATTGCGCAAAGGCTCGGGGGTCTGCGCATGGGCCACACCTAAAGCACTTACAGCGCCAGTGGCTAAAAGCAATACCCCTACGAATGAAGGCAAAGAACGTGCGCCAATTTTGCGAAGCTGCATATGAAATTTCCTTTCTATGAAATACACGCCCAGTTGCATGCAAACAAAGGGCAAAGCATGACAGACAGAGACTACTTGAGATGAAAGCTGTTTTCTACTTTTAGGAAAGACATGTAACACTGTGTCAAACATCGGCTAAAACGGGAATTTTTCGCGCCAAGCTGGTCAGAATTGGCTCTGTTACAAATTGGACAAGGGGTGAATCCATGGCCACGACCAACAATCGAACCGACAAAATTCTCGTCGTTGATGACGATGCACGTATCCGCGACCTGCTGCGCCGCTACCTCACGCAAGAAGGCTTTGAAGTCATGATTGCCGAAGACGGCAAGGCGCTGAACCGCATCCTGCTGCGTGAAACCGTCGACCTGATCGTGCTGGACCTGATGATGCCCGGCGAAGATGGACTGTCCATCTGCCGCCGTCTGCGTTCAGCCAATGACCGCACGCCCATCATCATGCTGACCGCCAAGGGCGAAGACGTAGACCGCATCGTGGGTCTGGAAGTCGGAGCTGACGACTACCTGGGCAAGCCCTTCAACCCTCGAGAATTGCTGGCACGCATCCACGCTGTGCTGCGCCGCCGCCCACCAGTGGAAGCACCGGGTGCACCGTCTGGCGACAACGAGACGGTCACTTTCGGCCCTTTCACTTTCGATTTGGGCACCCGCGTGCTGCAAAAGAGTGGTGAAGAGTTGCCTTTGACGACCGGTGAATTTGCCATGCTCAAGGCCCTGGTACGCCATCCGCGCCAGCCTCTGTCGCGTGAAAAGCTGGCACTGCTGGCACGTGGCCGCGAGTTTGAGCCTTTTGACCGCAGTCTGGACGTGCAAGTCTCGCGCCTGCGCAAACTGATCGAAGAGGATGCTGCTGCGCCTCGTTATATTCAGACGGTTTGGGGCGTGGGCTATGTCTTCGTTCCAGATGGCAACAGCTAACTGTCTTTCCCACGCCTAAGGCAAAGGCGCTTCGCGCGCCCTTCTTTCATGTCACGCTCTTCCAAGCATGCCGGCGGCCACCATACCGCCAGCGCCACCAATGATGCAGGCGCACGCTCTCGCGTGGGCCTCAATCTTTTTTGGCGCACTTTCTTTCTACTGGCTTTGCTTTTGCTGGGCAGCATTTTGGCGTGGCTGCAGACTCTGCGCGCGCTGGAATTTGAACCACGCACACTGCAAACCGCGCAGCAAATTGCCTCTTTGGTGAACTTGAGCCGTGCCGCCTTGCAGCACTCGGATGCCATTGCGCGCGTCTCGCTCCTCAAAACCATGGCCGACCAGGAAGGTGTGCGCATTCAGCCACGTGAGCCTGGCGACAAATTCGAGGTTTTACCGCCCAGCCAGCTGAACATGCGTCTGGATGAGCTGCTGACCTCACGCCTGGGGCCAGACACCATCTTGGCGCGCAGTGTCAATGGCGAAGCCGGTCTGTGGGTGAGCTTCACCATCGATGAAGACCCCAACTGGCTGCTGCTGGATCAATCACGCTTCGTTACCGCAGGCAGCCGCACCTGGCTGATCTGGCTGAGTACGGCGGGCCTTCTGTCTTTGGCGGGCGCTGCTGTCATTGCACGCCTGATCAACCGCCCTCTCAAGCAATTGAGTTACGCCGCCAACCGCGTGCGCGATGGTGACTTTGCCGCCAGCCAGCTCGATGAAGAAGCGGTGACCAGCGAGATCCGAGAGGTCAATATTGGATTTAACCGCATGGCTCAGAAACTGGCCAAGCTGGAGCAAGAACGCGCCGTGATGCTGGCAGGCATCTCGCACGACTTGCGCACGCCACTGGCACGTTTACGCCTGGAAACCGAGATGAGCGTGCAAGATGACATTGCCCGCGAGCACATGGTGGCCGACATTGTTCAGCTCGATGCCACCATCGATAAATTCCTGGATTACGCGCGCCCCGACCATGTCACGCTGACGGTTGTGAATTTGCACGCCGTAGTGGCCTCGTGTGTCTACGCCGTACAAAACCACCGCGAGCTTCAAATCTCCATGTCCATCCCAGACGACATCTATGTGATGGCTGATGAAGTAGAGCTGGCCCGCGTGATCTCCAACCTGCTGGAAAACGCCCGCCGCTATGGCAAGACGGTAGATACCGACACAGCTTTTGTCGATATCAGCATCAAAACCCGAGAGAACTGGGTGCTGATGCGCCTGCGCGATCACGGCCCCGGCGTTCCTCCAGAACAGCTGCCTAACCTGACGCAACCATTCTTTCGCGGCAACTCGGCGCGCACTGCCGCAGCCGGCGCAGGCTTGGGCCTGTCTATTGTTGATAAAACCGTGCAGCGCATGGGTGGAATTTTCTCCATCACCAACGCCAATGCGGGTGGCTTGGCGGCCAATATTCAATTGCAGCGCGTCACCGACGTGCCTGACGGCCAAGACCCGCAGCATCGTTTGCAGCGCCCTCAGGTCAAACGCCAGCTTCCACCTGAAGCGATGTAAACCGCCGCCCCAACCAAAGAGCCCTGCTTGCTTGCGCAACAGGGCTCTTTTTATTTATCCACCAATCGATGCTGGCGCTGCTGCAACAAGCGCTAGCCACTGCGCTTTTTAAAGCGCCTGCTTGTAGATCAAGGCAATCGCGTTGGCCTCCATCGCCAGCAGCTCGCCCACAGGGCCCATCTTCTCGGCTGTTTTGGCTTTGACGTTCACCTGCTCTTCGGTCACACCCAAAGCTTGTGCGATGCGTTTTTGCATCAACGGAATGTGTGGTGCCAGCTTGGGCTGTTGCGCAATCACGGTGCTGTCGACATTGCCAATCTCCCAGCCTTTTTCGCGCACCCGGCGCGTGGCTTCTTGCAGCAGAACAAATGAGTCGGCGCCCTTGAACTCCACCGCAGTGTCAGGAAAGTGGCGGCCAATATCGCCCAGCCCAGCGGCACCCAGCACAGCGTCGGTGATGGCGTGCAGCAAGACGTCAGCATCCGAATGCCCCAGCAAGCCCTTGTCGTGCGGGACTTCAACGCCGCCAATGATCAGCTTGCGACCTTCAACCAGAGCATGGGTATCCCAGCCTTCACCAATACGAAAATTCATAGTTATTTATGCCCGCCTGCCAATGACCAGCGGCCTATTTGGTTATTAATCAGAAAAAAGGATTGCCCACTGGCTGCGCATTGTCACGCTTGCCTTTGAACAACTCCAGTGTGGCACTGCCGCCGCGTTGCATCAGCACGGCTTCAGCCAAGGCGAAGTCATCGGGATAGGTCACTTTGAAGTTGTGCGCACCTCCGGGTATCAGCTTGGGCCGGTGTCCCATGGCCTCCATGGCGCTGGCTTCATCCGTAGCTGCGGCCCCCATGCGGTTCAGCGCATCCAGCAAGCTGCCCAGGCGAAACATCTGTGGTGTCTGCGCCAGCCATTTATCGCTGCGATCGACCGTGGAAGCCACACGTACCCCTGTGGGTCCGGTAATGGCCGTCTTCAAGGTATCTGGCAATTTATGCGCCAGCAGGCCGCCCACGCTGTCGTGTTCACACTCAGCAATCAGTCCATCAATTTGTGCCGAGGTCACCAAACAGCGTGCTGCATCGTGCACCAGCACCCAGTCGTGCTGCGCGGCACCCCGTGCAAGCAGCGCTTTCAGGCCACCAATCACGGTATCGGCCCGTGTTGCGCCACCGCACTGCGCATGAAACCACAAGGGGCTGTGGTAGCTGTCAAGGTAGGTGTCACCTGGGGCCAGCGCCACCAGGGTACCGGCCAAGCGCTGCGCACCGGCAAAGGCGGCCAGCGTGTGCAAGACCATCGGCTGGCCCGCTACGAGATGGTACTGTTTGGGCAAGTCGGGCGCAGGCGCTCCGGGAGGAATGGCCCGTGCACCGACACCGGCACACGGGATCAGTCCCCAGAAACGACCCTGCGGACACCCGGGCGCATTCGCTGCAGCAAGCAAGTCTGTCATGCGCAACATTCTAGAATCGTCTGCTTCGCACACGCGGCTGCATGCCGCATTTCCGCGCTTTTTGCAGGCCCAGCGTCTGCTGCATCAGGATTTCTGGCCCCATGGATTTGCCCAAACTCACGCCCGGTAAACGTTTTTCCTTGCCCACGCCCGTTGGTAGCGCTGATGCGCTGCTGCTGGCGCAACTGGCACAGCGAGAGCACGCGGCAGGGCGCATCACCGCCATCGTCACGGCAGACGCCAGCGATGCCCAGCGCCTGATTGAAGAAATGGCGTTCTTTGCACCCCAGTTGCGCTGCGCCCTGTTTCCAGACTGGGAAACGCTGCCTTACGACACGTTCTCCCCACACCAGGACTTGATCAGCGAGCGGCTAGCCACGCTGTGGCGCATTCGTGAGCGCGACCACCAGCACGGCGCTGATGTGGTGCTGGTACCGGCCACCACCGCGCTGTACCGGCTGGCGCCCCCCTCCTTCTTGGCGGGCTACACTTTTGAATTCAAACAAGGCCAGAAACTGGACGAGGCCAAGCTCAAAGCCCAGCTGACGCTGGCAGGCTACCAGCACGTCTCGCAAGTGGTCAGCCACGGTGAATACGCTGTGCGCGGAGGGTTGATTGACCTGTTCCCCATGGGCTCCGAGGTACCTTACCGCGTTGATTTGTTTGATGACGAGATTGACTCCATTCGCGTCTTTGACCCCGATAGCCAGCGCAGCCTGGATACCGTGCAGGAAGTGCGGCTGCTGCCCGGGCGCGAATTCCCCATGGACGAGGATGCACGCACCAAGTTCCGCTCACGCTGGCGTGAACTGCTGGAGGGCGACCCCACACGCAGCCGCATCTACAAGGACATGGGCGCGGGCGTAGCCACTGCCGGTATTGAGTACTACCTGCCCCTGTTCTTTGACAGCACTGCCACGGTGTTTGACTACCTGGGCGATGCCGCCACGCTGGTGCTGCATGGTGAGCTGGAGCCTGCTTTTCACCGTTTCTGGCAAGACACCAAGGACCGCTACCGCTTGGTACAAGGAGACCCCGAGCGCCCCGTTCTGCCCCCCGACACCTTGTTTCTGAGTGCCGAGCAGTTCTACGCGGCTGCCAAGTCTTACCAGCAACTGGCGCTGCGCCCCGGTGTAGACGATGTGCAAGACAGCGCCATCTTCCAAAAGCTGCCAGACCTGTCCGTCGTACGCGGGGCAGAAGACCCACTGCAGCGCCTGCAGCAGCACGTACAGACGGCCAAGCGCCGCGTGCTGGTACTGGCCGAAAGTGATGGCCGCCGTGAAAGCCTGCTGGACTTTTTGCGCTCTTCGCAACTGAACCCACCGGCCTTTGATTCGCTGGCCGAGTTCCAAAGTGAAACCAGCGAAAAACTGGGCATTGCCACCTCCACCCTCATGCGAGGTTTTGCGTGGGTGGAAGAAGGCATCGACTTTGTCACCGAAACCGAGTTGTTCGCCAGCACTGGCACCACACGCCGGCGCAAGAAGCAAGAACAGGTCAGCGATGTAGAGGCGCTGATCAAAGACCTGTCCGAGCTGAAAGTGGGTGACCCTGTGGTGCACAGCCAGCACGGCATTGGGCGCTATCACGGCCTGATCAATATGGATGTCGGCCAGAAAAACGACGATGGCACACCCGCCATGCAAGAGTTCCTGCACCTGGAGTACGCCAAAGATGCCGTGCTGTATGTGCCCGTCAGCCAGTTGCACCACATCAGCCGCTACACGGGCGTGACGCCTGAATCGGCCCCCCTGCACAGTCTGGGCAGTGGCCAGTGGGAAAAAGCCAAGCGCAAAGCCGCCGAGCAAGTGCGCGATGCAGCGGCCGAGCTGCTCAACATCTACGCCCGCCGCGCCGCACGCCAGGGCCATGCCTTCCGCCTCAACCAGCAAGACTACGAACAGTTCGCACAGGACTTCGGATTTGAAGAAACAGCCGACCAAAGCGCCGCCATTCACGCAGTGATTCACGACATGGTCAGCCCCCAGCCTATGGACCGACTGGTCTGCGGCGATGTGGGCTTTGGCAAAACCGAGGTGGCGTTGCGCGCCGCTTTTGTGGCAGCCATGGCCGGCAAGCAAGTGGCCTTCCTGGCGCCCACCACGCTACTGGCTGAACAGCATTACCAGACGCTGGTTGATCGCTTTTCCAAGTGGCCCGTCAAGATTGCTGAAGTCTCACGCTTTCGCACCACCAAAGAAGTCAACGCTGCACTGCAAGGGCTGGGCGAAGGGTCTGTAGACATCGTGGTGGGCACGCACAAGCTGCTGTCCAGCTCGGTCAAGTTCAAAGACCTGGGTCTGCTCATCATTGATGAAGAACACCGTTTTGGCGTGCGCCACAAAGAAGCCATGAAGGCCATGCGCGCCGAGGTGGATGTGCTCACGCTCACGGCCACCCCCATTCCTCGCACCATGGGCATGGCGCTGGAAGGTCTGCGCGATTTGTCGGTCATTGCCACGGCACCACAACGCCGGCTGGCCATCAAAACCTTTGTGCGCTCCGAGAGCCAAGGCGTGATCCGCGAAGCCGTGCTGCGCGAGCTCAAGCGCGGCGGGCAAATCTACTTCCTGCACAACGAGGTAGAAACCATTGAAAACCGCCGCCAGCAGCTGGAAGAAATTCTGCCCGAGGCACGCATCGCGGTTGCCCATGGCCAGATGCCCGAGCGCGAGCTTGAAAAAGTCATGCGCGATTTTGTGGCCCAGCGCTACAACATGCTGCTGTGCTCCACCATCATTGAAACCGGTATTGACGTGCCCACGGCCAACACCATCGTCATCAGCCGTGCCGACAAGTTTGGTCTGGCGCAGTTGCACCAGTTGCGCGGCCGTGTGGGACGCAGCCACCACCAAGCCTATGCCTACCTGATGGTGCCTGACCTGGAAGGCCTGACCAAGCAAGCCCAGCAGCGCCTGGATGCCATTCAGCAGATGGAAGAGCTGGGCAGTGGCTTTTACCTGGCCATGCATGACCTGGAAATTCGCGGTGCCGGTGAGGTGCTGGGCGAAAATCAGAGCGGCAACATGATGGAAATCGGGTTCCAGCTGTACAACGAAATGCTGTCAGAGGCCGTGCGCAGCCTCAAAAACGGCAAAGAACCTGACCTGCTCTCACCCCTGTCTGCCACCACCGAAATCAACCTGCATGCCCCGGCACTGCTGCCCAGCGACTACTGCGGCGATGTGCACTTGCGCCTGTCGTTCTACAAAAAGCTGGCTACCGCCAAGACCAGCGACCAGATCGATAACTTGCTGGAAGAAATCGTGGACCGTTTTGGCAAACTGCCAGCACAGGCCCAGACCCTGATTGACACGCACCGCCTGCGTGTCCTGTCCGAGCCCTATGGCGTTCAAAAGGTGGATGCAGCCCCGGGTGTCATCAACATCACCTTCAAGCCCAACCCACCTGTAGAGCCCATGCAGATCATCAGCCTGATCCAGAAGAACAAGCACATCAAGCTGGCTGGCAACGACAAGCTGCGCATTGAGCGCGAGCTGCCCGACCCCAAGGCGCGCGCGCAGATGGTGCGTGATGTGCTGCGCAGCCTGGGGCAGCCAGCCAAGGCCTGATCACGCATGCACGCTGCACGCGGGCAACCCACCCGCTGCGCGCGTGCAGCTTGATCTACCTCAAGCCAAACCCGCTCCGGCGGCGTGCCACGTGCAGCGCTAAATAAGCACAATCGCCGCATGCTGGATGTTGCTCTCCTTGTCGTCGCACTCACCACCGCCATGGCCATGCGCCCCTGGCGGCTGCTGAGCAATCGCAAAGCTTTGGTCACGCAAGACCATGGCGACAGCTCGCCGCTGTGGACCCCGCTGCTGGCCACGCTGGTCATCCTGCCTTGGCTGTGGGCACTGCCCACGCTGCACCACATGCCGCTGCAGCTGCAGTGGTCCGGGGCATGCCTAGTGATGATGTGCCTTGGCTGGCCGCTGGCCGTGCCAGCGCTGTGTCTGGTGGGCGGCATTGCCTATGCGCTGTCACCGGGCCTGGATGCCGCAGAGGCCCTGCGCCTGACCGTGTGGCACGGCGTTGTGCCCGCCACTTTCGCCATGCTCTGGGGCGCACTGCTGCGCCGCTGGCTGGGCACCAAAGTGTTTGCCTACATCTTCGGACGCGGCTTTGCGGGCTCAGTGATCAGTCTGTTTTTAGCGGGCATGCTGTCTGCGGCGCTGGGCCACCAGCTTCCCGGCGTGAACGAAGATCTGACCACCATTGCTCGCTGGCTCATGGCCTGGGGCGACGCCGTGGTTACCGGCATGGTGTGTGCGGTGTTCGTCGCTTACAAGCCGCAGTGGCTGGCCACGTGGTCAGACGATTTGTACCTTTACGGCAAAAAGAGCTGAAGCGCTCATTCCTGAAGCATGGATAGCTCTCAAAAATAGCCATTAGCGCATGGCCCATAGCTGACCAACGGTGTATGCGCACCTGGAACATTGCCGCTCCAACGGCAGGCACTGAAATTGCTCTGCCCCTGACACTGTGTTGTCTCCTGCCATGTTGGCAGGCACAAGCACTACAAGGGAAAGCTTCATGTCTGTTCGACCCCTCGTTGCGCCAATCGCTGGTGCATGGCTTGCACTGATTTTGTGCAGCAGCGCTGCCGCTCAAAACGCCTACCCCAACAAACCCGTCAAAGTGATGGTGGCCCTGCCCGCTGGCGGCAGCGCAGACATGATTGCCCGCGTCATCAGCCAAAAGCTGGGCGAGCAACTGGGCCAGTCGTTTGTGGTGGACAACAAGGCAGGTGCCTCGGGCCAGATTGGCATGCCCCAGGTGGCACGCTCTGCCCCCGATGGCTACATGCTCACGGTCTCGCCCGCCTCGTTTTTGACCACCAACAAAAGCATTTTCAAAACCCTGCCCTATGACCCGCAGGCCGACTTTCAACCCATCTCCAAGCTGGTCAACCAGCCCATGGTGCTGGTGGTGAAAGACAAAACCAAATTTCCCAGCGTGGCCGCCGTGATCAGTCAGGCCAAGGCAGAGCCCGGCAAGCTGACCTATGCATCCTCAGGCGACGGCAGCCCTCAGCACCTGGGCGCCCTCATGTTTGAAACGCGCACCCATGCGCAGATGCTGCATGTGCCTTACAAAGGCGGTGCACCCGCCATCAACGACACGCTGGCCGGCAACGTCGACATGCTGTTTGCCGTGCTGCCCGAGGCATTGCCCCATATTCAGTCGGGCAAGCTGCACGCGCTGGGCTTGATGAGCCCCCAGCGCTCCGCCCTCTTGCCCAACACCCCCACCATGGTGGAAAGCGGCTTTGCCGACCTGAACCTGTCCGCCTGGGTGGGCCTGCTGGCACCGGCCAATACGCCGCCCGAGATTGTGGAAAAGCTCAACCAGGCAGTGCGCGCCGTGCTGCAAAGCGAAGTCAAAGACAAGCTGGCCAGCAACGGCATGGAGCCCGCCCCCTCCACGCCCAATGAACTCAAGGCCAACATCGCCAGCGACATCAAGCTACACGCCCAATTGGTGAAAGCCGCAGGTTTGCAGCCGCAATAAGCGCTGCCAAACCGCGATAATGCAGGCCAGCCCCCTCGCCGCCCGCGGCCATGGGGCGGATCTGCAACCTCCAGCCTCTCCGAGTCCATGCCTGCTACCGAAATCGCCCCCGGTCTGACCATTCAGAACATCACCGTGCCGCAAAAACTCAGCGACTACCAGCTGATTGCGTTTGACATGGACTCCACGCTGATCACCATCGAGTGCATCGATGAAATTGCCGACGCTACCGGCAAGAAAGCCGAAGTGGCGGCCATCACCGAAGCCACCATGCGCGGCGAAATCGCCGACTTCAAGGACAGCCTGCGCCAGCGCGTGGACAAATTGGTGGGCGTGACAGAGGCCGACATGCAGCGCGTGATTGCCGAGCGTCTGAAGCTCTCCCCCGGTGCAGAAACACTGGTCAAGGCCGCCAAGGCTGCTGGCCTGAAAGTGCTGCTGGTGTCTGGCGGCTTTACCTTCTTTGCCGAACACGTGCGCAGCCTGCTGGGCATCGACTTTGTGCGCGCCAATGTGCTGGAAATTAAAGATGGTGCCTTGACCGGCGGTCTGGTCGAGCAAGCCTGGGGCGACATTTGCGACGGTGCCGAAAAACGCCGCACGCTGCTTGAAGTGGCCAGCCTGCTGGGTATTACCCCCGCGCAATGCATTGCAGTGGGTGACGGCAGCAACGACATTCCCATGATGCAGGCCGCGGGCCTGTCTGTGGCCTTCCACGCCAAGCCCCGCGTGCGTGGTGAAGCCAATGTGTGCATCAACGAAGGCGGCCTGGATCGCTTGCTGGAAATTTTGAAGTAAGCCAGCCACGCTTTCAAAAAAAAGAGCTGCCGGCGCAGGCACTGCAACACTTTCAGATACAAAACTATCTGAAACGCTTTGTACACCTGCGTTAGTAGCTCTTTTTTTATTTTCAACGCGGCATGCTGGAAAACCACCTTGCAAACCCCGACTCGCATTGCAAGCCATGCCTGCCAGGGCCAGCGAAGTGCGCTGCACAGTGCGCACAAGCCATCACATCAGCAATTTTCGGCATCACTTCGCAAGGTCATTTCATCTGCACAGGCCTGGGCATTCCTTAGAATGGTCGCCTCACACCTACAACGCAATATACCAACGTGTGTGATCGGCACGGCAAGCCAGCCACCGCCTGAAAACAGGCTGCCCCGGCTTGCAATATCCACCCTCAGCCCCATGTAATTAACAGCAGCGCCACTGTGCGCTGTGGTCATGTTTTGACCACGTTGATTGACTCCCTTTTTTCAGGACCCTCAGTGAAGACATCTTTTCGCACCACCGCTTCTGTGATCGCCGTAACCATTGCCGCCCTGGCTGCGCCTACGCTGGCCCACGCCAAACGCATGGGCGGTGGCAAGTCGGTGCGTCCTGCCGCCATCAACAAGGCCCCGGCCAAGCCCGCCACACCGGCTGCACCAGCCGCTGCCACACCTGCAGCACCCGCTGCTGCCGCAGCACCAGCCGCCCCTGTGGCTACAGCACGCCCTGCAGGCTCTGGCCTGATGGGCACCATGGCCGCTACTGCCGCAGGCGCAGTGGTTGGTACCGTGGCTGGCAGCGCCATCGCTGGCGCTTTCAGCGGTGACAGCGCCTCCAAGGACGCAGAAGCCAAGGCCAAGGCTGAAGCCGATGCCAAGGCCGCTGAAGCCGAAGCCACCGAGCTGCAGCAAAAGCTGGATGCCGCCAAGGCCAAGGCTGAAGCCGCCCGCGCTGCCATCAAGTAATTGACAGCGCATAGCGCGCATCACACACAAAACGCCCTGCCGGTTTACACCGCAGGGCGTTTTGCTTGGGCACGCTAGCGGCGCTGGCGTAGTGGCCGCAGCAAGTCAGACAAGCCGTTATGGTCCAGCTCATGCATGAGCGCAAGCAACTGGCCAATATGCCCCGGCGGAAAGCCCTCACGGGCAAACCACGCTAGGTAGTTACCGGGCAAATCGCAGATCAATTGGTCTTTGTGCTTGCCAAAAGGCATGCGGGTGGTGACCAGCTTTTCCAGGTCTTCAGCTTGCACGGCAGGCCTGAATGTCTAAATTTTGCATAAAAACCACTTTCCTTATAACCAAATCTTCATTTTTTACACACAAAACGCAGCCCCAAGGCTAAACTCGCCCTACACCTTGATACAGGCGCCATCGCGCTGACAAGGCTTGATGCAAGCAACCATTTTCTCTGTCACAGGAACTGAATCCACCATGTTGAAGAAGACTCTGACTGCCGTGGCCATTGCCACTTTGGCTATTTCCGCCCACGCTGCCGACGTGCTCAAGGTTGCCGCCACAGCCGTGCCCCACGCTGAAATTTTGAACTTCATCAAGCCCCAGCTCAAAGCTGACGGCATTGAGCTGCAAGTGCGCGAATTCAGCGACTACGTGCAGCCCAACGCAGCCGTGGAAGACAAACAACTGGACGCCAACTTCTTCCAGCACCAGCCCTATCTGGACAGCTACAACAAAGACCGCAAGAGCAGCCTGGTGCAAGTGCCCAACGGCAAGGTTCACGTTGAGCCTTTTGGTGCCTACTCCAAGAAAATCAAGAACATTGCTGATCTCAAGAGTGGCGCCACTGTAGCCATCCCGAACGACCCATCTAACGGCGGCCGCGCACTGCTGCTGCTGGCCAAGCAAGGTCTGATCGAACTCAAAGATCCCAAGAACCTGACAGCAACGGCCCTGGACGTGGTGAAGAACCCCAAGAAGCTGAAGTTCAAGGAACTGGAAGCACCTTTGCTGCCTCGCGCACTGGACGACGTGGATCTGGCACTGATCAACACCAACTACGCCATTGAAGCCAAGCTCAACCCCACCAAGGATGCGCTGTTCATTGAAAACGCTGACTCGCCGTACACCAACATTGTGGTGGCCCGCAAGGACCGTGCAGACGGTGCAGACATCGCCAAGCTGACCAAGGCTTTGCACTCGGCAGAGACCAAGAAGTTCATCCAAGAAAAGTACAAGGGCGCTGTCGTTCCCGCTTTCTAAGCACCAGCGACCGCTGACATTACCCAGAAAAAACGCTGCTTCGGCAGCGTTTTTTTTTGCACAACAGCATGGTTTGCCATGATTGGCAAGTCCAAGCCTGAGCAAAACACTACCAACTTGCAGAGGCATCTATTGACGCTACTGGCATGATGCAGGCCGTTACAAAGCGACATGCCTGTTGTTCCCCCTCCCATACCGGATCTTCTTTATGAGCGATAACGCATCCCCCTCCATGGACAAAGCGATCACCGCAGGCCTGAGCGAAGTGACCTTGGCCCGCACTCTGGAGCTTTACGACGCCCACCGGGCATCAGGCAGCGAACGCATTTTGAATTTTCGCGGTGACTTGGCCGAACGCTACAACTACGACAAGATCAAGCCACTGATGACCCGCGCCCGCGAGCACGGCAATGTGGTCTACATCGAAGCTGTGAGCCACAAGACAGGGGAAACCGGTCACTACCAAATCTTGGCCAACCAGTGGAAATTGCTGGAAGTACTTGCCCGCCTGGATTAAGCCGCCAGCGAACCAACAAAAAGCCCGTGGCAATTACCACGGGCTTTTTACTGGGCGCAAAGCAGGCGCATCAAGGTTGGTGCCAGTGCATCTTGTGGGCGACTCTTAAGACACCGCCGGCAGCCCTTGCCACACCCACCAGGCAAGCACCAGCATCATCACGCCCGTCACACCGTCCAGCACACGCCATGCCACAGGCTTGGCAAACACGGCGCGCATGCGCTGCGCGGCAAAGCTCAGCAGGCCAAACCAAACCAGGCTGGCACATGCGGCACCCAGCACAAAAATCCATTTCAAATGACCCTCTTGGCGCGCACCGATGGAGCCCACCAGCACCACGGTATCCAGATAGACATGGGGGTTGAGCAAGGTAATTACCGCCAGTGTGGTCAGCACGCCCAGCAGCCCGCGGGGTGCCACCTGCGCGCTGTCCACCACTGCGCTGGCATCAGATGCCATGGCCATGCGCCACAAAGCAAACGCGCCGTAGCCCAGCAAAAAGAGCACACCGCCCCAGCCCAGCCACAGCGCCAGACTGGGCTGACTGCTGAGTAATTGCGCCATGCCCGCCACGCCCAGCCCGATCAAGATGGCATCGGAGGTAACGCACCATGCCACGCAGGCACGCACATGCTGCCCGCGCACGGCCTGTCGCAAAACATACAGGTTTTGCGCACCAATTGAAATAATGAGTGACAGGCACACGGTAAAACCAGCCAGCCACGAAGCAGTAATGTTTTCAGTCCACATGCCCTGAATTCTCAAAGCACTTGCAACATAAGTAAAATTAAACATTCTCAATCGAATTAAGTTTTACTACATGCTCGACTACGCTGGACTGGAAGCTTTGGCCGCGGTGCTGCGCGAAGGCAGCTTTGATCGCGCTGCACGCAAGTTGCACGTCACCCCATCGGCTATTTCTCAGCGCATCAAATTGCTGGAAGAGCGCGTGGGACAAGTGCTGGTGATGCGGGGCTCGCCCTGCACTGGCACAGAGGCCGGGCGGCGCTTGTGTTTGCACGTCGAGCAAGTGGCGTTACTAGAAAACGAGCTGCGCCGCAACAACCCCGAGCTGGTGCCAGAAGGCCAAGTGCAGCGCCCTACGCTCAAGCTGGCAGTCAACGCCGATTCACTCAATAGCTGGTTTGTCGATGCCATGGCCGCCTTCACACAGGGCGGCAACGAGTTGCTGGACATCAGCATTGATGACCAGGACCACACCGCCAAGCGCATCAAAGAAGGCGAAGTGATGGCAGCCGTGACTGCATCATCCAGCCACATCACAGGCTGCAATATCTGGCCTTTGGCCAACATGCACTACATAGCAGCCGCCAGCCCTGAATTTATTGCACGCTTCTTTGGCGACGCTGGCATCAACCCACAAAGCTTGTCACAGGCGCCGCTTCTGACCTATGACCGTAAAGATGCCATGCAAGACAAATGGCTGCTGCAACATGGTGTGACTGCGCGCCATGCACCACCACGCCACTGGGTGCCCTCTGCCCACGCCTTTGTACGTGCCAGCCTGGCCGGCATGGCCTGGGGCATGCACCCTACTGTATTGATTCAAGAGCACCTGCAGGACGGCACTCTGATAGAGCTGGTGCCTGACAGCGGCATTTCAGTGCCTCTTTACTGGGCGCATGCGCGCAACGCTCAAGCAGGCTTGGAGCGTCTGACCCAGTGCGTGATTAACGCGGCCCAGGACTGGCTAGACCCCATCGACCACCAAGAGTGAGACCGCCAGGCCATCAGAACGACAAGTTGCGGGCCCGGGTACTCAGTGCTCGTGCCCCATTTTTCGCCCCGTCTCCAGCACATTGAAGTTCAGTAAATCTGTCGCCAGCACGGTCTCCCACATAAAGCAGGCCAGCGCAGCAATGAAAGACACCACTCCCGCCAAAAAAGAAAAAACGGCAATCTGGTAGCCGCGCACGCTCCACGCTTCACCCACGAACAAAAACACAATCGTCAGGCCAATCAAGAAGCCACACAGCGTTAGCAACCCGATCGACCAATTGGCAATACGCCCCCGCGTGCGCAAGTAGTTCAACTCACGCAGCCCCCGGTCAATAAAGTCTTCATCCGTGCTGGCACGCACGCGCTCTTCCATCACCCGTGCCCGGTCAATGATGCGCGCCAGGCGCCCAGCCACTGCGCTGATCATGCCGGCCACTGCCGTCAAAAAGAAAACCGGCGCAACGGCCAATTGCACGCTGTGCGTCACGTTGGAAGGATCGATCATGTGTCGTCTTGTCCGTAAAAAACTGAGAATTTCCACCGCTTATCGGCAGCCCTTTGCATGGTATGCAAAAAACCGGCCCCACCAACCATTCAGACACTTGCTTTAACGCAAATGGCGCAGTCCGCCCCTTTGATGTGCCGCAAACGCCAGTCCGCTGCCTCACGTGATAGTGAGCACATCCCTATCAACCCATGACTGATTGCAGAGGACGCTTGCTATGAAGATGCTCACCGATTTAATCTCAACCGATTACGGCTTGATGAGCTTGATCGTTATTCTGATTCTCATCGCCATGTGGATTTACTTCACCGTACTTTTCATGGGCAAAATTGGTAAAAGCAGCGAAGAGCACGCCAAGAAAACAGGTGCAGCGTCAGCCAAAACCTAAAGCTTTTTCGCTAAGACATATCGACTTTCAGGCCTGCGTTTGCAGGCCTTTGTCATTGTGCAGCCCCACTGCTGCAGCGATTCAAAATCGCAGCATTGATAGCTGATAGCGCATGCCTGCAAACGATTGTGGAATCAAAAGTATTCAAAATCCAGGTGTGACAAGCGCAGCCAGCTCTTCTTTTTAAAGCACCCCAGATTCACACTTTCCCCACATGGCATAACGCACAGGCACAATTGCACCATGTCCTTGCCTGCCAAGCCTGAAGCACCTTCTGCGTTAGCCACCACACCCGCACCTACTTTGGTGCGCCGCTGGTACACACGCTGGCTGCTGCGTGCTTTGGCCGTCACATCACTGGGCCTGGGCATCCTGGGTGTATTCATTCCGGGTCTGCCCACCACCGTCTTTATTTTGATTGCAGGCTGGGCCGCCATGCGCAGCTCCCCGCGCATGCATGCATGGCTGTGGAACCACCCCTTGTTTGGCCCCATGCTGCAGAACTGGCAGGCCGGCGGATTTGTCAGCCGCCGCGCCAAACGCAGCGCTGCGGCCATGATGGCCGTGTGCGCCGTCATCTTATGGCTGACGCCCAGCCCGCTGTGGGCACGCCTGCTGGCCTGCACCTGCATGGCCATCGTGCTGGTCTGGTTGTGGCTGCGCCCTGAGCCTGCATAAGCTTGGATTGCTCCACTTTTTCGCTGCAACTTCCAAATCAGCGAAAAATCCATGTATATAATCTAGGTCTTGTTCCCTGATAGCTCAGTTGGTAGAGCGACGGACTGTTAATCCGCAGGTCCCTGGTTCGAGCCCAGGTCGGGGAGCCAAATATTGACGCCTTGCAATTCATCAAGGTACCACCAAAGTGTATTCCCTGATAGCTCAGTTGGTAGAGCGACGGACTGTTAATCCGCAGGTCCCTGGTTCGAGCCCAGGTCGGGGAGCCAAATATTGACGCCTTGCAATTCATCAAGGTACCACCAAAGTGTATTCCCTGATAGCTCAGTTGGTAGAGCGACGGACTGTTAATCCGCAGGTCCCTGGTTCGAGCCCAGGTCGGGGAGCCAAATAAAAAGCCAAGCATTGAAAGATGCTTGGCTTTTTTATTGTCTGCATTTTTATGCCCTCTCAAGCCGCCCGCACAATTCCCACAGAAGCAGGCGCTGCACCCAGTACGGGCTGGGGTGTCGACTCCAGCCGGTTGGGCACCGCAAACTTGGTCGCAATTTCTTGCACAGGCTCGACCACCACCGGGCCGTTCTTTCGCGCCTCCCAATGTGCAATTTCATCTTCCAGTCGGCGTGCACGTTCTGCATACATCTGTGCAGATGCCTGATAGTGCTCGGCCGCAATGGTATGTTCCAGCACTGCCATACGTGCTTCTTGCAAGTAGGCCCGCGCGCGGCGGATATAGCGGGGTTCTGCGCCAAAAAGACTCAGTGAAAACATGGTTCAGCCTCCTTCGTGCGCATCCGTCGAAGCCACATCTGATAATGCCTTCGAAGACACTGGTGCAACCATAGTCTGTCGTCATCGCACTGCATGTCCCCATAGGACAACGATAGATGTAGGAGCAACCCTGTCATACATCCCAACAAGATGATGACACCATGTAAGCTCACCAATATTCATAGTTTTGATAGCAACAATGCAAGAGCCAACCTTAATCTGGCTAGAAGCTGATGATGAATTTCCCCCAGTCAATCTGGCGTGGGGCCAAGACAGCCCCCTGCCGGGTTTGCTGGCGGCAGGCGGTACTTTAGATGCAGCACGCCTGCAAGCGGCCTACCGCAACGGCATATTTCCGTGGTTCAGCCCGGGGCAGCCCAACCTGTGGTGGTCACCTGATCCGCGCATGGTGCTTAAAACGGCCGACTTTCGCCTGCACCCATCGCTGCGCAAAACAGTGCGCAAGTTCATTCGCATGCCCGGCTACGAAGTGCGGATTGACACCCAATTTCGCCAGGTCATAGAGCATTGCGCCCAAGTGCCGCGCAATGGCCAAAATGGCACGTGGATTGTGCCCAGCATCATTGATGCGTACTGCGATCTGCACCAGCAAGGCATGGCACACAGCGTTGAGACATGGGTGCACGACAAGCTGGTGGGCGGCCTGTACTGCGTGGCCCTGGGGCAGGCGGTGTATGGCGAATCGATGTTTGCCCACGCCTCCGATGCCTCCAAGGTAGCACTGGCAGCCCTGGTGGCACTGTGCCGCCACCACGGCGCCACACAAATCGATTGCCAGCAAGCAACGCCGCACCTGGCGTCTTTGGGTGCGCACGAACAGGCACGCACCGACTTTCTGGCCGAGGCTGCCATTCAGCAGCAGCAGCCCGCCATGGATTGGACATTTCGCCCCATATACTGGGATTCGCTTTGCTGAGGGCTTTCACTGCATGACACAGCTCAATGACCTGCCGCACTACAACTTGCAGTTCTACGCCACTGCGCCCTACCCATGCAGCTACCTGCCAGAGCAAGAGGCACGCTCCCAAGTTGCAGCACCCAGTCATTTGATCCAAAGCGAGGTGTACTCGGCGCTTGTCACCCAAGGCTTTCGCCGCAGCGGTTTATTCACCTACCGGCCTTATTGCAGCCACTGCAAGGCTTGTCAGCCTTTGCGCGTACTGGTCAACGAATACCAGCCCACCCGCAGCCAGCGCCGCGCTGCCAGGCAGCATGCGCTGCTGGACGTCAATGTGCAGCGCCTGCATTTTTCCCAGGAACACTACAACCTGTACCAGCGCTACCAGCATGCACGCCACAGCGGCGGCGGCATGGACCAGGACAACGTAGAGCAATACACCCAGTTTCTGCTGCAAAGCCGCGTGGAAACACGCTTGGTGGAATTTCGCGACCCCGAGGCGGACAACGCATTGCGCATGGTCTCCATCATTGACTGCCTGGAAGACGGGCTGTCAGCGGTCTACACTTTCTACGATCCAGAACCGGGCTCCAGCTATGGCACCTTCAATGTGCTGTGGCAAATTGCCTTTGCACGCAGCATGGGCCTGCCTTATGCCTACTTGGGCTACTGGATCGAGCACTCACCCAAGATGCGCTACAAAGCGCAATTTCATCCGTACGAAGTTTTGCGCGACAGTCTGTGGCATCGTGTCGACAAAAGCTAGGCCTTAACGCACGATGCGGCAGCCAACGCCAAAGATGTGCGCGATAGCGACGAGTGGCGGCTAGAATCCGCCCATCTTTGCCCCCTGGATCCCCCATGAAGAAAAACGATCACGACGCGCCCGCCAAACCCAGTGTTCAAGTGCTGGAGCGCATGTTTGTCCTGATCGACGTACTGGCCTCGCGCGAAGAAGCAGTCTCCTTAAAAGAAATCAGCGAAAAAACTGGCCTGCACCCCTCCACCGCACACCGCATCCTCAACGATCTGGCCGTGGGTCGTTTTGTCGACCGCCCAGAATCTGGCAGCTACCGTCTGGGCATGCGCCTGCTGGAGCTGGGCAACCTGGTCAAAGCCCGTTTGAGCGTGCGCGAAACGGCCCTGCCCGGCATGCGATTGCTGCACAAGCAAATCCAGCAGCCCGTGAATTTGAGCGTGCGCCAGGGCGATGAAATTGTGTATGTGGAGCGGGCCTACAGCGAACGCTCGGGCATGCAGGTGGTGCGCGCTATTGGCGGCCATGCCCCGCTGCACCTGACATCCAACGGCAAGCTGTTTTTGGCAGCCGATGAACCCCAGCGCGTGCGTGCCTACGCCATGCGCACGGGGCTGGCTGGCAACACCCACAACAGCTTGACGCAACTGCCCCTGCTGGAGCGCGAGCTGAACAAGGCCCGTGAAACCGGGGTGGCTTACGACAATGAAGAGCTTGAGCTGGGCGTGCGCTGCATGGCCGCGGGCATTTATGACGACCAGGCCAAGCTGATTGCGGCTTTGTCGATCTCTGCCCCTGCTGATCGCCTGGACGAAAGCTGGTTGCCCAAGCTGCAAAGCACCGCGTTTGAAATTTCTCAGGCCCTGGGTTTTCGCGGCAGCGCTTACCACCAGCGCTAAGAGCGCTGCGATGTGCCTGCGCGACGGAGTGGTCTGGTGTCTGGAGCGAAAACTGGCGCTCTCGTTCTTTGAGGGTGTGTTAGCGACCTTGAACCCAGCACCCCTCGCACGACAACGACAAAAATAGCAACCACAACCCGCCTTGCGCGGGTTGTGTGCTTTCAGCACCGCTCTAAGCCGTAATCAGAGACAGTTCCCGAAAGTCTGCAAACGCCAGTGCTTGCGGAAAATCACGCACGCGCTCGGTGCCAAAGCCAGAAGTAAACCATGCAAAGCGCACGCCCGCTGCATGCGCGCAGCCTGCATCGGCGTGTGTATCGCCAAAAAACACGGCGTCTTGCGGCAACACCTGCATCTGCGACAAGGTATGCAGCAATGGCTCAGGCGCAGGTTTGGCAATGCCACAGCTGTCGCGCCCCGTGACCACGCTGAACAGCTCCAGAATGCCCGCCGCCTGCAGCCCCTTGATGGCCAGCGCATATTGCTTGTTGGTGCACACGCCCAGTGCAACCCCTTGTGCCTGCGCGGCATGCAGCCAGTCCAGCACCCCGTCATACAGCGGCGCCGCATCGGCAGGTTGGGCGGCGTAAAAGCGCTCAAACAAAGCACCGGCTTGCACGTGGCCGCCTGCGGGCAAGGGCACGCCGCGCTCTTTGAGTACGTCGACCATCAGATCAGCCGCCGTGCCAAACATATTGGGCATGCGATAGCCCTGCGGCAGTGGCGCATAGCCCAAATGCTCCAGCGTGTGGCTGGCCGCCGCAATGATGACCTGCTCGGTGTTGAGCAAGGTGCCATCCATATCAAACACCATGGCGCGCACGCCACTCCAATCCATTATCTGCACTGTGTTGTTCATCAAAGCCATGCTTGCGATTGTCGGTGCAAGTGGCTGCCTTGTGCCTTGCGGCCTCACAAAGCCAACCCAGCAGGTCCTTTAAAAATAAGAGCTGTTAGCGCTTATGTACAGGAGTTTTCAGATAGTTTTATATCTAAAAACCTTGGTATACAAGCGCTAGCAGCTATCTTTAAAGGTTCATACATGGCGCTTGACGTGCGTGCCTGGCTCAGGGGGCAAGCTGGCATCCGCCTGGGCATGCAAGGCTGCAATCAAATTGCACGGTGCCTGGTGGCCATCGCACAGCACTTTGAGCGATTGCAGCTCTTTTTCCAGCGCTCGCAGCTCCTGCAGACGCTGGCGCACGTGCTGCAAGTGCGCGTTGATCGTGGCAGTGGCGGCGTGGCAATCCGCCGGGTTTTGCCAGTCCAGCGCCAGCAAGGTGCGCACCTCGTCCAGCGACATGTCCATGGCCCGGCACATGCGGATAAAACGCAGGCGGTGCAAGTCACCATCGTTGTAAAGACGGTAATCGTTATCCTGGCGCATGGCGGGTGCCAGCAGGCCTTCTTTTTCGTAATACCGGATGTTGGCCGCCGACACGCCCGTGCGTTTGGCCGCTTCCCCTATGCGCAATGCTGTCATGGGCTTGACCTTCAAGTAACTTTCAACTTTCCAATCATGGCATGAACACCAAACACATGCACTCCAGCTGCTGTGCGCCTACCACACCGCACAAGCACGATCACAGCCAGCACGGCGACAGTCACGACCACGACCATGGGCACGACCACGGTGTGCTGCCCAGTTGGCCACGTATCAGCGCGGCGCTGGTCATGGCACTGCTGGCTGAAATAGCCCACTGGTTCATACCGCAGTACGCCGCCCTGGAATACGCAGGCATGGTGCTGGCCGTAGTGGCCATTGGTCTGGCCGGCTTGGGTGTGTACAAGGCGGGCATCCAGAGCCTGCTGCAATTGCGGCTGGGCATTCATGCCTTGATGGCGGTGGCCGTCACCGGCGCTTTCCTGATTGGTCAGTGGCCAGAAGCGGCCATGGTGATGGCGCTTTACGCTGCTGCCGAGCGCATTGAAGACCAGGCCATGGATCGCGCCCGTCTGGCCATCCGCAACCTGCTGTCTTTGGCCCCGGACACCGCTGAAGTGCTGCAGCCCGATGGCAGCAGCCAAACCATGGCCACCGCCGATGTGCCCACAGGTGCTACGGTGCGTGTTCCCCCGGGTGCGCGTATTCCATTGGATGGCGCAATCACCGCTGGCCGCAGCAGCGTGAACCAGGCCCCCATTACCGGCGAGAGCGTGCCCGTCGACAAAGCCCCGGGCGACACCGTCTGGGCGGGCAGCATCAACCAGCAGGCAGAGCTGCAGGTGCAGGTAACAGCAGCCACTGCCGACTCCATGCTGGCACGCATCGTCAAAGCGGTGGAGCAGGCACAAGCGAGCAAAGCGCCCACCCAGCGTTTTGTCGATCGCTTTGCGGCCATCTATACCCCCATCGTCATGGGGCTGGCTATTTTGCTGGCCTTGCTGGCACCGCTGCTCTTTGGTTGGACATGGATGGATGCGCTGTATCAGGCACTGGCCCTGCTGGTGATTGCCTGCCCCTGCGCACTGGTACTGTCTACGCCCGTCACAGTGGTCAGCGCCTTGACTGCCGCTGCACGCCAGGGCGTCTTGCTCAAAGGCGGCAGTGCACTGGAAGCTGCGCGCAAGCTGCGCACCATTGCGCTGGACAAAACCGGCACCCTCACCACTGGCAAGCCTGCCTTGGTGGAATGGAGCGTCTTAAACGAAGCCCTTTCCCGCGCCGATGTGGCCTTGCTGACCTGGTCCATTGCTTCGCGCTCTGACCACCCGGTCTCACATGCCATTGCGCAGGGTTTGCAGGTCGACAACGTCACCGCTTGTGCAGCGCAAGACCTGCAGGCCCTGCCCGGACGCGGCGTACAAGCGCACATCGACGGACAGACCTACTACCTCGTCAACCTGCGCTGGGCGCAGGAGAGTCAGCTGGACACCCCCGAGCTGCAGGAAGCTGTGCATGCCCACAGCAGCCTGGGCCGCAGTGTGAGTTTGCTGGCCACTGCGCAACAGGTACTGGCTGTATTTGCCGTGGCAGACACCTTGCGCCCCCACGCCAAAGAAGCCGTGCAGCAACTGCAAGCGCTGGGCATTACACCCATCATGCTCAGTGGCGACAACCCCGACGCCGCACGCGCCATGGCCGCACAAGTGGGCATCACGCAGGCAGAAGGTGGTTTGCTACCTGAGGACAAACTCCTGCGCCTGCGCCAGTTGCAGCAAGACGGCCCTGTGGGCATGGTGGGCGATGGCATCAACGACGCACCGGCCCTGGCGCAAGCCGACATGGGCTTTGCCATGGGCGGTGCACACAGCACGGGCATGGCCATGGAGACCGCTGACGTCGTACTCATGCACGACGATCTGCGCCGCCTGCCGGATACCGTGCAACTGTCCCAGCGTGCACACCGCGTGCTGTGGCAGAACATTGCGCTCTCGCTGGGCATCAAGCTGGCTTTCTTCATCCTGGCCGTTGCAGGGGCTGCCAGCATGTGGCTGGCGGTACTGGCTGATATGGGAGTGAGCTTGCTGGTGGTGGCCAACGGTTTGCGTTTGCGCCGCATTAAAAGCAAAAAATCAGCCTCTTGAAAAAGATGGCTGCATAATCTGTGCGCCCAAAAAACACAACGCGCACAGATTCCTGCACCCCCATGAAGCACATTCCCACCTCACCAGCCGCGGCCCCTGCACCTACACCGCACACCACGCTGGAAGACGCCGCCGCCATCGTCACCGGGGTGCTCATGATCTCCGTGGGCGTTGCCCTGTTCAAGCAGGCAGGTCTGGTGACTGGCGGTATGGCGGGTTTGGCCTTTGCCCTGCACTACGCCAGCGACGTGGGGTTTGGTGTGTGGTTCTTCATACTGAACCTGCCGTTTTACTGGCTGGCCGTCAAAAAAATGGGCTGGGCTTTTACGTTCAAAACCTTCTGCGCGGTGGGCCTGCTGGCCGTGGTTTCTGAGTTGCAACCGCACTTTCTGCAATTGCAAAGCGTGCAGGCACCTTACGCAGCCGTGGTTGGCGGCATCTTGATGGGCGTGGGCATGCTGGTGCTGTTTCGCCACCGCTGCAGCATTGGCGGCCTGGGAATTGCTGCCCTTTATCTGCAGCAACGTTATGGCTGGCGTGCAGGCTATGTGCAAATGGGTCTGGACTGCATCATCTTGATCAGCGCCTTTTTCATCGTCGATCTGGAGCAGGCGCTGTGGTCCATTGTGGCTGCCCTGACCCTGAACCAGGTGCTGTCCATGAACCACCGCCCCGGCCGTTACGGCAGTTAAGTTACGGCCCCGGATGTGCGGATGTGCGGATGTGCGGATGTGCGGATGTGCGGATGTGCGGATGTGCGGTTCATCGATGATTGGCCGCTCAGTAGCCCAGCGGGGCAATCGCCAGATACAGTGCAAAAACCCAGCACAATGAACTTTTCCTTGGCTCTGGCATCATTTACCTCTATGCGCCGCATCTTGCCCCTGCTCATGATTTTGCTGCTGACCCTGCGCGGTCTGCTGGGCGATGCCATGGCCATGGGTAACCTGCCCGACGTCGTACCGCACATGTCGAGCGCTGGCACTGCACAGCCCCACGCTGCTCCCCATGCTGGCCAGCAAACGCCCGCAGACAGCCACTCCGGTAATATGCACGACATGGGCTCCAGCCTGCATGCCGCCGCTGACATGCCCCCCGGCACAGAGCACTGCACCAGCACAACACCATCGGCACCCGGTTGCGCGGGCAGCCACCACAGCACGCCATGCGCAGCCTGTGGCATTTGCCACTCCGTGTTGTCTTCTCCCGCAGCGGTGTCCCCGCCCCATGCCCTGCCCGCCCATGCAACGCCTGTCAGCGGGCAAGCTCGCTTTGCCAGCGCGGCTTTGCTGCAAGCCATCAAACCACCCATCGCCTGAGACCTGATACCCAAAGTGCGTCCGCAGTTTGCTGTTTGCCTATGGCAAAAGCTGCTGCCGATGCTTGGTTTGTCTTGTCGCAGGAGATTGCAGCATGCGCACCGCGCCCCTTGTTACCCCGTGGCTGCTCGCTTTGAGCGTTGCACCCGCTTGGGCTATTGCCCAAACCCCACCATCTTCCAACGCACCCGTTGCTGAATCTGCAACCCAGCAACGCGCACTGGTGCATACGCCACTGCCATCCAGCGGCACCATCGTTGCCAGCCCACAAGACTGGCGCGCCGCACATGCCGCCGTGGCTGAATTTCCACGCGGCCACGCCGATGTGGTGCGCTGGGAAGCTGCGCAAAAAACGGAGCCGCATGCTGCCGCAGCACCGGCAACGACGGTTCCATCCACTGCGCAGGCTGTGCAAACCGCACACCCCGCCGCAGCCTGCCCGATGATGGCGAACCTGCCCGCAGGCCACCATGGTGCAGCTGCATCAAGCACACCTGCAGACACTGCGGTAAACAGGCCCGGCAGCGCGCACCACCACGGAGGCCAGCCATGAAACACGGCACACTCCGCCTCACCAGCTTGCTGGGCGCACTGGTGCTGGCAGGCTGCGCCAGCGTAGCCCCTGATGGCCTGCGCAGCGCTGTTGACAGCCACACCGCTGCCCGGCTGCCTGCGGGCAGCAGCCTGCCCCCCCCCGAAGGCAGCGACACTGCCGAGCAGCAGCAAGCCACCCACACACAAATCGCCCAGTGGCTGAGCCAGCCTGTGGATGCCGACACCGCCGTACGCATTGCCCTGCTGCGCAACCCTGGTCTGCAAACCCAGCTGGCACAACTGGCACGGCAAGATGCCCAACGCGCCCAGTCGCTCACCTTGTTCAACCCCACGTTAACGCTGGGCCGCTTTGTCAACGGCCATGAGCGCGAGATTGAGCGCCAGCTCAGCTTTAACCTCGTACAGCTCATCACCTTACCGTGGCGCAGCCGCTGGCAAGGCTGGCAACTGGAACAAGCCACGCTCACTGCTGCCCAGCAAGTGCTGCTGCACGCCGCCGACACGCGCCGCGCCTGGCTGCGTGCGGTGGCCGCCCAGCAAAGCCTGCAGGCATCCGAGCGCATGCACGAGGCTGCCGCCGTTGGGGGTGAGCTGGCCCGGCGCATGGCCTTGGTGGGAAATTTCAGCAAACGAGACCAAGCGCAGGAGCTGCGCGTGCAGCACGACGCCGCCGCCCAGCTGGCCCGCGCGCGGCTGACTGCTGCGCTGGAGCGCGAGCAGCTGGCGCGTCTGATGGGACTGTGGGGCGCTCAGGCAGACTTTGCTCTGCCCGCACAACTGCCTGCACTGCCCCCGGCGAATGCACTGCACACCGGGGCAGACGCCGAAGCCACGGCGCTGCACGAACGGCTGGACGTACGCGCCCTGCGGCGCGATCTGGACACCACCGCCGAGCGCAGTGGATTTACCCGCGTGGGAGCGCTGTTTGGTGACATTGGTGCCAGCTACAGCCGCAACACCAGCACCGACCGCGCCACACGCCACGACGAAGTCACGCGTGGCTGGGAACTGGACATTCCCCTGCCCCTGTTCGACTGGGGCGGTGTGGCCGCTGCTGGCACGCGCGCGCAGTTGCAGCACAGCAGCGCCCTGCTGCGCGATGCCGCCCTGCGCGCCCGCAGCGAGGCGCGCACCAGTTGGCTGCGTTACCGCACCACCTGGGATCTGGCACAGCAGCAGCGCACAGAGGTGCTTCCGCTGGCCCAGCAGATGCAGGAAGAGGCCGTGTATCGCTACAACGGCATGTTCATCAGCACCTGGCAGTTGCTGGCCCAGGCCCGCAGCACCGCGCAAGCAGTCACCACCGCCACTGATGCCCAGCGTGACTTCTGGCTGGCCGATGTGGATCTGCAGCTGGCGCTTTACAGCACCTCGCCCGGCGCTGCTGCCGCAGCCCCCACCAGCAGCACTGCTGCATCCACCGAATCTCCTGCACAAGGCCACTGATATGCAACGCCGAACCTTTTTCACCGGCGCAGCCACTGCAGTGGCTGCAGCTTCCGTCAGCCGCGTCGCCATGGCCGCCCTGCCCGAGCCCGTCATGCAAAGCAGCGCTGACACCGCAGCACCGCTGACGCCACCCAATGGCCGTCCTTACCACCCTGTGGTCACACTCAACGGCTGGACCACGCCCTGGCGCATGAATGCGGGCGTCAAAGAATTTCACCTGGTGGCCGAGCCCGTGGTGCGCGAAGTGGCGCCCGGGTTCTTCGTCAACATGTGGGGCTACAACGGCCAGTCGCCCGGCCCCACGATTGAAGTGGTGCAAGGCGACAGGGTGCGCATCTTCGTTACCAATCGCCTGCCTGAGAACACCACCATCCACTGGCACGGCCAGCGCCTGCCCAATGGCATGGATGGTGTGGGCGGGCTGAACCAGCCGCACATTCCGCCGGGCAAAACCTTTGTCTATGAGTTTTCAGCGCGCCGCCCCGGCACCTTCATGTACCACCCGCACTCGGACGAAATGGTGCAGATGGCCATGGGCATGATGGGGCTGTGGATCACCCACCCCAAAGGCAAGCACCCCTTGATTGATGAGGTTGAGCGTGACTACGCTTTCCTGCTGAGCGCCTACGCGGTAGAGCCGGGCACCATGACGCCGCGCATCAACGAGATGACGGACTTCAACATCTGGACGTTCAACAGCCGTGCCTTCCCGGCCATCACACCCATGGTGGCCAAGCAGGGCGACCGGGTACGCATCCGCGTAGGCAACCTGACCATGACCAACCACCCCATCCATCTCCACGGTCATGAGTTCGAGGTGACAGGCACAGACGGTGGCCCCACATCCAGGGGATCGCGCTGGCCCGAGGTGACAGCAGACGTGGCAGTGGGCCAGATGCGGCAGGTGGACCTTGTGGCTGACGAGCCCGGTGACTGGGCCTTTCACTGCCACAAGAGCCACCACACCATGGGTGCCATGGGCCACGACGTGCCCACCATGATTGGTGTGGACCACCGCGGTCTGGTAGGCAAGATCCAGAAAATCGTGCCCGACTACATGTTGATGGGCGAGCGCGGCATGGGCGATATGGGAACCATGGAAATGCCACTGCCCGACAACACCTTCCCCATGATGACTGGCCAAGGCCCGTATGGCCCCATCGAAATGGGCGGCATGTTCACCACCTTCAAGGTGCGCAAGAACCTGGGCGCCAATGACTACAAAGACCCGGGCTGGTACCAGCAACCCAAGGGCACGCAAGCCTATGAATGGAAAGGTGCACCACTCGATGCGCAAGCCCCGCGCCAGACCCCGCCCGGCACAGCACCCGGTGCGCCCAGCGTACGCAAGCCCGCCTCCAATCCCCCAGCCGGTAAACACAGCCAGCATTGACAGGAGCACACACCATGAAAATTCTGAACTTCATAGCTGCCAGCATTTTGCTTGCGGGATCAAGCGCCGCTTTTTCTCATGGCAATGAAAGCCATGCCCCGGCAGGCCCCGTGGTCAAAGAGCAAAAAGCGTGGGGCATTGCAGGCGATGCCCGCAGTGCCCAGCGCACCATCACTCTGAACATGACGGACGATATGCGCTTTGCCCCCAACCACTTCAGCGTGAAAAAAGGTGAAACCGTGCGCCTGCGCGTTGTGAACCAAGGGGAAATCATGCATGAGGTAGTGCTGGGCAGCAAAGCCACACTGGATGAACACGCGCAAATGATGCTCAAGTTCCCCGGCATGGAGCATGCTGAACCCTATATGGCCCACGTAGCACCCGGCACCAGCGAAGATCTGGTGTGGAACTTCAACCGCACCGGGCAGTTTGACTTTGCCTGCTTGATCGCAGGCCACTACCAGTCCGGCATGACCGGCACATTCACCATCACCGAATAAAGAAAGAAAGGACTCGCCCATGACTATCACCACCACCACAACCCGCCGCCACGCCCTGCACATGCTGGCCGCTGCGGCCAGCATGGCCGCCCTGCCAGCCATGGCAACAAAACCAGCCAAGACACCCATGGAAGTCTGGAAAGACCCGAACTGCGGCTGCTGCAAAGACTGGATCGAGATCATGGAAAAATCTGGCTTTGACGTCAAAGTGCACGAAGTGGGCAACAGCGCCGTGCGCGCCAAGCTGGGCCTGCCGGCGCAATACGGCTCCTGCCACACCGCGCTGGTGGGCGGCTACGTTGTAGAAGGCCACGTGCCTGCTGCCGATGTGCGCAAGCTGCTGCAAGAAAAGCCCAAGGCACTGGGCATTACTGCACCCGGTATGCCTGTTGGCAGCCCCGGCATGGATGGACCCGAATACGGTGGTCGTAAAGACCCGTACGACGTGCTGCTGATCACCAAGAACCTGATGGGCAACAACGTCAGCGCCCGCGTATTCACCAGCTACCGCTAAACAAAGGAGGCTGCATGTCCGCTTTCACTACTTTTCGCATGCTCTCCAGCGCCACAGCGCTGGGCTGGCTGCTGGCCGCCAACCCAGCGCTTGCCCAGCCAGCCGTTGACCACAGCGCCCACGCCACGCAGGCCGTAGCCCCCAGTGCCGCGCCAATCGCTGCACCCAGCGCAGACTTGACCGAGGGCATCATCACCCGCGTGGATGCCCGCAGTGGCAAGCTCACCATCCGCCATGGCGAAATCACCAACCTGGGCATGCCGCCCATGACCATGGTTTTCGCTTTGAAAGACCCCGTGCAGGCACAGTCGCTGCAGCCCGGTGCCAAGGTGGCTTTTCGCGCAGAAGACACGGGCGGTGGCAGCCTGCTGATCACGCATATCGAGACTACCCCTCAGTAAGCGCTGCGCTCTTGGCGCACAGCGTGCAGATGCCTTAACACCGGCGTCTGCACGCATCCTTTTGACGTTTTAGTCAACTGATACGGAATCCATGTGCGCCCAACTTCTGGCATTTCAGTTTGCGTATTGAAGCGGCTCCATCTGGCTCAGATAGAAAGAAAAAAAGCAGCCCGAAGGCTGCTCAAACACTTCCCCTCAGCTTTGCCAAAAAACGTTATTGCAAAAATGCAGGTTTGGCGTAACCCGCAAACTTTGTATCCACTACCTTCTTGAAATCAAGCGAGCGGAAAGCCTCTTCCAGGTCCTTGGTCCACTTGGTATTTTGGTCCTTGGTCTTCACCGCCACGATGTTCAGGTAGTGGTCAGGTGTCTTTTCCAGCAGCACTGCATCTGTCAGTTTCAGGCCCGAAGAGATGGCAAAGTTGCCATTGATGATGGCGAACTGCGCGTCATCCAGCGAGCGCGGCAAATGGGCTGCGTCCAGTGGCAGTAGCTTGATCTTTTTAGGGTTCTCGGCCAAATCCAGCTCAGACACCCGCAGCGGATTGACACCTTCCTTAATTTTGATCAGCCCAGCCTGCTGCAGCAGCAACAAGGCACGCGCCAGGTTGCTGGCATCGTTGGGCAAAGCCACTTTGTCGCCTTCTTTCAAATCTGCCAGGCTTTTACGCTGCTTGGAGTACACGCCCATGGGTGCAATCGGCCCTTGCACCAGCGCTTTCAAGTCCAGCTTGCGGTCGCCCTTGAAGTGGTTGAAATACACCTCGTGCTGAAAGAAATTGGCATCCAGCGAACCATCGGCCAACGCCAGATTGGGCTGCACGTAGTCGTTAAATTCCACCAGCTTGACTTTGTAGCCCTTGGCCTTGAGCAACGGCACAATGCCCGCTTGCAGCTGGTCAATGTTGGAGCCCGCCGTGCCACCAATGATGAGCTGTGGCTTGCTGGCATCCTGGGCCAGCACAGGTGCAGAGGCCAGCACCGCCAATGACAGTGCGGTGGCAGCTAAAACACGGCGGCGGGTGTGAAGTTGGAACATGTTGTCTTGTCTCCGGGTTGGTTATGCATCACGCCACGAATGTGTGGCGCTGATGCATCCAGTATCAGCAGATGAGCGCCAAGCTCCAACAAATAAAAAATCTTCTACATATGCCAATAACTTATGAAGAACTTGTGCAGCAGAGAAAACCGGTCAAGCTGCTGCGACAACATCGCAACATTGCACCATCGAGCGGCGTTAAAGCCATGCGGCACGCTCTGGCGCACCAGGTGATGCCAGCCTATGCGCGCACCAGCGCTTGATTCCCGTCAAGACCGCCCTGTGGCGCAATGCATTGACGCCCCCATGTTTGGTCATGCCCCCCATGCCGACCCGTGAAGCGATGGCAATGCACAAACATGGTGCAGTCACAAACAAGCATCTCCAAAATGGTGCGCCATCGAGACAAACCGGTAAAACCTGCCTATCTTTTATGCAAGCAGAGCAGTAAAGTGCAGCGCAAGTGTGGGCATCTACATACAGCACACACCATCTAAATGCTTGTACCATGAGCGCCAAATAGCCATCTGCATGACTCTATGCAATATGCACATGATCGGTGCACTGGCTTTCTCTCTGCCAAGCCCAACCCCAGGCTTTGCACGCACACAACGAATACCAAACTTCAGGAGGGCTCCTCTTATGCAAGAAACCCCTATGTCTACGCCACAACGCATTGGCGTGCCACGGGAAATTTTTCCGCTCGAAAAGCGCGTGGCTGCCGTGCCCGACACGGTGGAAAAGCTGATCAAACTTGGCTTCCAAGTCGCCATTGAATCGGGGGCCGGCGACGCCGCCAACTTCAGTGACGACGCCTACCGCGCCGTGGGTGCACAAATCATCGACAGCGCAGCCGCTTTGTGGGCGGAGTCTGACATTGTCTTGAAGGTGCGTCCCCCACACGGTGAGGAAGTGACTCTGCTGCGCCAAGGCGGCACGCTGATCAGTTTTATCTGGCCTGCTCAGCACCCCGACCTGATGGCCCAGCTGGCCGCCAAGCAAGCTACCGTGCTGGCGATTGACTGCCTGCCACGTACGCTCAGCCGTGCACAGAAGATGGACGCACTGACCTCTACCGCGGGTGTTTCTGGCTACCGCGCGGTGATTGAAGCTGCCAACGCTTTTGGCCGTTATTTCAACGGCCAGATCACCGCCGCAGGCAAGGTACCGCCAGCCAAGGTGTTCATTGCTGGCGCTGGCGTGGCAGGCTTGGCCGCCATTGGCACGGCGGCCAATCTGGGCGCCATCGTGCGTGCCAACGACACGCGCGCTGAAGTGGCAGACCAAGTCAAATCACTGGGCGGCGAGTTCGTCAAGGTCGACTACGAAGAAGACGGCGCTGGCGGCGGCGGCTATGCCAAGGTGATGAGCGAAGGCTTCCAAGCCGCGCAACGCGCCATGTACGCACAGCAGGCCAAAGATGCCGACATCATCATCACCACCGCCCTCATCCCCGGCAAGCCAGCGCCCAAGCTGATTACAGCCGAGATGGTGCAGAGCATGAAGCCCGGCAGCGTGATTGTGGACATGGCCGCCGAGCAAGGCGGTAACTGTGAGCTGACCGTGCCCGACCAGGCCGTCGTGCGCCACGGGGTGACCATCATTGGCTACACCGACTTGCCCTCGCGCCTGGCCAAGCAGTCATCTACGCTGTACGCCACCAACTTGCTGCGCCTGACTGAAGAACTGTGCAAAGCCAAGGACGGCATGGCAGTGGTGAACATGGAAGACGAAGCCATCCGTGGCCTGACCGTCATCAAAGACGGCGCCATCACGTGGCCTGCGCCACCCTTGAAGGCAGCGCCCGCCCCTGCCCCCAAGGCCGCAGCTGCACCCTTGGAGCAAAAGAAATCCGGTCACGGCCATGGCAGCAGCGGTCCGCTGCCCGCCAAGACACTGGCCATCATTTTTGCAGTGGCTGCCGTGGCGTTCTGGTTTATCGGCGCGTATGCCCCCGAAGCCTTCCTGGGCCACTTCACCGTTTTTGTGCTGGCCTGCTTTATTGGCTACATGGTGGTGTGGAACGTGACACCCGCACTGCACACACCGCTGATGAGCGTGACCAACGCGATCTCCAGCATCATCGCCATTGGCGCGCTGGTTCAAATTGCCTCTCCTGCAGCGGGCCTGGATGGCCGCCCTGACAGCCTGATCACCTGGCTTGCCTTCGCCGCGCTGGTGCTCACTGCAGTCAACATGTTTGGTGGCTTTGCCGTGACACGCCGCATGCTGGCCATGTTCCGCAAGTAAACCCAAGAACAACAAGAGGAAAGAATTTCAATGTCCCAAAGTCTTGCAACGGTCGCCTACCTCGGTGCGGCCATTTTGTTTATCTTGAGTCTGGGTGGCTTGTCCAACCCGGAGACCTCACGCCGTGGCAACCTGTTTGGCATGCTGGGCATGGCACTGGCTATTTTGGCCACCGTGTTTGGCCCGCGCGTTACCGCAGACGGCATCGCCTGGATTGTGGCAGCGCTGGTCGTGGGCGGCGGCATTGGCTTGTATGCAGCCAAAACCGTGAAAATGACCCAGATGCCCGAGCTGGTTGCCTTGATGCACAGCCTGGTCGGTTTGGCAGCCTGTTTGGTGGGCTTTGCCAGCTATGTCGATACATCAATTCAGCTGGAAGGCGCAGAAAAAGCCATCCATGAGATGGAGATTTACATCGGCATCTTGATTGGTGCAGTCACGTTCTCTGGCTCGCTGATTGCCTTTGGCAAGCTCAACGGCAAGATTGGTGGCAAGCCCCTGCTGCTGCCTGCACGCCACTGGCTGAACCTGACGGCGCTACTGATCGTCATCTACTTTGGCTATGCGTTCATGCAGGCCCCCACCGTACAAGCGGGCATGCCCGCGCTGGTCATCATGACCGTGATCGCCCTGCTGTTTGGCGTGCACATGGTGATGGCCATTGGCGGTGCGGACATGCCCGTCGTGGTGTCCATGCTCAACAGCTACTCCGGCTGGGCTGCTGCGGCTACCGGCTTCATGCTGGGTAACGATCTGCTGATCATCACGGGTGCGCTGGTCGGCTCGTCCGGTGCCATCCTCAGCTACATCATGTGCCAGGCCATGAACCGCAACTTCATCAGCGTGATCGCCGGTGGCTTTGGCTCTGGCGCACCCAAGAAAAAGGCAGCAGATGGTGCGGCCGCTGAGCCACAAGGCGAAGTAGTGCCCGTCACCAGCGCCGAAACGGCCGAGCTGCTGCGCGATGCCAAGCGCGTCATCATCGTGCCCGGCTATGGCATGGCTGTGGCCCAGGCCCAGCACACCGTGTACGAAATCACCAAAACACTGCGCGAAAAAGGCGTGCAGGTGGAGTTTGCCATCCACCCTGTGGCAGGGCGCATGCCTGGTCACATGAACGTGCTGCTGGCCGAAGCCAAGGTGCCTTACGACATCGTGATGGAGATGGACGAGATCAACGCCGACTTCCCCCAAGCCGACGTGGCCATGGTGATTGGCGCCAACGACATCGTGAACCCCAGCGCGCTGGACGACCCTGACAGCCCCATTGCTGGCATGCCAGTGCTGGAAGTGTGGAAGGCCAAGCACTCCATCGTGATGAAGCGCTCCATGGCCTCTGGCTACGCCGGCGTAGACAACCCCCTGTTCTACAAAGAAAACAACCGCATGCTGTTCGGTGATGCCAAGAAGATGCTCGACGAGGTGTTGACTGCCTTGCGTGCTTGATTTGCTGCGGCACTGAACGTAGCTAGTCAAAAAAAGCGCCTTTGGTTTTTGCCAAAGGCGCTTTTTGCATGCGCTAACTATCTTCAAGGCCATGGCCCACAGCAGCAGTGACCGTGCACGATTTAACTGCGCAACTGCGTAAAAAGCTGGCTCCATGCTTCTTCATGCAAAGGCAGTAAGTTCATTGAACGCAGCATCAACGCCCCCTCCAAAGCGCACAGCCGCAAAATTTCTTGCTGGCCTTCAGGCGTGGCGGCAGAGAGATCGGGAAAACTTTCGGCATACCATTTGCGCAGGTACTCACGGCTTTCAGGCTCTTGGCTCATTGCCAGTGACATGGTCCCAATGCGCTGGTTCACTGCGGTATCTGCTGTAGTGACGGCATCGACATAGGCCGCAACGGAAGAAGCGCCTGCCGACTTGGCTGCGTTAAAGCGCGCCTCATAACCGCTATCCAGGTGTTCATACAGCGCAGTAAGCAGCGCTTCCTTGGTACCAAATACACTTTGCACCCCTCCCTTGCTCACCTTGGCCGCTTTGGCAATCGCATCGAATGACAGCGCTCCAGCACCACGGGTGCGAATGATGTGCTCCGCTGCGTCCAGCAGACTGGCTTTGTCAATAGATGGCTTTCTTCCCATATTGTCTTTTCCAAAAAATAAAAATACGCCCGCATTAAAATACGATTGTATTTAAATAAATGTATTGAGGAATCGTATGAAGTTCCAGAGCCGATGGTTAACTCTGGCGATTGTTTCTGCAGCGCTGTTCCTGGTTGTGATTGACATGACCGTGCTGTACACCGCACTGCCAAGCTTGGCGCAAGCCTTGCACACAACAGCTTCTGAAAAGCTGTGGATTTTGAATGCTTACTCGCTCGTGATGGCTGGCTTGATGCCTGTGATGGGGGCGTTGGGTGACCGCCTGGGCCACCGCCGCGTGTTTATCTTTGGCATGGTCACGTTTGGTGTGGCCTCCATGCTGGCCGCCTTTGCACCGACTGCAGCAACTCTGATTGCAGCGCGTGCACTGCTGGCTGTGGGCGGCGCAGCCATGATGCCTGCCACCATTGCCATCATTCGCACCAGTTTTCAGGATGCTAAAGAGCTGGCGCTGGCCATTGGCGTTTGGGCAGCCATTGCGTCTGGCGGGGCAGCTATTGGCCCACTGCTTGGTGGCGCGCTTTTGGAGCACTTTTGGTGGGGTTCGGTGTTTTTGATCAATGTGCCCATCATTGGCGTGGCAACCTTGCTGGCGCTGCACTATGTACCTGTCAGGGCCGGCAACCCAGACATCACCATCGACCTTGCCAGCTGCTGGCAAAGCATGCTGGGCATCATCGCCTTGGCCTATGGCATCAAAGAGTTCGCCAAGCCCGACAGCCACACCCTGCTGGCATGGTTTGCACTGCTATTGGGGGTCATGCTGCTGGCCACCTTCATTCACCGGCAACTGCGCATTCCTCGCCCACTCATTGATTTACGCCTGCTTTCTGCAGCACCGATTGCCACCGGCATGCTGGTGGCGTTGATTGCGTCCATGACGCTGATTGGCTTTGAGCTGGTGTTGAGCCAGCGTCTGCAACTGGTCACAGGCAAGAGTCCATTAGAGGCCGGGGCCTTTGTGCTGCCGATTTCGCTGGGGTCGTTCTTCGCAGGCCCGCTGGCAGGGGCCTTGATTGGCCGGGTGGGTAGCGTGCGGGTGATTGTTGCGGGTCTGTGCATGACTGCTCTGGGCATCGCGGGCTACATGCTCTTGCGGGATGCCAATATCTGGGCGCAGGTGCTGATCCTCGCCTTGTGCGGCATCGGCATTGGCTCCAGCCTCACGGCATCCAGCACCCTGGTCATGAGCAATGTGGCTGAAGACCGCGCAGGCATGGCTGGCTCTGTCGAAGGTGTGGCCTACGAATTTGGCGGGGGCTTTGGCGTCACTATATTTGGCTCCATCATGACGGCCGTCTACGTTGCGAATGTGCAAGAAATGGGGCTGTCCCACATGGCAGGCAGCAGCCTGGATGAAGCCCACACTTACGCGCAAGCACACCCCGATGCAAGCCAGGCCCTGACCAGCGCCATGCAAGCTTTTGAAGCCTCATTCACGTGGGTGAGTGCACTTGTGGCTGTCATGCTCTTTGGCCTGGCATGCATGGTGATGGTCAACCGCAGAAAACTCCCGACGCGGTAGGCACATGCCTTCTGACTGGGCCGTTGAACCCAACTACCCAAGCTACGGAGCAGCTGCCCAGAGCCTGCTGAGCGCCACCTGCAAAAAAGGGCTGCCAAATTGGCAGCCCTTTTTGATACCTTCAGCGCCAAATGGCTGGCGGCTGGCGATCACTGCAAAGCAGCAGGCTTCATGTAACCCACAAACTTGGTATCAACCACCTGCTTGAAGGCTGGCGAGCGGTAGGCTTCGGCCAGATCCTTGGCCCACTGGGTCGTTTCGTTGCCGGTCTTCACGGCCACAACGTTCAGATACTGGTCGGGGGTTTTCTCCAGCACCACGGCCTCTTCCAGCTTCAGGCCGGAAGAGATGGCAAAGTTGCCATTCACCACCACAAAGTCAGCATCTTCCAGCGCGCGGGGCAAGTGTGCGGCATCCAAAGGCAGGAACTTGAGCTTGTGCTGGTTTTCAGCCAGATCCAGCTCAGAGACGCGCGCCGGGTTCACGCCAGCTTTGATCTTGATAAGGCCTGCGTTTTGCAACACCAGCAAGGCACGCGCCAGATTGCTGGGGTCATTGGGCAGAGCCACGCGGGCGCCAGACTTCAGTTCATTGAGGCTCTTGAACTTCTTGGAGTACACACCCATCGGGGCTACAGGGCCTTGCGCAATCGCGCTGAGCGCCAGCTTGCGGTCTTTGGTGAACTGGTCAAAGTAGGCGCGATGCTGGAAGAAATTGGCGTCCAGCGAACCATCGCTCAGCGCCAAATTGGGCTGCACATAGTCATTAAACTCAATCAGCTTGACCGTATAGCCCTTGGCCTTAAGCTGGGGCACGATGCCTTCTTGCAGCAAGTCATAGTTGGAGCCTGCAGTGGCACCAATGCGCAGATTTTTCTTGGCTGCATCCTGCGCCATCGCTGGAGCAGCCAGCGCACCCGCTATGGTCAGCACAGCAGCAGTCAATACAGCGCGGCGTCCAGCGCCAGCCTTGAAGAAAAAGCGATCAGACATGGTTAACTCCCTGAGATGAATGAACGTGGGCATGCATCAAAATGCGCGCAGCGCCACGCCGTCAAGTGCGGTGAGTATGGAGCAGGCAAGGGTAAGCCCTAAAGAATAAAACACCATCTGTTTATTCTCTTATCAGCATAAAACCACCTTCTCCGAGGGAGACACAGCTTGGCAGACACCACCCACACCCACCTCTTGAATCACGATGGGCATATTGCCCGTGTGCAAGGCATCACTGTTGGCCACTTCACCAGCCAACAACGCCCCACAGGTTGCAGCGTGGTGCTGTGCCCCGAAGGCGCAGTAGCCGGTGTGGATGTGCGCGGAGCAGCACCCGGCACCCGCGAGACAGACTTGCTGCACCCCAGCAACCTGGTGCAAACCGTGCACGGCATTGTTCTGGCTGGTGGCAGCGCCTGGGGTTTGGACAGCGCCACCGGCGCAGTGCGCTGGCTGGAAGAGCAAGGCGCAGGACTGAACATCGGGGTGGGCCGCATTCCGCTGGTGCCTGCGGCTGTATTGTTTGATGTGATGCTGGGCGACATGACCATCCGCCCAGATGCAGCAGCGGGGTATGCGGCCTGCCAGGCGGCATCCAGCGTGCGCCCCGCAGAAGGCAGTGTTGGGGCGGGCGCTGGTGCTGTGATTGGCAAAATTTTTGGCTGGCAGCACGCCATGAAGGGCGGTATTGGCACCGCCAGCCTGACCGTGCGTGGCGTGACTGTGGGAGCGCTAGTGGCCTGCAATGCACTGGGTGACGTCTTCAACCCCTACACCTGTCAGTTGCTTGCGGGTGCACGCACCACCGATGGCCAAGCGCTACTCAATGCGCGCGATGCCTTGCTGCATGGCCAAGAGCCACAGACCATTTTGGCGGGCAGCAACACCACGATTGGCGTGGTGGCTACCGACGCCATCCTGACCAAGCCCCAGGCCCACCGTTTGGCCGTTACCGCGCACGATGGGCTGGCACGCAGCATCAACCCCGTCCACACCATGAGCGACGGTGACACACTGTTTGCACTGGGTACAGGCCAGAGCGGCCAAACGCTGGGCATGATGACGCTGTGCACCATGGCTGCTGAAGTAGTGGCCATTGCCACTGCACGCGCCGTGTTGCTGGCGCAATCCATGCCGGTACCTCAGCAAGCCGTGCTACCCAGCTGGCAAGACCTGAACCGCCACAGTGCGCAGGATTAGCGCTGTGGATGAACGCCTGATGGAATGCGCAATCTGACACCGCCATGCGTTGATGCCAGTGCCTTGCCGGCAGCACAACGCAAGCTAGTACAGCGCAGGGCAGCGCTTTGCTTTAAATAAAAAAAGAGCACCTAGCGCTTTACCAATAAGCTTTTCACATATAAAACATACGGAAAACTATATTCAGCAAGCGTTAGATGCTCATTTTTAATAAAAACCGCCTTTATCTCTCACCCTTCAACGCACCACGGATTGAGGCTGAAACCGTGCACACCAGGGCCCGTACACAGGTCACAGCAGCGCAAAGCCCCCGTACATCCCGGCTGGTACGGGTGGCTCATCAGGCTGCCACACCAGCGCTATTAATCTACCGTGGCTCCTGAGGCCTTCACCACGGGTGCCCATGTACTCACTTCCTGGCGAATGAAATTGCTGAAGTCCTTGGGGCTGTTCTTTTCTGCCACGGCACCCAGTTTCTCGTAAGCCAACTTCACTTCAGGTTTGTCAAACGCCTGGTTCATCACCAGATTGAGCTTGTCCACCACTTCCTTGGGTGTGCCCTTGGGTGCAATCAGGCCAAACCACGAAGTCACGTCAAACGGAGCCACGCCGCTTTCTTCCAGCGTGGGCACATTGGGTGCAGAAGGTGAACGGGTTTTGGTTGTCACAGCCAGCGCTTTGAGCTTGCCTGACTGCACGTGGGGCCAAGAGGCAGGCATGTTGTCAAACATGAACTGCACTTGCCCGCCAATCAAGTCCGTCACGGCTGGCGCACTGCCCTTGTAAGGCACGTGCTGGGTTTTCAGACCCGTGCGCACCTTGAACATCTCGCCGGCCATGTGGATCGATGTGCCACTGCCCGAGGAGGCATAGGCAATCTTGTCGTCATTGGCACGCGCCCATTCGATGAATTCCTTGACGTTATTGGCCGGCACACTGGGGTGCACCACCAAAATATTGGGCACCTTGGCACCCAGCGCCACCGCTTCAAAATCGCGGTTCAAATCAAACTTGATCTTGGGGTACAGCGTCTGGTTGATGGTGCTGGTCACCGCCACAAACAGCAGGGTGTAGCCATCCGGGTCGGCGGCCTTGACCACCTCGGTCGCAATGTTGCTGCCTCCGCCAGGGCGGTTTTCGATGATGAAACTCTGCCCCAGAGACTGTGTCAGCTCTTTGGCCATGATGCGCGCCACCACGTCGGTGGTACCGCCCGCTGAAAAGCCCACCACAATGCGCACAGGCTTGCTGGGGTAGCTGTTTTGTGCAAACACCGTCAACGCGCTGGCAGCCAGCAAACCCACACCCATTTGCACCACGCGGCGGCGTTGAAAAAGACCAGAAAAAGACATCGAAAGCGCTCCCAGCGTGTAACTTTTTATTGCTTTGACTTGCGTCAAAAAAGTCAATATACAAACCATGTAATGACTATTGATCTGGGGTTTACCCAGTCCACGCGATTGACGAAGCCTGCTTTCACGCCCCTTGCACACAAAAAAAGGGCTCCTGCAGGAGCCCTTTTTGCCAAGTACCGCTGAAGAATTACTTCAGTGCCTTGTAGCGGAAACGCTTGGGAGCAGCGCCCTCTTCGCCCAGACGCTTTTTCTTGTCGGCTTCGTACTCTTGGTAGTTACCGTCAAAGAACACCCACTGCGAATCACCTTCAGCAGCCAGAATGTGCGTGGCAATACGGTCCAGGAACCAGCGATCGTGCGAGATGACCATCACAGTGCCCGCGTACTCCAGCAACGCATCTTCCAGAGCGCGCAATGTTTCTACGTCCAAGTCGTTGGATGGCTCGTCCAGCATCAGCACGTTACCGCCCTGAATCAGCGTTTTGGCCAAATGCAGACGACCGCGCTCACCACCAGACAGATTGCCGACCTTCTTTTGCTGGTCTTGTCCGTTGAAGTTGAAGCGCCCGGCGTAAGCACGCGAGGCCATGGTGAACTTGCCAACAGTGATCATGTCCAGACCACCGGAGATGTCTTCCCAGACAGTCTTTTCGTTGGCCAGATCGTCGCGATGCTGGTCCACAAAAGCCATCTTCACAGTCTGGCCAATGTCTACCGTACCGGAGTCAGGCTGTTCCTTGCCAGCAATCAGCTTGAACAAGGTTGACTTACCGGCACCGTTAGGGCCAATGATGCCGACGATCGCGCCTGCAGGCACGTTCATGGACAGGTTATCGATCAGCAAACGGTCGCCAAAAGCCTTGGATACGTTGTTGAATTCAATAACCTTGGCACCCAGGCGTTCAGCCACAGGAATAAAGATTTCCTGCGTTTCATTGCGCTGCTGGTATTCGTAATCGCTCAGCTCTTCGAAGCGTGCAATACGTGCCTTGGACTTGGCTTGGCGACCCTTGGCATTCTGGCGCACCCACTCCAGCTCCTTCTTCAAGGCCTTGGCGCGGGCTTCTTCGCCCTTTTGCTCGGTTTCCAGACGGTTGCTCTTCTGGGTCAACCAGTCCGAGTAGTTACCCTTGTAAGGAATACCGCGTCCGCGGTCCAGCTCCAAAATCCACTCGGCGGCGTTATCCAGGAAGTAGCGATCGTGGGTAATAGCCACTACGGTGCCCGAGAAGCGATGCAGGAACTGCTCCAGCCAGTCCACGGACTCAGCGTCCAAGTGGTTGGTCGGCTCGTCAAGCAGCAGCATGTCGGGCTTGGACAGCAGCAGCTTGCACAGCGCCACGCGGCGTTTTTCACCACCAGACAGCAGGCCAACCTTGGCATCCCATGCGGGCAGACGCAGCGCGTCAGCAGCGATTTCCAGCTGGTGCTCAGAGTCGGTGCCTGCGGCAGCGATGATGGCTTCCAGCTCGCCTTGCTCGGCAGCCAGAGCATCAAAGTCTGCATCTTCTTCGGCATAAGCTGCGTAGACCTCTTCCAGGCGTGCCTTGGCGTTGTTCACCTCGGCCATGGCCTCTTCCACCGCCTGGCGCACAGTGTGCTCAGGGTTGAGCTGTGGCTCTTGCGGCAGGTAACCGATCGACAGGCCCTGCATCGGAATGGCTTCGCCTTCGAACTCCTTGTCCACGCCAGCCATGATCTTCAGCAGCGAAGACTTGCCGGAACCATTCAAGCCCAGTACGCCGATCTTGGCACCGGGGAAGAAACTCAGCGAAATGTCCTTCAAGATCTGGCGCTTTGGGGGCACCGTCTTGGTCAGGTGGTTCATCGAAAAGACGTATTGGGCCATGTGTTTGTCAGCAAATTCTTGTAAAAAAATAACAATCTGGCGCACAGTTCAAGGGCGCCCCAACCATTGATTATCTCCTCATGCGACAATACGCACAGTCAGGGGCTCCAGTTTCCCCTTGGCATCAGCATTCAGCTGGGGACAAAGACTCGCCAACCCGAGCGATTCCGGCTCCCAAATCTTGTGAATCTCATCTGCCTACGACTGGCTTGGCAACCTGCACAGGTTGCTCCGACGGGCTGATACCCCGCGCCCGGATGGGCGTATCGACAACAATGACATTTGAAGAATTGAACTTGGCACCCGCCATCGTGAAAGCGGTGCTGGAGCAGGGCTACGAAACCCCTACCCCTATTCAGGCACAGGCTATTCCCTTGGTGCTCGCAGGCCACGACCTGCTTGCCGGCGCACAAACCGGCACCGGCAAGACCGCAGCGTTCTCGCTGCCGATGCTGCATCGTCTGACGCAGGGCGGCACCACCGCACCTGCAGGCGGCATTCGCGCACTGATCCTCACACCTACCCGTGAGCTGGCTGCGCAAATTGAAGAAAACATCCGCTTCTACTCGAAGTACTTGGACGTCACCACCACCGTCATCTTTGGCGGCGTTGGCATGAAGCCTCAGGTGGACCGCATCCGCAAGGGTGTCGACGTTCTGGTGGCTACACCGGGTCGCCTGTTGGACTTGCAGCAGCAAGGTCTGATCGATCTGTCGCAAGTTGAAATCCTGGTGCTGGACGAAGCCGACCGCATGCTGGACATGGGTTTCATCCACGACGTCAAGAAAATCTTGGCACTGGTACCCAAGAACAAGCAAAGCCTGCTGTTCTCGGCCACGTTCAG